>OODT01000001.1_pt1 | contig 633406 bp, 466 predicted proteins | sample 1671841 | NCBI WGS metagenome assembly OODT01 (sample SAMN06348198, study PRJEB24527) | human gut metagenome | biome: human gut; feature: ankylosing spondylitis patient; material: feces | host: Homo sapiens | place: China | collected 2015-10 | reverse complement strand
TCGAGAAACTAATGGTCCATCAATCCGCAGCAAAGAAAAGAATAATTTTTGGATTGACCATCTTTTTCTTACTTTAATTTGCAGGTAACGAGAAAAAAAGAAGGATGCGTGGCTAGTGAACCGCTGCCTGTCATGCAATTGTCACTTGGATATTCCAAAATAGATGCGAAATAAATCTGCAATGTCTTTTGAAAATTGAAAGATTAGCACTAATTTTGCACCCTCGTTTGAGTTAGAACAAAGTATAAATCAAATAAATAATTGTCAGAATGAACGTTTCATTACAAAACATTGACAAAGTAAGCGCACAGCTTACTGTGAAGCTTGAGAAAGCCGACTATCAGGAAAAAGTAGACAAATCGTTGAAATCATTCCGTCAGAAGGCACAAATGCCGGGATTCCGTAAAGGAATGGTTCCGATGAGCCTGGTTAAGAAGATGTATGGTAAATCAGTGATTGCAGAAGAAGTGAATAAGGTACTGCAAGAAGCTGTTTACAACTATATTAAAGAAAATAAGGTGAACATGCTGGGCGAACCGTTGCCTAACGAAGAAAAACAGCAGGTTATCGACTTCGATACAATGGAAGAATTCGAGTTTGTGTTCGATATCGCTCTGGCACCTGAATTCAAAGCTGAAGTAAGCGCTAAAGATAAAGTGGATTACTATACGATCGAAGTATCGGATGAAATGATCGAAAACCAGGTGAAGATGTATACTCAGCGCACTGGTAAATACGACAAAGTGGACGTTTACGAAGATAACGACATGCTGAAAGGTCTGTTGGCTCAGCTGGACGAAGAAGGTAATACGAAAGAAGGCGGTATTCAGGTAGAAGGTGCAGTATTAATGCCTTCTTATATGAAGAACGACGATCAGAAAGCTATCTTTGCTAATGCAAAAGTAAATGATGTACTGGTATTCAACCCGAATGTTGCTTACGACGGACACGCTGCTGAACTTGGTTCTCTGTTGAAGATCGACAAGGAAATCGCTAAGGATGTGAAGTCTGACTTCAGCTTCCAGGTAGAAGAAATCACTCGTTTCGTACCGGGTGAACTGACTCAGGAAGTATTTGACCAAGCATTTGGTGAAGGTGTAGTGAAGACTGAAGAAGAATTCCGCGCTAAGATCAAAGAAGAAATCGCAGCAAGATTTGTTGCTGACAGCGATTATAAATTCCTGATCGACATTCGTAAAGTGATGATGGACAAAGTAGGTAAGCTGGAATTCTCTGATGCATTGCTGAAACGTATCATGTTGCTGAACAACGAAGAAAAAGGCGAAGAATATGTAGCTGAAAACTACGATAAGAGTATCGAAGAACTGACTTGGCACCTGATCAAGGAACAGCTGGTAGAGGCAAACGATATCAAAGTAGAGCAGGAAGATGTGCTGAAGATGGCGAAAGAAACTACCAAAGCACAGTTCGCTCAATACGGAATGTTGTCTGTCCCCGAAGATGTACTTGATAACTATGCACAGGAAATGTTGAAGAAGAAAGATACTATTAACAACCTGGTAAGCCGCGTAGTGGAAGTAAAGTTGGCTGCAGCTTTGAAAGCTCAGGTCACTTTGGAGAACAAGAACGTTTCTATGGAAGAATTCAATAAAATGTTTGAATAATCGTTCGGTTGAATAGAACATAAAGTCACAGAAACACAGAGTTTTTATAAAATTATAACTCTGTGTTTTTTTGTGTCTCTGTATTCTTTTTCGTTTCTTTGTACTTACGTTTATTTTTAATTTATAAGAAAGGAACAATTAACATGGATGATTTTAGAAAATACGCAACCAAGCATTTAGGAATGAATGGCATGGTGCTGGACGATGTGATTAAATCGCAAGCCGGGTATTTGAATCCCTATATTCTCGAAGAGAGACAGCTGAATGTAACTCAGCTCGATGTATTCTCCCGACTGATGATGGATCGCATTATTTTTCTGGGTACACAAGTAGATGACTATACGGCAAACACGCTTCAGGCGCAGTTGCTCTATTTGGACTCTGTAGACCCGGGTAAGGATATCTCTATCTATATCAATTCTCCGGGTGGTAGTGTATATGCCGGACTGGGTATTTACGATACCATGCAGTTTATTTCAAGTGATGTTGCTACTATCTGTACAGGTATGGCTGCTTCGATGGCTGCTGTATTACTGGTAGCCGGTGCCGAAGGCAAACGTTCTGCATTGCCGCATTCACGTGTGATGATTCACCAGCCGATGGGCGGTGCGCAGGGACAGGCTTCAGATATTGAAATCACAGCCCGTGAAATTCAGAAATTGAAGAAAGAACTTTATACGATCATCGCCGATCATTCGCACACTGACTTTGATAAGGTATGGGCCGATTCGGACCGTGATTACTGGATGACAGCTCAGGAAGCGAAAGAATACGGAATGATTGATGAAGTATTGATTAAAAAATAAAAATGGCTGATTCAAAGACAAAGAAAAAGTGTAGCTTCTGTGGTCGGTCGGAGAATGAAGTCGGATTCCTGATCACAGGAATGAACGGCTATATCTGCGACAGCTGCGCTACCCAGGCTTATGAGATTACTCAGGAAGCACTGGGCGAAGGCAGAAAAAGGGCCGGAGCTACCAAACTCAACTTAAAAGAACTGCCCAAACCGGTAGAAATAAAGAAATTCCTCGATCAGTACGTAATCGGACAGGATGATGCGAAGCGCTTTCTTTCCGTATCGGTTTACAACCATTATAAGCGTCTTTTGCAGAAAGACAGCGGTGATGATGTAGAGATTGAAAAATCAAACATTATCATGGTGGGTAGTACCGGAACCGGGAAAACATTGCTGGCACGTACTATTGCCAAGTTGCTTCATGTTCCGTTTACGATTGTAGACGCTACGGTATTGACGGAAGCCGGTTATGTCGGTGAAGATATTGAAAGCATTCTGACCCGTTTGCTTCAGGTGGCAGACTATAATGTGCCGGAGGCTGAGCAAGGAATTGTGTTTATCGATGAGATAGACAAGATCGCCCGCAAAGGAGACAATCCTTCTATCACTCGCGACGTAAGTGGAGAAGGGGTGCAGCAAGGTTTGCTGAAATTGCTTGAGGGATCGGTGGTGAACGTTCCTCCCCAGGGAGGCCGTAAGCATCCCGACCAGAAAATGATTCCGGTGAATACCAAGAACATTCTCTTTATCTGTGGTGGTGCTTTCGATGGTATTGAAAAGAAAATCGCCCAACGGCTGAATACGCATGTGGTAGGATATACCGCATCGCAAAAAACGGCAGTGATCGATAAGAATAATATGATGCAGTACATTGCTCCTCAGGATTTGAAGTCATTCGGACTGATTCCCGAAATTATCGGTCGTCTTCCGGTGCTGACTTATCTGAACCCGCTGGACCGCAATGCACTCCGTGCTATTCTTACCGAACCGAAAAACTCTATCATCAAGCAATATATCAAGTTGTTTGAAATGGATGGTATCAAGCTGACATTTGAAGATTCTGTTTTCGAATATATCGTTGACAAGGCTGTAGAATATAAGTTAGGTGCCCGCGGGTTGCGTTCTATTGTGGAAACAATCATGATGGATGTCATGTTTGAAATCCCTTCAGAGAGCAAAAAAGAGTATAAGGTAACGCTGGATTATGCAAAACAACAGCTGGAAAAAGCGAATATGGCAAGGCTGCAAACTGCTTAATATCAAATAGTAAGGCTATTAAAAATGATTGTTTCTGTTTTTTCTTGAAAATATTAGTCGTATTTTGCTTGGTAATTACGAAGTTGTTTATAACTTTGTTTGGCTCTCTTGCAATGGAGGGCTTTACTTAAAGTTAAACCATGAACTGAATAAAACAACCTAAGTTAAGATGGCAGGGAAGATTAATTTAACAGATGAACTGAAAAAGTATTTCGGATTTAATAAGTTCAAGGGAAACCAGGAAGCAATCATTCAGAACTTGCTTGATGGTAAAGATACCTTTGTGCTAATGCCTACCGGTGGCGGAAAATCTTTATGCTATCAGTTACCTTCGCTCTTGATGGAAGGTACGGCAATTGTTATTTCTCCGCTCATTGCGTTGATGAAGAATCAGGTGGATGCAATGCGCAATTTCAGTGAAGAGGATGGCATCGCCCATTTTATAAATTCTTCATTAAATAAAGGCGCAATAGACCAAGTAAGGTCTGACATCCTTGCCGGAAAAACAAAATTGCTATATGTGGCTCCTGAGTCATTGACAAAGGAAGAAAACGTAGATTTTTTGCGTTCGGTGAAAATATCGTTCTATGCGGTAGACGAAGCTCATTGTATTTCCGAATGGGGGCATGACTTCCGTCCGGAGTATCGGCGAATTCGTCCGATCATTAACGAAATAGGGAAAGCTCCCTTGATTGCGCTTACTGCAACAGCAACACCGAAGGTACAGCACGATATCCAGAAAAATCTGGGGATGGTGGATGCACAGGTTTTCAAATCTTCGTTCAACCGTCCGAACCTTTATTATGAGGTACGCGCAAAGACTAACAATATTGATAAAGATATCATCAAGTTCATCAAGAACAACTCGGAAAAGTCGGGCATTATCTATTGCCTGAGTCGGAAGAAAGTAGAGGAACTTGCTGAAATTCTTCAGGCAAACGGAATAAACGCGCGTCCTTATCATGCAGGTATGGACTCAATGACGAGAACGAAAAACCAGGATGATTTCCTGATGGAAAAGGTGGAAGTGATTGTGGCTACCATCGCTTTTGGTATGGGAATCGACAAGCCGGATGTACGGTTTGTGATCCATTATGATATCCCGAAGAGTCTGGAAGGGTATTATCAGGAGACTGGACGTGCCGGTAGAGACGGTGGCGAAGGTCAGTGCCTGACCTTTTATACAAACAAAGACTTGCAGAAACTGGAAAAGTTCATGCAAGGAAAACCTGTGGCAGAACAGGAAATTGGCAAGCAGCTTCTGTTGGAAACCGCTGCTTATGCCGAATCTTCCGTATGCCGGCGCAAGACGTTGCTGCATTATTTCGGTGAAGAATATACGGAAGAAAATTGTGGAAATTGTGACAACTGTTTAAACCCTAAAAAACAAGTGGAGGCTCAAGAGTTATTGTGTGCCGTGATTGAAGCGATTATCGCGGTGAAAGAAAATTTTAAGGCAGATTATATCATAGACATACTACAAGGTAGAGAAACGTCGGAAGTACAGGCTCACCTACACGAAGACCTCGAAGTGTTCGGTTCGGGTATGGGCGAAGAAGACAAAACATGGAATGCAGTGATCCGGCAAGCTTTGATTGGCGGTTACTTGAGCAAAGATGTGGAGAATTATGGTCTCTTGAAAGTGACGGAAGAGGGGCATAAGTTCCTGAAGAAGCCAAAATCATTCAAGATTACTGAAGATAATGATTTTGAAGAAACGGAAGAAGAAGTACCTGCACGTGGCGGTGGCTCTTGTGCGGTAGACCCGGCTCTTTATTCAATGCTGAAGGATCTACGGAAGAAGCTGTCCAAGAAACTGGAAGTTCCTCCTTATGTCATTTTCCAGGATCCGTCTTTGGAAGCAATGGCTACCATCTACCCGGTGACATTGGATGAACTGCAGAATATTCCGGGCGTAGGTGCCGGAAAGGCGAAACGCTATGGTGAAGAGTTCTGTAAACTGATCAAACGTCATTGCGAAGAGAATGAAATCGAACGTCCGGAAGATTTACGTGTACGTACGGTTGCCAATAAGTCAAAGATGAAGGTGGCTATCATTCAGGCTATCGACCGTAAAGTGGCGCTGGACGATATCGCTCTTTCCAAAGGAATCGAGTTTGGTGAACTGCTGGATGAAGTGGAAGCAATCGTTTACTCCGGAACTAAACTGAATATTGACTACTTCCTGGAAGAAATTATGGATGAAGATCATATGCTCGATATCTATGATTACTTCAAGGAATCTACGACAGACAAGATTGATGATGCTCTTGACGAACTGGGCGATGAATTTACCGAAGAGGAAGTCCGACTGGTGAGAATCAAGTTCATCTCTGAAATGGCTAATTAAAAAAGCGAAAAAAATAGGCGTGCAGGTATGCTGTTTTGAATAAAAACCGTATATTTGCACGCAATAAATTTTTAAACGCACAGCCCTATGTCATTTATTGCTGATAAGATTGTAATGGATGGGTTAACTTACGATGACGTATTGTTGATCCCCGCTTATTCTGAAGTTTTACCGCGCACTGTCGATCTCTCGACTAAGTTTTCAAAAAACATTGAGTTAAAAATTCCTTTTGTGACGGCTGCCATGGATACGGTTACCGAAGCGAAAATGGCTATTGCCATTGCCCGTGAAGGTGGTATCGGTGTGATTCACAAAAATATGTCTATTGAGGAGCAGGCAAGACAAGTTGCCATTGTAAAGCGTGCTGAAAATGGTATGATTTACGATCCTGTTACTATCAAGAGAGGTTCTACTGTCAGTGACGCTTTGGGAATTATGGCTGAATATAAAATCGGTGGTATTCCTGTAGTGGATGATGAAGGTTATCTGGTAGGTATCGTTACTAACAGAGATTTGCGTTTCGAAAGAGACATGACAAAGCATATTGATCTTGTTATGACTCCTAAAGAAAGATTGGTTACTACCAATCAGTCTACCGATCTGGAATCTGCTGCACAGATTCTTCAAAAACATAAGATTGAAAAGTTGCCGATTGTAGGAATGGATGGCAAACTGATCGGTCTTGTTACATATAAAGATATTACAAAGGCAAAAGATAAACCGATGGCTTGTAAAGATGCCAAAGGTCGTCTGCGGGTAGCTGCAGGTGTCGGCGTTACTGCTGATACGCTGGATCGTATGCAGGCATTGGTGGATGCCGGTGCAGATGCTATCGTAATCGATACGGCTCACGGACATTCTATGTACGTTATTGAGAAACTGAAAGAAGCAAAGAAACGCTTCCCGAATATTGATATCGTGGTAGGTAACATTGCTACCGGAGAAGCTGCGAAGGCTTTGGCAGAAGCTGGTGCTGATGCTGTGAAAGTAGGTATCGGTCCGGGGTCTATCTGTACGACTCGTGTTGTTGCAGGTGTAGGTGTTCCTCAGTTGTCGGCTGTATATGATGTAGCCAAGGCACTGAAAGGTACAGGTGTTCCTCTGATTGCTGATGGTGGTTTGCGCTATTCCGGTGATGTGGTAAAAGCATTGGCTGCCGGCGGATACTGTGTGATGATCGGATCATTGGTTGCCGGAACAGAAGAGTCTCCGGGTGATACTATCATCTTTAACGGACGTAAATTCAAATCATATCGCGGTATGGGTTCATTGGAAGCAATGGAGAATGGCTCTAAAGACCGTTATTTCCAGAGTGGAACTGCCGACGTGAAGAAATTGGTTCCGGAAGGTATTGCTGCTCGTGTTCCTTATAAAGGTACACTTTATGAAGTAGTTTATCAGTTGTCTGGTGGTCTTCGTGCAGGTATGGGATATTGCGGTGCTGCTAATATTGAAAAACTTCATGATGCGAAGTTTACTCGTATTACAAATGCCGGAGTGATGGAAAGTCACCCGCATGACGTGACGATTACCAGTGAATCACCTAACTATAGCCGTCCGGAATAATTTATATAAACGGTAAACGATTAACGGTGAACGGTGAACAGGCTGTATGGCATATGTTCGTTGTTCACCGTTTGTCGTTTTTAAATAAAAATCAATGATGAAAAGAAATCTGCTTTTAGGATGGATAAGTCTCTTCGGAGTATTAGCTTTCGCTCAGGAAGATTCCGTAGTGATGCGGATTAATGGGAAAGAAATACCTCGTTCGGAGTTTGAATGCTCCTATCGCCGGCATACGGACGGTAATGGTACGAAATTGTCTCCTAGAGAATATGCGGAGCTTTTCATTCTGTCTAAGTTGAAAGTGGAAGCGGCCAGAGCGGCCGGACTCGACACTACTTCGGCTTTTCGCAAGCAACAGCAGGCTTATCGGACAAATTTGCTGAGGTCATACCTTCTGGATGATCAGGAAATGGATGGCAATGCCCGTATTCTATATCAGAAGATGAAGGAAAATGTACGTGGCGGACAAGTGCAGATACGGCAAATTTACAAATATCTGCCTCAGACCATTACATCCCGGCATTTACAGGAGGAACAGGCTCGCATGGACTCTATTTATCAGGTGATACAAAATCAGCCGAGTGTGAATTTTGCCCGTTTGGTAGATCGGTTTTCGGATGATAAACGTTGTCGGTGGATAGAAAGTTTACAGACAACATCGGAGTTTGAGGAGGCTGCTTTCTCTTTAGCAAAAGGTGAAATATCCAAACCTTTTTTTACTCCGGAGGGGATTCATATTCTGAAAGTCATAGATCGAAAGGAAGTGCCTGCATATGAAGTCGTTAGTGACAGTCTTCTGAATCGTTTAAGGCGTCAGCCGTTGGATAAAGGAACGGAAGCCATCGTAGAGCAATTGAAAAAGGAATACCAGTATATTCCCAATATGGAGTCTTTGGAAGAAGTATTGCAGAAAGGTGGAACGGAACGGGCTTTGTTTACCATCAACGGGCAGGCATATACAGGAGAAATGTTTAAGCGGTTTGCTTCATCCCATCCTCAGGCTGTAAAACGGCAGTTGAATGGCTTTATAGCAAAATCTCTGCTGGATTATGAGAGTCAGCATATGGAAAGAAAACATCCGGAACTTCGTTATACTTTGCAGGAATATGCTGAGAAATGTCTGGCTGAGGAAATCGTGCATCAGAAAGTAGATTTACCGGCTGTTAACGACCGGGCGGGATTGGCTACTTATTTTAAGTTTCATTCATCGGATTACCGATGGGAGCATCCCCGATACAAAGGAGTAGTGTTGCATTGTGCAGATAAAAAGACTGCTAAACAGGCTAAAAAGCTACTGAAAAAAGTTCCGGAGAATGAATGGGAGGATATGCTTCGCAAAACATTTAATACATCCGGTGCTGAAACAATTAAAATTGAACAGGGTGTTTTTGCCGACGGAGATAATAAATATATAGATAAATTGGTCTTTAAGAAGGGCACTTTTGACCCTGTAGTGTCTTATCCTTTTACTATTGCTGTAGGCAAAAAACAGAAGGGACCGGAGGATTACAGAGAGGTAATTGATCAGGTGAGAAAAGATTATAGAAGCTATCTTAACGCATATTGGGAGCAAGAATTGAGGGAGTCTGGTAAGGTTGAAATAAACCAAGAGGTTTTAAAAACAGTTAATAATAACTGATGTAACCGATTATTCACTATCTTCGTACCTTAAATAAGTAGATTTGAATTGACAATGCGAATATTAGTCCTCTTACTAATTACCCTTCTCTGTTGTGGAGCGTGCAAAGAGCAGTACGACCACAAAGGCAAGACTGCATTGGTGGAGGTAGATGGTAACTTTTTGTATAAAGAAGATTTGATGTCTGTACTACCGGTCGGATTGTCAAAAGATGATAGCATTCTTTTCGCCGAGCATTACATTCGTAGCTGGGCGGAGGAGATTTTGTTGTATGAAAAAGCTGCGAATAATATTCCGGATAATGTGGATGTAGATAAGCTGGTGGAGAATTACCGGAAAGCTTTGATTATGCATACCTATCAGCAGGAATTGATAAACCAAAAACTGACGAATGATATTTCGGAACAGGAAATAGCGGATTATTATGAGAAAAACAAGGAATTGTTTAAACTGGAATCTCCGCTGATCAAGGGATTGTTTATTAAAGTACCGTTGACGGCACCTCAGCTGAACAATGTTCGCAGATGGTACAAGACGGAAAAACAGGATGCTGTGGAAAGTCTGGAAAAATATAGTTTGCAGAATGCGGTGAAGTATGAATACTTTTACAATAAATGGGTTCCGGTTACGGATGTTCTGGACCTGATTCCATTGAAAGAGGCGTCACCGGAGCAATATGTAGACAAGCACCGACATGTGGAACTGAAAGATACGGCATTTTACTATTTCCTCAATGTGAGCGATTATCGCGGGGCAGGTGAAGAGAAACCGTATGAGTTTGCCCGGTCGGAAGTGAAGGATTTACTGGTCAATCAGAAACGGGTGAACTTTATGGAACAAGTGAAGAATGATCTGTATCAGCAGGCTGTAAACAAGAAGAAGATTATATACAATTATTAAATACAAAGAATGAAGAAGTTTGTGAACTTTAGATTTATTGTTACCCTTGTCCTGGCAGTATTTGCCAACGTGGTAACTTATGCACAGGACAATGTAATTGATGAGGTAGTTTGGGTAGTAGGTGACGAAGCTATTTTGAAATCAGATGTAGAAGAGGCCCGTATGGATGCCTTGTACAATGGACGCAGATTTGAAGGCGATCCTTATTGTGTAATACCCGAAGAAATCGCTGTGCAGAAGTTATTCCTGCACCAGGCAAAGTTGGATAGTATCGAAGTTTCCGAAGCGGAAATCATTCAGCGTGTAGATATGATGACCAATATGTATATCCAGCAGATTGGTTCTAAGGAGAAAATGGAGGAATACTTCAATAAGACTGCTACTCAAATTCGTGAAACGTTGCGCGAAAATGCCCGTGATGGACTGACAGTACAGAAGATGCAGCAGAAACTGGTAGGAGATATCAAGGTAACTCCGGCAGAAGTACGCCGATATTTCAAGGATCTTCCTCAGGACAGTATCCCTTATATTCCGACTCAGGTAGAGGTGCAGATTATTACACTGCAACCTAAAATTCCTATTGCGGAAATTGAAGATGTAAAGAGACGTCTGCGCGATTATACAGACCGTGTGACAAAGGGTGAAATTGATTTTTCTACACTGGCACGTCTGTATTCCGAAGATAAGGCTTCTGCTATCAAAGGTGGTGAACTTGATTTTATGGGACGTGGTATGCTGGATCCGGCTTATGCCAATGTAGCATTCAGTCTTCAGGACCCGAAGAAAGTATCCAAGATTGTAGAATCTGAATTTGGTTATCATATTATCCAGCTTATCGAGAAACGTGGCGACCGTGTGAATACCCGTCACATTCTGTTGCGTCCGAGAGTATCTGAAAAGGAGTTGACTGAGGCTTGTGCCCGTCTGGATTCTATTGGCGATGATATCCGTCAGAATAAGTTTACATTTGATGAGGCTGCCTCTGTGATTTCACAGGATAAGGATACTCGTAATAATCACGGTCTTATGGTGAATACGAATGAGCGTACAGGTATCACTACTTCTAAGTTCCAGATGCAGGATTTGCCTCAGGATGTTGCGAAAGTGGTGGATAAGATGAATGTAGGCGAAATTTCCAGAGCCTTTACGATGATTAACGAGAAGGATGGAAAAGAAGTTTGTGCCATTGTAAAACTGAAAGCAAAGATCAACGGTCATAAAGCTACCATTGCAGAAGACTATCAGGACCTGAAAGAAATCGTGATGGATAAGCGCCGGGAAGAAATGTTGCAGAAGTGGATTCTGAACAAACAAAAACATACGTATGTACGTATTGACCCGAATTGGCAGAAGTGTGACTTCAAGTATCCGGGTTGGGTAAGGAACGATTGATGTTTAAACAGCTTGACTTTATATGCTGAAACAAAACAAAAAAGATAAACAGCAAGACGGGCATAGATGGCTTCTTATAGGCTTTCTATGCCTGTTTGCCGTATGCCTTGTGGCGCAGGTGAAGCCTACCGGACAGACTAAAAAGGCTGAGACTCCGGCTGCGAAAACTCCAAATGGAACGAAGCAAACTGATAAAGATATCAAGAAAGAGCCCGAAAATAAGAAGACGAAAGTATATTTGCTTCATGCCAATCAGGGACAGGCCGACAAGCTTGCCCGACCGGATGTTCAGGTACTGATTGGGAATGTAAAGCTGCGTCACGACAGTATGTATATGTTTTGTGACAGTGCTTTGATTTACGAGAAAACCAATTCGGTAGAAGCATTCAGCAATGTACGTATGGAGCAGGGGGATACCTTGTTTATTTACGGTGATTATCTTTACTACGACGGGATGACACAGATTGCGCAGATTCGTGAGAACGTAAAGATGATCAACCGGAACACGACGCTTCTGACCGATAGTCTGAATTATGACCGTCTTTATGATCTCGGTTATTATTTCGAGGGCGGTACTTTGATGGATGAAGAGAATGTGTTGACCTCGGATTGGGGAGAATACAGTCCGGCTACCAAACAGTCGGTATTCAATCATGATGTGAAATTGGTGAATCCCAAGTTTGTCCTGACGTCGGATACACTGAAATATAATACTTTTTCCAAGATTGCTACCATTCTCGGTCCTTCGAATATCGTAAGTGACAATAATCACATCTATTCGGAACGAGGCTTCTATAATACACTCAGCGAACAGGCTGAATTGTTGGACCGTTCTATCCTGACGAATGAGGGAAAGAAGTTGATTGGTGACAGTTTGTTTTATGACCGGAAAGTGGGATACGGTGAAGCGTTCGATAATATACGAATGACGGATACCATTAACAAGAATATGTTGACCGGCGATTATTGTTTCTATAACGAATTGACCGACTCTGCTTTTGCTACCAAACGTGCAGTTGCTATTGACTATTCACAAGGAGACAGTCTCTTTATGCATGGAGATACGTTGCAGCTTATTTCCTATAATCTGAATACGGACTCTGTTTTCCGCCTGATGAAAGCTTATCATAAGGTACGTATGTACCGGACGGATGTACAGGGAGTTTGTGACTCACTGGTTTATAATTCAAAAGACTCTTGTCTGACCATGTATACCGATCCGATTCTTTGGAATGAAGGTCAGCAACTGCTTGGTGAGGAGATCAAGATTTATATGAATGACAGTACCATTAACTGGGCCCACATTATCAATCAGGCACTGACGGTGGAGATGAAAGATTCTGTTCATTATAACCAAGTGTCCGGTAAAGAGATGAAAGCCTATTTCGAAAATGGTGATATGCGTCATATTGAAGTGATAGGTAATGTGATGACCGCTTTCTACCCGGAAGAAAAAGACAGTACGATGACCGGATTTAATAATATGGAGGGGAGTGTGCTCCATCTTTATATGAAAGAGAAGAAGATGGAAAAAGGGATGTTCGTAGGTAAGTCCAACGGAACATTATATCCGATGGATCAGATCCCTCCCGACAAGTTGCGGCTATCTACATTTGCCTGGTTTGACTATGTCCGCCCTTTAAATAAAGAAGATATATTCAACTGGAGAGGCAAGAAGGAAGGAGAGACACTGAAACCAACCACCGACCGGAAGCCAAAGACAGATAAGCGAAGTTTAATTAATATGAAGTAATATGGGAATGTTTTTCAATTCGATGAGAAAACCTCGAGGCTTTAATCATCAATACATTTACGTAAACGAGCGGAAAGAAAAGCTTGAGAAGATGGAGGAGAAGGCGAAACGCGAGTTGGGAATGCTTCCGGATAAAGAATTCAGTCCCGAAGATATCCGTGGTAGGTTTGTCGAAGGTACGACGCACCTGAAGCGCAGAAAGGCAAGTGGCCGTAAGCCTGTATCTTTTGGAATCATATTGATTATCATAGCTTTCCTTTTATATTTGTGGCATTATTTAGCGACGGGAAGCTGGTCATTTTAACTACTAAATAAACTATGAGCGATATAATTCATTTGTTGCCTGATTCGGTAGCTAATCAGATTGCTGCCGGTGAAGTGATACAACGTCCGGCATCTGTTATTAAAGAGCTAGTGGAGAATGCGATCGATGCAGATGCTCAAAATATACATGTGTTAGTTACGGATGCCGGTAAGACCTGCATCCAGATTATAGACGATGGAAAGGGAATGTCCGAAACGGACGCGCGACTTTCCTTTGAACGCCATGCGACTTCTAAGATTCGGGAAGCAGCGGATTTGTTTGCTTTGCGTACGATGGGGTTTCGTGGAGAAGCACTGGCTTCCATTGCAGCTGTGGCGCAGGTTGAACTGAAAACACGGTTGGAATCGGAAGAACTGGGAACAAAACTGGTGATTGCAGGCTCCAAGGTCGAAAGTCAGGAAGCTGTTTCCTGTTCCAAAGGAAGTAACTTCTCTGTGAAGAATCTGTTCTTCAACGTGCCCGCCCGTCGCAAGTTCCTGAAAGCTAATTCAACAGAACTAAGTAATATTCTGGCAGAGTTTGAACGTATTGCTTTGGTTCATCCCGAAGTAGCCTTTTCGCTTTACAGCAATGATTCCGAACTGTTCAATCTGCCTGTATCTCCTTTGCGGCAACGTATTCTTGCTATCTTCGGTAAGAAGCTGAATCAGCAGTTGCTGAATATAGAGGTGAATACTACGATGGTGAAAATTTCGGGTTACATAGCGAAGCCGGAAACTGCCCGTAAGAAAGGTGCTCACCAATATTTTTTTGTCAACGGGCGTTATATGCGCCATCCTTATTTTCATAAGGCAGTGATGGAGGCTTATGAACAGTTGATTCCCGTTGGCGAGCAAGTTTCCTACTTTATTTATTTTGAAGTGGATCCAGCTAATATCGATGTGAATATTCATCCCACTAAGACAGAAATCAAGTTTGAGAATGAACAGGCTATCTGGCAAATACTTTCGGCATCAGTAAAGGAGTCGTTGGGCAAGTTCAGCGCCATTCCTTCCATTGATTTCGATACGGAAGATATGCCGGATATTCCTGCATTTGAGCAGAACCTGCCTCCTGCACCTCCGAAGATTCATTATAATTCGGATTTCAATCCGTTCAAAGTATCTTCCGGTGGAAGTGGCGGCGGATCATATAGCCGTCCGAAGGTGGAATGGGAAGGACTGTATGGTGGATTGACCAAGGCAAGTAAGATGAATGAGCCTCAGCAGGAACCGGAAATGGATTGGGAAAATTCTCCTTTCGAGGAAGAACCGATGGTTGCTGAAGAGAAAACTATTTCGGCGGTATCTGCCGCTTCCTCCACTTTCTCATCGGCTTCCTCTACTTTATATGCCAATGAATCGGTGATTGAGAAAGGGAATCTGCATTTGCAGTTCAAAGGTCGTTTTATTCTGACTTCGGTGAAATCCGGATTGATGTTGATCGACCAGCATCGTGCGCATATCCGCGTACTTTTTGATCGGTATATGGTGCAGATAAAACAAAAACAAGGTGTTTCGCAGGGAGTGCTTTTCCCCGAGATATTACAGCTGCCTGCTTCAGAAGCGGCTGTCCTGCAAGGAATCATGGATGATTTGTCGGCGGTAGGTTTCGATCTGAGTGATTTGGGTGGCGGTAGTTATGCTATCAATGGCATTCCTTCGGGGATAGAAGGATTGAATCCGGTTGAGTTGGTACGGAATATGCTACATACAGCTATGGAAAAAGGGAATGATGTGAAGGAGGAAATCCAGAATATCTTAGCTTTAACACTCGCACGTGCGGCGGCTATTGTATATGGTCAGGTATTGAGTAATGAGGAAATGGTAAGTCTTGTAGACAGTCTTTTTGCCTGTCCTTCACCAAATTACACTCCGGATGGCAAAACAGTCTTGACAACAATCAAGGAAGAGGACATCGAGAAATTATTCAAATAAAACAAATAAAATCATCATTTCTTAAAACCTTTTAGTTCAGTTCGTGTTATTTAAATAGTTCAACAAAGAAAAGATTATAATAACCACTTAACTATTAGGTATATGAAAAAGATTCTAATGTTGCTGGCTTTTGCCGGCGTTGCGTCTGTCGCTTCTGCGCAGCAAACCGTGACTGTAACTGAATACGAGGTTATTCAGGTACAAGATAAACATCAAGTAATAACTAACCCATTCTGGAGCAACTGGTTCTTCTCTGTAGGAGGCGGTGCACAGGTATTATTTGGTAATAACGACCATATCGGAAAATTCAGAGATCGTATTGCTCCGACATTGAATGTGTCAGTTGGTAAATGGGTAACACCCGGTTTCGGGTTACGTATGCAATATAGCGGACTGCAATCCAAAGGATTCACCACCAATGAATCTGCAAATTATGTAGTCGGTGGCCCGAGAGAAGATGGCTCCTACAAACAGAGATGGGACTATATGAATCTTCATGGCGACTTGCTGATTAATCTGAATGCACTTTTCGGTGGTTACAATCCGGATCGCGTATATGAGATTATTCCGTATATCGGTGCCGGTTGGGCTCATTCTTATTCTAAGCCTCATACAAACGCTGCTACCTTCAATGCAGGTATTATCAACCGTTTCCGTTTGTCAAACGCTGTAGATTTGAACCTTGAACTGAGTGCAACAGGGCTGGAAGGTAAATTTGATGGTGAACACGGTGGCAAACCCGATTATGATGGTATCTTAGGTGCTACTCTCGGTGTGACTTATTACTTCCCGACCCGTGGATTCCAACGTCCTGTTCCACAGATTATCTCCGAACTGGAATTGAGACAGATGCGTGATCAGATGAATGCTATGGCAGCCGCAAATATGCAGTTGCAGCAACAGTTAGCCAATGCACAGCAGCCTGTAGTGGAAGAAGCTGAAGAAGTCGTTGTAACAGATGCCAACATTGCACCGCGTACTGTATTCTTCAAGATCGGTTCAGACAAATTGTCTCCACAAGAAGAAATGAACTTGTCATATCTTGCCAGCAAGATGAAAGAATTCCCGAACATGACCTATACAATCAACGGATATGCAGACTCTGCAACCGGTACTCCTTCTATCAACCAGAAGTTAAGTCTGGAACGTGCACAAGCTGTAAAGGACCTGTTGGTTAAGAAATATGGCATCTCTGCAGACAGACTGTCTGTTGCAGCAGGTGGTGGTGTCGACAAGTTCGGTCAACCGATTCTGAATCGTGTGGTATTGGTAGAATCAGCTCAATAATACATTTGATATTGTAATATAGATACGGCTGTTAAGTGGGCCGTATTTATGAAAGGAAAGACTTGCTCAGGTAAAGATATCCCTCGGATACTTTACTTGGGCGAGTCTTTTTGTTTCCAATGATTTGCATATCCTATAATTTTTTGCGAATATTGCAATCAAATGCATTGGTCTTAGACATAAGTTTCTTACTTTTGAACAAGGATTCCGGTTTTTATGATTGTTACTATGAAATGTAGATACCTTCTATCTTTAGTCTTTTTATTGCATATATGGGTATGCAAGAGTAATGTTATAGATAATAGTGTCTATGATTATGGTCTTACGTTTCTGGCTCATTCTACCAATCAGGATCAGCGGACCAATTTGGATCTTACTCCTGCGGCTTCTTTGTCTTTTCCCGAGGACGGTTTCTCGGTGGGATTCGATATAAAGTTGAGAAATGAACTGTATACTTATGGTTATGTTGTACGGGTCATAGCAGATGATTCTTCCTGCTTTGATTTTATCTCCTACCTGCTTTATTCCCGATTTAATATTGTATTGACTGACAAAGACCGAGTGATCAAGAATACGGAGATTGCAGATTCGGTAAAGATTGTAGCAGACAGATGGATACACGTCGATCTGCAATTTACCAAAGACCGGATTCATATTGCTGCAGACGGTATCCAGGCGGAAATCAATCATTCCCTGAGCAACTTTAAGGATATCAAGATCTATTTCGGAGGCAGCAAGCATCCCCGTTTTTTCTCTACAGATGTACCTCCTATGACCATTCGTAATATAGAACTTGCTGATATTCAAGGTAAACTGCTTTATAAATGGGAATTGGCTGCTCATGATAAAGATGTGACTTACGATAGTGTCAGAAATAAACAGGCTTTTGTACGTAATGGCGTCTGGGAGATAGATAAACATACTAAATGGGCGGCATTAGCTTCGTTGAATGTGCACCATATTAATCCGCAGGTGGCTTATGACGATGTGTCGGGACGTTTTTTCATAGCAGGAGGCGGTCAGTTATTTGTTTACGATGTGAAGGCGAATCGTGTTGATTCGATTGCTTATAAAGGACATCCTTATATAGGAGCTTCCAGCCAGATTATTTTTGATGCCAAACGAAACAGGCTCTTGTCTTATACACCGGATTTCAACGATTTGAATGTCTATGAGTTTGACCGGAAATGCTGGACATTAGAAACTCCGGTAATGATTGATACCCGCCAGCATCATAATCGTATTATCAATCAGAAAAGAGATGAACTGATTGTTTTTGGTGGCTATGGTAATCACCGCTATAATTCACAGTTGAGCAGAATAAACCTGTCTGATCCGCAGGGGTGGTCGATCAGTTCCCTTGATTCCTGTCTGTTTCCCCGCTATTTAAGTGCGATGGGGGCGGAGAATGAGGACTACTTATTGATCATGGGTGGTTATGGCAATCAGTCGGGTAAGCAGGAAGAATCTCCAGGAAACTTTTATGATCTTTACCGGTTGAATTTGAAAACAGGTAAATGCGCTAAGTTATGGGAGTTTGTGAATGACAGGCAGCACTTTACTTTCGGTAATTCAATGATTGTCGATACACCGTCGAATAGTGTATATGCTTTGACATATAATAATGACCGGTATAATACTTTTGTTTATTTGAGCCGGTTTGATATACAGACCAGACAACCGGTTCAGGAAGTGATGAGTGATTCCATTGTTTATAACTTCCTCGATATTCATTCTTATTGTGATATGTTTTTGCATAGAGAGACATCTTCTATTTATGCTGTGGTGTTGCAGGAAAAGGAGCCCGGAATATCTAAAGTCGAATTTTATAAACTGGCATTTCCACCTTTGTCCAAGGAAGGTATTTTGCCTCATCAGACTGGCGGAATGAAGCCGGTGATATTGATATCCGGTATTTTGGCAGGACTACTGTGCCTGATAGGAGGAAGTATATGGTTATTGCATAGTAAGAGAAAGAGAAAAGTGAATGTGTCAGTCGGTCCGGTTGCTACGGAAGAAGTAAAAGACAGATTGGTCGAAGAAGAACCGACTGAACAAAAAGTATCTTCGGTTTTATTACTGGGCGGATTCCAGATATTTGATAAGCAAGGCGGTAACATCACGGGAGATTTTACGCCTACTCTTAAGCAATTATTCTTGTTTTTACTGCTGAATACCATTAAGAACGGAAAGGGAACGACTTCTCAATGCCTGGATGAAACTTTCTGGTTCGATATGAGTAAGTCCAGTGCATCGAATAACAGAAACGTGAATATCAGAAAGCTAAGGCTGATCATTGAGAAAATCGGAGATATCAATATTGCCAATAAGAACGGCTATTGGTATCTGAATCTGGGGAAAGACGTGACCTGCGATTATCAGGAAGTGATGAGATTGCTGGATCAGATAAAAGATAAAGATACCATTACGGATAAAAAGATAATCAATAAAATCATATCCCTGGCGAGTGCCGGCGCATTGCTCCCTAACGTCAGTGCCGAATGGATTGACGAATATAAGTCAGCCTACTACGTTCTGTTGACGGAAATACTGCTTTCTGTGGTCAACCGTCCCGATATAAAAGAAGATTCCAGGCTTTTGCTGAAAATATCAGATGTAATTCTGCTTGTTGATAATATAGACGAAGACGCTATCCGCACTAAATGCAGAGTCTTGTATCAGATGGGGCAGAAAGGTTTGTCCAAGCAAAGTTTCGATAAGTTCTGTATTGAATATGAACGTTTGCTGAATGCCAAGCCTGATTTCTCTTACGATGATATTATAAATTCACTCTAAATTAATCCTCTATTAATAATTTTCCGGTGCTTCCTGTTGGTCGGTGGAGAGATAGTTCCTCATCGGTGGCGGAGCCTGTCCTCATCGGTGCCGGAAATAGGTCTCATCGGTACCCGAAATAAATCCTTGCGGAGTAAGGCACTCATTATACCATCAAATAATAATTGTTTTTTTTTATCATGAAAACATTATTGATAACTAGATACTTATGCGAAAAGAATGAAATTCTTTATCGCTATTAATCTAAAATTAATATGGCATTAAGGACTGGAATTCTATATTTGCTTCAGAAACGGACGGGATATCCTCCACTATGTTTCTGATGACTTGAGCGGATCGAACTATAACCTTATAAAATGATGGAAATATGAAAAACGACACTTCTTAACTACTGCTTGGACTTACTTGTCAGAGAAAGTTTTCTTGAGATGAAAACGGTTTGAATCAATTAATGTTAATCTATAAATTATGAAAACAGGAAAGAGCAAAGATCATTTGCAAAGAGTTTTTTTAAGGTTCCTTTATTTGATAATGGGGAGCATCCTTTCTTTGGATTCTGTTATGGCGCAGGAAAACCTGAAAGTTTCCGGGCAGGTGACAGACAATAAAGGAGAAGCCATTATCGGAGCCTCAGTGAAAGTTCTGAAAACGGGTACGGGGACTATTTCGGATATGGATGGTAAGTTTACTATTCAGGTTCCTGTGGGAGCTGAACTGGAGATAGGATATGTCGGCTATAATCCGAAGAGAGTGAAAGTGGTGAATAAAAACTTCGTAACGGTAGTCCTTGAGGAGAATGTGGTAGCATTGGGCGATGTAGTTGTTGTCGGATATGGCATTCAGAAAAAGGAAAGTCTGACAGGAGCTATCGGAAACCTGAAAGTAGATGATATCGTAAAGACCAAGGCACCTAGTTTGGCACAGGCTATTCAAGGAAAGGTAGCCGGTCTGCGGATCAGACAGGAGAATGGAGAGCCGGGTAAGTTCAGTTCCAATATCAATGTCCGTGGCTTCGGAACTCCTTTGTTTGTGATTGACGGAGTGGTGAGAGACGGTTCCAGCGAATTTCAACGGTTGAATCCGGAAGATATTGAAAGCATATCTTTTCTGAAAGATGCTACTGCCTCTATCTATGGTATGAATTCGGCGAATGGTGCCGTGATTGTTACCACCAAGAAAGGGGCTACAGGCAAACCGCGTATTACGTTGAACGCCAATGTCGGCATTACTTCTCCTACCAATGTGCCGGAGATGGCCAACGCCGGACAATATATGACCATGCGAAATGAGGCGGAAATCAATGCAGGCAGACCGGCTTATATCACAAAGGACGAATTGACCAAATGGCAGCAAGGTGCTCCCGGTTATGAGAGTGTAGACTTGTATGATGCCGTTTTCAATAAGCACGCCACACAGTTCCAGACGACTCTGTCCCTGGAAGGTGGTACCGACAAAGTAAGTTATTACGGTAGTTTCGGTTATGCCACCGATAACAGCTTGTTGAAGAATAACGCATTGACTTATGATAAATATACATTCCGTTCCAATGTCAGTCTGAAGATTACCAAAGACCTGACAGCCAGTATCAATCTTGGCGGACGTTATGATACCACCAACCGTCCCTGGTTTCCTTTCTATGATATATTTAAGAGTACGCGTGTAAATCCGCCTACTACTTCTATCTATGCCAATGACAATCCGGATTATTATAATAACTTCTCTTATGTCCCTAATCCGGCGGCTATGATCGATGCCGATTATACCGGAAGCGCTAAAGAGCGGAATAAGAACTTGCAGACACAGTTTGCATTAGAGTATAATATTCCTTATGTAAAGGGGCTGAAGGTGAAAGGTACTTTTATCTACGATTACAATAACTACGGATATAAGGCAACGCGGAAAGGTTTTAAGACATATACCTATGGCGAATATACGGGCGAGTATACGGCGGCAGATGCCAACTATCCGGCTTTACTCCAGGATAATCGCAGAGAATCGGAACGGGTGGATATGCAGTTCCAGACAAACTATAACAGAACGTTCGGCAACCATACCATCGGAGCTACTTATGTCTTCGAAAGACGCGAAGAGAAAGCAAACTGGATGAATGGTGAGCGCAAGTTTGACTTTTTCACAATCGGTGAACTGGACAATGCACGCGAATCTGACCAGAAAGTATCCGGTTCCTCGGAACACCAGGCTTATCTTTCTCATATCGGGCGTCTGACCTATGATTATAAAGGCAAATATCTGGCAGAGCTTGCTTGCAGATACGACGGTTCTTATCGATATGCTCCGGGCAGCAGATGGGCATTCTTTCCGTCCGCTTCCGTAGGATGGAGGATTTCGGAAGAGAGCTTTATCAAAGACAACTTCAAGTTTGTCGATAATCTGAAACTTCGTTTCTCTGCCGGTCGTTCGGGGCAAGATGCCGGTGATCCGTTCCAATACTTCTCCGGTTACACGTTGAACAGTGGCGGATATGTATTCAGCCAGGGAAATTATACCAATGGAGTAGCTTCTCCTGTGATGATCAATAAGAATCTGACCTGGATTAAAGTGAATATGTATAATATTGGTATTGACTTTTCAATCTTTAACCGGCTGATCGCAGTAGAGTTTGATATTTATCAGCGTGACCGCAGCGGCCTGTTGGCCGACCGTTACGGTTCTCTTCCCAATACGTTCGGTTCCAAGTTGCCACAGGAAAACCTGAACGGCGACCGTACGAGGGGTATTGAATTTACATTGACTCATACCAACAAAATCGGTGATTTCCACTACAGTGTATCCGGTAACTTTAACTTGGCGCGTACCCAACGCCGTTATATAGAGAGCGGTCCTTACAAGAGCAGTATGGAAAGATGGAGAAACCAGTCATCCAACCGCTGGGGAGATTTTATCTGGGGGTATCAGACGGACGGACGTTTCCAGAACTTTGACGAGATTAATACATATCCGATTCAGAATGGGGATAACGGAAATTCCAAGGAACTTCCCGGTGACTACATCCTGAAAGACGTAAACGGTGACGGAGTGGTGAATGATCTGGACAAGACCCCTTTATTCTGGTCCGGCAGCCCGTTGATTCACTATGGTTTCAATGTGGAAGCATCCTGGAAGAACTTCGACTTCTATGCTCTTTTTCAAGGTTCTGCCCTGTACACGGTGCAGTTTGACGAGGTATACGCAAAGATGCTCTGTTTCAAGGGTGGCAATACCCCCGAATACTTCTACGACCGTTGGCATCTGTCCGACCCGTATGATGCGAACAGTGAATGGATACCGGGAGAATGGCCGGCCATCCGTCTGGAGCAGGACATGGGATCGTTCTATACGAGGGATTCGCAGATATGGCGTAAGAACGCTTCTTATCTGAGACTGAAAACAATTGAGATCGGCTACACCTTCAGTCCCCGACTGATGCATAAACTGGGTATCGGTAGTTTAAGAATCTATGCGAACGGAAATAACCTGTTTACTGTCTGTGACCCGTTTGTAAAGGCATTCGATCCGGAAAAGATTGAAGGAGACTATAGTGCCGGCTTGAATTATCCTCTGAATAAGAGCTTTAACTTTGGATTGACCTTGAACTTTTAAAGAAGATGATTATGAAAATATATAGTTGTTTATTATTGGGAGCCATGTTCCTGCTGGGCGGATGTAGCGATTTGCTTGATATCGATCCGAAGAATAAAATTCCGGCGGATGAATTGTTCTCTACTCCGGAAGGAGTACAGGCACATATGGCCAATCTGTACGGTCGTTTGCCTATCGAAGATTTTACCTATTCACCGAATCGCGGCTTCAATGTGGGAGTCGGTACGGATGTGAATAATGCCGGTTTTATGGCTGCTCATTTCTGTGATGAGGCTATCCATCCGGAGTACAATGACTTTGGAGAAGAGTGGTTCGATTATTGGGAAGACGGTTATAAACTCATTCGTGATTTAAACAGTCTGTTGGTTACTATTCCTACATTGACCAGTATTACCGAACAGCAAAAGAATGAGATCAATGCGGAAACTCATTTCCTGAGAGCTTATACCTATTTTGCCTTAGCTAAAAGATACGGTGGGGTACCTATCATTAAAGAACCGCAGGAGTATAACGGTAATATCGAAGAACTGCGTGTCCCCAGAAATACGGAGAAAGATACTTGGGACTTTGTCTTGGAAGAATGTGACCAGGCAGTATCGCTTTTTGGAGATGCGAATGAAAATGATGTGCTGAGAGCGAACAAATGGGTAGCATTGGCACTGAAGTCAAGAGCAGCTCTGTATGCAGCTTCCGTTGCCAAGTTTACTCATCAGCCTTATGTCTCTTTCTCTGGTCCGGCTGTTGACCAGAAGCTGGTAGGTATAGAAGTTATATCGGCTGATCATTATTATGATGAATGTATATCAGCTTCACAGGAAATCATGAATAGTGGTAAGTTCGGTCTTTACAAACCTTCCCCCGCTACTCCGGAAGAAGCGACAACCAACTATCAAAAGTTATTTGAACAACCTTTCCAATGTCTGGACGGATTGAAAGAGCCTATCTTCATGAAGGCCTATGCTGCAAATACCATTCTGGCACATAACTATGATGTCTGGTTCAGCCCCCGTCAGATGATCCTCGACCCGAATCTCTATCCCGGTCGTATGAATCCGACACTGGATTTTGTCGACTCTTTTGAAGATTATACGGATGACGGAACCGGAACACCCAAGCCGATCAGCACTCGTGTGGATGGAAATGAAAGTGATTATAATGGATTTAACTTATCCACCCGATACCTGTCTTTCCCGATAGATAAACCTTACCAGGCATTTGCCGGTCGTGATGCCCGTTTGAGTGCCATGGTGTTATTCCCGGGACAGAACTTCGGAAGTACGAAGATCATTATCCAGGGTGGTCTGGTAAAAGCTGACGGTTCCGGTTATCATTATAGGACTCAGGCTTCGGAGAAGGGACAGGATGGTCTGATCTATTATACTTACGGAGCGGAGAAAAGCACGGAATATTCAGGATTCGATCCGACTTTGGGACATTATACCCGCAGCGGATTCCTGTTTAAGAAGTTCTTGCAGATAGAAAGTCCGGTTGAGCAGGCATGGAGTAAAGGTACACAGCCTTGGATCGATTTCCGTTATGGGGAAATTCTTCTCAACTATGCAGAAGCTGTTATCGAGAAGACCACCTCTACTTCTGCTGAAAAACAGGTTGCACAAGACGCTTTGAATGCGGTCCGCAAAAGAGCGGCTCACAAAGATGACATTGCATTGACTCAGGCGAATGTTCGCAAAGAACGTTTTGTCGAGCTGGCATTTGAAAACAAGCGCAGATGGGATTTGTCGCGCTGGAGAACTTTCCATAAGGAATTTGAAAACCGGGTGAGAAAGGGACTTGTACCTTTCCTTGACCTGCGGACAAATCCTGCGCATTATGTATTTGTACGTGTCAATCCGTTGGGCATTGAATCAAAGACCTTTGATTATAGCTGGTATTATAAGAGTATTCCGGGTACGGGGGCTAATGGTCTGGTACAGAATCCTTAATTAGTATATTCTAAAATATAGATTAGATATGAAAAAGCTTCTATTTTTATTATGCGTTGTAGTAGCAGGCAGTATGTTTTACTCTTGTGAAAAAGATAATCTCGAAGGGCCGGATGCAATTTTTGCCGGCGAACTGAGAGATCGTAAGACCGGAGAGCTCATTCAACAGGAGATATCGGACGGTTCTCGCGTTTATTTCATCGAACAGGGGTGGGGAGATAATCCTCCTGTTCAGAATATGGTCGTTAAAAAAGACGGAACGTTTTATAACGGTATGATCTTCTCCGGTGACTATAAAATCATCCTGAATCGTGGGAACTACGTACCTTTGGATACTCTGGATATGAAAATAAAGCCGGGAAAGAATTATCAGGTCTTCGAAGTGAATCCTTATCTGCGGATCATTGAACCGGAAATATCTGTGATCGGAAGAAAGGTAGTGGCGAAATTCAAACTGGAGCAGGTGACCAGTAACGAGGTCTATCGTATTTCGTTGTTTGCACACTCTCACATCGATGTATCCAACAAACTGAATATTGTCAACCGGACAGAAGAACTAAACCGTTCCATTACTGATGGTGAGGCTTTCGAACTGTCTATCAATCTGGACGACTACACTTCTACGCTGGTTCCGGGCAAGAGTTATTATTTCCGGATCGGCGCACAGTCTCACGGAAGTGAGACAAAGTACAATTATTCGGCATCTGTACAGTTGGATATTTAGCATAAAAACGGAAAAGCCATGAGAAAGTATTTACAGTTGGTATTCCTTGCGGTCTCTGTCTTTTGTTCAGAGATATTGTTGGCAGAATCTCGTGATCCGGTCCGGATACTGGATTTGAGAACGCTCAATGAACTTGATCTGAAAGAACAGGAGAAGGCGGAGCAACTATGGGACATTATGCATACGACAGCTACCTTGCAAGGCATTGTGAATCGGAATAGTCCGCGATTGTACATTCGCTATGTCAAGAACGGGCAGGGAGAGAATGTCGATGATTATTGGTGGAATAAATACCGTCAGGCAGGACAGTGGCTGGCGGGACGTGATACGGTAGCTTACACAGAACTGTCGGATGTAGTGACCGTTTTCAGAAAAGAAATACGCGGGGTGGTTGTTTATGACTCAAAAGTAGCATCTACCAGTAATATTGCTTCATCTGTGGCGGGAATCGAGAATCTGATAGCTGTGCGCTATGACATATCTCCCAATAGTCTCTATACCCGTTTGGTACTGCAAGGACCGAAGCTGGCTGTGAAATGCTGGCTGGTGAACAAAGATGGTTCTTCTCTTTTCACGGGCAAAGGAAGGATTGCCGGAACCGGTCAACCTTCGACAGGATCTCTGAAAATCGATCCCTATGTATGGTTTATAGAGAAATACCTGAAGAAAGGGTTATGCAATACGGAGTACGCCGCTTATTACATCGACCAGTTCTGGCGTACCGATCCTACCCGGACGGTAACGAACCATCACCAATTGACCAATCATGACTTTTTTGTCAGCAAGAAAGCTTTTTTCTTTGACCTTTCTCCTTGGGGAGACGAGCCGGCAACGGATGATCCGACACAAGAAGAAGGACTGGACTTGCAGATACTGAAAACTTTTCTGCAAGAAGCCTATAAGCAAAATAAAGGAGAGAAATTCTGCTATATCGGAGGTTTCCCGAGCTGGATTTATAAATATACGCAGCATGCTGGAGGAAAGCATGAAGATGTAGCTACCGAGTGGGAATTTTCCCGTATTATCAGTGCTTATAATGCCTTTAAGGATGCCGATGCCATCGGACTGGGAGCATTGGCTAACTCCTCCTTCTGGCAACATTTTCCTCTTCAGGAAAAGTATCCCCAAAAGTGGGTGACACATCAGGAACTGATGGACAGAGGCTATCTGAACCGTGACGGAACAATCAACTTTCAGGGACGGAACTTTATCCTCTTCTATGTAGGCGATTATGATTCCTCCTCCTGGATTGCTCAGACTACCCCTTTCCTGTGGGACGAACCTAGCCGGGGAGAAGTGCCTTTGATGTGGTCTGTCAGTCCTGTACTTGCAGAACGCGTTCCGATGGTGATGCATAATTATCGGGTGACGGCTACTCCGAATGATTATTTTGCCGCTGCTGACAATGGTGCCGGATATTTAATGCCGGGTATGTTGCAAGAGCCTCGCTCGGTGTCCGGATTGAAAAGCGGATTGAGTGCATGGGCAAAGCATTGCAGCAAATATTATCAGAAGTGGGGATTGACCATTACAGGATTTGTGATTGACGGCGAAGCCCCCGGACTGGATTCAGACGGATTGGACTGTTACGCATCGTTCAGTCCGAATGGAATAGTTCCGCAGAAGATGCCTTTGACATTGCTGCACAATGATATGCCGGTGATCCGGGCAGATTATGATATTGTAGATCATGATTACCGCAGGGCAACGGATGTGATTGTGGAAAGAGTGGAGAAACGTCCGGTTCCTTTCCATTGGTTCAGAGCCATATTGAAGTCACCTTCCTGGTATAAAGGGATTTGTGATGAGTTGAAACAGCGGCATACGAATATTGAATTGCTGGATGCACCGACATTTTTTGAACTCTATCGTATCTATCTGAAGCAGCATCCGGATGCTGCTGCCGGAAAGATAACGATGAACTAACCTGATTAATGAACAGACATATTCATATAGAATGATGATGAACAGATTGAATATAAAAAGAACAGTCGGCTCCTGTTTGATGGCGATGGCGTTTTTTTCGTGTACCCATACGGATCAGACGCCCGCAAAAGACTTTGTCGATTATGTAAATCCATATATCGGCAATATCAGCCATCTGCTGGTGCCTACTTACCCAACCGTACATCTGCCGAACTCGATGCTTAGGGTCTATCCAGAAAGGGGAGACTATACATCGGACAGGGTAAACGGCCTTCCGGTGGTGGTGACCAGTCATAGAGGCAGCTCGGCTTTTAACCTGAGTCCGGTGCAGGGAGAGGTATCCCGACCGATTGTATCTTACTCCTATGATTTGGAGAAGATTACCCCCTATAGTTATTCCGTATACCTGGATGAGGCTGATATACAGGTTGAGTATGCCCCTTCACATCAGGCTGGTATTTATCATATCAGTTTTGGGACGGAAGGTGATAATGCTTTGGTGGTGAATACGAAGAACGGAAAGCTGGTCGCTGAAGAAAAAGGAGTCAGTGGCTATCAGATTATTGACAACACTCCTACCAAAATCTATCTGTATCTCGAAACCAGTCAGCTACCTTTACGCAAAGGGGTACTGGCAGATGGAAAAGTTGATATGGAAAGTAAGGAAGGCAGTGCCATCGCTTTGTATTATGGAAGCGAGAAGAACCTGAATCTACGTTACGGAATTTCCTTTATCAGTGCCGAGCAGGCAAAGAAGAATCTGCAACGTGACATCACCACCTATGATGTAAAGGCGGTGGCGGATGCCGGACGCAGGATATGGAACAAGACATTGGGCAAGATTGTGATAGAAGGCGGTTCGGAAGACGAAAAAGAAATCTTCTACACTTCCCTTTATCGTACCTACGAACGCATGATCAATCTTTCGGAGGACGGGAAATATTACAGTGCTTTCGATGGCAAGATTCATGAAGATGGCGGAGTACCTTTTTATACAGATGACTGGATATGGGATACTTACCGGGCTACACATCCGTTGCGTATCTTGATAGAACCGCAGAAGGAACTCGATATGATTCGTTCATATATACGGATGGCAGAACAGTCGGACAGAAGATGGATGCCTACCTTCCCCGAGGTGACCGGAGACAGTCACCGGATGAATGGCAATCATGCAGTGGCAGTTATCTGGGATGCTTATTGCAAAGGATTGAAAGACTTTGATCTGGAGGCTGCTTATGAAGCCTGCAAAGGAGCGATTACAGAGAAAACGTTGTTGCCCTGGCTGAGATGTCCGTTGACGGAGCTCGATAAGTTCTATCAGGAAAAAGGATTTTTCCCTGCACTGAACCCTGGCGAAGAAGAAACTTGCAAGGCTGTTCATTCGTTCGAGAGACGACAAGCGGTTGCGGTTATGTTGGGTAACTGTTACGATAATTGGTGTCTGGCACAGATAGCCAGAACATTAAACAAGACCGATGACTATAAGAAGTTTATGAGGATGTCTTATACGTACCGGAATGTTTATAATGCGGAAACGGGTTTCTTTCATCCCAAGAACAAGGACGGAAAGTTTATCGAACCGTTTGACTATCGTTATTCGGGAGGACAGGGGGCACGTGGCTATTATGGTGAAAACAACGGTTGGATCTATCGTTGGGATGTGCAGCACAATCCGGCGGATTTGATTGCCTTGATGGGTGGACAGGCTTCATTTATCGAGAGATTGAATCAGACATTCAATGAACCGTTGGGGCGGAGCAAGTTTGATTTCTATCATCAGTTGCCGGACCATACCGGTAATGTCGGCCAGTTCTCTATGGCAAATGAACCTTGTCTGCATATTCCTTATTTGTATAACTATGCCGGTCAGCCGTGGATGACACAAAAAAGGATTCGCGTTTTGCTGAACCAGTGGTTCCGTAATGACTTGATGGGCGTTCCCGGTGATGAAGACGGAGGTGGAATGACCGCATTTGTGGTATTCTCCATGATGGGCTTTTATCCGGTAACTCCCGGTTCTCCAACTTATAATATCGGCAGTCCGGTATTCCAATCCGCAAAGATGGAGGTAGGTGACGGACATTATTTTGAGATCATAGCGGAGAATTATGCGCCGGACCATAAGTACATCCAGTCGGCTACCTTGAATGGAAAGCCGTGGAATAAGCCGTGGTTCAGCCATGCGGATATTCAAAACGGCGGACGTCTGGTTTTGCAGATGGGAGATAAGCCCAATAAGAAGTGGGGGATAGCTTCGGATGCCGTGCCGCCCTCTTCAGAGAGTTTGCCGGAATAAAGTCAGAATAATAATATTAAAATCTAAAATATAACACAATGAAAAAGATGATTGTACTCACCAGTCTATGGTCGTTTTTATTTATCTTTTCCTTTTCAATGTTCGGTTGCAGCGAGGATGACGATGAATTTGGAACAACGGCCGAAAGAGGAAATGAAGTCCGTACTCCCCGTGTGGAGGAGATCAATGGAAAAGCAGTGGTCACCTGGATTGATCCTTATATTACGGATATCAAGGAGGTGCAGGTAAAGGATTTGCAGACTAATGAGCAACAGACGGTTGCCAAAGGAGTGCAGAGCGCGGAATTTGCGATTACGGACAATAGCCTGTTGTCTTACCGATATGAAATGAAAGTTGTCAGAACGACCGGAGAGATGTCTGCCGGAGTGACTGCCCGTCTGGTGAAGAACTGGGCGCAAAAGCTGCATCCTTTGATGGATTATCATAGTGATGCGACTCCTCAAAGTGGTATGTTCTTTAAGAATCAGCCGGTGGCGAAAGTGAATGTATTCGATATTCGTGATGACGAAAATATATCGAAGCTGACCACTGCTGTCATGCAGGGAGTGATTAACCAGGAACAGGCACTGACTTATCTGATCTGGTTACAGCAGGATTTGACGCAGCTGGATGATGCCGAAGTGCAGTATGAGATGCAGCCTTTGGCGAATACTTCCCGCAACAGAGGCTTTGCGGCATTATATAATATGTATAAAGACCGCTTCAACTGCTTGGTAGTCTGGGATGAGAATCAGCCTTGGTCATGGAGTATGGCACAGATGATTTCGTCACAGGAGAAAGGCATTCCGGTTACGGAATCCATGAGAAAGTTTATAGAGGATGAGCTGGGAATAGGAAATCTGGAAGTTAGGGATATACGTAACCAATGGTCATCAAAGGCAGAAGCTTATGGCTGGGCGATAGCGCACTATGCCGACAAATGCCATCCGAAGCTAACTTTCTCCGGTGGATTGCGGAGTGATTATAAAGATAATCCGTGGAGAATGTACGATTACGTAGCTGCTTCTAAAGGCTTTGTCTTCTGGTTGGACGACTCTAATGGAGATGACAAACAGATCATGGATAATATCTTCAATAGCGGATCTTATCCGGTGGGTTCTTCGGTATTTGGTTATGGAATGAATGCCAATGGCGACGAACTGAATAAGATTACCAACATCCATAATGCAGGATTTGTAGTGAGTGACTATTATGCGAATGGCAGTTATTGGTGCAGTTTCCCGAGCAAAGCCTTCCAGCAGCGTAAAGGGATAGCCGGAGAAGTGAAGCCGGGTAAGATATATGTCGCTATCAGTCTGAGTGACGGAGACAATATTCAGTTCGATGCAAATTCTCTTTATCAGATATTCAAGGAAGGAAAGCGCAGAGGCGAAGTTCCGGTAGGAGTGACTTTGGCGGCAGGCTTGCAGGAATTGAATCCGAAGCTACTTGAATTTTACTATAAGAATATGACTCCGAACGATGAATTGACGGCAGGGCCTTCCGGTTTCCAGTTTATCTATGGTGATTATTATGCGCAGAGCGGTAAATATGCGGAATGGTTGGAAATGAACAAGAAGTGGTTATCCACTGCCGGTTTCCACACGGCGCATCTCTGGAATACAGACGAGCAGATGTATTTCGAACAATACATGAAGAGCAAGGCTGTCGATGCGATTATGGACGGATCTAACCGGACACATACCACAGGCTCATCTTACAAATTGGTAGATGGCGTGGTGCGTATTGATCAGGGGACTATGTGCCGCAATAATGGAGACGTATACCGTGATCTGATGTCTGTATCTCCCAGCCCGCGGCGTCCTTTATTCCGGCATGTCTATCTGTTGACCAACTATTACGGATTTGAAGGAAATAAAGTGGTAGTGTACGAGAGACTGATCAAGGAACTCGAACGGGTTGAACAGGATTGTCCGGATACGTATGAATTTATGCTCCCGATGGATTTGGCCGCTTCTATCAGGAAGTACATAGAAGAAGGCGGTATTTATTAAAGGAATTATAAACGAATCTAAAACAAATGAGATATGAAAAATAGATATAGTATCCGGTTACTGGTTATAGTCTTTCTTTCGGCTTTCGCTATGGGTATCTGCTACTCATGTTCGGATGATGACGGAGAAGGAGTGAAGGTATATGAGTATCGTGAACAGATAGGCAAGAAGATAAAAGTGTTGACCGACCTGCAGGCTGAATCCCAGTTCGGGCTTCGGGAAGGAATGTATCCTGAAACAAGCCGGGCGATTCTGGAAGATGCGATAGCCAAGCTGAAAGATTTCCTTCAGACGATAAAAGAAGCGGGAGTGGCGGAAGCTCGGATTCCCGAAGAGACAGCCAGACTGCTGAAAGAATCGGACGAAAAGATAGCCGAGTTTAAGGCGACTGTCCGGACGGAAGACTTACTGGTTCCGGCAGAGCTGGAAGTAAGCGGAAAGAATGGCGGATATATTGACTTTGGCGCTCATCCGGAGTATTCCACATTCGGTGAAGTTGGCAAGCAGGCATTTACTGTTGAGTTTTGGGTAAAGCTGAAGGATGTAGAAGGCTTCTTCTATCTGATCTCTACCTTTACGGATGATGATACGAACAATCACGAACGCAAAGGCTGGTGCGTGAATAGCTACAACTATGGTGGCAACAACATGCGTATGACATACGGAATGGGCTTTAATGACCTGATGGAACCTGCCTTCGGATTTGCCACCGTTAATGAGTGGGTACACTTGGCTGTGGTGACGGATGAAACCGGAGTAGACGGCGAGATGAATGGAGGCAGACCTGTCATGACCAAAATGTATATGAACGGTGAACTGAAACTTTCGACCACCTCTCATCAGGATGCTTCCAAACCGTATGCTTCTAACGACAGCAATGTCCCGATGGTGGCATTTGGCGGCATGAGTGCTACAGGCAACCGTATCGGTGATAAAGGTGCTAACGGAAGTATGAAACATCTGCATATCTGGCGTACCGCCAAGACTCAGGATGAAATCCGCCGGTTGATGGAGCATCCGGAGAATGTGACGGGCGAAGAGGACGATTTGGTTTGCGGATGGACTTTCGCGAAGATGGCGCTTGACGACCAGGAAATTAAAGACTTGACCGGAAAGTATACGGCAAAGCTGGTCGGAGACTATAGGTGGATTGAATTAGAATGATACGAAACAGAAAATACAGGATAGATATGAAAAATAACTATTTATATAATTGGGTAGTGATAGTGTTTATGATGCTTCAGATGCTGGCATTTACTTCTTGTTCTGATGATGATGACAATAGCGGCTGGCCGACGGAAACGGACAAGACCGAAATCTTCATAGAGCGCTTCAGTACATTGGTGACTAACCTGACTGCGCTGCGGGATGGAGCTACATATGGCGAACTGAAAGATAACTATCCGGTATCCAGTAAAGCCATGCTGGATGATGAAATTGTTTATCTGGAGGAAACGATCGCTAAACTGAAAGAAGGAAACAAAAAGTTGGCTGACAGTGAAGCCGACCGCATTATCCGTGAAGCTAACCAGATAGAGAAGAACTTCAGAGCGACCAGACGTACCGAAGACTTTTTACCGGTTGCCGCTGAACTGTTGGTCAACGGAAAGAATGGCGGATACATTGATTTTGGTGTTCATCCGGAGTATTCAGCTTTTGGCGAGCAGGGGCAACAAGCATTCACAGTCGAGTTCTGGGTGAAGCTGACAGATGTGGACGGATATCTCAATAGCTTTGTATTCTTGCTTTCCACCTTCACGGATGATGATACGAAAGATCACGAGCGTAAAGGATGGGCGGTAAACAGTCACTTCGGCAGATTACGTATGACGTATGGTATAGGCTATAGTGACTTGTTTGAACCGGGCTTCTCATTCAGCACACTAAATCAGTGGGTTCATGTGGCAGTTGTCACTAACGAGAACGGAGTGGACGGAGAAGTCAGAGACGGAATTCCGGTGATGACCAAGATTTACGTCAACGGCCAGTTGATGTTGTCGGAAAGAGGCCGGGATGACCGTTTGCCATATACTCCGAATGATAAGGAAGTGGCTATGGTTGCCTTTACCGGGCTTAGCGCAACTGCCAACCGTATCGGAGAAAAGAGCACCAATGGATGTATGCGTCATCTGCATATCTGGAAATCGGCGAAGACACAGGCCGAAATACAACATCTGATGGATACTCCGGAATCCGTGACAGGAAGCGAATCGGATCTGGTATGCGGATGGACATTGAATAAGACTGTTTCGGATAACAATAACATCAAAGATCTGACGGGCAAATTCTCAGCCAGGCTGATCGGAGATTTTCAATGGGTAGAGAATAGATAATTGTTTTACGAACCGGGTAGTTCCCAAGCCCGTCGGATAGCTGGCTTTGGGACTACTTTCTTAAACAAACGAACATGAGGAAAGAACTTGTTTTTGTTTTATTGGCATTATTTCTGTGTGCCGGCTGTAACGGTAACAAAAAGAAAATGAACGGTGAACACGATTTGGATGCGGCAAACATTACGTTGGATGACCATACGATCAGTTTTTATTATAATTGGTATGGAAATCCGTCAGTGGATGGAGAAATGAAGCACTGGATGCACCCGATAGCCCCTGCTCCGGGACATTCGGGAGATGTCGGTGCCATATCCGGACTTAATGATGACATCGCCTGTAATTTTTATCCGGAGCTCGGAACGTACAGCAGCAATGATCCTGAAATCATCCGGAAACATATCCGGATGCATATAAAAGCGAATGTCGGCGTACTGTCTGTCACTTGGTGGGGAGAAAGCGATTATGGCAACCAAAGTGTGTCTCTCCTGCTGGATGAGGCTGCAAAAGTAGGGGCAAAGGTGTGCTTTCATATAGAGCCTTTTAATGGACGCAGCCCGCAAACGGTGAGGGAGAATATTCAATATATAGTGGATACTTATGGTGATCACCCGGCTTTTTACCGTACGCACGGCAAACCTCTTTTCTTTATCTATGATTCTTATCTGATCAAACCTGCCGAGTGGGCGAAGTTGTTTGCTGCCGGGGGAGAGATAAGTGTGCGTAATACCAAGTACGACGGTCTTTTTATTGGTCTGACATTGAAGGAAAGCGAGTTGCCCGACATTGAGACAGCGTGCATGGATGGCTTTTACACTTACTTTGCCGCAACAGGTTTCACAAATGCTTCTACTCCGGCCAACTGGAAATCCATGCAGCAATGGGCAAAGGCACATAATAAATTGTTTATTCCGAGTGTCGGTCCGGGATATATTGATACCCGGATTCGTCCTTGGAACGGAAGTACCACCCGAGACCGTGAGAATGGAAAATATTACGATGATATGTATAAAGCTGCCATAGAAAGCGGTGCTTCTTATATTTCGATTACGTCTTTCAATGAATGGCATGAAGGAACTCAGATAGAGCCGGCTGTCTCAAAGAAGTGCGATGCTTTTGAATATTTGGATTATAAACCATTGGCTGATGATTACTATTTGATAAGAACTGCCTATTGGGTAGATGAATTCCGGAAAGCAAGATCTGCTTCGGAAGATGTTCAATAATATGCTATATCTTGTCGGTTTTGCCCATTTGTAATTAAAATGTTCTATATTTGTGATACATAACTCAAATATAGAACATTATGGGTGAACTTTATGGCACATGTGCATTGCTTGCTGCAGTGTTGTTTTTTGTTCTGCTGCAAAAGTTTGAAAGCCGGTTCGGCAAGGTAGACAAAGAGCTTGGCGAGATAAAGAAACGAATGGACGACCTGCTCAAAGCTCAGGAGAAAATGGCTTCCGGCCCTGTAAGGGCCAAAGAGGATGTAACGGCAGAGACTTTGGACAATACGGATATACTGCCTTATGTAACAGAAGAATTGCCCGATTCGACAGTGACAGCCTTGAAGGAAGAGAAAGCTGTCGAAGAAAAAGCTGTTGAAGGCATACAGCCCATTATGGCGGAAACTACGCCGCAGAAATTAAACGCTTCCCTTGAAAAAGAATCTGCTGAGGCCACTTTGCAGGAAACTTCTCCAGAGGCTCCTCTCGAAATACCGTCTGTTTCCAAACGGAAGCAGGTTAACTATGAAAAGTTTATCGGTGAAAATCTTTTCGGTAAGATTGGTATTCTTGTATTCGTCATCGGAGTCGGCTTCTTTGTAAAATATGCCATTGATAAAGACTGGATTAACGAAACATTGCGTACCGTACTTGGTTTCCTGACCGGCTCCGCATTGCTGGTGGTTGCCGAACGCCTGCAAAAGAAGTACCGCACATTCAGTTCCTTGCTTGCGGGTGGCGCCTTTGCCGTTTTCTATCTCACAGTCGCCATTGCCTTTCATTTTTATCACCTTTTTCCTCAGACGGTTGCTTTTACTATTCTGATAGCTATAACGCTGTTCATGTCTATCCTGTCCATTCTGTATGACAGGCGCGAACTGGCTATCATCTCACTTGTCGGGGGATTTCTGGCACCTTTCCTTGTTAGCACCGGGAATGGTAACTACCTGGTACTGTTCACTTATATGAGTATCTTGAATCTTGGAATGTTCGGACTGTCCATCTATATGAAATGGGGAGAACTTCCGGTGATTGCATTTGTTTTTACTTATGTGGTAATGGGAATCTTCCTGTTGACAGGCTTTACTACAGGATCGACACATATTTCCGTCCATCTCTTCATTTTTGCGACGCTGTTTTATTTCATCTTCCTCCTGCCGATATTATCGATACTCCGGATAGAAGCCGTGAAAAAGAACAGGGGATTGCTGCTGGTCATCATAACCAACAATTTCATTTATCTGTTATTAGGAATCCTGTTCCTGCGTAATATGGGACTGCCGTTTAAATCGGAAGGATTACTGAGTTTATTGATCGCTATCATCAATTTAGTTTTAGTCATCTGGCTACGGATGAGCAAGAAAGATTATAAGTTCCTCATTTATGCGATGTTGGGACTGGTACTGACATTTGTCTCCATCACTATACCTATTCAGCTGGATGGAAATTATATCACGCTGTTCTGGGCAGCGGAAATGGTGCTGCTGTTATGGCTTTACGTAAAATCGAAGATTGGAGTATACGAACGTGCAACACAGGTATTGATGGGACTGACCCTTGTTTCATATCTGATGGATATATATAATGTACTGATGACCTCTTCCTCCTCCGAAACCATTTTCCTGAACAGTTCTTTTGCTACTTCCCTGTTTGTCGGTCTGGCCACCGGAGCATTCGCTTTACTGATGGGGCGTTACCGTTCTCTCTTTACCGAAGCCCGTTATCTGAGATACACTCCCTGGAATTCGATCATGCTTCTTGCTGCTGCCGCCATCCTCTATTATACATTTATGGCAGAGTTTGCCTTGCACTTGGCAGGAGCTACAAGAAGCGGAATGATGCTGGCGTTTACTTCTGCTGCCATCTTTATTCTCAGCTATGCTTTCAAAAAGCGCTTCCCGATAAAACAATACACAATCCCTTATCTGACAGCTATGGGAATGAACGTGCTGATCTATGCGATCAATATATGGGGAGACCAGTGGGTATACACGAGCCTGACTCCTGCTTTGCTCCGATGGTTTGCGGCAGCGTTTGTTATAGCTAATCTGTACTACGTTGCCCGTCAATACTATACATTAATAGGATTGAAAACTCCTTTCACCGTTTATCTGAATGTCCTGGCGCTCTTCCTTTGGCTGACGATGGCACGTTCTTTCCTCCTGCAAGCAGGAGTAGAAGATTTCGATGCCGGCTTCTCCGTTTCACTGAGTATCGCAGGATTTATTCAAATGGCACTGGGTATGCGTCTGCATCAGAAAGTATTGCGAATCATCAGTCTTTCAACTTTTGGAATCGTCCTGTTGAAGCTGGTTCTGAAAGACTTATGGGCAATGCCAACAATCGGTAAGATCATTGTATTTATCATTTTAGGATTGATCCTGCTGATCCTCTCATTCCTTTATCAGAAACTAAAAGACGTACTCTTTAAAAATGATGAAGATGAAACTGATTGAGCAGACTATATAATAAAGTAAAGGCTGCCTGTTCGAAAGTGGACGGCAGCCTTTACTTTATTATATTCGTCTTTATTATCTTTATTCCTGTGAAGCCGCGAAGCGTTTCACCTGCTCTTCAATCAGTTCTTTGTCATCGAAATAGTTGATCTTCATAGCCTTCTTCACATCCGCCAATGTTTCGGCAGCGGCAGCTCTGGCTACTTCGCATCCTTTTTGTAGCATCTCGTAAACGGCAGGAATATCCTTGCTGAACTCTTTACGACGATTGCGGATCGGTTCCAGTGTTTCCTGCATGATAGCGTTCAGGAAGCGTTTTACCTTCACATCACCCAGTCCACCGCGTTGATAATGCGCTTTCAGTTCATCCAGATTCGGATAATCCGGCAGATAGCGTTCGAAGTGTTCCGGACGGCAGAAAGCATCCAGGTATGTAAATACGGTATTACCTTCAATCTTGCCCGGGTCCTGAACACGAAGGTGTCCCGGATCGGTATACATACTCATGATTTTCTTCTGTACTTCATCCGGCTCTTCCGACAGGTAGATACAGTTGCCGAGTGATTTACTCATCTTGGCTTTGCCGTCCGTTCCCGGCAGACGCAGGCAGGCAGCGTTGTCCGGTAACAGGATTTCCGGTTCTACCAGCGTTTCGCCATAGATATAGTTGAAACGGCGGACGATTTCACGAGCCTGTTCGAGCATCGGTTCCTGGTCTTCACCGACGGGGACGGTGGTTGCCCGGAAGGCAGTAATGTCCGCAGCCTGACTGATAGGATAAGTGAAGAATCCTACAGGGATGCTTGCCTCAAAGTTACGCATCTGTATTTCTGATTTCACAGTCGGGTTACGTTGTAAACGGGATACGCTTACGAGGTCCATATAGTAGAAACTGAGTTCGCAAAGTTCCGGAATCTGTGACTGGATGAAGATGGTAGCCTTGGACGGGTCTATTCCACATGCCAGATAGTCAAGAGCAACCTCAATTACATTTTGACGTACCTTCTCCGGATTATCTATATTGTCCGTCAACGCTTGTGAATCGGCAATAAAGATAAACATCTTACTATAATCACCTGCATCCTGCAGGTCAACTCTGCGCTTCAATGAACCTACATAGTGTCCGATATGAAGTCTCCCGGTAGGGCGGTCACCGGTGAGTATGATTTTTTCTTTTCCCATTGTTGTTACCTTATTATAATAGATTTAGCGACAAAGATAAGGATAAAAAATGAAAGATGCGTCAAAATGGAGCTACTTCGTTACTAATGCTTACTATTGCTGGCTTTTGGTATCAGATGGCAGGGGGACGGCGCCTGTTTTCACAGTAACAAAGCAAATAAAAGAGAATATTCTTCTTCAAATTCTTTGTAGTTTTAGAAATATGTCGTTACTTTGCACAAATTTTGAAATCGACAATGAATCAACAAGAAATAAGAAGTAAGTATTATCTACATTCGGATGTTTTCCACCCGGAATCAACAACCTTCTTCTTTTTTCTCCAAAAACGATATTTTAGTTCTTTGGTAATGCGTTAATCCTTTTACGAGGGTAACGCATTTTTTTTATTGGCAAAACTTAGAAATAACAACTTACTATAACAACAAAAGAAATGGAAAAGGAAATCAAGAAAGTTCTCGTTTTGGGTTCTGGAGCACTCAAAATCGGACAAGCCGGAGAGTTCGACTACTCTGGTTCACAAGCACTGAAAGCTTTGAAAGAAGAAGGTATCAGCTCAGTATTGGTAAACCCGAACATCGCAACCATTCAGACTTCTGAAGGAATTGCCGATAAAGTGTATTTCCTTCCCGTAACTACTTATTTCGTAGAAGAGATTATCAAGAAAGAACGTCCCGACGGCATCCTGCTGGCATTTGGCGGACAGACTGCATTGAACTGCGGCGCCGAACTGTACACACAAGGTATTCTTGATAAATATGGAGTGAAAGTACTCGGTACATCGGTAGAAGCTATCATGTACACGGAAGACCGTGACCTGTTCGTGAAGAAACTGGATGAAATCAATATGAAGACTCCGGTAAGTCAGGCGGTAGAAAGCATGGAGGATGCCATTGCTGCTGCCCGCAAGATCGGTTATCCGGTGATGGTACGTTCGGCTTACGCGTTGGGAGGTCTGGGTAGCGGTATCTGCGCTAACGAAGAAGAATTCCTGAAACTGGCCGAAAGCTCTTTCGCCTTCTCCAAGCAGATCCTGGTAGAAGAATCTCTGAAAGGCTGGAAAGAAATCGAGTTCGAAGTGATCCGCGACGCGAACGACCACTGCTTCACTGTAGCCAGCATGGAAAACTTCGACCCGCTGGGTATCCACACCGGTGAATCTATCGTAGTAGCTCCGACCTGCTCATTGGACGACAAAGAACTGAAACTGTTGCAGGAACTGTCTACGAAATGTATCCGTCACCTCGGCATCGTAGGTGAATGTAACATCCAGTATGCGTTCAACTCAGATACGGACGACTACCGTGTGATCGAAGTAAATGCTCGTCTGAGCCGTTCTTCCGCGCTGGCATCCAAGGCTACCGGTTATCCGCTGGCATTCGTTGCCGCCAAGATCGCATTGGGTTACTCACTCGACCAGATCGGTGAAATGGGCACTCCGAACTCTGCATATCTTGCTCCGCAACTGGACTACTATATCTGTAAAATCCCTCGTTGGGACTTGACGAAATTCGCCGGTGTATCCCGCGAAATCGGTTCAAGCATGAAGTCGGTAGGTGAAATCATGTCTATCGGCCGCTCTTTCGAAGAAATCATCCAGAAAGGTCTTCGTATGATCGGACAAGGCATGCACGGTTTTGTCGGTAATGATGATGTACACTTCGACGACCTCGACAAAGAACTTTCACGTCCGACAGACTTGCGTATCTTCTCCATCGCACAAGCTATGGAAGAGGGATATTCCATCGACCGCATCCACGAACTGACTAAGATCGATCCTTGGTTCCTCGGCAAGCTGAAGAACATTGTTGACTACAAGGCAAAACTGTCTACATATAATAAGGTGGAAGATATTCCGGCTGACGTGATGCGCGAAGCTAAAATCCTTGGTTTCTCTGACTTCCAGATTGCCCGCTTCGTACTGAACCCGACCGGCAACATGGAAAAGGAAAATCTGGCAGTACGCGCTCACCGTAAAGCCCTGGGCATCCTTCCGGCAGTAAAACGTATCAATACGGTTGCTTCCGAACATCCGGAACTGACTAACTACCTGTATATGACTTATGCAGTAGAAGGTTATGATGTAAACTATTATAAGAATGAGAAATCAGTAGTCGTACTGGGTTCGGGCGCTTACCGTATCGGTAGCTCGGTTGAATTTGACTGGTGCTCGGTGAACGCAGTTCAGACTGCCCGCAAACTGGGTTACAAGTCTATCATGATCAACTACAACCCCGAAACGGTTTCTACTGACTACGATATGTGCGACCGTCTGTACTTCGACGAACTCTCTTTCGAACGTGTACTTGACGTGATCGACCTTGAACAACCGCGCGGTGTGATCGTATCCGTAGGCGGACAGATTCCGAACAATCTGGCTATGAAGTTGTATCGCCAGTCAGTTCCTGTACTGGGTACTTCTCCGGTTTCCATCGACCGTGCCGAAAACCGTAACAAGTTCTCGGCAATGCTCGACCAGCTTGGCATCGACCAGCCGGCTTGGATGGAACTGACCAGCCTTGAAGAAGTGAAGGGATTTGTAGAAAAAGTAGGTTATCCGGTATTGGTTCGTCCTTCTTACGTACTCTCGGGTGCGGCTATGAACGTTTGCTACGATGACGAAGAGCTGGAAAACTTCCTGAAGATGGCTGCCGAAGTATCTAAAGAATATCCGGTAGTTGTTTCTCAGTTCCTCGAAAATACAAAGGAAATTGAGTTCGACGCGGTAGCTCAGAACGGTGAAGTGGTTGAATACGCTATTTCCGAGCACGTAGAGTTTGCCGGTGTACACTCCGGCGACGCTACACTGGTATTCCCGGCACAGAAGATTTACTTTGCAACTGCCCGCCGCATCAAGAAGATCAGCCGTCAGATTGCTAAAGAACTGAATATCTCCGGTCCGTTCAACATCCAGTTCCTTGCCCGCAACAACGAGGTGAAGGTAATTGAATGTAACCTGCGTGCTTCCCGTAGCTTCCCGTTCGTATCTAAGGTGCTGAAACGCAACTTTATCGAAACAGCTACCCGCATCATGCTGGATGCTCCGTACAGCCAGCCGGACAAGACTGCGTTCGACATCGATTGGATCGGTGTGAAAGCTTCTCAGTTCTCTTTCTCCCGTCTTCACAAGGCTGACCCTGTTTTGGGCGTGGATATGTCTTCTACCGGTGAAGTAGGTTGTATCGGCGACGATTTCTCTGAAGCATTGCTGAACGCAATGATCGCTACAGGATTCAAGATTCCGGAAAAGGCGGTGATGTTCTCTTCCGGTGCTATGAAGTCTAAAGTAGATTTGCTGGATGCGAGCCGTATGTTGTTTGCCAAGGGATATCAGATTTATGCTACTGCCGGAACGGCTGCATTCCTGAACGCTCACGGTGTAGAAACGACTCCGGTTTACTGGCCGGATGAAAAACCGGGTGCTGAAAACAACGTGATGAAGATGATCGCTGACCATAAATTCGACTTGATCGTCAACATTCCGAAGAACCACAGCAAACGTGAGTTGACGAATGGTTACCGTATCCGTCGTGGTGCTATCGACCATAACATTCCGTTGATCACCAATGCCCGTCTGGCAAGTGCTTTCATCGAAGCATTCTGTGAACTGAAACTGAGTGATATTCAGATTAAGAGCTGGCAGGAATATAAATAAACTGCTTTAGCTGTATATATATTGAGGAGACTCTCTCTTTGGCATACCAAAGAGGGAGTCTCTTCTTTTGTAGATATGACTCTTCTTTTTGTTTGTTGTCTGCGGTGTAATGAGTCGTAAGATAGTGCTAATGTTCTCTTCAGCTCCTTATATACTTGCTTTTTCCTATAAGGAAAGTAGGAATAGAGTGCCGTTCTCTTTAGCTCTTCACGGCCGTGAACAGGTCTGCTCATGGCTGTGATCAACTCTTGTCACGACCGTGAACAATACTTGCCACGGCCGTGAACAACTAAAGAGATCGGTGTCTTAATGGAACAATAAAGGCACTATAAGAGAAAGATACCGGTAGTATACGGTATTTGTTGCGTAGGATCAGGACTCGGATGAAGTAGGCTTGATGGGGAGATAGCAGTAGGTGAGATGAACAGTGAGATTGGGAGGGAAGTGACAATAAAATGTATGGATGTAGCTATTGTCACCGTATTATCACCGCTTATTATCACCGATGATATGTTTATAATCAGTTAGTTAACTTCGAAAAGTGATAAGTGACAATAAAAAAGCGTTTTATTGCTTAGGGAAGAAACGTTTGTGTAGCTTTTGGTTATACAGGTTTAAATTGATTCGTAACGGTTCAAAAATGAATGAAACAGTAGTATCTCCATTGGGGGCACCCCCATTTTAAGATACTATTACTATCATTTTGCTCAAATCCGTACGTAAATGAAATGAATGATTGTGCTTCTTCCAGAAGCGGATTACACAGATTGATACGGTTTTTGGTAGATTGTACCGCTAAAAAAATGTGAAATCTGTGTAATCCGTATCTAAATCTTATGGTTTGCTTACGCAATAATTGTATACTTTCAGATTCTGTACCTTACTATTAAAGTTTCCTGCTTTCTCCAGCGGGAAAACTAGTGTACGTACATAGTTCATTGAATCTTTTCCCGCATTAAAGTAAAGTTTCTGCGTATTCATTTCATCAACCACTTTACCGTTGACTCTCAGCGTTGTACTGCAATTGTTTCCTTCTATCTGAATTGTTGCTTTTTCTCCCGGATTCACTTTGTAGGGGAAGGTATTCAGATAGCCGTCGCGTGCAAATCCCATCATCCCCCGAATAGGGTCTGACAGATAGAATACGGCGTTAGGCGAACGGAACAATTCGGTTCCTTCACTTTCTTTTGCTCCGGTAATGTCGAAACTGACAGTGTAATTATAGCCAATTTCCGGATAATCGGAAGTGCTGCCGGGAGCGACTGTGGAACGTTCGTATACCAATTCCGGCTTTTTGCCGATTCTTGCCAGTTGGTTGACTCCGGGCGCTTCGCTGAGGAGGGCACGTTTTTCATTGAATGTTTCATAAGGAATGCCTGTTTGAGCGCCTGTCCACATCTTTACAGAGAGTGTTTGCAGGGGCGAGAATATACGGTGATGGATGTCTTTCACCGAGATACCGTTGCCGACATGGTCGTTCCAGATGGCAAACATACCGCCAAGAATGGAAGGATGTTTTTCGTCGAATACAGCTTTGCCGATATGGGCGGGTGTCCACTCCTTATATAAGTATGGTTCGTTGAGGTAATCATAATAGTAGCCGGCTTTCGGAACGATATATACCAGTCCGTCCGGAATACTGATCAGTTGATATCCGTCTTTGATCATAGTTGCCGGATCGGCGTATCCGTTGTACCAAGCATTCATGACGACATTTTCTGATTTGACGGGCGTATCGCCTTTGGCATGGCTGAGCGCGCCCCATACGACTGCTTGCTTGCCGAAACCTTCCACAAAACGGATGTAATGGTCGGTGAAAGCACGGAATTTTTCTACCACGTCTTTCTTCGCGTTCGAGTATTCGTCTGTACCGATATGTACACGCTTGCCTACGAATACCGGATTGTCGCCTTCCAGATATTCTTTGAACAGAGCATCTACGAATTCGTAAGTTTCCGGCTTGAACAAGTCGAGATGATCCATGCCGTACTCCTTGCTTCCGATTTCCGGTTTGTAATGGGTGAGAGCCAGTGAGTGGGCGGGAACGTCAATTTCCGGAATGATTTCCACGAAGTTGGATGCCGCCTGTTTCTGGAAATCGATGAATTCTTTCTTGGAGTACGAGCCGTCACGGGCTGTCAATCCCGGATAAGTCTCCGATTCCAGCCGGAAGGCAGCGTAAGTCTTGTCCCAGTTGTGCTCGAAGTATTGCTTGAATCCATTATCGTTCAGATGGACTTGCAGGGTGTTCATTTTGTAGTAAGCCATGATTTTCACCAAGTCCTGCAGATAAGCCATCGGAATGAACTTACGGCCACAGTCTATCATGAAACCGCGAAGCGGATAATCGGGATAATCACGAATCGTTCCTTGCGGGAGTGAGCGTTCCTGATTTTGTTCCGCCAGTTGCAGGAGTGTGCGTGTGCTCCAGTAAAGACCGGTCGGGGTGGGAGCGGAGATGGCTACACGGTCGGTTATCTTGATGGCGTAACCTTCCTCACCGAGCTTCTTGTCTGCCGACAAGGATAGGACGAAATCGCCGGACGTGGCTTTGCCTTGTGCTACGCTTAATGTCTGCCCGAACATCTGTTGATAATCGTCGGCAAACATTCGGGCTATTCTCAGTAATTCGGGATTTTGGGAAGTGCAGACGATTCGGGCGTCTTTTCCCGGAGTGAAGTTACCGTCTTTTCCCGTCCATTGTTTGAGTTCGGGGACAACAAACGGTTTCGGGTTGACAGCGGCACGGGTTAAGCTACCCGTCAGACAAAAGATGACCAATAAGGCCAGAGCTTTCAAAGATACAAACTTGTTTCTCATAAGGGGGATTCTTGTGTTTTTGTTAATTAATAAATGATTATAGTTAATTATTGGCTGAAAGTAGGCATAATTTGGATATCTGTCAACAAGTGAAGCTATTTATTTTTTATTTTTGTGTTTTTCAAAATGATTAAACCCGATTCAGAATGTTAGTACTTCTATCTTGTGCCAAGACGATGAGTGCGGTGTCGAAGGTGAAAGTTCCTTTGACCACGAGTCCCCGTTTTCAGAAGGAAGCGGCGGAAATAGCGTTGCAGATGTCCCAGTTTTCTGTAGACGAATTAGAACGTCTGCTGCGTGTAAACGCAAAGATTGCTGTGGAGAATTATAAACGTTATCAGGCTTTTCATGCGGAAGCTACTCCGGAATTGCCTGCTTTGCTGGCGTATACCGGCATTGTATTCAAACGGCTGAATCCGAAGGACTTCTCTGCAGAAGATTTCGGGTATGCGCAGGAACATTTGCGGCTGACTTCTTTCTGTTATGGTCTGTTGCGTCCTTTGGACGTGATTCGTGCTTATCGGCTGGAGGGGGATGTCGTATTGCCGGAACTGGGGAATCAGACCTTGTTTTCTTATTGGCGGTCGCGTCTGACGGATACGTTTATAGAGGACATCCGGTCGGCAGGAGGAATCTTGTGCAATCTTGCCAGTGATGAGATGAAAAGCCTGTTTGACTGGAAGCGGGTGGAGAGTGAAGTCCGTGTGGTCACTCCCGAATTTCATGTCTGGAAGAATGGAAAGCTGGCTACGATAGTGGTGTATACCAAGATGTCCCGTGGCGAGATGACACGTTTCATATTGAAAAATAAGATCGGAAATCCGGAGGAACTGAAAGGATTCTCGTGGGAAGGGTTCGAGTTTGACGAATCGCTTTCGGATGAAAGGAAATTGGTATTTATTAATGGGATGGGAGAATAAGGAATATGACAGAAGTAGAGAAGATGCGTAGCAGCCAGTTGGCTGATATGTCCGCGCCGGAGTTGCAGGTGCGTTTTGAGCATGCCAAGAAGTTGCTGGCGATCATGCGCGGGTTGAGCACGTATGATGACGGGTACAGAGAATTGCTGGAAGAACTGGTGCCGGGTATTCCTGAAACTTCGGTGATCTGTCCTCCTTTCCATTGCGATCACGGAGACGGGATAAAGTTGGGCGAACACGTCTTTGTCAATGCCAACTGTACTTTTCTGGACGGAGGGTATATCACAATCGGTGCCCATACGCTAGTCGGCCCTTGCGTACAGATTTATACACCGCATCATCCGATGAATTATCTGGAGCGTCGCGGTTCGAAAGAGTATGCTTATCCGGTTACGATCGGCGAGGATTGCTGGATTGGCGGCGGTGCTGTCATTTGTCCCGGTGTGACGATTGGCAACCGTTGTGTGATAGGAGCGGGAAGCGTCGTGACGAAAGATATTCCCGACGACAGTGTTGCAGTCGGGAATCCGGCGCGCCTTATCCGTAAGCAGGCTTGACCGGGAATCTTATTTCCCGGATTTGAGTGTTCCCACATTGTTGGCTTTATCTTGTTCTGTTTAGTGGACAGGCTTGGAGAAGGGAAAGTTGCATGAAAAAAACTTTTTTCATTATTTGCTGATAATCAGTTGGTTTTTATTTTTGATAAAAAGTTTCTTGAAAAATAATATGCAAAATGTTTGGAGGTTTCAAAAAAAGCCGTACCTTTGCATCGCTTTTGAAACGGAAGTGTACGGGCGCTTAGCTCAGCTGGTTCAGAGCATCTGGTTTACACCCAGAGGGTCGGGGGTTCGAATCCCTCAGCGCCCACAAAGAATACCGAAACACTTCCGTCAACAAAAGGGCGCTTAGCTCAGCTGGTTCAGAGCATCTGGTTTACACCCAGAGGGTCGGGGGTTCGAATCCCTCAGCGCCCACGAAATAGAAGTCTTACGAAGAAATTCGTGAGACTTTTTTTATTTCTTACCGCTTTTATACAAACTTTCTTTATCCTTTTGCCTTATAACTCAGGAAAAAGAGTTAATTTTGCAGTCTGATAATTATCTAAGAAAACGTATGGAACTTGATGTATTAACGGCCATATCTCCGATTGATGGTCGATATAGAGGCAAAACTAAAGCTTTGGCAGCTTATTTCTCTGAATTTGCACTGATTAAATACCGTGTACAGGTAGAGGTGGAATACTTTATCACCTTGTGCGAACTTCCTTTGCCGCAGTTGAAAGGAATCGATAGCAGCGTGTTTGAAACTTTACGGAATATCTACCGTAACTTCTCGGAAGCAGATGCGCAACGCATTAAAGATATCGAAAGTGTAACCAACCATGATGTAAAAGCCGTAGAATATTTCCTGAAAGAAGAATTCGATAAGCTGGGTGGAATGGATGACTATAAAGAATTCATTCACTTCGGACTGACTTCTCAAGACATTAATAATACGTCTGTGCCTCTTTCTATCAAGGAAGCTTTGGATAAAGTCTATTATCCGCTGATTGAAGAACTGATTGCACAACTGAAAACGTATGCAACAGAATGGGCTGAAATCCCGATGCTTGCCAAAACTCATGGGCAACCGGCTTCTCCGACTCGTCTGGGTAAGGAAGTGATGGTATTCGTTTATCGCCTGGAACGTCAGCTGGCTATGCTGAAAGCATGTCCGATCACTGCAAAATTCGGTGGCGCTACCGGAAATTACAATGCTCATCATGTAGCATATCCTCAATATGACTGGAAACAATTCGGTAATCGGTTTGTTGCAGAGAAACTGGGACTGGAGCGCGAAGAATATACCACTCAGATTTCGAACTACGATAACTTGTCTGCTGTCTTTGATGCGATGAAACGTATCAACACCATCATGGTGGATATGAACCGTGATTTCTGGCAGTATATTTCTATGGAATACTTCAAGCAGAAGATCAAAGCCGGTGAGGTAGGATCAAGCGCGATGCCGCATAAAGTGAATCCGATCGACTTTGAAAATGCGGAAGGTAATTTGGGTATCGCAACTTCTATTCTGGAACACCTGGCTGTGAAACTGCCTGTTTCCCGTTTGCAGCGTGACTTGACAGACTCTACGGTGCTCCGTAATGTAGGCGTGCCTTTTGGTCATATCGTAATTGCTATTCAAAGTTCACTGAAGGGACTTCGCAAACTGTTGCTGAACGAACCGGCTATTTACCGTGATTTGGACAACTGCTGGAGCGTAGTGGCTGAGGCAATCCAGACGATTTTACGCCGCGAGGCTTACCCGCATCCGTATGAAGCATTGAAAGCTTTGACCCGGACCAACCAAGCTATTACAGAAAGTTCTATTAAAGAGTTTATCGAAGGCTTGAACGTAAGCGAAGATATTAAAAAAGAGTTAAGAGCAATTACTCCGCATACATATACGGGACTTTAATTGTTTACTTATACAATAAACGTGTTTTTTAAATAGGCCGTGAGGCCAAAGTCTAATTTTATTCGAATAAAAAAAATGAGCACAGAAAACGAAGAATGGCGCGAAAATTCTTACAATGAGGAGAATACAGGTGCCGGCCGTGATGGTAACAAGTCTTACAACAGAGAAGGTGGAGAACGTCCGTATCGTCCTTCTTACAACCGTGAAGGTGGGGATCGTCCGTATCGCCCGCGATTTAATCCGAATAGTGAAGGTGGAGAGCGCCCACAGCGTTCTTATGGTGAACGTTCTTATGATCGCCCCCAACGTCCTTCTTACAATCGTGAAGGTGGAGACCGTCCGTATCGTCCTCGCTTCAATAGCAACAATGAAGGAGGCGAACGTCCGCAACGTCCTTACAACCGCGAAGGTGGTGAACAACGTTCTTATGATCGTCCTCAACGCCCTTCTTACAACCGTGAAGGTGGAGACCGTCCGTATCGTCCGAGATTTAATCCGAACGGCGAAGGTGGCGATCGTCCGCAGCGTCCTTACAATCGTGAAGGTGGCGAGCAACGCTCTTATGGCGACCGTCCGTACCGTCCCCGTTTTAACAGTGGCGAAGGTGGCGACCGTCCTCAGCGTCCTTATAACCGCGAAGGTGGTGATCGTCCATATCGTCCCCGTTTCAACAGTGGTGAAGGTGGTGGCTACCGTAATAACAACGGTGGTGGCTATCGTCCGAGATTTAACAATGACCGTTCGCAGGGTGGCTATCGTCCGCGTCCGCGTACCAGTGATTACGATCCGAATGCTAAGTATAGCATCAAGAAGCAGATTGAGTACAAGGAACAGTTTGTTGATCCGAACGAACCGATTCGTCTGAATAAGTTCTTGGCTAATGCCGGTGTTTGCTCACGTCGCGAAGCTGATGAGTTTATCACAGCAGGTGTGGTTTCTGTAAACGGTGAAGTAGTAACTGAATTGGGTACAAAGATCAAACGCTCGGATGTGGTGAAGTTCCACGATGAACCGGTAAGCATCGAACGTAAGGTATACGTACTGTTGAATAAGCCGAAAGATACGGTTACTACATCGGATGATCCGCAGGAACGCCGCACGGTAATGGATCTGGTAAAAGGCGCTTGCAACGAACGCATTTATCCGGTAGGGCGTCTTGACCGCAACACGACTGGTGTACTTCTGTTGACAAATGACGGTGACCTGGCTTCCAAGCTGACACACCCGAAATTCTTGAAAAAGAAAATATATCATGTTCATCTGGACAAGAACCTGACAAAAGCAGATATGGATCAGATTGCAGCCGGCGTACAGTTGGAAGACGGTGAAATCCATGCAGATGCTATCAGCTACACAGATGATTTCAAGAAAGACCAGGTAGGTATCGAGATTCACTCCGGCAAGAACCGTATCGTTCGCCGTATTTTCGAATCACTGGGATATAAAGTAGTAAAACTCGACCGTGTATTCTTTGCCGGACTGACCAAAAAAGGTCTGCGCCGCGGAGACTGGCGTTACCTGTCGGAAGCAGAAGTAAACTACCTCCGCATGGGGTCGTTTGAGTAATATATAATATTGTATTAAAAAAGTTTTATGGAAAAGATTGGTAGAACAAAAATTGTTGATCTGTTGAAGCGCGAAGATATTGGCGCTATGGTCAATGTGAAAGGATGGGTTCGCACCCGCAGAGGTAGCAAACAAGTTAACTTTATCGCACTGAATGACGGTTCTACAATAAATAATGTGCAGATCGTAGTAGATCTGGCTAATTTCGATGAAGAGATGCTGAAACTGATTACTACCGGGGCTTGTATTAGCGTGAACGGAGTAATGGTGGAATCTGTGGGTTCCGGTCAGAAGGTGGAAGTGCAGGCTAAAGAAATCGAAGTGCTGGGTACTTGCGACAATACATATCCATTGCAGAAAAAAGGTCACTCCATGGAATTCTTGCGCGAGATCGCTCACTTGCGTCCGCGTACCAATACCTTTGGTGCAGTGTTCCGCATTCGTCACAACATGGCGATTGCTATTCACAAGTTTTTCCATGAAAAGGGATTTTTCTATTTCCATACACCGATTATTACAGGTTCCGACTGTGAAGGTGCCGGACAGATGTTTCAGGTAACTACCATGAATCTGTATGACTTGAAGAAAGACGAAAGAGGTTCTATCTCTTATGATGACGACTTCTTCGGCAAGCAGGCAAGTTTGACAGTATCCGGTCAGTTGGAAGGTGAATTGGCTGCCACTGCTTTGGGCGCTATCTACACATTCGGTCCTACTTTCCGTGCCGAAAACTCCAATACTCCCCGCCATTTGGCAGAGTTCTGGATGATTGAGCCGGAAGTTGCGTTCAACGACATTGCCGATAATATGGACCTGGCAGAAGAGTTTATCAAATATTGTGTGAAATGGGCGTTGGATAACTGTGCGGATGATGTGAAGTTCCTGAACGATATGTTCGATAAGGGCTTGATTGAACGTCTGCAAGGTGTATTGAAGGATGATTTCGTTCGTTTGCCTTATACGGATGGTATCAAGATTCTGGAAGATGCCGTTGCGAAAGGTCACAAGTTCGAATTCCCTGTTTACTGGGGGGTAGACTTGGCTTCCGAGCACGAACGTTATCTGGTGGAAGAACACTTCAAACGTCCGGTGATTCTGACTGATTATCCGAAGGAAATCAAAGCCTTCTATATGAAGCAGAACGAGGATGGGAAGACAGTACGTGCAATGGACGTTCTTTTCCCGAAGATCGGTGAGATCATTGGTGGTTCTGAACGTGAAGCGGATTATAACAAGTTGATGACTCGTATTGAAGAAATGCATATCCCGATGAAGGATATGTGGTGGTATCTGGATACCCGTAAGTTCGGTACTTGTCCTCACTCCGGTTTCGGACTCGGTTTTGAACGTCTGTTGCTGTTTGTAACAGGTATGTCAAATATCCGTGACGTGATACCGTTCCCACGTACACCGAGAAATGCTGATTTCTAATATTTCGGTATATTTATGTAAAACTCGCATAATCTTTTGATTGTGCGAGTTTTTTTATGCATTTGATTGTTACTTTCTCAAAATAAATCTTTATATTTGGACATGCGCATTCAAGAGTGTTAACTAAAATCATATTGTCATGAAAAAGCTCTATTTCTTTACCATGCTTTCAATTATGTTGTTAGCGGTAACAGGTGCGACGGCCCAAAAGAAAACCAAATTCAAACCGGCCGATTTGAAAGGGATCTGGCAGTTGTGCCATTATGTATCAGAATCTCCCGATGTTCCGGGATCGTTGAAACCCAGTAATACATTTAAGGTATTGAGTGATGACGGCAGAATCGTGAATTTTACCATTATTCCCGGTTCGGATGCGATTATCACAGGATATGGTACGTATAAACAGTTGACTGATGATTCTTATAAAGAGAGTATCGAGAAGAATATCCACCTTCCGATGCTCGATAATCAGGATAATATTCTGGAGTTTGAAATAAAGGATAATGATTATCTGCATTTGAAATACTTCATCAAGAACGATCTGAACGGAAATGAACTGAACGCTTGGTATTATGAGACCTGGAAACGGGTGGAGATGCCGGCTAAGTTTCCGGAAGATATTGTGCGATAAATTAGATTGCAATATAGATTCTTTGTTGTTTTTTGACCTCCCCGGTGTCAATCCGGAGGAGGCCTTTTTATTTTCTGCACCTTATCTACAAATGTAGTAAGTTCCCCTTGTCATTCAACCCGATAAATCCAAAAAAAGCTAGAAATAGTTTGCCAATTCAAAGAAAAGCCGTACTTTTGCAAGCCGATTATTATCACAAAATGATAAGAGATTAATTCATAGCAAGTTAGTATTCCTTTGTCCGGGGAAGACTAATGAGTGGTGAAGAAATTTTTAGTAGTAACATTTAAAAAACAAAATTAGAGTGGATACTTTAAGTTACAAGACCATTTCTGCAAACAAAGCGACTGTAACCAAAGAATGGGTTATCGTTGACGCTACAGACCAAACATTAGGCCGTCTGGGAGCAAAAGTTGCAAAATTGCTGAGAGGAAAGTACAAACCAAACTTTACTCCTCACGTAGACTGCGGTGATAACGTTATCATCATTAATGCAGACAAAGTAAAACTGACTGGTAACAAATGGAATGACAGAGTTTATTTGTCATATACAGGTTATCCTGGTGGTCAGAGAGAAATGACTCCTGCCCGTTTGATCACAAAACCGAACGGTGAAGAGAGATTACTGAAAAAAGTAGTGAAGGGCATGCTTCCTAAGAATATCCTGGGAGCTAAATTGCTGAATAACTTGTATGTTTACGCTGGTAGCGAACACAAACAGGCTGCTCAGAACCCGAAAATGATTGATATTAATTCATATAAATAAGATATAATGGAAGTAGTAAATGCATTAGGCAGACGTAAACGTGCAATTGCACGTGTATTCGTAAGCGAAGGTACAGGAAAGATTACTATTAACAAGAGAGACCTTGCAGAGTACTTTCCATCAACTATTCTTCAGTATGTTGTAAAACAACCATTGAACAAGCTGGGTGCTGCTGAGAAGTATGACATCAAGGTGAACTTGTGTGGTGGTGGTTTCACTGGTCAGTCTCAGGCATTGCGTTTGGCAATCGCTCGTGCACTGGTTAAGATGAACGCTGAAGATAAAGCCGCTCTTCGTGCAGAAGGCTTCATGACTCGTGACCCTCGTTCTGTTGAACGTAAGAAACCGGGACAGCCGAAAGCTCGTAGAAGATTCCAGTTCAGCAAGCGTTAATGTGCTGCCTGATAGAGGAATATGTTTAGTATCTAAACTACTGGGACTCTGCTCATAGACTACCCAGCGGTTGGTTTAGAAAAAACAAAAAAGAAAGTAAACGATTTAAAGAAAAAACAAGATGTCAAGAACAAATTTTGATACATTATTGGAGGCTGGTTGCCACTTCGGACACCTTAAGAGAAAGTGGAACCCTGCAATGGCTCCTTATATTTTCATGGAACGCAATGGTATTCATATCATTGACCTCCACAAAACAGTTGCAAAAGTAGACGAAGCTGCTGAAGCTTTGAAACAGATTGCCAAATCAGGCAAGAAAGTTCTTTTTGTTGCTACTAAAAAACAAGCAAAGCAGGTTGTTGCTGAGAAAGCTCAATCTGTTAATATGCCTTATGTAATCGAGCGCTGGCCGGGTGGTATGTTGACCAACTTCCCGACTATCCGTAAGGCTGTGAAGAAGATGGCTACTATCGATAAATTGACTAACGATGGTACATATTCTAACCTTTCTAAGAGAGAAGTTCTTCAGATCTCTCGTCAACGTGCAAAATTGGACAAGACTTTGGGCTCTATCGCTGACCTGACTCGTCTGCCGTCTGCATTGTTCGTTATCGACGTAATGAAAGAAAATATCGCAGTTCGTGAAGCTAACCGTCTGGGTATCCCTGTATTCGGTATCGTTGATACTAACTCTGATCCTACAAACGTTGACTTCGTAATTCCTGCTAACGATGACGCTACTAAATCGGTAGAAGTTATCCTGGATGCTTGCTGTGCTGCAATGATCGAAGGTTTGGAAGAAAGAAAAGCTGAAAAGATCGATATGGAAGCTGCTGGTGAAGCTCCTGCAAACAAAGGCAAGAAGAAATCAGTAAAAGCAAGACTCGACAAGTCTGATGAAGAAGCTATCAACGCAGCGAAAGCTGCTGCCTTCATCAAGGAAGACGAAGAGGCTTAAATATATAAATGTGCCAATTTGCTAGCGTGCAGGCGTGTGGTAGTTACCTCATCCTGCATTGTATTGGCAGATTGGCACATTTTTTGTTTTGAAAATTATTATTCATTTAAATAAAGGAAATTATTATGGCTGTAACTATGGCTGATATTACCAAGCTGCGCAAAATGACCGGAGCTGGTATGATGGATTGCAAAAACGCGTTGACTGAAGCTGAAGGCGATTTCGACAAGGCAATGGAAATTATCCGTAAGAAAGGACAAGCTGTTGCTGCTAAGCGTTCAGAACGTGATGCTTCTGAAGGTTGCGTTTTGGCTAAGACTACCGGTGACTATGCCGTTGTCATTGCTCTGAAGTGTGAAACTGACTTTGTGGCTCAGAATGCTGATTTTGTGAAACTGACTCAGGATATTCTTGATCTTGCTGTGGCTAATAAATGCAAGACATTGGACGAAGTAAAAGCTTTGCCGATGGGTAACGGTACTGTACAGGATGCAGTGGTTGACCGTAGCGGTATCACAGGTGAGAAAATGGAGCTTGATGGTTACATGACTGTAGAAGGAGCAAGCACTGCTGTTTACAATCACATGAACAGAAACGGTCTTTGCACCATTGTTGCTTTTAACAAGAACGTTGACGAACAGTTGGCTAAGCAAGTAGCTATGCAGATTGCTGCCATGAATCCGATTGCTATTGATGAAGACGGTGTTTCTGAAGAAGTAAAGGAAAAGGAAATTGCTGTTGCTATCGAGAAAACAAAAGCTGAACAGGTACAGAAAGCTGTAGAAGCTGCTTTGAAGAAAGCTAACATCAACCCTGCTCATGTAGATAGCGAAGAGCACATGGAAAGTAATATGGCTAAGGGCTGGATTACAGCTGAAGATATAGCTAAGGCAAAGGAAATTATTGCTACCGTTTCTGCTGAAAAGGCTGCACATCTGCCGGAACAAATGATTCAGAACATTGCTAAGGGTCGTCTGGGTAAGTTCTTGAAAGAAGTTTGTCTGCTGAACCAGGAAGATATTATGGACGCTAAGAAGACTGTAAGAGAAGTATTGGCAGCTGCTGATCCTGAACTGAAGGTTCTTGACTTTAAGCGCTTCACTCTGAAAGCTGAATAATCTATCTCAAAAAGATAATAGAGAAGGGCGGAACTTTGATGGTTTCCGCCCTTTTTCATTATCCTCTGACTCCTTTGGTCTTTGTATATCCTTCTTTTATCAACAGGTCTATCACTTTCTGTTTGAAATCTCCCTGTACGATGATTTCCCCGTCTTTGGCCGAACCTCCGACTCCGCATTTACTTTTTAGCATTTTCCCGAGTTCTTTTTGGTCATTCTCTGTTCCAACGAATCCGGTGATGAGTGTAACTACTTTGCCGCCACGGTTTTTTCGGTCGAGAGAAACCCGAAGGTTCTGTTTATTCTTGTCCAGCGTCACTTGTTCCTGATCGTCATCCATGTCATAGTTGAAATCAGGATTTGTAGAGTAGACCACGTTCAATCTATCTTTCCAATCATTATTTTTCATATACTTCAGCTTTTATTGTGTCAAAAGTAATATTTTGTGGGGAACTTTGCAATCTTTTGTTTACTTTGGCGTCTAATAATAAAACGAAATAAGACTAATAAACAGAAAATGATGAAACGATCCATAGCGTTTGCTCTCATATGTTCTTTTACTATTTCTCTTTGGGCACAAACATTTAAAGGCAGAGTCGTTGATCTTGCAGGAAATCCGATCCCCTATGCGGCACTCTATCTGAAAGAACTTAAAACAGGCTTCACTACCGATGATAACGGCTGTTTTCAGACCTCGCTCCCGGCGGGACAATATACCTGTGAGGTTTCTTCTTTAGGTTTCGCCGGACAAACATTCTCCTTTTCCATATCTGCCGGAGATGTGGAAAAGAATATTGTGCTCTCCGAACAAATATATAGTCTGCGGGAAGTGAATGTGGTGAAAGATGCGGAAGATCCGGCCTATTCTGTAATGCGTAAGGCGATTGCGAATGCTCCTTATTACCGGACACAGGTGAAGGGATTTAGGGCCGGAACCTATCTGAAAGGCACAGGAAAAATGAAGACTATTCCCGCAATTCTAAAGTTGTCGAAGGAAGTCAGGAAAGAGTCGAAAGAGTTTCTGGGCAAGTTGTTTGTGATGGAGGAACAGAGAGTGGTGACTTTTAAGGCACCCTCTACTTGGGAGAATCAGGTAAAGGCCTATTCCAATTCATTTCCCGAGGAGATGGAGGTCAGAATCGGTCTGACCACTATTAACTTTTACGAGCCTACTATCTTCGATAAAGTATCACCGCTAAGTGCCGGAGCATTCTCTTATTACCGTTTTAAACTGGAAGGCTGCTATAGTGAAGGTAACCATCTGATCAATAAAATAAAAGTCATCCCCAAGCAAGACAGTCCGCGTCTGGTGTCCGGAGATTTGTATATTGTGGAAAATCTTTGGTGCGTCTCTGCGGCTGAATTTTCTATCCGTATGAGTGGCCTGAAAGCTACGGTCAAGGCAACTTGTAAAGAAGTTCAGCCTTCTGTTTTCCTGGCTACCTCCACAAGTATGTCCTGTGAAATCAAAATGATGGGATTTTCTGCAGAGGCTTCCTATCTGGCAGCAGTACATTATACGAATGTGGAAATAGCAGACCGTCAGCAAGTGATGAATGGGGCTTCTGATGCCTCACCGAAACAAAACAGGAAGCAGCAGAAGCTTGTAAAGCAGATAGAAGAACTGTCGACGAAGGAGGACTTGACTTTGAGTGAAGCCTATAAGCTATCTAAGCTGATGGAAAAGAACATTGCCGAATCCGATACTGCACGTTCTCCGCATAAATATGAACGTAAAGTGAGAAAGAGAGAAGTGAATATAAAGACCGATTCGCTGGCGGACAAAAAGGATTCGCTTTATTGGGCAGCTGTCAGAAGTGTTCCTTTGCGTCCGGAAGAAATACAGAGTTATATCCATAAAGAAGAGTTATCCCTCTCCAAAGACTCCCTTCAGGAGAATGATTCGGCTAAAACAACAGTTGGGAAAAAGATCATTCAAACATTCCTGATGGGTAAAACCTATCGTACTTCAGACAAGAAAGCATGGATTGGCTGGAAAGGCTTGCCTTCCTATGTGCCTGAGTATAATTTTGTAGATGGCTTCTGGCTGGGAGCTAAGTTTGAAACAGGGTTGAAATTATCGGAGGCCTCTACTTTGCAATTCACTCCTTCTGCTTATTATACCACTGCCCGTAAAGCGGTAGCAGGGCAAAGTGAACTCTCCTTGAGTTATGCTCCGAGGCGACGGGGATATCTGGAACTGTCCGGCGGAGTTCTTTCTGCCGATTATAATGGAGAAAGTGGAGAATCCCGTCTGATAAATACCGTTGCCTCTTCTTTCTTCGGGCGGAATGATGTGAAACTCTATGAGAAGCGTTTCCTGTCTTTCCAAAATAAGATCGAACTGGCGAATAGTTTGTTGCTTTCTACCTCGCTTTCCTGGCAGCGACGACAGATGCTGGAGAATCATATACACCGGAGCTGGTTCAAGAAAGAAGCGGAGTCGAATATTCCGGACAGCCGGGCATTCTATCCGATGCCGGAAAATGAATTGTTGAAAGCTTCCTTTGCCTTGGAATATACACCGGCTCATTATTACCGGATGTACAGAGGAAAGAAAGTATATGAAGAATCCAAATGCCCTACCTTTACATTGCGTTATGACCGTGCTTTCCCGTTGAAAGGGGCTTTGCCTTCTCCGTCCTATCACTTGGCGGAGTTTTCGGCCAGGCAGAGCATAGAGTTCGGAATGTTTAATACACTAGACTGGGCTGTTAATGCCGGAACATTCTGGAATAAGAGCGGTATGCAATTCCCCGATTTCAAGCATTTTGCGACCACAGGTTTGCCGGTGACGGAACGCTCGTTTGATACAGGATTCTCTTTGCTGGATAATTATGCATACTCTACCAATACCCGTTGGGTACAAGCCAATATGTCCTGGTACACACCCTGTCTGTTGCTGAAATTTCTTCCTTTTCTGAAAAAGAAGAACCTCGATGAAGCGCTGCATCTCCGTACACTTGTGGAATACGACCGCCGTCCCTATTCGGAAATCGGTTACTCCATCGGATTCATGAAACTGGCACGGTTAGGCGTCTTCCTTGGCTTCGACAGTTTGAAATACCGCTCGGCGGGAGTTTCCGTCAGCATTCCGTTGTCAACGTTTGCGGGAGAATAGCACCTGTGTAGAAATAGTATGAATCATTCTTGCAATTCCGAAAAAAAACGTATTTTTGTCAATCTTATAACCTGAATAAATAAAAGAAATGGCCGAGAACCAAAAGATACAGCAGATAGATTGTACGAAAGTGCCGGAGCCTACTTTGCGCAGACTGCCTTGGTACTTGTCGAATGTCAAGTTGCTGAAGCAAAGAGGCGAACGTTTTGTCTCTTCTACGCAGATATCTAAGGAAATAAATATTGACGCTTCACAGATAGCAAAAGACTTGTCGTATGTGAATATCTCCGGGCGTACACGTGTAGGGTACGAGGTCGATGCGCTCATTGAGGTTTTAGAGCACTTCCTGGGGTTTACGGAGATACATAAGGCTTTTCTTTTTGGAGTCGGCAGTTTGGGAGGCGCACTTTTGCAGGACTCCGGTCTGAAGCATTTCGGGCTTGAGATTGTGGCTGCTTTTGATGTAGACCCGACTTTGGTCGGCACTAACCTCAACGGGATTCCTATCTACCATTCGGACGACTTTCTGAAGAAGATGGAAGAATATGACGTGCAGATTGGCGTGCTGACCGTTCCTATCGAGATTGCCCAGTGCATCACAGATATGATGGTGGACGGGGGAATCAAGGCAGTCTGGAACTTTACCCCGTTCCGTATCCGTGTACCTGAGGACATCGTGGTACAGAATACATCCCTTTACGCTCATCTGGCGGTGATGTTCAACCGCCTTAATTTTAACGAAATCAAATAATGAAGATTATTGCCGTAGGAATGAACTATGCCCTGCACAATCAGGAGCTGGGACATACATCCGTAAATAAAGAACCGGTTATTTTCATGAAGCCCGATTCGGCTATTCTGAAAGATGGCAAACCGTTCTTTATCCCCGATTTTTCGAATGAAGTACATTATGAGACGGAGCTTGTAGTACGCATCAACCGTTTGGGAAAGAATATTTCTCCCCGTTTTGCCAGTCGTTATTATGATGCATTGACGGTAGGCATTGACTTTACCGCCCGTGACCTGCAACGGAAATTCCGCGAAGCGGGCAATCCGTGGGAACTTTGCAAAGGTTTCGACTCTTCTGCCGCTATCGGCACCTTTGTTCCGGTAGACCGCTACAAAGATATCCAGTCTCTGAATTTCAATCTGATGATTGACGGCAAGGAAGTGCAGCGCGGCTGTACAGCCGATATGCTTTTCAAAGTTGATGACATCATTGCCTACGTCAGTAAGTTTGTGACTTTGAAGATTGGCGATTTACTATTTACGGGCACGCCTGCCGGAGTAGGGCCGGTCAGTATCGGTCAGCACTTGCAGGGATATCTTGAAGGAGAAAAGCTGCTTGACTTCTACATACGTTGACCCGTATATTCTTTATTTGACTCATTTATTAAATAGTTTATGAAAATAAGAGTAGGTTTTGGCTTCGACGTACATCAGTTGGTCGAAGGTCGTGAGTTGTGGCTGGGCGGTATCCGTCTGGAACATTCCAAAGGGTTGTTGGGACATTCGGATGCTGACGTATTGCTGCATACGGTTTGCGATGCCTTGTTGGGAGCGGCCAATATGCGCGATATCGGTTATCATTTTCCGGATACTGCCGGAGAGTACAAGAATATCGACAGCAAGATTCTTTTGAAAAAGACGGTAGAGCTAATTGCGACCAAAGGATACCGTGTCGGGAATATCGATGCGACTATTTGCGCGGAGCGTCCCAAACTGAAAGCCCATATCCCTTTGATGCAGGAAACGATGGCAGCCGTCATGGGAATCGATGCGGAAGATATCTCGATCAAGGCAACTACGACGGAGAAACTCGGTTTTACCGGACGGGAAGAAGGCATTTCCGCTTATGCTACTGTGTTGATAGAGAAGGACTGACAAAGCAGATTACTAACCCCCTTAAACAATAAATAGTATGAATCGAACTTTAAAATTATTCTTAGCACTGGTCTCTTTGTGTATGACCGTCTTTTGCTTCGCCCAAAAGAGCGAATTACGCTTCAATAAAGATGGTAAATTTAAAATCGTACAGTTTACCGACGTCCATTTCAAGTATAAGAATCCCGCTTCCGACATAGCACTGGAACGTATTAATCAGGTACTCGACGAAGAACAACCTGATTTTGTAATCTTCACCGGAGACGTCGTTTATTCTGCTCCGGCAGATAAAGGTATGTTGCAGGTGCTGGAACAGGTATCGAAGCGTAAGCTGCCGTTTGTTGTCACTTTCGGCAATCATGATAATGAACAGGGAATGACGCGGGAACAGCTATATGACATCATCCGTCAGGTACCCGGCAATCTGATGCCGGATCGTGGCTCGGTCCTTTCTCCGGATTATGTCTTGACCGTGAAAGCCTCTTCCGATGCGAAGAAGGATGCAGCCGTCCTGTATTGCATGGACTCTCATTCTTACTCCCCGCTGAAGGATGTGAAAGGTTACGCATGGCTCACGTTCGATCAGGTCAACTGGTATCGTCAGCAGAGCGCAGCCTATACAGCACAGAACGGCGGGAAGCCATTGCCGGCACTTGCTTTCTTCCACATTCCTGTGCCGGAATACAATGAAGCAGCTTCCGACGAAAATGCCATCCTGCGCGGAACCCGCATGGAAGAAGCCTGTGCTCCGAAACTGAATACAGGCATGTTTGCTGCCATGAAAGAGTCCGGAGATGTGATGGGAATATTCGTGGGACATGATCATGACAATGATTATGCAGTGATGTGGAAAGGAATCCTGTTGGCTTACGGTCGTTTCACAGGCGGAAATACAGAATACAATCACCTGCCGAACGGTGCCCGTATCATCGTGCTTGATGAAGGCGCCCGCACGTTCACTTCCTGGATTCGTCAGAAAGACGGTATTGTCGACAAAGTGACCTATCCGGCAAGTTTCGTCAAAGACGACTGGACCAAGCGTTAACTATTGCCAGCTTCACATTGCTGAGGCGGGTATATTTGGAACCGTAGCTTTCGAACAGGCGTGACACCCGCGCCGATGCTACATATATAATTTCTCCCGGGCGATATTCATGCTCTATTCCGGATAGAGTGCATGATACCGTACTGGGAGTTTTTGATGGGATGCTCATCGTCACCAGGTTGCCGCTGGCGTCGTTCAGAGTCAGTATCTGCTTGACGAAAAATTGCGGAGTCGTTCCGTATACTCTTGTTTTATACGGATCGTCTTCCAGGCGTACCCGCATGACTTTCAACTTTAAGTCCGTCAGCTTCTCGTTCACTTCTCCTAGATAGCGGCTTTTTCGGCGTACCTCTTTGCTCTTCCGCAGCATCACGTCCAGATGTACCGAATGATATGCCTGCGCTATTTTGACGAAACGCTCCTGTTTGGGAATCTTCGGAGTAAACTTATAGGCGATCCAGCTTAGATAGGCAGGATCGACTTTGAGGATTTCGTGCAGGAAGTGTCCCCTGTATTTGCCGAAAAAGATGAGGTCGTCACCGTTGCTCTGCATTCTCTTCTCGTTGTAATCCATCAGGATGAGGCACCGTCGCGAATAATAAAACATGGTGCTTGCTATCCGCAGGGACTCGTTGATATCCGGAGATAAATCGTGTATATAGAGAATCGATTGCTTTTCGGGCAGGGGAGAGTAGAGCCAAAGGGAATAGTTGGGCTTTCCCGGTCGGGGCAACACCACCAGATAAACCCCTGCCTCTTTAAAGGAGGCTCTGCCTCGGTTGTATTCATTCAGTTTGGCATACAATAAGGCTTGCTCGCTTTCGGAAATTCCCGGTAATTTTGGATTAGCCATAATTGTTCTCGCTTTTGGTATAATTCAAATATACTGATTTTCTTTCAGAAAAGCAAGCCTTGGCGGGAGTTTCTTCGAATAAAGCCTGTTGGTGAAGTTAACTCGTTTCCGATTCAGATTTGAATCAACCGCTGATTCGCATTAATAGCTAATAAAGCGAAAATAAAAATTAAGTCCGAAGATTATTCTTCTCATAACATCATAAGGTGTTCAGATCAATGACACAAAAAGAGAAAGGTAGTATTGTAGCAATAATTCATCGATTTACCTAGAAAATAAAGAATCTTTCAAAATCAGCACCCACATCTATACGAAAGACTTTGACTAATTATGCGGTAACAGCCAATCATTTATTAATAAATTCTTTCATCGTTTATTATAAACGTCCTCCAAGTTTATTATAAACTCTAATTTCGTTATTCCTGCAATAAACATCCATTTTAAGCAACAAAAAGGGCTGCAATTCCCATAAGGAATCGCAGCCCTTAGCTTGTATCAGACTATCCAACAAGCATTACCCGGAGTGGGAATGCCTGTAATCTGTTATTATATAATACTTATTATTGCTCATATTTCGTCTATATTATCAATGTTATCGAATTTACTTCCGGTTTTCACTTACAAAGATACAACATTAAAAGCGGTTTGTCAAGTCCTCCATGCTTCTTTCATACATCTGATTACAAATCATACGGATTTGCGCCGAATGATAGTCAGTAGTATCTTGAATCATTTTTAAACCGTTTTGAATAATTAAAGAGACAGTAGGAAATGATTGTCTGATGATGGCAATGGGGCTGTTGCCTGTTCATTCATTAGGGGACACAAACTTTTCATTTCCTTTTTTATGGCTGTCTGACTATAATCTTGTACTTTTGTATTCTTCTAATGATTGGAAATTCGGATGAAAGAACGAAATAAAAGAGTATTGGTTGGCATGAGTGGCGGTATAGACAGTACCGCTACCTGTCTGATGCTACAAGAGCAGGGATATGAAATAGTAGGAGTCACGATGCGTGTTTGGGGAGACGAGCCTCAGGATGCCCGCGAACTGGCTGCACGAATGGGAATTGAACATTATGTGGCTGACGAGCGTATACCTTTTAAGGAGACCATCGTGAAGAATTTTATCGATGAGTACAAGCAAGGACGTACCCCGAATCCGTGCGTGATGTGCAACCCCTTGTTTAAATTCCGTGTATTGGCGGAATGGGCCGACAAGCTGGACTGCGCCTACATTGCGACCGGACATTACTCCCGGCTGGAAGAGCGGAGCGGGCACATCTATATTGTAGCGGGAGATGATGATAAAAAAGATCAGTCCTACTTCCTATGGCGGCTGGGGCAGGATATACTGAAGCGGTGTATCTTCCCGTTGGGCGACTATACGAAAATAAAGGTGCGTGAGTACTTGGCGGAGAAAGGATATGAAGCTAAGTCTAAGGAAGGCGAAAGTATGGAAGTCTGTTTCATTCAGGGAGATTACCGTGATTTTCTGCGCGAGCAATGTCCGGAACTGGATACGGAGATCGGTCCGGGATGGTTTGTCAACTCCGAAGGAGTGAAGTTGGGACAGCATAAGGGAGCACCTTATTATACCATCGGTCAGCGGAAAGGACTGGAGATAGCCTTGGGAAAGCCCGCTTATGTGCTGAAAATCAATCCGCAGAAGAATACAGTGATGCTGGGAGATGCCGAACAACTGCAGACGGAATATATGCTGGCGGAACAAGACCGGATAGTAGATGAGCAAGAATTGTTCTCTTGTGAGAATCTTGCGGTGAGAATCCGTTACCGCAGCCGACCGATACCTTGTCGGGTGAAACGCCTCGAAGACGGACGCTTGTTGGTGCGTTTCCTTGAGACGGCTTCGGCTGTTGCCCCCGGTCAGTCTGCCGTGTTCTACGATGGACGGCGGGTACTCGGCGGTGCGTTTATCGCTTCGCAGCGGGGGATCGGACTGGTGATCATAGAGAATAAAGACGAATTGTAGAATAAAATAAATAGAGAGATTCAGATGAAAAGATTAGTATTAGCGGCATTGATCCTGACTACAGCGGTGGGAGCATCTGCTCAATTTACCTCTACCGATACCTTGAAATATCGGATCAGCCTCACAGATAAGGCTGCAACCACTTATTCCATCCAGCAACCGGAGGAGTTCCTTTCCAGAAAATCCATCGACCGCAGGTTGAGACAGAAGCTGGCTATCGACTCTACCGACTTGCCGGTATGCAAGAAGTATGTAGATGCCATACGAAAGAAAGGCGTCCATGTGCTTGTCACTGGAAAATGGGATAATTTCGTTACAGTCTCCTGCAATGACAGTATGCTGATCGATGAAATAGCCAAACTGCCTTTTGTCCGTTCCACCGAGAAAGTGTGGCAGGGAAAAGTGTCGGCAGTTACCAAAAGAGATTCGCTGATCAATGATCCGCAGCGTTCGGACAGCCTGTATGGGCCCGCTATCACTCAGATTGAAATGAGCCGAGCCAACCTTCTCCACGATGCCGGATTCAAGGGACAGGGCATGACGATTGCCGTTATCGACGCCGGATTTCATAATGCGGACAGAATCGAAGCGATGAAGAATATCCGCATACTCGGGACACGCGACTTTGTGAACCCCGAAGCGGACATCTATGCCGAAAGCAACCACGGTATGTCAGTACTGTCTTGTATGGCAATGAATCAGCCGAATGTCATGGTCGGCACCGCACCGGAAGCCTCCTACTGGTTGCTTCGCAGTGAGGATGAGGCTTCCGAGCATTTGGTAGAGCAGGATTACTGGGCGGCAGCCATCGAATTTGCCGATAGTGTGGGCGTGGATGTTGTGAATACCTCACTGGGCTATTATACCTTTGACGACCCGACCAAGAACTATCGTTACCGTGACCTGAACGGACACTATGCACTGATGTCAAGGGAGGCTTCGAAGGCGGCAGATAAGGGTATGGTCCTCGTTTGCAGTGCCGGTAACTCTGGCAGCGGCTCATGGAAGAAAATCACTCCTCCGGGCGATGCCGAGAATGTACTGACTGTGGGTGCTATTGATAAGAAGAAGTTACTGGCCCCGTTCTCTTCTGTCGGCAATACTGCCGACGGACGTGTGAAACCGGATGTCGTAGCAGTCGGCCTCAAGGCGGATATAGTGGGCACAGACGGTAATCTTCGTCTGGCCAACGGAACCTCTTTCTCTTCTCCTATCATGTGCGGAATGGTAGCTTGCCTGTGGCAGGCCTGCCCGAGGTTGACCGCCAAAGAAGTGATCGAACTGGTGCGCAGCGTAGGCGACAGATCCGATTTTCCGGACAACATCTACGGTTATGGCATTCCGGATCTCTGGAAAGCATACCAAATGAGCAAAGAATAACGAACGGTCCGCTATTCTTCGTTGTTAGGCTATATCAAATTCGCATCTCATTATAGAAATGTGTCATTCATTTATCGTTAATTATGCCTATGGATTCTCTTTCCCTACTAGAGCTAAACGCGCTTGTCCGGCGAAGTCTGGAGCAATGCCTGCCCGATGAATATTGGATACAGGCAGAACTGAGCGATGTCCGTTCCAACACTACCGGACACTGCTATCTGGAGTTTGTGCAGAAAGACCCGCGCAGCAACAATCTCGTAGCCAAGGCACGGGGTATGATCTGGAGTAATATCTACCGCTTGCTGAAACCTTACTTTGAGGAAACTACCGGACAGTTATTTGCTTCCGGCATCAAAGTCCTGGTGAAAGTAACAGTCCAGTTTCACGAACTCTACGGTTACAGTCTGACTGTTCTCGATATCGACCCTGCCTATACGCTGGGCGATATGGCCCGCCGCCGTCGTGAGATACTCATGCAACTCGAAGAAGAAGGAGTACTGACTTTGAATAAAGAATTGGAAATGCCGGTTCTTCCTCAACGTATAGCGGTCATTTCCTCTGCCACCGCAGCCGGATACGGAGATTTCTGTCATCAGTTGCAGCACAATTCTGGCGGATTCTTTTTCTATACCGAACTGTTTCCGGCGTTGATGCAGGGCAATCAGGTGGAAGAGTCCGTATTGGCTGCATTGGATCGCATCAATGACCGGGTGAACGAGTTTGATGTAGTGGTTATCATACGAGGCGGAGGGGCGACTTCGGATTTATCCGGTTTTGATACGTACCTCTTGGCGGCCGCTTGTGCCCAGTTCCCGTTGCCCGTCATCACCGGTATCGGTCACGAGCGGGACGATACGGTGCTCGACTCTGTGGCACATACCCGGGTGAAGACTCCGACGGCTGCTGCCGAACTTCTGATTCACCGGATCACCGAATCGGCAGATCATCTGGAAGAGTTATCCGCCCGTCTGCAACAAGGGGCGTATGCCCTGCTCGAACAGGAAGGACGGAGGCTGGAAATGATTCAGACCCGCATCCCGAACCTTGTTCACCGAAAACTTACAGATGCCCGCTTTGCCTTGCTGGCAGCCGGAAAAGACTTGGCGCAAGCCACTCAGACCCTGTTGTCCCGTCATCGTCACCGGCTGGAACTTTTGCGGCAACGTGTGGCGGATGCTTCTCCCGACAAACTGCTGAGTCGTGGATATAGCATCACGCTGAAAGACGGAAAAGCGGTCACGGATGCCGCTTCGCTGAACCCCGGAGACCAGTTAGTGACCCGTCTGGCTAAGGGAAGTTTCACTTCCGAAGTCCGGCTCGATGAGCATTATTATTCATCTTAAATACAATAAATATGGCAGCTAAAAAAGAAACATACTCTCAGGCAATGGAGCGTCTTGAGAAGATAGTCCGTCAGATAGACAACAACGAACTGGATATCGACACTTTGAGCGAAAAAATAAAAGAAGCCAATGAAATTATTGCCTTTTGCACCGAGAAACTGACAAAAGCGGATCGGGAAGTCGAAAAATTGTTGCAAGAAAGGCGGCAGTCTGAATAATAAAAGTTATTTTTGCGAATCAAAGCGTAAAATAAACTAATACATAACGATATGAAAGAAATAGACTGGGCGAATCTGTCGTTCGGATACATGAAGACAGATTACAATGTGAGAATCAATTTCCGTAACGGCGCATGGGGCGAACTGGAAGTCAGCAGTGATGAACATCTCAATCTGCACATGGCAGCTACTTGTCTGCACTATGGTCAGGAAGCTTTTGAAGGTTTGAAGGCTTTCCGCGGCAAAGACGGTAAAGTACGTATCTTCCGTCTGGAAGAAAATGCGGCACGTCTGCAATCTACTTGTCAGGGCATTCTGATGGCCGAACTGCCGACCGAACGTTTCAAGGAAGCGATTCTGAAAGTTGTAAAGCTGAACGAACGTTTCATTCCGCCTTATGAAACCGGTGCTTCTCTATACATTCGTCCGTTACTGATCGGAACAAGTGCCCAGGTAGGCGTACATCCTGCCGAAGAATATATGTTCGTGGTATTTGTAACTCCGGTAGGGCCTTACTTCAAAGGTGGTTTCTCTACCAATCCGTATGTGATTATCCGCGAGTTCGACCGTGCCGCTCCTCATGGAACGGGTATCTACAAGGTAGGCGGTAACTATGCGGCCAGTCTGCGTGCCAACAAGAAAGCGCACGATCTGGGCTATTCCTGCGAGTTTTATCTGGATGCAAAAGAAAAGAAATATATCGACGAGTGTGGCGCAGCGAACTTCTTCGGAATTAAAGATAATACGTACATTACTCCGAAATCATCTTCTATCCTGCCTTCGATCACCAACAAGAGTCTGATGCAGTTGGCAGAAGATATGGGCATCAAGGTAGAACGCCGTCCGATACCGGAAGAAGAACTGGAAACGTTTGAAGAAGCGGGCGCTTGCGGTACGGCTGCGGTAATCAGCCCGATTCAGCGTATTGATGACCTGGAGAACGGAAAGTCATATGTTATCTCTAAAGACGGCAAGCCGGGACCGGTCTGCACGAAACTGTATAATAAGTTGCGTGGCATTCAGTACGGTGACGAACCGGATACACATGGTTGGGTGACGATTGTGGAATAATTGATCTTTAAGTATAATCTCTTTTAATTGCGTAATTACTATGTTGAAACAAAATTCAGAGTTGCGTGCTCAAGCACGTGAAGCCCTTCGTGGAAAGTGGCCTATGGCAGCCGTTGCTGCTCTTATTTATTCGGCTATCGCCGGTGGTTTGTCTTCCATTCCTTTTATTGGATGGATCGGGTCTTTGTTGGTCGGACTGCCTGTTGCATACGGCTTTGCTATTTTGATGCTGGCTGTATTCAGAGGAGCGGAAGAGGTTGATTTGGGAGTGTTGTTCGCAGGATTTCAGGAATATAGTCGTATCTTGACTACTAAACTGCTGCAGGCTGTTTATACTTTCCTGTGGTCATTGCTGTTGCTGATTCCGGGTATCATTAAGCATTATTCTTATGCGATGACGGACTATATTTTGAAAGACGAACCTGAATTGTGTAACAATGCTGCCATTGAAAGAAGTATGGCAATGATGGAAGGCAACAAGATGAAATTGTTCCTGCTTGATTTGAGCTTCATCGGTTGGGCTATCCTTTGCCTCTTTACTTTCGGTATCGGATTCTTCGTTTTGCAACCCTACATGCAAGTATCTCACGCTGCTTTCTATGAAGATTTGAAAGCTCAGCAGGGTGGTATTAATATCAATGTAGAAGTGACTGTCGAAAGTTGATAAGCGAATAAATATCATTCTATAGAATGGAGTACGGAGCAATCTGTACTCCATTTATTTTTGTAGTTTACGCCAAAAGTAAGTACCTTTGCGTCCTAATCAGTAATGAGATGGGAAAGAATAAATTAGAGAAGTTTGCCGATATGGCGAGTTACCCGCACGTGTTCGAATATCCTTATTCGGCGGTGGATAATGTGCCTTTTGACATGAAGGGAAAATGGCATCAGGAGTTTTTCGGAAATGATCATCCTATTGTGCTCGAACTGGGCTGCGGACGGGGTGAATATACCGTCGGACTGGGCCGGATGTTTCCCGATAAGAACTTTATAGCAGTTGATATCAAGGGTTCCAGAATGTGGACAGGCGCCACGGAGTCCTTGCAGGCAGGAATGAAGAATGTCGCTTTCCTGCGTACAAATATCGAGATTATCGAACGCTTTTTTGCAGCAGGTGAAGTCAGTGAAATCTGGCTGACCTTCTCCGATCCGCAGATGAAAAAGGCTACTAAGCGTCTGACTTCCACTTACTTCATGGAGCGCTACCGTAAATTCCTGAAACCGGATGGAATCATCCATCTGAAAACCGACAGTAACTTTATGTTCACCTATACAAAGTACATGATAGAAGCCAATCAGTTTCCTGTCGAGTTTATCACCGAAGATTTGTATCATTCGGATTTGGTAGACGATATCCTGAGTATTAAGACTTACTATGAACAACAATGGCTCGATCGTGGTTTAAATATCAAATATATCAAGTTCCGCCTTCCGCAAGAGGGAGTTTTGCAGGAACCGGATGTGGAAATAGAACTTGATCCGTACCGTAGCTACAACCGTAGCAAGCGGAGCGGACTGCAAACGAGCAAATGATAAGTAATAAGTAACAAGTAATAAGTAACAAGTAATAAATAGTAATTGGGTGGAACTATCAATTTTCCACTCTCAATTCTGAACTAATTATGACTCTTTATCCGAAATTAATATTGGATGCGCTGGCAACGGTGCGTTATCCCGGTACGGGAAAGAATCTGGTGGAAGCGGAGATGGTCGCCGATAATCTCCGTATTGATGGCATGGCGGTTAGCTTTTCATTGATATTTGAAAAGCCGACCGATCCGTTCATGAAATCAATGTTGAAGGCTGCTGAAACGGCTATCCATACGTATGTATCACCGGATGTGCAGGTAACTATTACAACGGAAAGCAAGCAGGCAGCCCGTCCGGAAGTGGGCAAACTGCTTCCGCAAGTAAAGAATATAATCGGTATTTCTTCCGGTAAGGGAGGGGTAGGTAAATCTACCGTATCCGCAAATTTGGCGGTGGCTTTGGCTAAGTTGGGCTACAAGGTCGGCTTGCTTGATGCTGATATTTTCGGTCCTTCCATGCCGAAGATGTTCCAGGTGGAAGATGCCCGTCCGTATGCGGAAAAGATCGATGGACGTGACTTGATTATTCCGGTAGAGAAATACGGTGTAAAACTGCTTTCTATCGGTTTCTTCGTTGATCCGGATCAGGCTACACTCTGGCGTGGCGGTATGGCGAGCAACGCATTGAAGCAGCTGATTGGCGATGCCGACTGGGGTGATCTTGATTATTTCCTGATTGACCTTCCTCCCGGCACAAGTGACATTCATCTGACTGTTGTCCAGACGTTGGCAATGACGGGGGCAATTGTTGTTAGTACTCCGCAGGCGGTAGCGCTGGCGGATGCCCGCAAGGGAATCAATATGTTTACGAATGATAAAGTGAATGTGCCTATTTTAGGACTGGTTGAGAATATGGCTTGGTTTACGCCTGCCGAACTGCCGGAGAATAAGTACTATATCTTTGGTAAGGAAGGAGCCAAGAAACTGGCGGAAGAAATGAATGTGCCTCTGCTAGGTCAGATTCCTATTGTACAAAGTATCTGCGAAGGTGGGGACAATGGTACTCCGGTGGCGCTGGATGAAGATACGGTAACCGGTCGCGCTTTCTTGTCATTGGCTGCCAGCGTAGTTCGTCAGGTAGATCGCCGGAATGTGGAGATGGCTCCGACTAAGATTGTAGAGATGCACAAATAAGTGCTCTTATTTACTTTAAATATAAAACCTCCCGATGATGTTACTTTTGTCTGTCATCGGGAGGTTGTTTTATCTTATGGTATATATTGGTATAGCTTGTTGCTACCTTGCGATTGGTGATTCTACTTTTCCAATGCTTTCATCAATTGTTCTTTCATGGTATCCACTCCGGGGAATCCGGTCTGTTTATAAGTGATGTTTCCTTCTTTGTCAATAACAAAGTAAGTAGGAACGCCCCGGATACTGAACTTCTCGCGCAGATAGCTCCACTGTTCATCCGTCACACGGAAATGTTCTCCGTGAATGTCAGGAATCATGTTTCTCCAGGTTCCCAGCGGAGACGTTTCACCTGTGATGTAAAGGTAGATGATGTCTTTGTCTTTCAGTTCTTTTTTCATCGGGAGAATCTGTTTGTTGGCAGACCGGCATGGACCACACCAAGTTGCCCAAAAGTCAACTAACAGCGTATGTCCCCGGAATTTGGAGATAATGGAGGGGAATAAATCTTCATTCGATACTTCTCCTGTCTCATTAACGGTGAATCCTGTTTTCTTCTTGTTGATTTCTATTTGTTTCAGCAGGTCGTTGTTCATAGCCAGAGCCATGTCGTTGTATGCTGCGGGCATCGTTGCCAGTTCTGCCTTTTGCTTATCGTTAAGTGGATTGAGATCTCTCATGGAGACTCCAATCATCTGTGCCTTCAGATTTTGTATTAAGTAACTGGCAGCTGTATGATAACTCAGGCTCTTAAGAATCTTATCATCTATACCTATACGGCGTATGATGTCAAACAGTATCGGGTATCTGCTGTTGTAACAGGCTTTAGGTGAAAGGATATACGTGAAGTCCTGAAGACTTTCATAATATCCTTGCGGAATATCAATCTTAGTCTCGGCATAGTATTTATTTGCTTTTTCTCCTTCCAGCCCATTCGTCATGATATGAGCTAATTTCAAGTTCCTTTCTGTTTCGATAATCTTTAGTGCGGCAGACAATTCGAGGTCTGTATTAATAATCTCCTTATATGCAGGGCTTCCTTTCGACTGTGTGATTTGTTTTCTGAACTCAGGGAGTCGGGCAAGTATTTGAACTTTATATTCTTCAGCTGTTTTACCATTCAGCTTTTTAATCTGTTGTTGGTATTCTTCATAACTATTGCCTTCAGTGAAACTGAAACTCATAGGATGATCTGCCAGCTCTTGCTGTACTCCGGCTAAATATCCTCCGTAATAGATTTCTTTTCCGTATGGCTTTTCTGCTTGACGGAGATGTGACTGCTTGCGGGCATTTTCGCGAAGATTGATAACGACCGAAGTGGTTTCCCCCGGTGCTAATAAGTAGCTGACAGCTCCAAAAGGAAACCTGATCATGCATGGGGTGACCATGAAGACATTCATCTCATGATAAAACGTTCCGTCATCCTGGATGCGGATTTTTCCTTCCTGAGCTTCGTCTCTTATTACATCTTGAAAATAAAGACTGCCTTTGTTGGGCATCCCTTTTTGGTAGTCAAGGATTCTTCCTTTGAGAATTGCTTTGGCGTATTTAACGACTGGTTCGGGCAGCGTCGTTTTATGGTCTGCTTTGGTGACTGTAACGTCTTTAGGCAGTTTGAACTTGCTGAATGTTTTCTTGTCCAGCTGTATGCCCCATATCTTATATGCACCCTCAAAGTCTCCTTCAGAGAAATCCAGGCAAGTCACGTTTTGAGGAATGGGGGGGAAGGTTAATTGAAATTCGGCTTCGCCGGACTCGGGCATCCAGAACTCTTTGTCCAGCGTAATGCCGATTCCCTTCCGGACAGGGTATAGGTTGCCATTGTTGTCTTTCAGTACACTGCCGGTTGCGATCTTTATCCAGTATTTGGGCCGATAGAAAGCTTTGATATACACAGTGGTGACTGTGTCACTCATGACAATTTTGTCTATCTCTATACTTGAGGAACTCTGAGCTAAAAAGGGAGGACGTTCTACGATTCTGTCTTTAGCTTGTGTCATACAAAGTATGCTTAGCAGCAAACTTATCATTAATGCGAATCTTTTCATACGATTAGGCTTTTATCTCCAACAAATGTAATCATATTATTGTAATTATCTATGCGAAAACAGAAAAAGGAGCAGAATCGTTTACGATTGCTCCTTTTTTCTGTTATTTATTTGTTAGGGGAATAATGATATTTTCGGTTTTGCTTATTGAAGTCGGAATGTAATAGGGAATGTATATTCTACGGCAACGGCTTGTCCGTTCTGTTTTCCCGGTTCCCACTTAGGCATACCCCGCACTACACGAATCGCTTCAGCGTCCAACCATGCCGACGCACCTTCTAATATTTTTATATTCGACACGTTACCGTCTTTTCCGATGACAATCTGGACCAGCACTTTTCCTTGTTCCTTATTCTGCTGGGCCATAGTCGGATATTTTATATTTTTGGCTAAGTAGCGCATTAATCCCTCCTGTCCTCCGGGAAATTTAGGCATCTCGTCTACGACTTTGAAAGTTGGTTCATTATTGGGTGTGGCTTCTTTAGGACCATAGCCCACCACTACGACCTCTTCAAACTTTTCTATTGCTACTGCTTCGGGTGTTTCTGCCGGTTTTGCAGGTTCCGGACCGGACAGACGGAAAGTTACGGGAACCGTAAATCTTACGTTCACAGCTTGTCCTCTTTGCTTGCCGGGTTTCCAATTAGGCATGGCAGCAATCACTCGTTCAGCTTCCTTGTCAAGATAGGGGTCTACGCCTCGAACTGTTTTAACGTCGGAAATGCTACCGTCTTTTTTGACTACGAACATCACAATCACACGTCCTTGCTTTCCATTTTCATGAGCTGTTGCCGGATATTTGATATTCTTGGCGAGATATTCCATCAGTGCTGATTGTCCACCGGGGAAGTCGGGCATTTCTTCTACAACTTCAAATACGACAGAATCATTTACAGTAGCACTTTTAACGGGTGCCGGAGGGGGAGGAGGAGCTACCTCTTTTGTTTTCTGCGTTCCTTTTTTATCCTGTAATGTCGCTACTCCCGTCATTCCATCGGGAAGTTCCGGACCATTGGCGAGTTCGGTTTGCGAAACACCTTGTTCTTCCGGTGCTGCCATCATTTCTTTGGCAAATTCTTTCGTTGTACGAGCTACTACTTCGATGTTGCTGATAATCATCAACAAGGCAGCCAAGGGAAGGAACATCAGATATTTAGTCCTTCCTATTTCTTTGGTTCTTCGTTTATTCATCATTTTGATACGATTTTTAAGTGGTAAAACATTGAAACTATTAGATAAATTTGCTGCAGCCTTGTGATGTGCCAGTCCCAGCAAGTGGTACTGGTATGATTTACTATCATGTCCCGTCTCTAATACCCGGTGATCTGCCATGTATTCCAGATTACCTCTGACTTCCCGTTTCATCAGCCAGACGAAGGGATTGAACCAGCAGAAAGTACACATGATCTCACTGACGAGTACATCTGCTGAGTGATATTGGCGGGCATGAGTCTCTTCATGCGTGATTATTTCGCTGATCTCAGATTCTGTATGCGATTCCGGATGTATGAATATCCAGTGGAAGAAGGAAAAGGGTCCTGTACCTTTCTTCAATATGTGTACACGTGATCCTTGTATCGTGCTTTTCGGGCATAGGAAATGCAATCGTATGATACTGCCCAGCTGGATCAGGAAGCGTAGGGTAAGAAGTAATACACCGGTCCAGTAGATAAATCCCAGAATTTGTGGGATTAGCTCCTGCCAATTGGCCGTTGTTTCCTGTGGTGCCTCGATGATTTGCTCCGGAAGTATGATCGTAGCATAAAGATCTGCCATTGCCACCATCGGCTCCTGCTCCTTTATCCACTCTTGAATATTCAGTAAGGGATAGAGCAGAGAGATGCCAAAGAAGCATAACAGAGCGGTCCGTCGCCAGTGGAAGAAGGTGTCTTTATGAAAAAACAACCGATAGAAAGCGTAGAACAATGCGATGGCTACGTTTATCTTTAAGAAATAGGCAAGTTCCGGAGTCATATCGATAAAGTTTCAGTTTATTTTTCTTTTCCTTTCTCTATCAGGTCGATAATGTCCTTAAGGTCATCCGTAGATATCTTCTGGTCCTTTGCAAAGAAAGAAACCATTTCCTTATAGGAGTTCTCGAAATAGTTGCGGACAACTCCACTCATGAAGTGGCGTTTGTATTCATTTTCACGAATAGAGGGAGTATACTGGTAGGTGTTCCCTATATGTTTCGATTTAACGTATCCTTTCCGTTCGAGATTTTTCACGATGGACGCAACGGTGGTATAAGGTGGTGCCGGTTGCGGAAACTTGGATACGATGTCCTTTACGAAACAGTCTTGTAACTCCCAAATGTAGATCATTACTTCTTCTTCTTGTATAGTTAACTTTTCCATGGAGATGATGTTTAATTACGATTCTTTCGCAAAGCTACGAATATCTCGTAATAAAGCAATAGCTAGTCGGTTAAATATTGTAAATGCCTGTTTGGGATGGGGTGATTTGTGGGTAAAAGCCCCTGATTCTCGTAAGCATGAAAATAATGTGGATAAACGTTATATTCATCCAAATAAGCAATCTTTAGGACATTTAGGTGAACAAAAAGCCTATCGTGGCTTTTTTATATAAAATAAATGAAATACTTTTGTAGAGTATAAAACGTATGTTAATAAAAGGAGAGTGCGTTTCAACACAAAGCAAAGCTTGAAAGATTCCCCGTACTCGATAATGAAGCTATTAACTATGCAGCCCGGAGGGAGGAGGGAGGCAAACTAAAAAATGACTGATATGAAAAAAGGTTTGATTTTTGTGCTGTTTGCACTTGTTTCTATCGTTTCTTATTCTCAGATTTCCTGGAATGCTAAAGTAGGTATGAACATGAGTAATTTCACAGGAGACGCTGATACGGACATGAGAGTAGGTTTTAATGTTGGAGTGGGAATGGAGTATCAGTTTACTGATATGTGGTCTATTCAGCCTTCGTTGATGTTTACTCAGAAAGGTGCAAAACTGGGTGATATCAAGGCTAATCCGATGTACCTGGAACTGCCGGTAATGGCTGCTGCAAGATTTGCTGTGGTAGACGGTCAAAATGTAGTTGTAAAAGCCGGTCCGTATCTGGCATGTGGTATTGCCGGTAAATACAAGATAGCTGGCGTTAAAAGTGATTTCTTTGGTGATGATGCAGCGAAAAGATTTGATTTTGGTCTAGGTATGGGCGTTGCTTATGAAATCAATCGGTTCTTTGTTGACTTATCCGGTGAATTCGGATTAGTTAAGATGTACGATGGTGACGGCTCTCCTAAGAACATCAACTTCTCTATCGGAGTAGGTTACAAATTCTAATTGAATTATATTCTCTTTATAATACCATTCATAAAGTCCTCTGCCCAATAGATGGAGCGGAGGACTTTTTCATTTCCTCCCATAAAGAAATTTCTCTTCCTATAAAGAAAAACGATGTATACTTCCGAAGAAGCACACATCGTACTAAACTCTCTCTCTCTTAATTGTCTCAATCGGTCATCTGTTTGGCCAGATTCTCTTTTTCTTTCAGTTCTTTATATCTCTCTATGGCGTGTTTCCGGCTCATCAGTATTTGCCAGCGGTATACCCAGCAAGTGGTGAGGAAATAAACGCCTGCCTGTATCCACAAAGCTTTGTATTCAAAGGCGACTTCGCTTAAGGTAGCTCCCATATTATTGATCTTCACAAAGCCGTTGATGCCGAATGTGGACGGGAAAATGTAAGAAACATATTTCCAGAACGGAGGAATGGCAGCTCCCGGCCACGAAATACCGGAAATAAACAGCAACGGTACGGAGGTGAATACAAAAATCAGCATACAGGTTTCCCGGTTGCGAATGGCGATGGAGGTGGTCATTGCAAAGAAAATGCAGGCCGCCAGATAGGGGGCGACGAATAATACCAGTGAACCGGGTTGCCCGATTTGGTTGAGGCTGAATAGTCTTGGCACGATATGCAGCACGTAAAATGATACCAGTACGTACACAAGGAAGTAACTTAGCCCCTTGCCAAGTACAATTCGCAACGTTCCGTTATAATGCCGGTTGATGGGAACAAGGTCTTTAAACCGGTTGTTTTCCCGGGCAGTTCCTGCTGCCAGTCCGATTCCGAGCAATAGTGTCTGCTGTATGATCAGTACCAATACGGCAGGAATCAGGAAAGCGGCAAAACCGGCTGTAGGATTAAAGATGGAAATCTCTTCATATTCTATCGGATAACCGGTGATTTCGTCCTGTCGCTCGGTCGTGTTCCCGCTACGCGCGATCTTTATATCTTTATTCATATCCAGTGATACGGCCGTATTGGCGATCAGCATGGATTTATAGTACAGCAATCCGCTCATGTCGCAATAGATACTGACTTGCGTCTGTTTTCCTTTGGCGATGTTGTCGCTGAAATCAGATGGGATATAGATGATGCCGTATGCAAGCCGGTTCTTCAGCATTTGCTTGGCTTCTTCCATATCGGCACAATAGGCAACAATCTGAATGTCCGGTGTGGCATCCACCTTCCGGAGATATTCGCGGCTCAGGGATGAATGAGAGTCATCGACTACAACGGCCGGAACTTCTCGTACCACTTCATTGTCATAGATAAAGCTGTACAGTAACGGATAGCCCAGTGGGACGAGGATAAAGAAAATCAGTACCCCCTGGTCGCGGAAAGTTGTCTGAAACTCTCGTTTCCAGATATAAAACAGGTCGTTGATGCCTTGGGCTATCTTGTCTTTAAATTTTATATCTTTCATCAGGGTATGTATTTATAGTAAACCAATGCTTCTTTCAAGCGGTGAACCACAAAGAAGGGAAGCATCATGAATATTAATAATGCCATATAGTTGGACCATGAGTAAGCCATGCTGTATCCGTTGAGCGCCTGATCTACATAAATCAGGAAATAATGACGTAACGGAAACAGGTTGCTCAAGGCCTGCAAAACAGGATTCATTGCCATCACCGGAAAAGAAAAACCGGAGATGGAGAATGAAATCACTCCCCACAAGGAGGCAAAACTTAATCCGAGGCGGAGTGTAGGCAGTGTACCTATCATGACGATGCCGCAACACTGGGATGCCAATACAAGGCAGAGCGTGGCGAATATCATCGGGAAGATGCCACTATTGCAGGGGAAATGCAGAAAACCATACAGGTATACATTATAGAATATCCCCATTATGAAAAAGACCACCGTATGCGGAAGCAGTTTGCCTGCCAGTGCGATGTAAATGGAGTTGTTGCTCATCCGCAACCATTCACGGGCAGTGCGGTCTTTGATTTCTACACCAATAGAATAAACGGTGACCATGAAGATGAGCAACATGAGTACTCCCGGTATCAGTGTATTGCACAGGTATACCGAATAGTTCAGCCACGGATTGTTCAGTGGATGCGTGTCAATCACGATCGGTTGCAGGAACCCCATTGCCTGATCTTCCGTAGCCCCTTTGGCGTACAGTACGCTCCTAGCCGCAGAGCCGGCGGTGAGTTCTCCCATCATTTTCATGTCTCTGAATAGTAAAGAACCTGCAATCAGATAGGAGTAATTGGTGTAGAAAGAGATTTTGGGCTGCCGTTGGCTTTGTGCCTCTGCCGACAAGCCTTTCGGGATATAGAAGAAACCGTAGATCTTGCCTTCCTGCACAGCGATACGCGCATCCGTCACATTGCTGTAATGAGCTACGACACCTGTTTGCGAGAAAGCATCCAGATTGCGGACAATGTTGCGTGAAGTAGACGAGTCGTCCATGTCTACCACGCCCGCCGGAAGATTCTGCGGAAGTCCCGAATCCATCAGGGTCGTGAAAAATAGGTAGCAGAACAATGGAGCGATGACCATGCAAAAGAGATAGAGCGGGCGTGATACTAACCGCCTGCACTCCCTCTGCATGACTTGCCATAAGGCTACATATTTCTTCTTTCTCTCTTTCATGATTATTTGTTAATGATAACGGACATACCCGGACGAAGATTTTCCACTTTTTCCATCGGAGAAGCTTTGACTTCAAATGTCTTCAGGTCGAACTGACCGGTAGTTTTGGTTGCTTTCCAGGCGGCGTAAGTACCTAAGTCTTTCAGATAGTATACTTTGAGTCTGACTGTTTTATTATCCAGCGCGGGAACAACAGCTTCAAATTCTGCTCCCATAGTCAGGTTTTTGAGCAAGTCTTCGCGTACGTTGAAAGTCACCCACATATCATTGAGTTCGGCTATGTTCATGATAGGAGCACCTGTGCCTACCAGTTCGCCTACTTTCGGGAAAATCTCGGAAACTTCTCCGGCAGCCGGAGCAATCAGATAGGTTTCCTTAATGTAAGATTCTACTTCGGCAACAGCTCCTTTGGCACGGTTCACCAACGCTTCGGCAGCCATCTTGTCTTCACGTTCCGCACCGTTCTTTGCCATAGTATATTGTGCTTTGGCAGCTCTCTCAGTAGCGATGGCAGCGTCGCGTTGTGCGGTTACTTCGTCCAGCTTTTGTGCGGGCATCACTCCTTGTTCATACAGGTTCTTGACTCTCTTGTATGATTTCTCGGCAATTGTAACACCGGCCTGAGCTTTCTGCCACATTTCATAGGCTGCCTGAATCTGTTCCTCACGTGCACCTTTGATTGCTTTTTCGTTTTGTGCCTGAGCGGCAGCTTCGGCGGCACGTGCCTGCTCCATTTTAGCCACTACATCGGGGGCTTCCAGAATAGCCAGTGTATCTCCGGCATTTACGCTTTGTCCTTCTTTCACACGAAATTCCAGTATACGTCCCGGAACTTTGCTTGAAACGCGGTATTCGGTAACTTCAGCCTGCCCCTGAATAATTTCAGGACCTTTGCGGAGCATGAAAAAGCCAACGACTGCAACGATGGCAATAACTCCCAGTAAAGTAAGAAATGCAAGCAGCATATTGCTGTTTTGTGATTTTATAGGTGCCATATTATTGATGAATTTTAAATTACGAATGATAAATTGATTGAATACCTCAGTCTTATAATTGTCAATTGTCAACTGTCAATTGTCCATTATTTCAGCGTTCCCAAAGACTTCTTCAGATAAATCTCCGTCAGCTTCACGTCGATTTGTGCGTCAATCTTTTCCGATTGGGCGGACAGCCATGCCGTTTGTGCTTCCAGGACATTGCTGGTGACAATGACCCCTTCTTTGAAGCCTAAGGTGGCATAACGGAGATTTTCGTCAGCCTTTTCCATATTCTTGGTTGCCATTACCAGTTTTTTGCTGGCTTCCTTTACTTTAAAAGCGGATTGGTTAACTTGCAATTCGATCTTTTCTCTCGCATCCTGAAGCTGATATTGTGCGATTCGTGCTTCTGCCTTGGCGGCTTTGGTCTTGTAAATGCCTTCCCCCCAATGCCAGATAGGTATCTGTACCATAACGCCCACATTCCACATTCCTTTGAATTTATTCTCAAAGCTGTTGAATACGGAAGGATTGGTCACCATATAATTTCCCATCAACGCAATGGACGGAAGATGTTCGGCGCGGGTAACATTTATTTTCTGTTTATAAATCTGAGTAGCTAGTTCAAGACTGCGTATCTCCGGACGGTTGGCGTAAGCGGTGGACATGTCGAAGTGGGTCTCTGGTGTGAGCAGTGGAATGTCCTCCATATTTTCGTCTGCCAACGTGATAGGAGAGCTGAGATCAATGCCACATAGTTGACACAACAACATTCGGGCCAGGCTTAATCCGTCTTCCACTTTAGTCAGTGTCATTTCCGCTTCGTTGACTTTCACACGTACGGACAAACCGTCGGCTTTTGTGGCAACTCCTTCGGCAATCATCTTTTCCACGTCGCTGTCCAGCTGCTGCAAAAGTTTGAGATAGCCTTCGGCCAGTTTCTTCTTGTTCACTAAGGATATGACTTGCCAGTAAGCCTGGTCAGTGCTCATGATAACCTCCTGCATGCCTCCTTGATGTTGCTGTTGCGCTAATTCTTCGGCATACTTTGTGATTTTATTATATGCACGGATTTTGCCGCCCATGTATAATGGCTGTGTCAGCGTGATGGCACCTGCATATACATTTCTTGTATCTGTGCGGAGCGCATCCACCAGTGAGTTTCCTGCCTGGTCGAGGGCGGGCAAGGCAGCTCCTAACTTTTCACTTAAAGAAGCGATAAGCGGTCTCAACTCCGGGTGTGCGGTAGCAATCTCTGTAGCCGTCTGTTGTATCGGACCGGCCAAATTGGTCCCCAATCCCGAAAGCGCCGCTTTCTGGTCATTGTTCAATAATGAAAATTCTTTTTGATTTCTCATGTAAGTTCCCGTAGCCGAGAAACTGGGCAGGTAGTTGGTAAATGCAGCTTTGTGCTGATAATGAGCGGCATTTATTTTTTCATTGCTTATCAACAGATCTTTGTTGTTGGCAAGAGCTAATGCGCGGCAACTATCTAGGCTTAGGAAGCTTTGCGCTTTTACTATAAAAGTCAGGCTCAACAGAATTGTCAGAAGAAATAGTTTTTTCATCGCATCTTACATATTAATAAGGTGATACTTCTTTTTTAAATAACCCCGTTATCATATAAATTGTTTATTGAAATAGTTCATTTTTTTGTACTTGTTGACTTAAACAATAATTGCATAAACAACGATGCAAATGTATGTGCTTTCTGTGAAAACGCAAAATGAATTAGCTTTTTTTAAATGCTTCTCTTTGGAAAATATGCTATACTTGCATTTTGAAACATGATAAACATACTATAATGTTATTAAATCTGACAGAAGAACAAATCACTCAACTCGCTCCGGACGCTGCGTCTGTCAAAGCAGGAAAAGGGCTGGCGAACCGGACTAAGTGGGTACTTCTGGAGCATAGTGACCGCGCCATCTGGGGACACTGCCAAGGAAGTGGAAAAACGCCTTATCAAACAGTAGTTGATACAAAGAATATTGCATTCAAATGTTCTTGTCCCAGCCGTAAGTTTCCGTGTAAACATGGGTTGGGGCTTTTATTTATGTATGCTTCCCATGCTGATCTTTTCAAGGAAGCGGAGGAACCGGACTGGGTAACGGCATGGCTCTCCAAACGTGAAGAGAAGGCGGAGAAGAAAGAGCAGAAAGAGAAATCGGAAACTCCGGTGGATGAAGCGGCACAGGCCAAGAGGCAGGCCGTGCGTCATCAGAAGGTATTGGCCGGAATTGATGATCTTCAGATCTGGATGAAAGACTTGCTCCGCAACGGGCTGCTGAATATCCCGGAAAGAGCACATACACTATTTGAACCCATATCCCGCAGGATGATTGATGCACAGGCTGGCGGATTGGCGGGCAGGTTACGATCGCTACAGGAAATCAATTACTATACAGACAGTTGGAAATATGAGCTTACCGACAAATTGAGTAAACTGTATCTTCTGACAGAAAGTTATAAAAATCTGGATTCTCTTTCTGCTGAGTGGCAAACGGAAATCCGTACTCAGGTTGGATATCCGCAGGCGAAGGAAGAAGTGATGTCCGGCGTACCGGTGGCAGACCAATGGATCGTTTTGCATACCAGAAGCCGGAAGATAAATGAGCTGCGGACAGAAACTTTCTGGTTGTACGGGAAGTCCAGTCACCGTATGGCCCTCTATCTAAACTTTCTGGCTCCCGGAGCGTTGCCGGAATTTAATCTGGTTCCCGGTGGTGTCTATGAAGGAGAGTTGTATTTTTATCAGGGTGTTGGTGCCTTGCGTGCCCTGCCCCAAAACATGAAATGGCTGGATAGTACCTTCCTGCCTTCATTGTGTGCCGATATACCGGTTGCCATGCAATCTTACAGAGCAGTTATACAGACTCATCCGTTTGCGGAGGAAGTTCCTCTCTTGGTGGACAATGTCAGACTGGTAACAAGCGGAAATACGCACTATCTGCAGGATGCCGGAGGTATGGCCATTCCGGTGCATATCGAAGAGACTGCACGTGTTGACATACTGGCTATAACAGGCGGAAAACCCTTCTCGGCTTTTTTGTTGGCAGACGCCGTTTCCTGTGAATTGAAAACAATCTGGTATCAATCTGAATTTTATTTTTGGAAAGATGAACTTAACTGATCATATCATCAATGTGGCATTGCTTGGCACTGCCACCCGTGAACTGATAACGACTGATTTTCCGGAAGAGTTGCAAGAAACCCTCCGCGACATTCAGGCGAAAGCAGAGGATGCGGAAGCTCTCTTCTATCAGCAGTCCGCTTTGGGCTTTGCCTTTGCACGTGCCGGAGTGGAGGCGCAATCCATTGCAGGAGTTACAAATGTGACAGAAGCTCCGGAAGAAGACAAACCTTACTTCCTCCGTGAAGTGGGAGAGTTGCTTACTTCCCTGTATCTCAATAAAAATCAGTATCTTTTGCTGTATGCTTATCGGAGAGCTGCCGACAAAGGAAAATTGATCCCTCCTGCCTATCTGCAAACTTTATTGCGAAGAGCTTTTGACCGGAATAATCCCTACAGGTATGAGGAACAGCACTGGCTGTCTCTGCTGGCAGGGCAAAGAGGACGTTGGCTTCTTCCGCAAATGGGATTTCCTGTATGGGGAGAATCCGGCAACGAAACTTGGGAAACTGCCTCTCACGAAGAACGGAAACGAATGTTGACTAACCTGCGGAAAAATAGTCCGGAGCAGGGGCTTGCCTTATTGCAGACCGAACTGAAGAATGAGTCGGCTGCCCATCGGGATGAACTGATTCAGTGTTTGCGGTGGGGGTTGAGTAAATCAGACGAAGCATTCCTGCAAGAGATCGTGGCGACCGACCGGAGCAGTAATGTCAAAGAAACGGCCCGGCGATTATTGTGTAGCCTGCCGGACTCCGAACTGGTGAAAATATACGAAGAATTATTGCGGGGGAAATTACATTTCAATTTCCTTTTGGGATGGTCGTATGATAAGATTGAATTTACCCCTGAAATGAAGAAACTGGGACTTGAAGAGGTGAGTTCCAATAAAAACGAGAAGGATGATCGTTTCTTGTTACGCCAGTTGGCGGAACGTGTTCCATTAAGTTTCTGGAGTGAGTTTTATGACTGTCCGCCGGAGAAGGCTGCCGGCAAACTGGCGAAGAACCCTCCTTTTCAGAAACTGTTCGACCTGTCGAAACCGATTCTGAATTTCAATGACTCCGGTTGGGCATATTATACCTTGAAGGAGAATGCGGATGAAAAAATGGCGGACGCGTTGATGGGGTTATTGCCTTCCTCCCAACGTGAGGAAATAGCTTTTCAGTCGGAGAGAGGCGGCTATATTCCGGATAGCTGGTTCAACGAAGACGGCATCGGATGGGGAATGAAATTCTCCACTCGTGTATTCCAGCGGATGCTTCGGAATAATTACTATCTTCCTAAGGAGACAGCCGAACGACTGGCATTATACTTCCCGTCCGAGATGAGAAAATTCATCGAACAGACAGCGCTTGCAATGGCCGCACAGGAGAATAATACCTCCACTCGTTTTTGCCGGTTGATGATGGAATACATGGATTTGAAGCAGAGAATAGATACCTTATTAAATAATGACTAATAAAAACAGAAAAAAGATATGAGCACTTTATTAAGACAACATGCTGAACAGCAATTTGCAGAAGAACTTCACGAGTTGAAACAGAATGAAACAAATCCCGTTCCGGAGAATTGGGAGATGTCTCCGCAGTCAGTGGTTACCTACCTGATGGGCGGTAAATTGAAAAACGGGTTTGAAGTTTCTCCTAAATATATAGGTAACCGTCGTCTGATGGAAATAGCTGTGGCAACCCTTGTCACCGACCGTGCGCTGCTGCTTTACGGACTGCCCGGAACTGCGAAAAGCTGGGTGAGCGAGCATATTGCCGCTGCTATTTCCGGTGATTCCACTTTGATAGTGCAGGGTACGGCCGGCACCGGTGAAGAAGCGATCCGTTATGGATGGAACTATGCCCGTTTGCTGGCGGAAGGTCCGAGTGTGGGGGCATTGGTGCAAACTCCGGTAATGAAAGCTATGCAGGAAGGTAAGATAGGCCGTATTGAGGAGCTGACACGCATCGGTTCCGATGTGCAGGATACACTGATCACCATTCTTTCTGAAAAGACATTGCCCATCCCGGAGCTGAATACAGAAGTACAGGCAATCCGCGGTTTCAATATCATCGCTACTGCTAATAATCGGGATAAGGGAGTCAATGATCTGTCAAGCGCCTTGAAACGCCGTTTCAATACGGTCATTCTTCCCTTGCCGGATTCTATTGATGAAGAAATAGATATTGTGCGCCGACGGGTAGAGAGCTTTGAGAAAGTAATGCAGCTCCCGGCTGAAAAGCCTGCTCTGGAGGAGATTCGCCGTGTCGTTACTATCTTCCGTGAACTTCGTCAGGGCGCCACTGCCGACGGTAAGACGAAACTGAAGACTCCGAGCGGAACGCTTAGCACGGCAGAGGCTATTTCGGTGGTAAACAACGGACTGGCGATGGCAGGTTATTTCGGTGACGGAGAAATTCATGCCGAAGATCTCGTATCCGGTATTTTGGGTGCAGTGGTCAAAGACCCCGTACAGGATAAAGTCGTTTGGCAGGAATATATGGAAACGGTTGTGAAGAATCGGGACGGCTGGAAAGATATTTACCGTGCTTCAAGGGATATGATTTAAAAAGAAAGGAAGAAATGGCTATTCATTTATTAGGCATCAGGCATCACGGTCCCGGCTCGTGCCGCAATGTGCTGAACTACTTGCAGGAACTGCAACCGGATCTGATTCTGGTAGAAGGTCCGGCAGAAGCCGAAGCGCTGCTGCCCTGTGTGGAAAATCCGCAGATGACACCTCCGGTAGCTTTGCTGGCATACCAGCCGGACGAGCCTCAGAATGCAGTGTTCTACCCTTTTGCGGAGTTCTCGCCCGAGTGGCAGGCGATGCGTTATGCCGTACAGAACCGGATACCTTTCCGCTTTTTCGACTTGCCTCTGATCTATTCGCTGGCTCTTCGGGCACAAAAGACCTCTGAACAGGAGACGGAAACGACCGCTGAAGTCGCAGAAGCCGGCGACCCGTTCGACTGGCTGGCTCATGCCGCAGGATTTACCGATGGTGAATCCTGGTGGGAAACTATGATTGAACACCGGCAAGAACCTGCCGATATTTTTCAGGCGGTACAAGAGGCTGTGACTGCTCTTCGGGAAGAACTTCCAGGGCACACCTCTCCGCGTGACCTGATACGTGAAGCGTGGATGCGTAAAATGATACGTGCGGCACAGAAGGAGAATTTCGAACGCATTGTCGTCGTCTGTGGTGCATGGCATGTACCCGCACTGGACGATATGCCCAAAGTAAAGGACGATAATGAACTACTGAAGGGACTTCCCAAAGTAAAGGTAGAATGTACATGGATTCCGTGGACGTATGACCGGCTTGCTTTCCGCAGCGGGTACGGTGCGGGAATCGAATCTCCGGGCTGGTATCATTATCTCTGGCATCATCCGGAGGATGATGGCACGCTTTGGGTGAGCCGGATCGCCTCCCTGTTGCGGCAGAAGAATATGGATATCTCGGTAGCCCATGTTATTGAAACCGTCCGTCTGGCACAGGTGACGGCTGCCTTGAGAGATCTGCCTTATCCTTCTCTGAATGAATATAACGAAGCCGTCACTACGGTGATGGGCTTCGGAGATGATATTTTGTTGCAGATTATCAAAGAAGAACTGATCATCAGCAACCGCTTGGGAAGTGTACCTGATGACGTTCCCAAAGTGCCTCTGCTGGTAGACGTGGAGAAAATACAAAAACGTCTGCGTGCTCCGTTCACCGCCGAGATCAAAGAACTGATATTAGACCTCCGCAAGCCGAACGATCTGGAGCGAAGTATATTCTTCCATCGCCTGCAACTGCTGGGCATCGACTGGACTATCCTCGGACGGATAGACGGGAAAGGTACTTTCAAGGAAAAATGGACCTTGTATCACAAACCGGAACAGATCATTCAAATCATTGAACGGGCTATCTGGGGAAACACGGTGATGGAAGCTACGCAGAAATATCTGTTGAAACAGATGGCGGAGATTCAGCATATCCCGGAACTGACAGCTTTGTTGAGTACGGTCCTCCCTGCCGATCTTCCGGCGCTGGTGGAAGCGATGACCGTACAGTTGGACCGTCTTTCGGCTGCCTCTACCGATATTCTGGAAATGATGGAGGCGGTCCCCGATCTGGTGAATATCGTCCGTTACGGAAACGTGCGTGACCTTGATTTCTCGAAGGTCGGTGATATGCTCGAAGCCATGATTGCCCGTATTCTTGCGGGTGGTGTATTGGTGTGTATCAATATCGATGAAGAGGCTGCCGGTGATCTTCTGAATAAATTGGTTGCCACGGACTATGCGCTCTCCATTCTGAATCGGGAAGAACTGAACCTGATGTGGCGCAATTTCATCGGTCAGGTACGTTCTTCTGCCAATGTGCATCCGTTGTTGTCCGGTTATGCTACCCGTCTGCTGAATGACAAAGGGGAAATCTCCGCAGAGGAGATGGAGACGACACTTAGTTTTTATTCTTCTGTTGGCAATGCTCCGGCAGATATGGCATACTGGTTCGAAGGCTTTTTGCGTTCATCCGGTTCGATCCTGTTGCTGGACGACCGTCTCTGGAATTTGGTGAATAACTGGGTATGTTCGCAGGACAAAGAAACATTTATGGAACTGTTGCCTGTATTGAGGCGTACTTTCAGCGAATTTACCTCTGCCGAACGCCGTAAGCTGGGTGAGAAAGCCCGTCGTACGGATTCTACGGGTACATCATCTGCCGTAGGAGCTTCGGTAACGGAGAATGAGTGCCTGAATCGGGAAGAAGCAAAGAAGATAATCCCCGTGATTCGTCAATTATTGGGACTGGAAACAAAGTAAAGGAAAGAAGATGGAAGAAGAATTACTGAAAAGGTGGCGTCTGATACTGGGCGGCGATGAGGCTGACGGTACAGGCGTGACATTGAATCTGGAAGAACAGCGGATAGACCATTCTCTGGAAGCTGTATATGATAGTGACAGAAGAGGGGGGCTGGGTTCCTCGGCTCCCAAAGTAAGCCGATGGCTTGGTGATATCCGTGAGTTCTTTCCGCAGACAGTGGTACAAGTGATTCAGCGGGATGCTATAAAACGTCTGAATCTGACCAGTCTGCTTACCGAAAAAGAAATGCTGGAAACGGTCGTCCCCGATGTTCATCTGGTTGCCACACTGATGTCGTTAAGCCGGGTGATTCCCGAAAAGAATAAGGAGATGGCACGCCAGGTAGTTCGCAAGGTGGTTGAGGAGTTGCTTCGTAAACTGTCGGCTCCTACGCAACAGGCGGTAACCGGTGCTTTGAACCGTTCCAGCCGTCGCAGGAACCCGCGTTACAATGAGATAGATTGGAAAACGACCATTACCAAGAACCTGAAAAACTACCAACCGGACTATAAGACGATTATTCCCGAAATCCGTATTGGTTATGGGCGTAAACGGAAAGCGATGAAAGACATTATCCTGTGTCTGGATCAAAGCGGTTCTATGGGGACGTCGGTCATTTATTCCGGCATATTCGGTTCTGTGTTGGCATCCATTCCGGCGGTATCTACCCGTATGGTGGTTTTTGATACGGCAGTCGTTGATCTGACGGATGATTTGCAAGATCCCGTGGATCTGCTTTTCGGGGTACAGCTCGGGGGAGGAACCGATATAGCCCGTGCGCTGACTTATTGTCAGGGAGTCATTACCCGTCCGCAGGACACGGTGATGGTGTTGGTGACTGACCTTTACGAAGGAGGAGACTCCAGAGAAATGAGAAAGAAATTTGTCTCGTTGGTCAATAGCGGTGTGCAGTTGATTGTCCTTCCGGCGTTGAACGATGACGGTGCTCCGTCCTACGACAAGGGGCATGCTGAGTTTCTCGCTTCCATAGGGGTGCCGACATTTGCCTGTACTCCCGATAAGTTTCCGGACCTTATGGCGGCTGCTTTGAGTAAACAGGACATTGGAATGTGGGTTTCTCAGAATGTAAAGAGTGAATGACAACTATTGGATAGAAAAGAAAGAAGGCTGTCCCTCATAGCGAAGGACAGCCTTTCTTAGCTTATATAAATGTAAGGGGATTGCTAATTACAGAGCGCCTACTTCTTTCAAAGCAGCGTTTGTTCCGTGAACAGCTTTTGCGCTGGCAGCGAACTTAGCTTTTTCGTCAGCGTTCAGATCCAGTTCAACGATCTTCTCGATACCGTTCTTGCCAAGGATTACAGGAACACCGATGCAAATGTCTGATTCACCGTATTCTCCTTCCAGATATACTGAACAAGGGATCATCTTCTTTTGGTCGTGAAGGATAGATTCAACTACGAATGCTCCCGCTGCACCCGGTGCATACCATGCGGAAGTACCCAGCAACTTAGTCAGAGTAGCACCACCTACCATAGTAGCGGCAGCCACTTCGTTCAGCTTTTCTTCAGAGATGAAGTTAGTTACAGGCATACCTTTGTAAGTAGCGAAGCGAGTCAAAGGAATCATAGTAGTATCACCGTGACCACCGATAACCATACCTTCTACTTCGTTGGCGTTGCAGCCCAAAGCCTGAGACAAGAAATATTTGAAACGAGAGCTGTCCAGTGCGCCACCCATACCGATGATGCGGTTTTTCGGCAAGCCCAGAGCTTTCAATGACAGGTAAGTCATTGTATCCATCGGGTTAGAGATAACAACAAGGATTGCATTGGGAGAATATTTCAAGATGTTTTCTGCCACTGATTTAACGATACCAGCGTTTACACCGATCAGTTCTTCGCGAGTCATACCCGGTTTACGAGGAATACCTGAAGTAATTACAACAACGTCAGAGTTAGCAGTCTGAGCATAGTCGTTAGTGCAGCCTACTACAGTTGTGTCGAAACCCAACAGTTGAGCTGTCTGCATCATATCCATTGCTTTACCTTCTGAAACGCCTTCTTTAACGTCCAGCATTACTACTTCGTCTGCTACTTCATTAAAAGCAAGTACATTTGCACATGTAGCACCTACGTTACCTGCGCCTACTACGGTTACTTTTGACATAATACTATATATTTAAAAAGTTGATAATTTATTTCATGCTTTTTAGCGCGACAAAATTACAACGATAATCCTAATTAAAGAAATTTTTCCGTAATAATTTTCGTTAAAGAAAATGCCCAAGACTATGTTACTCTGTTACGAAATGATTACTTTTGTGCCCGTTATCGATTAACAATTGGAACTATGAACAAAAAAAGCCTTCTTATTGCAGCTGTAGCTGTTTTGGTGATAGCGATTATCGGCATCACTTATTTGTTGTTTACTGAAAAGAAAGCCAATCGCGAGCTGGTACAGGAATTTCAGTTGGATAAGGAAGATTTGGAGAATGAGTATAGCCAGTTTGTGCAAAAGTATGATGAGTTAAAGTTTACGGTAACTAATGACTCTCTCGCACTGTTGCTGGAGCAGGAACAATTGAAAACTCAACGATTGCTCGAAGAACTCCGTACCGTGAAAAGCTCGAATGCAACGGAAATCCGTCGTTTAAAAAAGGAGCTTGCCACTTTGCGTAAGATATTGGTAGGCTACGTCAATCAGATAGACTCACTGGACAGAATCAATAAGCGCCAGCAACAGGTGATTGCAGACGTTACTCAGAAATACAACACTGCTTCACAGCAAATCAGTACACTTTCCAAAGAAAAGGAGAATCTGGATAAGAAGGTGACACTGGCTGCCCAGCTCGATGTGACCAATATCCGTATCGAACCGCGCAATAAACGGGGGAAGGTTGCAAAGAAAGTGAAAGACATCGTGAAGCTGGCTATCAGCTTTACAGTCGTGAAGAATATTACGGCAGAGAATGGCGAACGTACCATCTATATACGTATCACCAAACCGGATAATGACGCACTGACCAAGAGTGCATCCAACACTTTCTCTTACGAAAACCGTACACTGACTTACTCCATCAAAAAGTATATCGAATACAACGGTGAGGAACAGAACGTGAATGTATTCTGGGATGTGGAAGAGTTTTTGTATGCCGGAAACTATCGTTTGGATATCTTCGAGGGCGGAAATCTGATCGGCTCTCAGAAGTTTACGCTGGACTAACCGATATAAATTCAAGAAAAAAATGCGCCAATAAGCAGTAAAAGGCTTTTTGGCGCATTTTTCTATTAGAAAAAGGTTAACTTTGTGAAAACTAATAGAATAATACGTATGAAAAAGCACTTGACTCAGCTACTGCTATCATTACTGTTTTTGGTGGTGACAGCCATGACTTGCGATGAACAGGATTTGGCTGAACCGATAGACATCTCCTGTACTTTGAAAGAAGTGAAGTTATATCATTGGGATAATGCAGGTGAGAAACCTAAGGAGGCTCTTGATAACAAAGTTCTCAAAGAAGCTTATATGATGGAGATTCGTTTGCTGACAGATGCGGGGGAAAAAGATCCGGAATCTTATGACGCCGATCATTATCTTCGCCATGTATTATCGGATGGCATCAAAAAGATTCAGATATTTACGGAAACGGCTTTTAATGAAGAATTTCCCGCAGGAGCAGAAGTCACTTCCTGCTTTTATGACTATCCAAAGACGTTTGTTAAAGATCAGCAGACAGATTATACTGTTAATGGAGGGGTTATATCCATGATAGATGAAGTAAACAAGATATATAAGGCGTTATTGACCATTCCCCAATCAGGCGGAGAGTTCCGTTTTCGTGTAGTGCTGACAATGGAAAGCGGTGAAGCGGTTGAACGGCTGAGCGATCCGGTTACTTTCTATTAAATCTGCTGTCTATGAAGAAAATACATTTATTAGCCATGCTATTGTTTACTGCATGTGTTGTGCCTGTATCGCAGGCGCAGGAAAGCCTGTTTCTTAAAGATCCATCTACCAAGAATAAGTTGCTACAGTTAGACTTGGATGTGGGAACCTGTTTTGACCTGGCTTATCGGGGGAAGGGAAATATGTACACTGCAATGTCGGACCGGAAATCTGTGTTTCCTGCTATCAACCTTCGTTTGCAACATTTCTTTTCGCGTAAATGGGGATGGTATACGAATATCCGTTTGGGGATTCCCGTGAAATATAGGCGGGATTGTTATACTGAATTAGTCCATGCAGTCGAAGCGAATTACTATGTGAATAATCTCATACCGGGAACGCAAAAACCGGACGTTAATCCCTGTCTGGATTTTGGTGTTGCTTATCGCTTTGAAAATTCCCATTGGGCTTTTTATCCTCGTTTGGGGATTGGTGTGAATAGCATTTCCTATCAGCGTGTTTGTGCGGAACTAAAGAAAAAAGGAGGAAATGAATTATATAAGATAGAGTATAGAGGGGATGATGAAAGTAACTATGGTAGTGAGAGTATCGATGCTTTTATTCTTTCGGCAGGTATTACCGCCAACTATAAGCTCAGTCGAAATTGTTTTTTACTGTTGAATGTCAATTATATACAGCCATTGGGGAGATTTACTTATCGTAAATATGTAACAGACCTTTATACGGGAGAAAAGGTGGAGAGAGGAGTCTATAAAAGTTCTACATTCGCCCGTGATCTGAATGTAAGTGTCGGATTCGGATTCCCTTTTTATTTGGGAAGAAAGACTAATAGAAAATCATCGCATAGAGAAAGAACCAGGCAGCTAATGGAACAGAAACGGAAAACATACGGGTTGTTTCCGGGAAATAAGTAGCCATTTAATCATTTCTTTGCAATGATGAGCGAATAGAATTTAGCCTTTATACAAAGTTTGAAAAAGAAAAAACTCTGCCATTCACAACAATTGGATTAACATTCTTATGATATACTTACGTGTCAGCTAGTCTCTCTATAAAAATAAAAACTATAAATTGCTGTCATCTGTCACTTTGTTGGGTCTAATATCTTGAATATGAGTGATTAATGAGGTGACGGCAGTAGGTGACGGCAGTGTGACGGCAAATTTTGCTGTCACACTGCCTTGTTTTCAATGGTTCCTTATGGTCTGTTTGTAGTTCTATATAGAGCTTTTTAGTTTCTCCCGTTTGAAACTTTTGTTTCTTCAGCTTGGAACTAAAGTTTCATCGGCTTGAAACTAAAGTTTCAAAGCCTTGAAACCAAAGTTTCGGACGCTTGAAAACATTGGTTCCAGCGTATGGAAACTAGTTATACTAGAGTGTATGATGTCAAAAGTCAATAGTAGCGAGTTCAGTGTAGTCGATGTGCGTGTGACGGCAATAGTTGTCATCACCGTGCCGCCACCTGTTGCCGTCACAGCGTTAAGCCTTGACTATGAGTGTGTTATTTGTGTTTTTGTGATGGGTGACAGCAATAATTGGATAAACAATACATAGAGAGAGAAGCCGGTTGATACATCTATTATGATAGGATTTATCAGATTGATAATCGTTTAAGAGCTTTTTAGGTGCCTTAACGACAAAACAAGTGGCTGATTGTGTTATATTCTCTAAGTAACCAAATAAAAATAACAAGATTATGAAACAGAAAAGAGCTAAAATTGGATTTACCGGATGTGCCAAAGCGTATATCCGGAGTTTGCAGGAAGAAGGGCGCTATTCTACGGCACATGTGTATAAGAATGCGGTTCTTTCATTTACGAGATTTCATGGCAGTACGTATATTGCATTCGAGCAGATCACTCGCGAGTCTTTGCGACGTTACGGACAATATCTGTACGATTGCAAACTGAAACTCAATACGATCTCTACCTATATGCGAATGCTGCGCTGTATTTACAATCGTGGTGTGGAAACTGGTATCGCCCGTTTTATCCCCCGATTGTTTCGTGATGTATATACCGGTGTGGATGTCCGGCAGAAAAAGGCAATACCCGTAAAGGAACTGCATACACTTCTTTATAAAACACCCCAGTCTAAGCACTTGCGGCGTACTCAGGAGATTGCCCGACTGATGTTCCAGTTCTGCGGAATGCCTTTTGCGGATTTTGCGCATTTGGAAAAGTCGGCATTGGCACAAGGGGTATTGAGATATAACCGTATCAAGACAGGCACTTCTGTTAGTCTTGAGGTGCTGGAGTCATCTCTGCCAACGATCAGTAAACTTCGCAATAATGACCCTGTTCGGGAAGATGGAACGAATTATTTATTCAGTATTCTGAGAGGGAATAAAAGCCCAAAAGGTGAAAGCATGTATAAAGAATACCAGTCGGTGCTTCGTCGGTTCAATAATCAGCTGAAAAGTCTTTCAAGGGAACTTCACTTAAAGTCGGCTGTCACCTCATATACCATCCGTCATTCTTGGGCAACGAATGCCAAATACCAGGGTATACCTATTGAAATGATCAGTGAATCATTGGGACACAAATCTATTAAGACGACTCAAATCTACCTGAAAGGTTTTGAACTGGAAAAGAGAACAGAAGCAAATCGGTTGAATTGTTTTTACGTTGAAAACTGCAATAATTAGAATAGAATATAATCAGAGTGCTGGTTATTAGCGTGTTATCATGTCTATTACTTCTTAGGTAACGGAAATAAATACGATGCAAAGATATATAAAAAGAATCTCATATCCCAAACTTATTATACATTATTTTATTTCTCTGACTTAAGAAAATAAAATAACACTATGAGAACACGAATACCACTGACTTCATGTTCCGACCCCTTATTGTTTGTCATCCGACAAAATCTCCTTCATAACCCTTTTATACAGTGCTTCTCGCAAAGGCCGCTGCCTTTTTCGCTTCTTTTCCCCTATGTGTAAAGTCCGGTAATGGACTTCCGTTACCTAAGAAGTAATAGATAAATGTAAGTAGTAAATTGTGACACGCAATTCAAACAACAAGCTCATTTTGCATGCCTTCTATTTACTTTGGTTCTGAATTTATCCATTGGGATATATGCTTGTAAAGGTACACACACAGTGACAAAATAAAGAGAATGAACATTGCTTCGATGTGGGCAATGTCTTAAAAAGGGTTTTTAGTTTACTTATTTAAAAGTAAAAGAAGAAATGGAAAGTTTATGGAAAGTCTGGTTCTCCAGAAGGAGAAAGGTGTATGTTCGGATAGCCCGTCAATATGGTTCCACTCCGTGGCGGGTGTATTATTTAGGACATGGAGGCAGGTGCAGGTCGCTCAAAGACATGCAGATATTGGAAGCGTTACAGCGGCAGGGAGTTATTTCGCATATTTACCCTTGGTGATAATTGCCTGAAAAATACTTGAACATATTTAATTATGTGTCCGACAGAAATATGAATAATTATAAAATATGGGGTGAGATGTTTTTCTAAAAAGGTTACTGTGAAGTACCCGAATGGGGATAAACCCTTTATAGCATGTTTATGTTTCCCACAACATGCTTATTGCTTATATAAACGGAGTCTCCTGGATGCCCGTTTTATATAATTGTTTGTTTTTGTTTAAGTACATTCTGTCCTAGTGAGGAAGGATGTACTTTTTTGCGTCCGAAGGTCCGGAATCTGATAGTCGCGAAGGTCCGGTCGGAAGATCAACGCCTTCCGTCCGCTCCCCACATCATCTTGCTGCGGAGGGTATCGAAGAAAATATGATTGAACCGTTTCACTACTTTTATACTGTAGTCTGCCCGGCGAATGGTCAGTTGAGTTGTCTCCTTGCACGTTTCGCTGCTGCCGTCGATGGCAACGAGGAAGTTATGGCTGCGGCTTTCCACGTCCAGCGTGATTTCCCAGTCGTCACGAATGACGATAGGACGGACGTTGAGGCTGTGCGGAGCTACCGGGGTAATGGCGATCGTATTGGAATGAGGAACGATGATCGGGCCGCCTACGCTTAATGAATATGCAGTAGAGCCGGTAGGAGTGGCAATCACCAGTCCGTCTGCCTGATAAGTATTCAGATAAGCACCGTTGATCGCAGTGCGGATGCTGATCATGGAAGAACTGTCCCGCTTGAGCACCGCAATTTCGTTGAGGGCATAAGGCGATTCCTGGAGATTTCTGTCATTGCAGATAAGCTGCAATACACTTCGTTCCTCCACACTGTATCTGCCTGCCTGAATCTCTTCGAAAGTCACCTCCATCTCTTCGGGTGAAACATCGGCAAGAAATCCCAGTCGCCCTGTGTTGATGCCAAGAATGGGGATTTGTTTTCTACCCACCCGGCGGGCAGCTTTCAGAAATGTGCCGTCACCTCCGATGCTGATAACCATATCGGCTGTGAAGTCGTTGCCTTCGAGCAGGGCATCGACAGGCACTTCCATTTTTAAATCTGCCGTCAGGAACTGGTAAAACTCCCGGCACATACAGATTTCCGCTCCCTGCTTCTTGAGAAGCTCGAACAGTCTGAGTGCATGCAAAGACTTTTTAGGCTGATACGTATTTCCGAAAATGGCAAATTTCATAAGCTGTTTCATTAGTTTCGGTTGCAAAATTGGCATTTTTTCTTGGATTTCTACTTTAAATAACCAAAAAAGAACTGAGAATGCGTTTCGTATTATTAGGCAACTAATAATAATATTTGTATTTTTGCGGCAAATATTGCGTAAAACTATGACTAAATTAAGTGTAAACATAAACAAGGTTGCTACATTGAGAAACGCACGCGGAGGGGATACCCCCAATGTGGTGAAGGTAGCACTTGATTGTGAAGCTTTCGGGGCTGACGGTATTACTGTTCATCCCCGTCCCGACGAACGCCACATCCGCCGGGCAGATGTATATGATCTGCGTCCGTTGTTGCGGACCGAATTCAATATCGAAGGCTACCCGTCGCCGGAGTTTATAGACCTGGTATTGAAAGTGAAACCTCATCAGGTGACGCTGGTTCCTGACGATCCTTCGCAGATTACTTCCAACTCCGGTTGGGATACAAAAGCAAATCTGGAATTTCTGTCGGAAGTTCTCGATCAGTTCAACAGCGCAGGCATCCGTACTTCCGTCTTTGTTGCCGCCGACCCGGAGATGGTGGAATATGCGGCAAAAGCAGGTGCCGACCGTGTGGAACTTTATACGGAACCCTATGCTACGGCATATCCGAAGAATCCGGAAGCGGCTGTTGCCCCATTTGTGGAAGCAGCCAAAACAGCCCGCAAGCTGGGCATCGGCTTGAACGCCGGACATGACTTGAGTCTTGTGAATTTAAACTATTTCTATAAAAACATTCCTTGGGTGGACGAAGTATCCATAGGTCATGCCTTGATCAGCGACGCATTGTATCTGGGACTGGAACGTACTATTCAGGAATATAAAAACTGTCTACGCTAATGAATGTATTGATGTTATTGGCCCAGGGTGCCATGAATATGGCCGACTCGCTGGCAACTGCCAACCCGGTGCTGACTCCGGTCAGCGCTCCCGAGATGAATATGCTTGATATGGCTATCAAGGGTGGTTGGATTATGATTGTACTGGGTGTACTGTCTGTAGTCTGTTTCTACATCTTATTTGAACGTAACTATATGATCCGTAAAGCGGGAAAAGAAGACCCGATGTTCATGGAACGGATCAAGGATTATATCCATAGCGGTGAAATCAAAGCGGCTATCCAGTATTGCCGCACGATGAACACTCCTTCGGCACGCATGATAGAAAAAGGAATCAGCCGTCTGGGACGTCCCATCAACGATGTGCAGGTAGCCATCGAGAATGTCGGTAATCTGGAAGTTGCCAAACTGGAAAAAGGCCTGACCGTCATGGCAACAATCTCCGGTGGTGCTCCGATGCTCGGATTCCTCGGTACGGTGACCGGTATGGTACGCGCATTCTACGAAATGGCGAATGCGGGAAGCGGAAACATCGATATAACCTTGCTTTCCGGCGGTATCTACGAAGCCATGATCACCACCGTAGGCGGTCTGATCGTGGGTATCATTGCCATGTTTGCTTACAACTACCTGGTGATGCTGGTAGACCGTGTAGTAAACAAAATGGAAGCTCGTACGATGGAATTTATGGATCTCTTGAACGAGCCTGCCCAAAAGTAACCCTGAGACGTTAATCACTATCATTAACCACTAATCAATAATAAAGTGGGATTAAAAAGAAGAAATAGAGTATCGCCCAATTTCAGTATGGCATCCATGACGGACGTCATCTTTCTGCTGCTGATATTCTTTATGATTACCTCTACGGTGGTGTCGCCCAATGCCATAAAGGTGTTGTTGCCGCAAGGCAAACAACAGACTTCGGCCAAACCGCTGACAAGAGTCGTGATCGATAAAGACCTGAACTTCTATGCTGCTTTCGGCAATGAGAAGGAAAAGCCGCTGTCGTTGGACGAACTGACTCCGTTCCTGCAAGGTTGCGCGGAGAAAGAACCGGAGATGTACGTGGCATTGTATGCAGATGAATCGGTGCCTTACCGTGAAATCGTGCGGGTGCTGAACATTGCGAATGAGAATCATTTTAAAATGGTGCTGGCTACACGCCCGCCGGAAAACAAATAAAGTAAGTAGTTGCTACTTAACTACTAAAAAAAGAAACAATTATGGACGACAGAAGAAAAAAGGGTGAATTCGTCGGCGCGCTGGGTGCACTGTTGGTACACGTGGCAGTGATAGCTCTTTTGATTCTGGTGAGCTTTACGGTTCCCCAGCCGGATGAAGACGCAGGCGGCGTACCTGTGATGCTGGGAAATGTGGAGTCTGCCCGAGGCTTTGACGACCCTTCGCTGGTGGACGTGGATATACTGCCCGAAGAACCGGAAGCACCTGCACCTGCGGAAACGCAGCCGGAACTGCCCTCGGAACAGGATCTGCTGACACAGACCGAAGAAGAAACGGTAGTGCTGAAACCGAAAACGGAGCCTAAAAAGGAGACCGTGAAACCCAAAGAGGTAGTGAAACCCAAAGAACCGGTGAAGAAACCCGAAAAGACAGAGGCAGAGAAAGCTGCCGAAGCGAAACGTCTTGCCGAGGAAAAAGCGGAACGTGAACGGAAAGCCGCCGAAGAAGCTGCGAAGAAAAAGGTTGCCAACGCTTTCGGAAAGGGAGCGCAGATGGGAGGCAGCAAAGGAACTTCCGCCAGCGGCACGGGAACAGAAGGCAGCAAGGACGGCAATTCATCCACCGGAGCGAAGACCGGAACCGGAGGTTACGGAACATTTGACCTTGGCGGACGTTCTTTAGGTACGGGCAGTCTGCCAAAGCCTGCCTATAATGTGCCCGAAGAAGGACGTGTGGTAGTCAATATCACCGTCAATCCGGCGGGAGTAGTCATTGGAACCAGTATCAATCCTCAAACGAACACCGTGAACTCCACCCTGCGGAAGGCAGCGGAAGACGCGGCGAAGAAGGCTCGCTTCAACACCGTGGAGGGACCGAATAACCAGACTGGAACCATCACTTATTATTTTAACCTGAGATAGTATCACTAATCAAAAATATAGGATTATGGGAACTGTATATGCTTTTTTTGCAGATGGCTTTGAAGAAATAGAAGCCTTTACTGCTGTCGACACTTTGAGACGTGCCGGACTGAATGTAGAAATCGTATCTGTCACTCCGGATGAAATTGTAATGGGCGCTCACGATGTGTCATTACTTTGTGATATAAACTTTGATAACTGCGATTTTTTTGATGCCGATCTGCTGTTGTTGCCGGGAGGAATGCCGGGAGCAGCTACGCTCGACAAGCATGAAGGACTGCGTAAACTGCTTCTTGACTTTGCTGCCAAAGGAAAACCGATCGCAGCGATCTGCGCGGCTCCGATGGTATTGGGCAAATTAGGTTTGCTGAAAGGCCGGAAAGCAACTTGCTACCCCAGCTTCGAACAATACCTGGAAGGTGCGGAATGTGTCAGTGAACCCGTAGTTCGGGACGGAAATATCATCACAGGTATGGGACCGGGCGCTGCTATGGAATTTGCTTTGGCCATCGTAGATCTGTTGGTCGGCAAAGAAAAAGTAGACGAACTGGTAGAAGCGATGTGCGTAAAACGCTAAGCTGTCTATGAAACAATCTGTGATTATTGTCGCCGGTGGAAAGGGCTTGCGAATGGGAAGCGATCTTCCCAAACAATTTCTTCCTGTCGGTGGCAAACCTGTGCTGATGCGTACGCTGGAAGCATTCCGCAAGTACGATGCGATGCTTCAGATCATTCTGGTACTTCCCCGTGAACAGCAGGACTTTTGGAAACAGCTTTGCGAAGAACATCATTTTTCGGTGGAACATCTTGTGGCAGATGGCGGCGAGACCCGTTTTCATTCGGTGAAGAACGGGCTGGCACTTGTGCAGGCTCCCGGCTTGGTAGGGGTGCACGACGGAGTTCGTCCGTTTGTAACCCTAGAAGTGATTCGCCGGTGTTACAAGCTGGCGGAGCAATATAAAGCAGTGATTCCGGTGGTGGATGTAGTCGAAACGCTGCGCCATCTGACGGATGCCGGAAGCGAAACGGTGAGCCGTACTGAATATAAGTTAGTGCAGACTCCTCAGGTCTTTGAGGTGGAGCTGCTGAAACAGGCTTATGGACAGGAGTTTACTCCGTTCTTTACGGACGATGCTTCGGTGGTCGAAGCAATGGGCGTACCCGTATATCTGGCAGAAGGTAATCGTGAAAACATAAAAATAACAACTCCCTTTGACCTGAAGATCGGGAGTGCTCTCTTGTAAATGTTCGATTTAACCACACGCGACATCAAATTTATCTCCGGTGTAGGGCCTCAGAAGGCCGCAGTATTGAACAAGGAGTTGGAAATCTACTCGTTGTACGATCTGATTTATTATTTTCCTTATAAATATGTTGACCGGAGCCGCATCTATTACATTCACGAAATAGATGGCAATATGCCGTATATCCAGCTGAAAGGAGAGATTCTCGGCTTCGAGACGATAGGCGAAGGGCGGCAACGGCGGCTGACGGCCCATTTCTCCGACGGAACGGGAATCGTCGACCTGGTGTGGTTTCAAGGCATCAAATATATATTAGGTAAGTATAAACTTCACGAAGAATACATCATCTTCGGTAAGCCTACCGTGTTTAACGGGCGTATCAATGTGGCACATCCCGACATCGATAAGCCGGATGATCTGAAACTTTCTTCCGTCGGACTGCAACCTTATTATAATACGACGGAGAAAATGAAACGGAGTTTTCTCAATTCGCATGCGATTGAGAAGATGATGGCTACGGTGATCCAGCAGATACAGGAACCCCTGCCGGAAACGCTTTCTCCCAAAATCCTGTCGGACCATCATCTGATGCCTCTGACGGAGGCACTCCGGAATATCCATTTCCCGACGAATCCCGATTCGCTGCGCAGGGCTCAGTATCGTCTTAAATTCGAAGAACTGTTCTACGTGCAGCTGAATATCCTCCGCTATGCGAAAGACCGCCAAAGACGATATCGTGGATATATCTTTGAACGGGTAGGGGATGTTTTCAATACTTTCTATTCGCAGAACCTTCCTTTTCAGTTGACGGGTGCACAGAAACGGGTACTGAAAGAAATAAGGAATGATGTGGGAAGCGGCCGGCAGATGAACCGTCTGCTTCAAGGAGACGTGGGTAGTGGTAAAACCTTGGTAGCATTGATGAGCATGCTGCTTGCACTGGACAACGGTTTTCAAGCGTGCATGATGGCTCCCACCGAAATTTTGGCGAACCAGCATTACGAGACAATCAAGGAACTGCTTTTCGGTATGGATATCCGTGTCGAACTGCTGACCGGATCTATCAAAGGAAAGAAGAGGGAAGCGATCCTGACCGGACTGCTGACGGGAGATGTGAAAATCCTGATAGGTACGCACGCGGTCATTGAAGATACGGTGAACTTCTCTTCTTTGGGACTGGTCGTTATTGACGAACAACACCGCTTCGGAGTGGCACAGCGTGCCCGCCTCTGGACGAAAAATATACAGCCGCCTCACGTGCTGGTGATGACCGCCACGCCTATTCCGCGTACATTGGCGATGACGTTGTATGGCGATCTGGATGTTTCTGTCATTGACGAGCTGCCGCCGGGACGGAAACCGATAACCACCATTCATCAGTTTGACAACCGTCGGGAAAGTATGTACCGCGCCGTACGCAAGCAGATAGAAGAAGGACGGCAGGTGTACATCGTCTATCCTTTAATAAAGGAAAGCGAGAAGATCGACCTCAAGAACCTGGAAGAAGGTTACCAGCATATCCTGGAAGAGTTTCCCGGCTGTACCGTTGCCAAAGTTCACGGCAAGATGAAGTCTGCGGAGAAAGATGAGCAGATGCAGCTCTTTATTTCCGGACAAGCTCAGATTATGGTTGCCACTACCGTGATCGAAGTTGGGGTGAATGTGCCCAATGCTTCTGTGATGATCATTGAGAATGCCGAACGCTTCGGACTTTCGCAACTCCATCAGTTGCGCGGTCGGGTGGGACGGGGTGCTGAACAGTCTTATTGTATCCTTGTGACGAACTACAAACTGACCGAAGACACGCGGAAACGGCTGGAAATAATGGTGCGCACCAACGACGGCTTTGAAATAGCGGAAGCGGACTTGAAACTGCGCGGTCCCGGTGATTTGGAGGGGACGCAGCAAAGCGGCATTGCCTTCGATCTGAAGATTGCGAACCTTGCCCGTGACGGTCAGCTGTTACAGTACGTCCGTTCGATAGCCGAAGATATCGTAGATAACGACCCGTCGGCTCAAAGTCCGGAGAATGAGATTCTGTGGCGGCAACTGAAATCTCTCCGGAAAACGAATGTTAACTGGGCGGCTATAAGTTGAAAAACGGTTAAACATGCAGTTTATTTGCGGGAATGTGTTGCAAAACATGTTTCGTTTCTATTCCTCCTATTTATAGGGCTTTAACGCTGCTTTTTCTGTTCTTTTCATCTCCGTACTTCTGAAAAATAGTTAATGACTTACTTGCCCTTTCATCGGAAAATACTATCTTTGGGGGAATTTTTTATAGTAAATGTATAGTTTAATCTTTTGAAAGTCACACATCATGATCGAAAAAACGCTGGTTATTTTGAAGCCGTGTACCCTTCAACGGGGATTGGTTGGTGAGATCACTCATCTCTTTGAACGTAAAGGACTACGGTTGGCTGGCATGAAAATGATGCAACTGACGGATGAATTATTAAGCGAGCATTATGCCCACCTGAGCAGCAAGCCTTTCTTTCAGCGCGTGAAAGATTCGATGATGGCAACTCCTGTCATTGTTTGTTGTTACGAAGGTGTGGATGCTATTCAAGCAGTCCGTACGTTGGCGGGACCAACTAATGGACGTCTGGCTGCGCCGGGAACCATTCGTGGGGATTATAGTATGAGTTTTCAAGAAAACATCGTTCATACTTCCGATTCTCCGGAAACTGCGGCTATCGAATTAACGAGATTTTTTAAACCTGAAGAGATATTCGACTACAAACAGGCGACTTTTGACTACCTGTATGCGAACGACGAATATTAATTGAATTGACAAGAACGAATGAATTTCAATTGCATTATTAAAACAGGATTGGTAGCTGTAGCAGCTATGGTCAGCCTGAGCTCTTTCTCTCAAGACCTGATTGCCCGCCAAGCTCCGATAGACAAGAAATTAAAAACCGTAGACTCTTTGGCACTTCAGAAACAGATCCGTGCCGAACAGTCGGAATATCCCGCCTTAAGTCTTTATCCAAACTGGAATAACCAGTATGCACATGCTTACGGCAATGCTATCATCCCCGACACTTATACCATCGACCTCACAGGCTTCTGTATGCCGACTCCGAGTACGAAGATTACTTCGCCTTTCGGTCCCCGCTGGAGAAGAATGCACAATGGTCTGGACCTGAAGGTGAACATCGGTGACACGATTGTAGCTGCCTTTGACGGTAAAGTACGTATCGTGAAGTATGAACGCAGAGGATATGGTAAATATGTAGTGATTCGTCATGACAATGGATTGGAAACCATATACGGACACTTGTCCAAACAACTCGTTGAAGAAAATCAATTGGTAAAAGCCGGTGAAGTGATCGGTCTGGGTGGTAACACCGGACGTTCTACCGGTTCTCATCTCCACTTTGAAACCCGCTTCCTGGGAATCGCCATCAACCCGATTTATATGTTCGACTTCCCGAAACAGGATATCGTAGCCGATACTTATACTTTCCGCAAGACGAAAGGTGTGCGTAGTGCCGGTTCTCACGACACTCAGGTAGCCGACGGAACGATCCGTTATCATAAAGTGAAGAGCGGAGATACATTGTCACGTATCGCTAAAGTGCGTGGAGTATCGGTCAGTACGCTTTGTAAGCTGAACCGTATCAAGCCGACGACCACCTTGCGTATCGGGCAAGTTTTACGTTGTTCGTAAAGATGTAATACAATAATAGCTTTGGAAGAGGGCACTTTAATATAATTTAGAGTGCCCTCTTTCTGTTTTTACTTAATTATTGTTACCTTTGCGCACTATTTGGAAGAAGATGAAAGATACCAAGCAACAATTTGAACATGTCATCGCTTTGTGCCGTGACTTATTTTCCAAGAAGCTGCACGATTACGGGCCTGCATGGCGTATCCTGCGTCCGGCTTCGGTTACTGACCAGATTTTTATCAAAGCTAACAGGATTCGTAGTATCGAAACCAAAGGGGTGACTCTGGTTGACGAAGGAATCCGTTCGGAATTTATTGCGATAGTCAATTATGGCATTATCGGTCTGATCCAGCTGGAACTGGGCTATGCCGAATCTGCCGACATCAGCAATGAGGAGGCTTTGGCTTTATATGACAAGCATGCAAAGGAAGCGCTGGAGCTGATGCTTGCCAAAAATCATGACTATGATGAGGCTTGGCGCAGTATGCGTGTGAGTTCCTACACAGACTTGATTCTGATGAAGATATACCGTACCAAGCAGATTGAAAGTCTGGCAGGGAACACGTTGGTGTCGGAAGGTATCGATGCTAACTATATGGATATGATTAATTATTCAGTATTCGGATTGATCAAGATAGAATTTGAAGGATAAGAACTTACATATCATCCAGAAGACAGGAGCGAATGTCTGCCGTTTCCTTTTAGCGGCATCGTTCATCTTTTCCGGTTTTGTGAAGGCTGTCGACCCGCTGGGCTTCCAGTATAAGATACAGGACTATCTGACCGCCTTCGGGGTGATTTCATGGTTTCCTTCTTTCTTCCCGTTGTTGGGAGGCATTATATTATCCGCCATCGAATTTTCAATCGGTATCTTCCTGTTCTTCGGTATCAAGAAAACAATCTCTACCACATTGGCGTTGGTGCTGATGATTTTCATGACACCGCTGACGCTGTATCTGGCGATTTTCGATCCGGTGTCGGACTGCGGCTGTTTCGGCGATGCCTGGGTGTTGACTAACTGGGAGACATTTGCAAAGAACATCGTACTGCTGCTTGCCGCGATTGCTACCTTCCAGTGGAGGAAAATGCTGATCAGATTCGTTACCCGAAAGATGGAATGGCTGATTTCTCTGTACACGATATTCTTTGTATTTACACTGTCGTTTTACTGTCTGGACCGTCTGCCTGTGCTGGACTTCCGTCCTTACAAGATCGGACAGAATATCATGAAAGGCATGAGTATTCCCGAAGGGGCGAAACCGAGTGTATATGAGAGTGTCTTTATCCTGGAAAAGAACGGGGAAAAGAAAGAGTTTACACTAGACAATTATCCGGACAGCACATGGACCTTTGTCGATACGCATACCATTCTGAAAGAAAAAGGATACGAGCCTTCGATCCACGACTTCTCCATGATGGATCTGAGCACGGGTGATGATATCACGGAAGACGTGCTGACGGATATGGGATATACCTTCCTGCTGGTGGCACATCGTATCGAAGAGGCGGACGACAGTAACATTGATTTGATTAATGAGATATATGACTACTCGGTAGAGCATGGTTACAGATTCTACTGCCTCACTTCCTCACCGGAAGAGCAGATAGAATTGTGGAAGGACAAGACCGGTGCGGAATATCCTTTCTGCCAGATGGATGACATTACGCTGAAGACGATGATTCGCTCTAATCCGGGACTGATGCTGATAAAAAACGGTACGATTCTGAACAAATGGAGTGATGAAGACATTCCGGATGAATATGTACTGACTGACAAACTGGAGAATCTGGAACTCGGTCAGCAGAAGGTCCGGAGTGACGTACATACGATTGGATATGTTTTCTTGTGGTTTGTCATTCCGCTGTTGCTGGTGTTGGGAGTGGACATTCTGATTGTCCGCCGACGCGAACGGAAGAACGAAAAGCGGAAGCAGCAACAGGAAGTAAAAGAATAATAAATTTATTAACCCTTTAAATAAAGAACAAAATGAGAAAGAACATTGTTGCAGGAAACTGGAAAATGAACAAAACCCTTCAAGAGGGTATCGCTTTGGCTAAAGAATTGAACGAAGCATTGGCTAACGAAAAGCCTAACTGTGATGTAATCATCTGTACTCCGTTTATTCACCTGGCATCTGTTACTCCGTTGGTAGACGCTGCTAAGATCGGTGTAGGTGCTGAAAACTGTGCAGACAAGGCATCCGGTGCATATACAGGTGAAGTTTCTGCTGAAATGGTAGCTTCTACAGGTGCAAAATATGTAATCCTGGGTCACTCAGAACGTCGTGCTTACTACGGTGAAACTGTTGCTATCCTCGAAGAAAAAGTAAAATTGGCTCTGGCTAACGGTCTGACTCCGATCTTCTGTATCGGTGAAGTGCTGGAAGAACGCGAAGCTAACAAGCAGAACGAAGTAGTAGCTGCTCAGATGGAATCTGTATTCTCTCTGTCTGCTGAAGACTTTTCTAAGATCGTCCTTGCTTACGAACCGGTTTGGGCTATCGGTACAGGTAAAACAGCTTCTCCCGAGCAAGCTCAGGAAATCCACGCTTTCATCCGTTCAATCGTAGCTGACAAGTATGGCAAGGAAATCGCTGACAACACTTCTATCCTTTACGGTGGTAGCTGCAAGCCTTCTAACGCTAAAGAACTGTTCTCTAACCCCGACGTAGACGGTGGACTGATTGGTGGTGCTGCTCTGAAAGTTTCTGACTTCAAGGGTATCATCGATGCGTTCAATGCATAATTAGAATATCTTTCGGGAACTGACTAAAAAGTAGATAGTAACTCTAAACTCTCCTCCTTCCAGAAGGAGGGGAATTGCAGATAGTATCGACTTTTTAGCCACTTCCTGAAATTAAACTTTTATCGAATGAGAAAACTAGGTTTACTTTTATGGATGCTGGCTTTTACCGCTGTTGGTGCACAGGCGCAGAACATCATCAAGAGTCTGGAACGTACAGTGCCGGGACAGGGAAAGGTGACGATTCATCAAGACCCTAAGATAGAGGCATTGATAGGCGTGGAACGTCCTTCTATGGGCGAACAGAAAGTGTTGAAAGCAGCCGGATTCAGAATACAGGCGTATGCCGGTAATAATACCCGTGAGGCAAAGAATGATGCTTATCGTGTAGCTTCCCGCATCAAAGAGTATTTCCCCGAACTGACGATTTACACTTCGTTCAATCCTCCCCGCTGGCTTTGTCGTGTGGGTGATTTCCGGAGCATTGAAGAGGCGGACGCGATGATGCGTAAACTCAAGGCAACCGGTGTATTCAAAGAGGTCTCTATCGTCAAAGACCAGATCAATATTCCTTTATAATTGTATCATGTTAGAAAAAGAAGAAATTGTCTCTCCGAATCTGGAGGAGTTGAAAAGTCATTATCACAGTATTATTACTTTGTTGGGTGAAGATGCCGGAAGGGAAGGTTTGCTGAAGACCCCCGAACGTGTTGCGAAGGCTATGCTGAGTCTGACAAAAGGTTATCACATGGACCCTCATGAAGTGTTGCGTTCGGCTAAGTTTCAGGAAGAATACAGTCAGATGGTGATAGTGAAAGACATTGATTTCTTCTCTCTCTGCGAACACCATATGTTGCCGTTCTACGGAAAAGCACATGTGGCATATATCCCTAACGGCTATATCACGGGATTGAGCAAGATTGCCCGGGTAGTCGATATCTTTTCCCATCGCCTGCAAGTGCAGGAACGCATGACGCTGCAAATCAAAGATTGTATCCAGGAGACACTGAACCCATTGGGAGTGATGGTGGTAGTGGAGGCAAAGCATATGTGTATGCAGATGCGCGGTGTAGAAAAACAAAATTCTATTACTACTACTTCAGACTTTACAGGAGCTTTCAATCAAGCCAAGACTCGCGAAGAGTTTATGAATCTGATTCAGCACGGCAGGGTGTAATACGCTTTACAAAATGTGGACGATGTAGTTCCCCGTCAATGAGGATTGCCTCCGGTACCGATGAAGGGGTGTCTCGGCACCGATGAGAAATTTAGCGTAATACAACGCGGTCGCCCAGGCGCTTCGCCATCAGACTTTGCACTTCCCGCATCTCATTGTAACGCTGCATCAGCGAATTACATTTCTCATTGTCATGAGCGAGTGCCGGATCTTGCAGGGCATAAAGCATATGTTTCAGTTCTTCCGTGACAATCGCATACTTGAAGTTGATCATCAACATCGGGACGAGTTCGTACAGCCGTTCTTCATCTGTCACGATCTTCTGTGATTTCGAGTGATACTTACTTAGCTGATAACGTACATTGATCAAGTCCACGCTCAACCGGCTGATGGTCTGGTCGGGATGTGCCAGGAAATAGCGTTCCGCGATAAAACCGGCATCGTGTATATGCGTGGCGGCTTCTGTCAGAATCTGTCGGTGCAACGGATTATGGAAAGCCAGGTCGTCTTCCTTCAGATCATTCACCACATATTCGATAACGGTTACCGGAATTTCATTTCCTTCTTCGTCGGTAAGGTTGCACATCACTTTTTCACCATAACGGACTACTGCCTGCAGGATCAATCGCTCAAACTTATAGAACTCCTGACCTTCTTTCCCTTCCTGCGGAATAAAGGAGGTATAAGAATCTCCGGGAACAGTGGTATCCGTAGTGGAGGCAGGTGCATTGCCGGGAGGAAATCCTGCCGCACCTCCTGTAGCAGCGGACATCGGATCTGCGAAAGATACGATATTGCCATCGTCATCATATTCGGGTTCCGGTGGCATTCCTGCATTGCCGTAGGGGCTCGATGGACTAGAATAAGTCGGAGCACCGGAATAAGCCGGTGTGCCGGAAGCGGCAGCTGTACCGGAAGTATCTCCGGTTGTTGAAGATGAATGATTATAGCTGGGACGATTGGCTTTTTCAGCCTGCGCCTCTCTTAATTTGGCGACTTCCGCTACCAGCAGTTTTTCTTCGATGCGCAGATGTTGGCTGCATTCTTTGATGTAGACATCCCGTATAATGGCTTCCGGTATGACGGAAATGCTTCGTACGATATTCGAAATCAGTTCCGCGCGTTTGATCGGATCTCTTCCCGCGTCTTCCATCAGAAGGTCGGTCTTGAAGCGGATGAAATCTTTCTCGTGCTCATGGATGAATGCCTGGAATTCTTCCGAATTATGTTTGCGGGCGAAGGAGTCCGGGTCGTCTCCGTCCGGAAGCAGGCATACTTTGATGTTCATGCCTTCTTCCAGCAGCATATCGATTCCGCGGATAGAGGCTTTGATACCGGCTACGTCACCGTCATAGAGTACGGTAATGTTATTGGTGAAACGGTGGATCAGACGAATCTGTCCAGGCGTCAATGCGGTGCCCGATGAAGCGACTACGTTTTCTATGCCCGACTGATGCATGGAGATAACGTCCGTGTATCCTTCCACAAGGAAACATCTGTCCTGCCTGACAATCGCCTGTTTGGCAAAATAGATTCCGTATAGCTCGTTACTCTTGTGGTAAATTTCCGACTCGGGAGAGTTGACATATTTCACCTTTACCCCTTTGGTGGCGGTGCTGAGCACACGTCCGCCGAAGGCGACCACCTTTCCGGAAAGGGTATGGACGGGGAAAATCACACGTCCCCAGAAGCGGTCACGAAGACGGTGGTCATCCGTTTCGTAGCAGATTCCCGTTTTCACCAGGAATTCTTTCTTGTAGCCTTTGCGCAATGCTTCTTGTGACATGGCATCATGGCTTTCCGTACAGTAACCCAACTGGAATTTCTCAATGATGTCATCACGAAATCCACGCTGACGGAAATAAGCCAGACCGATGCTGCGGCCGTCCACATGATTCTTTAAGATATTCTGAAAGTAATCGCGGGCGAAGTTGTTGACAATGAACATACTTTCGCGCGTTGTCTGCGCCTGTTTCTCTTCATTGGTCAGCTCCCGTTCTTTGATTTCGATGTTGTATTTCTTGGCGAGATATTTCAGTGCCTCGTAATACGACATCTGTTCGTGCTCCATGATGAAGTGGACCGAGTTTCCGCCCTTACCGCAGCTGAAACACTTGCAAAGTCCTTTGGCAGGGGAGACGCTGAATGACGGAGTCTTTTCGTTGTGGAACGGGCACAGACCTACATAGTTCACTCCGCGTTTGCGCAGGGTGACAAACTCAGACACTACATCTACAATCTGTGCGGCATCTAAAATTCGGTCTATGGTAACTTGATCTATCATTCTTCTTTTCTCCTGTGATTCCGTTTTTGCGGATACAAAGGTACATATAAAAAAATCCCCTGCAAAGAACTTTTTTGCAGGGGATGGTTAAATCTTATCGAAGGAGAGGATGATTTACTTGATCTTTTCCCGAATCTTGGTGAGGTAGGCTTTCATACCTTCTGCATCTTTCTTTTCGATGATTTCGAGAAGATTCTTCAGCTCTGTACGGATATTGGCCACTTGTCCCGGGGTGCGTGGGTTGAACAAGATTTCCTGCAGCAGGTAGTCATCTTCGCTCAGCAGCCCCTTTGCGATAGCCATGTGCTTCTTGAAAGTCGTTCCCGGAGCTTCCTGATGCTTCATCACGGCAGCAAATACGAAAGTCGAAACGAATGGGATGGAGAGCGAGTATGCCACCGTTTCATCATGTTCGTCGAACGTATATTCGAAGATGTTCAGGCGCAGCGTCTGGTAAAGGTCTTTGAAGAAAATCTTTCCCAAATGATCTCCTTCGCTGATGATAATCGCATTCTCGCTGCTCAGATTGCTGAGACTGGCAAATGTCGGTCCGAACATAGGGTGACTGGAAACGTAGCGGAATCCGCTTTCTTCGTAGAACTTCTTCAGTCCTGTCTTTACGGAAGCGATGTCACTGATGATACAGTCTTTGGGCAGCACAGGCAATACCTTGCGGAAAGCATCCAGCGTGTATTTTACGGTGACGGCATTGATGACCAGTTCGGGTTCGAATTCTTTGATTTCCTCCAGTGTGGTGAAACGATACGTGTTATACACGAAACGCAACTGGTGCGGGTTGACGTCAAACACGGCCGTCTCGTGCTGAAAACTCAGTATATCCGTAAAGAAGGAACCCATTTTACCGGCTCCGAGGATTAATATTCTCATATCTATTATTATTGGGGAGTTTCTCAAAAGTCAATAGTCTCTTCAAAAGTCAATAGTATCTCTAAAAGTTAATAGTATCTCACATTGGGGTGACTAACAAGTCGATTCTATCTTTATTCTCCTCCTTCCAGAAGGAGGAGAGGTAAGATACTACCGACTTTCTAGTCGGCCTCAGTTGTGTTACTGCCGACTTATTTGTTAGTTTCCATTTGATTTTTGAGTTCTTTTGGGCTTTTTATTTATTAATAATCTCTATCTGCTGGCGGACAGACTCTTCGTGGATTGCTTCGAAGATCAGCTTCATAAAGTCTGCGCTCATACCGCATTGTTCTCCTTGCGCACCGCGCTTTTCCAGGATTTCATTGTAGCGCCCTGCTTGAAGAACGGTGATTCCGTGTTCTTTTTTGTAAGTACCGATCTCACGTGCTACGCGCATTCTCTTAGCCAGTTCCTGGATGATGTTATCGTCGCATTCGTCGATTTGCTTACGCAGTTGGCTCAGGCTTTCTGTCGTCTGGGTTTCGGTACGGATCACCAATAAGTTGAGGATGTAGTCGAGTACATCGGGCGTTACCTGTTGAGAAGCGTCGCTCCACGCACAGTCCGGATTGCAGTGACTTTCCACGATCAGACCATCGAAGTTCAGGTCCATTGCCTGCTGGCAGAGCGGGGCAACCAGTTCGCGTTTTCCTCCGATGTGACTCGGGTCACAGAAAATCGGCAGGTTAGGCAGACGGCGACGCAGTTCGATAGGAATGTGCCATTGCGGAAGGTTGCGGTATATCTTTTTGTCGTAGCTGCTGAAACCACGGTGGATAGCTCCCAAACGTTTCAAGCCTGCGTTGTGGATACGTTCCAGTGCACCGATCCACAATTCCAGGTCTGGGTTTACCGGATTTTTTACCAGCACGGGGATGTCGACCCCTTTCAATGCGTCGGCAATTTCCTGTACGGCGAAAGGATTGGCTGTGGTACGTGCGCCTACCCAAAGGATGTCGATTCCTGCTTTCAGACATTCGTAAACGTGTTTGGCAGTCGCTACTTCGGTAGAAACATACATACCTGTTTCTTTCTTCACTTCCTTCAGCCAGGCAAGTCCTTCCACACCGATTCCTTCGAAACCTCCCGGTTTGGTACGCGGTTTCCAGATACCGGCACGGTATATCTTTTGTCCTTTGGCTGCCAGTTGTTTGGCGGTTTCCATTACTTGTTCTTCAGTCTCTGCGCTACACGGGCCGGCGATAACAATCGGTCTTTTGGCTTCGATGCCCGGTAATAAAATTGATTCGAGTTCCATATTCTTATTGTTTTTATTTTATTCTTGTTCTTACTCTTTCGGGCAGGCGTTTCCTGGTCTGCCGCTGATTTACTTTTATCGGTCTTTTCTTTTTAAGAAAGCTTCTTGATTCTTTCCAATGCTTCCGCCAGTTTGGCATCCTTGCAACAAAGGGAAATACGGATAAACCTTGCTCCGTTGCTGCCAAAGATGAATCCCGGCGTGATAAATACCCTTGCCTGGTGCAATACTTTTTCGGTCAGTTCTTCTACATCCTTGCACGAAGCGGGAATCTTTCCCCAAAGGAACATACCCACCTGGTTTTCGTCGTAGGTACACCCCAGTGTTTTCATGATTTCGCCGGCCAGATGGCGACGGCCGCGATAGTTGTGGTTGTTACCTTCGTACCAGTCCGCTTCGGCTTCCAGAGCTGTGGCGGCTGCCAGTTGCATGGCACGGAACATACCGCTGTCGATATTGCTTTTTACTTTCAGTATCCATTGTACGAATTCGGCATTCGAAGCCAGCATTCCGATACGCCATCCCGGCATATTGTGGCTCTTGCTCATGGAGTTGAATTCGATGCAGCACTCTTTGGCTCCCGGTACGCTGAGAATACTGATCGGCTTTTCGTTCAGGATAAAGCTGTACGGGTTGTCATTCACGATGACGATATTCTTGCGGCGTGCGAAGTCTACCAGACGTTCGTAGAGTTCCGGAGTAGCGTTGGCTCCTGTCGGCATATTCGGATAGTTGGTCCACATTAGTTTCACGCGGCTCAGGTCCATCTTTTCCAATGCTTCGAAATCGGGCATCCAGCCGTCTTCTTCTTTCAGGTCGTAGCTGATTACTTCCGCACCGAGTATTTTACTCAAAGAAGTATAGGTGGGGTATCCCGGATTCGGCACCAGTACTTGTTCGCCCGGATTGACAAAAGCCAGCGTGACGTGAAGGATACCTTCTTTGGAACCGATCAGCGGCTGTATTTCCGTATTCGGATTCAGTTCCACTCCATACCAGCGTTGATACCAGGCTGCGAAACCTTTACGGAGTTCCGGTATGCCCACATATGGTTGGTAACCGTGTCCGTTGGGATCGTGAGCATTGTTGCACAATGTTTCGATGGTAACCTTTGAAGGAGGCATATCGGGACTTCCGATACCCAGACTGATAACATCTTTCCCTTCTGCATTCATTTGTGCTACCTCTTTCAGCTTCTTTGAGAAGTAGTATTCGCTGACACTTGCCAGTCTTTCGGCAGGAGCGATTTTATACGTTTGACTTTCCTTCTGCATATTCGCCTAATATTTTAAGTTCTTTGGTTAATGGAGTAATTGCTGCTATAGATTGTTTATATCTCAGATAATCATTGAAAGATACATCGACGTAAAACTGGTATTCCCATTCCCGTCCGATGATCGGCAGCGATTGTATCTTTGTCAGATTGATGTTGTAGAACGAAAGAATGGATAATACTTGCGACAGGCTTCCTTCTGTGTGTGGCAATGTGAATACCATGCTTGCCTTGTTGGTCGCCTTTGCGTGATGCTGGCGGAGTTCGTCCACTTGCCACGGATCGGCAACTACCAGAAAACGGGTGAAGTTGTGCTTGTTGGTTTCGATGCCTTCTTGGAGCACTTTCATTCCGTAGCGTTCTGCCGCCGTTTTCGAGCAAATGGCTGCATGCCCTTTCAGGTTTTCTTTCTTGATGATTTCCGCGCTGCGTGCCGTATCTTCTCCTTCCACTACTTTGAGTTGCGGATGCTGATTCAGAAAATCACGGCATTGCATCAGGGCGATAGGGTGGGAGTTGACTTCTGTCAGGTCTTCCCAGCTTTCTTCGGGCAGGCAGACGAAGCTATGTGAGATGCGCAGCTTGTATTCGCCGATAATCTGCGTACCGCTTTGTCTCAACAGTTCATTGTTGTGCAGCAGGCTTCCCGCTATCGTATTTTCGATGGCTAGCATTCCGATGACCTGGCTGTCTTTCCGTATCGAAGTAAACACGTCTTCGAAGTTGGCACAACAGATTAACTCTATTTCTTCTCCCTCGAAGTACTTGTGTGCGGCGATATCGTGATATGAGCCGAGTGTTCCTTGAATTGCTATCTTTTTCATTGTTTTAATAGGGTTATATAAAAAAATCCCGCGTCCATATGGAAGCGGGATTTATATGATTAATTTCTTCATCTCAGTCCTTAAGCATCATGTCACTTGATACATACAAACTCCCGCTCTACTTTCTGGCTAAAGTAAAAGTAAAAAAAGAAGTAATATGCATAAGAAAATGATTTCATACGAATCTTTGTTTCTGCTTTGGTTTCTAATTCTGGGGCAAAAGTAATAATTTTCTGTTAGATGCAAACAAAAAGCGATACTTTTTTTGTTTTCTTCTCTAAAAAAGATGAAAAGGTCACCTGATATGACAGTAATGTTTCAGTTAAAAATGAGTATATACCGCCGTCTGCCTAGAAGATTCCCGGGAGTGCTTCCGGTTTCGGTCCCAGGTTCTTGAATTCTCCGTTCAGACTAGCTTCGTCTTTTGGATTCAGCTCCAGTGACTTCTTCATGTCTTCTACGGAACCGTCTTTATCACCGTTCAGTAGTTTGGCGCGTCCGCGTTCTTTATAGGCTTCGGCGAAGTTCGGGTTCAACTCGATGGCTTCGTCAAACAGGGCGATTGCTTCCGCCAGTTTCTTCTGATTGATATAAAGCTGTCCCAGATAGAGATAGGCTTGTTCGTTGAATGGGTTTATTTCCGTTACGAACTTGTAGTCCGTTTCCGCTTCTTCTTCCTGTCCGTTGGCTTCTTTCACCTTGCCACGCAGCAGGATGGCGGTCTCTTCTTCCGGATTCTGGGCGAGTACGGCGTCTATGTCTTCCATTGTTTCCTTGTATTGCTTCATTTTCAGCAGAGCTTCCGCACGCATCAGACGGGCTTCGATGAAGTCGTCTTTCAGAGTGATGGCTTTCGTCAGATGAGCGATGGTCATGATTTCGTCATCCTGTCCTTTGCGGGCTTTTCCGAGCAGGAAGTGTGCGGCTGCATTTCCTTCTTCGATGGCGATTGCTTTGCCGGCAGCCTCTTCCATTGCTTTGTAATCTTCCTGGATGTAGCAGACATTGGCCAGTGTGAGGAATGTGCTGGTCACATGAGGTTCCATTACTGCCATTTTCTCCAGAAGTTCGCGGGCTTTTTCGGTTTCTCCCATCGGGATGTAAAGTTGGCTGAGATAGCCCATCGTTTCGAAATCCTCTTCGATGGCAAGCGCCTCGGTAAAGCACTTTATGGCATAATCCGGACGTCCCATGCGTTGTGCACGCAAACCGTCATATTTGAATATCTCGAAGTTTTTCTGATCGTTTTTCTGTTTTTCACTCTCCGGAGTTTCGGACTTACCGGAGAAAAAAGACTTAAAAAAGTTCGGCATGATAGTGTTGTTTTAGAGTTTATCTGCAAATGTAATAACTTATTTTGAAATATGTAGCATTCCGTCCTGCATCTTCAGCTCGCCTTCGTCCAATAAATATCGGATTACTTGTCCGATATCCTCTTTTTCCGCCTTTATCTGATCGGCTGTTTCGGCAGGAGTGAGAGGGCTGTGGCTGAGTAAGTCGAGTATTTGCCTTTTCACTTCTTCGTAAGATTCCTCGGATAAGTTGTCGGTGGCACGCTTGCTGAGGCAGACATCGCATTGCCCGCAGTTGTGTTCGTTTTTCTCTCCGAAGTAGCGGAGAAGCATCCGGCTCCGGCATATGTTTTCGGTGGTGACGTATTCTTCCATTGCCTTGATGCGTGCTTCATAGCGGGCTTTGCGCTCTTCGTAGACGCTGGGGGGGATATGCAGGAAACGTAATTCCAGTCGTTCGCGCGTATATATAATATAAGGTGTCTTTTTGCGGGGAATGTAGTCCACGATGCGGCGTTTGGTTAACGTCACCAATATATTATAGATTTGCTGGCGTGTTAGTCCGGTGCGGACGGCAAGAGACTCTTCGCTGATGTAGGCATAATCGGTGAAAACTCCTGTGTATGAGCGAAGAATACTTTGTATCAAAGCTTCCGCCTCCTTTCCCATCTCCCGCAACTTGTATAGTTCGTCCCGACGGATGGTAAAGAGAATCCGTGATGAATTATCCTGTTCGTCCGTGTATTCCAGATAGCCTGCCTGAGTCAGTATTTTCAAGGCACTGTCTACCGGCACCGGAAAGTATTTGAACTTCCGGCAGAACTCTTCCAGATTGAATTCACGGATACATTGAAAACCGTCGCCCATCGCCATTTGGTAATAGTACTGGAGATGTTCGTAGACATTCAGAATGTACTCTTTGTCGGGGAAGGTGTCGACCACTCGTTTATGGAGTGTTGTCTTGTCCGATTTGGAGTACAGGATGACGGCATAGGCTTTCTCTCCGTCTCTTCCGGCACGTCCGGCTTCCTGAAAGTAGGCTTCGGGAGAGTCAGGCAGGTCGAGATGCAGCACGATGCGGACATCCGGCTTGTCGATACCCATGCCGAAGGCATTGGTTGCCACCATGACGCGGACTTCTCCGCTTTGCCAGCGTTTCTGCCGGAGGTCTTTGACGGCGTTATCCAGTCCGGCATGATAGAAGTCGGCGGTTATACCTTCGTTCATCAGCAGTTCAGTGATTTCTTTGGTGCGGCGTCTGTTGCGGACATAGATGATGGCACTGCCTGATATTCGTTGCAGGATATATAGGAGTTCTTTCGTTTTGTTGTCGGTTTTGCGCACGATATATGCCAGATTCTTCCGTTCAAAGCTCATTCGGAAGACATTTCCTTCCCGGAATTTCAGACGGGCCTGAATATCTGTTACGACTTCCGGAGTGGCCGTAGCTGTCAGTGCCAGTACCGGAACTTCCGGCAATAGTTCCCGTATCTCTGCAATTTTCAGATATGCCGGGCGGAAGTCGTATCCCCATTGTGAGATACAGTGGCTTTCGTCTACCGTAATCATGGAGACTTTCATCGAACGCAACTTGGTGCGGAATATTTCCGTATCCAGCCGTTCCGGAGAAATATAAAGGAATTTGTAATTGCCGAAGATGCAGTTTTCGAGTGCGGTAAGTATTTCCTGCCGCGTCATGCCCGAATAGATGGCAAGAGCTTTGATTTCCCGCTTCCGCAGATTCTGCACCTGATCTTTCATCAGGGCGATAAGCGGGGTGATGACGATACAAATGCCCTCCTGGGCGAGAGCGGGCACTTGAAATGTAATAGACTTACCGCCTCCGGTAGGCATCAGTCCCAGTGTGTCTTTGCCTTCGCCGATACTGGTGATGATCTCCTCCTGCAAGTCGCGGAAGGAGTCATAACCCCAGTATTGTTTTAATATCTCCTGATACTTATTCAATCGGCTTTATATCCTCGATTTGAAGTTGGACTTCGCCACGCTTGTGCGTGTTCTCCTCGATCGTATAGCAGATGTCGAATGAACGCTTCGTCTTGATATAGCGCACATGAGAACTCTGTCCGAATGCGATGCCGTTCATGACATTATTCGACTTGTTGTCAACGAGTTCCAGCTTGATATGTTCCTGATCGCGTCCTACTACTTTGCTGGTTCCGTAGTCATAGACGTGATGCGTACAGAAGATCGGTTTGATATTGTCCGGACCGAAAGGATTGAATTTCTTCAGGTCATTGAAGAATTTCGATGTGATGTCTCTGAAGTCGATCTCCGCATCTATATTGATGACGGCGCTGGTTTGTTCCGGCAGAATATGTTGTGACACATATTCTTCAAATCGTCGGGTAAAGGCTTCCACATTCTCCACTTTCATGGATAACCCCGCTGCATAGGTATGTCCGCCGAAGTTCTCCAACAGGTCGCGGCAATGTTCAATCGCTTTGTACACATCAAATCCGGAGACGGAACGTGCGGAACCGGTGGCCATATCATCCGTCCGTGTGAGTACTACTGCCGGGCGGTAGTAAACTTCTGTCAGACGGGATGCTACGATGCCGATGACACCTTTGTGCCATTCCTCATTATAAAGCACGATGGAACGGCGTTCGGACAGCCCTTCCAGATTGGCCACAATATTGTTAGCTTCTTCTGTCATGCTCTTGTCGAGGTCTTTCCGGGTTTCGTTGTACTGATTGATCTGTCCCGCTTTCTCCAGTGCGGCAGAAAAGTCCTTCTCTGTGAGGAGGTCCACCGCTTCCTTACCGTTCTGGATGCGTCCCGATGCGTTGATACGTGGTCCGATTTTGAACACGATATCGCTGACGGTGATCTCCTTTTCGGAGAGTCCGCATACATCGATGATGGCTTTCATGCCGACGCTGGGGTTGCTGTTCAGTTGCTTCAGACCGTGATAGGCGAGAATACGGTTTTCGCCCATGATCGGGACGATGTCCGACGCAATGCTCACCGCTACGAGGTCGAGCAATGGAATCAGATGATGAAATTCAATACCATTGTTGATAGCAAATGCCTGCATAAACTTAAAACCGACTCCGCAACCGGAAAGGTGGGTGTATGGATAAGTGTTGTCCAGGCGTTTGGCATTCAGGATTGCGACGGCAGGGGGGAGGATATCGTCCGGCACATGATGGTCGCAGATGATAAAGTCGATTCCCTTTTCTTTCGCATACGTTATTTCCTCCACTGCTTTGATTCCGCAGTCGAGTACGATGATCAATCCTACGCCGGTCTCTGAGGCATAGTCAACTCCTTTTTTAGAAATGCCATACCCTTCGTTGTAGCGGTCGGGTATGTAATAGTCAATGTTCGAATAGAACTGTTGAATAAACTTGTAGACCAGTGCTACGGCAGTAGTACCGTCTACATCATAATCTCCATAAATCAGAATACGCTCTTTCTTTCCCATCGCCTTGTTCAGACGTTCTACTGCAATGTCCATGTCCTTCATCAGGAACGGATCGTGCAGGTCGGGCAATTGCGGGCGGAAAAACTTCTTGGCATCTCCTGCCTTCGTTATTCCCCGCTGCACCAAAAGTTGTCCAAGTATCGGGCTAATGCCTAATTCCTGGGCCAATGTCTGGCTTGTCTCTGCCTGTTCGGGTGTAATGGGTTGATAATTCCATTTGTGATTCATTTTATATATTGTTTTTTCTTTTTCTGTTCTCAGGGGTCAGAAAGGCGCTACTTTCCAACAAGGGGTAAAAGTACGAAAAAAAGCGGAAGGGTATAGTAGATATGACGAAAATATTTCAAAACCTGTGGAATTAGCTCCTTACGGGCTTGGTATTCAAATGGAGCAAATGCATACAGATTTGAATCAACCGCTGATTCGTATTAATAGCTAATAAAGCGAAAATAAAAATTAAGTCCGAAGATTATTCTCCTCATAACATCATAAGGTATTCAGTTATATGACACAAAAAGAGAAAGGTAGTATTGTAGCAATAATTCATCGATTTACCTAGAAAATAAAGAATCTTTCAAAATCAGCACCCACATCTATACGAAAGACTTTGACTAATTATGCGGTAACAGCCAATCATTTATTAATAAATTCTTTCATCGTTTATTATAAACGTCCTCCAAGTTTATTATAAACTCTAATTTCGTTATTCCTGCAATAAACATCCATTTTAAGCAACAAAAAGGGCTGCAATTCCCATAAGGAATCGCAGCCCTTAGCTTGTATCAGACTATCCAACAAGCATTACCCGGAGTGGGAATGCCTGTAATCTGTTATTATATAATACTTATTATTGCTCATATTTCGTCTATATTATCAATGTTATCGAATTTACTTCCGGTTTTCACTTACAAAGATACAACATTAAAAGCGGTTTGTCAAGTCCTCCATGCTTCTTTCATACATCTGATTACAAATCACATATAAATGAATTAATTTATATCCGAATATATTAGTTATATGACGGGAGAAGTATATCTTTGTGTGATTAGTTGCTACACGAAATATGAATCCAAAACTTACAGACTGTTTATGAGAAGAAATCTTGTTGGTATCATTGTTCTAATCTTGTTGTCCGTTAGGGTCGTAAATGCACAGACTGTTGCTGACTCTATAGCAATAGTGACAGCTCCTTGGGAAGTGGTGACCGTAGAAAATGGAATTGTACATAAGCGGGCTTCCATCCCTTTTCTTTATCAAGGCGCTCAGTCCATTAATATATTGGAGATAAATCCGAGGACTGGCAAAAAGATCGGCATTGCCTTTACCGGACAATTGGAGAAAATAAGCCGGATTGCCCGGAAACATCAGGCCATCGGAGCCATCAACGGCTCCTATTTTGATATGACGAAAGGAAACTCCGTCTGTTTTCTGAAGGTGGGAAGTCAGGTTGTGGACACTACTTCGTTGGATGAATTGAAGTTGCGGGTGACAGGAGCGGTTTATGAGAAGAAAGGAAAAGTGAAGCTCATTCCTTGGGACAGGCAGATCGAGAAGAACTACAAGAAAAATAAAGGTTCTGTGTTAGCTTCTGGCCCGTTGATGCTGAAAGACGGGGAATACTATGACTGGAGTCAGTGCAATGCCAATTTTATAGAAACCAAACATCCGCGTAGTGCTATTTGTCTGACTGAAGAAGGAAAGATTCTGTTTGTTACTGTCGATGGGCGATCTCCGGAAAATGCTGTCGGAATCAACATTCCGGAACTGGCACATCTGCTTCATGTATTGGGTGGAAAAGATGCGCTGAATCTGGATGGAGGAGGTTCTACCGCCTTATGGCTGTCCGGTGCACCGGAAGAGGGAATTGTGAACTTTCCCTGTGATAACAGAAACTATGATCATCAAGGAGAGCGTAAAGTGGCAAACTTCCTTTATGTTCATTAAGAGAGTATTCACATGGTTGCTGTTCACTTTTGGAGAGAGGAATTATATATAATATAATGTATAAGCAAGTAATTTCTATTATATAGCGGACATGATTCAGTATAAAACTTTTCTTATCGCTCAGGTTTTGGCTCTCCGAAGTCAGGCACCGATGAGGAATGGTCCCGACACCGGGGAAGGCTTATTTCTTTCAGTTTTTCTTCTTGCGTACGTCCTTCCCTTCGAATTTGCAGATTGCCTCTATCCAGTCTTCGGTTAGCGGCATCGACTCATGTTTTTCCAGGTCGAAAGTTACCATGATCGATTTGCAGATACATTTCACCTCTTGGGTTTCCGTGTCGATCACCCGTTGAATGAGATGAAAGCTTTTGGTTCCAATTTCAGAAACGGCGGTTTGTACGGCAATATGATCGGATGCGAAAATCTGCTTTACAAAATTGGCTTCGATATGAACGACCACTATACCGATCTTTTCCCAGTCCACTCCCGGACATACGGAGGCGAAATATTCAGTCTTCCCCAAGTCATAGAAAGAAAAGTAGACAGTGTTGTTGACGTGACCGAATTTATCTACGTCGTTGAAGCGCAACTGGATAGGCAGTGCATGATGAAATACGATTTCTTCCATTGTTTTCCCTTAATCTTTTTTATTTCGACGCAAAAGTACTACTTTTGCGTGTTATTCTCAACAGAAATAGTTCAAGAAATGATAGAAGATATTAAAAAAGCCTGTCAGGTGATGAATGAAGGAGGTGTCATCCTTTATCCTACCGATACTGTATGGGGCATAGGCTGCGACGCTACTAACGAAGAGGCTGTACACCGGGTGTATGAGATAAAAAAACGTGCCGATAGCAAGGCTATGCTGGTACTGGTAGACTCTCCTGTGAAGGTGGATTTTTATGTACAGGATGTCCCCGATGTGGCATGGGACCTGATAGAAGTAGCCGATAAACCATTGACTATTATTTATTCCGGTGCACGGAATTTGGCTCCGAACCTGCTGGCGGAAGATGGCAGCGTGGGTATCCGGGTGACCAATGAAGAATTCTCCAGACGACTTTGTCAGCAATTTCGTAAAGCCATTGTTTCCACTTCTGCCAATATCAGCGGACAGCCGGGAGCGGCCAACTTTACTGAGATCAGCGAAGAAGTCAAGTCGGCAGTGGACTATATAGTCGGCTTCCGACAGGATGATATGAGCCGTCCCAAGCCCTCAAGTATTATAAAGTTAGATAAAGGCGGAGTGATCAAGATAATTCGTGAATAGATGAAAAGAGAGGAGAGACAGAGTTTACTACAGCGTTGCATCAAATGGCGGGAAGCTAATATTAAGGAAAAGCAGTTTATCCTGATATTGAGCTTTCTGGTCGGGATCTTCACTGCGATTGCCGCTTTATTTTTGAAGTTCCTTATTCATCAGATACAGAATTTTCTGACAAACAACTTTAATGCGACATCGGCCAACTATTTGTATTTGGTATATCCGGTGATCGGTATTTTCCTGGCGGGATGGTTTGTGCGTAATATCGTGAAGGATGACATCAGTCATGGTGTTACCAAGATCCTGTATGCGATTTCGCGTCGTCAGGGGCGTATCAAACGACATAATATCTGGTCGTCTACAATTGCCAGTGCCATCACGATCGGCTTCGGTGGATCGGTTGGAGCGGAGGCCCCGATTGTGCTGACGGGTTCGGCCATCGGCTCCAATCTGGGAAGTGTTTTCAAGATGGAACACCGCACGCTGATGCTGCTCGTCGGCTGTGGCGCGGCAGGGGCGATTGCGGGAATCTTTAAGGCCCCGATTGCCGGACTGGTATTTACGCTGGAAGTGCTGATGATCGACCTTACGATGTCTTCTCTACTTCCTTTGCTGATTTCCGCCGTGACTGCGGCAACTGTTTCCTATATCACAACCGGAACGGAGGCTATGTTCAAGTTCAACCTCGACCAGGCTTTCGAACTGGAACGTATCCCTTACGTGATCTTGCTGGGAATCTTCTGCGGACTGATTTCTCTCTACTTCACACGGGCGATGAACTCCATTGAAGGGGTATTCGGAAAACTCAAGAACCCTTATCAGAAACTTGCTTTTGGCGGTGTGATGCTGAGTGTGCTGATTTTCCTTTTTCCTCCGCTCTACGGTGAAGGCTATGATACAATCGAACTTCTGCTGAACGGAACTTCTGCAGCGGAATGGGACACGGTTATGAACAACTCTATGTTCTACGGCTATGGTAATCTGTTGCAGGTTTATCTGATGCTGATTATCTTGCTGAAAGTGTTTGCTTCCAGTGCGACGAACGGTGGCGGCGGGTGTGGTGGTATTTTCGCTCCTTCGCTTTATCTGGGGTGTATTGCCGGATTCGTGTTTTCTCATTTCAGCAATGACTTTGCCTTTTCCGCCTATCTGCCCGAAAAGAATTTCGCCTTGATGGGAATGGCGGGTGTCATGAGTGGGGTTATGCACGCTCCGTTGACAGGAGTGTTCCTGATAGCCGAGCTGACCGGAGGTTACGATTTGTTCCTGCCGTTGATGATTGTGTCTGTCAGTTCTTATTTAACGATTATAGCTTTCGAGCCTCATAGTATTTACTCCATGCGTCTTGCCAAGCGCGGTCAACTCCTCACACATCATAAGGATAAGGCAGTGCTGACCTTGATGAAGATGGAGAATGTGGTGGAGAAAGATTTTGTAGCCGTGCATCCGGAAATGGACTTGGGAGAGTTGGTAAAAGCCATTGCCGCTTCCCACCGTAATATGTTTCCGGTGACGGATAAAAAGACCGGCGAATTGTTGGGAATTGTCCTGCTCGACGATATCCGCAACATCATGTTCCGGCAAGAACTTTATCACCGTTTTACTGTTAATAAATTAATGACATCTGCTCCTGCCAAGATATTCGATACGGATGGAATGGAACAAGTGATGCAGACGTTTGATGATACCAAAGCATGGAATCTGCCGGTAGTGGACGAAGAAGGACGATATCAGGGATTTGTCTCCAAATCAAAGATATTTAACTCATACCGCCAAGTACTGGTACATTTTTCTGAAGATTAACCGGCAAGGTGCCGGAGCCAGGTTACTATGCAGATAACTTCTACGAAGATAATAAGAATATTATGAAGAAAGAAGATTTAAGGATCGTTTATATGGGTACTCCCGATTTTGCGGTGGAGGCCCTGCGTCAGTTGGTAGAGGGTGGTTATAACGTGGTAGGCGTGATAACGATGCCCGATAAACCGGCCGGACGCGGACACAAAATTCAATATTCTCCTGTCAAGCAATATGCACTCGAACAGAACTTGCCGTTGCTGCAACCGGAGAAACTGAAGGATGAGGCTTTTGTGCAGGCACTTCGTGAGTGGAAAGCTGATCTTCAGATTGTGGTTGCTTTTCGTATGTTGCCGGAGGTGGTCTGGAATATGCCGCGGTTGGGTACTTTCAACCTGCACGCTTCGTTGCTTCCTCAGTATCGGGGTGCTGCTCCTATCAATTGGGCGGTTATCAACGGCGATACGGAGACTGGTATCACTACCTTCTTCCTGCAACACGAGATTGATACCGGAAAAGTGATTCAGCAAGTACGTGTCCCCATTGCCGACACGGATAATGTGGAAGTGGTGCACGATAAACTGATGATCCTCGGTGGTAAGCTGGTGCTCGAAACCGTGGATGCGATCTTGAATGATACGGTGAAACCAATTGCTCAGGAAGATATGGCAGTGGTGGGCGAACTACGTCCCGCTCCGAAGATATTTAAGGAGACTTGCCGGATTGACTGGAATTCTCCGGTGAAAAAGGTGTATGATTTCATTCGTGGTCTGTCGCCTTATCCTGCTGCATGGAGTGAGTTGGTCAGTCCGGAAGGAGAAGCGGTGGTGATGAAGATTTTTGAGAGCGAGAAGATTTATGAGGCACATCAGTTGCTTGTCGGAACAGTTGTGACGGATGGCAAGAAATATATAAAGGTGGCTGTGCCCGATGGATTTGTTTCTGTCCTCTCTTTGCAGCTTCCCGGCAAGAAACGTCTGAAGACCGATGAATTACTTCGTGGATTTCGCTTGTCGGATGGATATAAAATGAATTGATAGAATGAACTGACCACGGTCAAGCTAACTTAGAACTTAAAACAATAGAATGATGAAACCGATTATTTCTCCTTCCATCCTTTCTGCCGACTTTGGTTATCTGGCGAGAGATATTGAAATGATAAACCGCAGCGAAGCGGAGTGGGTACATATTGATATAATGGATGGAGTATTTGTTCCTAATATTTCATTCGGCTTCCCAGTGCTGAAGTATGTAGCAAAGTTGACGGACAAACCGTTGGATGTACATCTGATGATAGTCAATCCGGAGAAGTTTATCCCTGAAGTGAAAGCGTTGGGCGCACATACGATGAATGTTCACTATGAGGCTTGTACGCATCTTCATCGGGTGATTCAGCAAATCAAAGAAGCTGGAATGCAGCCGGCAGTGACAATCAATCCGGCAACTCCTGTTGCTTTATTGCAGGATATCATTCAGGATGTGTATATGGTACTTATCATGAGTGTGAATCCGGGTTTTGGCGGGCAGAAGTTCATTGAGCATTCTGTAGAGAAAGTCCGTGAATTGCGTGCTTTAATAGAACGGACCGGTTCAAAAGCATTGATTGAAGTGGATGGAGGTGTGAATTTGGAAACGGGTGCCCGACTGGTGGAAGCAGGAGCGGATGTGCTGGTAGCCGGCAATGCTGTCTTCGGAGCACCGGACCCGGAAGAGATGATCCGCCAGTTACACAAGTTGTAACGGACACATTGAATACTGCCTCTTTACATCAGTATCCTTATATACGCCTGATTATCCCGTGGATAGCAGGCGTTTTTTGTGGAGATTGGTTCTTTGATCAATCGACGGAACTGTTTTGGAGTATTCTGAACTTTGGTCTCTTTGCCGGACTGTGCATTGCCCTCTATTTTCTGAAACGGCGTTCACTTCGGTGGTGTTTTGGAATATCTGTCTTTGCACTTTGTTTCGCAGGCGGGTGGCTAGGCATTACTTGTCAATTAAAACAAACGGTATATGACTTTCCGGAGAAGGAAGCGGTTTATCGGGTACGACTAACGGATACTCCGGAGACTAAAGAACGGACGTTGCTCTGTAGGGTATTGCTTAAAGAGCTGCGAGATTCGTCAGGGGTATGTCCGATAGGGCGAAAGGCTATTCTTTATTTGCAGAAAGATTCATTGTTTACTTTATTGAAACTGGGGGATAAACAATTAAAGATAGGAGATGAACTGCTGGTATCTGCCCGCATTGCTCCACCCGCTAACGGAGGAAACTTTGATGAGTTTGATTATGCCCGCTATTTGATGCGTCATGGCATTAGTGGAACGGGGTACGTAGCATCCGGGAAATGGGCGTTATGGTCACCATCTATCAGGTATACTGCGATGTTTTGTCAGGAAAAGGTGATAAACCTTTATCGGAAGCTGGGATTTGAAGGAGATGAACTGGCTGTGCTTTCAGCGTTGACCGTGGGTGAGAAGACCGATTTAAGTGACTCTATCCGTGAAAGTTATTCAGTATCCGGTGCCAGTCATGTCTTGGCTCTATCCGGCCTGCATATAGGGCTTTTGTATGCTTTGCTTTTCCTCCTTTTGAAACCTCTAACAAGGAAGTGGCAGGCAGGGCGATATTTCCGTTCCGTTCTGCTCCTTGTTTTATTATGGTCTTTTGCCTTTTTTACCGGTCTGTCGCCGTCTGTAGTCCGTTCGGTAAGTATGTTCTCGGTTTTGGCAATAGCGGAACTGTTCGGACGCCAATCATTGACTCTGAATACACTGGCTGCTACCGCATGGGTAATGCTGTTGGTCAATCCGGCTTGGTTGTTCGATGTTGGTTTTCAATTATCTTTTCTAGCTGTACTTTCTATTTTGATGATTCAGAAACCGATCTATCAGTTGTTGCCTGTGAAGAGCAGGATAGGAAAATATGTTTGGGGATTGATGAGTGTATCGATAGCTGCGCAAATAGGAACTGCTCCGCTTGTAATGCTGTATTTCTTCCGTTTCTCCACTCATTTTCTGCTGACTAATTTAGTAGTCATACCTTTGGTGACTGTAACTTTGTATGCTGCCGTTCTTATGCTTCTTCTGACTCCACTGCCTGCCGTTCAGTTTGTTATGGCGGGAGCAGTCAGATTCCTGTTGAAAGTGCTGAATGATTTTGTCCGGTGGGTTGAGCAACTTCCTTATGCTTCCTTGGATGGTATCTGGCTTTATCGTCTGGAGGTGTTGGGCATCTACATTTTCTTGTTGCTTTTCCTTTATTATTTGAAGACCCGAAGGTTCAGGAATCTTGTTGTTTGCCTTTCCTGCCTGTTGTGTTTGGGCATTTATCACACGGTCATGCGCTGGTATGACCGTCCTTGTCCGAGCCTTGTATTTTACAATGTCCGTGGTTGTCCGGCGATTCATTGTATTGCTGAGGATGGGACTTCTTGGCTGAACTATGCCGATACCCTTTCTGATAAGCGCCGTTTGCAGGCTGTAGCGGCTAATTATTGGAGACGTCATCAACTTCTGCCTCCAATAGAAGTAACGGCTGATTGTCAGAACGTTGACTTCTGTCGTCATCAGCAGATTGTATTTTATCATGGCTGCCGTATTTGTATGGTGACCGATAATCGATGGCGGAACAAATCTGCCGCTTCGCCGTTATTTATTAATTATATGTACTTATGCAAAGGCTATAACGGTCGTCTGGAAGAACTTACCGGACTCTTTTCTCCATCTTGTATCCTGTTGGATGCTTCCCTTTCCGATGATCGCAAACAGTTCTTCCGGGAGGAATGTAAGAGACTGCATCTGCATTTTATCACTCTGTCTGAAGAAGGTTCTGTGCGGTTTTTGCTCTAAGTACGAAGAATTATCGTACATTTGCAACTCGAAAAAGAATATGGTATGTTGACTAAAGTAATAGAACAGGCAAAAATCGACCACTTTACCAAGTGGTTTGAGCGCGCTGACAAAATAGTAATCGTTTCTCATGTGTCGCCCGACGGCGATGCTATCGGCTCTTCACTGGGGCTTTATCACTTCCTGGATTCACAGGAGAAGACAGTAAATGTAATTGTTCCTAACGCTTTCCCCGATTTCCTCCGCTGGATGCCGGGCAGCAAGGATATCCTTTTGTATGACCGCTATAAGGACTTTGCGGACAAATTGATTGCCGAAGCTGATGTGATTTGCTGTCTGGACTTTAATGCCTTAAAGCGTATTGATGAGATGGCGGATGCCGTGGCAGCTTCTCCGGCACGCAAAGTGATGATCGACCATCATCTTTATCCCGAAGAATTCTGTAAGATTACCATGTCTTATCCTAAGATATCTTCCACTTCCGAACTGATATTCCGTCTGATTTGTCGTATGGGCTACTTCAGTGATATTTCAAAGGAAGGAGCAGAATGTATCTATACCGGTATGATGACGGATACAGGTGGCTTTACCTACAATTCCAACAATCGCGAGATTTATTTTATCATCAGCGAACTCCTTTCCAAAGGGATTGATAAAGATGATATCTACCGTAAAGTATACAATACATATTCAGAGAGCCGCCTGCGTCTGATGGGGTATGTGTTGTCAAATATGGTGGTTTACTCAGATTACAATGCCGCATTGATATCGCTGACAAAGGAAGAACAAAGTAAGTTTGACTATATAAAAGGTGACAGCGAAGGGTTTGTGAATATTCCCCTTACCATTAAGAACGTATGTTTCTCCTGTTTCTTGCGGGAAGATACGGAAAAGCCGATGATTAAGATTTCGCTCCGTTCGGTCGGTACTTTCCCATGCAATCAGCTTGCAGCTGAATTCTTTAACGGAGGCGGTCATCTGAATGCTTCGGGCGGTGAATTTTTCGGAACGATAGAGGAGGCGAAAGCCGTTTTCGAACAGGCACTGGAGAAATATAAACCTTTGTTGACAGCCAAAAGCTAAGAATGGAAGGTTAAAAGTAGACAGAGAAAGGTTAAAAGTTACCAACTTTCAACTTTCCCCTTTCATCTTTCAATGAATTTGAGATACATTTGTGCAGAATATAGCTAAATAACAGATAATGAAGAAACTTGTATTTTTATTTCTCTCTTTGTTGGCAGCCGGAGGTATATTCCAGGCGTGCGACGATTCAAAGACTTATGCTGAAATGTTGGAGGACGAAAAGAATGCGGTGAATAAATTCATCAAAGATAAAGGAATCCGGATCATTTCACAGGACGAATTTGAGAAGAATGATACTGTCACCAATTTGGAACGGAATGAATACGTTGCCCTCTCCGATGGTGTATATATGCAGATTGTAGATCGTGGAAGTGCTGAGAACAAAACGGATACTTTCGCTAACAACAATGAAATCTGCGTCCGTTATATCGAAGAAGATATAATGACACGCGACACTACCTGTTTCAATGTTTTCCTCGAAGAGTGGGGAGATGCAAATCAGCTTTACACGAATCCTGCTGTATTCCGTTATGTAGCCGAAGGCAGCTATGTGTACGGTACTTTCATACAAATGGACTATTATTGGGCAAGTTATTATCAATCAACAGCAGTACCTGCAGGCTGGCTGCTTGCACTACCTTTTGTGCGCAACTATGCCCATGTACGTTTGATCGTTCCTTCCAAGGTAGGACATTCATCAGCACAACAATACGTCAATCCATACTATTATGATATTTGGACATTCAGCAAAGCACTGAATTAACCCCCATATAAATCTTAGTTAAAAGACCTATGACTCTAATCAAATCTATCTCTGGAATCCGCGGAACTATTGGCGGAGGAGCGGGTGAGGGACTAAATCCGCTTGACATTGTAAAATTCACCTCGGCTTATGCTACTTTGATTCGTAAGACCTGTAAGGCACAAAGCAACAAAATTGTAGTGGGACGCGACGCCCGCATCTCAGGTGAAATGGTAAAAAACGTAGTTGTCGGCACACTGATGGGAATGGGCTGGGATGTTGTAGACATCGATCTGGCTTCTACCCCGACTACCGAGCTGGCTGTGACGATGGAAGGCGCCTGTGGCGGTATCATCCTGACAGCTTCTCACAACCCCAAACAGTGGAACGCACTGAAACTACTCAATGAACATGGAGAATTCCTGAATGCGGAAGAAGGCAATGAAGTACTTCGTATTGCTGAGGCTGAGGAATTCGACTATGCCGATGTAGACCACTTGGGCTCTTATCGCAAAGACCTGACTTACAATCAAAAACATATTGATAGCGTACTGGCTCTCGACCTGGTAGATGTGGAAGCTATCAAGAAAGCGAATTTCCGTGTAGCTATCGACTGTGTAAACTCTGTAGGAGGTATTATCCTTCCGGAACTTCTGGAACGTCTGGGTGTGAAACATGTAGAGAAACTCTATTGCGAACCTACCGGAAACTTCCAGCACAACCCCGAACCACTTGAAAAGAACCTGGGTGACATCATGAACCTGATGAAAGGTGGAAAAGCGGATGTTGCATTTGTTGTAGACCCGGATGTTGATCGTTTGGCTATGATCTGCGAGAACGGTGTCATGTACGGTGAAGAATATACATTGGTTACTGTAGCTGATTATGTATTGAAGCATACTCCGGGCAATACGGTTTCTAATTTGAGCTCTACCCGTGCTTTGCGTGATGTAACCCGCAAATACGGTATGGAATATAGCGCCTCTGCTGTAGGAGAAGTAAATGTAGTCACCAAGATGAAAGCAACGAATGCTGTAATTGGCGGTGAAGGAAACGGTGGAGTGATCTATCCTGCCAGCCATTACGGACGTGACGCTTTGGTAGGTATCGCTTTATTCCTCAGCCATCTGGCTCACGAAGGGAAGAAGGTGAGCGAGCTTCGTGCTACTTATCCTCCTTATTTCATAGCCAAGAATCGGGTAGATCTGACACCGGAAATCGATGTGGATGCTATCCTGGCTAAAGTAAAGGAAATCTATAAGAACGAGGAAATCAATGACATCGACGGTGTGAAGATTGACTTCGCTGATAAGTGGGTGCACCTGCGCAAGAGCAATACGGAACCGATTATTCGTGTGTACAGCGAGGCTTCGACCATGGGAGCTGCTGAAGAGATCGGTCAGAAAATTATGGATGTAATCAATGAACTAGCCAAGTAACAGCAATCAACTAGCTTTGAGCATAATAAGAGAGGGAGGACTAATAAACGAGTCCTCCCTTTTTTCATGCCTTTCTGAGATACCTATTTGTTAATGTGAGGTTTGTAACCGCTGAAGGCGAAAAAAACTTTTGGTAATTTGCTACCGAAAATATACCTTTGTGCATATTATTATCTGATTACTTTCCAAAATGCTATGAGAATACGCCTGATTCTAGTTTTTATCACATTGATTTGTCCATTGATTAGCATAGCTGACAATGTAAAGGATGCCTATCTTTTCCAAAAGGTGGACTACCAGCAGGGATTGTCCAATAGCGCCGTACTTTGTCTTTTTCAGGATAATGAGGGATTGATGTGGTTTGGTACCTATGATGGGGTAAATTGTTACGATGGGAAAAGTATGGAAGTGTTTCGTTCAGACTTTTCGGAACAAAAGACGCTGAGCAATAACATTATTCATTCTATTCAGCAGGCAGACAGCAGTTGCTTATGGATAACTACACATTTGGGAGCCAATCGTTTTTCGAAGGATTCACGGCAGGTAATCTGCAATTATGAATTTGACACTGATTTCGTGATTCATTCCAACCATGCAGGTAATACATGGGCGTTGAGTTATGACTGGATTGCCTATTACAATACCCACCATCGCCGTTTTGTGCGGATTCCGATGCCCGATATTAAAATGCTGAAAGTAGATGTTCGCGCGTTTGTTACCGACGAAGGTGAATTATACCTTTTCCCTTATGAAAGCGGTGACCTGTATCGTTTCTCTTTAAACTCTTTCGATCAGGATACCTTGTCTACGCGTCTCACTACTACTCCCTCACATTTTCACTCCAAGCAGATACAGTATGTCTGCTATCAGAATGGTGTATTCTGTTTCTATGATTCGGATTATGATCTTTTTGTGTATGATATATCAAGAAAGTCTAAGATTTACATCCGTAACATTGGTGAGATGGTTCATAAATATGGGCAAATAACGGGAATTGTACCTTTCTATGAGGATATTGTTATCGCATTCCAGACGAATGGTCTGATTCGCTTGCGTCTTTCTCAAAAGTATGCAGAGGAGATTATCGATCAGAATATGCGTATCTATGGTATTTATAATGACTCCCGGCAAGGGGTACTGTGGGTAGGAACCGACGGGCAAGGAGCCATTATGTATTCCAAGAAGTATTCTATTGCCACTAATCTGATGTTAAACAGTTTCTCACCTAATTTGACCCGTCAGGTAAGGTCGATAATGACCGACAAATACGGGGGACTTTGGTTTGGAACAAAGGGAGACGGGCTGCTGCATGTGAAAAACTATCGGGACGGGGTACACGCATCCAACACAGAGGTTTACTCGCTGGATAAAAAGCAGAATGCGATGTCGTATGTCAAGCAGAACAGGGAATTTCAGGTATACTCCATGTTGGAGAGCCGTTATAGGAATGGATTCTGGGTTGGAACCGGCTCTTCGGGCTTGTGCTATTATTCTTTTGATAATGGAAAGTTGCATGAACTTTCAAATAGGGAAACAGGAACTGGAAGAGAAGTGGCAGAAGTGCATTCCATCTTTGAGGAAAGCGATAGTGTCCTTTATCTGGCGACTTCGGGTAAAGGTTTTTATAAAGTAATAGTAGATAACAGTAAGCAGGACGTTCAAATCAAATCGTGGAAGAATTATCGTTTTTACCATGAGCAACAAGAGCTTAACCTTTTTTATAGTATGGTGCCACAAGGAGATTCCCTGTTGTGGCTGGGAAGCAGGCAAAAGGGATTGATACGTTTTGACCGGAAAACGGAAGAGTATCAGATCTATTCCCTGAATGAGATTCTGCATAAATCTGTAGACGATATTCTCTGTTTGCACTGGCATGGAGAGCAATTGTATGTGGGCACTACCTCCGGCTTGGTGCGCGTTACTTTTAAAGAACGCAAACTGGAAGCGGATTATATCGGTCGTGAACAAGGGTTGCTTAATGACATGATTCATAGTATTCTGGAAGATGCCAACGGGCTGCTGTGGCTGGGTACGAATCGCGGACTGATCAAATTCAATCCGGAAAATTCATTTTCTCATGCCTATTATTACAGCGGAGGCATTCAGATAGGAGAGTTTAGCGATGATGCATATTACCGTTGTCCATATACCGGTTGTCTTTTCTTCGGAGGAATCGACGGATTGCTCTACCTTGATAAGAAGGTGTCGGCAGCACCGGAATATTATCCGGAAATATTATTGCGTAAGCTGATCATAGAAAAGACATTTGTCAATTTGCAAGACCATTATTTGCCGGACAGGAAAGGGCTGCGGATGCAGGGAGCCAATCTTTCGTTTTCTTTATTCTTTGTTGTACCTGATTATGCCAGTGGTGGCGATGTGGAATACTCGTATATGCTCGAAGGTTATGATAAGGACTGGGGAGCTTTCAGCAGTGTGAATGAAGCATCCTATTTCAGCGTCCCGTCCGGAGATTATCTGTTTAAGGTTCGCTATAAGAAAGATGTGTTTGCTACGGAATACAAGACCTTCACGATTCCCGTGCACATTCTGCCCCCTTGGTATCGCACAGTGTATGCGTACATTATTTATATACTATTGGGTATCGTATTGGCAATGTATGTGATTCATCTTTTCCGCAAGTATTTTCGTCATGAACGGATGATGAAGAAACTACTGGAGTCGGAAAATCGAAATATATCTCTGGCGGCGGATAGTTATCAGGCGCGTGAGGTGCTCAATACTTGTACTCTCATTTATCAGGCTTGTGATCAGCTAAACGACAAGAATATCTCCTCTGAAGGACATGCAGAGAAAATAGGTCAGATTCGTGAATCTGTGATGTCCTTGCTCTTTGGGTGTGGGTTGGGTGATGAATGTTTTCGTTTGTTGTCGTCGCTGCATTTTTCGGTTTCGGGGCGTTTGTCTCTTTTGAAGTTGGCGGAAGAGGTGCTTCAAGTACTTGAAAAAGAAGGCCATGATGTCTCTTCGATACAGTTAGACATTCCGGAAAATTTCACTTATCCCGCCTATAAGAATGCGTTACGTTGTATCCTTTATTTCAGTTACCTTTATATTTCCAGTTGTAAGACAGAGAAGGTATCAGTGACGGTGACAGAAGAAGCAGGTTGTATGATGCTGACATTTGTTTCTCCGGATGAAACAGTGAAAGGATTGAATGATGTATTGTCCGGAGAAGAACTCTTGTCTATCAGGGCGAAAGATTCGGATGATATGTTCAGGATACGGACCATGCAACGTTTCGTGTTTTCTGCATTGAAGCAGCAGAATAGTGTGATGCGCTATATAACCCCTGTAGGGCAGGATAATCAGTTGACTATCACATTCGATCCGGTTGTTGTGGCAGAGCAGAATGAAGTGAGAAAAACAGTTTTGTTGTTGGAAGACAGGGAAGAGATCGTCTGGTTGATCAGTGCGTTACTTTCCGATGAGTATGAAGTCCGTTCAGTGCGGAGTGTGCAGTTGGCATTTGACGAGATGCATAAGTCCGCACCGACTTTATTTCTGGTGGATATGCTTATGTATGCCGATGCGGAAAGTACCTTTATAAAGTATGTCAATAAGAATCGTTCTATGTTGTCGAAGACAGCGTTTATTCCGATGTTGACATGGAAAGTCAGTGCGTCTATGCAGCGGGAGTTGATTCTATGGGCAGATTCTTATATTGTTCTTCCTTATGATATACCATTCCTGAAAGAAACGATCCATAAAGTGATTTATGGCAAGCGGGAAGCCAGACAGATTTATATGGAAGACCTGGAAGGCTGGGCAGATTCTATTGTTTGTACCACTACGGAACAGGCGGATTTTGTCAGGAAGTTCTTGCAGGTCGTGGAGCAGAATCTGGATCGTGAAGATTTGGGCTCCACGTTTGTGGCAGAACAAATGTTGATGAGTTCCCGTCAGTTCTACCGGAGGTTTAAGGAGATTTCGGGTATGTCACCCAGCGATTTGATTAAAGATTACCGGATGGAGAAGGCCGCCCGTTTGTTGCAGAACGAGGAACTGTCTATTCAGGATGTAATTTCCGATGTAGGTATATCCAGTCGTGCTTACTTCTACAAAGAGTTTACCCGTAAGTTTGGCGTAACTCCTAAGGTATATAGAGAGAAGCTTTTAGGGAATGACACTCATAAAAATCAGGAGTGAACAGCCAGGAAGCGGTCTGGTATTAGTTGCCAAGAAATAAATTCCCATGCTGATCTGTGCTGCTTTTTAAGGTTGGTCTCCTTTGTACTCTCTTTTGTTTTCCATTATTTATTATTCTGATATATAGGGTGTTATCCAGTACTCTATTTTACCATCTGTACTTTAAACAGACATTTTTTCTCTTCTCTGTTTTTTGGCGCACAGGAGTATCTCATTTCTTTGGTTATTCCTTTAATTTGCGTCAACGTATTAAACGTATTTGGTAACCTTATTATTATTAATTAAAAACAAGTAGTATGAATTTGTTTGAAATGAAAAAACATCGCATCAGGTCATTATGGCTACTGCTATTGTTACTTACGTGTAGTGTAACAGTATGGGCGCAAGGAAGCTCCGTCACAGGCCGTGTCTCTGATGAAAAAGGAGAACTGCTCATAGGGGTGAGTGTTCAGGAAAAAGGTACAACGAATGGTACCATTACCGATATGAATGGTCAGTATACCTTGAAGCTTTCAACAGGGAATCCTATTCTGCTCATATCTTATATAGGATATAAGCCGCAAGAGGTAAAGGTAGCAAAGCAAAAAATCGTAGATGTCGTTTTGGTGGAAGATGTGTCGTCACTGGATGAAGTGGTAGTAGTGGGTTACGGCAATCAGCGTAAAGTATCCGTGGTAGGCGCTCAGTCTACGATGGATGTGAAAGACATTAAGATGCCTGCTGCAAGTCTGTCTTCTGCTATTTCCGGACGCATTGCCGGGGTGGTTGCCGTTCAGCGTAGCGGCGAACCCGGTCACGATGAATCGGATATCTGGATTCGTGGTTTATCTTCCTTGCTCGGACAGAGTTCCAGTCCCCTTGTGCTCGTTGATGGGGTAGAACGTAGTTTCAACAATATCGACCCTGAAGATATCGAATCGTTTACAGTGCTGAAAGACGCTTCCGCAACTGCAGTATATGGTGTACGTGGTGCCAACGGAGTCGTAATCGTGAAAACCAAACCCGGTAAAGTAGGCAAACCACAGTTTAGTGTGGACTATTACGAAAGTTTTACCCGCCTGACCAAGAAAGTAGATATGGCAGATGCCTACATTTACATGGATGCACGCAACGAGGCGCAGATGAATACAAGCGGTACACTTAAATATTCGGCTGCTTATATCGAAGCGACAAAGAAGGCCAACGGTTTATTGCCGAATGACAATCCCCGATTGTATAATCCTTACCTGTATCCGGCCATCGACTGGGCGGATAACCTGTTCAATGACTGGGGACACAACCGTCGCGGGAATATTAATATCCGTGGTGGTGTACCTAATGCAAACTATTATGCTTCATTGAGTTACTACGGAGAAACCGGTATGACCCGCAACTTCAAGCTGGAGAACTACAATACTCAGATGAAGTATGACCGTTATAACTTCACCTCCAACCTGAATCTGAAGCCGACTTCCAAGACGACGGTTGATCTGGGTTTTTCCGGTTATCTGGGACAGGGACACTATCCGCAGAGCAGCACCAGTTCGCTGTACGCAGCCTGTATGGATGTGAATCCGGTTATTTATCCTTTGTTGCTGCCCAACGGTACCGTGTCCGGTATCAACTCACAGCAAAAGTTCAACCCTTACGGTCTGCTGGCTCGCGGAGGTTATTATGATGAATTTTCCAGCCAGTTAAATTCTAATATCCGCGTGAAGCAGGACTTGGATTTCTGGAAGTGGAGCAAAGGACTTTCCGCTTCTGCCATGGTAGCTTTCGATACTTACAATTCACGTAAGAGAAAGTATAACCGGAATGAACCGATGTACACCTTTGCCGGTAAAACGGATGAAAACGGAATCTGGATAGAAGACACCTTGTTTGATGAAGAAACAGGCGATTACCTCTACTCGGTGCTGAAAGAAGCGGATGGTAGCCTGTCACTTCAGACACCGGAGCAATGGAGCAGCCGCACGGTGTATACAGAAGCATCCTTGAACTATGATCGTAGTTTCGGTGCTCATCGGGTAGGAGGTCTGTTGCTTTACAATCAGAAAGTATATTGGGATTTGAATGCGACGGATGTCATTGGCGGTATGCCTTACAAGCAACGCGGTTTTGCCGGACGTGCTACTTATTCATGGAACGACCGTTACTTCGCAGAATTCAATCTCGGTATCAATGGTTCGGAGAACTTCAGTCCGGGCAAGCGTTATGGTGTCTTCCCTGCTTTTGGTCTGGGATGGGCAGTCTCCAATGAATCTTTCTGGAATCCGGTCCGCAAATACATTTCCTTCCTCAAATTCCGCTATACGGACGGATGGGTCGGCAGTGATACCGCAACAGGCAGACGCTTCATGTATCAGGGGGTGTTCACCGGTCTGACAGGAACCATGTTCGGAACCAATTATACAAGTGCCAACGGTTATGGAGAAGAAAAGTATGGTGTGAATGTCACTTGGTCTAAATCCAGAAAGCAAGACTTGGGTATCGATATCAAGTTCCTGAATGATAATCTGTCCTTTGTAGTCGACTTTTTCAAGGAACGTCGCGACAACATCTTCCTGCAACGCAGTACAATCCCCAGCTACGCCGGATGGATCGAAAACCCTTATGCTAATCTGGGTGTCGTAGAAAATAAAGGTATAGAGCTGGCGATGGACTATACACAACGGCTGGGTAAGAAGACATTCCTTACGGTACGTGGCAATCTGACTTTCAATAAAGACAAGATTATAGAGAACGACGAACCGCCGGTAGACTATCCTTGGATGGAGACACGCGGTACGAATGTAAATGCGACTTGGGGATTCATAGCCGATGGGCTCTTTACCAGTCAGGCGGAGATTGAAGACCATGCTACCCAGTTCGGGACAGTACATGTAGGCGATATCAAATACCGTGACTTGAACGGAGACGGGGTGATCGACAACTATGACAAGACCGTCATCGGACGCGGTGATGTCCCCAGAATCTATTACGGATTCGGTGCTGACCTACAGATCGGAGACTTTTCTATCAGCGCCCTGTTTCAGGGAACCGGACAGGCCGACCGCTATCTGGACGGCATTTGTATCAAGCCTTTCTGGGATGACGAAGGCCGTGACAATGTCTTTGCCAACATCCACGACCGCTGGAGTCCCGACGATCCGACCAATCAAGATGTGTTCTATCCGCGCATGTATGTCGGCAGTGACGCCAACACGAATAATGTTCAGAAAAGTTCGTGGTGGGTGAAAGACGTCAGCTTCCTGCGTCTGAAGCAACTGAACATATCCTATAATATACCGAAAAAGCTGCTGGACAGATGTTTCCTCAAAAGTGCAAGCGTCTACCTCATGGGTACGAATCTGCTTACCTTCTCTAACTTCAAGCTGTGGGATCCGGAGCTGAACTCAAGTAATGGAACAGCTTATCCGAATGTATCCAGCTATTCGGTCGGAGTCAAGTTTAGTTTTTAACCCTAAAGTCAAATAATCGTTATGAAGAATAGAATAAAACAATACCTGTTGGCTGCATCGATGTGTGTCGGACTGACTGCTTGCAGTGATTTCTTTGAACCGATTCCCGGTGTGCAGTTTGGACTGGACGAAACGTTTGCCTCCAAGCAAAGGACGGAAGAATATCTGAACAATGTATACAGCTACGTGCGTGAAGTGACAGATGCCATTCATCCGAACACCTACGGAGGTATCTTTACGGAAGCATCTTTGGACGGAGCAAACCGCTGGAACAAAACGTATGCGGAATGGACCAACGGCTCCTTTAACTCCGCTTCAGCTCAGGCAAGTGAATACTTTTCAAAGTACTATCAGGCAATAGCCAAAGCAAGTACGTTCATCCAGAACGTAGATAAATGTACAGAAGCCGCCGCCTCTACACGTGGAAAGTGGAAATCGGAAGCACGTGCATTGCGGGCATACTATTATTTTGAATTGCTGCGCCTTTACGGTCCCATTCCGTTGATTGGCGAAGATCCCATTCCTTTGGACGCTTCCTTGGAAGAACTGATTAAAGAACGTAATTCGGTAGATGAATGCGTAAACTTCATTGCTACGGAATTGCAGAGCGCCATTGATTCCGGCGATTTGCTCCAGAGAGCCGGAAAGGCAAACCTGGGACGTATGGATGTCGCCACTTGTATGGCACTCAAGGCAAAGCTGTACCTCTATTGGGCAAGTCCGCTTTTCAACGGAAATACGGATCAGGCGTCAGTCAAGAATAAAGACGGCAAACAACTTTTCCCTCAGACCGAAGACAACTCCAAATGGGCTCAGGCACGCGATGCGTATGAACGGTTTATGACCTTCGCAGCCGGACAGGGATACAAGCTGACCGAGGTCTATACGAATGGAAAACTAGACCCTTATGCTTCGTGCAGGGCTGCGGGCGAGTTTTTCACCACAACCTGGGAAGCTGTTGATGAACTGATTTTTGTGAAGCTGAGAGATTTGTACGACTATACCTACTGGGTATGTCCTAAGTTTACCGACTTCCAGGATACCGATGTGACTGGCGGCGGTGGCTATTATACAACACAGGAAACGGTAGACCTGTTCTTTACGAAAGACGGACTGACCATCGAAGAAGATCCCGGCTATGACAAATTCGAGGGCATACCGAGCGCCAACAACTTCACATCCGGAAGATATTATGACCCCAATAACCCTTCCCGTCTTTACTTTGACGCCGATAAGTCCAAAGTGCTGAAACAGTGGAAAGACCGTGAACCGCGCTTTTATGTGAATATTACCTATAGCGGCTCTATCTGGCTGAACGAAGGTAAGTACAATGAGGAAATGCGCACAGACTTCACCAACGGTGCAAACGGAACCTGCGGCAAGTCCAAAGCCTCCGGCGACTGTCCGGATTCGGGATACTTGATCCGTCGGGGTGCGAAAGCTTCTAACAACAACGGCTCGAAACACTTCTCTCCGGTACTTCGTCTGGCAGATATGTATTTGGGATATGCCGAAGCACTTTGTATGTGCAGCGATCTCGACAATGCCCTAACTTATCTGAATAAAATCCGTGTCCGTGCAGGCATTCCCGAATATACATTTACCGCAACAGCCGGCAAAATAACCTGTCCGAAGACACAGACCGATCTGCTGAACCGTATCCGCCGCGAACGTCTGGTTGAACTAGTCTTCGAATGGAACCGCTATTTCGATGTGCGTCGCTGGAAAGTGGCGGAAGGACAGAATGACCCCGAGCATTGGATCTATCCGGCATATCACACCGGAGGCGAAGGAGGCAAAGTATACGGTATGAATATGGACAAGGATTATCCGGCATTCTTCGAAAGGACCTCTTTTGAGACTCGTGTAGCATTTACGAAAAAGCAATATTTCATGCCGATACCTTATGATGACCTCCGTCGTATCCCGTCACTGGTACAAAACTTAGGATGGTAATACGATATTCGAACAATAACGCTTAAACAAGAAGATTATGAAACATTGGAAAGATATAGCTTTCGGGTTGTTTGTCTCACTGACACTGGCTGCCTGCTACGGTGAGGAAGACAGCTTCGCAACTCCTGACATCTATAAAGATTATCAGCCTGTACTGAAAGACGGGAATACCGTAGCCGGATACGCAGCTGCCCCTCTCAAAGAGGCGAAATATGATGAGGTGCTGAATGAACTTTACCTCACGTGGGACGGCAGTAACTCTGGCTGGGAAAAGAGAGATGAATATGTGGGAGTGGAAGTAGAATTCAACTCCCTGCTCTCCGGCAAAAAGATAAAGCGCGTCATGATCCCGAATGTCGGTGATTTTGGCAACCTGACTGTGAAAAGGCGGGATTATGGCAACGAGCCGACCACTCTGCGTCTGAGTAAATATCGTACAGTAGTGGTTACAGACCGTTACGGTGTAGAGGAACTTCGTTTCCGTTCTATCTACAAAGATGCCGACGGTGCCCGGCAGACAAGTGACTGGACGAATCTGAGCGATCAGGCGGATAAGTATGAACTTCAAGTGGATATGAACTATGCTGCCTGGCAGTATTTTAAAAACAGCCAGGCGACACAAGTTCAGATTTCCTTTGAGAGTGATTCGGAGATACGTCCCGTTTCTGCATTGTATAATCTGATAGGTAACGGAGATGAGGCTGCTACTCAGGAAGAGTTCCGGAAATGGTATTATATGGATTGTGCGGCTATGTCATTCGACCCCTATAATCTGGCTTTCGACCCTTACGGCAAACTGCGGGTCTTTATCAAGAAAGACCAGACCGGAGGAGCGTATGCGATAGATTACCCCACCCATAACGAAGGAAGAGGTATTGTTTATCCGGCTTCGGAAAGCAATCCGAACGATGCGTGGTGGAAACTGCCGGACATGCAGCATGTGTTTATGCACGAGATGGGACACTGCGTGCAGTGGATGCCCAAACAAGGAAAATATATCATGGAAGGTGTGCAGGATTGTGACCGACAGGGGTATCAGGAAGGATGGCCGGACGCTGTGAAAGTAGCGAGCAAAGGATATATTCTGGCTACGCAAAAAGAAGAGTATCAGGCCGCTATCGCCAAGTCTTACCGGAATCCGCAGAGTGATAAATACTTTGTCTGGCAGGTTGACTATAATACTTCCGGTGCTTTTATGAGTTGGCTGCGTCTTTATAATGGCGACTTCGTACGTATGTTGCCGTGGACGGTGCTGATGGACGAACTGACCAACCAGTGGAGCCTGGAGGATGCGGTGAAGTATATCCTGAAGGAGAGCTACCCGGACCTTACGATGGAAGAACTCTGGAACGAATACAAGACAGAGGTGGAAGTGTTCCTGCAAAATAACTAATAGAGCAACCTTTAAAAAAAAACTATGATGAAGAAAGTATTATTTGCATTAGCTGTGCTGTGCACGAGCTTTTGGAGTTGCAATACCTTGGATTTGAATGACGTGGGCTACGGAGATGGTGACCGTCTGAAGGCTTCCTCCGTTAAAAAAATATTGTATGGCACAGCTGATGGCTGTTGGAAAGCTGACTATCAGGGGCACGAGTTTTACTTCCAGTTTCATGAAGACGGAACAGTGACACTGGATTCGGACTTTCTGGAGATGGCGGTAGAAGGAAAAACATCATTCTCTGCCAAAGGCAAGGAAGTGGCACTGGATATTGAGAATTGCGATGTCCATCTGCAAAACCTGGGTAGTGAATTTGCAGATACCAAGTTTGTCGTATCAGAGATTCCGGCAGAAGGAGAGGCGCCACAACTGAACTTATACGGTGAATCTACCGGCAATACCATTGAACTGCAGCCGACTACACAGGCATACATCGATGGTAAAGTTGCTTCAAAAGCGGACTTTACCGAACTCTTTGAGAAAAACTTATTGGATAATCAGTCCATCTGTGACGCTTCCGGCAATTTTATCGGTTATTATGGCTTGGTACTGAATGGTGTCAATGATCTTTCTGTCAAGGTAATAACGATTGAAAACAAGGATGGAAGCGATGCGAACGGCCATACGCAATATTATGAATCTAAACTGACGAAAGAAGGGCAAATCTTCAAACTGGACACGCCGGTAGAACAGATTAAATCGGTGAACGGAGCCACTTATGCCTTCAAAGCCATTGATTGCACCGGTGATGCGGTGGTGGTAGACGGTATGTCAAATGTAACCCTGACCTCCAACAAGGGAGCGGTCAATGACTTCGACTATGTGACTTCCGGAGGAAAATTCACACTCGGAAAAGCGCAGGATCACGGTGCCGCTTGCGATGAAATATGGGCGGGAACAGGCGGACAGGCTACAAGCTCCGGTGGAACAATCGCCGATATAAATGCCATGAGCTATGATTTCGGATGGAGTGGAAGCGCGAAGCAAAGACCGCTCGTTATTTGGACATGGTGGTTTGCAAACCTCGCTTTCCCGAGCAGTGAAGAAGGAGCAAGCATCCTGATGAATAATTCCGATAAAGACCGTGTCTTGTTTAAGAACATATCCGGCAGCGGACAGACTTGCGGCGGCGGTACTCTTAATGCGACTGAAGTAGCTGAGATAAATGCCTACTGTAAAGACCTGATAGATACCTGGTTCAATGAGAAAGGGCTTTTTGTTGTTCGTCACGACCGTCAGAGTGCAGGAGATAAATTCTACATCTATCTTTTGTGTCCCGATACGGAAGCCACTTCGAAAGGTGGAATGTGGATGAAGTATCAGAGAGACTGAGAATGAATGTGAATAAGATAGTATAAGCTAATGATGCTAACGTACTTAACTAATTAATAATTAATAAATGAATAGATGATGAAAAGACTGTTTTTACTGATGATCCTGGGTGTAACTTCGGTGTTATGCCTGAATGCTCAAACTAAGTCGTTGCACCAGCTGCAACAGGAATTCGTTGATTTACGCTGTGGTATGTTCATTCATTTCAACATGCCGACCTTCTTTAATGAGGACTGGCCGGACCCGGATGCTGCTCCCGAGCTTTTCAACCCTGTCAGGATGGACTGCAAACAATGGGCAAAAGCGGCAAAATCAGCCAACATGACCTACGGATGTCTGACAACGAAACATCATAGCGGTTTCTGTATATGGGATACTAAAACGACCGATTATAGTGTAATGAGCAGCCCGTTCAAACGTGACGTGGTAAAAGAATATGCCGACGCATTCCGTGCCGAAGGGATGAAAGTGATGCTCTATTATTCGATCCTCGATACGCATGCCCGGCTGCGTCCCAAGTGTATAACTCCGCAGCATATCGAAATGATCAAGGAGCAACTTCGCGAACTGTTGACCAACTATGGTGAAATAACAGCTTTGATCATTGACGGTTGGGATGCCCCGTGGTCACGTATCTCTTACGATGACGTACCTTTTGAAGATATTTATCGTCTGGTCAAATCAATCCAGCCCAACTGTCTGGTGATGGATTTGAATGCAGCGAAATATCCTGCCGAGGCTTTGTTTTACACGGACATCAAGTCTTACGAACAAGGAGCCGGACAGCATATCTCGAAAGATACCAACCGTCTGCCTGCCTTGTCTTGCCTGCCGTTACAGCAGAACTGGTTCTGGAAAGAAAGTTTCCCGACTACCCCTGTGAAGTCTCCGGCACAAATGGTCAATGATAATATCATCCCGATGGGCAAATCCTACTGTAACTTTATCCTGAACGTAGCTCCCAACAGAGACGGCTTGATGGATGCCAACGCCTTGAAAGCTCTGAAGGAAATAGGTAAACTGTGGAAGAACGACGGTCGTGTAGCAACGGTTCCCGAAGCGGATGCTCCTATTATATCTTCCAACATTGCCAAATATCAGCCTGCCGAAGGTACATGGAGCAGTGACTATGCTATCATGGACTTTGCCAATGACGATGATTTCGGGACCTGCTGGAATTCTAATCCTGAAGTGAAAGTGCCCTGGTATTCGGTTACTTTTGAGCGCGAGAAATCTTTCAATATGGTGGTTATTACGGATCGTAACAATGACCGTTTGCAGGAATACCGTCTGGAATACCGTGCGGGTGGTACATGGAAACCCCTTTACGAAGGTAAGGCTCCTACCGGTCTGCGTGTGAAAATCCACCGTTTCGATACGGTTTGGGGAGATGCGGTACGAATGACTGTCTTAAACTCTAATGGTACTACCTCCATTGCAGAGTTCGGGGTATATTGTGAGAGAAGATGATGAATTTATCTTAGAGTTAAATCATTGATTTTATATAGAATCACCATCAGGTAAAGTCGTGTTTTTTGATGGTGATTCTATTTCATCCAACTCTTTATCGTACGTCCGTACTTCCCTTTTTGTGGGAATTGCGTGTAGAATAATATTTGGATTTAGGCCAAACATTTGTATCAGCTTTCTAATGGTCTATCCGATGGCTTTTGTTACTTTTCTTACTTATTAATGTCTCATTTATATTATATTTAGTATATTTGTTCCCGCTTTATCTAATAAGACATGAACAATAACACTTGCTATTAATATAATGAGAAGATGTCTGATATTATGCCTTTTTACATTTATTGGTTCGTTGGTCTGTTGGGCTGATGCGGGTAAAGATGCTTATCTTTTTCGGAAAGTCGATTATCAACAAGGGCTTTCTAATAGTGCTGTGCTTTGCCTCTATCAGGATAAAGCAGGGCTGATGTGGTTTGGCACTTATGATGGCGTGAATTGTTATGATGGGAAAGGTATCGAGGTCTTTCGTTCTGATTTCTCAATGAAAAAGACGTTGAGTAACAATGTCATTCATTCTATTCGGCAGGCAGATAGCAGTTGTTTGTGGATTACTACACATTTGGGAGTTAATCGTTTTTCGCAAGATTCGCGTCAGGTAGTGGGATATTATGATTTTACAGGTGATTATTATCTGCATTCCAATCCGAAAGGAGATACTTGGGTAGTAAGCGATGAAGGAATCTTTTATTATAATACTTATCATAAAAAGTTTGTCCATCTCAAAAATATAGAGACTCCTGTCGAGAATATGGATCAGCGTGCTTTTGTCACGGATGATGGTGTCTTATGGACTTTTCCACGGAATACAGGTAGTCTGATTCAATGTTCATTAGATGGCTTTGACCGGGATACATTGTCTGTCCATCCTACTGTTTCATCTTCTGATTTTCATGCAAAACCTATCGATAATGTATTTTATCAGAATGGCATTCTCTGTTTTGTGGATGCAGAGCGGGATCTTTATGTATATGATATTTCCAGAAGGTCTAAAATCTATATTCGTAACCTTTCTTCGTTGGTGCAACGATATGGGAAAGTTGTGGGAATTGTTCCTTTTTATGAAGACATTATAATTGCTTTTCAAACCAATGGTTTAGTACGTTTGCGCACCTCGAAAAAATATGAAGAAGAAGTGGTGGACCGTAATGTACGTATATATGATATTTTCCGCGATCCTCATCAGAATATTCTTTGGGTAGCTTCTGATGGGCAGGGAGCTGTCATGTACGCTAAGAAGTACTCGATAGCCACTAATCTGATGCTTAGCAAACTATCATCCAATCTAAGTCGGCAGGTACGTTCTGTCATGACAGACAAATATGGTGGATTATGGTTTGGTACGAAAGGAGATGGACTTTTGCATGTACATGACTATGAAGGTGGTATGGATGCTTCTGCTACTACAGTTTACTCTCCAGTAGGCAGGCAGGATGCCTCATCTTATACCCGTTGGAATAGAGAGTTTCAAGCATACTCATTAAAACAAAGCCGTTATATGGATGGCTTTTGGGTAGGATCGGGTAATCCCGGACTGTTTTACTATTCTTTTGCAGATAAAGCCTTGCATTGTGTTGAGGATAAGTCTGCAGATCCTGTTATCGAAATACATGATATCTATGAAGAGAATGACAGCGTACTCTATGCGGTTACGGCTGGGGTCGGATTTCGTAAATTGATATTGGAGAGGAAACAAGGGGAGATTCACCTCAAATCGCAAAAGCGTTATCATTTCTTTTATGAACAAAAAGAGATAACCATGTTTTATCCTATGTTAGCTGAAGGAGATTCCATTCTTTGGTTGGGAAGCCGGGAAAAAGGGTTAATTCGATTTGATAAACAGACAGAAGAATATAAAGTCATTTCTTTGAAAGAAATATTGCATAAATCTGTTGATGATGTACTTAGCCTGCATCGTGCTAAAGATGGTAGGATGTATGTAGGAACAACATCGGGACTAGTGTGTTTGACCTTTAATAAGGAACAAATCAGTGCCTCCTATATCGGTAGAGAACAAGGGTTGCTTAATGATATGATTCATGGCATATTGGAGGATGCAAATGGTTTTTTATGGCTTGGCACTAATCGTGGACTTATTAAATATAATCCCAAAAACACTTCTTCGCATGCTTATTATTATGCCGCCGGTGTGCAGGTGGGCGAGTTTAGTGATGATGCCTATTATCAATGTCCTTATACCGGACGTCTTTTCTTTGGAGGCATTGACGGTTTGCTTTATCTGGATAAGGAAGTGGCGACAGCTCCGGAATTCTATCCGAACATATTATTGCGTAAGCTAATGATTGGACGTAAGGAGGTTAATCTGGGGGATTATTATACCGATGGTGGCAAAGCGTTAAGTTTTAAAGGAGCGAAGGCTTCTTTTTCCCTTTCTTTTGTTGTTCCAGACTTTCTTACTGGAGGTGATGTGGAGTACTCCTATATGCTGGACGGATTTGATAAAGACTGGACCTCGTTTAGTAGTATAAATGAAGCATCGTATCTAGAAATACCTTCGGGTAGCTATGTTTTAAAGGTCCGTTATAAGAAAGATGTATTTAATACGGAATATAAGGTATTTTCTATCCCTTTGTACATTCTTCCGCCTTGGTATCTTTCTACGGTAGCCTATGTCATTTACTTGCTGTTTTTCATATTAATAGCCGGTTATCTGATTCATTTATTAAGAAAATATTTTCTCCAGAAGCGTATGATGCAGCGGCTGTTGACAGCAGAAAGCAATGAAGCTCTACCGGAGTCCGCCAGTCTTAATCGTGAGTTACTGAATCGTTTTACGTCCATTTATCGCTCTTGTGATCAGTTGCGTGCGGAAAATCTCCCTTATGAACAGCGTCTCAGAATTATGGAGCAGGTACACGAGACGGTTATTGCAACTCTTTTCCGTTCGGGAACTTTGGCTGTAGAGGAACTTAAGTCATTTTTCCCTACGGAATATGCGATTACTGGTTGTATGTGCATGAAAGAGCTCTCTATAGAAGTCTTGCATGTGTTGGAAGGACAGGGCGTTGATATATCTTCTGTAAAACTTGCTATACCAGAACACTTTGTTTATCCTGTTTATAAGAATGCTTTACGCTGTATGCTCTATTGGTGTTACCTTTATATTGGCGGAGTAAAACATAAGTCGGATATTGTAGTGGATGTGAAGGAAGAGGAAGGACGGATGTTGTTGCAGTTCTCTGCTGTAGATGATACTCTGAAGGAATTATATAAGCAACTTTCCGGTTCGGAAGAAGAGGGAAGAAGAGATAGTAAGGAAACAGAAGAGGCGATAACTACCCGCCAATTACTGTTTTCTGTGCAAGCGGCTTTGAGACAGCTAAATGTTACGCTTCACTATGCCGACAGAGAAAAGGATCATTTATTGACGTTAGCCTTTGAACCGGCTATCATCAAGGAGACTGAAGAGCATGGGAAGAAAACGGTTCTTCTGCTGGAGGATAGGGATGAAATGGTATGGCTGATAAGTGATCTCTTAGCAGATGAATTTGTTGTTTGTCCGGTGAAAAGTGTACAACTTGCATTTGAAGAAATACGTAGATCGGCTCCTGCTTTGTTACTAGTTGATATGTTGATGTATGCAAAAGCAGAGAGTGACTTCCTGGAATATGTGAATAAGAATCGTACTCAACTTTCGAAAACGGCATTTATTCCAATGTTAAGTTGGAAAGTAAGTTCGTCCATTCAGCGCGAATTGATTATGTGGGCTGATTCATATATTGTACTTCCTTATGATATTATATTTTTGAAAGAAGCCGTCAATAAAGCTATTTACGGTACTCGGGAGGCAAAGCAGATTTATATGGAAGAGCTTGGTGACTGGGCCGGACGCATTGTTTGTACTACAGAAGAACAGGCGGACTTTATCCGGAAACTGTTGCAAGTGATAGAACAAAATCTTGACCAGGAAGAATTGGGATCAACCTTAATTGCCGACCGTATGGCGATGAGTCCGCGTCAATTCTATCGCAAGTTTAAAGAAATATCCAATGCGGCTCCCAGTGACTTGATAAAGAGTTATCGGATGGAGAAGGCTGCACGATTGTTGCAGAATGAAGAACTTTCTATTCAGGATGTTATCGCTGAAGTTGGTATTTCCAGCCGTTCCTATTTTTATAAAGAGTTTACCCGCCGATTCGGAATGACGCCGAAAGATTATCGGGAGCAACTCCGATAATGCTATCCCCACTATCTTATTCTTTACTAATTGAGTTTTATGGATGTATTACCCGAATCCTTAGATCAGTAATTCCGGATAATTAAGTCTTTCGAGGTCCTTATTTATTCGTTCCACTATAGTTGGGCGCAAGAGGAACTATAGTGCTTCTTGCGTCCAACTATAGTGGAACGAAAGGGAAACTACAGTAGAACGAATGAATTTGGACTGATAAGAAATTAGTTTTTCAAAGTCTTTCGGTTAATGATTCGGGATTCCTTCATTCCTTCTGTTCTTTGGTCGTTTGGGGTGACAGATATATTTGAATTCATGTCTGTATAGATTTTATTTATTACTGCTTACGAATAAACTTTTTAATAAAAGTGGCGAAAAGGCGGCTATTATAACTTGATACAATGTGCGCAAACTTGTGCTCTGTTTGTGCGTGAATGAATGCTATGTGTTGATATATAGATGTTTATAATGTGCTTTATTTCTCCTTTCTGTTCTATAAATGAGCATTTTCATTTTGACATAATTTTGTCACTTCTGCGGAATATTCTTAATATTAAAAGTTTTTAATTTGCTTCCGCTTATAAGAATTATATAGGCGATTGATAACCTTAGTATTAATTAAAAAAAAACAAAGTAACATGAATTTGTTTGAAATGGAAAAACATCACACAAAGACATTGTGGCTATTGGCATTACTGCTAACATTTAGTACAGTAGTGTGGGCACAAGGTACTCCTGTAACAGGGCGTGTGTCTGATGAAAAAGGCGAATTGCTCATTGGAGTGAGCGTTCAGGAAAAAGGTACTACGAATGGTACCATAACAGACACCAATGGTCAGTATAATCTGAAACTGACGAGTAACAATCCCATTCTTATCGTATCCTATATAGGATATAAATCACAAGAGGTAAAAGTAGGCAAACAGAAAGTGCTGGACGTAATTCTTGCAGAAGATGTATCGTCACTGGACGAAGTGGTAGTTGTGGCTTACGGACATCAACGTAAAGTATCGGTAGTAGGTGCGCAGTCATCTATGAAAATAGAAGATATAAAGATGCCGACAGCTAATTTATCTTCTGCTATTGCTGGACGTTTGCCGGGTGTAGTAGCTGTGCAACGTTCAGGAGAACCGGGGCATGATGATTCCGATCTTTGGATCCGTGGTATTTCTACACTGGCGGGTCAGAACTCTAAACCACTGGTATTGGTGGATGGTGTGGAACGTAGTTTCAATAATATCGACCCTGAAGATATTGAGTCGTTTACGGTGCTGAAAGATGCTTCTGCCACAGCTGTATATGGAGTACGCGGTGCTAATGGTGTAATTCTGATTAAAACCAAACCGGGTAAGGTGGGCAAGCCGCAATTCTCAGTAGACTACTATGAAGGTTTTGTGACATTGACAAAGAAACCTGAAATGGCGGATGCCTTTACGTATATGGATGCTGCCAATGAAGCGTATATGGATACTAGAGGCAGTATGTTATATTCTCCTCAATATATTGAGGCTACGAAGAAAGCCCATGGATTACTACCGAATGATAATCCACTGATGTTCAATCCTTATTTGTATCCGAACGTTGATTGGATGAACGAATTATTCAATGACTGGGGACATAATCGTCGTGTAAATGTAAGTGTGCGTGGTGGGGTACCTAATGCCACTTACTACGTTTCATTGAGTTATTATAATGAAAAAGGTCTGACACGTACCGCTGAAATGGAGAACTATGATGCTAACATCCGTTACGACCGCTACAATTATACCGCTAATTTGAACTTGAAGCCAACAGAAACGACTACTATTGATTTGGGCTTCAATGGTTTCCTTTCTATGGGTAACTATCCGCAGCAATCTACCAGTGACTTGTTTGCGTCAGCTATGGAGATTAATCCGGTCTATTTGCCGTTAATGATGCCTGATGGTTCTGTACCAGGTATCTCTACCAATGGTGACCTCCGTAACCCGTATGCCGATTTGACTCGTCGTGGTTACAAAAATGAAGCAAGAAATCAGTTGAACTCCAACATTCGTTTGACGCAAGACCTTGGTTTCTGGAAGTGGAGTAAAGGGCTTACCGCCTCTGCCATGTTGGCTTTCGACGTGCATAACAGTCGTGACCTGAAGTATAACAAGCGTGAAGATACTTACAATTTTGCCGGAACTAAAGACGAAAACGGATTGTGGAATGATGATGTATTTGATGCAGATGGCAATTATCGGTATGCACTGACCTATACAGGACATAAAGATCTTGCATTTGACCAGGGCGCTTCCGACTCTAGAAGTACTTACTTTGAAGCTTCTTTAAATTACGACCGTTCGTTCGGTTTGCATCGGATAGGTGGTCTTTTGCTTTATAACCAAAAGATTTACCGTTCGAGTTCTGATAATCTGATCGGTTCTTTGCCCTATAAGCAACAAGGCTTGGCCGCCCGTGCTACTTACTCATGGAACGACCGTTATTTTTTCGAGGCAAACCTTGGGTATAATGGTTCCGAGAACTTCAGTCCAGAAAAACGTTTCGGTTTCTTCCCTGCATTTGGTCTTGGCTGGGCTATCTCTAATGAGGCTTGGTGGGAATCTTTGCAAGAAACTGTTTCTTACTTTAAAGTGCGTTATACAGATGGCTTAGTTGGTACGGATGCTGTAACAGGACGGCGTTTTATGTACCTAGACCAGATGGCGAGCGTAGATGGTTATCGTTTTGGCGACCAGAATAACGGTGTTGGTGGTTGGGGGTTCAGCAAGTACGGAGCCAATGTCGGTTGGTCTACTTCCCGCAAGCAAGACTTAGGTGTTGACTTAAAATTTTTCAAAGACAATCTTTCGCTGACATTAGATATCTTTAAAGAACATCGTAAAGACATCTTTATTACCCGACGCGTTATTCCTGATTATTCCGGGTTCGTAGAAATGCCTTATGCTAATTTGGGAGTGGTAGACAATAAGGGTTTTGAAGCTACATTGGAATATACACAGCAACTCGGTAAGAAATGTTTCCTGACTGTCCGTGGTAACTTCTCATGGAATGAAGATAAAATTATAGAGAACGATGATCCCCGGGTACAGTATCCGTGGATGGAAAAAAGAGGAACGAACGTGAACGGACGTTGGGGATGGATTGCCGAAGGGTTATTCACTAGTGAAGAAGAGATCATGGACCATGCCAAGCAGTTTGGTGAAGGGCATCCGGGACAGATTTCGAAAGTGGGTGATATCAAATATAAGGATTTAAATGGTGACGGAGTAATTGACGATTATGATAAATGTCTGATAGGTCAGGGTGACGTACCTAAGATTTATTATGGTTTCGGTGCAGATTTACAATTAGGTGATTTCTCTGTCGGTGCGCTCTTTGCCGGAAATGCCAAGGCAGACCGTTGTTTGGGAGGAAATGCCATGTATCCTTTTAATGATGGTTCAGGTATTACGAACTTGTTTGCAAACATTACTGACAGATGGTCTGCTGACAATCCGACTAATCAGGATGTATTCTATCCTCGTTTGCATCATGGAAACAATGCGAATCAAAATAATATGAAAACCAGCACATGGTGGCAGAAAGATGTCAGTTTCCTGCGTCTGAAACAGTTGACTATTGCTTACCAACTCCCGAAGAAGTTGATTAATCAAACATTCCTGAAGAGTGCGCGTATTTATGTGATGGGCACCAACCTATTGACATTCTCTAAGTTCAAATTATGGGATCCGGAGTTGAATACCAATAATGGTACTGCTTATCCTAATGTACGTACTTATTCAGTAGGTGTGAATGTAAGTTTTTAATAATAATCAGTTAGCAAGAAGGATATGAAAAATATATTTAAAATAGGAACTTTGGCGCTGTGTTTGGTGGTCGGACTTAGTTCGTGCAATGATTTCTTCGATGCAATCCCCGGTGAACAATATGACTTGGAGGATACGTTTACTAATCGCTCGAAGACAGAACAGTTTTTGAATAATGTGTATAATTATGTGCCCGATGAAACATTAGAACGTTCTGCAAGGAATACGATGTCGGGGATCTGGACAACCGGTTCGTTGGAATGCAAGCTTTCATGGGACGGAAATAATGGTAGCGAATGGGCTTCCGGAGCCACCTATGCAGGTTCCTCATGGATAAACTTTTGGTACATCGAGTATTATAAAGGAATTTCTCGTGCCAGTACATTTATCATGAATGTAGACCGTTGTTTGGAAGCTTCGGCCGCACAACGCAAACAGTGGAAAGCGCAAGCCAGAGCTTTGCGTGCTTTCTATTACTTCATGATTTTCCGTTCCTACGGCCCATTTGTGATTTTGGGGGAAGAACCAATTCCATTGGATATTTCTACTGCTGAACTGCTGAAAGAACGTAATACGGTAGATGAATGTGTGGCTTTTATGGCGAAGGAATTTGATGATGCGGCAAATGAGCTTCCTGATAGATATGACGGATCCAATTTGGGACGTATAGACAGAGCTGCATGTAAAGCTTTCAAAGCGAAAATGTTGTTGTATGCGGCAAGTCCGCTATTCAATTGTAATCCCGATTATGCCGCCATCGTTAATCCGGAAAGTGGCAAGCAACTCTTTCCGCAAGATAAATCGCAGGAAAAAGCGAAATGGGAGGCTGCACGTGATGCTTACAAAGAATTCTTTGATGAATACGGTAACACTTTCTCTTTATATACGGAGAAGACAGCCGATGGAAAGATTGATTTCTATGAATCTTATAGAAAAGTGACATCGGGAGTTTTGTACGGTACAGAGAATAAAGAACAGATTTTCATTCGCTTGGCAGACCATGATTACCGGGCTTACGAAACCACGCCTTATCACAAGGGGTACGATGATAATAATGGTGCTTTGAGAGGTGGTCTGGGATTTGGTGTACCTCAGGAAATGGTGGACTTGTACTTTATGAAAGACGGTCGCCGGATTGTTGACGATACGAACTATAAGGAATATGAGGGGGTACCTTCTAATGAATATTTGGGATGGTCGAGTGACTATACTGACGAAGTAGTTCCTTCCAGAACCTACTTCAAGAGCAATTCGAATCAAACATTGAAACAATGGGCTAATCGCGAACCGCGTTTTTATACGAACATTACATTCCATGGTTCTACTTGGTTGAAGACAGATACTCCGCGTGGAGAAATAACCACAGAACTGACTTATAACGGTAATTCCGGTTATGCTAATGCCAATTGGGATGCCCCTTACACGGGTTATGGTATGCGTAAAATGGCTTCAAAAGAAGGACGTAGCGGGGCTAACAGGCATTGTGCAACTTTGCTTCGTTTGGCAGACATGTACTTGGGGTATGCTGAAACGTTGAGCGCTTGTGACCAACGTAATGAAGCGATTAAGTATGTAAATAAGATACGCGCCCGTGCCGGTATTCCTGGATATGGTGCGGTAGGTACTAAGGACGATAATGGATTTGCATGCATTCCTTATGAAGATACACGTGACGGAGTGGACAAACGTATTCATCGTGAACGTTTGGTTGAGCTGATGTTCGAATGGAATCATTTCTTTGATGTACGTCGTTGGAAAGTAGCCGATATGGCTGTAGGCGATGATTGGATTTATCCTAAATATCATAGAGGTGGAGAAGGCGGACCTATTCATGGTATGGCTTTCCGTTCGGATGCTCCTGCATTTTTTGAGAAGGTAGTAGTAGAAACACGTACATTTTTGCCTAAACATTACCTCTTCCCGATTCCTGACGAAGATGTACGTCGTAATCCGAAGATGGTACAAAATCTGGGATGGACAACGGAGTAATATACTCCGGATGTCCGATCTGCGAATGAATGAAAGAAATTAATGAAAAGAAAAACAATGAAGATACCTCAAATAAGATGTAGCGATGTGAATGCAGTGAAGAGAATCATTTTTCTTTTGGTGCTGCTAATTCCCTTTTGTCTGGCAGGATGTTCGTCCGACGATGATGAAGGAGATAATGGAGGAGAAGGTCCGAACGAAGATGCTCCGGTTTCTTATGTACTTGGTTCGGGTAACACGAATATGCCCTCCAGTGGTACAATTATAGCGCAATATGCTGATGCTCCTGTCGGTTCGGAAATCAGACGTTTGGTAGACGATAATGCTGACACGAAGTATGTTACTTATCATAGTAGTTTCAACATCACTTGGAATGGAAATAGTAGTAAGGCTGTCACTGCCTATTCGTTGACCTCGGCTGCCGATACTCCCGAAATGGACCCGAAAGATTGGACACTCTATGGTTCTAATGATAATACTACGTGGACAGAACTGGATGCGCAGACAAACCAACTTTTTGCAGCGAGAAAAGAAGAGAAAAGCTATGAAGTGGATAATGCAACTTCCTATCGTTACTACAGACTTTCTGTTGAAGCGAACAATGGTGGTGCTGCCACGCAGATAGCTGAATGGAAACTGGTGGCCATGCGTTCATATACGGAGAATATCAACGACTTGATTGCTAGTAAAGGTTCCAGTACGTTTAGTGCGATAACTCCGATGGGCAGACAGCATGAGAATGACAGAGAAGCTACGGCAGCAGACTTGAAATGGCTTGCCGATCCTGCTGAAGAACCTGAACCATTTGGAGATGGTGGGACGAAGATGGCTTGGAATACATTCAATGTTGTATCCATTTATCCAAATGGAAATCCTGTGATGTCTGATGTAAATCAGCGTTGGGTAGGTGACTGCTGTGCTTGTGCGGTGATTGCTTCGATGGCATACCTCTATCCCCGTTTCGTAAAACACATTATCAAGGATAATATGGACAAAACATACACAGTTACTATGTATGACCCGAAAGGAAAACAAATATCAGTTGGTGTAGGTGGCGACTATTTTATCGGTAATAGTGGCGATTTAGGTGCCTTAGGCGGCAGAAATAAAGAAGTCACTTGGGCTACGATTCTCGAAAAGGCTATGATTAAGTGGAATCAGATCTATCAAGGTAGTTCTAATGTCGGTGGTATTGGTACTGAATATGTTTCTGCTATCTTTACCGGCGACGGGGAAAGTGTAGGTTTCGGTGCAAATGCATTGATTGCCGAAGACTTGCAACGCGCGGTGGAAGTGTCGCTCAAACAGGGTAGACTGGTGATCGGTGGTTTTACAAGAAGCGGTGAACAGGTAGATCAAAATTGGCAGACGACCAGTGGGCATGCGTTTACGTTTATCTTGCCGGATGATAATACTCATCTTTTCAAGATGAGGAATCCTTGGGGAGGTACTACCGACGGTGTGATGAAAGTGAAGGATGACGGACGGATTCCGCCGATGATTGACTTACGTATTTGTGCGCCGGGAGCAGCCAAGAATTATGGAGTGGGACCGGACTTGGGAGGATATATACCTAATTTCTAATTTCAAATCTTAAAAGAAAAACATCATGAAGAAACTTATTTATATAATGTTGTCGTTGTGTTGCCTGGTTTTTTATAGTTGTGGCATGACGGAACCTTGGAAAGACTGGGAACATGAAGGTGACATGAGTGCAGACCGCTTGCGTCCTTCAGAGGTAAAAGAACTACTGTGTGCGGCAGACGGATGGAAAATGATTTATCAAGGAGTAACGTTCTACTTTCAGTTTGATGAAGAAGGAAATGTAGCATCGGATTCAGACGAAACGTTGTTGAAGAATGAGGTTGGAACAGATTATTCTCTGGATTTCCAGGGGGAAAAAGCGGTGTTGCTTACCTTGCTGAATGGAGGAATGCTACAATATTTGAACGAAAACTCGGAGACGACATTTGTCATTACGGGGTATTCTGATTCACAAATTACAGCTGTAGGACAGACGCATGGCAAAGAAATGATCTTGACTCCGGTCTCAACTGCAGCTTTGCAACAAGCTAAGGAGAGAAAACGATTGGCCATTATTGCTTATAATAAAGCACAGGCCATGGATTTGCTTAAGGGAGAGTTGAATAATGGTGTATTTCGTAGGTCATCCTCTTCTTTTCTTGCACACTATTTGATTATTTGCGACGAGAGCAATAATTGGAAAGTGAAGATTTCTGCAATAGATAACGGTGTGGTAAAACACACAGAGTATCCGATGATAATTGATACAACGAATGATGAAAATGCAGTGTTGACTTTGGGTAGCAATGTGACGGTAGATGGAATAAGTTTAAATAAACTCTATTACAACTATTTGAATGGTGAAATTGAAACTGACAATGCTAATGTTGTATGTGATACTCGGAAAGCCTCTGATATTGCAGCATGGTATGCAGATGGTTGGAAGACCCATATAGTAGATCAGGATGAGATTCATGCAGACTTTAAGGGAATCTTCCACTCTGGTGTGGAGTTTGATGATCGTAATCCGAGGAATTTGATTGCTTGTCCGTGGAGTGGTATGGGATCTTATATTGGCTTTGCGGTTACTATGACAGCAGATAATGCTACTGGTCGTATATTCATCAGCTTGGGCGAACCATATGATTTATTCGGATGGAATAATAATCCGGCTGATTATAACCGTGTACAGCAGGATTACAGTAAATTCCTCTCTTTCTGTGTTTCGGAAGACGGCTTCTATTGGAGTTATGATGACAACGACAGTATGGTGTATGTGCTAAGTGCTACAGGCGAGCGTTGGTTTAGAATGAAGAAGTAACCAGTCTTTGAAAAAAGCAAGAAAGTAAACAGAACATAATCTCGATTACTTTCTTGCTTTTGTTTTTGTTTGTACTCTATTTGTATTTTCTTATGGGCAATTGTTTGATTATTAGTAATTTAATTTGTGCTCTGTTTGACTCCTAGTTCTCTACTCTGACATTCTCGCCCGGACGTGCTTTTTGTCACGTTAGAGTATAGTTATTAATTTTCTATTGCGTTAATTTGTAACGTGAATAATAACACTCGCTAATCTAATATTAATAGTTTAACTCTTATATCATGAATAAACAGAAACTACTGTCTATCACAATGACTCTATTGTTGGGAGTCTCCTCTATCTTTGCGCAAAAGCAGCCGGTGGATTACGTGAATCCCCTGATGGGAACCGACTCCAAGATTTCGCTCTCCAACGGAAACACCTATCCTGCCATTGCACTGCCTTGGGGGATGAACTTTTGGATGCCGCAGACCGGAAAGATGGGGGACGGTTGGGCTTACACGTATGCTTCTGACAAAATCAGAGGTTTCAAGCAGACCCACCAGCCCAGTCCCTGGATCAATGACTACGGACAGTTCTCCATTATGCCGATGACCAAACAGCTGAAGATTGATCAGGACAGCCGTGCTTCCTGGTTTTCGCATAAGGCAGAGAAAGCAACTCCTTATTATTACAGTGTTTATCTGTCAGAGTATAACATGACAACGGAGATTGCCCCAACGGAGCGTTGTGCGTATTTCCGTTTTACTTTCCCCGAAGCGTCCGATGCTTATGTGGTAGTAGATGCTTTCGACCGTGGTTCGTATGTGAAGGTGATTCCTGAAGAAAATAAGATTGTAGGTTATACGACACGTAACAGTGGCGGTGTTCCGCAGAATTTCAGGAACTACTTTGTGATAGAGTTCGACAAGCCTTTTACATTTAATAAAGTATGGGCGGACTACCATCTGGTAGAGACGCATCTTGAACTGCAATCCAATCACGTAGGTGCTGCCATCGGTTTTTCGACAAAGAAAGGAGAGCAGGTGCATGCCAAAGTGGCTTCCTCATTCATCAGCCCCGAACAGGCGGAACTGAATCTGAAAGAAATCGGAAACAAGACATTCGAACAGACCAAGGAAGCCGGACGTAAAGCTTGGAATGACGTACTGGGACGTATCAAAGTCGAAGACGATGATGAGAACCGGATGCGTACCTTCTATTCTTGTCTGTATCGTTCGGTATTATTCCCCCGTATGTTCCACGAAGTGAATGCGAAGGGTGAAACGGTACATTACAGCCCTTATAACGGTGAAATCCGTCCGGGATATATGTTTACCGATACCGGTTTCTGGGATACGTTCCGTTGCCTGTTCCCGTTTGTCAATTTGATATATCCTTCAATGGGAGAGAAGATGCAGGAAGGACTGTTGAATACATATCTTGAAAGCGGATTCTTCCCCGAATGGGCGAGTCCGGGACATCGTGGCTGTATGGTCGGAAACAATTCGGCTTCCGTAGTGGCAGATGCTTTTATGAAGAATGTGACCAAAGCGGATGCGGAGAAAATGTATGAAGGTTTGCTCAAAGGAGCCAACAGTGTACATCCGAGAGTTTCTACAACAGGGCGCCGTGGATACGAATATTATAATAAACTGGGTTATGTGCCTTACGATGTAAAGATTAACGAGAATGCGGCGCGTACATTAGAGTATGCATACGATGACTGGTGCATCTACCGAATGGGTGAAAAGCTAGGGCGTCCGGCAGAAGAACTGGAACTCTATAAGAGCAGAAGCCAGAACTACCGCAACCTGTTCGACCCTGAAACAAAACTGATGCGTGGCAAGAACGCCGATGGCGCCTTCCAGACTCCTTTTAATCCGTTCAAGTGGGGGGATGCCTTTACCGAAGGAAACAGCTGGCACTATACGTGGTCTGTATTTCATGATGTACAGGGACTGGCCGATTTGATGGGCGGCAGAAAGATGTTTGTCAGTATGCTCGATTCTGTGTTCAACCTTCCACCGATATTTGATGATAGCTACTACGGAGGTGTGATTCATGAAATCCGTGAAATGGAAATTGCCAATATGGGTAACTATGCGCACGGCAACCAGCCTATCCAGCACATGATTTACTTGTATAACTATGCAGGCGAGCCCTGGAAAGCCCAGTACTGGCTGCGTGAAGTGATGAACCGCCTCTACTTTGCCACTCCCGACGGTTATTGTGGTGATGAGGATAACGGACAGACTTCTGCCTGGTATGTGTTTACCGCTTTAGGCTTCTATCCGGTATGTCCGGGCAGCAATGAATATGTGATGGGTGCTCCTTATTTCAAGAAAGCGACGATCACACTGGAGAACGGCAAGAAACTGGAAATCTCCGCTCCTAAAAATAGTGATGCCAATCGTTACATCCGTTCGCTGAACTATAACGGTAAGAACTATACAAAGAATTATCTGAATCATTTCGACTTGCTGAAAGGCGGACGTCTGGTATTTGATATGGATAATAAACCGAATAAAGGAAGAGGTATTAACGAATCCGACTTCCCCTATTCCTTCTCTCGTGATAACAAGTAAGCAGGTATGAATAAGATGAAAAAGAAAGTATTGATGATGACTATGGCGGCGGTAACCTTGTCCGCCGTAGCTCAGCAACCGGTAGATTATGTAAATCCGATTATCGGGACAAACGGAATGGGGCATACCTTCCCCGGTGCTTGCACCCCTTTCGGATGGGTACAGCTGAGTCCGGACACAGACACAATTCCACATAATGTGAATGGAGCTTATCAGAAGAATGCGTATGAATATTGTGCCGGTTACCAGTATCGGGATAAAACCATCGTAGGTTTCAGTCACACCCACCTCAGCGGCACGGGACATTCCGACCTGGGAGATATATTGCTGATGCCTGCTGTCGGCGATGTAAAATTGAATCCCGGACGGGCGGACCATCCGGAAGAGGGTTACCGTTCGCGCTTCGATCATGCCACAGAGAAAGCGACACCCGGATACTACGAAGTGATGCTGGACGACTATGGCATTAAAGCGCAACTGACAGCTACTCAACGGACGGGTGTACATAAATATACCTTCCCGAAAGGAAAAGACGGTCATCTGATCCTGGACCTGGTGCATGGTATCTATAATTATGACGGCAAAGTATTGTGGGCAAACCTGCGGGTGGAAAACGATACATTGCTGACAGGATACCGCATCACCAACGGATGGGCACGTACGAATTATACCTATTTTGCCATTTCCTTGTCACAGCCGATCAAGGATTACGGATATAAGGATAAGGAAAAGGTATTGTACAATGGCTTTTGGCGTCGTTTCAAGCTGGAGAAGAATTTCCCGGAAATCACTGGCCGAAAGATCGTGGCTTACTTTAACTTCGAAACGGCCAAAGATCCCGAACTGGTTGTAAAGGTAGCTTTGTCGGCAGTCAGCACGGAAAGCGCTGTAAAGAACCTGCGTGCCGAGGCTTCCGGAAAGAGCTTCGAACAGTTGGCGGAAGCTGCCCGGACAGACTGGAACAATGAACTGGATCATTTCGAAATAGAAGGTACACCGGATCAGAAGGCGATGTTCTACACTTCGCTTTATCATACCATGATTAATCCGTCCGTGTATATGGACGTAGACGGTTCCTATCGTGGTCTGGATCATAACATACATCAGGCGAAAGGATTCACTAACTATACTATATTCTCACTTTGGGATACATATCGCGCGGAACATCCGTTCCTTAACCTGGTGAAACCGGAACGCAATGCGGATATGGTGGAATCAATGATCAAACATGAACAGCAGAGCGTGCATGGCATGTTGCCGATATGGAGCCTGATGGGAAATGAGAACTGGTGTATGAGCGGTTATCATGCTGTGTCTGTGCTGGCGGATGCAATAACCAAAGGAGTTTTTTCAAATGTGGATGAGGCATTATCGGCGATGGTTAGCACATCTACGGTACCTTACTATGAAGGTGTAGCCGATTATATGAAGCTGGGATATATCCCGCTGGACAAGAGTGGTACGGCAGCTTCCTCTACGTTGGAATATGCATACGACGACTGGACTATTTATCAGACAGCCTTGAAAGCCGGTAATAAAGAGATAGCGGATACTTACCGCAAACGTGCTCTCAACTATCGTAACATCTATGATACAAGCATCGGTTTTGCCCGTCCCCGCTACAGTGACGGCACATTCAAAAAAGAGTTCGATGTGTTGCAAACTTACGGCGAAGGCTTTATCGAAGGTAATTCATGGAACTTCTCCTTTCATGTACCGCATGATGTGTTTGGTATGATCGACCTGATGGGAGGAGAAAAGACATTCGTACAGAAACTGGACGAACTCTTCTCCATGCATCTGCCGGAGAAGTACTATGAACATAATGAGGATATTACGGAAGAATGCCTGGTAGGTGGATACGTACATGGCAATGAACCGAGCCATCATGTACCTTATTTGTACGCATGGACCTCCCAACCGTGGAAAACACAGTACTGGCTGCGTGAAATCCTGAACAAGATGTATAAGAATGACATCAACGGACTGGGTGGAAATGATGATTGCGGACAGATGTCGGCATGGTATCTTTTCTCTGTGATGGGCTTCTATCCGGTTTGTCCGGGTACAGACCAGTATGTCCTTGGTGCTCCCTATCTGCCCTATCTGAAGCTGACACTTCCCAACGGAAAGACACTGGAAATCAAAGCGCCGGGCGTCAGCGACAAGAAGCGTTATGTACAGTCACTGAAACTGAACGGCGAGTCTTATGATAAAATGTACATCACACACGAGGATATCCTGAAAGGAGGCGTATTGGAATTTAAAATGTCGGCATCGCCCAACAAACGTCGTGGAGTATCGGTGCAGGACAAACCTTATTCATTAACTAATGGAATCAATTAACAGCATCAATAAATAATCAAGAAAAGAATATGAAAAAGAGACATTTGGTATATGCAATTGCCCTGATTGTGGGCATGGGAGCTTGTGCGGCAAGTGCGAAGAAGCAAGCCGAAGCAAAACCGGACGTATGGAAAAGCTACAATGTAGGAACTGTCTTGTTCGAAGATAAAGCTTCGGAAACAAAAGGTTCGGACATTTATCACCGGATCATTCCGGATGCGGAGTCTTATATCAAAGAGCAGGCACGCACTGTATTGGCTACTCTTTATAACTCACCGGAAGACAGCATAACTCCGGTGAACAAGATACATTATACACTGGAAGACATCGAAGGAATTTCTGCCAAAGGCGGTGGTAATGGAGACGTTACTATCTTCTACAGCACACGGCATATCGAGAAATCATTTGCGGAAAACGATACGGCAAAGCTGTTCTTCGAAACGCGTGGGGTACTGTTGCACGAACTGACACACGCCTATCAGCTGGAACCGCAAGGCATCGGCTCTTACGGAACCAATCGTGTATTCTGGGCATTTATTGAAGGAATGGCAGATGCCGTACGTGTAGCCAACGGCGGATTCGACGGACCGAATGCCCGTCCGAAAGGAGGAAACTACATGGACGGTTATCGGACAGCAGGTTATTTCTTCGTCTGGTTGCGCGACAATAAAGATCCTGAATTCCTGCGTAAGTTTAACCGCAGCACACTGGAGGTGATTCCCTGGTCGTTTGACGGAGCTATCAAGCATATCTTGGGAACAGAATATAGCATAGATGAACTATGGCATGAATATCAGGTTGCTGTAGGTGATATACAGGTGTAATATACGATTGGATATGGTTAATAAAGTTGGTAGAAAAAGGTTGTTTTTGGTTTGGTCGTGTCTGGTGAGTATCTTGCCGGGCATGGCTCAAACTGAAAAGCTGACGGACTACGTGAACCCGTTTGTCGGTACGGATGGTTATGGAAATGTTTATCCCGGTGCACAGATTCCTTTCGGGGGAATCCAGATAAGCCCCGATACGGACAGCCGCTTCTATGATGCAGCTTCCGGATACAAATACAATCATCTGACATTGATGGGATTCAGTTTGACGCACTTGAGCGGAACAGGTATTCCGGACTTGGGCGACTTTCTGTTTATCCCCGGAACGGGAGAAATGAAACTGGAACCCGGTACTCATGAAGATCCCGATCAAGGCTATCGTTCGCGTTACTCACATGATAAGGAGTGGGCGTCCCCCAATTATTATGCTGTGGAACTGGCAGACTATGGAGTCAAAGCCGAAATGACTTCCGGTGTGCGTAGCGGTATGTTCCGTTTTACTTATCCAGAGTCGGATAATGCGTTCATCATGATTGATATGAACCATACGCTCTGGCAATCCTGCGAATGGTCGAATCTGCGAATGATTAATGATTCGACTATCACCGGATACAAACTGGTGAAAGGGTGGGGGCCGGAACGTCATGTGTACTTCACGGCTACTTTCTCAAAGAAGTTGACCGGACTGCGCTTTGTACAAGACAAAAAGCCGGTTATTTATAACACTTCCCGATTCCGCAGCTCTTACGAAGCCTGGGGAAAGAATCTGATGGCTTGTATCTCCTTTGATACAAAAGCAGGAGAAGAAGTGACGGTGAAAACAGCCATCTCTGCAGTCAGCACAGACGGTGCCCGGAATAATATGAAGGAACTCGACGGATTAACTTTCAACGAGTTAAGGGCGAAAGGGGAAGCCCTTTGGGAAAAGGAACTTGGAAAATATACGTTGACTGCTGACCGAAAGACAAAGGAAACGTTTTATACTTCCGCCTATCATGCCGCTCTGCATCCGTTTATCTTTCAGGATTCGGACGGGCAGTTCCGCGGACTAGACAAGAACATAGAAAAAGCGGAAGGATTCACGAACTATACGGTGTTCTCTCTTTGGGATACCTATCGGGCTTTGCATCCCTGGTTTAACTTGGTTCAGCAGGAGGTGAATGCGGACATTGCAAATTCTATGTTGGCTCATTACGACAAGAGTGTGGAGAAGATGCTTCCTATCTGGTCCTTCTACGGCAACGAAACCTGGTGTATGATTGGTTATCACGCCGTATCCGTATTGGCGGATATGATCGTGAAAGAAGTGAAAGGTTTTGATTACGAGCGTGCATACGAAGCGATGAAAACCACAGCGATGAATCCGAACTACGATTGCCTTCCGGAATATCGTGAAATGGGCTATGTACCATTCGATAAGGAAGCGGAGTCAGTGTCAAAGACACTGGAATATGCTTATGATGATTATTGCATCGCACAGGCAGCCAAGAAATTAGGCAAAGAAGACGATTATCATTATTTCCTCAACCGTGCTTTGTCTTATCAGACCTTGATTGATCCCGAAACGAAATATATGCGCGGACGCGACAGCAAAGGTGACTGGCGCACTCCGTTTACTCCGGTTGCCTATCAGGGTCCGGGATCGGTACATGGCTGGGGTGATATCACGGAAGGATTCACGATGCAATATACCTGGTATGTGCCGCAAGATGTGCAGGGATATATCAACGAGGCCGGTAAGGAACTGTTCCGCAAACGCCTGGATGAGCTTTTTACGGTAGAACTGCCGGATGATATCCCCGGAGCACATGATATACAGGGACGTATCGGAGCCTATTGGCATGGAAATGAACCTTGCCATCATGTCGCTTACCTCTACAACTACCTGAAAGAACCGTGGAAATGTCAGAAGTGGATACGTACCATCGTCGACCGTTTCTACGGAAATACACCGGATGCATTGAGTGGTAACGACGATTGCGGACAGATGTCTGCGTGGTATATGTTCAACTGCATCGGTTTCTATCCGGTGGCTCCGTCCAGCAATATTTATAATATCGGTTCGCCATGCGCAGAGGCTATTACGGTCCGGATGAGTAATGGAAAAAACATTGAAATGACAGCGGACAACTGGTCGCCGAAGAACCTGTACGTGAAGGAGCTTTATGTCAATGGTAAAAAGTACGATAAGTCCTACCTGACGTATGATGATATCCGTGATGGAGTGAAACTTCGTTTTGTGATGAGCAGCAAGCCGAATTACAAACGGGCGGTGTCCGATGAGGCTGTACCTCCTTCGATTTCCTTACCGGAGAAGACGCTGAAGTATAAATCATCAATTGGGTTTTAATAAGGTTAGGTATTAAGATAAAAATGGAAAGGATGAGGCTGGGCTTCATCCTTTTTTTAGAACTGATATCCGATACTTATAAAGAACGAATGCATATAGTGGGATTTCAATATAGTCCCGCTTGTTTTACTTTTTGCTCGAAAACCATTCCTTAAATTCCGCTACCCGTGCTTTGCTTACCAATACCTTCTCTGTCATTCTGGAGTGGTGCAGATTAATGGACAACCGGCTGTTGAACCATAAATCAAGATCCTTTATCGCCTCCCTTGAAATCAGAAACTGCCGGTTGACTCTGAAGAAGAGACTAGGATTCAAACAATCGACCAACTCATCCAGCGTAAGAGAAAAGTTGTATTCCACCCCGTCCGTTAAGACAGCTTTTACCTGACAATCTTTGATATAGAACAGTTGAATCATGTCGATCGAGACAGGAAGTAGCTTATCGCCTTTTATCGGTATGAGGAAATGTGTCTTGTAATTCTCCTGTTTTTTCAGCGAGTGAATGAGGTGAAGCAGTTCCTCTTCCTTATTTTCCCGTCTGCTTCCGTTTTCGGGGATGGTATCCTGCAAGTTGTCCAATTTTTCAAACGCATGTTCGATGTCCTCTTTGCCGATAGGTTTCAGCAGGTAGTCGATACTGTTCACTTTGAAGGCACGCAGGGCATATTCGTCGTAAGCCGTGGTGAAGATAATGGGGCAGGTGATGCTGATATGATCGAATATTTCGAAAGCAGAACCATCCGCCAGGTGAATATCCATAAAAACGAGTTCCGGCATCGGGTGGATGCCGAACCATTCGATGGTGGAATTGATGCTGTCCAGTATGGCAATAATTTCAGCTTCCGGTTTCACTTCGTTGAGCAGGGAAGTCAGATTGCGTACAGCAGCTTTTTCATCTTCAATAATAACTGTTTTCATAACACTTGGCTTGTCGTTCATTGTACTTCATCAATAAGAGGAATGCAAACGGAAAACTCTTTGTCCTCTGTGATTTGTATGTCCTGTTTGAATAATAGCCGGTAGCGTTTGGCGAGATTGACAAGTCCGATGCCGGTGCCGGAGGCAGCGGTCCGTTTGGGCTGAATGTCGTTGCTGACGGACAGATATCCCTCGTTGTTGGTGACGATATGGATAGTCAGCGGTTTGCGGTCGCTGATTTCATTGTGCTTCACGGCATTCTCTATCAACACCTGTACCGCCATCGGAGGGAGACGGTAGTCTTCGAAAGACTTGGCTATCTGTATATCAAACTGCAAGTTGTTCTCAAAACGCATCTTCAGCAGGAAGATATAAGCAGAGGCGAACTCCATCTCTTCCCGCAGGCTGACACTTTGCGATTCGTTGCTTTGTAGCGTATACCTCAGTACCCGCGAGAGTTCCTGAATATAATCCTGTGCCTTATCCTGATTCTCCCGTACCAATGAACGCAGCGTATTCAGTGAGTTGAACAACATGTGCGGATTGAGCTGATTCTTCAATACTTCATACTGGTTGCGGATGTTTTCCGCCTGTAACTGTTCGTTCTCAATCAATACCAGTTGCTGGCGGCGGACAAGGTAGATGATGCAGCAACTGCTGGTGACGAGGCAGGCCATGATGAAGTCTCGCAACGGATGGAGGTAATGGTGTACCATCGCATCGATGGCGGGAATGTCGAATGTCCGGTGCAGGAAGACAAACACTTGTCCCAGCAGATTGCTGAGTATCCATGTCAGGATGAAGGAAAGCAGAATCTTTGCAGCCGTTATTTTAATGGACGCCTGGTTGAAATGGAACAAGCGCGTATTGATGGCAAAAAGTATGAGTAACGAAACGAAGGTAAACAGAATCTCATTTGCCACATCCATAAACTTCATCCCCGGGAAAAGCGAATGGCTTTCGAAACGGTCGAAGAGAGAGACCGATTCCGGAAAATGAATGAGCACAGCCACCATCAGCGAGATGATGACCGTGGACAGGAAATACTTATCTTTATTGATAGCTTTCAATACCATGTTGCAAAGATAATGGTTAATTACGAATTATGCATGATGAATGGCTGTCGCTGCACGGCAGATTATTGTTTTTGGATATGTGCCGTGACGTACATCCCCGGTCGGAACTGCGGATTCGTCTCCTTGATGGAAGCGTATACTTCGAGTGAGCGGTTCACTTCGTCCACTTTTTGTCCGATGGAGATGACCGTGCCGTTGAACGTCTGTGTACCCATGCCGTTGACACGGAATTGTACGGGACTGCCTGTTTGCATATCTGCAAGGTCTTTTTCGTAGGTAGTCAGGCAAAGCATCGGTGCGCTTTTATCAATCACTTCGCAGAGAGCTTCTCCCGGATTGATGTACTTTCCCATGTTCATAGCTACATTGACCACATATCCGCTGATAGGAGCTTTTACTTCCAGAAGCGGCTGGATGCCATCCCGAAGCAGTGTTTCCGGATTCACGCCCAAAAGCGAAAGTTGTGCGGCGGCAGCATCCTGACGGCTTTTCATCGAAAGATAATCCGCTTTGCTTTGTTGGAACTTCTTCTGCGAAGCCGCTTGTTCGGCAGAGAGATTCTTTTGCCGTTCGTATTCCATACGCAGATATTCTGTTTGTGCGTGGCTGTCCAGATAAGTCTGTTGGAGGGTGATAAACTCCGGATTCTCCAAAGTGGCGATTACAGAATTCTTGGTAACGTGTTGTCCGGGGAGTAAGGAAGTGTTTTTGATCACTCCGCCGATAGTCAGTGCGACGGTTGCCTGCCGTTGGGGCGGAAGGACGATCCGGCCGTTGAACGAAACCTGATTGGGGCGGGAAGTGGCGGAAGTGATTGCATCCACTTCGGGCTGTGCAGTGGCATCGGCGTCGCTTTGACCATTGTTTTTTCCCATTTCCGGATTCACGCTTTCTGTTGCAGGGTCCGCCACGGACTCTGATTCCGCCGTTTGTTGTTGTCCCTTGCAAGCTACTAAGGCGAGCAGAAGGATGGGGTAAAATATCTTTCTCATAACTTTTTTATATTAAGTACTCTTGCAAAATAATCTTCTATATTAACAGGAAAACTGTTCATTAAAACTCTCCACTCTCCACTTATTCAAACAATTCATGTTCCAGAGCGGCAATGTTATACTGATAGACGGTTTCGATATACCCTCGCCGGATGTCCCGTGCCGTCGTGACGGACTGTATGTATTCGGCAACGCCCGTTTCGCTCTGTTGCAGTTGCAGGTTGGCGGCTTTGGTCAGTTCTTCCGCTTCTTTGAGAGCGGAAGTAGTATAATAGCGCAGGCTCTCGTTGTATCTCCGGAGAGAGGCTTCCAGTTCCATCACCTTATTGCGAAGTTCGCGGATGTTGGCATCCGCCTGAATCTGTGCCGAAGCGGCAGCCAGTCTGGCTTGCTTCACCTTGCTTTTCTGGGGCAGGAAGTAAACGGGGAAGGAGACTCCCACCATCCATGCATTCAGATTCTTCAAGGGAAGAATGTCCTGACGGGTATATCCTATGCTGATCTCCGGAAAGAAGTGGCTGCGTTCTACATGAAGCATTGCTTTCGCTTCTTCCGCCTGACTCCGGAAGTATCCGGTATGCGCTTCGGACAGATTACCGTCCGAAAGGGTGGTATAAAAGAGAGATAAGGTCGAATCTGCCGGCACAATCGGGCTGTCGGCATAACAGCACCACTGGAAACGTGCCAGTGCCGTCTTTTCCTCTTCCTGTGCCTGATACCAGCGGTTGTGCAGGTCGGCGGCGGTAGTCGTCATCATGTTCTTTTCGAGCAGGGTGATTTCTCCTTGTTGATAACGTATTTCGCCGATACGTTTCAACTCTTCCGCCATCTTGTCCTGATCACGGTACATGGAGCAGAGGTTAGCGGCATATTGATAGTAAGCCCATGCCCGTTTTACTTCCGCTATCACTTCTTTTTCCACCATCCGGCGATAATAAGTACTTGTCTTTACCTGTCGGCTGACCAGTGCATTCTTGTAAAACGGAGTCAGCAGCGAACCGAGGCTCTGTTCGAAGGCAAGTTCCTTGTCTTGCTTGTTTTCTCCGTTGAGTTGTCCCCATGAGTAACTGAATGAGGTGGGAGCTGCCTCGACAATCTCTCCGCGAGTGGCTTTTGCCTGACGGATGGCGTTGGCGGCTATTTTCAGTCTCGGATGATTTTGTTTGGCTATCTCGATGGCCTGTTCCAGACTGACCGCTTCCGGTTGCTGCGCTGAGGCGAAAGAAGGAATCAGCAGCAATAACGGCAGGATGACGAAGAACGGCAGATGAAACTTGCTTCCGGGACGTCTCCATACAGCAAATGAGTTGACAATCTTGTAGAATACCGGAATGATAAGCAAAGTCAGCACGGTAGAGATAATCAGTCCGCCGATGACGACCGTAGCCAGCGGGCGTTGTACTTCGGAACCGGCGGAAGTGGCGATTGCCATCGGGACAAATCCCAGCGAGGCGACCAGTCCGGTGAGGAATACGGGGCGCAGCAGATGTGGGGTGCCTAGAGTGAGGATTCGGTTGGTAGTCATAGCATATTTATTTCGTTTACGAAGTTCGTTGAAATGGTTCACCATCAGGATACCGTTCAGTACAGCCACACCGAACAAGGCGATGAAACCGACTCCTGCCGAGATGCTGAACGGGAGTCCGCGCAGCCAGAGGGCTACGATACCTCCGATAAGTGACAGCGGGACGGTGGAGAATACCATCAATGTATAAGTAATGTTCTTGAAAGCGAAAAACAAGATCAGCAGAATCAGCATCAGTGCTACCGGAATGACGATCATCAGCGTATTGATGGCGTTTTGCAGGTTCTCAAACTGACCGCCGTATTCGAAGTAGTAGCCCGGTTGCAGTTTGATGTTCTTGTCCAGTGTCTTCTGGATGTTGGCTACTACTTGCTGAATGTCCGCGTCGCGTACGTTCACACCAATCACGATGCGGCGTTTGGTAGCGTCGCGGTTGATCTGCAACGGACCGCTGACAAGTTCGATGCTTGCCACCTCGCCGACCGGAATCTGAATGCCTTCGGAAGTACGCACAAAGAGCTTGTCCAGATTTAAGTCTGCCACTTTCTCCTGATCCAGACGTACGACAAGGTCGAACTTCCGTTCGTTTTCGAAAACCACACCGCTGGCTTCCCCGGCATAGGCTGTCCGGATAATCGTGTTGAGTTCTTCGATATTGATGCCGTAACGGGCTATCTTGCCGCGGTTGTATTTGACAACCAGCTGAGGCAATCCCATCGTCTGCTCTACGATGACGTCTGCTGCCCCCGGCACTTTCTCTACATACGTGGCGGCTTCCTTTGCCCTCTGATAAAGTTCGTGCGTGTCTTCGCCGTATAACTTGACTGCAATATCGGCTTTCGCACCTGTCATCAGTTCGTTGAACCGGAGCTGTATCGGCTGCGAGAAGTTAAACTCGGCACGTTCCGAGAGGGGTTCGAGCGCTTCTTTCATCTTCTCTACCATTTCCGCACGGCTCGTTGCGCTGGTCCATTCCTTGAAAGGTTTCATGATGATCATCACGTCGGCGTCTTCCACTGCCATCGGGTCGGTGGGGACTTCTGCCGTACCGATCTTCGCCACTACGTGCTTGATTTCGGGAAACTGATCCATCAATGTCTTTTCCGCTTCTTCGGAGAGTTTGATACTTTCCGAAAGTGAACTTCCGGCGGGTAAGGTCATCTGCATGGCGAAGTCGCCTTCGTCCAGTGTCGGGATGAACTCGGCACCCAGACGGGTGAAGAGAAAGAGGGAGCCGATCAGTGCGGCAAAAGCAATGACTACGGTGCGTGCTTTGTGATGCAGGCAGGCATGCAGGCAACGCTGGTAGAGTTTGTTCAGCTGCTCGAAGAATCGGTCGGCAAGTGTCGGCTTCACTACGATGGTATGTTTCAGGAAGAGCGACGCCATCATAGGGACGTATGTCAGCGACAGGATCAAGGCGCCGATGATGCAGAACACCAGGGTTTTGGCCATTGGAGTGAAGTATTTTCCTTCGATTCCGTTCAAAGTCAGTATCGGGAAGAACACGATGAGAATAATCAGTACGGCGAATGTAGCCGAGCGGACTACACCGGAAGCGCCTTTTTCCACTTCTTCGTCCATCTCTTTGCGGGTCAGTGTCCGTCCGCGGAACTGCTTGCTGTAGATGTGTGCCAGGATACCTTCCAGTATGACGATGGAACCATCTACCACAATACCGAAGTCGATGGCGCCGAGGCTCATCAGATTGGCGGTCACGTTGAAAAGACGCATCATGATGAATGCGAAAAGCATAGCCAGCGGGATGACCGAAGCTACAATCAGCCCGGCACGGACGTTGCCCAGAAAGATAATAAGTACGAGGAAGACGATGATGGCTCCTTCAATAAGGTTGTTGACGACGGTGGAGATGTTCCGGTTGACCAGTTCCGAACGGTTCAGATACGGTTCGATGCTGATGCCTTCGGGCAATAAGTGCTGTATCTTTTCCACCCGCTTTTCCAGTTCCTGCGTCACTACATTGGCGTTGGCGCCTTTCAGCATCATGGCAATTCCGCCTACGCATTCGCCCTTTCCGTCCATCGTCATCGCACCGAAACGTTTGGGGGCGCCGAAGCGGACAGTGCCTACGTCACTGATGTGTACGGGAATCCCGTTCCGGTTGGCTACCACGATCTGCTCGATGTCTTTGATGCGGGTGATCATCCCTTCCGAACGGATGTAATAGGCATTCTTTGCTTTCTCGATGTAGCTTCCGCCCGTGTTCTGGTTGTTGCTGCTCAGTGCTTCGAACACTTCGCCGATGGTGATGTTCAGTGAAAACAGGGCGTCGGGGTCTACCGCCACTTCGTATTGTTTCAGATAACCTCCGAAACTGTTTATTTCCACGATGCCCGGTATGCCCGATAACTGGCGTTTCACCATCCAGTCCTGAATGGTACGGAGTTCCATAGCGTCATATTTCTCTTCGTATCCCGGAGCTACTTTCAATATGTATTGGTAGATTTCGCCCAGTCCGGTGGTGATCGGCATCATTTCCGGTGTTCCCAGTTCGGGGGAGATTTCGCCGGATACGGTTTGTATCTGCTCGTTGATCAGCTGGCGGGCATCGAGTGTGGGCACGTCTTCCTTGAAGACGACCGTTACCACTGATAGCCCGAAGCGACTGACGGAACGGATATCTTCTACATTCATGATGTTGCTCATCGCTATTTCGATGGGCATGGTGATGAGCTGCTCCACTTCCTGCGGCGCAAGCGTAGGAGATACGGTTACAATCTGCACCTGATTGTTGGTTATGTCCGGCACGGCGTCAATGGGGAGCGTCAGCATGGCATAGATTCCCCCGATAAACAGGAAGAGGGTGGTTAACCCTACGAATAGTTTTTTCCTGATCGAAAAACGTACGATAGCTTTAAACATGATTTTACAGTGTTATTGTTTCATGTTACAAAGTTACGGACTATCCTTATCCGTGATTATCGGGAAAAGATGAAGCGGAAAGATTGACAGGTGAAATGACGAAATCAAGGTCTGAACGTGAAGGGCTGTTGTCTGTCGAATCAAGGAGTTTGAACCTCCTTTGGTTATTCGCTACAACGTTTTATGCAGCGTTTTTATTGTCACTTGTCACTTTTGCGACTTAATACGTTGCAAATTAGAATGGTAAGGGTGATAATAAGAGGTGACAATAGGGTGATAATAGGCGGAACTTAGTTTTTTATTGTCACCGCAAAGAGTTGAAGCCGGGCGCTACGTCAGTTGAGACGAAACATTGAGCATTACTAAATCGAATGAAAAATGAATCAAACAGCAGTATCTCCATTGGGGGGGAGACTAAAAAGTCGATTCTATCTCTATTCTCCTCCTTCCCGAAGGAGGAGAATAGAGATACTATTGACTATCATTTGACTCAAAACATGTTTGGACATGAACATAAACTCTATAACATTATCGATAGAACTCTATGTGGTTAGATCTCAATGACTTATAGTTTCCTGTCATTTCTTGTAATGGAAACTGTCGTTTCCCGGTGAGGGAACGGTCGTTCCTTATAATGGAGACGACCGTTCCTTTTAAAGGGAACTGGCGTTTCCTCCGAGGAAACCAACGCTTGCCCCATATGATACTGATGCTTGATTTATATGAACTGACAATTTAGCGTATAACTGAATCGTTGTTAAGCCATTCGGCATGGATACGAAGAAACAAGCAATCTTATGCTGCGGCAGAACATTTCTTTGCATAACCTCGTTTATTATATAACAAACTAAATATATATTCAGTATGAAGTCATTCATCTTAATGGTTATAACAATGGTATGTGCAATCTCTCTGGAAGCGCAGAATAAGTCTTTATACGATTTCAATGTGACCACGATTGATGGTAAGGAATTTCCGCTTTCTTCTTTGAAAGGAAAGAAAGTGCTGGTAGTAAATGTAGCCTCCAAATGCGGACTGACGCCACAGTATGCCAAACTGCAAGAGCTATATGATAAATATAAGGATAAGAATTTTGTAATCATCGGCTTTCCTGCCAACAACTTTATGGGACAGGAACCGGGAAGCAATGAAGAGATCGCTCAGTTCTGCTCCTTAAAGTATGACGTTACTTTTCCGATGATGGCCAAGATTTCCGTCAAGGGCAAAAACATGTCGCCACTTTACCAATGGCTGACGGAAAAGAAACTGAACGGCAAAGAAGATGCGCCCGTCCAGTGGAATTTTCAGAAGTTTATGATTGACGAGAACGGAAACTGGGTCGGCTTTGTGGCCCCCAAAGAGAGTCCGCTCTCGGAGAAAATCGTTACTTGGATAGAGCAGGAGTAGGAGCAGGGAAAAGAGACGGAATAAGGGATACTTTCTTTAATTCCCCTTCGAAGTTGGGGGTGAAAATACCTTTTCCGAGGTTTTCTTCTATTTCTTCGATGGTCCAGAATCGTCCGCCGTCCAGTTCGTCACTGGGGTGCAGTTCACCGTCGTAAACAGTTTTGTGAACAAAGACAAGTTCTTTCTCACGATCCGATTCGAATACATAGCTGGTTAGCAGTTCGGGAGTAAAGTCCGTGATGCCTAGTTCTTCGCGGACTTCCCGTTTGAGTGCGATTTCTACGCTTTCGCCCAGGTCAATATGTCCGCCAACGGCTGTGTCCCATTTTCCGGGCTGGATGTCTTTCCATTCCGGACGTTTCTGCAGATATAAATCTCCTTTCGAATTGAAAACGTGAAGATGGATGACAGGATGAAGGAGCTTGCTTCCGCTATGGCATTCTCCGCGTGTGGCGGCTCCGGTGATGTTTCCCTGTTCGTCTACGATGGGAAACATTTCTTGATTATTATCGCTTGGCATAGTTGTTTTTACTTTTTGGTTTACGGTATCAGCAGAGAAGAATCTCCATAACTCAGAAAACGGAAATCGTGCGCCAGCGCATAATCATAAATTGTGCGCCAGTTTCCCTTCACGAAGGCGGAAACCAAAAGTAACAGCGTACTTTGCGGCTGGTGAAAGTTGGTCACCATCGCTTTCACTATCTTATACTGATATCCCGGAGCTATGATAATCTGCGTACTGCTGTGAAGGGCTTCCAGCCCGTTCCTGTCGAGGTAACCTAAAATCTTTTGCAGTGCGACTACAGGCGGAATCTGATCATACTTTTCGTATGGCTGCCATTGTTTGACGTGCAGTTCTTCTTCCGTAGCATCGGGATTTTCCGCCAATGTTACTCCGATGTGATACAGGCTTTCGAGCGTACGCACCGAAGTGGTGCCTACAGCAACAGCGCAACCGTCATGATCGATCAGCTTTTTGATCGTAGCCCGATTGACGGAGATATACTCCGTATGCATCTCATGTCCTTCTATCTCTTCGCTTTTCACGGGCTTGAAGGTTCCCGCGCCTACATGAAGTGTCAGTTCTTCCAGATCGATGCCTTTTTCCTGCAATGCTTCCAGTACACGGGGAGTGAAGTGCAGTCCGGCTGTCGGTGCGGCTACCGAGCCTTTTATTTTGGAATAAACGGTCTGATAAGTTTCTTTATCGCTCTCTTCCGTATCCCGGTTCAGATATGGTGGAATCGGCAGTTCTCCGAACACTTCGAGGATATCGGCAAAGGTTACTTCCGGATTGTCCCAGGAGAAATCAATCCAGTGGCTGGTGCCCCTGCATTCTCCACGGGTAGCGGTCAGAGTGATCGGGAAACCTTTTACCGTCATCTCCCGTTTCAGTGCTCCGTCTTTCCATTTCTTCAGGTTACCGATCATGCAGAGCCAGGCAGCGTGTTCCGTTTGCTGGAAGTTCAATACATAATCGTTGGGCTGAATCGGTTCCAGACAGAAGACCTCGATCAGCGCCCCCGTTTCTTTGCGGAAGTGGAGGCGTGCCTGAATCACCTTCGTGTTGTTGAATACCATCAGGCTTCCTTTCGGAAGATAGTCCGGCAAGGATGTGAAGACATCCTCGCTTACTTCACCGTGGCGATATACCAACAGTTTTGACTGGTCTCGTACTGCTAAAGGAAATTTGGCGATTCGTTCATCCGGTAGTGGATAGTTGTATTCGCTGATGTGAATATGTTTCGGGTCTTCTTTCATTCTCGTTTCAATAAAAAAAGCATCAATAACCCATCGATTATCAATGCTTTGTCGGTAGTCGGGATGACAAGATTCGAACTTGCGACCACACGCCCCCCAGACGCGTACTCTACCGGGCTGAGCTACATCCCGAATTGCGGTTGCAAAAGTAGTGCTTTATTTTTAAATAGCAAATAAATAGCCTGTTTTTTTCCATTAGCTGATTTTAGGATAAGTTTCCGTTTGCGGAATAAAAAGTCCTTTAGTCCATAATAATTCTAAATAATATAGGTGGTTGCAAACTAACATAACAGGGTTTTGTTTATGAAATTAAGTGAATAGATAGTGCGTAACTTCTTTAAAATGAAACCATATCGGCATACGAGACATGAGAGTAGTTTAGGATAGTATATTTTTGTATTTAGTTTTATTTAATGAGGGGGTAAATGTGTATAATAAAAATAGAGAAACGTTAGAAGCTTATGTCTTAGGTGATGATTTTAAGTATTTTCAGAATTTGAAGTATCTTCCCCTAAGCGTTTATCCTTCTAATATTCAGTCTGCTTTGGTCGTGTATTGCTTCAGCGGAAAGGCCAAGCTTAATGTATATGATGATTCGCATTGGATACAGCCGCAGGAATTGATTATTCTGTTGCCGGGACAATTCGTTTCGTTCACCGAGGCCAGTGATGATTTTCTGACTACTACGTTGGTGGTGTCGCCTACAATGTTCAGCGATGCGCTGAGCGGTGTGCCTCGCTTTTCACCGCATTTCTTTTTCTATATGAGGACCCATTATTGGTATCCTCAGACCGAAAATGATACCCGGCGGTTGATGAATTTCTTTGGAATGGTAAAGGATAAAGTGACGTCTAATGATATATACAGGCGTGAGCTGATTATTCATTTATTAAGATACTTATATTTGGAATTGTTTAATGCTTATGAAAAGGAGGCATCTCTGATGACTACCCGAAAAGATACTCGTAAAGAGGAATTGGCTAATAAATTCTTTGGGTTGATAATGAAGCACTTCAAGGAGAATAAGGATGTTGCTTTCTATGCTGATAAGTTGTGTATCACATCCAAATACCTGACGATGGTGATCAAGGAAGTGAGCGGCAAATCTGCCAAAGACTGGATTGTAGAATACATCGTACTCGAAATAAAGGCTTTGCTGAAGAATACGAATATGAATATTCAGGAAATTGCCGTGAAAACAAATTTTGCCAATCAGTCGTCTTTGGGACGTTTCTTCAGGAAACATACCGGAATGTCATTGTCCCAATACCGGATGAGTAACTTAGGATAATATAGAAGATGCCTGTAGGGAATAAAGGCATATGTGGGGAGAGGAGAATGGGAAAGGGAAAGAAGAAATGGGAAACCTTTTAGGGAATCCCATTCTCCTTCATTATTATAATAAGTTTCAAGATCAGACTCCCATACATTCGCGATAGAAGTCAAGCATTTCAAAAATTGTGTCTTTATCAGCTGTCTGGTTGATGCAAATATCTCCGATCTCTTTCAGTAAAGTGAAATTGACCGTTCCTGAGGTATTTTTCTTATCATGTTGCATAAATGCGTAGAGTTGTTCGTACTGCTTACAGTCGAATGCGAATGAACCATAATTCTCTTTGATGAATTGGATGGTCTGTCGCATCTTGTCTTTCGGAAAGCCGACTTTGAGGTGTGACAGGTAAAGCTCGCATACGATTCCCCATGCTACGGCATAGCCATGCAGCACGGGGCGATTCTCAGCCAATGCCAGACTTTCGAAGGCATGTCCTGCTGTATGTCCCAGATTCAGTGCTTTACGGATGCCACGCTCGAAGGGGTCTTGCTCCACAATGTCTTCCTTCACCTGTACCGATCGTCCCACCATATTTTTGAGATATGCATAATCAATGTTATTGGTATTGAAATCCAGTAATTCGACCCAGTGTGCGGTATTGCTGATTAATCCGTGCTTTAACATTTCAGCGTAACCGGAGAAGAAATTCTGTGCATCGAGGCTGCGCAGGAATTCAGTTTCAATCAGCACACTGTCTGCCGGAGCAAACGAGCCTATCTCGTTTTTCAGTCCGTTGAAGTTGATACCTGTCTTACCGCCGACGGATGCGTCGACCATAGCCAACAGTGTAGTGGGTATATTGATATAAGAAATCCCCCGTTTGAAGGTAGCGGCGGCAAAGCCTCCCAAATCTGTTACCATGCCCCCACCAAGGTTGATGAGCAATGAGTGACGTGTAGCCCCTTGCTGACTCAGTGCCATCCATACGGAGGCCAGAGTCTCCAGTGTCTTATGCACATCTTCGGCTCCGATACAGATTTCGACTGCGTCTTTCAGAAACGATACCTCTTTCAATGAGGGCAGACAAAGACGCTGGGTATGTTCGTCTGTGAGGATGAATAACTTGTCATGCGGACACCTTTCAATGGCACGACCGAGGCTTGTTTCCAAGCTTTCGCAGAGAATGACTTCTTGTTTACTCATGATTCTTTTGCTTTTTCTTGGTGCAAATGTATATAAAATATCTTTTTTTACTTACTTTTGTCTCGTTAAAACGTTCAATTATGAAAGCATTGTTTCCTGTATTTTGCCGTCCTTTGGGATATGTGGTGTTGTTAGTAGCTTTGTTTCTTCTTCCGATTTTGCTAATGCAAGGGTTGATAACCGACCATAACCTGCTATTTTATAAGGAATGTACGAAGCTGTTGATGATGGCAGGATGCTTGCTGATCATCTTTGCCTTAAGCAAGAATGAAAGCCGCGAGACGGAACAGATTCGTAATGCGGCAGTCCGGAATGCAGTCTTTCTGACTTTTCTGTTTGTTTTCGGTGGTATGTTGTGGCGTGTTCTGCAAGGAGATGTGATCAATGTAGACACTTCTTCTTTTCTCACCTTTTTAATCTTTAATGTGCTTTGTTTGGAGTTTGGTCTTAAAAAAGCGCTTGTTGATCGATTCTTCAAAAGATAATTTTCTATTAAATTAAACCTTTTACGATTCTATTTGTCAAAAAGACATTGTTATTACTCTACTAATCGTAATTAAGGTAAATGAAAAGATTATCAGTTTGGTGGGTGCTTACACTGTTATGCACCTTCTCTATTTTTGCACAGAATAAGGTGATTACCGTTTCGGGGCGTGTTGTCGAATCTGACTCTAAAGAGCCAGCTGCACAGGCAACTATTCAATTGTTATCGTTGCCGGATAGCGCTTATGCAGCCGGTATAGCAAGTAGTAATAAGGGTTGGTTTACGCTCCCTAAAGTGAAAGCGGGGAAATATTTGTTGAAGGTTTCTTACATCGGTTTCCGTACGAAATTCGTTCCTGTACAATTATCCAATAATGTGACTGAAAAGAAAATGGGGACAATCTCTCTGGACCCTGATGCAGTGATGCTGAGCGAGGCTGTGATTACGGCGGAAGCTCCTCCTGTTACTGTAAAAGCTGATACTACAGAGTATTCTGCAGCGGCTTACCCTGTACCGGAAGGTTCCATGTTAGAAGATCTTGTGAAAAAAATTCCAGGAGCTGAAGTGAGTGATGAAGGTAAAATTACTATAAATGGTAAGGAAATAAAAAAGATAATGGTTGATGGAAAGGAATTTTTTTCTGATGACCCGAAAGTCTCTATGAAGAACTTACCTGCTAATATGATTGAGAAAGTAAAGGCTTATGATAAAAAAAGTGATATGGCACGTATCACAGGAATTGATGATGGAGATGAAGAGCCCGTCTTGGATTTGACCGTTAAGAAAGGTATGAAAAAAGGATGGATTGGAAATCTTATTGCAGGGTATGGTAGCCAGGATCGGTATGAAGGGGGAGTAATGATCAGCCGCTTTAAAGATGATGCCAGTCTTTCAATTATAGGTTCTGCAAATAATACTAATAATAAGGGATTTTCTGAATTTGGTGATGCCGGACAAGGACTAGGTGGAGGTAATGCTGGTTCAGGTATTACAACTGCACAATCGTTGGGAGTCAACTTCGCTAAGGATACTAAAAAGTTGCAGATCGGGGGGAATGTACAATATGGACATTCTGATAATGACGCTCGTCGCAAAACCTCTTCAGAAACATTTTTGGGGGAAACATCTTCTTTTGCTCAAAGTGAGAACTTTTCAAATCGTAATCGTCATGATTTTCGCGTTGATTTCCGTTTGGAGTGGAGACCTGACACATTGACTACGATTATTTTCCGTCCTAACGGTAGTTATTCACAAACAGAATCTAGCAGTCGTTCTTGGTCAAAGACAGAAAATAACTCGCATAGTCCTGTTAATGAAAAAGAGGCAGCTTCTTCTTCTAAAAGTCATAATGCATCTTTTAATGGTAGCTTGATGGCTTTTCGAAGATTGAACAATAAAGGACGAAACTTGTCTTTGGGTGCACGTTTCGGATATAGTGACAGCGAGTCCGATTCTTATTCTGATTCAAAGACTGAATTCTTCGAAAAGGATAGTATTTCTGATATTTCGCGCTATACAGACAGAAATAGTGATAGTCGTAACTGGAGTGTATCAGCTTCTTATACAGAACCTGTATTTAAAAATCACTTTTTGCAGTTGCGTTATGAATTTGCTCATCGCAAACAGTTATCACAATCATTAGTGTATGATAGTATTAACTACTATCCGTATCCTGAATATATAGAGCGTGGGTATGATAATGAACTAAGTACACGTGTGGAGAATTTCTATGATACTCATACTGCTGATGTTTCTGTACGTGGTATTCACCCTAAGATGATGTATAGTGTAGGAGTGGGGGTGACTCCTCAGTCATCCTTAAGTAAAACGACAATTGGTCCGAACTATAAGAAGAATCTTCCAGAACAGAATGTTTTGAATTGGGCTCCTTCAGTAATGTTCCGTTATATGTTTAATAAACAACATGTATTAATGTTCCGTTATCGTGGAAGAAGCAGTACACCTAACATTGAGGACCTGCAGGAGGTGATTGATATAACCGACCCGATGAACCTAAGATATGGTAATCCGAATTTGAAACCATCATTTAATAATAATTTTACTCTCGATTATAGAAAGTTTGTACCGGAATCTATGCGTAGCTATTCTGCTAATTTGTATTATACAAGTACATTGAATTCTGTAGCAAATAGAATGACATATGATCCTCAGACGGGTGCTCGGGTTTATAAGAAAGAAAATGTAAATGGTAACTGGCAAGCAAGAGGATTTTTTTCATTCAATACACCGTTGAAGAACAAGAAATTTACAATTTCATCTAATACAAATGCACGATTTAGTGATGCTGTAAGTTATACAAGTGTCGGAAGTTCTAAAAATGCAGATCAGGAACTAAGTACAACGCATAATTTAGGGTTAGGAGAACGGTTTACCAGTAGTTATCGTAGTGAAGTTTTTGATATATCCTTAAGTGGTTCTGTTAATTATAATTTGGTCAGAAATAGTAAACAAGAAAATAGTAATCGAGAAACATTCGACTACTATATTGGAGGTAATACCAATGTAAACCTTCCTTGGCAAGTCTCGATTTCCACAGATATTAATTGTCGATTTAAAGATGGATATACAGGTGGGCTTAATAATAACGAAGTGATGTGGAATGCACAAATTTCGAAGAATTTTTTAAAGAATAATTCGGGTACAATTCGTTTTAAAATATATGATATCTTAAAACAACAAAGTAGTTTGTCGCGTTCGATTAGCGAAACAATGATGAGTGATACTGAATATAATACTTTAGGAAGTTATTTCATGGTACATTTTGTATATCGCTTTAATACGTTGGGTGGAAAGTCACCAAATCGACGTGGACCGGGTGGTGGACCTAGAGGAGGACATGGCTTTGGCGGCGGTGGCAGACCTATGCGTTTCTAAATTGTGACTAGCTCTGAATGAAAACGGGAAAGTCCCGATGGTAATGAACATGACTAACATGACTTGCCATCGGGACTTTTTTGTTTATCCGATAATTTGCTTTATATTTGTTGTTCAGTATCCATATAAAAAAGGAGTATCCTATGATTGACTGGAACATACTAGTTAGCCAGATAGCTACGGTTGCTTTTGATATCGTTTATTTTGGAGCCATTATCAGTACGATTGTCGTTATCATTCTTGATAACCGGAATCCGGTGAAGACTATGGCATGGATACTCATATTACTTTTCCTCCCAATTGTCGGTCTTGTTTTTTATTTCTTCTTTGGTCGGAGTCAGCGTCGGGAACGTATCATCGGTCAAAAAAGTTATGACCGCCTTTTGAAGAAACCTATGGCGGAATACATGGCGCAAGACTGTTCGGATGTACCTGAAGAATATGCCCGCCTTATCCAACTTTTCCAGCATACCAATCAAGCTTTTCCATTTGAGGGAAACCGTATTGCTGTCTATACGGAAGGCTATACCAAATTGCAATCATTGCTTCGTGAGCTCCAAAAGGCGAAACAACACATTCATATAGAATACTATATCTTTGAAGATGATGCTATAGGACGTTTGGTAAGGGATGTACTAATCGAAAAAGCATCTCAGGGGGTTGAAGTAAGAGTAATTTATGATGATGTGGGGTGCTGGCATGTACCTAACCGCTTTTTCGAGGAAATGCGTAATGCAGGTATTGAAGTCAGGAGTTTCTTGAAAGTACGCTTCCCTTTGTTTACAAGCAGGGTCAATTATCGTAACCACAGAAAAATAGTCGTGATAGACGGACGTATCGGCTTTGTGGGAGGTATGAACCTGGCAGAACGTTATATGCGTGGTTTCTCATGGGGAATTTGGCGTGACACCCATATTCTGATAGAAGGAAAGGCTGTGCATGGTCTGCAAACGGCCTTTTTGCTCGACTGGTATTTCGTTGACCGTACATTGATTACAGCTTCACGTTATTTCCCAAAGATAGAATCTTGTGGAAGTTCATTAGTGCAGGTGGTTACCAGTGAACCCATTGGCCCCTGGAAAGAAATCATGCAGGGACTGACTATGGCGATCAATGGAGCGAAGAAGTATTTCTATATGCAAACCCCTTATTTCCTGCCGACAGAGCAAGTACTTGCCGCTATGCAGACAGCTGCACTGGCAGGAGTAGATGTGCGTTTGATGTTGCCGGAACGTGCCGACAACCGAATCACTCATTTGGGATCGCATTCTTACCTGGCAGATGTGATGCAGGCAGGTGTCAAAGTCTATTTTTATAAGAAAGGGTTTCTGCACTCCAAACTGATGGTTTCTGATGATATGCTCTCTACAGTAGGGTCTACCAATGTTGACTTCCGTAGTTTTGAGCATAATTTTGAAGTAAATGCCTTTATGTATGATGTGGAAACGGCTCTTGAAATGAAGGAGATATTCCTTCAGGATCAGCGGGAAAGTACACAGATCTTTCTGAAAAACTGGGTGAAACGTTCGTGGAGGAGGAGGGCAGCAGAGTCTGTCGTTCGTTTGTTGGCTCCGCTGCTTTAAAAAGGATGCTTCCTTTATCTGATATACTTTTATCTTATCTGAAAAGCGAGAAATTCACACTTCCATAGACTCTTCTTTCTATGAAATGCGGATGATCTTCAAAGTTATTTTGCTTACCATGCTCCAATACAAACAAACCTCCTTCTTTGAGCAGATTATTTTTGAATATTAGTTCCGGTATCGATTCCAGCTCCTTTAAAGCGTAAGGAGGGTCGGCAAAGATAAAATCAAACTGCTCTCGTCCGCTGTTGATAAACTTAAATACATCGCCACGGATAGGCAGACATTTGTCAGTTTGTACTTCTTTCATTATTTTGCAGATAAACGAGTGATGAGCCGGATCTTTTTCCACACTGATCACACGGTCGCAGCCTCGGGATACCAGTTCGATACTGATACTGCCTGTGCCTGCAAACAAGTCAAGTGCAGTTACTCCTTCTTCGAAGTCAATATAATTATTAAGTACATTGAACAGATTCTCCTTGGCGAAATCTGTTGTAGGGCGTGCTTTGAATGTACGTGGTACATCAAATCTTCTTCGTTTATAAATACCGCTGATTACTCGCATGTTAATAAGGCTTGCATGTCAATATTGTTGGCAGGATTCATAATGAATACCTGCAGAATGAATTTTTTCAGTTCGTTCATCAATGTCTCTTTGTCCGACAGAGTGCCTGTCAGATGTAGTTCATCCCGTTCCTGATTAAATTCCAGTTGCTTCCAGACATATAATAGATAGTAGATACGATCTTCGGTTTGCATGCACTCGAAAGAGTTGGCCAAAAGTAGCTGTCCCCGTTCGAAACAGTAAATGTCAATGGCATCTTTGCGTACTGAAGCATACATTTTCTTACTATTCCCCAGTCTGCTTTTGATAGAAAAATACTCGATGAGCGGGGTAGACTGAGAGTAGAAGCGGGCTTCGGGATATTGTTCATTTAAGAATGTATAGGTGCTTTTGTCTATGCCGAAGATTACGACTACATTATTCTTTTTCAGAATATTGTACATCACTATTTCATTCTCCCGTTTCTGATGATTGTGATAGAATAAAAGCTCTGCCTGTTCTTCCTCAAACAGTTCCAATGGTATCATGGTAAAGCGTTTGCTGGCTATCATGATGTTCACCCGTTTGTAGGAGTAGCTTAAAAAGTCCGATTCGTGGAAAACGTTTTTAAGATTGGCTGTCAGAGACAGAGAGGTGTCTACCTCTTTTTCGAACAGCGACTGCGAATTGTCGTTAATCGGATTGTAGATAGAAAAAGAAAATCCATCCGTACTAAGACGGATGGATAAAGTATATTGTTTTGATTTTGTAAAATCAATCATTATTCCCAGTTACCAGCACCATTGTTAGGATTGTCAATAGAACCTACCATCAAACCTGAGTATCTGCCCAGTTTTTCATTAAGGTCTTTCAAATTGATAATTTCTTGTCTGTCAAGTCCGCCCAAGTAAGTTTCATATGGAGCTTTCACTTCAAACAAGTATACAGGAGCACCTGATTTAGCTGTGTCGTTTTTAACATTCATTTCAAAGATAGCACCGTTGCCATAAGGAATGTACTTCATTGAATCTGCATTGAAACCTTTTGGATAGATGGTGTCCATTACAGCTACCCACATGGTGTCACGCTTAAAGTTTTCAAGTCCGTTTTTCTTAACTTCATCATACTTGCCTGTTTTTTTAGCTTTGTTGATGATTGCCATTGCTTTCTTCTCAGTCAAGCCGCTTTCCAATTGGTCGTCTGTCAGCTGACCAACTTTCATAACGAAAGGTAATTTTTGATTTTTAACGAAATCAATCAGTGTGTCAAAATGTTCTGTGTACATTCCGTGATGAAGCGAACGGTATTCCTGTTGTGCTTTACGGATGTCGATCAAACGGGCAATGACAGCCTGCTCTCTTTCCTTTTTCGCTTTTTCAAAATTGATAGGACCCATAATACTGCTATAGCAAATGTAGATTAATGCAGCAGCACAGAGTACTAATACAATATTAAATACTGTTTTCATGATAAATTATGTTTTTAGTTGTTATATTCGCATCGCAAAAATAGAATAAATAAATTTAAATACGATAGTTCCTCGAACTTTTTTCTCGTACAAAAATGATAAATAACTATTTAGAAAGGCAAATTAAGGAAAATTTTCCTTATCAACCAACTTTTGAGCAGGAAATAGCTGTAAAATCTCTTTCAGAGTTTCTGCTTTCCACACTGGCGGATGAAGTATTTATCCTCAGAGGCTATGCCGGCACTGGTAAAACATCTTTGGTAGGGGCATTGGTGAAGACGATGGATCAGTTACAGCAAAAGGCTGTGTTACTGGCTCCTACTGGTCGTGCTGCAAAAGTTTTTTCATCCTATGCCGGTCACCCGGCTTTTACAATTCATAAGAAAATATACCGGCAGCAGTCGTTTTCTAATGAAACCAGTAATTTTTCAATAAATGACAATCTTGCTACGAATACTTTGTTTATAGTCGACGAAGCTTCAATGATTTCCAATGAAGGATTGTCGGGCAGTATGTTTGGGACGGGAAGATTATTGGACGACCTGATACAGTTTGTTTATTCCGGTCAGGGGTGCCGTCTTTTGTTGATGGGAGATACTGCGCAGCTTCCTCCGGTAGGTGAGGAGTTGAGTCCGGCACTTTTTGCAGATGCATTAAAGGGATATGGATTGGAAGTGCGGGAAGTTGACTTGACGCAAGTGGTTCGTCAGATACAGGAATCGGGCATTTTGTGGAATGCGACTCAATTGCGTCAGCTGATAGCGGAAGATAATTGCTACTCTTTACCTAAAATAAAGATAACAGGTTTTCCAGATATAAAGATGGTGCCGGGTACGGAATTGATTGATGCCATCACTAGTTGTTATGATCATGACGGCATGGATGAGACGATTGTGATCTGTCGTTCTAATAAACGCGCGAACCTATATAATAACGGAATACGTGCACAGATCCTTTGGCGGGAAGATGAACTGAATACGGGAGATATGTTGATGATAGCCAAAAATAATTATTATTGGACAGAGCAATATAAGGAAATGGACTTCATTGCCAATGGAGAAATAGCAGTCGTGCGTCGTGTCCGTAAGACGCGTGAGATGTATGGTTTTCGCTTTGCGGAAGTGACTCTCAGGTTTCCTGACCAGAATGATTTTGAACTGGATGCCAATTTGCTGCTGGATACTCTTCACTCTGATTCTCCCGCATTGCCAAAAGTAGATAATGACAGATTATTTTATACCATACTTGAAGATTACGCAGATATATCTAACAAGCGGGACCGGATGAAAAAGATGAAAGCAGATCCACACTACAATGCGTTGCAGGTGAAATATGCTTATGCGATAACTTGTCATAAAGCACAAGGTGGGCAATGGCAGAATGTTTTTCTTGATCAGGGATATATGACGGATGAATATTTGACTCCGGATTATTTTCGCTGGTTGTATACGGCATTTACTCGCGCCACGAAGACATTGTATCTGGTGAATTATCCCAAAGAACAAATTTTATAAAAGATTTCTTTTTTTTCTTCGTAAATAATTGATTCCCAGTCTAGATGAATGGGGAGATACTCGTTGTGAAAAAATAAATATGAGATTATATTTATTTTTTTTCAAAAACCTCTAAGTGTTTTTCAAGGTATGGGTTGTTATATAAATGTGAATCGAAAATAATAAATGGAATATCGATTCTAATATTTATATAAAAACTAATGTTTAATCTTAAATTCAAGTGTATGAGAATCAATGACTCGTGTAGAGGCTCGAAGATTTTTCGGGCATTGTTGATCTTGATGCTATTCGCCCTTCCGGCACAATCTGCAATAGCACAGTTAACAATTAGGATCTCCAATTCTTCTTTAGGAACTGTGATTAAGCAAATCCAGTCTCAATCCAAGTATCAATTTTTTTATGATGACAATTTGGCTTCAATGCGAATAGAGTCATTGAATGTTAAAGATGTTTCTTTGGTAGAAGTACTGGATAAGGCTTTGAAAGGGAAAAATGTCGTTTATAAAATTGATGACAATGTTGTTTATTTGTCGAAAGCAAATGCATCTTCTTCGACAAAGTCGACTCAACAACAACAGAAAGTAACAGGTAAGGTGGTAGATGCTAATAACGAACCTTTGATTGGCGTTTCTGTATTGGAAAAAGGAACAACTAATGGTACTATTACTGATTTTGATGGTAATTATACATTAGTCGTTACAGGTTCAAATGCAGTTTTGCAATTTTCGTATGTTGGATATCAAACTTTGGAGAGGGCTGTAGCAGGAAAGACTGCTATTAATATCACTTTAAAGGAAGATGCTCAAGTCTTGGATGAAGTCGTAGTTACGGCATTGGGAATCAAACGCTCAGAAAAAGCGCTGTCTTACAATGTACAGCAGGTAAATGCTGATGCAGTGACTACCAATAAAGATCCTAACTTTATTAACTCATTGAGTGGTAAAGTGGCAGGTGTTAATATCAATGCTTCTTCATCCGGAGTGGGCGGTGTATCTAAAGTAGTGATGCGTGGTACAAAATCTATCATGCAGTCTTCCAATGCATTGTATGTAGTAGATGGGGTTCCGATGTACTCCAATGCAAATAAAGTGAATGGGACAGAGTTTTCTTCTAAAGGAAATACTGAGCCGATTGCCGACATTAACCCGGAAGATATTGAATCAATGTCTGTGTTGACTGGTGCGGCAGCAGCTGCACTTTACGGTTCTGATGCTGCCAATGGTGCGATTATCATTACTACTAAAAAAGGAAAAGAAGGTCGTGTGAATATCACAGTGAATAGTAATGTTGAGTTTAATGCTCCTTTGGTAATGCCTCGTTTCCAGACACGTTATGGTACAGGTATTGGTGGCGTGAAAGATGATAACTCCAGTCGTAGCTGGGGCCCTAAACTGACAGAAGCCAGATATTTTGGATATAATCCTCGTGATGATTATTTTCAGACTGGTGTTATAGGTACAGAAAGCGTATCATTCTCTACCGGTTCGGAAAAGAACCAGACTTATGCTTCCGCTGCAGCGGTTAATTCAAAAGGTATCGTTCCTAACAACAAATATGACCGTTATAATTTCAACGTACGCAATACTACTTCATTTCTTGATGATAAGATGACATTGGATGTAAATGCCAGCTACATTTTGCAGAAAGACCGCAATATGGTGAATCAGGGTACTTACAACAATCCGTTGGTAGGAGCTTATCTGTTCCCTCGTGGTAATGACTGGGAAGATATTAAAATGTACGAACGCTATGACGTTGCACGTAAGATCTATACTCAGTACTGGCCGACAGGTGATGGTAATATGACTATGCAGAATCCTTATTGGGTGAACTACCGTAACTTGCGTGAAAATAAGAAAGACCGCTATATGTTAGGTGCAAGTCTGAATTATCAGATTCTTGACTGGTTAAATGTTTCCGGACGTGTCCGCCTGGATAATTCTAACAATGATTATACGGAAAAGGCTTATGCCAGTACAAATACTCAGCTGACAGAGTTGTCTGATCGTGGTCTTTATGGCATTTCCAGAAGCTACGAAAAGCAGTTGTATGCAGACTTCCTGGTAAGTGTGAACAAAACATTCGGTGAAAAATGGTCTTTACAAGCTAATATGGGTGGATCGTTTACTGATATGCGATATGATGAAATGGCTGTACGCGGACCTATTGCTGATGATTCAAAAACGTTTGCTGGTGAAAAAGCCGGATTGACAAACGGTTTCTATATTCAAAACCTGAGTACGACCAAGACAAGCAAAATGCAGTCAGGATGGCGTGAACAGACTCAGTCTATCTATGCATCTGCCGAAGTTGGCTACCAAAGTACTTATTATCTGACATTGACAGGTCGTAATGACTGGCCTTCACAGTTGGCAGGCCGTAACTCTGTCAATAAATCATTCTTCTACCCTTCGGTAGGTATGTCTGTAGTGTTATCTGAATTGATGCCTAAATTGAATAAGGACTATCTGTCTTACTGGAAGATACGCGGTTCTTTTGCTTCTGTAGGTACAGCATTCGAAAGATATATAGCTAATCCTTTGTTCGCATGGAATACCAGTATCGGTCAGTGGAGTAACCTGACTGACTTCCCGGTATATGACTTGAAACCGGAACGTACCAATTCTTTTGAAGTAGGTATGAATATGCGTTTTCTTAAGAACTTCGAACTGGATGTGACTTATTATAACGCCAAGACAATGAATCAGACATTCAATCCTGAGTTGCCGGTAGGTGAATATGCTCGTATCTACATTCAGACAGGTGCAGTTCGCAATCAAGGTCTTGAGTTAGCGTTGAATTACAATAATACATGGAAAGATTTTACTTGGAATACAGGAGTTACTTATTCAATGAACAAGAATAAGATTCTTACCTTAGCTGATAATGCCATCAATCCTATCACTCGCGAGAAATTCTCTATTTCTTCTCTGAATATGGGTGGTCTGGGTAGTACCCGTTTCATCCTGAAAGAAGGTGGAAGCATGGGTGACATTTACTCCTTGATGGATTTGAAGAGAGATGCCAATGGAGCTGTTTATATCGATGAGAACAACAGTGTTGTAACAGAGAGTCTGGAAGCTAATAATTACATCAAATTAGGTAGTGTATTGCCGAAAGGAAACTTGGCATGGCGTAACAATTTCAGTTGGAAAAACATTAATGTGGCATTCCTTGTATCAGCTCGTCTGGGTGGAGTTGTATTCTCACGTACACAAGCTGTTCTTGATAACTTCGGAGTTTCTGAAGCATCTGCTGCTGCACGTGACAAAGGTTATGTATCGGTAAATGGAAACGACCGTGTAAATCCGGAAGGCTGGTATTCAGTAGTAGCTGGTGGTACGGCTGTTCCTCAGTATTATATTTATTCCGCTACTAATATTCGTTTGCAGGAAGCTTCTATCGGTTATACTATTCCGAGAAAATGGCTGGGCAATGTGTGTGATATCAAAGTTTCATTGATCGGACGTAATCTTTGGATGATCTACAACAAGGCTCCTTTCGATCCTGAAAGCGTGGCATCTACTGATAACTTCTATCAGGGAATTGACTACTTTATGATGCCTTCATTGCGTAATATTGGCTTTAATCTGAGCTTTAAATTCTAAATAAATCAAGATAGGTATGAAAAATATAATAAATAAATTAGTATTTGGATCTCTTACCGTTGCCTTGTCCTCGTGTATCGGTAACTATGAGAATATCAATTCCAACCCATATGAAGCTCCTGATTTGTCAGCGGATGGATATGCTTTGGGATCTGCCATGAATAACCTGGCCGGTTGCGTGGTATCACCGGATGTAAATACAGCTCAGTTCACAGACTGCTTGTTGGGCGGACCTTTAGGCGGATATTTTGCCGATTCTAATGCCGGTTTTACAGAAACCATTTCAAACTTCAATCCGAAAGACGACTGGAGCCGTGTGTTTCTGAAAAGTGATAAGATTATTCCGACATTATATTCTAATCTGACCCAAGTGAAACTTGTATCACAAAATACGAATGATCCGGTTCCTTATGCCATTGCACAAGTGATAAAGGTGGCAGCTATGCATCGTGTAACTGATGCTTTCGGTCCGATACCTTATTCTCAGATAGGTGCGAATGGTGAAATTGCTACTCCTTATGATTCTCAGGAAGTGACATATAATACATTCTTCGATGAGTTGAATGCAGCTATTGCCACACTCAATGAGAATTCTAACGAACAGCTCGTTCCTACAGCCGACTATATATATAAAGGTGATGTAAAGAAGTGGATCAGATTTGCCAACTCACTGAAGTTGCGTCTTGCTATCCGTATAGCTTATGCTAATCCGGTGAAAGCTCAACAGATGGCTGAAGAAGCTGTGAATCCTGCAAACGGAGGTGTCATCGAATCGAATGCGGACAATGCAACATGGAACTACTTTGAGACTTCACAAAATCCTATTTATGTAGCTACCCGCTACAATCAGGTACAGACTTCCGATCATGGCGGCGTACCCTGTTTGACTGGTGGTGATACGCATGCTGCTGCCGATATCATCTGCTATATGAATGGTTACAAGGATAACAGACGTGAAAAGTTCTTCACAAAATCCGAATGGGCGGGACAGGACTATGTAGGAATGCGTCGTGGTATTGTCATTCCCGAACTGAAGACAACCGGACATAAATACTCTGGGGTGAACATTGCTCCTACATCTCCGCTTTATTGGATGAATGCAGCCGAAGTAGCTTTCTTACGTGCTGAAGGGCAAGCTGTTTTTAACTTCAGCATGGGTGGTACAGCAGAATCATTCTATAATCAAGGTATCCGTCTGTCATTTGAGCAATGGGGTGCAGACGGTGTGGAAGACTATCTGAAAGATGATGTAAACAAACCGACTGCATATACAGACCCGGCAGGTACGAACACTTATCAGAATGCTTTGTCCAATATCACTATTAAATGGAATGATAGTGCTGACAAAGAAGAGAAGCAAGAACGCATTATCGTGCAGAAGTGGATTGCCAACTGGCAATTGGGTAATGAAGCTTGGGCAGACTTCCGCCGTACCGGATATCCGAAACTGATCCCGGTGAAAGAAAATAAGAGCGGTGGTGTCGTTGATTCAGAGAAAGGGGCGCGTCGTATGCCTTATCCGTTGGATGAGTTTGTCAGCAATAAAGCAAATGTAGAATATGCGATTGCCAACTACTTGCACGGTGCAGATAACATGGCTACAGATGTATGGTGGGCTTCTAAAAAATAATATTAAACTTAAAGGAAAGTATATATGAAAAATAACCTGAAATATAGATTGTCTGCTCTGCTGTTTCTGGCATCAGCTCTGACAATAACTTCATGTAGTGATTGGACAGATGTGGAAAGTCTCCAATTGAATACTCCTACATTTGAAGAGCAGAATCCTCAGTTGTATGCTGACTATCTGAAGGATTTGAACAGATATAAGTCTGAAGAACATAAGGTCACTTTTGTTTCTTTCGAGAACCCTAAGGGATCTCCCGGCAAGCAGGCTGAACGTCTGACCGTCGTACCTGACAGCGTTGATTTCATCTGTCTGAATAATCCGGAAGTAAGTCCCGAAGTACAGGCAGAAATGGTCAAAATACGCGAGAAAGGAACTCGTACGGTTTACAGTATTGATTATTCCAGCATTGAAAATGCCTGGAAGGAGAAAGTAAAAGCCGAACCGGAGTTGACAGAAGAGGATGCTCTTCAGTATATCGGTGAACGCACCAATGAGATGTTGGCACTCTGTGACAAATATAACTTTGATGGTGTTATTGCTGATTATACGGGGCGTTCGCTGGTGAGCCTTCCGGAGGCAGCTCTGAAAGAATATAATGACCGTCAACAGAAGTTTTTTGGCGAGGTGATGAACTGGCAAGGCAATCATGATGACAAGACTCTGGTATTCTACGGAAATGTACAATATTTAGTGCCGGAGAATATGGATATGTTAAGCAAGTTTGACTACATCATGTTGAAAACTGCTTCTTCTACCAATGCTGATGATCTTGCTTTAAAAGCATATTTGGCTATTCAGGCGGGTATAGATGCAGTAGGCGGTACAGAAGAAGGAGTGAATCCTGTTCCTGCTGATCGTTTTATCGTTTGTGTCGAATTGCCGCAGGCTGACGATAAGGATAAAGTGAAGGGTTACTGGAGTACAGTGGATGAAAAAGGCAATAAACTAGTAGCAGCTCCGGGAGCAGCCCGGTGGATGGTTGAAGCATCTCCTAATTACACCCGGAAAGGAATCTTTATTATGAATGTCCATAATGATTATTATAACAATACTTATGGATATGTGCGTGAAGTTATTCGTATTATGAATCCTAATAAATAAGAATAGAAATGAAACTCTATAAATATTGTTTTGCGCTTTTGGCTCTTACAACAGTCACAGTGAGTGGTTGTAAGAATGAAGATATCAATGAAGAGCATCATTATGACAATAAACTCTATGTTAGCTCGGCTCCTGTTTGTGATGATTTGCTGATTAAACCCAGTATAACTGAGGCTACCCGTGAACTTAGCTATCGTATAGCATCGCCGGCAGAACAAGATATTCAAATAAGCTTTGATGCGGCTCCCGCTATGACAGCAGCATATAATTTGATTTACAATGATAACGCAACTGCACTGGATTCATATTTTTATAATATACCAACAAAAACTGCTACTATTAAGGCAGGGGATATTTCCAGTGATAATATTGTGATTGACTTTAAGAATACCAACGAATTGGATAAGTCAAAACGATATGTATTGCCCGTCACCATTCTAGATGCATCCAATATTGATGTACTCGAAAGTGCCCGTACTGCTTATTTCATATTTAAGGGTGCTGCCCTTATTAATGTAGTGGCAAATATCAAAGAAATCTATTTCCCAATTAACTGGAAGAGCAGTGTGAATAGTCTTTCTACTGTTACTATTGAAGCTTTGGTTCGTAGTGAAGACTGGGTAGCAGGACGTGATAATGCCCTGAGTTCTGTTTTTGGTATTGAAGGTAAATTCCTTGTACGTATTGGTGATGCTGACCGTCCACGTGATCAAGTTCAGGTAGTAGCTCCCGGTGGTAATTTCCCAGGTCCGAATGTTGTTCCGGGTTTACCGGTTAATGAGTGGGTACACATTGCCATTGTTTATGATAATACAACAAAAGAACGAATCTATTATAAAGATGGTGTGCCTGTTTATAAAGACGAAGCAGCTTCAGGTAATGTATCTTTGAGCAGTGGTTGTTATATTGGTCGCGCTTGGGATGATACTCGTTGGTTGCCGGGAGATATTTCAGAAGTCCGCGTGTGGTCAGTGCAAAGAACGGCAGAGCAAATTGCCACTAATCCTTATGAAGTAGATCCTGCCAGTGAAGGACTGGTTGCTTACTGGAAGTTTAATGAAGGTGCTGGAAATGTTATTACCGACCAGACTGGACATGGTAATGATATTACAGGTTCGGGCGATCCTACTTGGGTAAAAGTAGAGATTCCTAAGATAAATTAATTGTTGGTTTAATCTTTTATTCAAGAATTCATTATGAATATGAAATATATAACTTCGGGTTTGTTCGCTGCCATGATTGTGAGCAGTACTGCATTCTTGACCTCTTGTGCTGATGATCTTGAGGTCGGAAAGAATATTGATGAGTCGGCCTACAGTGGCATTTATGAAAATAATGCATATCTGCGTGATGGAAAGTCGAACTTAGTTTCTAAGGTTGTCGAATTGCACGGTGAGACTTATGCTACTACAGTAAAAATGGGGTTGAGCAAGACACCTAATACAGCTACATCGGCAAAAGTGAAAATTGATGCTGCTTATTTGGAAACGTATAATAAGGCGCATAATACAGATTTTGCATTGTATCCGCAGGACTTGGTTACCTTTGCTAACGAAGGAATACTTACAGTGAACGCTAATACTAAATCAGCGGAGGTAGAGATGACTATTCGGGCAGGAGAAGGTCTGCAGGAAGATAAAACATATGCTATTCCGGTAGCTATCAGTGATCAGAGTAGTGATATCACTATTAAAGATGAAGATGCGAAACATTGTATTTATCTGGTGAAAGATATGCGAAATGCCGGTGATGCATATAAAGGAGAAGGTGTAATGCAAGGTTATTTGTTCTTTGAAGTAAATGACGTAAATCCGCTGAATACTCTTTCTTTCCAATTAGAGAATGGAAAACTTCTTTGGGATGTTGTTGTACTGTTTGCTGCTAATATCAACTATGATGCTGAAGCAGGACGTCCTCGTGTACAATGTAACCCGAATGTACAGTATCTGTTGGATAATAATGAAACTCTTCTTCAGCCACTGCGTAGACGTGGTGTGAAAGTATTGTTAGGACTGCTTGGTAACCATGACATTACAGGCTTGGCACAGCTTTCCGAACAAGGTGCTAAAGACTTTGCCCGCGAAGTTGCTCAGTATTGTAAGGCATATAACTTGGATGGAGTAAATTATGACGATGAGTATTCAAACAGTCCTGATTTGAGCAATCCGTCTCTTACTAATCCAAGTACGGCTGCTGCAGCTCGTCTGTGTTATGAAACCAAACAGGCAATGCCGGATAAACTGGTTACTGTATTTGATTGGGGACAGATGTATGGTGTAGCTACTGTCGACGGGGTAGATGCAAAAGAATGGATAGATATTGTGGTAGCCAACTATGGTAGTGCTGCATATCCTATCGGACAAATGACAAAGAAACAATGCTCCGGTATTTCAATGGAATTCAACTTAGGTGGTGGCGGTAGCTTATCTGCCTCTAAAGCTCAAAGTATGATAGATGGAGGGTATGGATGGTTTATGGGATTTGCTCCAAGTCCGGCTAAATATGGTAGTGTTTTCAGCCGTCTTCAAGGTGGTGGCGAAGTATTGTACGGGTCCAATGTAGCAGCACCGACTATATTCTACAAGAAGAATGATCCGACGCCATATAAATATCCGGATGATCTTTAAATAAAATAGGAACAAATAAAAAACAAGAATATGAAAGCACATTATAAACTCTTTTTATCTCTGGCAATAGGATCATTCATTACTTTTGCTGGATGTCAGGATGATGAGGTGGTGGATTTGGTTAAATATCCGGTGAATCAGCCTGCTATAACGATTGACGATGCGGAAGGAGCGTCTAAAGCGACGTTGACTGCGGTTTACAAATCTGATGGTACATTGGAATTAGATGGCCCTGTCACTAGAACTTATACATTCCATTTTGCTGCATCACCGGAAGATGCTACAGTGACTTTTGATATTATAAATACTAATATCCCAAAAGAAAATGTAGAGATCAGTGCCACTAAAGTAGTTCTTCCTGCCGGTTCAACAGATGCTTCTGTCACTGTGACTTTGAAGGATGAAGATTTTAGTTTTGCAGCATCCAATTATGATGCGACTACTTATGAATTAGGGGTGAAAGCCAGTGTGGAAGGATATAAGATAGGAACTGAACCAATAGAATCTAAAGTTGTAATAGAGAAGGAGGCATACACAGCTTCATGCTCTGTGGTTGGTGAGAGCGGTAATAACGTTACATTTGAACGTGCTTTTTCTCAAGGAGCGATTGTAAATCCTGATCCTATATCCTATACTTTCAAGATGAAGTTGGATAAGCCGGCAAGAAAAGACGTAAAAGTGAAACTTGCCACTACGGGATTGGATGAACAGTTCATGAAGAATATCACTGTAACTCCTGCTGAAATTACCATAGCTGCCGGAGAGTTAGAATCAGCAGAGGTTACCTGGACTATTACTGATGATTTCTTGCTGACAACAGCTGGAGAAGAATCTCACACTCTTGTTGTTACTGCATCAGCAGAAAGTGAAGACCCCGTTGTGAAGGTTAATAGTAAGGAGAACTTCTTAACCTTTAATGTGGATAAAGTACTTAGAAACTTTAAATATTTGTCTGTTATAGGTAGTAACTGGACTGAATTGTCGAAAGCAGGTTGGAGTGCGGAGATTCCTTCTGGTGTCTCCGGTAGAGCTAGTTATTTGATTGATGGTAATGGAGGAAGCTATGGATCAGATGTATATAGTTATAATCCATTCTGGTTTGTTATTGATATGAAATCAGCACAGACTTTTAATGCTTTGGGTATGGATTATTATTATACGTATGCTTCTAAGAAAGTACGTATTTCAACTTCATTGGATAATGAAAACTGGACTCCACAGGGAGTGTTGGAAGTTCCTCGTGTGGGTAATCATTATTTCCAATTCTTCTCTTCTATAACAGCTCGTTATGTAAAGGTTGAATTATTGGAAGGCTTTGGTTCATATATTGATGTAACTGAAGTTTATATCTACAACGCTCAGTAAAGTCTAGTCATTAGCAGATAAGTTAATTTTAGAGCCAGGCTTCATTTTGAAAGCCTGGCTCTTTTCTTGTATAAGCTACTATGTCCCTCCCTGTCTCCTCGTAAGGGAACCCTTGTGCCAAGGGCTTGGCACAGTTGTGCCACTACGGTGTCATTGTTGTGCCAACGGCTTGGCACAGCCGTGCCACCAAATGGTGACAGTTGTGTCTTCTGAGCGTAACAGTAGTATCACTTCGTGTTACTGCCGATCACCAGTCATAATCTTCAACGTATGCATCAAAGTTTTGTAGATGAGTTGCTCCGTAATTCTTGAGGATATTTAATATTCTTTGTTGCTCGGAGGGGGTAAGGAGGCGTTCGCCTTTGCGGATGCGGTAGTAAGTTCTGCGACCAAAATAGCTCATTAAATGTGATATGACAGTTTGCATTTGCTTATAAGGCAAGTCTTCTAACATTCTGATGAATCCCTTAGCATAACGTACTTTGACATTAGAGCGATAATAAGGACAATTCCCTTGTTGGGCAGCGAGATGTTTGGGACTGATAATAACCCAGTATTCAATCTTTTCCGGTACACTTTGTGCTGTAAGTAGTCTTAAGCAAGTGTTTGCTTTTGAACATTCCCGATTGAGGCACATTGCGTACTGATAGGGGACTTTGGTAAAGTCAATTTCTTCTTCCATGATTTATAGTTGTTTGTCCGGCAAAAGTAGTGAATACTAACTGAAAAATAGCCTGAAAGTAAACTTCTTTACTTTCAGGCTATCGTTTTTTTTGCCATTATCCGGATAAAGTCTTTCAGAACAGAGAGAAAGTCAGAAAACCGGAAGCAAAAGGGCCTAATATAGGAACGTGAATTTAATCGATGAACTAACTACTGTTCTTTGGAAAAAGAATAAGGCATATCCTCTTCTTTGGTTCCTCTGTTCAGATTCGGCCGATTACTCATGTCTACTTTGATAGTACCTCCCTTGAACAAATCTTCGTGACGCAGATAATTCTTGGTATGATCAGCACCATTGAAGCTCATGGAATCAATATAGAAATTTTCCGTGCTGTTATTGGGCGCGTCGATAACAAGACTATTGCCGTTCTCGAAGTGAAGAGTAGCCTTTTTGAACAGAGGAGTTCCCATCACATATTCGTCCATTCCAGGGCAAACAGGGTAGAAACCCAGCGCAGAGAATACATACCAGGCAGAAGTTTGTCCGTTGTCTTCGTCTCCGCAGTAACCGTCCGGTCCGGGCGTGTACATTCTGTCCATTACCTGACGTAACCAGTATTGAGCCTTCCACGGTTGTCCCGCATAGTCATAGAGGTAAATCATGTGCTGGATCGGTTGATTTCCATGCGCGTAGTTGCCCATATTCATCACAGTCATTTCACGAATTTCGTGAATTACCTGTCCGTAATAGCTGTCATCAAAAATGGGCGGTACGGCAAATACGGAATCCATCATGGTAACAAACATCTCTTTCCCGCCCATCAGGTCAATAAGACCTTGCGGATCGTGGAAGACAGACCAGGTATAATGCCAGCTATTTCCTTCCGTAAAGGCATCTCCCCATTTCAGCGGTGAGAAAGGAGACTGGAATGTACCGTCTTCGTTGCGACCACGCATCAGCTTGGATTCTTTATCGAAAAGATTCTTGTAATTCATGGCACGTTTGGCAAACAGGTTGATTTCTTTCTTGGGACGTTTCAGCTCTTTTGCCAACCGGTAGATACACCAGTCATCGTATGCATATTCCAAAGTACGGGCGGCGTTCTCGTTGATTTTCACATCGTAGGGTACGTATCCCAGCTTATTATAGTACTCGTATCCCAATCGTCCGGTGGAAGAAACCTCCGGATGTACATTCTCCGTTCCGTGAATCAATCCTTCATACAGCGTTTTGATATCATCGACTTTTACTCCCTTCATATAAGCGTCCACAAGGATTGATGCGGAGTTATTTCCAACCATACAACCTCTGTGTCCCGGACTTGCCCATTCGGGGAAGAAACCGCTTTCCTTATACGTGTTGATTAATCCTTCCTGCATCTCTTTGTTGACCGACGGGTACATCAGATTCAGCAGCGGGAAGAGGCAGCGGAATGTATCCCAGAAACCGGTATCGGTAAACATATATCCCGGAAGTACCTGCCCGTTATACGGACTGTAATGGATGGGCTGGTCGTTTGCATCCAGTTCATAGAACTTGCGCGGGAATAGCAGCGAACGATACAGGCAGGAGTAGAATGTACGGTACTGATCCAAATTACCGCCTTCTACTTCTATTTTACCCAGTACTTGATTCCAGGCATCTTTTCCTTTTTGGGCGAGTTGTTCTATGTTATCTTTGCCCAGTTCGTTCATATTAGCAGCAGCCTGCTCAAAGCTGATAAAAGAAGAGGCGATACGTGCATTCACCTGTTCCCCTTTGCGGGTTTTGAATCCGATGATCGCTCCGGCATGGTCGGTCATCTGTTCCGCTACGTTCTCTTGCAGATTTCCGTTTTCTACCGTAGCCTTATAGGTGAAAGGTTTGTTGAACTCGATGATAAAGTAGTTCTTGAAGTTTTCAGGAACACCACCGCTGTTGCGTGTCGTATAACCGATTATCTTATTCTCTTCCGGAAGAATCTTGATGTAAGAACCTTTGTCGAAGGCATCTACGACCACATAAGAATGATCATTCTCCGGGAAAGTGAAACGAAAAAGCACGGCACGTTCCGTCGGTGTCATTTCGGTGACTATATCGTGTTCTGCCAGGTATACTTTGTAGTAGTAAGGAGTTGCCACTTCTCCTTTATGTGCAAACCAGCTTGCCCGTTTCTCTTCGTCAAACAACGGTTGGCCCACTATCGGCATAATCGAGAACTGACCATAATCATTGATCCACGGACTGGGCTGGTGTGTCTGTTTGAACCCGCGGATTTTGTTGGCGGTATAGGTATATTGCCATCCGTCTCCCATTTTGCCTGTCTGTGGAGTCCAGAAGTTCATACCCCAGGGACGGGCAATAGCCGGATAAGTATTACCTGTTGATAACTCAAAAGTAGACTGGGAACCCATCAGCGGATTGACATACTGCGTCCAGTCTTTGGCTTGGGACAATAGCGTACAACTAAGTACACAAGCTATCAATAAGAGTCTTTTCATGATTAGTAATGGTTTTTATATGATTATTGAGAAGAGTTGTTACTTCCCCATTGTGTAGGATGGTCAGTCATTTTGATCTCCATGATTCCGCCTGCTACAATGTCCTGATGTCCGAAGAATGGCGTGTCCAGAGCTTTGCCGTTCAGCAATACGCTTTCGATGTATTTGTTGCTTTTGGAGTTGTTCTTCACCACGATGCTGAATGTCTTTTCACTGGGGAGATTGATCACAGCTTTGTCGAAAGCCGGACGTCCGATAGAATACACCGGTTTGCCCGGGCATACCTGATAGAATCCCATCGAGTTGAGTATGTACCATGCCGACATCTGTCCGCAGTCTTCATTGCCGGACAACCCGTCGACGTTGTTGGCATACTGGCTCCGGTAGACACTGTCCACTAATTCCTGCGTTCTCCACGGACGATTCACATAGTTGTACAGATGAATCACGTGATGACTCGGCTCATTGCCATGTGCATACTGACCGATCAGTCCGCTGATATCAGCCGAGGTGGTTTCTCCGTCCAGACTCGAATCGACTGTAAACAGCGAATCCAGCTTTTCTACAAAAGCCTCCTCGCCTCCCATCAGTTTTACAAGTCCTTCCACATCGTGCGGAACAAACCAGGTCCACTGCCAGGCGGTTCCTTCGCAATAGTCATCGCTACGGTGAGTGGAGGCACGCGGGTTGAATGGGGTGCGCCATTCGCCATTCGAATCCAGTCCGCGCATGAAGCGGGTCGATTTGTCGAAATAGAACTCGTAGGCTTTGGCGAAACGTTCATACTTTGCTTTGTTTTCGAAGTCGTTCATTGCTTCGGCAAAGATGGAGATACACCAGTCGTCGTAGGCATATTCCAGCGCTTTGGCTACAGATTCATTTTCGCGGTCGCAGGGGATGTAGCCGATGGCGTTTTTATAATACTTCGCTTTGGGCATCAGATGCGGCAGCACCAGATCGGGGCATTTGATACCTGTAGTGTCATATTCGGCTGCCCGTAGACTGGCTTTATATGCTTCGTGAGCATCAAAATTGCGGTAACCTTTCATATAGGCATCCACGATAACGGGGACCGCATGATATCCGATCATCGTTCCAGTGTAGTTGGAAGCCAGATCCCACATTGGGTATATTCCGCCTTCCTGATGTTTCCTGATCAGTGAATTGATGAACTGATTGTTCAGATTCGGGTCGATGATCGTCATCAGCGGGTGTAGTGCACGGAAAGTATCCCACAGGGAGAAGACAGTATACAGCGGATTAATGGTATCTCCCTGATGTACTTCGAGATCCATGCCGAGATAGCGTCCGTCCGCATCCGTAAACAGGTTCGGGCTGATGGCCGTATGATACAGAGCGGTATAGAAAATGGTTTTATCTTCTTTATCGGAAGTGGTGATGTCTATTTTAGACAGATAATTATTCCAGGCAGTGCGGGCATCTTTTCGTACCTTGTCGAAGTCCCATTCGGGAATTTCGGATTCCACATTCTTGCGTGCGCCGGCGATATCGACGGCGGATACACCCACTTTTACCAGTACTTCTTCGTCTTTCTTTGTATTAAAGTGCAGTACGGCTTTGCATACAGGCAGGCGTTTGCCGTTGTCCATTGTGACAGAGTCGGTGATGAGGGTATATGCGAACGGTTTGGAAAACTTGGCGTAGAAGTTAATATACTGGTCGAAAGCCCAGTAAGTCGTCTTCTTATGTCCGCAGATTTCCGTGTCACTGATAACTTCGATTTCCATCTCGTAGTTGGTCTGCCGTTGCAGGCTATAGTCCAGGTCGATGATAAATCCGGATTCTGTGCTTTCGGGGAAAGTGTAGCGGTGGATGGCGCCGCGTTTGGTAGCTGTGATTTCCGCTTTTACCTGATAGGTGTCGAGGAAGACGGAGTAATATCCGGGTTCCGCAGTCTCATTCTCGTGCGAGAAAGCAGAGGCGTAAGCCAGTTTCTGGCTTTCCGGATCAGTTGTCAGATACTGCGGTTTGCCGACAATCGGCATCAGTAATACATCTCCGTAGTCACAACAGCCTGTACCGCTGACGTGGGTATGCGAAAAACCGTTGATCGTGTTGTCGTCGTAATAATAACCGGAGCAAGCGTCCCAGCCGTCGATCCGGGTGTCCGGACTGGGCTGGATCATACCGTGCGGAACTACGGCTCCAGGGAAAGTATGTCCATGTCCGCCGGTGCCTATGAAAGGATTGACATAAGCACTATAATCTTTTACACTGGGGGACTCTGTGCAGGAGTTGAGCATTATAAATCCTCCGAAACATCCTATCAGAAGTGTCTTTAATTTCATGTCGTTTATTAGTTTAAGTTTAACACAGGACTCATTTTTTATCTGAAGAGATAAAGATGTTGTTTCCTACGATTTTATATTCAATAGGTATGGAATTCTGCAAGGATTTCAATACCGATTCGATGGTTGATTTTTTCTTCAATACACCCGAATATGTTTTGTCCGACCGAATGTCAGGAGACAGAATGATTTTCACGTCGTAGAAGCGTTCCAGTGCTTTGGTGATGGTAAATATGTTTGCTTTATTGAATGGTATCAGATTGTCACGCCATACAGCATCCAGTTTCGCATCGACCTGTTTCACCGTCAGCCGTCCGCTGTTTCTGTTCAGTTCGGCACGCTGACCCGGGGCGAGGACAATTTGTCCTTCGTCCTTGTTGCCTTTCACTTCGATTTCTCCTTCGATCAAGGTCGCTTCGGCTATCCGGCAACGTTTGTCGCACTTGAAGTTGAAAGTGGTTCCCAGTACACGTACGCGCATAGCGTCGCTTTCTACCGTGAATGGTTTATGGCGGTTTTTGGTTACTTCGAAATAGGCTTCTCCGTCTAGATACACATTACGTTCTTTTTCGGAGAATTCGCGCGGGTACTTCAGCATGGCGGCATTGTTCAGCCAGACTTTCGTCCCGTCCGGCAAGACAACTTCTTTCACGATGCCTTCATTGGCAACGGCTACCAGCATCTGATGCTCCGGCCGGTTGTAGAACCAATATCCGGCTCCTCCGCCCATTAGTAAAGCGACGGCAAGGATGGCCGCATACCTCATCCAGCGATGCATATGCAGTACTTTATCTTTCTTCTTTTTCTCTTGCGACAGTTGTTTATAAAGCCTTTTTTCCGCATTAGCCATTCTCTGTTCATCGGCATAATGGTCGAATTTACCCAGATGATAAATTTCTTCCATGCGGAACAACTGGCGGGCATTTTCGTCCGATTCGCTGATCCAGGCATTCACCTCGATCAGCTCTTCTTCAGAACACTGACCAGTCAGATATCTGTTTATTATTTCTTCGCTCAGATTTCTCATTTTCTTTTCCTTCATATAAGTAATACAATTGAAAACCCAAAAACACTTATCTTTAATCCAATAAAAATAAGAGGAGAATGAACCAAAGATGTCCGAGACGATTTCGCAGGAACTTCAATGCCTTATACATATGTGCCTCTACCGTGCGGAGTGAAACTCCCAGTACATCGGCTATCTCCTTATTTTTCATGTCGTGCAGATAGCTGAGCTTGAAAACTTCTTTGCACTTGTCCGGAAGCTCATTGATTGCATCGTGAATCTCTTTCCGCAATTCCCGGTCTTCGATCTTGCGGATCACTTCGTTGTTGTCCGGCTGATAAAACTCTGCACGCCTCCGGTTTATCTCTTCCATGGCGGCGCAATAGCCATCTTCTACATTACGATGTTTCAATACGTTAAGGGCACGTGTATAGACAGCACGATAGAGGAAAGCCTGAATCTGCTCTCCTATCTCTATGCTGTCTTTTCGTTTCCAAAGCTCTACGAACACGTCCTGCACTACATCCTCCGCCTCTTCTTCTCCTACCAGTCGGGTGGCATAGAATATCAGGCTGGGGTAGTACCTGCGGAATAGAGCTTTGTAGGTTAAGTCGAAGTTTTCATCCATTTTTCCGATAGATTAGTTTAGGTGGACCTACTGGGTTTGTTCTTCAAATTCGACTTCCACTAAGGGAGTATTCCCCATTTCAAATTCGACGGTGACACCGCTCATAATCTGTTCATGGGTAAGGTAGGTCTTGTTGTACGGTTGACCGTCTACTTTGATAGATTGAATGTAAATATTCTCTTTGCTCACTTTGGGGGCAAGTACTGTAAATGTCTTTCCGTTAGCCAGATGCAACTTCATCTCCGGGAACAGGGGAGTACCGATTTCATACTTTCCGCTGACCGGATTGACGGGATAGAATCCCATTGCGCTGAATACGTACCAGGCAGACATTTGTCCGCAGTCTTCGTTTCCGCAAAGACCGGCAGGCTCGTTCTTGTAAAGCTCGTTCATTACTTTGGCAACGTATTTCTGTGTCAGGTTCTGTTGTCCTACGGCATTGAAGAGATAGATTACGTGGTGGCTCGGCTCATTGCCGTGCGCATATTGCCCGATCATTCCCGTACTGAAGATGGGAAGTTCCTCGTCGGCTGCCGGATGGTAGGTAAACATACTGTCCAGTTTCTCTGCAAAGCGGCTTGTGCCTCCTGTGAGATCAATCAGACCGTCTATGTCATGCTGCACGGACCAAAAGTATTGCCAGCCGTTACTTTCGCAGATATGCGGAGTGTATTCGTCGGCTTTGAAGTCTTTGATAAAGTTTCCTTTATCGTCACGCGGCTGCATGAACGAAGTGGCCGGGTTGTAAACATTCTTGTAGTTATGAGAACGTTTGTAGAATTCGTCCGCTATCTCCTTCTTACTCATCTTGTTCGCCATCTCAGCGATGCAGTAATCGTCAAATGCATATTCCAGTGTTTTGGACAGTGACCAATTTTCGGCATTGTAATGATCTGTCACATTGTAAGGAATATAGCCTAATTGCTTGTATAGCCCGATGCCCCGGTAGTTATCCAAGTTGGCGGTAGCTACGCAGGCGGCCAGTGCTTTCTCCGCATCAAAGTTGCCTATACCTTTCAGATAAGCGTCTACAATCACGGGAACGGCATGATAGCCGATCATCATATCGGTTTCACTCCCGTAGAAGTTCCATACGGGCAGGCGTCCGTTCTGTTCAAAGAAGGCGATGAAGGATTTTACCATGTCGTTGACACGTTCCGGCTCGGTATATGTGAAAAGGGGATGGGCGGCACGGTAGGTATCCCAAAGGGAGAAAGTGCTGTAATTCACCCAGCCGTCACTCTGATGTACTTTTTTGTCGGGACCGTAATAGGCTCCGTCTACGTCACTGTAAATCGTAGGTGCGATCATCGAGTGGTACAGAGCTGTATAAAAGTTTACTTTATCGTCTTGATTGTTACTCTCGACTTCGATCTTTCCCAGTTGGCGGTTCCAGTTTGCTTTTGTTTCTGCCAGATACTTGTCGAAGTCATTTTCGGGCACTTCGGCTTGCAGGTTCTTGGCTGCGCCTTCCATGCTGACGCCGGAAATGGCGGTATTGACGAGAATCTGTTCTCCTTCTTCGGTATGGAAGTCAAAACGTGCGATGACAGCCGTACCGATGTGTTGCTTGTCTTTGATAATGGCAGTCGTATCCAGTTCTACCTTGTCGAAAGGCTTGGAGAAGCGGGTGCGGAAGTAGATTCGCTGGTCGCGTGCCCAGCCGTCGGAGTAACGGTATCCTTGAATCGTCACAGAGTCCACTACTTCGATGTGCGAATCGTTTGTGAAGTCCCAGTTCATGGCTTTCTTCAGATTCAGGAAGATGGCGGCTTCGGCTTTGGGGAAGGTGTATCGCTGGATGCCACAACGTTCGGTTGCGGTCAGTTCCACATTGATATGGTAGTCTTTCAGACGTACTTGATAGTAGCCTGCATAGGCGCTCTCTTCATCGTGAGAAAACTTGGAGTAGATGCCCAGCGGCGCTTCTGCCTCTTTGTAGGGCAGTGTGACCGGCATGAAAGAGATGTCGTACAAGTCGCCTGCACCTGTTCCCGAAAGGTGGGTATGGCTGAAGCCGGCGATGGTGCTGTCCGGATAAAAATAGCCGGAGATGCGGTCCCATCCCGGAAGTCCGTTGTCCGGGCTGAGCTGCACCATACCGAAGGGGGCTTGTGCGCCGGGATAAGTGTTTCCTGTGAAATCGGTGCCAATAAAAGGATTTACATACGATGTGTAATCAATTTCAGCTTGTGTCTGTTTGGTGTTGCAGGATGCAAAAATACAAACGATTAGAAGTAGGTAAATAGGTGTTTTCATCGGTGTACGGGTATTGGTGATTACTTATTTTATTATTTGAAGGATAAGAAAAATAATTAATCTGTTCACAAAGGTAGAAAAAAGTTGTGATAATTGAGTTTATATCACGAATATTTTTGGCAGGAGACCGGTAGGTTGCAGATGGCGCCGGAGTTTTCCGGTGTCGGGAGGTGTCCTCATCGGTGGCGGGGGATACTCTCATCGGTGCCTGAAGGGCTTCTCATCGGTGCCGGGGGATGTCCTCATCGGTGCCGGAATTAGAAATAAAAAACCGTGTCTTAAAGTGCGGGTGACTTTAAGACACGGTTCTTATTTTGGATGTATGTTACTGCTTTCTTAGATACCTGCGAGTTCCAGTACCTTTTCGATAGCGGCATTCAGTCCGTCTGTATTCTTGCCTCCGGCAGTAGCGAAGTGAGGTTGACCGCCTCCGCCGCCTTGAATCAGTTTGGCTGCTTCTTTCACCAGGTTGCCTGCTTTCAAGCCACCGGCCACCAGATTGTCGCTCAGCATGACGGTCAGCATAGGCTTGCCGTTGTCGAGGCTTCCGGCCACAAAGAACAGGTTTTCTGTGATTTCACCGCGAAGCTGGAAGGCGATATTCTTCACCACTTCCGCCGGCAACGGAGCACAGAACTTGATTACCTTGATACCGTGAATTTCCTGTATATTCTTCAGCAGTCTTTCTTTCAGCGAGGCTTCTTTCTCTTTCATGTAGTCTTCTACCTGCTTTTTCAGTCCTGCGTTTTCCTCAATATACTTGCGGATGGCAATACCCAGGTCGGGTGCGTTGTTGAAGAGCGATTTCAATTCACTGATCGTATCCTGAATGGTATCCAGCATTTCTTCCACACGGGCTCCCGTATATGCTTCGATACGGCGTACACCGGCTGCAACAGAGCTTTCGGAAATGATCTTCACCATACCGATATTTCCGGTTGCGGCTACGTGGATACCTCCACAGAATTCGATAGAAGAACCGAACTGGATGACACGTACTCTTTCACCGTACTTTTCACCGAAGAGGGCGATAGCTCCTAGCTCTTTCGCTTCTTCGATAGGAATGTTGCGGTATTCCTTCAAAGGTATGTTGGCACGAATCTTGGCATTCACCAGGTGTTCTACCTGGCGGATTTCTTCGTCGGTCACCTTCTGGAAGTGAGAGAAGTCGAAACGCAGTGAATCCGGTGTTACTAACGAACCTTTCTGTTCGATATGCTCGCCCAGTACTTCACGCAGGGCAGAGTCCAGCAGGTGAGTTGCCGAGTGATTGGCTGCGCAGGCTGCCCGTTTGTCGGTGTCTACACAAGCCATCATCGGAGCTTCCGGATGTTCCGGCAACTTTTTGGTAATATGTATCGGTAGATTGTTCTCTTTCTTGGTGTCAATCACTTCGATGGTCTCGAATTCGCTGACCAATACACCGGTGTCGCCTACCTGACCACCGCTTTCTGCATAGAACGGAGTACAGTCAAGTACGATCTGATACAGTGTCTGGTTTTTCTGCTTGATCTGACGATAGCGGAGAATAGATGCTTCGTATTCAGTATAGTCGTAACCTACGAATTCGGTTGTTCCTTCTCTCAGAGTCACCCAGTCACCGGTTTCGATGGCGGCAGCGTTACGTGCACGCTGTTTCTGCTGTTGCATTTCCGCGTTGAACTCTTCGATGTTGACTGTCATTCCGTTTTCACGAAGAATCAGTTCTGTCAGGTCTAACGGAAAACCGAAAGTATCATATAAGGTAAAGGCATCTTTACCGCTGATTTCTGTCTTTCCGGCGGCCTTTGTATCTCCCATTGTTTTATCCAGCAGACGGATACCTGTTTCCAGCGTGCGAAGGAAGGCTTCTTCTTCTTCCTTGATTACTTTTTCGATCAGACCTTTCTGTGCGATCAGTTCCGGATAAGCGTCTCCCATGTTGTCGATCAACACCGGAAGCAGCTTGTACATGAATGACTGTTTCTGTCCGAGGAAAGTATATCCGTAGCGAACGGCGCGGCGGAGGATACGGCGGATTACATAACCTGCCTTGGCATTGGAAGGCAGCTGACCGTCCGTAATGGAGAAAGCAATCGTACGGATGTGGTCAGCGATTACACGCATGGCGATGTCCTGCTGTTTGTCTTTTCCGTACTCTGTGCCTGACATTGCTGCAATCGCTTTCAGCATCGGCTGGAATACGTCTGTATCGTAGTTGGAAGTCTTGCCCTGCAAAGCCATACAGAGGCGTTCGAATCCCATACCTGTATCGATAACCTTTGCAGGAAGTGGTTCGAGGCTGCCGTCAGCTTTACGGTTATATTGCATGAACACAAGGTTCCATATTTCAATCACTTGGGGATGATCGTGGTTGACGAGATCACGTCCGGAGATTTTGGCACGTTCTTCTGCCGGACGGAGGTCGATGTGGATTTCCGAACAAGGTCCGCAAGGACCTGTATCACCCATTTCCCAGAAGTTGTCGTGCTTGTTGCCGTTGATGATGTGATCTTTCGGCAGATACTGTTCCCAGTAAGAAGCGGCTTCGTCGTCACGGCTCAGTCCTTCTTCGGGACTTCCTTCGAATACAGTGGCGTACAGGTGTTCCGGATTCAGTTTCAATACTTCTACCAGATATTCCCATGCCCAGTTGATGGCTTCTTTCTTGAAGTAGTCACCGAATGACCAGTTGCCCAGCATTTCGAACATGGTGTGGTGGTACGTATCGTGTCCCACTTCTTCCAGGTCATTATGCTTTCCGCTTACACGCAGACATTTCTGAGAGTCCGCGACTCTGTGGTATTTGGCCGGGTGGTTACCCAAAATAATATCTTTAAACTGGTTCATCCCTGCGTTGGTAAACATCAGGGTAGGGTCATCTTTTATCACCATCGGAGCCGAGGGAACAATGTGGTGTCCTTTCGACTCAAAGAAATTCTTGAATGAATCTCTGATCTCTTTTGCAGTCAACATATTCTTCTATATATCTATTGTTGAGGTTAATATTCTCAAAAAACTGTGCAAAGATAGCTTGTTTTTATTACTTTTGCCGTATTAACAAGCGAAATATTTCCAAAAAGATGCGCAAAGTTTACTACATCTACAATCCAAGGACGCAGACTTATGACCGAATTTACCCTACCGTACGGCAGCGTGCACTTAGCATTCTGCGCCGGCTTTTTATCGGTATGGGACTTGGAGCCGGATGCTTCATCGTCTTGCTTCTAGTGTTCGGATCGCCTTCGGAGAAGGAGCTGCGAATCGAAAATAGCCGTCTTTTGGCGCAATATAATGTACTTTCCCGCCGTCTGGATGATGCGATGGGGGTGCTGCAGGATATTCAGCAGCGTGACGATAACCTGTATCGGGTGATTCTGCAAGCTGATCCTGTTTCGCCGGCTATCCGTCAGGCAGGTTTTGGAGGTACGAACCGGTATGAGGAGCTGATGGATCTGGCAAACTCCAAGCTGGTGGTAAATACGACCCAAAAGCTGGATGTACTGTCCAAACAACTTTATATCCAGTCCAAATCTTTCGATGACGTGGTGGATATGTGTAAGAATCATGATGAAATGCTGAAGTGTATTCCGGCCATCCAGCCTATCTCCAATAAAGACCTTCGCAAAACTGCTTCGGGATACGGAACACGTATTGACCCGATTTACGGTACGACGAAGTTCCATTCGGGAATGGACTTCTCCGCTCATCCGGGAACGGATGTCTATGCGACTGGTGACGGTACAGTGGTAAAAGTAGGATGGGAAACCGGATATGGCAATACGATTGAGATTGACCATGGTTTCGGTTATCTGACTCGGTACGCTCACTTGCAGGGCTACAACACGAAAGTCGGGAAAAAGGTGGTACGTGGCGAGGTGATTGGAAAAGTGGGAAGTACAGGTAAGAGCACCGGTCCTCATCTTCACTATGAGGTACACGTGAAGGGGAAGGTGGTGAATCCTGTCAACTATTACTTCATGGACTTGAGTGCGGAAGATTATGAGAAGATGATTCAATTGGCTGCCAATCACGGTAAAGTGTTCGATTAATCTCTTAAAACAACGATTTCTATGCTGAATACGGACAAAGAACTAAAATTATATTACTCCATAGCCGAAGTGGCTGATATGTTTGGAGTCAACGCATCCTTGCTTCGTTTTTGGGAGAAGGAGTTCCCTCAGATTTCTCCCAGGACGACGGGGCGGGGGATACGTCAGTATCGTAAGGAAGATGTGGAAACGATTGGTCTGATCTATCATCTGGTGAAGGAGAAAGGCATGACGCTTCCCGGTGCCCGTCAACGGTTGAAGGATAACAAGGAAGCCACGGTTCGCAATTACGAAATTGTGAACCGTCTGAAAGGTATTAAGGAAGAGCTTCTGGCTATCAAGAAAGAACTGGACGGACGATAAATTATTCCTCCACCCGGTTCACCTGTTTGATGTTTTGAATCTTCTTCAGATTATTACAGATTGTCTTTACATCTTCCACATCGTGTACCCATAGCTGAATCTTTCCTTCGAATATCCCGTCATTCGTTTCAATGGCAAGTTTACGGATGTTCACGTTGAGCTGTCTGGAAATGACCTGAGTCACTTCATTCAGAAGTCCCATGCTGTCTATACCTCTTAAATAGATATATACGAGGAAAGAAAGTTCTTTGTGAGTATCCCATTCGGTCGCTAATATACGGTTACCATAGCTGCTTTTCAGCTTGGCAGCAACAGGGCACTGGCGTTTATGAATAATAATGCGGTCGTTTTCATCAACGTAACCCAAAACATCATCACCGGGAATCGGATGACAACATTCGGCCATGATGTATTTCTTTTGCAGGCTTTCTTCGGTCAGTTTAAGAATCTCTTTCGGATTGATCTTTTCTTTTTCCTGCGGTTCTTTCTCTTCCGGTTTTTCCTTGTTGCTGTTCCCGAAGGAGAACGTCAGGTATTTCTTCCAGTTGCTGGTTTGCTTTTCTCTCAGCTCGTTCTTGTCCGCTTCTCCCAAAGTAATGGCTTTGCTGCCGATAGCGGCCAGTAACTCTTCTTCATTCTTGAAGTTGTGAAATTTACGCAACTTCTCGATGACAGCTTCTTCCGGACGTATTTCTTCCTTCTTCAGAAACTCGTTGAGTAGCTCTTCGCCAATTTTCTGATTCGCTTTCCGTTCTTTGCGAAGAATCGCCGCGATCTTGGCACGGGCACGGGCGGTCGTTGCAAATACCTCCCATTGCGGTTGTACACGTTGGGATTTGGAGGTCAATATTTCAACCTGATCTCCACTTTGCAGTTTATGACTTAGCGGCACCAGTTTATGATTGACCTTGGCGCCGATACAATGGCTACCGATATCTGTGTGCAGTGAGAAGGCAAAATCCAGTGCCGTAGAGTTTTGTGGCATTGTCTTTAACTCTCCCTTCGGAGTGAACACGAAGATTTCGGAAGCAAACAGGTTCAGTTTGATCGTATCCAAAAAGTCGATTGCGTCCGGTTGCGGATCATCCAGTATCTCTTTAATGGTTTTCAGCCATTTCTCCAGTTCACCTTCGTCTTCGCTGCCTCCTCCTTCTTTATATTTCCAGTGGGCGGCAAAGCCTTGTTCTGCAACATCGTTCATCCGTTCGCTGCGAATCTGTACCTCGATCCATTGTCCGTTGTTTCCCATCAGGGTGACGTGCAATGCCTGGTAACCATTCGCCTTCGGGTGGCTTACCCAGTCGCGTAGGCGGTCGGGATGAGGCTTGTATATCTTGGAAATGGAGACATAGATGTCGAAACAGTCGTTGAGCTCTTCTTCCACGTTGCGTGGTTCGAAGATGATGCGGACAGCGAGCAAGTCATAAATCTCCTCGAACGGGACGTGTTTGGTCTGCATCTTGTTCCAGATGGAGTAGATCGATTTCACACGTGCCAAAATCCGGTATTTCAGCCCCATCTTATCCAGCTGGGTGCGGATCGGAGCTGTGAAGTCGTTGAATACTTTGTCGCGTTCGGCGGCGGTAGCATTCAGCTTTTCTTCTATTTCAGCATATTCTTCGGGGTGTTCATATTTGAAGCTGAGGTTTTCAAGCTCTGTTTTTATCTTGTACAGACCTAGGCGGTTGGCTAACGGGGCATAGATGTAGAGAGTTTCTCCTGCTATCTTATATTGCTTGTTGGGCAGCATGGAACCCAGCGTGCGCATATTGTGCAAGCGGTCGGCTATTTTGATCAGGATAACTCGGATATCGTTCGACATGGTGAGCAGTAACTTCTTGAAGTTCTCTGCCTGTGCCGAAGCACGGTCACCGAAGATCCCTCCGGAGATTTTGGTCAGTCCGTCTACAATCTGGGCAATCTTCGGTCCAAAGATATTTTCGATGTCTTCTACCGTGTAATCAGTGTCTTCTACTACGTCGTGCAGCAGTGCCGCACAGATAGAAGTAGAACCAAGACCAATTTCGTTACATACTATTTGTGCAACGGCAATCGGGTGCATGATATAAGGTTCGCCGGATCGGCGTTTGATTCCTTTGTGTGCCTGATTAGCGAAGTTGAAAGCTTTTGTGATGATTTCAACTCGTTTGCGATGTTTAGTATGGAGATAATCATTCAGAAGTTCCTGGAACGCCTGATTGATCATCTCTTCATCTGCTATTTCTTTGGGGGTTATATTATCCATATTCGTTATCCTTTCATTCGCTTATTTTTGCAAAAATAAGCAAATTTCCGAATGAAGCAAGCGGGAAGTCATTTATTTGTAGATTTTCAATTGTTTTCCTGCTGCGATTCTGGTGTTCGACATACCGTTCCACTGCTGTATATCTTTGACACGTACGCCTAGCTTTTCGGCAATCGATGAAAGAGTGTCTCCACTTTTTATCTTATAATAAGTTAATTTTCCTTTACCGGCAACAGCGCTTGTCTGTCTGCGGGTGGTTGGAGTAACTTCTTTCACTGCAACGGTTTTGCGGTTGCGGAATAGCTCGTCGGCACGGTGTGCGTAGATTGTATCTTGCTTGTCAATAAACGTACTGATGGCACCTTGTGGTAAACGTAATGTACAAGGTTTGGTCGTGCCGGGAATCACTTGTTTCTTGTATTGGGGATTCAGGCTCTTCACTTCCTCCAGCGGAACATTGCAAAGTTCGGCAATCTGCTCGAAATGAAGGTTTTTAGTGACTTGCACCGTATCTGTGCTTGCCGGAATGTTTGTTTCCATCGGACAGATGTTGTGGTCGCAATAGTATGTCATCACGTAGTTGGCTGCGATGAAAGCAGGTACATATCCGCGTGTCTCTTTAGGCAGCAGGTTATAGATTTTCCAGTAATCCGTTTCGCCTCCAGCGCGGCGGATTGCCTTGTTGATAGTACCTGGGCCACAGTTATAGGCTGCTATAACCAGATTCCAGTCTCCATAAATATCGTACATCTCTTTCAAATAACGGGCGGCAGCCCAAGTTGCTTTGATCGGGTCGCGGCGTTCGTCTATCAGACTATTGGATTCAAGACCGTAAATCTTTCCTGTTCCAATCATGAATTGCCACAGTCCAGAAGCACCGGCACGTGACACAGCTGAAGGATTCAGTGCAGATTCGATAATCGGCAGGTACTTCAGTTCCAAAGGAAGTCCGTAAGCGTCCAGTGCTTCTTCGAAAATAGGCATATAGAAATTGCAGGCGCTCAGCATGAATGAAACCTGATTGCGCAGGCGACCCGCGTACATATCGATGAATTTGCGTACAATGTCATTATAAGGCATTTCCATGACAGCCGGAATACGTGAAAGGCGGTCAATGTAGACAGAATCACTGAATAAAGGATTCACTTCCGCCGTACTGCAATCTTTGCCTAAATCAATATAGTTTTTAGCTTTCCAGTCGTTCAGCAGACTGTCGAGCGGGTAAGTCATACTCTTTGGAAGATCGATGCTTTCTTTGCGTTCGGTTCCGTTTTCACGAATAACTACATCTACACTTTGAGCTTTTACCTGTGTGGTTGCCAACAGGAAAAGGAAAATAATCGAACAATAGTTTTCTAATTTCTTCATGCTTTAATTATAAGTTCAATCTAAATTGTGTTTTTAAAATCGTAGTACGCATTGCAGTCCCACTGACTTATTCTTGTAACTGTTGGAGCGGAACTGGCTGTTATTGTCGATGACAGTTGGCTCCAGCTTCATACTCAAGTCAGGTGAAATGTCGAAGTTCGATAATTCCGCATCGACATAGGCATCGATGATGGAGATAAGGTATACTCCGATAAATGCAAATATACTAAGGTCCCGAAAACGACGGAACGAGTCCTTTCTTCGTTTCAAGGTGTTTTTCAGTTGCTCTTCATTATACTGGGCGTTCGGTGGCAGCAAATCTTCATAGCTCTTGGTGTTTGGATTACTGTCCATGATGTCCAGATAGGCCTGTGAATAGTCTTTATACATTTTCCCGTTCCAGCTGAGGGCATACGCACATCCTGCAAACCCTCCATATATAATAGGTAGTTTCCAGTATTTACGGTTGTAAATCTGTCCTCCGCCAGGGAATACGACTGCAAGCCATGTTGCTTTGGTCGGGTTGGGAATGAACAGTTTCTTGTTGAGATCCTGCACAGGAGGTACTGTGTCGGTTTTCACTACAATAGGTGCCGGCTGTTCTATCTTCTTCAGTTCTTTTTTATTGGCTGCGTCAAGACTGTCGGCTATCTGTATTTTGACAGCAGACAGACTGTCGGTTGCTTGCAGGCGTTCCGGATGCAATATTTTGATTGAATCCTTTTTCAACGAATCCATCACCTGAGCAGGATCCCGGTGCCTTCGTGCACGTGCTTTCGGTGCTTCCCGGCTCTGAATAATACTGTCTTTCTGTACCGGAGTCACAGGTTCTTGTGCATACACATCAATCCCTGCCACCTGTAGAAAACAGAGAAGCAGGGTGATGATGGGTAACTGATATTTCTTACTTTTTCTTGTCATCTACTTTTTTAGCGTATCGAAGATTTCCATGATACGTTCCAGTTCCTCCTCGTTGCTGAAAGGAATACTGATTTTTCCTTTCCCCTTTTCGGAGCAAGTCAGTTGTACCTTGGTGTTGAAAAATCCCGTGAGTTGTTGCTTTAGTAAATTAAACTCTTCCGGTAGTTTGCTGCGTTTCGGAGTGATTTTCCGTGTGCCGCTTTTCACAGCTTCTCCTTCGCTCAGCGATTTGACAATCTCTTCTACTTTGCGGACGGAGTATCCGTGTTCCTGTATCTCTTCGAATATTTTTACTTGAAGTTTGGGGTCGCCTAATGAAATCAATGCACGTGCATGTCCCATATCTAGCTGTTTGTTTTGTAGAGCCATCTGTATAGGAGCCGGCAGTTTCAGCAGACGCAGGTAGTTGGCGATAGTGGTCCGGTTCTTGCCGATACGTTCGCTCAGGCGTTCCTGTGTCAGTTCATACTGGTCCAGCAGATGTTGATAAGCCAATGCTATTTCTACCGCATTCAGGTCTTCACGCTGTATGTTTTCAATCAGCGCCATTTCCATCATGTTTTCGTCGTCGGCAGTGCGGATGTAGGCAGGGATGGTTTTCAGTCCTGCTTTTTGTGAAGCACGGTAACGACGCTCTCCCGCGATGATCTGATACTCATCGTCCGAGAGCTTGCGTAGAGTGATAGGCTGTATGATACCGATTTCCGCAATGGAATCAGCCAGTTCCTGCAATGCCGTTTGATCGAATTCGCGGCGTGGCTGATTGGGGTTGACGGTAATCTTCGCCAACTCTATTTCACTAATGGAAGAAGAACCTTCGGTTTTCACATCATCCATTGAGAGCAGGGCGTCAAGTCCGCGTCCTAATGCATTTCTTTTTTGTGTTGCCATATCTTCTTCGGTTATTTATTTCTGTTGATAATCTCTTTGGCAAGGGCGAGATGGTTTTTGGCACCGGTAGAGTCCGCATCATAAAGAATGGTCGGGATACCGTAGCTGGGAGCCTCGCTCAGTTTCACATTTCGCTGGATCACGCTGTTGAAAACTAATTCCTGGAAGTGTCTTTTCACTTCGTCGTAAATCTGGTTTGCCTGACGCAGACGTGAGTCATACATCGTCAGCAGGAAACCTTCGATTTCCAGAGCGGGATTCAGTTTCGACTTGATGATTTTAATCGTATTCAGCAGTTTGCTGATGCCTTCGAGAGCAAAATACTCAGCTTGCACGGGGATGATCACGGAGTCGGCTGCCGTCAGGGCATTGATGGTAATCAGTCCGAGTGAAGGAGAACAATCTATCAGAATATAGTCATATTCTTTCTTCAAGGGTGTGAGCACTTCTTTCAGTATCTTTTCGCGGTTTGGGAGGTTCAGCATTTCAATCTCTGCTCCTACAAGATTGATGTGCGAAGAGATCACTTTCAAAGAGTCGATTTCTGTGTCAAGAATAGCGTCCTGTACATTGGCTCTGTCAATAATGCATTCATAGATAGTGCATTCCGACTGCTTGATGTCCACTCCCAGGCCGGAAGAGGCATTTGCTTGCGGGTCTGCATCTACCACGAGTACTTTCTTTTCAAGTGTAGCAAGTGACGCTGCGAGATTAATCGTAGTCGTGGTCTTTCCTACACCCCCTTTTTGATTAGCCAAAGCAATTATTTTTCCCATATACTCTAAATTTATTGGCAGCGAAATAAGTGATAATTCCTTAGAGCGCCTACGAAAAAAGAGAAACTTTGCATTTTCTGTTGATAAGTCACCGGTTTTGTTAATAACTGCCGGACGAAACAGTTCCGAAACCTGGTTGATTTTATCATCATACTTTCTCTGTTTGAGCTTGCAAATATACATATTTATATTGGATATCTATTTCTTTTTTTACTCGCTTGCAGAAGATTAAGATTTGTAAACGGGTGTATATTCGTCAGATAGCGATGTGATTAATATGATATTCGGAGATAAGCGGTTGGCAGTACGGTTACTTTTTGCTACTTTTGTGCGAACATTAAAAAGGAAAGGATTGAATATATGGAAAGTAAGAAGCCGTTGATCCTCGTTTCGAATGACGATGGTGTTATGGCTAAAGGTATTAGTGAACTGGTGAAGTTCCTTCGTCCGTTGGGGGAAATTGTTGTAATGGCACCCGACTCTCCGCGCTCCGGCAGCGGCAGTGCATTGACGGTGACTCATCCGGTTCATTATCAACTGGTCAAAAGAGAAGTGGGACTGACTGTATATAAATGTACAGGAACGCCGACCGATTGTATCAAGCTGGCATTGGGCTCAGTGCTCGACCGGAAGCCTGACCTGATCGTAGGCGGTATCAATCATGGAGATAATTCCGCTATTAACGTGCATTATTCAGGAACGATGGGAGTAGTGATTGAAGGCTGTCTGAAGGGAATTCCTTCGATTGGTTTTTCTCTGTGCAATCATCAGCCCGATGCTGATTTTGAACCTTCGGGTCCTTATATACGCAAGATAGCTGCCATGATATTGGAAAAAGGACTGCCCCCGTTGACTTGTCTTAATGTGAACTTTCCCGATACTCCCGACCTCAAAGGAGTGAAGGTTTGTGAACAGGCAAAGGGATGCTGGGTGAATGAATGGGTAACTTGTCCCCGTCTTGATGACCATAATTACTTTTGGCTGACCGGTTCATTCACCGATCATGAACTTGAAAATGAGAACAATGATCATTGGGCGCTGGAAAACGGATATGTGGCTATCACGCCAACGACAGTCGATATGACTGCTTACGGCTTTATAGATGAACTGAATGGCTATTGTCAGCAACTGGAATTCTGACATACGCATTGTGCTGATTTCAAATATCAAAACTCCTAATTCAAAATTCCCATGAAGTACTATCTGATTGTCGGTGAAGCTTCCGGAGACTTGCATGCGTCCCATTTGATGACTGCCCTCAAGGCGGAAGATCCTCAGGCCGATTTCCGCTTTTTCGGTGGAGATTTGATGGCTGCCGTCGGAGGAACGATGGTGAAGCATTATAAAGAGCTGGCGTATATGGGATTTATTCCAGTACTGCTTCATTTGCGTACGATTTTTGCAAATATGAAACGTTGCAAGGAAGATATTGTGGCGTGGAATCCCGATGTGGTGATCTTGGTCGATTATCCCGGTTTCAATCTTAACATAGCTAAGTTTGTGCATTTCGAGACGCAGATTCCTGTCTTCTATTATATTTCTCCGAAGATATGGGCATGGAAGGAGTACCGCATAAAGAATATCAAACGTGATGTGGATGAACTTTTCTCCATTCTTCCTTTTGAAGTGGAGTTTTTTGAAGAGAAGCACCGGTATCCTATACATTATGTAGGAAATCCTACGGTAGATGAAGTGGCTGCTTATCAGAAAGCTCATCCTAAAAATCCGGAAGCATTCTTGGCGGATAATAATCTGGAGGATAAACCGGTAATCGCACTGTTGGCGGGAAGCCGGAAACAGGAGATCAAGGATAATCTGCCGGATATGCTGAAAGCTGCTTCTGCTTTTCCCGATTATCAACTGGTACTGGCCGGTGCTCCCGGCATCGCTCCGGAGTATTACAAACAATATGTAGGGCAGGCTAAAGTGAAAATAATCTTTGACCAGACCTATCGTTTGCTACAACATGCGGAGGCGGCTTTGGTCACTTCGGGTACGGCGACTCTTGAGACAGCCTTGTTCCGTGTTCCTCAGGTGGTTTGTTACTATACACCGATTGGAAAAGTGGTTTCGTTTTTGCGTCGTCATATCTTGAAAGTGAAATTTATCTCACTAGTCAATCTGATTGCAAATCGTGAGGTTGTAAAGGAGTTGGTTGCAGATACAATGACAGTCGGAAATATGCAGAGTGAACTAAAGAAACTGATTGAAGATCAGGAATATAAGGGTCGTATGCTTGCCGAATATGAGTATATGGCAGCTCGGTTGGGGCCTGCAGGTGCTCCCCAGCATGCTGCTCGCAAAATGCTTGAACTGTTGAAAAAATAACTTTCTTTTTCTGAATAAACGTAAAGCCGGTGCAGTAAATGCCCGGCTTTTTTATTTATATAGCAGAAGAATTAAAAAGAGAGGAATAAATATGAAAAAATTTAATTGGCTTTTAGTAATGTTATTGCTCGCATTGGTACCTGTGCTGCAATCATGTGACGACGATGGGTACTCAATTGGAGACATAGGATGGGATTGGGCTACAGTTCGTGCTACCGGTGGCGGTGGTTATTATCTGGAAGGTGATCGTTGGGGTATGATTGATCCGGTGGCCAGCTCTATTCCTTGGTACAAACCGGTAGACGGTGAACGAGTAGTTGCTTTTTTCAATCCTTTGGCTGATACGGATAAGGGTGCTCAGGTAAAGATCGAAGGAATTCAGGAAGTGTTGACAAAAGAAGTGGAAGATATGACGGCTGAAAATGAAGAGGAATTCGGTAATGATCCTATCGTGATTTATCAAGGAGATATGTGGCTGGGAGGAAAGTTTCTGAATATCATCTTCCATCAGTATTTGCCTCGTTCTGAAAAGCACCGCATCAGTCTTGTACAGAATAAGATAGAACCGGAAGCTCCGGAAACACCGGAAGCTTTGAAGGTGGATGAAGATGGGTATATACATCTGGAATTACGTTACAATACGTATGATGATGTGACTGGATACCGGGGATGGGGACGAGTTTCTTATAATCTGGAAGAGTTCTATCCAACGGCAAAAGATGCAGCTGAAACAGAATTTAAAGGATTCAAGGTGATTATTAATTCAGAAGAAAATGGAGAAGGAAGAGTGATCGTTCTTGATTTGGATCATCCGGTAGGCGTTCCGGAAAAAGCGAAAAATGTGCATTCTACTTCTTTTGTTAAATAGCAAAACTTTTATAAATAACTAAACCTAAACCTTGACGAACACTGTGTGTGAAAAAAAAGGTCGGAAGTGCTTCAAAGCGGCTTCCGACCTTTTTATTTTATTTATTCTGTTATTAAAACCAAGTCAGTGCATATAGATAAAAGACTGCTGCCGGTATAGCCATCAAAGCACTGTCGAAGCGGTCGAGCATCCCTCCATGTCCCGGAAGAATGTTTCCCGAATCTTTAACGTGCAGCTGGCGTTTCAGTAATGATTCTGTCAGGTCACCCCATGTTCCGAAAACGACAACGACTAAAGCCAGACCTGCCCATTCCCACATTGACATAATCGTGAAATAATGTGCCAAGACAAAAGAAGCTCCGATAGCTACTACTCCGCCACCGATGGAACCTTCCCATGATTTTTTAGGAGAAATACGTTCAAACAAGCGGTGTTTGCCAATTAATGAACCGACACAATATGCACCCGTATCACTCAGCCAAAGGAATATAAAGATAGACAATGGCAGGATCGGATTGTAGCTTACGCTGCTATATTCCGGATCAGTATGAAATGCCAAGACATTGAGCAAGGCAAACGGCAGGCCTATATAAAGCTGGCTGAGCATGGAATATGCCCAGTTAAGCATTGGACTTGCCTTTTTCAGATACAGCTCACTGATCATCAAATAGAGTAGCAGCAGCAAATAAGGAATGAAAATCTTGGAGTCGGCTGCATCGATACAGAATCCCATCACTGCGAGGAACAAGTAAGCTCCTCCCAGCATGATAATGGTTTTGTTTACATTGACTCCTTCTGCGCGGCTGTTGATTAACTGTCCGAATTCATAGATTGTCAGTGCACTGATCGCCATGAACAGAATGCCGAAGCTGAAAGAATTATAGAGTATACATCCCACTAAAATGGCAACAAAGAGTATACCCGTAATGGCCCGTTTTATAAAATTACTAATCAAAATCTTCGTGTTTTAATTATTTAGATTCGGTAGTTTGTTCTTCCTCATTGGATTTTGCTTCTATAGTAACTTTTCCTTCTACGGTTACTTTTTTTCCTTCCGCAGTGATTTTCGTTTCTGTAGTTGCTTCTTCCTGAGCAGAATTTTTAGCTTCCTCTTCTTTGATTTCTTGTTCTTCTGCTTTCAGTTTCTCGGCAAGTTCTCTTTCCGCTCTGGCAGCGTCCTGGCTTTCTTTGGCAGCCATGATTTCTTCCGAGCGGGATGCCCACGGGCGTTTACCGAAAATACGTTCGACGTCTTCGGCAAAGATCACTTCTTTGTCGATCAGTAACTGAGCCAGTTTATTGTGTCCTTCCATATGTTCGGACAAAATCTTCTTGGCACGTTCATATTGCTCGTTCACCATCCGTTTCACTTCTTCGTCGATGAGTTCGGCTGTTTTTTCGCTATATGGACGGTTGAAAGAATATTCCTCATTATTATAATAGCATAAGTTGGGTAGTTTGTCACTCATACCTAAATAAGCAATCATGCCGTATGCCTGTTTCGTAACTCTTTCGAGGTCGTTCATGGCACCGGTAGAGATGCGTCCGATGAACAGATCTTCGGCTGCACGTCCTCCGAGGGTAGCACACATTTCATCAAGCATTTGCTCTTTAGTAGTGATCTGACGTTCTTCCGGCAGATACCAGGCGGCACCCAATGCACGTCCGCGGGGAACAATCGTTACTTTGATCAATGGATTTGCGTATTCCAGCAACCACGAAATAGAGGCGTGTCCTGCTTCATGCAAGGCAATCGAGCGTCTTTCCGCTTCTGTAGTAATCTTGGTCTTCTTTTCCAGACCACCGATGATACGGTCTACCGCATCCAGAAAATCCTGCTTGCCTACAAATTTCTTTCCGTGACGGGCTGCGATCAGCGCAGCTTCATTGCAGACATTCGCAATGTCCGCACCGGAGAATCCCGGAGTCTGACGTGCCAGCAAATCTACATCTACTGTATCGTCTATCTTGATCGGGCGCAGGTGTACGCCGAATACTTCTTTACGTTCGTTAAGGTCGGGCAGGTCTACGTGTATCTGACGGTCGAAACGTCCGGCACGAAGTAATGCCTTGTCAAGTACGTCCACACGGTTGGTAGCGGCAAGGATAATCACACCACTATTGGAACCGAAGCCGTCCATTTCAGTCAGCAACTGATTCAGAGTGTTTTCACGCTCATCATTTCCACCCATTGCCGGGTTTTTTCCACGAGCACGGCCTACCGCGTCAATTTCATCGATAAAGACAATACAAGGAGCTTTTTCTTTAGCCTGCTTGAACAAGTCACGTACGCGGGAAGCACCTACACCGACAAACATTTCTACGAAGTCGGAACCTGCCAGTGAGAAGAACGGAACGTTTGCTTCGCCGGCAACAGCCTTGGCAAGCAAGGTCTTACCGGTGCCCGGAGGGCCTACGAGCAATGCGCCTTTGGGAATCTTACCTCCCAGGTCAGTATACTTCTGAGGTTCTTTCAGAAACTCTACGATTTCTTCTACTTCCTGTTTTGCTTCCGCCAGGCCGGCTACATCCTTGAATGTAATCTTGATGGAGCCTCCCTTTTCGAAAAGCTGGGCTTTGGATTTTCCTACATTGAATACACCGCCGGCACCACCGCCGCCACCGCCGCTCATACGGCGCATGAAGAATATCCATAGGGCGATTAATAAAACCAGTGGAAGAATATTAATCAGGATTGCCGGGAAAATATCCGAATCGGCAGGGTAATCTGCGATTCCGTCAAAATGACCGGCTGCTTTTTCGTCCTGCAGAAATTTATCCAGTCTGTCCTTGGAAGGAGGGTTACTGGTGATAATCGGGTTTCTTCCCACTTTGGTGGAGTCCGCACCGAATATTGCACCTACGGCATTCGGCTTGACATGGGCTTCGAGAGTTTTCTCAGAGCCCAGCACTTTGCTGATGTAGCCGTTAGTGACATACTTCTGGAAGTCGCTGTAAGGAACGACTTTACTTCCGCTTCCTCTTGAATCGCTGCTCCACCAAAGGCCGAGAAGCATGAGGGCAATAATCATATATAGCCAGTTCAGATTGAACTTGGGCATATTCACCTTATTGTTAGGCTTATTGTTATTAGTATTATTGTTGTCCATAATTGTGGATTAGTCTAAATCGGGGATTTGAGTAAGTTTGGCGTCAGCCCACAGATGTTCAAGATTATAGAAGGATCTTACTTCCGGCAGAAAGACATGTACGAGTACATCGGAATAATCCATTGCCACCCATTCTGCATTTCGGAGTCCGTCGATTGCGGTCGGTTTGCTGTCTGCACCTTTACGGGCAAACTCCTTGACAGAGTCTACAATAGCATTTACCTGACTAGGGGAGTTCCCCTGGCATATAACGAAATATTTGCAGATGGTATCTTCTATACTGGTTAAATCAGCAATAATGATGTTTTTACCTTTTTTTTCCTGAATTCCCTCTTTAATTTTTTCAATTAATATTTTCGTATCGTTCATTCCTGTAATTGAAATTAATAATTCATGTTCTCTTTTGGTTTATAACAAAAAAGGATTCCCCTTTGTTTCTGATTATAAACGTGATATTTTTGACAAATATACGGTGATTTATTGGATACAAGAAAGTTATGACTTAATTTTTGTGTTTTTTAGGGGAGATGCTTCTACTTAAGGGAGCAAAATGAGAGTTTTTGCAAAAAAAATAGCAGAAATGTTTGCAATTCCCAAATTATTTGTATCTTTGCACCCGCAAACGAAAATCATTGGGCTATGGTGTAATGGTAACACTACAGATTCTGGTCCTGTCATTCCTGGTTCGAATCCAGGTAGCCCAACAAACCACCAGCTTTTTAATGACAAAACCCCGCTAAAACTGCAATTTTAGCGGGGTTTTTGTTTTTTGTGGTATACTTTCAAGTTGGTAAGGCTCAAAAAAAAGAGTCTTCCAAAATGAATGGAAAACTCTTTTTACATCCGCACCGTTTAGGTGATGTTTTTCTGCATCTATGATGGGATACCTATTGTGTCTGTGTTATGACATTTGGCTGCTACCAACCCGGATTCTGAACAAGTTTGCTCGACTTCTGAATCTCGTTTAACGGGATAGGATAGAGGTACATGCGTCTTTCAAAAATACGGGTTTCAAATGCGGTACGCTCCATAAAGTCCTCCAGGTTATCGGCATTCATATTCATACCATGTACCGGTCCGCCTTGCTTATATCCTTCTTCATCGGCACACATCCAGCGACGGACGTCGAAATAGCGTTGTCCTTCGGCGAATAGTTCGATCCGGCGTTCTTTGCGGATGGCTTCTTCCTGTAAGGCTTGGTTGCCTTTTATTTCAGGCTTGATGTCCTTTAGTAAAGGGATACCTGCCCGGTAGCGGACACTGTCGATATGTGCAATGATACGTTCATCCGAAGGATTTACATGGTTCAACGCTTCGGCATATAATAAATAGAAGTCGGCGAGACGGAACAACATTCCTGCTCTGTATTTTGATTTGGCATTGCTTCCTTGGTTTAAAAGATCACGGTTCATTCCCTTGTAAAGCAGATAGCCGGAGTAGCTCATATCCGCTTTGGAGTTATCGTCTCCGCTGCCTTTATAGAAATAAATCTGTTTCGTTGTTTTTTGCCATGTCTTGCCGGAGTAAGTTATGGCCTGATAAAAACGTGGTTCGCGATTCTTATACATATTAGGAATGCCGTCTTCGCCAATGCCTTCTTCTGAATAAAGTCCTGACTCGTGAATACTCTTGCCGTCATTCATGTAGAAATCGTCAATGGCTTCCTGCAATACACCTACACAACCGAATCCGCTATATATCGCACGTGGAGTGCATCTGCGTTCTCTTCCTTCTCCACCTACATCGCCCCATGAATTCTTGCTGGTTTGCCAGATAGCTTCCGGGTTGTTCAAACTTACCTGAAAGAGTTGGTATAGAGATTCTTCTGCATTCAACTCTCCGTCTTTATCTTTTTCTTTATAAAGGTGATAGTGAGTTTTTGCATAATCAATGAAGCGCTGCAACGCGTTTAAGGCAGTTTGCCATTTTTTGTCATCTTTCGCAGGAAACAGTTGTTTGTCCTGATTATCCCTCAATGCGATTGCTTCCGAATATCCTCCGTTAAGTAAGGGGCTTGCGGCATACACGTGGAGTTTTGCCAGAATAGCCAATGCTGCCCCTTTGGTAGGTGCTGCGCTTCGGTTCTCGTTTGGAGTCCCGTCATCGTTCACTTCCTTTTCAGGCAGCTCATTGTAGCATTCATTGAGTTCGGAATCGATGAATTGCACTACTTCGTCGACAGAGTTCCGGTAATAGTCCAGATCACTTGCGGACGGTTCCGATATTTCTGTCATAATGGGGATAGGGCCATACAATTCAAATAACAAGTAGTGATAGTAAGCACGTAGGAAACGAGCTTCGTTTTTCAATCTTGCCAATTCGTCTTCGTCAATGTAATCCGTAACGTCGCCTTGCTGTGGGATCGTATGCGAGTATGCCAGAAATTCGTTTGCCTGACGGATTTGTTTGTAAAGACTCCAGCGCGATAAATCCGCCGATCCGGCATGGTAACCTACTGTCGGAATTGTCTTGACATTATTTTGTGCACTTTTTAACTCGTCGGAAACTGCCGGCCAGGGATTATCCAATCCCGTCAAGGCTGCATAAGAACTGGTTATAATAATGTTTGATACATCCGGAATTCCGGAATATATATATCGGTGGAAGCGACGGGCATAACCGGTATTATTGAATACTTCTTCCATGCTTAATTCTGCCGCCAGGTCGTCCGATACATCCAGATAATCGCTGCAACCCGAAAAGAATATCGTGCTTAGTCCTACGGCCACTATGATTGATAGTTTTTTCAATGTCTTCATATATATAATGTATTATATGTATTATTAGAAAGTAAAGTCAAGACCGAATGTGAAAGTCCGGCTCAGTGGATATGAGAAGCCGCCGTTGGTGTTTCCAAGTTCCGGGTCCCACATTTTGATATCATCCCATACACAAAGATTGTTTCCTTGCAGATAAACACGCAAAGCTTGTATACCGATTTTTTTCAGTGTTTTCTCCTTGAAGTTGTAACCGACTTCAATATTTTTCAGTCGCAGGAAGCTGGCATTGCGCAGCCACCAGGTGCTGGCAGCTGTATTGTTATCATAATTGGTAGAGTGCATGCGCGGGAACATTACATTTTGGCTTGGGTTCTGTTCGGTCCATCTGTTGGCTACTTCTGATCGTACAGCGGATTCTTCGACTCCCCATTGGAACGGGAAAAATGCTCCGTTCGAGCTGGCTCCTAATACGGTCGATGTATTTCCTGATCCTTGGAAGAAGATACCGACATAGGCTCCTTTCCATTCGGCATTGAGGCCGAAGCCATAAACTATTTCCGGAACGGAAGGATTTCCTACATCTTCCATTTGGTCGTTGCTGTCGATCTTACCGTCTCCGTTCAGGTCTTTGTATTTGATATCTCCCGGGCGTACTCCGCTTGACAAGCCGGATACAACTCCCGATTTCAGTTCATACTGGCGGTTCAGACCTTCACCTGTTATGTTGAAGTCGTCGGCGGTATAAAGTCCGTCAGCAATGTATAGTTTCCATGAGTTGAGGCGAGTTCCTTTCTTTTCGAGCCACGGATAGACTTGTGGCACCTGATCATATTCGAGGATTTCGTTGCGTGCAAATGTAAAGTTGCCGCGTGCGCTCAGGTTTACTTCACCGACTTTATAATTGAGATTCAGACTTGCATCCACACCCTGGTTTTTCACGATACCGAAGTTTTGCCATGGCATTTGCTGGAAGCCTGTCACATTGGAAACGGTATTACGTTGCAATAGGATGTCCTTACGTTTGTTGTTGAAGTAGTCCACTTGCAGGTCAATGCGGTTGTCGAATAACCCCAAGTCGATACCGAAGTTGCGTTTGTCTTCGATTTCCCAGGAAAGAAACGGTGATTCGAACTGGGCTTCGGTAATTCCATTGCCTACTCCGCCCAATGCACCGCTGTTGCTGAATCCGATATTATAGCCACTATTATCTTGTTTCATGGTTCCACGATATAAGAAGCGGTTGCCTCCGGTATCGTCGTTACCGGTACGGCCGATGGAGAATCTTAGTTTCAATTTACTTACTACCTTTTTCAAGGCTTCCGGATAATAATGTTCATTGCTGATATACCATGCCAAACCCATGGCGGGGAAGAAACCGAAGCGATAGCCTTTTGCAAAGGTTTCCGAACCGGTGTAGCCGAAGTTACCTTCTAAGAAATAGCGTCCGTCATATCCATAAGTTACACGGCCTACCAAACCTTGCTTTCTATAAGGTAAAGCGTTATTGTGATACTGTGTTTCTTTTTGCATGTATAGGAACATGGCGCCTACATCGTGTTTCTCTGCAAATGTACGGTTGTAATTGAATGCTGTTTCAAAGTAAATCTTTTTGTTTGAACTGTTACTCAGGTTTTCTGATAATACATCGCTGCCTTCTACTACAGTCTTATATAACAGTTTGCCATTTTCGTCGCGTCCTGTGGCCAGATATTGTGTCGGTGTTTTGGTGCGTTTGGCGATATATGACATGTCTGCGTCAAAGCTGATGAGGCCTTTCCATGTCAAGCCCTTAGTCAGGAAGTCCAGTTTTTGATCTACTTCCACTTTTGATTGGATGGAAGTTCTCCATTCTTTGGCGTATCCTGAGTTAACAAGCAGGTTGTACGGGTTGGAACGATTGCCTGACGGACGGGGATGTCCGGCCACAGTTCCGTCGGAATAAACTGCCGGCATGATATAAGACGGAGTACGGCACATGGTAGTAAAAATAGTGCTGGTTCCTGTTCCCGGATAATTGGTTTGCAGGTATTGTCCGCTGAGGTCTACTTTTACTGTTGTGGTTTTAGTTGCGTCAAAGTCAATGTTGCTGCGCAGATTGTAGCGCTTCAATCCGATATTGTTATCATAGTCATTGCCGAAATCCTTGAATATACCATTTTCCTGATAGAAGGCGCCGGATACGAAGTAACGGGCACGTTCAGTTCCTCCTCTTACGTTCAGGGTATACCGCATATTATAGGTGTGGTTTCTTAGCATTGTACCCAACCAGTCAGTGTCCGGATATAAATCACGGTCGGCTCCGGGACCGTATTTGGCTATCTCTTCGTCTGTGCGTATGCTGGCGGTCCCTTCGTTGTTCAATGCTTCGTTGTATAGGTTCAACGTTTCTACTGAGTTCATGAAAGTCGGCAGACGTGTTGGTTCGAGAATAGTTCCTTCGGCTCGGAAAGAGATTTTAGGTTTCTGTGAATTTCCTCGTTTGGAAGTAATCAAGATAACTCCGTTTGCGCCTTCGGCTCCGTAAACAGCTGTGGCGGCAGCATCTTTCAGTAAGGTAAATGATTCAATTTCATCCGCTTCAATATCCTGCATTTGCCGGGGGACACCGTCGACTAATACAAGCGGATTGGTACCGCCTTTGAAAGAACTTTGTCCCCGAATCCAGAAGTCGGCATTGTCATATCCCGGTTCACCGGAACGTTGCACTGCGATCAAGCCCGGTACTTGCCCTGCCAGATTATTGGTCATATTACGACTGGAAGAAACGGACAACTCTTTGGGACCGATGGCGTTGATGGAACTTACTACGCTGTTCTTCTTTTGTTTTCCGTAGCCGATAACAACGACGTCCTCCAGCATCTCTGTGCTCGGAAGCATTTTGATTGCTAATACCTTTTCTCCTTTATAAGTGATTTTTTGCTGTTCGTAACCCACATAAGAGAAAAGAAGTATATTGCCTTTTTGGGCTTTGATGGTGAAATTACCATCTACGTCAGTGATGGCACCGACTGTGGTTCCTTCGATTTTTATCTGCACTCCGATCATCGGCTGCCCGTTTTCATCGACTACGAGTCCTGTCGGACTTTGTCCTTGTGCATAAATAGTGTTTATTCCTGCAAATAAGGCAAACAGAATGAAACACATTACTTTTAATATCTTATTCATAAATGTTTCTTTTAAGTAAGAATTAGAAAATAATTAAGGTTACTTGTCCGTGCCGTATACATATATTTCTGCCAGGTGTCCTACAGATGAACCACTGCCCAGAGTGGGGATGTAAATACGTATCCAGCGTGCATCACATGCTTTTACGGGGACCATTTGCTCTGTTTTTATGCTACCGTCAAAGAAGTATTTTCCAATCAGGTTCCATGTTTCACCGTCATCTCCTGCATAAATCTCAAGGTTCATAGAAGTTAGTGCATTTTGTCTGGCGATGAGTCCTAATTGGCTGACACTGTTCTCTTTGCCCATGTCGAGTATTATTTCGTATGGTGGAGCTACTTCTCCTCCCTGCCATTTACTATGCCAGAAAGTGTTTATCTCTCCGTCAATCAAAGATATTGTCTGACCGTTGTGGGGGTAAGCGGCTGAAACTTCGCCTGTCTTTTCTTCCGTGTTGGCAGTCACTGTCCAGTGGTCACGGTTAATAGGGCCGCCTTGTTTGATTACGAAATAGTTGGCTACCGTTTCCTTGTCTATGTTGATGCTGGCGTCTCCTTGTCCGCTAAGTCCGCCGAGTGAAACCGGAAGAAGATAATTTCCGGGGGGAAGTGTTTCACCCAGCAGACTAATAGCAGAGCCTCCCGTTGTCTTTCCCTTGGCGATAGTGACATCGGGAAGAGTGTAGAAGTCGGAAGGTAAAGATATGTAATAGGTCGAATTTGCCGAATTGTAGTTGTCCACATAGTCCGCTCCTTTGGTTGCAAACGAGGTCGTCAGATCCCATTCGTTCTCAAAGCTTATCTCTGTGTCGAGATTCATAGGTGAAGTAGTTGTTCCTCCTTCTACTACGAAGTCTCCTCCGGTAGATGCAAGTCTGACGATGGCTTCTTTAACGATAAATCCGTAAAGTGTTGCCGTTCGGTCGGAGTTCATAGGAGTCCCTGTAGAGGATACCCGTAATGGAAGAACGTATTTAAGTTCATCAAAGCCGCACAGGTTGTAGATTTTGTGAGGATCATACACCAGACTGCCTCCTGTTACGCGCCTGTCTCCGCCAGGAGAGACGGAATAGGTTGCATTTTCAATCGTATAGCATTCGGGAGGTAGTAATTGATAGGAAGTGCCGTCCGCATTATTCAGAGAATCCAACAGGGATTGTTCTACTGAAAAAGTCACCGTTCCTCCGGTATCCTCTAATCCTGCCTTGGCAATGGATAGATCAATCTTGTTGAGAGGGCCTAAATCGTAAACTTCAATGGTGGAGAATCCACTTTGTGATGCTGAGAACATTCCCTTAGAACGTTCGTTATCAACATCTTCTATGCAGCTGGTAATGCATAAGAATGCCAGCAAGCATGGTGTTAGTTCAAAGCATTTTTTCATAAATTAATATTAGTTTTATTAAAGGTAAAAAGGGTAAAAACAAGTTGAAGTACTTGTGGGTACTCTTGGATTTGGAATACTTATTTCTTTCTCATAGGCATTAAAATTAGAAGTTAAAACTTTTATTTGTGTGCTGAACTATGCTGATTTAAAGTCAAAAAAATAATAAGTTCTATATCTTAGTTCTTGTAGAACTATAATATAGTAGATGATAAGATGGAATAGAATGCATGTTGTTGATAATCAATGGGGAATATTGGGGGATGTAAACGTGTAATAGTGAAATACTCACTCTGTTTCTACCCGTTGATTGATTAAATGAGAATAAATGAAAAACTTATTTGTCATTTAAATATGAAATATTCTTGAAAAATAGTATGACTTTTTCAAACTAATTAGTATATTTGCGCACGAATCGTTGATTTTTAGCAAAAAAGATGGTAAATCTATTGCTTAGTTAGATGCGTTAGTTTAGATACAAATGGATTAACAGACTGTTTTTTGTGCTAAGTTCTACAAGAACTTAGTTTAATTATTCCTCTATTCCTTTTTAATTGGTTGATTGTTTCGGTCAGACCGGGCGAAAAACTCACTTCTTAAATATAAAGCATTTTGGCAGTCGTTTAATTACGGGTGTAAGGGAGAAAATATTTAATTGCTATTTGGATAGTACACAGCGTGATAAAGGTTGTTATATTCTCAAAGAGTTCTCATGCCTTTGAGAAAAAATTCTCACCACACTGAGAAAAAATTCTCAATGCAATGAGAAAATTTTCTCAAAGGCATGAATATTTTTTCTCAGTGCAGTGAGAATATAATGAAAGCTTCAATAAAAAAGCCAACTAAATCCATAATGGGTTAGTTGGCTTTTATATTAGAGGATTTATCCTTTGTTTCGGGAATATTTATTCTTCCGCTTTCAATGATTCATCGATAACCTTGATTTTCTGTAATACCAGTTCAAGGTCAGCTTTCAGTTTATCCACTTTTCGATTCAGTTCAGTCAGCAGGCTGCTACCTTTCTTGGAAGAAGAAGTAAGGAATCCCAAGTTATTTTCATAAGTCTGAAGTTCATTCTTCATATTCTCATAAATACGTACCAGTTTTTCCCGTTCTCTATATAAAGACTGAGAGCCTCCTCCTTGGATATTGCTGATGTTTGAACGGAAATTGCTTAATTTCTTGTTGGATGCACTGATGTTGAAACGGTCGAACAGTTGATCGATCAAGCCATGATATTGCTTATACAATTTGTCTTTCTCCTTGAACGGAACATGACCGATGGTATTCCACTCCTTCATCAGTTCGCGTACCAAAGTGCTGGCTTCGTCAGTATCCATGTTTTCATCGATTGAAGCTAATTTTTCAATCAACGCTTTCTTCTTCTCCATGTTCTCTATTTCTACAGAACGTTGTGAAGAAGTAGCCTTGTTTTTCTGGTCGAAGAAATAGTCACAAGCAGTGATGAAACGTTTCCATACGGCATCCGAGTATTTCTTGGCTACCGGACCGATTGTTTTCCACTCTTTCTGCAATTTGGTCAGCGCATCAGCAGTTGCTTTCCAGTCGGTGCTGTCCTTCAGTGCTTCTGCCTTTTCGCAAAGTGCTTTCTTCTTTTCCAGATTCTCGTTCATTCCTTCTTTCAGAGCCTTGAAGAATTCTCCTTTCTTTTTGAAGAAGTCATCGCAGGCATGACGGAAGCGTTCGAAGATCTTCACATTCATCTTTTGGGGAGCGAATCCGATTGTCTTCCATTTGTTTTGCAGAGCAATCACTTCCTGCGTCTTGTTCTCCCAAGCCGAGAATGTTTTCAGTTCATCATATTCAATTGCTTCTACAATTTCGCAAATGACAGTTTTTTGATCCAGATTGTGCTGTTCCGATTCTTTCAGCGCTTCGAAATGTTGCTGGTGACGGCGGTTTACAGCCGTAGAAGCAGCTTTGAAGCGGTTCCAGATTTCGTCACGCAATTCTTTAGCCACCGGACCTGTATCACGGAATTCCTGATGCAGCTTCTGAAGCTGGTGGAAAGCGGAAACTACATCTTCCTCGTCAGCCAGCTTTTCGGCTGCTTCGCAAAGATGAGTCTTGATCTCCAGATTCTTTTTGAAGTCGTATTCACGAAATTCGTTGTTCAGTTTCAGCAGATCGTAGAATTTCTCTACGTACAGTTGGTAATTCTTCCAAAGTTCATTCACCTTGCCTTGCGGAACCAGTTTGGTTTCGTTCCATTGCTGTTGCAGCTTTTTGAACTCCGTATAAGATTTGTTGGCATCATCACCCGATTCTACCAGTTCTTTAAGTTCTTCGATAATGGAAAGCTTGACTTGCAGATTTTCTTCTTTCTGACGTTCCTGTTCGGCTACAAGTTGACTTCTTTTCTCTTTGATCGATCCCATGAGGCGTTTGAATTCCTCTTCTGTCGGATCATCCTTCGGAGTGAAGTCTTCGGCAGCGCCTCCGTTGTCGATAAATTGCTTTTTAGCAGCTTCTAACTCAGCGTTGTGTAACTTGTAGAATGATTGTTTTAGATTGTCAATTTCCTGCTTGTTTGCGTTTTCCGAGTCTTGCGCAAGCTCTTTCAATCGGTTCAGTACGTCTTCCTTTGTGGCAGGTTTAGGTGCTGCTTCAGTCTGAACTTCGGCAGTAACTTCTTCAGTAACTTTTTCGGTACCTTCTTCAGTCGGAGTCTCTGTAATGGCTTCAGAAACCTCAACTGTTTTCTTTTCTTCTTCTAACTCCCCTTGGTTCAAGGGAAGATTAGTGTCATGAGCGTCCATCATTGTATATTAGTTTTGGGTCACAAAATAATGAAATAAAACGATTACTTCATACTCTTTTGCTTATTTTTTTTTGATTATCGCATTTTTATGATAATAAAACAGTAATTCCCATGTACAGCATCATACCGATTATGTCATTTGTGATGGCTATAAACGGACCTGTTGCGATGGCGGGATCTATTTTTAGTTTCTCCAGTGTCATCGGGACCAGTGTGCCGAAGATGGAGGCGAACATCACAACGGCAAACAGACTGATGGATACGGAATAAGTAACCGTAGCCGTCGCACCGAACCGGATAAAGTTGTAGGTATATACCAGCAGGGAGATGATGGTAGCATTGATTAAGGCTACTACCGCTTCCTTGGTCACTTGCTTGAAAGTGTTTTTGGCGTCCAGCGAACTGTTGGCAAGCCCTTGTACGATGATAGCGGAAGACTGTGTACCGACGTTTCCTCCCGTACCGCCAATCAGCGGAATGTATAATGCCATTTCGGGGTGTGCGGCAAAGGTTGCGTCGAAATTTCCCAATATCATGGAGTTTCCGATACCTCCGATCATGCCGATCAGTAGCCAGGGCAGTCGGGCTGTGGTCTGTCTTAGTACGTTGTCATCGGTTTCTACGTCCTGCGAAAGACCGGATGCCAACTGGTAATCACGTTCCGACTGTTCACGAACTTCGTCCATGACGTCGTCGACGGTGATCTGTCCTATCAGTCGGCCGATGCTATCCACCACGGGGATGGCAACAAGGTCATACTTTTCGATGGTTTGCGCCACTTCATCGATGGAAGTGTCTACGTGTACGGAGATCGGGTCTTTCTGCATCACGTGTTTCACTTTGGAGACAGAAGGGGAGGTGATCATCTTCTTGAGCGGGAAGATTCCCCTCAGGCGTTCATCGTCGTCAATGACATATACATAATATATTTCGTCCAGTTCTTCGGCTTGCTGACGCATTTCCTTCAGACACTCGGGCATACTCCAGTTCTCGTTCACGACTACCATTTCGGTGCCCATCAGACCACCGGCGGTGTTTTCGTCATATTTCAAGAGGTCCACGATGTCTCCTGCCTGTTCGATGTCTTCGATGTGCGAAAGAATTTCTTCCTGCTTGTCTTCGTCGAGGTCACGCATCAGGTCTACGGCATCATCCGTGTCCATGTAGTCCACAAAGCGCTTGGCGATTGTTTCCGAAGGGATCATTTCGAGGAACTCTTTACGAACGTCCTCATCCATTTCGACGAGTACGTCGGCCGCGGTTTCATTGTTGAGCAGGCGGTAGACAAACCGGGCTTCTTCCGGGTTCAGGTCATCACACAATTCAGCGATGTCGGCGGGATGAAGGTCGACAAGAAGTTCTTTAACCTTATCGGCATCTTTTTGCTCGATAAGGTGTTTTACGTTGTCAATGTATTCCTCGTTCATCTTTTTGTTTACGATTAAACGTTTTACAAATTACGGTTTTCGCTCACTATCGGTCAGTTACCGGATGCGGTGGCTGTTTTCAGCGCTTCTTCCACCTGGTTGGTCAGACTGATGAATTCTTCCACCGACAGTTGTTCCGGGCGCTTGTTAAATAATGCATCCTCCGTCAGCGGACAATCTTTGCCTAAAATCGGCTTGATAGAGTTGCGTAATGTTTTGCGCCGTTGGTTGAAGGTGGTCTTCACCACTTGTTTGAACAGTTTTTCGTCGCATCCCAGTTCCTTGGTATCATTGCGGGTCATGCGGATGACGGCGCTTTTCACTTTTGGGGGCGGGTTGAAAACATGTTCGCTGACGGTAAAGAGATATTCTACTTTATACCATGCCTGTATCAGTACGCTCAGGATGCCGTAGGTTTTGCTGCCCGGTCCGGCAGCGATACGTTCGGCTACTTCTTTCTGTATCATTCCGGTACAGCAAGGGATGATGTCCTTGTTTTCCAGCATCTTGAAAAAGATCTGGCTGGAGATGTTGTACGGGTAATTACCGGTCAGTACGAAAGGCTTTCCGTCGAACAACCGGTGAAGGTTCATTTTCAGAAAATCGTCTTCGATAATGTGATCTTCCAGTGACGGATAGGCTTCACGGAGATAGGCAACCGATTCGTAGTCTACTTCAACGACTTTTACCAACCGGTCTTTTTTTACCAGAAACTGGGTCAATACTCCCATACCCGGTCCTACCTCCAATACAGGCAGTTCGGGGAAGGTGTCGACTGTATCGGCAATATCCTGCGCTACTTTCAGATCTTTCAGAAAGTGCTGTCCGAGAAACTTTTTAGGCTTTACTAATTTCATTTACCAACTAAATAATTACTTTTGCAGCCGACAAAGGTAATTCTTTTAAATGAAGAATGAAGAATTAAGGATGAAGAAACTACTAAAAAAGACGCTGAAGCTGATATTACCGATCGTTTTAGGCGGCTTTATTCTATACTGGGTTTATCGCGACTTTGATTTCAGCAGGGTCGGCGAGGTATTACGGCATGGTACGAACTGGTGGTGGATGCTTTTTTCGCTCTTGTTCGGGGTGCTTGCTCAGGTATTTCGCGGGTGGCGGTGGCGGCAGACGCTGGAGCCGCTGGATGCTTTCCCCAGAAGAAGCGACTGTGTGAATGCCATCTTTATTTCTTATGCCGCCAGCTTGGTCGTTCCCCGGATAGGGGAGGTGAGTCGTTGCGGGGTGTTGGCGAAGTATGATAATGTCTCGTTTGCCAAATCGCTGGGGACAGTGGTGACGGAGCGACTGGTAGATACATTGACCATTTTTCTGATTACCGGTATTACTGTATTGCTGCAAATGCCGGTGTTTGTCACTTTCCTTGAAAATACGGGGACCAAGATACCTTCTTTTGCTTATCTTTTGACTTCGGTATGGTTTTATATCGTCCTGTTTTGTTTTATCGGGGTGGTGGTGCTTCTTTATTATTTAAGGAAAACGCTGTTTTTCTATGAACGGGTGAAAGGCTTTGTGTTGAATATTTGGGAAGGAATCATGTCTTTGAAAGGAGTACGCAATATTCCTTTGTTCATATTTTATACATTGGCCATCTGGGCTTGTTATTTTTTTCATTTCTATTTTACGTTCTATTGTTTTGCATTCACTGCTCATTTGGGCATTCTTGCGGCACTGGTAATGTTTGTCGGCGGTACGTTTGCTGTTATTGTGCCGACTCCCAACGGGGCGGGACCGTGGCATTTTGCTATCATGGAGATGATGATGCTTTACGGAGTAAATGTGACGGATGCCGGAATATTTGCTCTAATTGTGCATGGTATTCAAACTTTTTTGGTAGTTTTGTTGGGTGTATATGGTTTGGCGGCTTTGCCGTTTACCAATAGACAGCGAAAGTAATCACTTAATAAAAATAGATTTGTTATGAGTACTATTCTTTCTTTAGCTCCACAGAATGTGTGGAAGCATTTTTATTCGTTGACTCAGATTCCCCGTCCGTCCGGACACATGGAGAAAGTGACTGAATTTCTGATTAACTTCGGAAAAGGCTTGGGACTGGAATCTTTCGTAGACGAAGCGGGTAATGTGATTATCCGTAAACCGGCAACTCCGGGCATGGAAAACCGGAAAGGTGTAATTCTTCAGGCACACATGGATATGGTTCCTCAGAAGAATAATGATACAGTTCATGATTTTGAAAAAGATCCTATCGAAACTTATATAGACGGTGACTGGGTAAAAGCCAAAGGTACTACGCTGGGTGCTGATAACGGACTGGGTGTAGCTGCTATCATGGCTGTACTGGAAGCGAATGATCTGAAACACGGTCCGCTGGAAGCATTGATCACTAAAGATGAAGAAACCGGAATGTACGGTGCATTCGGCTTGAAACCGGGTACGGTAAACGGAGAAATCCTGCTGAATCTTGACTCTGAGGACGAAGGCGAACTGTATATCGGTTGTGCCGGTGGTATGGATGTGACTGCTACGCTGGAATATAAGGAAGTAGCTCCCGAAGAAGGCGACGTCGCTGTTAAAGTAAGTCTGAAAGGTTTGCGTGGTGGACACTCCGGATTGGAAATCAATGAAGGGCGCGCCAATGCCAATAAGCTGTTGGTACGTTTCGTGCGTGAAGCGGTTGCCAGCTATGAAGCCCGCCTGGTAAGCTGGGACGGTGGTAATATGCGCAATGCGATTCCTCGTGAGGCATGTGCGGTACTTGCCATTCCTGCTGAAAACGAAGAGGAACTGCTGGGCTTGGTGAAATATTGCGAAGACTTGTTCAATGAAGAGTTCTCTGCAATCGAAACTCCGATCAGCTTTACGGCAGAACGTGTGGAGCTTCCTGCCGGTGAAGTGCCCGAAGAAATTCAGGATAATCTGATTGATGCCATCTTTGCTTGTCAGAATGGTGTGACCCGTATGATTCCGACCGTTCCCGATACGGTGGAAACATCTTCTAATCTGGCTATCATTACGATTGGCGGTGGTAAGGCTGAGATTAAGATTCTGGCCCGTAGCTCCAGCGATAGTATGAAAGAGTATCTGACTACCAGTCTTGAGTCTTGCTTCTCTATGGCAGGCATGAAGGTAGAAATGACTGGCGGCTATTCAGGATGGCAGCCGAACGTTGAATCACCTATTTTGCATGCGATGAAGGAATCTTATAAACAGCAGTTTGGAGTAGAACCCGCAGTGAAAGTAATTCATGCAGGTTTGGAATGTGGTATTATCGGTGCTATCATTCCGGGGTTGGATATGATTTCATTTGGTCCGACATTGCGTTCGCCGCACTCACCGGATGAAAGAGCTTTGATTCCTACCGTACAGAAGTTCTATGACTTCCTGGTGGCTACATTAGCACAGACTCCGACGAAATAAGGATTCTTTTCCTATTTATATAATAGGTATCATATAGTAAAAAGGCATGGAAGATTATCTTCCGTGCCTTTTTGTCATATTTGCTGCCATTGAAATTATAATTCTGCCTTATAACAAATAAATTAATTGATGCAAATCAATTAATATGCTATAAAACATAAATTTCTTTCCTTTTTCGGCTCAATCTATAAACAATGGTCGTATTTTTGTGTTATAAAACATGTAATTAGGAGGATAACAAAATGAAAAAGTTAGAAAGATTGTTTAGAAAGATCGGCAATGCCGATGTACATGTTTGGGGATACTCAACACTTGGCATACTCCCCAAAGAGAAGATTTAAGTTTTTTAGTTTTCAGGTATTAGTAATTTTAAAGGTTTAAAGATTATGGCAAAGAAAATGAGTTCATTAATTAGAAAAATCCTCAGTGAAGTAGGTCGCAACGAAATGCTTTCATGGGGGTACAGAATTGAAAAATGAGATTCAGTACATTAACTAAGCTTGAGTGGGGATGCGTTATTGAAAACGTTATCCCCACTTTTTATTCTGTCATTTAGGCTGTATAGTGGTTAATCCGCGTTCTTTATCTTTCTGTTTTCCATGTTCCGATAGTTCTTGTCGCACTATCAAAGTTTACCCCCACTTTTATTATTTTCCAGTCTCCCACCTGATAGGGAATGGCATACTCCTTACTATTAATCTGCGCCAATGCTTCTTCCGGTGTACCGTCCACTTTAAATTCAAAGACATAAAGGGTATCTTGTAATTTTACAATGGCGTCAGCCCTTCCGATAGCTGTATCTACTTCCACATCTATATATTGCCCCATCAGCCTGAAAAATAGATAGAAGATGGTTTGGTAATGTTTCTCTTCTTTATTATTTAACTTATTAGGGATAGAAGCGAAGAAGGACTTTAGTCTTTCCAGGCATCCATCCAAATTTCCGGCACGTAAGTCTTTAATAAATGATACTATATAAAATGTATTCTCTCGTGCGGGCAAATGTACATAAGCAGGCATGAGAGATTCGAGAAATCCTTTCCTGACTTCCTTGTTGGGGTAAGCTAGGGTATAGAGCTGAAAACTCGGGTCATATCCTTTAATAGTGAGATAGCCGCTTTGATAAAGTACTGGAAGAGGGTCGGTAATTCTATTAGTGGGAGCATCAAATTGTTCTGCTGTAGCAGTAGTGTCATCCAACTCACGGATATCAAAGTTACTTTCTTGTAGGAGATCTATCAAAAAAGTGGGAGTACCGGTAGAAAACCAAAAATTGGAATACTTTTTTTGTGCGAAAGCATTGAACAGACTGAATGGATTATAAATATCCTCGCTATTTTCACTAAAATGATATCCGTCATATTGTTGTTTCAGATGAGTACAAGCTTCTTCATATGTTTCGTTATTGGCTTGAGCCATCTGTTCGATATCGATTTGCAGTGTGTGTACCTCTTGTTCGGTAATGCCGCATATAGCGCTATATTCATCCCACATACTGATATTTTGCAAGTTGTTCAGTTCGCTAAAGATACTCATTTGACTGAATTTGCTGATACCTGTGATAAAAAGGAAACGGATATATTGGCCTTGCGCTTTCAAAGGGCTGAAGAAATCGCGCATAATATCACGAATTTCTATTTGCAATTCCGTATTGTTATTACTGTCCAGCATGGGAGCATCATATTCATCTACAAGTATCACAACTGGTTTGCCGGTCTGTGTATATGCGCGTTGTATGATTCCCTTTAAACGAAGGCTGAAAGTCGTTTCTCCTTCTTCGCGTCCATATAATTTTTCCCATTGCAGTAACTGGTAATTAATGACGGCTGATAACGCTTCGGCAGTCATATATTTACTCACACTGAAATCAATATGTAGCACCGGATAAACAGCCCATTCTTTTTCCAGAGTTTCCATTGCCAATCCGTTGAACAAGTCTTTCTTTCCGGAAAAATAAGCTTCGAGTGTAGATACTAGCAGACTTTTCCCGAATCGTCGGGGACGGCTTAAAAAATAAACCTTATTTGTGTTTGTCAAACGGTAAATTAACTCCGTTTTATCAACGTACACATAACCATTATTTCGCAAATCTTCGAAATTCTGTATTCCTATCGGGTATCGTCTGAGTCTCTCGTCCATCTAAATTACATTTTTATATGAAACATAGACAAAGATAGAACTAAATAGGGGAAAATCAAAGATCAAAAAGTATATTGTTGTTTTCTTCCATTTTTATTTTCGTATTTCTTTTCACATAATATACTCTTGTTTTCTTCCCATATTACGATACATTCTTTTAGCTCCTCACCTGTTTTATTTCTATTTGTGTATATATCGGTCTCATGGTGAAAAAATGACCTTCTTAAAAAGGGAATATTTAAACAGTCAGGAAGGCGCTAATGCCAACATCATATAAATATAGAATGAAAAAGCTTCGGCATTTGTAACTATGATATTTACTCTTTTTATGAATTGGATGGTTTTGTGATTAAATTGAAGCTGTCTTGATCTTAAACTGGTTATTTGGTAACTTTATTGAAATTTGATGATTCATTATGCTATTGTTATCATGTTTGTTATTGTCGATAAACTAGAGAAAAATAGCCTCCCTATGCCTCTTTTATTACTTTTTGGCCAGTGATAAATAAGTTCCTCGGTGAGGAAAGAGTCGTTGGTTTAAAAGGAACATCCCGTTGGTTTTAAACCAACGAAGGTTTTGTTGGTAAGAAAAGATGCATATTTCACGTACCTTTATGTAATATTAGTCTATATTTCTGCATATTATTACACTTATTTATGCGAATTATTTGCTGGTTCACTATTTTTTGATCAACTGAATTTCTAATATAATCTTAAAAATCGAACATTGCTGTCTCTTTTTCAAATTTGGTATCAGATGAAATAAGACAATTATTGAAAATTAATTGAAAAAGAATAAATCTTTAAACTTTTATTCCTTACTTTGTTATTTATACAGATATATATCAAACTTAAACTGGAAAGATTATGAAAATAAGGCAGATTTGTATGCTGGTGCTATTATGTCTGGGAGTGATTCCGGCAGTGCAGGCACAAACTTACGACAAATTATGGAAACAAGTGGAGCAGGCAGAAAAGAAGAGCCTGCCTGAGACTGTGATAAAACTGACTGGCGAGATTTATCAGAAAGGGGAGAAAGAAAAGAACTCTCCACAAATGCTGAAAGCGTATATGTGGCGGATGAGATACCGGGATATGCTGACCCCAGATAGCCTGTATACGAACCTGAATGGTTTGGAACTGTGGGCAAAGCAAACTGACCAACCCATGGACCGAGCTGTATTACATTCGCTGATAGCCGAGATTTATTCAATGTATGCTTTTAACAATCAATGGCAACTCCGGCAACGGACAGAGATTGTAGGTGAAGCTCCTTCGGCAGATATGAGGGAGTGGACAGCAAACATGTTTGTAGAGAAAGTGAGAACAAACGTAAAGGAAGCAATGGCGGATTCCGTACTATTGCTTAACACATCTTCACGTACTTATATTCCTTTTGTTGAGTTGGGCGAAACAAGTGAATACTATCATCATGATATGTATCATCTGCTGGCTACCCGCGGTATTGTAGCTTTACAGCAGGTAGCGGGATTGGATCGTGCCACTCCGGTGGAAGATATTTCGGAAGATTCGTCTGCTGAAAAAGAATCTTCGGTGAAACAGGATATTATAGCAATTTATGGAAATATGATTGCTGCTTATAAAGCATCCGGTTTGAAAGAAGGCTATGTGTTGACAGCGCTCAGCTATTTAGAGTGGAGACGTGATTCAGATAGAAACATCCGCCCTTTCGGACTGAAGAAAGGATTGTCGGGATTAACAGAAGATACCTACGTTACTGCACTGAATGAACTGAAAAGCAGATTTAAATCAGAGAGTATTTGTGCTGAAGTTTATTTGGCCCAGGCTCGCTATGCGATTGAAAAAGAACAGCAAACGTCAGCTTTGCAGCTTTGCGATGAGGCCATCCGTTTATACCCCGGTTATCGTAGAATTAACGCTCTGAAGAATTTGCGCGAAGATATCCTGTCACCGTTTCTGAATGTAACTGCGGCTGCAACAGCTTTCCCTGGTGAGGAAATCGAAATAAGAGCTTCGCACAAGAATCTGGATGGATTTACACTTCGTCTTTATCAGGCAAAGAAGTTGATAAAGGAACAGCACTTTGCAGTTCTTCGTCCTGAAGACTACCGGACGCAGGATACGGTATTTACCTTTAAAGCGCCGGAAGTCGGACAATATGTAATGCGTATCGTTCCGGATATTCGTGCCAAGAGAGACAGTGAAAGCAAATTCAATGTGACACGTTTCAAAGTATTGACCTGCCGTTTACCGGGAAATCAATATGAGGTAGTGACGCTGGACGGACAAACGGGACACCCTATACCGAATGCGAAAATAACTCTTTATACGAATGACGAAAAAGTATTGCAGGAATATATAACTGGGGCAGATGGCAAAGTTGTCTTCCCCTGGAAATCCGAATACAGATATTTGAAAGCTGCTAAAGGTATCGATACCGATATGCCGTTTCAAAGCATTTACGGTGGAAGTTATGGATATTACGGAGATGAAAACAAGGTCTCCGAAGGAATGACTTTGTTGACGGATCGTTCTTTGTACCGTCCTGGTCAGATCGTATATGTGAAAGGAATTGCCTATGTACAGAAATCTGATACGGCAAATGTACTTCCGAACAAGGACTATACTGTTGTTTTGATGGATGCAAATAATCAGGAAGTTGGACAGAAAGCGGTTCGTACCAATGAATTCGGCTCGTTTACTGTCGATTTTGCATTGCCATCCGCTTGTCTGAATGGGATGTTTTCGTTGAAAGCCGGCGAGGGAAGAACGAATATTCGCGTGGAGGACTATAAACGTCCGACGTTTGATATTACTTTCGACAAGCAGCAGGGCAGTTATCAATTGGGCGATAAGGTAGAGGTGAAAGGTAAGATACAGTCTTATAGCGGTGTGTTGCTGCAAGACCTTCCGGTAAAATATACAGTGAAGCGTTCTGTTGTCGATCTTTGGAGACTGGCGGAAAGTACGCAGATTGCTTCCGGTGAGGTAATTGCCAATGAGGACGGGGAATTTACGATTCCGGTTCTTCTGGAAGAAAATAATGCCTATAAGAATAATACCAGAATCTATTACCGCTACTCGATAGAGGCTACTGCAACCAATGTAGCAGGTGAAACACAGTCGTCTACAGATGTGATAGCAGCAGGTAACCGTTCACTGATTCTACAAACAGAATTAAAAGAGAAGACCTGTAAGAATCAACCGTTTAACACTGTATTTAAGGTACAGAATCTGAATGGGCAGCCTGTTGAAGTAAAAGGTACATTCTCCCTCTATCAGGCGAAAGATGCGGACTTCAAGCAACTGGACGAGAATCCGGCTGCAACAGGTACATTTACTTCCAACGAAGAAATGACGATTGAGTGGGGAAACCTTCCTTCCGGACCGTATGTGTTGAAAGCTGTCGTAAAAGATGGACAGGGCAAAGAAGTGACGGCTGAGGCCAACACCATTCTTTTCTCCCGCGAAGATAACCGTCCGCCGGTAGAAACGACCGTTTGGTTCTATGAGGCAAATACGGAATTTGATGCAACGCATCCGGCCGTGTTCTGCTTCGGAACTTCGAAAAAAGATGCTTATGTGATGATGAATGTATTCTCCGGTAATAAGTTGCTGGAAAGCAAGACTATGAATCTGTCCGACACAATTGTACATTTTAAATATCCATATCAGGAAAGCTATGGTGACGGAGTACTGGTAAGTTTCTGTATGGTAAGAGACGGACAAGTCTATCAGGAACAGGCAAGGCTGAAAAAGCGTCTGCCGGACAAGACATTGACCATGAAATGGGAAGTATTCCGTGATAAGCTGCGTCCCGGACAGAAAGAAGAATGGAAACTGACTATTAAGACACCGCAGGGACAGGCTGCCGAGGCAGAAATGCTAGCAACTATGTACGATGCTTCGCTGGATAAGATATGGAATAAAAAACAGAATTTCAGTGTATTCTATAATCAGATCATCCCTTATTCTAGTTGGATGGGCGGATATTTCGGTAATAATTCGTTCAATTACTGGTGGAATAATAAATACTTCAAAGTACCGACAATGGAATATGACTATTTTGTGACGCAGGGAACGATGTCGATGGACCAGGCGTTGAATGGAATGGTGCCGGGAGTGATGGTCAGAGGATATGGCGTGCAAAAGCAGGCCTCAATGACGGGCAGTATGATGATACGGGGCGTTTCGAGAAGCAAGGCGGAAGCAAAATATGTACCTGCTTTGGCTGGAAGTGTTGCTGAGGATGCGGTATTTGAATCAGAGTTAGTGTCAGTAGAGGCAGGCAAGCTGGACGGCGCATCCGAAGAAGAAACTCTTCCCGAAGCTCCCGCCGATTTGCGTACGAACCTTGCGGAAACAGCCTTCTTCTACCCACAACTTCGTACCAATGAACAAGGCGAAGTTTCCTTCTCCTTCACTATGCCCGAAAGTCTGACCCGCTGGAACTTCCGCGGTTACTCTCATACCAAAGGTATGCTGATGGGCACACTGGACGGTGAAGCCACTACAAGCAAAGAATTTATGCTGACTCCTAATCTACCTCGTTTCGTACGTGCCGGAGATAAGACATCTGTTGCCGCCTCCATTTCCAACATGACCGGAAAGCCGCAGGCCGGTACGGTGAGCATGATTCTCTTTGATCCGATGACGGAAAAGGTAATCAGCACACAAAAACAGAAGTTTACCGTAGAGGCCGGAAAGACAATCGGCGTCAGCTTCATGTTTACCGTGAGTGATAAATACGAGATACTGGGATGCCGGATGATAGCCGACAGCGGTACCTTCAGTGATGGTGAACAGCAGCTACTTCCCGTGCTTAGTAATAAAGAGCATCTGGTAGAAACGCTTCCGATGCCTGTCCGTGGAGAAGAAACACGTACTTTCTCTCTCGACAGCCTGTTCAATCATCATAGTAAGACGGCAACCGACCGTAAACTAACCGTTGAATTTACCGGAAATCCTGCCTGGTATGCTATTCAGGCATTGCCTTCATTGAGCCTTCCGGGAAATAATAATGCCATTTCGTGGGCTACCGCTTACTACGCAAATACACTGGCTTCCTACATCATGAACAGCCAGCCACGTATTAAAGCTGTATTCGATAGCTGGAAGCTACAGGGTGGAACCAAAGAAACCTTCCTGAGCAACCTGCAAAAGAATCAGGAAGTGAAGAATATCCTGTTATCCGAATCTCCGTGGGTACTCGAAGCGCAAACGGAAGAACAGCAGAAAGAACGTATCGCCACTCTGTTCGATCTGAACAATATCCGTAGTAACAACATTGCCGCATTGACAAGATTACAGGAGTTGCAGAATTCAAGCGGAGCATGGTCGTGGTATAAAGGTATGACCGGTAGCCGTTACGTCACTACCTACATTGCCGAATTGAATGCCCGCCTGGCTATGATGACAGGTGAGCAACCAAGCGGCACGGCGCTTGCCTTGCAGAAGAATGCCTTTACCTATCTCCATCAGGAAGCTCTGAAGGAATATAGAGAAATTCTCAAAGCACAGAAAGACGGGGTGAAGTTTACAGGTGTTTCCGGAAGTATCCTGCAATATCTGTATCTGATCGCTCTGTCCGGCGAACAAGTTCCGGCTTCCAATAAAGCCGCCTATACTTATTATCTGTCCAAGATAGGCGAAATGCTTCCGACCGCTTCGATGGATACGAAAGCGATTGCCGCTATCATTCTGGATAAGGCCGGACGGAAGAAAGAAGCTCAGGAGTTCATCGCTTCACTGAAAGAACATCTGACGAAGACGGACGAACAGGGAATGTTCTTTGCCTTCAATGAAAATCCCTATTCCTGGGGCGGAATGAAAATGCAGGCTCATGTAGACGTGATGGAAGCACTGGAACTGACAGGCGGAAATAACGATACCGTAGAAGAAATGAAACTCTGGCTGCTCAAACAGAAGCAGACCCAACAGTGGAATTCTCCGGTAGCTACTGCCGATGCCGTCTATGCCTTACTGATGAAAGGCGTAAACCTGCTCGACAATCAGGGAGACGTGCGTATTGTCATTGCCAATGAGGTGCTGGAGACTGTCTCTCCAAGCAAGACTACCGTACCGGGACTGGGCTATATCAAACGCTCGTTTACACAGAAGAATGTAGTGGACGCCCGTAAGATAGAAGTCGAAAAGAGAAATCCGGGCATTGCGTGGGGAGCCGTTTATGCGGAATATGAATCACCCATCAAGGATGTGAGACAACAGGGAGGAGAACTGAATGTGCAAAAGCAACTGTATGTGGAACGTATGGTGAACAATGCTCCTCAACTACAGCCTATTACAGAAAAGACCGTTCTTCAGGTAGGCGATAAAGTAGTTTCCCGTTTGAGTATTCGTGCAGACCGTGCGATGGACTTCGTACAGTTGAAAGATCAGCGGGGCGCCTGCTTCGAACCGATCGGCAGCGTATCCGGTTACAACTGGAGTAATGGAATCGGCTATTACGTAGACATCAAGGATGCTTCCACCAATTTCTTCTTTGACCATTTAGGAAAAGGAGTGTATGTGTTGGAGCATAGCTATCGTATCAGCAGAGTAGGAACCTATGAGACAGGTTTGGCAACCATGCAATGCGCCTATGCGCCGGAATACGCTTCACACTCGGCTTCGATGACAATTATTATTAAATAACGCACAGAGAAGATTTCTTCTCCACCGGTGAGCAGGGCACTCGCCACCGATAAGGAAGGTGTTCCCCACCGATGAAGGCTACCTTCATCGGTGGGGAACTTTTTGTTGATGAATACTGCGTTGCAGGAGTTGTCACAGGGTAAAGTATTTTCTCAAACGGTGTTAATCTATGTAATCTGTGATGAAAAACTCATCTAAAACTCCTACATTTGTGGACCAAAATAAAATATATCACATGAAACGTACTTTACTATTGATATTTACTCTGCTTACTGTCACTTTGGCGGCTGTTGCCCAACCCCGTATTTCCTCTAACAAGGAGACGCACAACTTTGGACAAATAGAATGGAAAAAGCCGGTAACAGTAGAATATACCATCACCAATACCGGAAACGAGCCGTTGGTGCTGACCAATGTCACGACTTCCTGTGCCTGTGCCGTAGCCGACTGGACAAAGGAACCCATTGCTCCGGGTGCCAAAGGAACTGTGAAAGCCTCTTTTGACGCGAAAGCGCTGGGACGTTTTGACAAGTCGATAGGCATATACAGCAATGCCACTCCGAATCTGGTTTATCTGAAATTCACCGGTGAGGTAGTGCAGGAAATCAAAGATTATTCAAAACTTCTTCCGTACGCCATCGGCAATATCCGCATTGACCGTGACGAGTTCTCCTTCCCCGATGTCTATCGCGGACAGCAACCGTCTATGACGTTCAGTATTGCCAACCTTTCCGACCGCCCGTACGAACCGGTGTTGATGCACCTGCCTCCTTATCTGAAGATGGAAGCGGAACCTAAAGTACTGCTGAAAGGTAAAAAAGGAACGATCAAGCTGACACTGGATGCCAGCCAGCTACAGGACTTCGGACTGACACAGACCTCTGTCTACCTGTCCCGTTTCTCCGGTGATAAAGTGAGTGAAGACAATGAGATACCCGTTTCGGCCATTCTTCTTCCCGATTTCTCGCGTATGACGGAGAAAGATTCTTTGAATGCTCCTTCCATCCACATCTCGGAGACGAATATTGACCTGAGTATTCCGTTGATCAAGAAGAATAAAGTCAGCCATGATATATTGATCGCTAATGCGGGAAAGACCCCGTTAGTCATCAGCAAGCTACAGGTATTCAACTCTTCTGTAGGAGTAAGACTGAAAAAGACGGTCATTCCGCCGGACGGAATGACTAAGTTGAAAGTGACGATCCACAAGCGGGATGTAGGTAATAAGAAACATCATTTACGTATCTTGATGATTACAAACGACCCGTTGCGTCCGAAAGTTGAAATAAATATCAAACGCTAACTCTTATTGCCATGGAACATCCTGAAAATAACGAAGAATATAAAGGACTCGTTGTCAATAAAGGCATCGAACAGCCCTCATCCGTGAATCCTTATTTGAAACGTAAGCCCAAAAAGCGTCAGCTTTCGGTAGCGGAATTTGTAGAAGGTATTGTGAAAGGCGATGTCACTATTCTCAGTCAGGCTGTGACACTGGTAGAGAGCGTGAAGCCCGAACATCAGGCTGTCGCCCAGGAAGTGATCGAGAAATGTCTGCCTTATTCCGGCAATTCCATCCGTGTAGGTATCAGTGGAGTGCCCGGTGCGGGAAAGAGTACCTCGATTGACGTATTCGGTCTGCATGTGCTCGAAAAAGGCGGTAAGTTGGCGGTGCTGGCTATCGACCCGAGCAGTGAGCGTAGTAAAGGCAGTATCCTGGGAGACAAGACACGTATGGAACAACTTTCCGTACATCCCCAATCGTTTATCCGCCCCAGCCCCTCAGCTGGTTCGTTGGGAGGAGTTGCCCGGAAGACCCGTGAAACGATTGTGCTTTGTGAGGCTGCCGGATTCGATAAAATCTTTGTGGAAACCGTCGGAGTGGGACAGAGCGAAACGGCTGTTCATTCTATGGTGGATTTCTTCCTGCTGATTCAGTTGGCAGGTACGGGAGATGAATTGCAAGGCATCAAACGAGGAATCATGGAGATGGCGGACGGTATTGTCATCAACAAAGCCGACGGAGATAATCTGGAACCTGCCAAGTTGGCTGCCAGTCAGTTCCGTAATGCGCTGCATCTGTTTCCGGCTCCCGAATCGGGATGGATTCCGAAGGTGCTGACTTACTCCGGTTTTTATAATATCGGCGTGAAGGAAATCTGGGACATGGTGTATGAATATATCGACTTCGTGAAGAAGAACGGTTATTTTGACTATCGCCGTAATGAACAGAGCAAGTACTGGATGTACGAAACGATCAATGAACAGCTCCGTGATAGCTTCTATCACAATCCTCGGATTGAAGCGATGCTTCAGGAGAAGGAACAACAAGTGCTGCAGGGAAATCTTACTTCGTTTATCGCTGCTAAGAGCCTGCTGGATACCTATTTTGACGAATTAAAACGATGATAAAGCAGAAACAGTGATGGATTAGAAAAACGACCGAACATTTACCCCCGATAACTATACCCTAATTAATAACCAATTGTTAACTTTAACACCTGATGAACAAAACCTTATTAACCGGGCTTTTGTGTTGTAGTTTGTCAATACAGAGCTTTGCAGACCAACCGTTAGAAGGATTCACCTATGGTTCGGTGAATGCTCCTACAGGAAAAGAGTGGGAATCTCCCGAAAACCTGGCGCTCAACAAAGAGCAGCCGCATGCTTATTTCTTTCCGTTCCAGCATTTGGATAATGCCCGCAAGGTATTGCCGGAAAACAGTAAGTATTGGCAGTCACTTGACGGTGACTGGAAGTTTCACTGGGCACCCGACCCCGACTCCCGCCCCAAAGATTTCTATCAGACTGAGTATGATGTCAGCTCATGGGATGCGATTCCCGTGCCTTCAAGCTGGAATATTTATGGCATTCAAAAGGACGGAAGCCAGAAGTACGGAACGCCTATCTACGTCAACCAACCGGTAATCTTCCAGCACAGCGTGAAGGTGGATGACTGGCGCGGAGGCGTGATGCGTACTCCTCCTGCCAACTGGACTACTTACAAGGATCGGAACGAAGTAGGTTCCTTCCGCCGTGATTTCGAAATCCCGCAGGACTGGGACGGACGCGAAGTCTTTATCAGCTTCGATGGTGTCGATTCATTCTTCTATCTGTGGATCAACGGTCAGTACGTAGGTTTTTCCAAGAATTCGCGTAATACCGCTAATTTCAATATCACTCCCTATTTACAGAAAGGCAAGAACACCGTAGCCGCCGAAGTGTATCGTAGTTCGGACGGTTCCTTCCTCGAAGCGCAGGATATGTTCCGTCTGCCGGGCATCTTCCGTACGGTTGCCTTGTACTCGGTTCCCAAAGTTCATTTCCGTGACTTGGTTGCCACACCCGATTTGGATGCGACTTATACGGACGGTTCTCTGACTGTCAATGCCGAAATCCGTAATCTGGATAAGAAAGCCATCAAAGACTACAAGGTATATTACTCTTTATATGCCAACAAACTGTATTCTGATGAGAATACCTTGGTAGATGGATTCTTATCTCCTGTGATCGACAAAATCGCTCCGAATGAAACCGGTAGTGTTCAGACTGTTCTTAAGGTAAAGGCTCCTAATAAGTGGTCGGCTGAATTTCCGTATCGCTACACGTTGGTAGCCGAATTGAAGGATAAGAAGAACAGAACCGTTGAAATGGTTTCCACCATTGTCGGTTTCCGCAAAGTGGAGATTAAGGATACTCCTGCTTCCGAAGATGAATTCGGACTTGCCGGACGTTATTATTATGTGAACGGAAAGACGGTCAAACTGAAAGGGGTGAACCGACATGAATCCAATCCGGGAGTAGGGCACGCCATAACCCGTGAGATGATGGAGAAAGAGATTATGTTGATGAAGCGTGCCAACATCAATCATGTACGTAATTCACATTATCCGGATGATCCGTATTGGTATTTCCTGTGCAACAAATACGGTATTTATCTCGAAGATGAGGCGAATATAGAATCGCACGAATATTATTATGGTGCTGCCTCCCTCTCTCATCCGGTGGAATGGAAAAATGCGCACGTGGCACGTGTGATGGAAATGGTGCGTGCCAATGTCAACAATCCTTCTATCGTTATCTGGTCGTTGGGCAATGAAGCCGGACCGGGCAAGAACTTTGTGGCGGCTTATGATGCTTTGAAGAAGTTTGATACTTCCCGTCCTGTGCAATATGAGCGTAATAATGACATTGTAGATATGGGTTCCAACCAATATCCGTCTATCGGCTGGGTACGTGGGGCCGTGCAGGGGAAATATGATATCAAGTATCCGTTCCATATATCCGAATATGCCCATTCAATGGGGAATGCCTGCGGTAATCTGATAGATTACTGGGAAGCTATGGAGTCGACCAATTTCTTCTGTGGAGGTGCCATTTGGGATTGGGTAGACCAGTCTATGTACAATTATGACCCGAAGACAGGTGTCCGTTATCTGGCTTACGGCGGAGACTTTGGCGATACTCCCAATGATGGTCAGTTTGTAATGAACGGCATCGTGTTTGGTGACCTTGAACCGAAGCCTCAGTACTATGAAGTGAAAAAGGTATATCAGCACATCGGCGTAAAGGCAATAGATACAGAAAAGGGGGTATTTGAGATCTTCAATAAGTACTACTTTAAGAACTTGGCGGAAGATTACCAGTTGGTATATTCGCTTTATGAAGACGGTAAACCGATAATGACCGGTAAACCGATGGATATCAATATAGCTCCACGCCAACGTGCACAGATCACTCTGCCGTATGATCATGCCTCTCTTAAGAAAGATGCTGAGTACTTTATGAAACTACAGTTTATACTGAAAGATCAAAGACCTTGGGCTGCCAAAGGCTTTCCGATGGCAGAGGAACAGATTTTGATAAAGGAGGCTACAGACCGCCCGTCCATCAGTGAAGTAACTGCCGGTGCAGCAAAACTGGATGGATTCGTACTGGACAAGGATACGAAGCGCATCCTTATAAAGGGAGCTGACTTTGAAGCCATATTTGACCCGCAAACCGGAAGTATCTACAGTCTGAAGTATGGCAACGAGACTGTTATCGCCGATGGCAACGGTCCGAAGCTCGATGCTCTCCGTGCTTTTACAAACAATGATAACTGGTTCTATGCCCCCTGGTTCGAACATGGTTTGCACAATCTGATTCATAAAGCAACTGAATATAAAGTACTGAATAAAGGCAATGGCACTTTGGTATTGAGTTTTACGGTAGAATCTCAGGCACCGAATGCCGCACGCATTAAGGGTGGTACAAGCTCCGGTAAGAATAGCATCGAAGAACTGACCGACAGAAAATTCGGTAGCAATGACTTTAAATTTGTCACTAACCAGATATGGACAGTGTATCCGGACGGTTCTATCGAATTGCAGTCCAGCATTACTTCCAATCGTTCGAGTTTGGTTCTGCCACGTTTGGGTTATGTGATGAAAGTTCCACAACAATACAGTAACTTCACTTACTATGGACGCGGACCGATAGATAACTATGCCGACCGTAAGAGCGGACAGTTTATCGAACAGTATACGAATAGCGTAGCAGGTGAGTTCGTAAACTTCCCGAAACCTCAGGATATGGGCAATCACGAAGATGTTCGCTGGTGTGCATTGACCAATCAGGCAGGGAATGGAGCTGTCTTCGTAGCTACCGACCGTCTTTCGGCTTCGGCACTTCAGTACTCGGCTCTCGACTTGATTTTGGCTTCCCATCCTTATCAGTTGCCGAAGGCAGGCGATACCTATCTGCATTTGGATTGTGCAGTGACCGGTCTGGGTGGTAACAGTTGTGGTCAGGGAGCTCCTCTCGTACACGACCGTGTGTTTGCCAACCAGCACAGCATGGGATTCATCATTCGTCCTGCCGATAAGGAACTGAGTGTCGTTGCCAATGTTGCTCCTGCGGGAGATCTTCCTCTGTCTATCACACGCACCCCTGCCGGAATGGTCGAATTGACTTCGGCAAAGAAAGATGCTGTCATTTGTTATAGCATTGACGGAAGTAAAAAAGTGCAGGAATACACAGAGCCTGTCCCTATGCGTAACGGAGGTACGATCAAGGCATGGTATAAGGATAGTAAGGATATCAGCAGCACGATGAAGTTTGAGAAAATAGAAAGCATTCAGACGCAAGTCGTATACGCCAGTAGTCAGGAATCGGGTGAAGGCGATGCTTCTCATCTGACTGATGGTGATCCGAATACCATCTGGCATACCATGTATTCGGTGACAGTTGCCAAATACCCGCATTGGGTAGATTTGGATGCCGGTGAAGTCAAGGAAATCAAAGGCTTTACTTACCTGCCACGACAGAATGGAGGAAACGGTAATATCAAGGATTACTCTATTCAGGTCAGCATGGATGGAAAAGAATGGGGAGAGCCTGTTAATAAAGGAACGTTCGCAAGGGACTCCAAAGAAAAGAGAGTCTTGTTTGACAAACCGGTGAAGGCACGTTATATCCGTTTCACGGCTTTAAGCGAACAGAACGGACAGGATTTTGCGTCCGGTGCGGAGATAACGATTCTGGCTAACTAAAGATAGCTGAATATATAGAAGAAAAGTATCAATGGGAATGTGTCCCCCCTTCTAAATTTATGAGGGTTTCGACACATCCCCATTGATGCTTTTCTTTATTTTATCGGTATGAGGAAACTTCTACAACTCCTTTCCCGCCTTCTCAAAATCCGCCTTAGACTTACTCTGCGTCACAATATACACACCCAGAAACACAAGTGTAATGGCGATTCCTTTTTCCCAGCCGAAGCTCCCGATTCCCATGAGGATTGCTGCAATCGTAGCCACAATCGGCTGCATATAGTTATACATACTTACCACTGTAGGGCGGAGTAACTTCTGAGCTGTCATGATGCAGAGATAAGCAAGGAAACTTCCTCCCAGTACGACATACAATACCTGCAAAATGGCAACCATTGGAATGCTGGTCCATTGAATGACCGAAATATCTTGATAAGAGAAAGGAATATAACACATCGAAGCATAGATAAACATCCATTTATTGATGGTTACTGCCGAATATCGCTGAGACAGCCCCTTGAACACCGTCAGATAGATGGAGAAACTGATTTGCGCAACCAGACAAAGCAAGTCGCCGATCAGACTTCCGTTACCACTACTCGCTGCCTGACTGCTCATAATAAGGATAAGCGCTCCCATAGCTCCCACGAAAATACCCAGTACTTTCTTGTTCGTAATCGGCTCTTTCAGATAGATGGCTGCCACAATCATGGTAACTATCGGCAGAGTAGTCGTTACGATAGAAGCATCAATAGGCGAAGTCATCGAAAGCCCGAAGATAAATATCCCCTGATTGAAAACCAGAGCAAAGAGGGAAGCAAAGAAAATCTTCAGCATATCGCGGTGGTCCACATGCTCCTGTTTGCAGAAGATGGAAAGTATCCAGAATGCCGCTGCCGCACCTACCATACGAAACGTGGTGACGGAGATAGCTGAAAACTCTTGAAGTGCCGATTTGCCGATAGGAGACATCAGTCCCCACATAACGTTTGCCGTGAGTGCAAACAGATGTCCGTGCAGATTCTTGTTATTGCCCATAAGTCTGTGTATACCTTTTAATTGTTACCTTTATTGAAAACTGCTGCAAAGGTAACCAATTTGTCGCATGATTTGTTTATATTTGCCTTGATTAAAATTGAATATTATGGAACAACAGGCAGACTATATCCGGCGGATCGAGATCAAAGGACTCTGGGGTCGCTTTAATATACAATGGGATTTGCGTCCGGATGTGAATATCCTTTCCGGCATCAACGGAGTGGGAAAGACCACTATTCTGAACCGTTCGGTGGGATACCTCGAACAGCTTTCCGGCGACATACAGCTCTCCGGTGAAATGAAAAGCGACGCAAAGAACGGAGTACACCTCTTCTTTGATAATCCCGCAGCGACTTATATCCCATACGATGTGATCCGCAGCTACGACCGCCCCTTGATTATGGGTGACTTCACGGCACGCATGGCAGACAAGAACGTGAAGTCCGAACTGGACTGGCAACTGTATCTGTTGCAGCGCCGCTATCTCGATTATCAGGTCAATATAGGCAATAAGATGATCGAAATGCTTTCCAGCAATGACGAGGAACAGCGCAGCAAAGCCGCCACCCTCTCCCTTGCCAAACGTCGTTTTCAGGATATGATTGACGAACTTTTCAGCTACACCCGCAAAAAGATAGACCGCCGTCGGAATGACATAGCCTTCTATCAGGACGGAGAATTGCTGTTTCCATACAAACTCTCGTCCGGTGAAAAGCAAATGCTCGTGATTCTGCTGACAGTGCTCGTGCAGGACAACAGCCACTGTGTCCTTTTCATGGACGAACCGGAAGCCTCCCTGCACATCGAATGGCAACAGAAACTGATTTCAATGATCCGAGAACTGAATCCCAATGTGCAAATCATTCTGACCACCCATTCGCCTGCCGTCATCATGGAGGGCTGGCTGGATGCAGTGACAGAGGTGAGCGATATTTCCACCGAAGCGGACGGATTCAGACTCACCCCGACTATTAATTGTTAATGACAACTTCTACATGGCAACTTCACTACGCGATAATCTGACTTCTTCTTACTTCAATGCTGCCCACAAGCTGTATTCCAAAAAGGCTCGCCGGCGCATCATTGCTTACGTAGAGAGCTATGATGATGTTGCTTTCTGGCGCACATTACTCGAAGAGTTTGAAGATGACGAGCATTATTTTCAAGTGATGCTCCCTTCGGCCACCTCATTGGCAAAGGGGAAGAAGATGGTACTCATGAACACGCTGAATACCGCCGAACTGGGCAGAAGTCTGATTGCCTGTGTCGACAGTGACTATGATTTCCTGTTGCAGGGAGCCACGAACACTTCCCGAAAGATCAACCGGAACAAGTACATATTCCAAACCTACACATACGCTATCGAAAACTATCACTGCTTTGCCGAAAGTCTTCACGAAGTATGTGTGCAGGCCACATTGAACGACCGTTTTATACTGGATTTCAACGCTTATCTGAAACGGTATTCAGAAATCGTATACCCGCTTTTCCTGTGGAACGTGTGGTTTTATCGTCAACGGGATACGTATACTTTCCCGATGTACGACTTCCATACTTATACTGCCTTGAGGGAGATCAGTCTGAAACATCCGGAACACAGTCTGGAAGCACTGCAACACCGAGTTAATCAGAAACTTGCTGAACTGAAAAAACGCTTCCCCGGTTCTGTCAACCAAGTGAACGGATTGCGGTCGGAATTAAAGGAACTGGGACTCGTCCCCGAAACCACCTATTTATATATGCAGGGACATCACGTGATGGATAATGTCGTGATGAAACTTCTGATTCCCGTCTGTACCGCCCTGCGCCGGGAACGGGAACAGGAAATCAAACGACTGGCGGAACATAATGAACAATTCAGGAATGAATTGACTTGTTATCAGAACAGCCAGGTGAATGTTGAAATCATGTTGAAGAAGAACGTCGCCTATAAGCGACTCTTCCACTACGACTGGCTGAGGCAGGACATTCAGGAATATCTGGCCAAAGGAGAATGAATAAAAGGGAACTAACTAATAAGGGAATAAACTAAAAGAGATACTATTTTATGAAAGAAGTGATTGATACAGTGAGTGTGGCATTGGCAAATGGAGATACGGAGAATGTTGGCAATGTCGTGATGCAGGAGGTCAACCGTACGTTGCTCTCGGCAGGTGTGGATGAAGTATGGGCGGACAAAATAGATAATCTGATCGTATTGCTGTTTATTATCGGAATAGCCTTGTTGGCTAACATAATCTGCCGTAAAATCATTTTACGGGTGGTAGCCAAGTTGGTGAAGCAGACCAAAGCTACCTGGGACGACATTGTATTCAACCATAAAGTGATGGTGAATGTCAGCCGGATGGTAGCGCCTATCCTGATTTATATCGCCATTCCTATCGCATTCCCCGAGCATGCGGATTCTGATTTGCTCGATTTTCTGCGGCGTCTCTGTCTGATATATATCATTGCTGTTTTTCTTCGTTTCATCAGCGCTTTGTTTACGGCTGTCTATCAAGTCTACAGTGAGCGGGAGCAGTATCGGGACAAACCGTTGAAAGGACTTTTGCAGACGGCGCAAGTGATTCTTTTCTTTATAGGAGCCATCATTATTATAAGCATTCTGATCAATCAGAGCCCGATGGTCTTGCTGACCGGATTGGGAGCGTCTGCCGCTATTCTGATGTTGGTTTTCAAAGATAGTATCATGGGATTTGTATCCGGTATTCAGCTTTCTGCCAACAATATGCTGAAGGTGGGCGACTGGATCACCATGCCGAAATATGGTGCGGACGGCACAGTGATAGAAGTAACGCTGAATACCGTGAAGGTGCGTAATTTCGATAATACGATTACGACCATTCCTCCTTACCTGCTGATCAGCGATTCTTTTCAGAACTGGCAGGGAATGCAGGAGTCCGGCGGACGCCGGGTGAAGCGTTCCATTAATATCGATATGACAAGCGTGCGCTTTTGTACTCCCGAAATGCTGGAAAAATATCGCAAGATACAGTTGCTGGCAAATTACGTAGATGAAACGGAGAAAGTGGTAGAAGAATATAATAAGGAGCATGATATTGATAATTCCGTGTTGGTGAACGGGCGGAGGCAGACCAATCTGGGAGTTTTTCGTGCCTATCTGACCAATTATTTGCGGAGCCTGCCCACTGTTAATCAGGATATGACCTGTATGGTACGCCAGCTTCAGCCTACAGAAACCGGCATTCCGCTGGAACTTTATTTCTTTTCTGCCAACAAAGTATGGGTTGCTTACGAAGGCATACAGGCAGACGTGTTCGACCATGTACTTGCCATCATTCCGGAGTTCGGCCTGCGCGTCTTTCAGAATCCGTCGGGTGAAGACCTGCGACGGATAGGAGTGAAGATAGAACACTGATTTAAAAGATAGAATACTATATATTTTAAGAACGATACATACTGTTAACCATTATTGATTATGAACACACCTATACCCAATCAGATTATCCGTGAAATTACACCTTTGTCTGACAAAGACTGTTTCTATATTGCAGAACGTTATAAGACGGAGTTTACCTATCCGATTCATAACCATTCTGAATTTGAACTGAACTTTACGGAAAAGGCCGCCGGAGTCAGGCGTGTAGTGGGAGATTCCTCCGAAGTGATAGGAGATTATGATCTGGTTCTGATTACGGGCAAAGACTTGGAACACGTATGGGAACAGAATGAATGCCGCTCCAAAGAGATACGGGAGATCACCATCCAATTCTCTTCCGACCTGTTCTTCAAGAGCTTTATCAATAAGAACCAGTTCGACTCTATCCGCCGGATGCTGGATAAAGCTCAGAAAGGACTTTGTTTCCCGATGTCCGCCATACTTAAGATATATCCGTTGCTGGATACGCTTGCTTCCGAGAAACAAGGGTTCTATGCGGTGATCAAGTTTATGACGATCCTGTATGAACTTTCTCTCTTTGAGGAAGAGGCCCGGACACTGTCCAGTTCTTCTTTTGCTAAGATTGATGTTCATTCCGATAGCCGCCGGGTACAGAAGGTGCAGGAATATATCAATCTCCATTATCAGGAAGAAATCCGATTGGGACAGTTGGCAAGCATGGTCGGGATGACTGATGTGTCATTCAGCCGTTTCTTTAAGTTGCGTACGGGGAAGAACCTTTCCGATTATATTATTGATATCCGACTGGGATTCGCTTCGCGGTTGCTGGTAGATTCTACGATGTCTATCGCAGAAATCTGTTATGAGTGCGGATTCAATAACCTGTCTAATTTTAATCGTATCTTTAAGAAGAAAAAAGATTGTTCTCCGAAGGAGTTTCGCGAGAACTACCGGAAGAAAAAGAAACTGATCTAATTTCTCTGTCTCCTCGCATACTTTACTAGTCTGTTTCTCTATTAGGGCTGACTAATAATTAGCTTAGAATCGTGTTGAATTTAGAGTCTTGTTTCCTAAGATTTATTCTTCGGGGGGCTGACATCTATTCTCCGTTAGGTACAAAACTAATCGTCTGACAGTTGTTGTTTTTTCGTCTGACAACTGTCAGACGAAAAAACAACAACTGTCAGACGCAAGTTTAACTATAGTCAGACGATTAATTCTGTGCATGACGGGAGATAAATTCTTTTGATATGCGGATTAAATCTTACGTAGAAGAGGACTAAACCTCATTGGTAAGCGGATTGAAACAGTGTGGTAAGTCATTGATAACAAGTTTGTAACACGATGTAACAAACCTGAAACGGCTATTTCAAACTATTGTATCTGATTCGTATTCATATTGTAATCTCTTGGGTCTACCTTTGCCGACGTAATAAAAACGTAGAGCGAAGTTCGATGAAAAAACTATTTCTTTTAAGATTTTCAGTTGCAGCCTTCTTTTGTTTGTTGTGTGTTCTTCCCGCATTGGCTGCCAATATTAAGATTAAAGGTGCTGTGAAAGATAAACTTTCCAAAGAGCCTTTGATTGGAGCAACGATACGGTTGGTAGGAACTCCTGCCGGAGCCGTGACCGATATGGACGGTAATTTTGAATTGAACAGTACCGGTGTTTTGGAAGGTTTGTATGATATAGAGATTAAATATGTAGGATATAAAACGGAAGTACGTCGTAAGGTCCGTGTAGAAAACGGAAAACTGGCGATTCTGAATCTGGAGTTGGAGACAGATGCGCACGAACTTTCGGACGTTGTGGTGGTAGCAAAGAAGAATCGTGAAAATGAGAATATGTTATTGCTCGAACAGCAGAAGGCGGTCATTGCCGTGCAGGCTGTCAGCGTCAAAGAGCTTTCACGCAAAGGTGTTTCCGATGCGGAAGGGGCTGTAACCAAAGTGGCGGGAGTCTCCAAACAGGATGGAGTGAAGAATGTTTTCGTCCGTGGACTGGGCGACCGCTATAATGCGACTACCTTTAACGGATTTGCCGTTCCTTCGGAAGATCCGGAATATAAGAATATCTCTCTCGACTTCTTCGGAACGGATATTATCCAGTCTGTTGGCGTCAATAAGGCATTTAATGCAGGAGGTATCAGTGATGTCGGCGGTGCGACAATCGACATTGTTTCCAAAGAACTGATTGGCAGCGGAAACCTGAATATCGGCCTTTCCGGAGGACTGAACACGCAGACTGTGACAGCCGACTTTCTGAAACAGGACGGAGTAAACCTTCTGGGCTTCGCCACTACAACAGAACCCGCCGATGAGAACAACTGGGGATTCAAGAATAAGCTGGACCCCTCCAAGCAGAGCTTGCAGATAAACCGGAGTTATAGCATTTCCGGCGGAAAGCGGTTTCATATAGGAAAAGACAGGAATCCGCTCTCTTTCTTTCTCACTGCCGGACATACCACTGATTATCAATTTACGGATGAAACCATCCGCAACACAACGACGAGCGGTACGATCTACAAAGATATGACAGGCAAGAAGTACACCGAGAATATCAGCCAACTGGCACTGGCCAATGTGGATTATGATATGCAGAACCGTCACCACATGAGTTATAACTTCATGATGATTCATGCCAATGTGCAATCCGTAGGAGACTATACCGGTAAAAACTCCATCTTCAGTGACGATTATGATAATCAGGGATTTACCCGTCGCCAGCAAGCGAATGACAACTTACTAATCGTTAACCAGCTGATGACTAACTGGGGACTGACCAAAACATTGAGTCTGGATGCCGGTGCTTCTTATAATATCGTGAAAGGCAATGAACCCGACCGCCGAATCAACAACATAACCAAAGCGGAAGAAGGATATACCTTACTCAGAGGCAACTCCCAGCAACGGTATTTCTCCACTTTGGACGAAGATGACATCAACGTAAAGGCAGGACTCATCTACCGTCTGAAAGATAACGTAGAAGAAATCTCTAATATACGCTTGGGCTATACAGGCCGATTTGTAGACGACAATTTCAAGGCGACTGAATACAACCTCACAGTAGGACACGCTTCTTCCATCCCCTCATTGGATAATTTCTCACTCGACGATTATTATAATCAGCAGAATCTCTCTTCCGGATGGTTTACCGTTCAGAAGAACATCGATAAGTATTCGGTCGCCAAGAATATCCATTCCGCTTATGCGGAAGCCACCTACCAGTTTACTCCCCGTTGGATTGTAAATGTAGGAATGAAGTATGACAATGTGGATATTCAGGTAGACTACAATGTGAATAAAGGCGGATCGGAAGGAAGCAACACGATTCAAAAGGATTTCTTTCTCCCGAGTCTGAATCTGAAATACAATCTGAGTGAAAAACATTCCTTGCGTCTCGGAGCGAGCAAAACATATACGCTGCCGCAAGCAAAGGAAATTTCTCCTTATCGCTACGTAGGTGTGAATTTCAACAGTCAGGGGAATGCGAACCTGAAGCCTTCGGACAACTATAACGTCGATTTGAAATGGGACTTTAATCCTACCCCCACTGAACTGATCTCTCTGACAGCTTTTTATAAGCTCATCAAGAATCCGATCTCACGCATTGAAGTGGCAAGTGCCGGAGGATACCTTTCGTATGAAAATATAGCCGATAAGGCAACAGTGGCCGGAGTGGAAGTAGAAGTACGTAAGAATCTGTTTGTCCGTCCGCTAAGCAGTGCGGCAAACGGAATGAATAAGCTCTCTTTCGGCTTGAACGGATCGTACATTTATACAAATGCGAAAATGCCTCTGGCAACGGTTACCACCGGATCGCAACTGGAAGGGGCCGCTCCCTGGATCGCCAATTTCGACTTGTCCCACAACTTCACGAAAGGAAATCATAGCTTCATTAATACATTGGTATTCAACTATGTCAGCGATAAGATTTATACCATCGGTACGCAAGGCTACCAAGACATCATAGAGCAGGGAATGATGACGCTTGACTTCGTTTCGCAAGCCAAACTCAACAAGTATGTCTCACTTACGCTGAAAGCCCGCAATCTGCTGAATCCCTCTTATAAGTTGAGCCGCAAAGCCAACGAAAGCGGAGAGAAGGTAGTACTCAGCGATTATAAAAAAGGAATAAATATCAGTCTGGGAGTGTCGTGCACATTTTAAACCGGATAATGAAATAAGATTATTAACTAATTATTAAAGCAAAATGAAAAGATTGTTTGTAAACTTTATGACGTTTGCCGCTATGGCAACTGCACTGACATTCACTGCATGTAGTAGTGATAGTGACGGAGATGACAATGGAAACGGTAACGGTGGAAATGGCGGAGGAACAGGTAGCTCTATCGTGGTAGGCGAAAACATCCTGTCCGGAACACTGACCGGTGAACAGACACTGGATGCCAAAGAATACATTCTGAACGGAACGGTTATCATCGCCGACGGCGGTCGCCTGAATATCCCTGCCGGAACTACCATCAAGGCGCGTGAAGGTTTCAGCAGTTACCTGCTGGTAGCGCAGGGAGGTAAACTCTATGCCGATGGTACGGCCGATAAACCAATCGTCTTTACGGCAAATACCACCAGCCCGGTATCCGGATATTGGGGTGGCGTGATCATCAATGGTAAAGCACCTATTTCCGGTTCAAAGACCGACAAGAGCGATACGGCACTGACGGAAATCAACAATGACTATAAATACGGCGGCAGCGCAGCTGATGACAACTCCGGTTCGTTGACTTACGTGAAAATCTGCTATGCAGGTGCACGCTCCACAGCAGACATCGAACACAACGGACTGACCTTGAACGGTGTCGGCAACGGAACAAAGATTGAAAATATCTACGTACTGGAAAGTGCCGACGATGCAATCGAGTTCTTTGGTGGAACAGTAAATGTAACCAATCTGCTGGCTGTTAATCCGGATGATGATATGTTCGACTTTACACAAGGCTATTGCGGTACGCTGAAGAACTGCTATGGCGTTTGGGAAAGCGACTACACAAGTACGGAAGCCGATCCTCGCGGCATCGAAGCCGACGGTAACATGGACGGTCTGTATCCGGATCACCTGCGTCAGTCTGACTTTAAGGTGGAAAACATGACTATCGTGAATAATGCTGCCAACACTGCCGATAACGTAGACCGTATGCAAGATGTAATCAAGATTCGTCGCGGAGCAAAAGCTACCATCACCAATGCACTGGTTAAGGGTACAGGTGGAGCTATCGACCTGGTTGATATGAAAGACAGCAAAGGTGCAGGAAACATCGAATCCAGCATTCATATCACCAATGCATTGAGTTTCACAGGGGTGAAGCAGAACGGCGAACTGAATACATTTGTCGAATCGGCAGACAATACGGGTGCAGACGCTTCTCTGTTCGGCTGGACAGGCTATAATTTATCAGCATTCTGATGAAGTAGCCAACGGTTCCTTTTCACAGTAGGTATTACTTTTTCGGGCACGGATTGCACGAATTGCGCGGTTGTGATTTACTAAAACCGTGTAATCCGCGTAATCCGTGCCAAATCATATAATAATGAGATGCGTTTATTACGCTTTTACCTCCCTGGCTATCCCTGCTACTATCCTCTCTCTTCTATTATGAATTATTTCAGATATTATATGTTTCGCTGATTTTCTTTTTCGTATATTTGCTATTCATTATTATACGATCAATCACTTATGCAAACAAACTACGAGCGATATTGTAAAATGTCTTCTTTGGCTCAGATAGGATGGTGGGAAGCGGACTTTTTGGCTGGACATTATGTCTGCTCTGATTTTCTTTGTGATCTTTTGGGACTGGAAGGAGATACCATCTCTTTCATGGATTTCCAGAATTTGATACGTGAGGATTACCGCGAACAGATAGTACAGGAATTTCGTGCTAACGCAAATATTCATAAAGACTTTTATGAGCAAACTTTTCCCATCTGTTTAAAAAATGGTGAAGTTTGGCTGCATACCCGTCTGGCTCTTCGTGAGAAAGGTACCGGAACCAATGGAGGTGACAAATCTTTTGGCGTCATCCAGCGTGTTGAGGCGCCTAAAGAAGTGGAACAGAAAAATACCCTCCGGCGTGTAAACGACCTGTTACGCCGGCAAAACTATATATCACAGTCTTTGCTTCGCTTCCTCCATGATGACGATGTAGATTCTTGTATTATGGAGATATTGAATGACGTGCTGAGCCTCTATCAAGGCGGTCGTGTGTATATCTTTGAGTATAACGAAGACTATACGCATCATAGTTGCACGTATGAAGTCGTTTCGGAAGGTGTTTCCAAAGAGAAAAACAAGCAGCAGTCCATTCCGGTTAATGAAACCCGATGGTGGTGTGAGCAGATTCTATCTGGCAAACCCATCATACTGACTTCCTTGAAACAGTTGCCCGAAGAAGCGGAGGATGAATATAAATTCCTTGACGCTCAAGGCATTTGTTCGTTGATGGTCGCTCCTTTGATGGCAGGTGACCGTGTATGGGGATTTATGGGTATAGATCTGGTCGAATCGTATCGTGAATGGAGCAATGAGGATTTTCAATGGTTCTCTTCATTGGCGAATATCATCAGTATTTGCATCGAATTGCGCAAGGCCAAAGATCGTGTTGTCCGCGAACAGTCTTTTTTAAGCAATCTGTTCCATTTTATGCCGTTAGGTTATATACGGATGTCTGTCGTCCGTGATGAAAACGGTCAGCTTCTTGATTATAAGATAACGGATGTCAACAAGGCCTGTTCCCGCTTCTTTGCCCGACCTGCCGAAACGTATATAGGAGTCTTGGCCTCTGAAATATATCCGGATTTTTCTTCACAACTCCTCTTTCTGAAAGAAGTGCTGGATAACAATTCATACAGGGAAAAGGATATCTTTTTCCCGCAGACAGAGCTTTATACCCATTGGATAGTTTATTCTCCGGAAAAAGATGAAGTGGTAGGTCTGTTTACAGATTCCACGGAGGCCGTGAAGACCAATAGGGCACTGGACCGTAGTGAGAAGCTCTTTAAGAGTATCTTTGCCAATATCTCGGCAGGAGTGGAAATCTATGATAAGGATGGATTCCTGATTGACCTGAATAATAAGGACCTGGAAATATTCGGTGTAGAAAATAAACAGGACGTGATAGGAGTCAACTTCTTTGAGAATCCGAACGTACCGCAGCATATCCGTGACCGTGTGCGGGATGAAGATTTGGTAGACTTCCGTCTGAATTACTCTTTTGAACGGGCAGAAGGTTATTATCACCCCGATCGTCGGGATACGATAGATATATATACGAAAGTCAGCAAGCTCTATGATAACGAAGGAAACTTTAACGGCTATATCCTGATTAGCATTGATAATACGGAGCAGATTGATGCGATGAACCGTATTCGTGATTTTGAGAATTTCTTCCTGCTCATATCGGATTATGCAAAGGTGGGATATGCCAAGTTGAATCTGCTGAACCGGAAGGGATATGCCATTAAACAATGGTATAAAAATTTAGGTGAAGAAGAGGATACTCCATTGGCGGACGTGGTGGGAGTCTATCGTAATATGCATCCCGAAGACCGTGAACGTATTTTTGATTTCTATCGGGAGGTCAGAAAAGGAAACCGGAAGCACTTTCAGGGAGAAATGCGAATCTACCGTCCCGGCAAGAAGAATGAATGGAACTGGATACGTATGAATGTAGTCGTTACGACATACAATCCGGAGGAAAACGAAGTGGAAATCATCGGTATCAACTATGATATTACCGAACTGAAGGAGACGGAGAAAGAATTGATCCTGGCACGTGACAAAGCTGAAATGATGGACCGTCTCAAAAGTGCTTTCCTTGCTAACATGAGCCACGAAATACGTACTCCTCTGAATGCCATCGTCGGCTTTTCCGACTTGCTCGTCGATACGGAAAATATAGAGGAACGGCGGGAGTATATTCAGATTGTGAAGGAGAACAATGACCTGCTTTTACAACTGATTTCGGATATACTCGACCTGTCTAAGATTGAAGCGGGTACATTTGAGTTTACCAACGGAGATGTAGACGTGAATATGCTCTGTGAAGATATTGTCCGCTCCATGCAAATGAAGGTGAAGGAGAATGTCGAACTGATATTCGATCCGCATCTTGCGGAATGCCGCATTATTAGTGACCGTAACCGACTGCACCAGGTAATCTCCAATTTTGTGAACAATGCGATTAAGTTTACCTCGGAGGGAAGTATCCGTGTGGGATATAAGCAGAAAGGAGAAGAACTGGAGTTCTATGTACAAGATACGGGAGTTGGTATTGACGCAGAGAGTCAGGCACATATTTTTGAACGTTTTGTGAAGTTGAACTCCTTTGTACACGGCACGGGCCTGGGACTCTCCATCTGCCAAAGTATTGTGGAACAAATGGGCGGAAAGATAGGGGTGGAATCCGAACCGGGAAAGGGTTCGCGTTTTTGGTTTAGCCTTCCCTGTTTTGTGGTGATGTCGGAAGAATAGACAAGAATGATGGGGCTGACTTTTTAGTCAGCCCCAAAGAGTCGGTTTCTTATATTCCGAATGATAGTTTATCGATAGACTGATATACGATACTTGCAATACCCAGTCCGATGATGCCCAGTGTGCAAAGCGCCAGTCCCCACTTTGTACAGCGGTCGCTGCGGAAAGTCGGAATCGGGTTATCGGAAGGCGTGATATACATTGCTTTTACAATCAGCAGATAGTAGTACAATGAAATCACGGTATTAACCAGTGCAATGAATACCAGCAAGTGGAAGCCCGCTTCGAAAGCTGCCATGAAAATAAAGAACTTCGAGAAGAATCCGGCAAACGGAGGAATACCTGCCAGTGAGAACAGCGAAATAGTCATCAGAAAAGCCATTTTCGGGTTCGTTTTGTAGAGTCCCGCATAATCTTCGAGGGTAAACTTCTGACTGCGTAATGCTACGATAGTGATGACGGCAAATACTCCGAGATTGGCAGCGGCATATACAAGTATGTAATATACCATGGCGGTCATTCCCTGTGCCGTTCCTCCGATTACACCCAGCATGATATATCCTGCCTGCGAAATACTGGAGAACGCCATCAGACGTTTCAGATTCTGCTGGCGGATAGCGAATATATTGGCGATGGTGATAGAAGCGATAGTCACCCAGTAAAGTACTTCTTGCCAGTCATGTATCATCGGTGCGAATACTTTGATCAGAATTGCCATCAGCACAAATGCTGCCGAACCTTTGGAGATAACACTCAGATAGGCGGTAACCGTACTCGGTGCACCTTCGTAAACATCTGCCGTCCATAAATGGAACGGAACCAGAGAGAGCTTGAACGCCATACCGGTAAAGAAGAATACAAAAGCCATGATTTGCAACGGATTTCCATCGATATGAGCAGGAAGATCATCGAAATACAGTGTTCCTGCGGAACCGTAAATCATTGACAGACCAAACAGTAACAGTGCGCTGGAGAAAAGTGCGGTAAGGATATACTTGGCACCGGCTTCAGCGGAGTTATGGCGGTATTTGTCGAAAGCGATCAAGGCTGCCATCGGGATGGAAGCTGTCTCCAGTCCGATGAAGAACATCAGGAAGTGTCCGGCGGAAATCATGAGATACATACCGAACAGGGTGGAGAGTGTAAGTACATAGAACTCACCTTGCTTGAATGAAGTATCGTCGCGTTTCATCCATTCGTGTGCCATCAGGAAAACAATCAACGTGCCTATGTTCAGGATTGATTTGACAACCGTGTGCATGGGTACATAGTGATACATACCGCCAAAAATGTCGGCAGCTGTGCCTGGAACCAGATTGATCGCTGTATGGATGGCCATCAGGATAACTGGCAGCATGGTGTTCAAAACGGGTCTCGTCCCTTTTTGCTTGTGTGCGTCCGGACTCATGAAGAGATCGGCAAGGAACAGCAATAGTAAAACTGCTACGAGCGACAGCTCTTCCCGCATATGTAGAAATTGTGAATAATCCATCTTTATAAATTAAGAATTAAAGATTAAAAAATAAAGGTTATGGGATGAGTTGTGAGACTACAGGGAGTACACTTTCACCAATCATGTGGCTTACCCAGAAAGGAGCCATACCCAGTCCGGCTACACAAACGATGAGGCAGATAACAGCTACCCGTTCATCCCAGGTTGCGTCTGTCAGCGCAAGATGATGTTTGTTGGTGCAGGTACCGTACAGAATCTTGCCTACCAGACGCAGGATATAGACTGCCGTGATCACGATGGATGAACAAGCGATGATGGTCAGTGTACGGTGGAATACGTCGTTGTTCTGGAAAGAACCTACGAAGATAGTCATTTCGGCAATGAACCCGCTTAATCCCGGCAAACCGAGATTGGCAAGACCGGCAATCACATAACATACGCTGAGGAACGGCATTACTTTCATTAATCCGGTAAGCTCGCGGACATCACGTGTGTGTGTACGTCCATAAATCATACCGATCAGGGCAAAGAACAAGGCTGTCATCAATCCGTGGGAAAGCATCTGAAGAATGGCTCCTGTCGCAGCAGTCTGATTCAGCATCAGAATGGCGAAAAGTACCAGTCCGCAGTGAGAGACGGAAGAGTAAGCGTTGATGTATTTCAAGTCTGTCTGTACGCAAGCGGAGAATGCTCCGTAAACAACGGAGATACCTGTCAGTATCAGGAATATCCATGAAAGTTCGTTAGCGGCTTCCGGCATCAGATACATGGCGATACGGAAACATCCGTAACCTCCCAGTTTCATCAGTACTCCGGCGTGAAGCATGGATACAGCTGTCGGGGCGGAAGCGTGACCATCGGGACTCCATGTGTGGAACGGGAAAAGAGCACCCAGCACACCGAACCCGAGGAAGGTAAGCGGGAACCAGATACATTGCTGTGCAAAAGGAATATTATGTAGCTGTGCTATTTCCAGCAGGTTCATGGTGGTAGCTCCCGAACCGAAATAGATTCCGAGAATACCGATCAGCAGGAAAGCGGAACCGCCCATCAGCATAAGGGTCAGCTTCATGGCTGCATATTCTTTACGTCCCGAACCCCATACACCGATCAGCAGGTACATAGGAATCAGTGCGATTTCGTAGAACATGAACATGGTGAATAAGTCGATGGATATAAAGAATCCGAAGACTCCCATAGACAACAGTGTGAACCAAAGGAAATATTCTTTTGTCAGAGGTTGCAGACGCCAAGAGGCGAAAGTACCTGTGAATACAATAATGGCAGACAATAACAGCATGGCCACCGAAATACCGTCAACGCCTACCGAGTAGGAGATGTGAAGCGGTGCATACCAGAGTGTATCCGCACGGAATAGCATTTCTGCCGTGTTGCCGGCACTGCGTTCTCCCAAATACATAAAGGTAAGTACGACGGAGGCAATCAGAAGTGCCGATGCGCCGGTAACCATAACCCCCCGAATCGCTTTGATTCCCCGTGCTGTCCAAAGTCCGGCAAGCATCAGTAAGGGGATGAGTACGAAGATTGATAAAAAATTCATAATTGAATTATTAAGTTTTAAGTATTAATTCGCAGCGACTTGTTGCGCAGCTTAATATCTAATACCTGATAGTTAATACTTGCTATAGAACTAACAGCAGGATAAGCGCCAGCGCTCCGCAAAGGAACACGTATGCGTATTGCTGTACCTGACCGCTTTGAAGACCACGTATCTCGTCGCTTGTCGTATTCGTAGCCCATGCCAGGAAATTAAAGAATCCATCCACTACATGACGGTCGAACCATGCGATGGGAGTCGAAATGCAACGGAAGATGATCTTATGCGTAATAAACTGGTATATATCATCAATATAAAAACGATGATAAGCAGCTGTCCACAATCCATTGAACCGTTTGGCAAGTGCATTGGCAACAGGTTGTTTGGCATTCTTATACATCCATGTGGCAATCCCGATAGAAATAATCGCAATTACAACGCTTGTGACAGCTACCGACAGATCGAGGTGAATAGAGTAAGACTCCCCATTCGAACTGATAAAATGTCCGAAAGGAATGAACCCTGCACCACAAGTAACAACCGCCAGAAACATCAACGGAAAAGTCATAGCCAACGGACTCTCATGCGGGGTGTGATGAGCATGAAGCTCTTTATTTTCTTTGCCCCAGAAGATGCCGTAGTAGAGGCGGAACATATAGAAGGCGGTCATTGCGGCGATTACTGTCATCACCCAACCCATTGCAGGGCTATATTGGAAGCAGGCAGCCAAAATCTCATCTTTTGAGAAGAAACCGGAGAACGGAGGAATACCGGCAATGGCGAGACAGGCAATCAGGAATGTCCAGTGAGTAATAGGCATGTATTTGCGTAGTCCTCCCATGGCTGACATTTCGTTGGAATGTACTGCATGGATAATGCTGCCGGCACCCAAGAAGAGTAATGCCTTAAACATGGCGTGTGTGAAGAGGTGGAACATGGAAGCCATATATCCCAGTCCTCCGTGGTGCGGGTTCATAGAAGTACAAACGCCCAGTGCTACCATCATAAAACCAATCTGTGAAATGGTCGAGAAGGCCAGCACACGTTTGATATCCGATTGTACGCAAGCCACGCTTGCTGCATAAAAGGCGGTGAAAGCACCTACCCAGGCAATCATATGTAAGGTGTCCGGTGCATAAGCAATGAAAAGCGGGAACATACGCGCTACCAGATAAACGCCGGCAACTACCATCGTAGCCGCATGGATCAAGGCACTGACAGGAGTAGGACCTTCCATGGCATCGGGCAGCCAGATATGCAACGGGAACATGGCACTCTTTCCGGCGCCACCGATAAACATCAGTCCCAAAGCCAATGGAAGCATGGAAGCGCCGCCACTGATCAATGATACCGTATCCGGTGTGAAGCCGAATGTGCCACCGTAGTATCCGTAAATCAGAATACCGATAAGGAAGCCTAAGTCTGCAAAGCGGGTGACAATGAACGCTTTCTTGGAAGCGGCAATGGCAGCAGGCTTTGTATAGTAAAAACCGATCAGCAGATAAGAACTGACACCCACCAGTTCCCAGAAAAGATACATCTGGAAAATGTTTGTGGCAACAACCAGTCCCAGCATAGACATCGTAAACAGGGACAGGAAAGCGTAATAACGTTGAAAGCCCGTCTCACCTTTCATGTAGCCGAAGGAGTAGATATGCACCATCAGTGACACGGTAGAAATGACAATCAGCATCATCACGGATATAGGATCTAGCAGAATGCCCAGATCAAATCGTAAAGTCTCGGTGAAAGGAAGCCACGTAAAATTATAAGGTATCAATGTGGCAAATGTTCCGTCTTCCAAACGAGGGGCGGAGAAATATTGGAAAGCCGTAACGTACGATAGTACTGCTACTGCTCCCAGTATCAGCGTACCGATAGCACCCGCTGTCCGATGAGACATCCATTTTCCTCCGATTCCCAGAATGAGGAAGGAGAGGAAGGGAAGAAGGAGTATTAGAATTGTTAGTTCCATACAGTTTATTTTAATTACTTGTTTTATTATTGTTCATATTTATCACGATATCCATCCGAATGGAAATTGGGTCGTGCCGCTTTGGCACTACCACTTCAGATCGTCCAGATTGCGGACTTGAATGCTTCGGAGGTTGCGGTAAATGTTAATCATGATGGCGATAGCTATAGCCGTTTCCGCAGCCGAAATAGCGATGGAAAAGAGTGCAAAGAAATAGCCTTCCATGCCTCCCGGAAAGAGAAAACGGTTGAACACGGCGAAGTTGATGTCCGTGGCGTTCAGCATTAACTCTACAGAAATCAGGATAGCCAGCGTATTACGGCGGGTAAAGAACCCATAGATTCCTGCAAACATCATGATGGTAGAAACTACCAGATAATATTCCATGTGTATCATATCTGAAATTATTAGGTTTTAAGTAATAAGTATTAATTCCTTGCGGTTCATTGCGCAGCCTAATACCTGATACTTAATAGTTAATACTTACTTATTTATCTCTTTCGGGCGATCATGATACCACCGATGATACAAGCCAGCAATAAAATACTGATTGCTTCGAAAGGCAATATATAACCATATTTGTCACTGCTTAATAAAGCATTACCAATGGTGTGGATGTTTATTTCCAGCGGAACCAGGTTGGTCGTTTGCAGGAAGTTATGCTTCAGGGTGATAAACAAGATAATCGCTAAACCGGCAATCATCGTAAAGAGTCCTGCCAGAAACCTGCTTCGTTTCAGTTTCTCGGCGCGGTCACCTTCTCCACTGGTCAGCAGGATGGAGAATACATAAAGGACGACGATACCACCGGCATAAACCATAATCTGGACAGACCCCAGAAAGGTGTAACCCAGCAGGAAATAGATGCCAGCCGTGCCGAAGAGCACGAAGAGCAGATAGGTGGCTGAGCGGACAATACGTTGGGTAGTCACCGTCATGATGGACATTGCAATAATAAATGCTGCCAAAAAGTAGAATACTACTGTTTCAAGTGTTGATCCCATATCTAAACTTCTTTTTTCTTTTCAATTACTTTACTACCGGTATGATTCAGTTGCAGGACAAGCTTCGTCCGGTCAAAGACGGCATGTTCGAAGTTCTGGTCGAACGTGATGGCATCATGCGGACAAGCGTTGACACACAGTTGGCAGAACATACAAGCTCCGAGGTCATATTCATATTTTGCCAGGATTTTCTTCTTCTTGCCGTCTTCAGTCTCGATCGTTTCGCTGGTTACGGTGATTGTATCGTTCGGACAAGCTATCTGACACAATCCGCAGGCTACACAGCGGTGTTCGTTATTCTCATTGTGGGGCATTGCCAGTGTACCACGGAACCGGTCGAACATTTTCAGCTCTTTCCGGTTTTCAGGATACTGTTCGGTTACTTTTTTGCGGAAGTATACCTTGATACTGGTTTTCATACCCGTTGCCAGAGTGCTGATACCATGTATCAGTCCTCCCAAATACGTATATTTTTGATCTTTATATTCCATAATTCTTATTTTAGAAGTGGAAGCCAAAGGCAACACAACATGCCATTAATAATAGGTTTACCATAGAAATTGGAACCAGATATTTCCATTCCAGATTCAGAATCTGGTCGATACGCAGGCGTGGGAAAGTCCATTTGATCCACATTAAGAGGAACACAACGAAGAATGCTTTGGCAAAGAACCAGATGAAGCCGGGAATATAGTCCATAACAGCGTTGAATCCGTCCAAACCGATGATATGCAATGGCATCCAGCCTCCCAAAAAGATGGTAGCGGCCACGCTGGCTACGATAAACAGATTCAGATATTCCGCCAGATAAAAGAAACCGAAGTGCATACCGGAATATTCCGTATGATATCCGGCCGTCAATTCACTTTCCGCTTCGGGAAGGTCGAACGGGCCACGGTTACATTCTGCATTTCCGGCAATGAGATAGATGATGAAAGCGATAACGGCAGGAATATGTCCTTTGAAGATAAACCATCCGTCAGCCTGTCCTTCTACGATTTCGGAGAACTGCATGGTGCCCATCAGTACGACCATCGTCATGATGCTCATACCCACTGACAACTCATAACTGATGATCTGTGCGCCGCTTCGCATGGCACCGATCAGCGAAAACTTGTTGTTACTACCCCAACCGGCAAGCAGAATACCTACCACACCGATGCTGGAAGCAGCCAGCAGGAAGAATACGCCCACATTAAAATTCAGAATTTCCGCTCCTTTATTAAAAGGAATACAAGCGAAAGTGAGGAACGAGGCGATAATCACCATGAATGGAGCCAGATTGTAGAGGAAGCGGTCGGCATCCTTCGGAGTGAAAATCTCCTTGGTCAGCATCTTGAGTACGTCGCATATCACTTGAATAGAACCCCATTTACCGACACGGTTCGGACCGAGGCGGCACTGGAAGAAACCACAGACTTTGCGTTCCATGTAAATCAGTACGATAGCCAGAATTGCATATAGTGCAACGATGCACACGCCGACAGCTATGCACTCTATAAAGATGGCCCATCCCTCCGGCATAACGGAGAGCAGCAGCTCATGTATCCAGTTTGTTACTATACTAAAGTCGAACATATATATTTTAATTATTAGGTTTTAAGTATTAAGTATTAATTCCATGCGGAATATAGCGTATATCATATTGCATAGTCGGTTAATACTTACTACTTTATACTTAATACTTGTTTTTTATCTTTTGTTTATCGGTCGATGTCCGGAACTACATAGTCCAGTGTTCCTCCGATGGCAATCAAGTCGGCAATTTTCGCTCCGCGGCAAATCGTGTCGATTGCAGCAACAAGTGGCAATCCCGTAGCACGATAGTGCAGGCGATAAGGCATCTTGTCACCCTGACTTTCGAGAAAGACTCCGAATTCTCCGCGGCTTCCTTCTACGGCGGCATAATAACTGCCTTCGGGAACGCGGATGATCGGTTTCATCTTTTCCTGATACGGGCCTTCGGGAATGTTGTCTATCAACTGCTCTATAATCTTCAGACTCTCCATGATTTCGTCCATACGCACCAGATAACGGGCGAAACAGTCTCCTTCCGTATAAACAATTTCCTGGAAGTCCACCTTGTCATATACACCGTACGGTATCCGCTTACGTACATCGCAAGCCCAACCCGAAGCACGGCCTGTACCCCCGGTGCAACCGAATGAGATTGCATCTTCACGGCTTAACACTCCGACGCCCTTCATACGGCTCTGAGCGATAATGTTGCCGGTAAATATGTCGTGGTATTCGTGAATGATACCTCTCATATAAGGGATAAATTCTTTTACCCGCTTGACGAAGTTAGGATGAAGGTCGGCCTGTACACCGCCGATGGTATTGTAGTTCATGATCAGACGTCCGCCGCAAGTCTCTTCAAAAATATCGAGAATTTTTTCACGGTCACGGAATCCGTAGAAGAAAGCAGTCAGTGCTCCAAGGTCCATGGCGAGGGCGGAGTAGAACAGTAAGTGAGAGTCGATACGTTGCAGCTCATCCATAATTGTACGAATGTATTTGACACGGTCACTCACTTCGATGCCCATCGCTTTCTCGATGCACATACACAAAGCGTGACGGTTCTGATGTGCGCCCAGATAGTCGAGGCGGTCAGTCAATGCCAATGTCTGCGGATATGTAAGACTCTCGTTCATTTTCTCGATACCCCGATGGATATAACCGCAGTTAGCATCGATCTTACGAATAATTTCACCTTCAAGAGAAACGCGGAAGCGCATTACACCGTGAGTTGCAGGGTGTTGCGGACCAATGTTGACTACATACTCTTCTTCTCCAAAGAGTTTCATTTCTCTGTTTTTAATCGTTCCGTCCGGATTAAGTTCTATTTCCTGTGTTGTATCGAACGTCTCTTCGTTAGTCATACAAAGCGGATTATCTTTCTCCGGATCATTATCTTTACGCATGGGGTATCCTACCCAGTCATTACGTAAGTAAAGGCGGCGCATATCGGGATGCCCTACGAAAACAATGCCATAGTAGTCGAACACTTCACGTTCGTAGAAGTCGGCTATTTTCCATATATCGCTGACTGACGGAATTTCCGGTCGTTCACGGTCGGTAACGGCTGTTTTCAGTGCTATCCGTTCTCCCGTAACAGTCGATTCCAGATGGTAGACAACGCCTAAACCACGGAGTTTCTCCGGTGCGTCTTTTTCGTCTGCTACTCCCCAGTCCATACCAGTGAGGCTTTCAAGGAAGTCCATCTGTTTTTCATTTCGCAAGCGCAGCATTTCGTCGTGTAACGCTGCAGGGACTATAAATTGTATTTCTTGCATAATTCTTCGTTCCTCATTCTTCATTTCATAAATTCCGGTTTCTTCTCTTTTCTGTTCGTTCCACCAAAGAATTTCTCTATTTTCACTTTGCGTTGTAGTTGCATCATGCCGTAATAGAAAGCTTCCGGGCGGGGCGGACATCCGGGGATATATACATCGACCGGAAGAATCTTATCTACTCCATTCAGCACATGATAAGACTTCTTGAAAGGCCCTCCGCTGACAGCACATCCGCCTACGGCAACTACATATTTCGGATCGGGCATCTGATCGTACAAACGTTTCAGTACCGGTGCCATCTTGTTGGTGATTGTTCCGCAGACCATGATCATATCAGCTTGGCGCGGACTGGCACGTGCTACTTCGAACCCGAAGCGGGCCATATCATAACGCGCGGCACCCAGTGCCATGAATTCGATGCCGCAACAGCTGGTTGCGAAAGTAAGCGGCCACAGTGAATTGCTGCGTCCCCAGTTGACAAGGTCGTCCAGAACCCCAAGAAAAACGTTCGCTCCTCCGGCATTAAGTTCCTTGACCAACTTTTCCAATGACTCATTGTCGATGAACTCATCATACGGAATTGATTTTATTTTCGGTTTTTTGGTTATTTCCATTCCAAAGCTCCTTTCCTCCAGGCATAAGCAAGGCCCAGAACCAAAATAATAAAGAAGAAGAGAATACTAACGAGCCCCTGAGGTCCCATGTCATGCATAACTACTGCCCAAGGGAACAGAAAAGCTGTTTCCACGTCGAACATCAGGAACAGGATGGCAAACAGGTAGTAACCTACACGGAACTGCATCCATGATTTACCACGCGTTGGTATACCACATTCATAAGCTTCAAACTTTTGTACATTGTACGAACGTGGTGAAATAGCTCGTGAAAGGGCTATTACTACACCGACAAAAGCGAGCGCTGTCAGTAAAACAACAACTAAAAATGTAAAATTCATAATTTCAATAGCTGTTTAGATTGAATATTATATAGAAATAAACAATTAGTTTCTCCACACCCGGATGAAACCAACTGTAATGAATTGACGAATAAGATAATGGATTGTACCGTCTAAATGACGATCTTCCTTAAACCATATATATAATATGTAATAGGATCGTAAAAGTACTTGGGAATATGGAGTGAATGAGTCTGAGACGTGTTTTGCTGGCTTTTGTATTCACGGAAATAAGTAATCAGCAATTGCACGCTTTTATCTGTAGGGATGTGTGCAACATCCGCATGACTCATATCACAAGACTGGGTAGAATAGAAATAATGAAGACGTTCAAGAGCATTATGAACAGGATGATCCTGAGATACGTAGCACTTCTCCTGGCGATATGTCGGGGGGGATACTCTGCAGTTATCTTCCATTGCTTCATTGGAAACAACATGGATCAGCAAAGCAAGTACCAGAAATAGTCCGTATTTTAAGCTTTGTTTCATCTTTCTCTTTTAACGGCTGCAAATATAGGATTAATATTCATGTTTTTTGCAAAGTCGGGGTTACAAAAAAGTATTTTTTAACTTGCTTTATTTCAAGTCCGTTTTTATTTCAGTGCTGCTCTGGAGAATCTTCTTCTTTTATGGTATACATCCGTTCTTATTTGGTTAAAAGATGTAATAAAAAGAACGATTTACGTTCTTTTTGACGAATTACCCAAAGAAAATTCATTTTTTTGCAAATTGTATATAACACATTGATATGAAACACACACTTTGCTTTATAACAATCCTACTGGGTTCTTTGTTGAATCTTTATGCAAATAACGAGAATGATTCTCTATTGAAAGTTTTAGATAAAGTGATTTCTGAGCGTCTTGTGTATACAGAAAAGAAGGAAGCTACTATCAAAGAGCTGAAAGCAAAAAAGAAGGAACAAAAGACCTTGGACGATATGTATCGTCTGAATTCCGAGATTCTCCATCAATACGAAACGTTTGTCTGCGATTCTGCGGAACAGTACATTAATGAGAATATTGAGATCGCTAAGAAACTGGATAATAAAACCTATTTGCTGGAAGGAAGGCTGCAACTGGCTTTTGTTTATTCCTTATCGGGGTTGTTTATTCAAGCTAATGATATTTTCAAATCAATCAATTGTTCGGATTTACCTAGTCATTTACAGGCTTTGTATTGTTGGAATCGTATTCGGTATTATGAAAATTTGATTAAATATACAGATGATGCTCGATTTGCCAGTGAATATTTGGTTGAAAAAGAAGCGTATCGAGATACAGTTATGAGTATCTTGTATGATGCATCGGAAGAATATTCGAAAGAAAGAGCTATAAAGCTTCAGGATCAGGGAAATACAAAAGAAGCACTTAAGATACTGACTAAAATTTATCAAAAGGAAAAACCAGGAACTCATGGGTTTGCAATGATGTCTATGGGGCTATCAAGAGCATATCGGCTGGTCGGAGAGCATGAATTGGAAGAAAAGTATCTTATATTAGCTGCTATGACCGATATAAAACTGGCAGTGAAAGAAAATGAGGCTTTGTTGACTTTAGCCGTGAATTTATACCATAAAGGAGATATCGATAGATCTTATAATTATATTAAAGTAGCACTGAGTGATGCTATCTTCTATAATTCCCGTTTTAAGAATACGGTAATAGCTCGTATTCATCCTATTATAGAAAATACTTATTTATATAGGCTGGAAAAGCAAAAGCAGAATCTTCGTTTTTATATTTTGCTCACTAGTTTGTTTGTTGTGGCTCTTGCTATCACTTTGTATTTTACTTATAAACAGACTAAGATTGTTTCCCGTGCAAAGAAGAATCTCAATGTTATGAATGAAGAGTTAGTTGCATTGAACAAGAATTTGGATGAGGCTAATTTAATAAAAGAAAGATATGTAGGCTATTTCATGAACCAGTGTGCCGTTTACATTAATAAACTGGATGAATATAGGAAAAATGTAAATCGAAAAATAAAAACCGGACAAGTTGATGATTTATACAAATCTTCTTCTCGTCCTTTCGAAAAAGAATTGGAAGGATTATATACCAATTTTGATAAGGCGTTCTTAAAATTGTATCCTAATTTTGTCGAAGAGTTTAATTCATTGTTGAAACCGGAAGATTATTATAAACTGGATAAAGACCAGTTGAATACAGAATTGCGTATTTTTGCTTTGATGCGAATGGGGATTACAGATGTTTCGCAAATTGCTGTTTTTTTGCATTACTCAGTACAAACGATCTATAATTATAAGAGTAAAGTGAAGAGAATGTCTTTATTGGATGGAAATATCTTCGAAGAAGAGGTGAAAAAGCTTGGTTCTTTGTCCCAAAAATGATTCTATTTGGTTTACCAAAATCTTAAAATGGTTGTTTGTTAATGCGTTGAATATTAATGTATTATCTAGAAGAGATGTTCAAAAACGTCTACTTTATAGCCTACTTCCAATAAGGAGTAGGCTTTTTTCATCTCTATATTTGCATCACAAGATTTTTGATAACTGAATACTAATCTAAAGAAACACAGCTATGGATTTTTCAGAATTGTATCTTACTTATTATTCAAAACTGGTTCGGTTTGCAAAAGAATTTGTAATACTGGAAGAGGATGCAGAAAACATAACACAAGATGTGTTTACCGACTTATGGGCGAAACGTGATTCTATGGATCGCATTGAAAATATGAACGCGTATCTTTTCAGATTAATAAAGAATAGATGCTTGGATCATTTGAAACATAAAATGTTTGAACAGAAATATATTGAATCAGTTCAAACCTCTTTCGAAATAGAAATGTCCTTGAAATTACAATCTTTAAATAGGTTTGATGTGTCTGATATCTCGGAAGGAAATGAAACGGAAATGCTCGTTCGTAACGCAATCAATAGTCTGCCTCGAAAATGTCGTGACATATTTTTATTAAGTCGTGTCGAAGGGTTAAAATATAGAGAAATCTCAGAACGTTTGGGTATTTCAGTAAATACTGTAGAATGTCAGATGGGGATAGCACTCAAAAAGTTAAGGGTAAAACTAAATATTTGCCTTGCAGCATGAGTTTTAATAATTTTATTGATATTTTTTTAGGGGTATTTACTGGGATAATCGTTCTTTTGTAAAAAGGAACGAATAATGGGAACTAATTTAAATAAATATTTTGCAGGTGAATTGACTTCAGAAGAAAAGGAAGTCTTCCTTCTGAATGTGAAGAATAATGGGGAAATGCGCGAAGAATTTATTGAGTATCAGAGTGTTGTTGCTCTTGTGGATTGGTCGTTCCCTAAAGATGATAAAGAACTTGCTAAGCAAAAACTATCTGAATTTATGAGTCGGATAGAGAATAGCGAAAATAAAAAGGCTTAAAAATACCATGAATAGACTTAATAACATCATATTACTAGTCGTCTTTATATGTACGCATGCTCATTCGCAACAAGCTTATTTTGTTGATGGATATCATGGAGGGATATACGGGCATTATCCGGTGAAGTGGAAAACTCAGTTTATTGTCGACCAGTTATCCAAGCATCCGGATTGGCGAATTTGTCTGGAAATAGAGCCTGAAACATGGGATACGGTGCAAATACAGACTCCCGGAGCCTATCGACAATTAAAAAACGTAGTAGTAACTAAGCAGGTAGAGTTTACAAATCCTACTTATGCTCAGCCTTATTGTTATAATATATCGGGCGAAAGCATTATACGTCAGTTTCAATATGGTATTGCTAAGATAAATAAACATTTTCCGGGAGTGACTTTTACCACTTATTCTGTGGAAGAACCCTGTTTCACAAGTTGTTTGCCTCAGATATTGAACTTATTTGGTTTTAAGTATGCCGTACTCAAATGCCCGAATACTTGTTGGGGAGGATACACGAACGCTTATGGCGGCGAATTGGTCAATTGGGTAGGCCCGGATGGAACTCCCATTCTTACTGTTCCTCGCTATGCTTGCGAGAAATTGGAAGAGAATTCTACTTGGCAGACAACTGCTTGGTGTAATGAAGAATCTTATCTGAATGCTTGTCGTGATGCAGGGATTGAACATCCTGTGGGAATGTGTTTCCAAGATGCCGGATGGAAAAATGGTCCATGGTTAGGAAGTGGAAAGAATACAAAAAGTAATTCAGTTTATGTGACGTGGAAAGATTATTTTGAAAATATTTCCATTGGTAAAACGAATGATGACTGGCATTTCTCGCAGGAAGATATGCGTGTAAACTTAATGTGGGGAAGCCAAGTGTTGCAGAGAATTGCTCAAGAAGTACGTACTTCTGAGAATAAAATAATAATAGCAGAGAAGATGTCTGTTATTGCTCATCTTGCCAATGGGTACACTTGTGTTCAGGAAGATTTGGATGAAGCATGGCGTACTTTGATGCTTGCGCAACATCATGATTCTTGGATCGTACCTCACAATGGCCTAAATAAATTTGGAACCTGGGCGGATCAAATAAAGCGATGGACAGATGAGACAAATACTGTGGCTGATAAAATTACAGCTGCTTCTATATTCAGTTTTGATAACGATACTATTAATACTGAAAAAGCCCAGGGATTTGTACGTGTTTATAATACATTGGGAACAAAAAGAAAAGAACTGGTAACTGTTGAACTCCCTCAGGAATATGCAGACTTTGATTTGGAAGTCAATGATTATAGAAATAAAAAAGTTGATTATTCAATAGGAAAAGAAGGTGGAAAAATAAGATTGTTGTTTGAAGCAGATGTTCCTCCCTTTGGTTACTCCACATATCGTATTAAACAAGTAAAGACAGGTAAAAGAACGGTTTCAGGAAGCGAAAAGATTATAAATGAAGGAGAATATGTGGTTGAAAATGATATGTATAAAATTGTTTTTGACTTGTCGAAGGGAGGAATTATTAAAAGCCTTGTAGCAAAAAAAGAAGAAAACAAAGAATTTGCCAAACAATCGGGTGAATATTCTATAGGTGAATTGAGAGGCTATTTTTATGACGAAGGCAAGTTTCGCTCTTCTACAGAAGCTCCGGCTAAGCTGACGGTTTTGCGAAGTAATATACAAGAGACAAAGGTAAAACTGGAAGGGAAAATAGCTTCACATCCTTTTGTACAGATTATAAGCATTGCTCAAGGGGAGAAGCGTATCGATTTTGACCTTACTATTAATTGGAAGAAAAATGTAGGTATTGGAGAATATAAAGAAAATAGTTGGCGGGATAATCGCAGAGCTTATTGTGATGACAGATTTAAGTTAAGTGTACTTTTCCCTGTAAATCTTCATTCTCCTCGTATTTATAAAAATGCGCCGTTTGATGTTTGTGAAAGTAAGTTAGATGATACTTTTTTCAATAGTTGGGATCAGATTAAGCATAACATTATTCTTCATTGGGTTGATTTGGCAGAACAGGAAGGAGATTATGCATTGGCTTTATTCGCAGACCATACTACTTCCTATTCACACGGAAAAGATTATCCGTTAGGACTGACTGCCCAATATTCTGGTAATGGGCTTTGGGGACCTGACTATAAGATCACGGGACCGTTGAAAATGAAATATGCTATTGTTCCTCATCGTGGCAAATGGGACAAGGCTGCTATAGCCACGAAGAGCGATTGTTGGAATGAACCATTGTTATGTTCCTATCATTCATTTGCAAAATTGGAGTCAAGGTCACTGGTAGACTTAAAAAATACCGGTTATCAGGTGAGTGCAGCCAATATAAAAGATGGAAAAATAATCTTGCGATTGTTTAATGCGGAAGGTGACAGGAAGCAGCATAATATTACTTTTGATATGCCGCTGTCTAGTATAGAAGAAGTAGATCTGAATGGTAGAGTTATAGATAGAAAGACAATAAAAACACGTACCGGAAAATCTGAAATTAGTATTTCTATGCCTCGTTTCGGTCTAAAGACATTTGCTTTGAACTTGAATTGAACATATTCTAATAATAGTAAACTGTAATATTTTTATGTATAAAGCTAGCGCTAATATTTTAATAGCTTGCTCTTTTTTGTGGCTGACTGCTTGTTCTTCAGCAGGAGTAGTAACAGAAGATTTAATTCCGACTGATTATGTAAATCCTTTTATAGGAGCTAGTACCAGTGTAGGAGCTGCCGGTGTTTATCATGGATTAGGTAAGACATTTCCTGGCGCTACTACTCCTTACGGTATGGTACAAGTAAGTCCCAATACTATAACCGGAGGTGATAATAGTTCCGGTTATAGTGATGAACACAAAACCATTGAAGGCTTTGCCTTTACTCAGATGAGTGGAGTGGGCTGGTTTGGGGATTTAGGAAATTTCCTGGTGATGCCTACAACGGGCGAACTGCAAAAAATAGCGGGTAAAGAAGATGGTAGTATAAAAGGGTATCGTTCTTCTTATGATAAAGCTACCGAAACAGCTAAAGCGGGATATTATTCGGTAGAACTGACTGATTATAAGATTAAAGTAGAGAGCAGTGCGACACCTCATTGTGGAATATTGCAATTTACTTTTCCTTCGAATGAACAATCTCGTATTCAGATAGACCTGGCACGTAGAGTGGGGGGGACTTCTACTTCGCAATATGTGAAAGTATTGGATGATTATACCATTCAAGGCTGGATGAAGTGTACACCTGATGGTGGTGGATGGGGAAATGGTGAGGGAAATTCCGATTACACAGTTTATTATTATGCACAATTTAGTAAACCATTGAGTAATTATGGCTTTTGGAGTGCGGATATTCCCGATGAATGGGTTCGGAAGCGTGATGAAGTGGTAAGTATTCCCTATCTGACACGTATATCACAAGCTCCGGTCATTAAAGATAAGAAAGAACTGGAAGGAAAGCACCTTGGCTTCTTCACAGAATTTCCCACAAAAGAGGGAGAACAGGTTGAGATGAAAGTAGGCATTTCCTTTGTCGATATGGAAGGAGCAGCTAATAACTTTAAACAGGAGATTGCTTCTAAAAACTTTGCTCAAGTAAAACAGGAAGCGAGTGATTTGTGGAATAAAGAACTTAGCCGTATACGGATATCCGGTGGAACTGATGACGAAAAAACTGTTTTTTATACATCATTATATCATACGATGATTGACCCTCGAATCTATACAGATGTTGATGGGCGATATATTGGCGGAGATAAAAAGGTACATGAACAGGACGGTACATTTACCAAGCGTACTATATTTAGTGGTTGGGATGTTTTCCGTAGCCAGTTCCCTTTACAGGCGATGATTAATCCGCGTTTGGTGAGTGATGCGTTGAATTCGCTGATAACGATGGCAGATCAGAGCAGACGGGAATATTATGAACGTTGGGAACTTCTGAATTCTTATTCTGGCTGTATGATAGGTAATCCTGCACTGTCGGTGCTGGCAGATGCTTATATGAAAGGAATTCGCACGTATGATGTAGAAAAAGCATATCAATATGCAGTCAACACGTCAGCTAAGTTTGGGAATGATTCGTTGGGATATACTCCTGAACCGTTGAGTATTTCATATACGCTGGAATATGCCTATGCAGACTGGTGCGTGGCTCAATTGGCAAAGGCGTTGGGGAAAGAAGAAGATGCAAAGCGCTTTTATGAAAAAGGGAAAGCCTATCGTAACATGTTTGATGCGGAAAAAGGCTGGTTCCGTCCCCGAAATGCAGATGGATCATGGAAAGCATGGCCGGAGAATGCACTGACCGAAGAATGGTATGGTTGCATTGAGTCGAATGCGTATCAGCAAGGCTGGTTTGTGCCGCACGATGTTCCGGGAATGGTTGAACTGATGGGAGGCAAGGAAGAGGTTATAGCTAATCTGACTAATTTATTTGACCACACTCCTTCTGATATGTTATGGAATGATTATTATAATCATGCTAATGAACCGGTACATTTTGTTCCTTTCCTTTTTAATCAGTTGGATGTACCTTGGTATACACAGAAGTGGACACGATATATTTGTAAAAATGCTTATGCGAACAAAGTAGAAGGGATTGTGGGCAATGAAGATGTAGGACAGATGTCGGCCTGGTATATATTGGCTGCTTCCGGCATTCATCCTTCCTGTCCCGGTAACACCCGCATGGAAATAACCAGTCCTGTTTTTGACAAGGTAGAATTTAATCTGGACTCAAAATATCATCAAGGGAAAGTATTTACAATTATTGCTCACAACAACAACACAAATAATCTATATATACAAAAAGCTTTGCTGAATGGCAAGGAGTACAATAAATGTTACCTTGACTTTGCTGAAATCGCAGCAGGAGGAACATTGGAATTATTTATGGGCGATAAGCCCAATACAGAATGGGGTGTTTTATCTAACATTTAAATAACTGAATATTATGATGAATAAGTTTAGACTTCTTTTACTAGCATCAAGTTTGTTTGTACTGAATGGAATAGGGCATGCTCAGACTTCTACCATGTCACTGAACAGTTCCAATCCTAAGATAGTATGGGAAGTCAAACCGCAGGCAGATTTGAATAATATAGGGGGAGAACAAATCTCTACCCCGGGTTTTAAAATGCCGGACTATGTAAAAGGCGTAGTTCCCGGAGCTGTTTTTACAGCATATGTTGAAGCTGGAATCGTTCCCGATCCTAATTACGCTGATAATATATATAAAGTAGATGAGACGTTTTATAACCGTCCTTTCTGGTATCGTACGGAGTTTGAACTTCCGGCATCTTATTCAGCAGGTAAGCGTGTTTGGCTTCATTTTGATAATACCAACCGTTTCGCAGATTTCTATTTTAATGGAGAAAAAATATCGGGAACGAAGACATCCACTAAAGATGTGAGCGGACATATGTTGCGTTCTAAATTTGATGTGACACATCTGATTAAGAGATCAGGAAAGAATGCGGTTGCGGTTCTGATTACTGATCCTGATCAGAAAAAGACTCGTAAAGGAAAAGATCCGTATGGTGTTGCTTGTAGTCCCAGCTATCTGGCAGGTGCCGGTTGGGATTGGATGCCGTATGTGCCGGGACGTCTTGCCGGAATTACAGGAAATGCTTATCTGGCTATTACAGGTGATGCTGTGATGGAAGATCCGTGGATTCGCTCGGAATTGCCGACTTTGCAACAAGCAGAACTATTTTTCTCTACAGGAATCAAGAACGTTTCTTCTGCTCCGAAAGAAGTGGAAGTTTCCGGTGTTATTCAGCCGGGAAATATTACTTTCTCCAAGAACATTCGGGTGGAAGGAAAAGAAACAGTACAGTTGTCGGTGGATAAGAGCGATTTTGCTGCATTAGTCATTCGTAACCCGAAACTTTGGTGGCCTAACGGCTATGGAGAACCGAATCTTTATACCTGTAAACTGACTTGTTCGGTAGATGGAAAAATATCGGATGAAAAGGATATTACTTTTGGTATCAAGAAGTATGAGTATAAGATGATCAACAACGTAGTGAATTACCCGGTCCTTACATTCTTTATCAATGGGCAGAAGATTTATCTGAAAGGTGGAAACTGGGGTATGAGCGAGTATTTGCTTCGTTGTCATGGCAAAGAGTACGAAACGAAAATCAAGTTGCATAAGGATATGAACTACAACATGATCCGTTTGTGGACAGGTTGTGTGACTGATGATGAATTCTATGATTATTGCGATAAGTATGGAATCATGGTGTGGAATGATTTTTGGCTGTATGTCGCTTATAATGATGTAGCTGAGCCGGAAGCATTCAAAGCAAATGCTCTTGATAAAGTGAGACGTTTAAGGAATCATCCTTCTATAGCTATCTGGTGTGGTGCTAATGAAACACATCCGGCACCCGATTTGGATAATTATTTGCGTGAAATGATAGCTCAGGAAGATAAAAACGATCGAATGTATAAGTCTTGTTCCAATCAAGATGGTTTATCCGGAAGCGGATGGTGGGGAAATCAGCCCCCTAAGCACCATTTTGAGACTTCGGGCAGTAATCTGGCATTCAATAAACCTGCTTATCCGTATGGTATAGATCATGGTTATGGTATGCGTACTGAAATAGGAACGGCTACTTTCCCGACATTTGAAAGTGTGAAATTGTTTATTCCTCAGGAGTCATGGTGGCCTCTGCCTACTGATGAACAATTGAAAGATGATGATGATAACGTTTGGAATAAGCACTTCTTCGGCAAAGAAGCGTCCAATGCCAATCCTATCAATTATAAGAAATCAGTGAATACGCAATTCGGAGAATCTTCGAGTCTGGAAGAGTTCTGTGAGAAAGCTCAGTTGCTGAATATTGAAGTAATGAAAGGGATGTATGAAGCATGGAATGATAAGATGTGGAATGATGCGGCAGGGCTTTTGATCTGGATGAGTCACCCGGCATATCCATCATTCGTGTGGCAGACGTACGATTATTATTATGATCCTACCGGAGCTTATTGGGGAGCAAAGAAGGCTTGCGAACATCTTCATCTTCAGTGGAACTCATCTAATAACAGTATAAAAGCTGTAAATACTACTACCAAAGACTTGAAAGGCGCTTATGCCAAAGCGACCATCTACAACCTGAACGGAAAAGAGGTTGCGGCATATGGACGTACAAAACAGATGGATGTACCGGCAAGTAACATTGCAGAAGCGTTCACGTTAAACTTCAATCCGTACAATTTGGCTTTTGGCAAGAATGTGATAGCTTCTTCATCATCACCATCCAGATCGGCTTCTTTAGTAGCTGACGGAGGGGCAGGCAGTCGTTGGGAAAGTGATGCGAGTGACTCTCAATGGATTTATGTTGACTTGGGTAAGAAAGAAAAAATAGAGCATGTTGTGTTGAAATGGGAAACGGCACGTGCCAAAGAGTACGAGATCCAAGTGTCGAATGATGCGAAGAAATGGAAAACAGTCTATACAAACAAAGATGGACAAGGCAGTACAGATGAGATAAAACTTTCTCCGGTTACTGCACGCTATGTGAAAATGGCAGGAGTTAGCCGTGCCACAGACTTTGGATATTCACTGTATGAATTTGAAATATATGGTAAGAAACAAAAGAATGTTGAGGAACTGACTCCGCTCCATTTCATCCGGTTAGAACTGACTGACGCAAATGGTAATTTGATTTCAGATAATTTCTATTGGAGAAACGGCGTGACAGATCTTGACTATACAGCTTTGAATACATTGCCGGAAGCAGAACTGTCGTGCAAATTAGTTGATAAGTCAATGTTATCCGAAGGGAAGATGAAATTGTCGGTAAAGAATCATTCGAAAACTGTTGCTTGTGCTAACCGGATAAGATTGGTGAATACGGCTACACAAGAAAGAATCCTTCCTGTTATCATGTCTGATAATTATATAACTTTGATGCCGGGTGAAGAGCGGACTATTTCTGTTGGGGCGGAACCGGAAATGTTGAAAGGAGGAGTCAGTGTTTTGCTAAAACAATATGGTAAGGCTGAACAAAAGAAGTTGGATATATGATATACGTAGAAAACTAAGGGGCACCTTTTTAATTTGAACACCAGAAGACATTACCTGTCCTGTCTTCTGGTGTTTTTAATTTCCCTCTATATTGTGCCTGATATATTCAGGAAGAGTAGAAAGTGAACTTTCTTTCTTGAATAACCTGCTTGATTTAATAGACAATGATCAGTTTATTAATCTATTATGTGTACTTGCTTAATATCTTTTGGAACTAACAACAGTTCGTTTCACATACGTGGTCCTATCGCTTCACATACGTGATCCCATTAGCTCACGTACGTAGACCGAACGCTCCACGTACGTGAAACTAAGAAATGTTACTGACAAAGTTTATTAGTCTTGCCTTCTTCATATATTAATGTTACCGACATTTGTTTTATTTGTACCATGATAAATAGTCCTATGTATGAACAGAATGAAGAAAATAAGGCTTTAGAGTTGAATAAATAAGTGAGCATACTTGATTTGTAGTGGGATAGGGGTGACAATAGAAACTTATAAAATTCTATTATCACCCTTATTATCACCAGTTATTATCACCATTACTTGCTTGATTGATAGCTGTTTATCTTTAAAAAGTGACAAGTGACAATAAAAAACTGTTTTTTTCTTAGTGGGAGTTACTTGAAAAATAAAACATTTATTTTAGTGGTTAAGTAAACTTGAATCGTCTTTTTTAATAAGATTCTTTTTTATTCAAAGTTGGAAAAGAGAATGTTTTGAAAGATAAATAATTAAATTTGTAATAAAGTGTATAATCAAATGAATAGTAAAATAAACGTAAAGGTCTTTTTCCTGCTATTTCTAATCTGTGTTTGTTCTAATAGCCTGTACGCACAATCAATTCCACCCTTTAAAAAAGGAGAACGGGTAGTCTTTGTTGGAAATAGTATAACTCATGGTGGACATTATCATTCGTTTGTGTGGTTATATTATATGACTCGTTTTCCAAACAAACCGATTACAATAATGAATGCCGGAATTGGCGGTGAGAGTGCGTGGGATATTAAAGATCGGTTGGACTACGATGTTTTTGACAGAAAACCGACTTATGTAACTCTGACTTTTGGTATGAATGACACAGGGTATGATATTTTCTGGAAGGAGAATGCTAAGGAGTTGTCGGAGCAACGGATTGAAAAATCTTTGGAAAGCTTTCGGGAAATAGAGAAGCGCTTGCTGGCAGAGAATAAAATGACCAAAGTGCTGATAGGTGGATCACCTTATGATGAAACTACGAAATTGAACAGTTTACTTTTTCTTCATAAAAATGATGCTATTTTAAAGATAATTGATGCCCAGCGTAAGGCGGCGAAGAAAAATGGATGGGGATTTGTGGATTTTAATCAGCCGATGGTACAAATAAGTCTGGAAGAGCAAAAGAAAGATTCGACATTCACTTTTTGTAGAGTAGATAGAATCCATCCTGATAATGATGGACAGATGGTGATGGCTTATTTATTTTTAAAGGCGCAGGGACTGGCTGGAGTCGAAGTTTCGGATATTTCAATTGATGCAAATAACAAGAATCTATTAAGTCATAGGAATTGTAAGGTCTCCAAACTAAAGAAAGAAGCTGGTGGTTTAAGTTTTGATTATTTGGCAAATTCACTTCCTTATCCTTTGGATTCTATTCCAAGACATGGTTGGGGAAATAAAAGGTCACAACGTGATGCTATGGATTTGATACCATTTATGAAGGAATTTAATCAAGAACGTTTGCAGGTGACTAATTTAGAAAAAGGACATTATCGGCTGACAATAGATGGATTGTTTATCGATAATGTTTCATCTGGACAGTTGGAAGATGGTATCAATTTGGCCGATTATCCCAATACACCCCAATACCAGCAAGCCATGAAAATCATGTATCTGAATGAAGAACGTTTTGAAGTAGAAAAACGTTTCAGAGAATATTTGTGGACAGAATATTCGTTCTTGAAAAAGGAAGGTCTGCTGTTTGCTGATAATGAGAAGGCTATAAATAAACTTAGGGAGTATTTACCTAAAGATGGTTTTCTGAGGATGAGTTATGAGTGGTATACCAAAGCGATGTATCCTGAGATACGCGAAGTATGGAGTAGATATATGAAGATCATCGTCGATACAATTTATAAAATGAATAAGCCGACAACTCATAAAGTCAAGTTGACAAAGATAGGTTGAGTAATGCATTATCCATTGTAAGAGTGTTGGGGGGATGATCCATAGCTGTAATATTCGCAGAAACTTATTTATGAGGAATAAAAAACTGTTACTAGGTATAGGAATAATGTGTTGTCTTTGGTGTTTGCCAAAGATTGTACATGGGAAAGAAAACAAGGTCTCTTTTTCTTTAGTGGAGTTAAAATGTGAGAATATGGTTGATCCTTTAGGGATTGACAACGTTACTCCCCATTTGAGTTGGAAGTTGAAAGGAGATGGGGTGGTGGATGGACAAGCATTTTACGAAATTCAGGTAGCGTCAGATAGTCTTCTATTAATTGGGGGGAAGGCTGACTTATGGAAATCGGGGAAGTTGAAGTCTGATGTTTCTGTGATGGTGCCTTATCAAGGCTTACCTTTGGCTTCGCGTTCTTTATGCTACTGGAGGGTACGTGCCTGGGATCGGAAAAGGCATGTTTCCCAATGGAGTCCGGTGGCGCGTTTTTCTGTTGGTCTTTTGAATAAGGAACAGATACACGGTGTCTATATCGGTTCATCACCGGAAGGAGGCAAGGTTTGTGCTCCTTTACTTCGTAAAAAAGTGCAAATAGGTGAACTGGCAACGACTTTTCTGTATGTGAATTCGCTGGGATATCATGAAGTATATGTCAATGGAAAGAAGGTTACGGAGAATGTTCTTACCCCTGCAGTCTCTCAACTGAATAAACGTTCGTTAATGGTCATTTATGACGTATCTTCTTATTTGAAAGAAGGAGAGAATGACCTGCTGATATGGCTTGGACAAGGGTGGTATAAGAAAACTACTTTTGGTGCTGCTTATGACGGTCCGTTGGTAAAAGCGGAACTGAATATGCTGAGAAATGGAAAATGGGAAGTATTGACTGCAACTGACACTTCTTGGAGGGGACGAGAAAGTGGCTATTCGGATACAGGTAATTGGTGTGCTTTACAATTTGGTGGTGAAAGGGTGGATGGGAGAATAGTGCCGACAGATTTTTCAACTTATTCTCTAGATAAAATGAAATGGTATCCTGTGGTGGAAGTAAATGTACCAAGACACATTGTTTCACCTCAAATGTGTGAAGCTAACAAGATACATCAAACGTTGCAACCTGTTTCTATCAGGAAACTTAGTGAAGATACCTGGTTGGTAGATATGGGAAGAATACAGACCGGATGGTTTGAAATGAAGATGCCGATGTTATCTGCGGGACATGAGGTCACGATGGAATATAGCGATAACCTGACTAAAGAAGGAGAATTTGACAAACAAGGTGAAAGTGATGTCTATATTGCAGGTGGACAGAGGGGAGAATATTTTAGGAATAAATTCAATCATCATGCTTATCGTTATGTCCGTATCTCCAACCTTCCGGCAAGACCGAAAACTGAATGGATAAAATCTCTCCAGATTTATGGCGATTATCGGCAGACTGCGACTTTCGAATGTTCGGATGCTGACTTGAACGCCATTCATAATATGATTCAATATACTATGAAGTGTCTGACATTTAGCGGATATATGGTCGACTGTCCGCATTTGGAGCGGGCAGGCTATGGTGGCGATGGAAATTCGTCTACAATGAGTTTGCAAACAATGTATGACGTAGCACCGACTTTCACAAACTGGATACAAACATGGGGAGATTCAATGCGCGAAGGGGGAAGTCTGGCCCATGTAGGTCCTAATCCCGGTGCAGGTGGCGGTGGTCCGTATTGGTGTGGATTTATTGTACAGGCGCCATGGCGAACGTATGTGAATTACAATGATCCGAGATTAATAAAGAACTATTATCCGAAAATGAAAGAATGGTTTTCGTATGTGGATAAATATACGGTGGATGGATTGCTGAAACGCTGGCCTGATACTCAATATCGGGATTGGTTTCTTGGTGACTGGCTTGCACCGATAGGAGTAGATGCAGGAGCACAATCTTCTGTTGATCTGGTAAATAATTGTTTTATCAGTGAATGTTTGGGGACAATGGAAAAAATAGCTCTGATGCTTGGGGAAAAAGAGGAGGCAGAGAAGTTTGCTATGCGCAGGAAGAATCTAAATGAGTTGATTCATCAAAAGTTTTATCATCCGGGTAAAGGTATCTATTCTACAGGTTCACAGTTGGATATGTGTTATCCAATGCTTGTAGGAGCTGTACCGGATTCTTTGTACGATGATGTGAAAAGAAAGATGATGACTGATACTGAAAAGCAGCACAAAGGTCATATTGCTGTAGGGTTGGTAGGTGTCCCAATTTTGACAGAGTGGGCTATTCGTAACAGGGAAGTTGACTTTTTATATCAAATGTTGAAGAAACGTGATTATCCAGGTTATCTGTATATGATAGATAATGGTGCTACAGCGACTTGGGAGTATTGGAGTGGTGAACGGAGTAGGGTGCATAACTGCTATAATGGAATCGGAACCTGGTTTTATCAAGCAATAGGGGGACTTAGAATAGATGAATCGGTACCCGGTTATCAACATGTATTTATTGATCCTCAAATACCGAAAGGTTTGACTTGGGCTAAGATGGCAAAAGATACTCCATATGGTGTGATTGCTGTTGACTGGGAATTGACAGATAATATTATGGATCTTCAAGTGGATATTCCAGTTGGGGTTACTGCTACACTCTGTATTCCCGATGAGGCGGTGTCCTGTATGATGGATGGGAAGAATATTCGCATAGAAAAGAAAATGATTCAATTAAAAGCAGGTAATTTTAAATATTATATTTACATGAAATAATAGATACGTATGAAAAAACATTTATTATCAGCGCTTTTAGCGATGTGTCTGGTTACTACGGCTTTTGCCCAGCAAGGGAAAGTGTATGAGACACGTACCGTAAAAAGTAAGATTCTGGGAATGGAACGTAGTTATTCCATTTATTTGCCAGCAGGCTATGACGAAGGAGATGGTAGTTATCCGGTATTGTATTTGCTTCATGGATTAGGAGATAATCATACGGGATGGGTGCAATTTGGGCAGGTTCAGTATATTGCAGATAAAGCGATTGCTGAGGGGAAATCAGCTCCGATGATTATTGTTATGCCAGATGCTGACACGGTTCATAAAGGTTATTTTAACTTGTTGGATGGAACATATAATTATGAGGACTTCTTTTTTCAAGAATTGATTCCGCATATCGAGAAAACGTATAGAGTGCGTGCTGAAAGTCGTTATCGTGCTATCTCCGGTTTGTCTATGGGAGGTGGCGGAGCGTTGTTTTATGCTCTTCATTATCCGGAGATGTTTGTTGCTGCTGCTCCGTTAAGTGCTGTTGGAGGGGCATGGACATTCGATCAGATGAAGAGTCAATCAGATTTATCGAAGGTGTCAGAAGAAAAAAAAGCGGAAGTTCTCGGGCAAATGGATATACAAACTATCTTGGAGAAATCTCCGAAAGAAAAGCTAGACCGTATCAAATGGATTCGTTGGTATATCAGTTGTGGTGATGATGATTTCTTATCGGTAACGAACTGTCTTTTACATAACACGTTGTTACAGCATCAGGTTGGTCATGAATTTCGTATGAAAGACGGCAGTCATTCGTGGACTTATTGGCGGATGGAATTACCTGAGGTTATGCGATTTGTTTCTAGAATATTTACTCAATATTGAGCGTAAGTAAAGTGATTCTTAACAAAATAGGCTTTGAAGATCAAGTCCTTTTATCGTATGAATTAAAATTTATAGATATTTTTTTATTTCTTTTTAGTGGTATTTGCTTGCTTACTCGTTCTTAATATAAACATTGTTTTTTATGGGTTTAATTTAGGTAAAAGGTTAGGATTGGTGTTTGATTGGTTTTCAAGTTTATCCTCCGGTTAAAATTTGCTCCTCATTGCTCTTACTACAGCCGGAGGGAGCTTGTAAAATACCGTAGGTCAAGATAGGTAGACTGTTTTTTAAAGGTAAAAAGGTTTTGTTTTCAGTTAAAAACAGAAAAATAATGACTAGAATACAAAATCATATGACGAAAATAGTTCGAATATTAGTTTTCGCATTTCTGATGCTTATACCTGTTTGCGGTGTAGCGCAGGATAAAATTAAAATAGCATGCATTGGCAATAGTATAACTGAAGGGGCTGACAATTATCCGACTCCTTTGGCTCGTATGCTTGGAAATCAATATGAAGTTGGCAATTTTGGAAAGTGGGGCCATACTTTATTGCGAAAAGGTGATCATCCTTATATGAGTACCGATGCATTTATCAATGCACAGAAATTTCAACCGAACGTTGTAATTATTAAACTTGGTACAAATGATTCCAAGCCGGAGAACTGGAAATATAAGGATGAATTTGAAACTGATTTAGAGTATATGATCAGCACTTTTCAGAAGTGTGGATCTAAACCAAAAATTATTATATGTCGTTGTATTCCGGCAAGTAATAATTTATATGGGATTCGTAATGAAATAATAAAAGATGAAATTTATCCGATACAAAAGAAAGTAGCTAGGAAGTTTCATCTGAAATTGGTAGATCTGTATAGCCCATTAGAACATAAAGTTGATTCAACTTGCTATGTATGGGATAATGTACATTTGAATAAGAGCGGTTCGCTTATATTGGCGGAGCATATATATAAAGCTATTACAGGTAAAAAAGCTCCTAAATTGGAAAATGCATTTGCTAACTAGAAGAAAAATCATACTATAAAACGACACATGAGGCGATATATTTATTTTGTTTTTTTATTATGTTGTGCTGTTAATCTATTGTTAACTAGTTGTGTACGACAGAAATATGTTGTAATGGATATGGTACACCATAATCCGGGTGAGGCTATGACGGAATCGAAGTTTCTCGATCCTTCTTTTTTGAAAAAAAATGAATATGGAGCAAAAGTTTTTTTCTTGTTTGAGGCTGCACAGTTTGGAATTGATTGGAAGAGTTTTGATCCTTCTTTATTCCCGGATACGACTGAAGCCGGACGTTGGGTGGCAGAAAAAGCAGAAATAATACATAAAAAATATGATGCAGCAAAAAAGGAAGACCTTCAAGTATACTGTATGCTTGATATGTTAGTACTTCCTTCTTTGCTGGTAGAAAAACATAGAACAGAACTTACTAACGAACAAGGAAAACTTGATATATCGAAACCTTACACTCAGCTTTGTATTCGTGAATTGATGAAGGAAATGTTTGAAACGTTTCCACAATTGGATGGATTAGTGATTCGTACTGGAGAAACTTACCTGCACGATGCTCCTTATTATGTAGGCAATCATCCAGTACAAAATGGTATGTATGATCATATTACGTTAATTAATTTGTTACGGGAAGAGGTTTGTGAAAGACGTAATAAGAAGTTGTTTTATCGTACATGGGATATGGGGCAATTGCATTCGATCCCTAAATATTATTTGTCCGTTACAGACAGTATAGAGCCACATCCAAATCTTTATTTCTCTATCAAGCATACCATGACGGATTTTTGGAGATCAGCAATTACTGATCCTGATATGAATTATAATACAATGGATAAATATTGGTTGGAAGAATCAGGACAATATGGTGTTCCTTTTAATCCTTGTATAGGTATTGGTAAACATCAACAAGTAGTTGAAGTGCAATGTCAACGTGAGTATGAAGGAAAGGGAGCACATCCCAATTATATCGCTAAAGGAGTAATTGATGGTTTTGAAGAATTTAAGAAATCTAATATAAAGAAGCCGTATTGTTTAAACCAAGTGAAAGATAATCCCTTATTTAAGGGTGTTTGGACTTGGTCACGTGGCGGTGGCTGGGGAGGTCCTTATATCAAGAATGAGTTTTGGATCGAATTAAATGCTTATGTCATCTCACATTGGGCTAGTAATCCTTTGAAAACAGAAAAAGAAATACTATATGATTTTGTAAAAGCAAAAGGGCTTCCCGAGTCAGAATGGGAGATGTTCCGTCGACTTTGCCTATTATCAGAAGATGGAGTGATAAAAGGGCAATATAGTACTATGGGAGATACTTATGTTAATTGGACACGTGATGACACCATAACGGGAGATGTATATCAAAAGAGTTATTTTGATCGTATGATTGAAAGAAATCAAGTAAATGCTTATCTGAAAGAAAAGGAAGAAGCTGTTCGTATTTGGAAGGAAATAGAACTGATATCTCAAAAACTACATTTTCCCTCAGAAGAATTGAATCATTTTATTCGTATTTCCTGTTCGTATGGACGCATTAAATATGAGCTTTTTGCTGTTTCGTGGCAGATTATGCTATGCGGTTATGTGGCAGATACAACAAAAAAGTCTTTTAACCGGATAGAGATGGATAAATATATTACTGCATTTGATGATTTGTGGAAAGAATGGAACGACTTATCTCTAGAAAACGATAATTGCCCTTCAATGTATAAGATTTCTTCTAACTTTTTTGGTTTTCCTGTAGGTATACAAGAGACCATTGATAAATACAGGAAATAGTTTTCGTTTTTTCTTCTTATATGTTATAGAATATAAAAAAATAAATGAATATTACTTAGTGGTTAGTATTATTCTAGTCGTCTTACTATTAATAGTAGCAAAAAGTATGAGAAAGAAACATAAAATAACGAAAGTAAAATTATGATCATTATTATTATATAAATTCTTAAAAACGGTATTTTCTATGAGAAACTTATTACAAAAATGTTTTAAATGGCAGTGGCTTGTCTGCTTGGCTGTAGGCTGCTGCTTTTCGTCTTGTAAAGATGATGAAGAGTCAACTTCGGGCTATGATCCGAATAAGCCGATTGTGTTGACTGATTTTTATCCGCCCGAAGGAAAACTTGCAACTCAAGTTATTCTTAATGGATCGAATTTTGGGGATAGTAAGGAAAATGTGAAGGTCTTTTTCAATGATAAAGAGGCTTCTGTCATTTCTGTGAAGGATGATAGAATGTTGGTATTGGCTCCTAAACGTGCATCTACAATAGAGGACCCAGAATGTGTGGTTAAAGTACAAGTACATGAACAAATAGAGGAGTACAAGCAGACATTTGATTATTATATCCAGACTACTGTGACTACGTTAGTGGGAGGAAGTACATCGGCACAGGTGAATCCAACAGGAACTATACCACTATCTGAAGCACAATTTAGAGCAAATATTGATAGGTGTATTTGTGTAGATCAGGATAAAAATGTTTTCTTTTTAGTAGATAATGATGGAAAGTTTGCTGCATTTATGTTAAATGAGGAGGCTGATAAATTAATATCTCTAAAGTCAGATATTAATGCGTTGTTTAACTCTCCTGTTTTGGGGTATAACAGTAAGGATGATATTGTCTATCAATTCTGGGCTAATAGAGATAGTCATGAAGTTTATTATTTTGACCCTAAGACGGATTATGCACCAACTACAGCTATAAGTTCTATTTCATGGGATGATCCAAATTTTCCAAATATTGAAGGATTTGGAGTATGGGCAGCCAAGTGTAATTTTACAATGGGACCAGATGGAAAAATGTATTCAAGAATGTTAGGTGGAAATCTGGTACGGATTGATGTAGAGAATGCTAGAGGAGAGAATCTAACGAATGGGGATTTGGTTGGAACCAAGGATGGTAGTGCTTATGGACTTGTTTTCGATCCTCAAGATGAGAATGTTTTTTATTTCTCAAATAATGATAAGCATTGTATTTATAAATATGATTTACGTACTAAAGAATGTGCATGTTGGGCTGGTCAAGAAGGTAAAAGTGGATATTTGGATGGACCAATAGGACAAGCTATGTTTAATAAACCTGGACAGATGTGTGTCGATTCAGAAGGTAATATAATTTTGACTGATACCGAAAATCACTGTATTCGTAAGATAACAATGAGTACAGGTTATGTATCTACATTAGCAGGAAAACCCCAAAATTCAGGTTATGTAAATGGTAGTGCAGAAGATGCTCAATTCAAAAAGCCATTGGGAATTTGTATTGATAACGACGATGTAATGTATATCGGCGACTCAGAGAATCGTGCTATTCGTCGATTAGCTGTCGAATAAATAATTAGTGAAACTTTATATTTAATATAATATGAATCGAATATTTGTAATTTTTGCTTTGCTTCTTGCGTTTGTAGCACAAGTACATGCACAGAAAGAGCAAAGCTTTATGTTGACTGGTACAGTCTTCGATGAATTTAATGAACCAGTTCCGGGAGCAAATGTATATGTTAAAGATAAACCAGGTGTGGGAATAACAACTAATATTGATGGTAAATTTCGGTTAAAGGTAAATATATATGATATAGTGGTTGTGTCTTTTTTGGGATATGAAAACTATGAGCAACGTTTGACGAATAAAATTGACAATGTTAAAGTTACCTTAAAACCGGCTACGGAGAATATTGATGAAGTAGTTGTAGTAGGTATGGGTACGCAGCGAAAGGTCAGTGTTGCTGGTGCAATTACAACGATGGATCCAGCGCAACTAGAGGTTCCTGCTACAAATATAGTTAATACACTAGCAGGTCGTGTTGCAGGTGTGATTGGAGTTCAATCTAGTGGTGAACCGGGCAAAAATATTTCCGAGTTTTGGGTGCGCGGAATTGGTACGTTTGGTGCTAATAGTGGTGCATTAGTGTTGATTGATGGTTTGGAAGGTAGTTTGAGTCAGATAGATGCTGCCGATGTTGAAAGTTTTTCTGTTTTGAAAGATGCTGCGGCTACAGCGGTGTATGGTAGTCGAGGTGCAAATGGTGTAGTATTGGTAACGACGAAGCGTGGTTTGGAGTCCAAATTGAAGATCAGTGGTCGTGCTAATATGACAATCTCACATTTAAAACGTTTACCTGAATATGTTAATGCCACTCAATATGCTGAAATGGCAAATGAAGCTTCTGTTGCAACCGGATTATCTCCTATTTATAACAAGACAGAAATGGATATTATAAAATATGGCTTAGATCCGGATCTGTACCCAAACATTGACTGGCAAGATGTTATTTTAAATCCCAATTCTTTCCAGCAAACTTATTATGTAAGTGCTCAAGGTGGTAGCAGTGTTGCCCGTTATTTTGCAAGTTTAGGAATGTCGAAAGAATCTGCGGCTTATAATCCATCCAAAGATAGTAAATACAATAAAGGTGTAGGCTATGATACTTATAATTATCGTTTGAATTTGGATATAGATTTGACTAAAACAACTAAAGTCTATATTGGAACAACTGGCTATATGTCGGTGAATACTCGCCCGAGCATGGGGGAATATTCTAGAGGAGTCAGTTTGACAGATTGGCTATGGAGTTCACAGGCAAAGACTACTCCAATAAGCTATCCATTACGCTATTCAAACGGATATTATCCTGCTGCAGGAACTAAGGATGAAATATCTCCGTATGTTCTATTGAATTATACAGGTAATGCTAGAGAACAGAATACCAGGAATTTAGTTACTTTAGGTATTACACAGGATTTGTCGATGATTACTAAAGGGCTATCAGCTAAAGTACAGGGATCATGGGATACACAAAGTTTATTTGGAGAAGCACGCTATAAAATGCCAGAACTAAATGAAGCTTTGAAGGAGCGTAACCCTAATGGAACCTTGAGTTTTGAGAAAATAGCTGATGAGAAAACCGTTACATATAGCAGTGCTGCTTGGGTTTGGAGGAAGCTATATTTAGAGGCAAATGTTAATTATGACCGTACCTTTGGCGATCATCGTTTAGGTGGTTTACTGTTTTATTATATAGAAGATACATCTGAAACTGGTGCAGATAAAAGTATGAATGCTATACCAAAGCGTTATCAAAGTCTTTCGGGCCGTTTTACATATGGTTTTAAAGATACATATTTTTGGGATTTGAACTTTGGTTTGAATGGATCTGAAAACTTTGAACCAGGTAAACAATATGGATTCTTTCCGGCAGGAGCTTTCGCATGGGTACCATCTTCATATGAATTTATACGTGAAAATGTAAGTTGGTTGAATTTTCTCAAGCTTCGCGTTTCTTATGGTGTTGTTGGTAATGACCGCATCAGTTCTAGACGTTTTCCTTATCTGACCCTAATAAAAGAAGAAAATGCTTCAAATCCTTGGGGAGGGACTGGTAGCTTAACAGAAGAACAAGTTGGTGCCAATAATTTGATGTGGGAAAAAGCAAAGAAATTTGATGTTGGTATGGATCTGCATTTGTTTAAAGATAAATTTACTTTGACTTTAGATTATTTTAAGGATACACGAGATGGTATTTTTCAGGAACGTAAACAAATTCCTGATTATGTAGGTTTGATTCAAATGCCTTATGGTAATATAGGTCGTATGAAAAGCTGGGGTGCTGATGGAAATATGGAATTCTATCAACAGATAGGAAAGGATGCACATGTGATATTACGTAGTAATTTTACTTTGAGTAAGAATAAGATATTAAATTGGGAAGATACAAAGAAGCCTTATACATATTTGGAAAATAATGGTTATGCCAATAATGTACAACGTGGATTTGTTGCTATGGGATTGTTTAAAGATCAACAAGATGTAGAAATGAGTCCTACACAATTTGGTACGGTACGTCCTGGTGATATTAAATATCGAGATATAAATGGTGATGGTAAAATTACTGATGATGATAAAGTTCCTTTATTTGCTTATTCAGGGGTACCACAGTTGATGTATGGTATTGGTGCTGAGTTTCGTTATAAAAGTTGGACACTAAATGTCTTGTTCAAAGGGACAGGACGTAATAAGTTCTTATATGGCGGTTCGGATGGTAGAAACTTCGATGGATACATGCCATTTAATCAGAAGGATAAAGGAAATATAATGACAATTGCTTATAATCCGGAGAATCGTTGGATTTCTGCTGAATATTCAGGAAATCAGGCTACAGAGAATCCAAATGCTCGTTTTCCACGTTTGTATTATGGAAAAAATGAGAATAATACGAAACCTTCTACATTTTGGATGGGTGATGCCCGTTACTTGCGTTTACAGGAATTGAGCTTGGCATATAATCTAAAAGTTCCTGCATTACAACGTATTTTGGGCATTAATTCCATGAATATTCAGTTGATGTGTGAAAATTTGGCAGTATGGGATTCTGTAAATATATTCGATCCAGAACAAGCGACATCTTGTGGACAGGCTTATCCTTTACCTGCACGTTATTCATTGCAGCTATATTTGAATTTCTAATACGATGTATAAACTTAATAGAAATTAGTTCATGAAAAAATATTTTATATTATCGGTTCTGTTATTGGTATCCGGCTTTTTTGCTTCTTGTAATTATTTGAATATAGATGATTATTTTGAGGATACCTTTCAAGAAGATTCTATTTATGCAAATAAGCGTAATATTGAACGTTATTTTAATGGGGCTGCCGCTCTGCTTCCTGTTGTCGATAAAATTTGGGAATATGGGAACACTCCTGGAGTTACAGGTTCAGACGAGGCTGTGAGCTGTGGTGATTGGAATGGTATGGTTGTTATACAATTCTCTGGAACGAAGTTAATGAATAATGAGATTACTTCTAGTTCAATGGGCGGTTGGACATGGGATTTCAATATTTGGCCTAAATGTTATAAGGTGATTCGTAAGGTGAATACTATATTGCCACATATTGATGGTGTTCGTGATATGAATAGTTTTGAAAGAATGGAATTTCGTGCAAAATGCCGTTTCTTAAGAGCTTATGCATATTATTTAATTTTGCAACAGAATGGTCCAATGATTTTGTTAGGTGATGAAATTGTTAGTAATAATGAGGAAGCGGAGTATTATGCAAGAACGCGTAATACGTATGACGAATGTGTGGATTATATTTGTTCAGAATTTGATGAAGCTGCTAAAAACTTACCTGATGCTACCACTTCGATGGATCAATATATTCCTACAGAAGGAGCTGCCTTAGCTTTAGCTGCTCGTGTGAGATTACAAGCTGCTAGCCCATTATATAACGGTGGAGAGGCAGCCCGTAGATTTTTTGGTGATTTTACCCGTTGTACAGATGGAGATCATTATGTTTCTCAATCATATGATGAACGTAAGTGGGCACTTGCTGCTGCGGCTGCGAAGAAGGTTATTGATTTAGGACGATATCAATTATATACTGTTGCTGCTTCTACTGATGCTGAACATCCTGAATCAGGGAATTATGGTACATATGTAGTCACTCTACCGCAAGAGGTTCCTACTGCAGAATTTCCAAATGGTGTAGGGATGGGAGATAAAAAAGTCGTAGATCCGTATCGCTCTTATGCCGAAATGTTTAATGGAGAGCTTGCTATTAATCAAAATCCGGAGTTCATATGGTGTAGTTCTACAGCGCAGGTTGGTAGCCATATGGGTTACGTATTCCCATTGAATTTTGGAGGATCTTCTTGTTTATGTGTACCTCAGCATATAGTAGACCAATTTTATATGGCAGATGGGCGTGATATTAAAAATTCTAGTAGTGCATATCCGTATATATCCCGTCCTTATGATAAGACTTGTGTGACGACAGAAGACAAAGTTTTATCTGAAGGTTATAAAATCAGCCAAGGAACATATTTGGCATATACTAATCGTGAACCACGTTTCTATGTGAATATTGGTTACTCACATGCTTGGTGGGCGATGGGATCTACTACTGAAAGTGCTAAGAAAAATGTTAATATTGATTATTGGAATGGAGCTAATTCTGGTAAAAATCATTCTAATAATAATGTTTATAATATAACTGGATATACTTCTCGAAAATATATCAATCCACAAGATGCTATGAGTGGTAGTGGGGCGCGTCAAAAAGATAAGTCATTTCCGATTATTCGATATGCAGAAATATTGCTTGCTTATGCAGAAGCCTTGAATAATTTAACTCAAGCATATGAAATTGATGGTCAGACTTATACTCGTGATACAGAAGCTATCAAATATTATTTTAATCAGATACGTTATCGTGCTGGTATTCCGGGATTAACAGCGGATGATTTGATTACAGTGGAAGCTTTTAATAAAGTTGTTCAACGTGAACGTTTGATTGAGTTATTTTGGGAAGGACAACGTTATTATGATATTAGACGCTGGGGAATTGTTGAAGATTTAGAAAGGGAACCTTTAATGGGGTTAAATGTAGAACAGGCTGAATGGGAAGGATTCTATCAGCCCACTGTCATTCAGTATAAATCAATAATTGAACGTGATTTCAAACCTAAGATGGTATGGTTACCTTTACATTTGGATGAGATTAGAAAGGTTTCTGTTCTTGATCAGAATCCTGGTTGGGATAAATAAAATTTTAAATGTATAAACTATGAAATATAGAAATTTTACAAATAAATTGATGCTTATGGTAGGTGTGACAGCTACTGCTGTTCTCACATCCTGCGAGCAAGAGTTTTATCAGGATGAACAGTATCGTAAGGAAATTTATATTGTTAGTGGAGAAGATAATATTTTCCAACGAGAATTTTCTTTCGGCGGGGAGGAAATAGGATACCTTTCTGTTTATGCAAGTGGTACAACTCCAATTGAAAAAGAAGTGATGGTAGAACTGGAAAGGAATGAAACTGTATTATCGGACTATAATCAAAAGAGATATGGGGATAATTACAAAAACTATGTCCTGGAGTTACCAGATACTCATTATAAAGTAGATGATTGGAGTATAAAATTATATCCAAATGCAAATTCATCTTATTCTTTATTTCCAATTAAAGTAAATATTGATGGGTTGGAACCTGAAGATAATTACTTTCTTCCTTTAAGAATAGCTTCTGTTTCTGACTATATGATTTCTTCTGCAAGGAGGAATGTATTGATGCAGATACTTATGAAAAATGATTATGCAACGACTAAGGAGAAGAGCTACTATACTATGAATGGAACAAGATTGAGAGTAGCTAAAGATACTTGGGAACCTTTGGACAAAAAGAATAATGCTCCAGATTATAAACCAATAAATGCCACAAAGTTAGTTGCTCCAGTTACGGAATATGGTATTCGTATTTTAACGGGATCTACACTTACATCGGATAGAAAAGAACTCCGTAAACAAGGGATTGTTGTTACGGTCCATCCTGAGGAGATGATTGATGTTCCTGTTATCGGGAGTAATGGATTGCCAACTGGAGAATATATCCAATGTCAAAAAGTGACATTAGATAAATGGTATAATGTAAATGGTGGAATTACAGTGTTAAATATTGAGGATACCCCATCATATTATAATCCAGAGAAGAAAGAGTTTACGTTGAATTATCGTTATAATTATAACTCAAATGATTGGTATGAAATGAAAGAGGTGATGTCTCCAGTGGCTATTGCTAACGAAAATAATTGAGTGGCTGATAATAAATGATAAATCTTATGAAAACAAGAAATATATATAGTCTTCTATATGTAACTTTCGTTGCAGTGGTGTTAGTTGCATGCAACGATTATGACGCAGCGCAAACTGCATATGAAGAAATAGTGGATAGTGATGTAACGACTACTCCTCCAAATATAGATTCGGCATGGGAATTACAGCTAATTCCTAATGTAGGTCAGCATAGTGGTGAGGTTTTTGTTTATAAAGACAAAAAGTATGATAAGCTATTTACTCGCACATTGGGATGGAATGGTGGAATTGGTGTGCAATCTACATCATTGTCTGATGGAAATGTTCTATGGGCTTTTAATGATAGCTATTTTGGAGTTGTAGATGCTGAAACAAGAGCAAGAGGTAATTGTAATTTCCCACATAATAGTATTATGGTCCAAACGACTGTTGGTGGTAGTCTTGGAGAAACGGATGATGATCTAAGATGGTTAGTTGATTATATACAAACTAATGATCCTGATGGAGAAGGTTATTATCAGGCGTATACACACATAGCTCCAGATGAGACTATTATGGAAGAAACAGATGAAGAGCATTTCTATCAGATAGGTGGTGCTACGATATTTGATAATAATGGAGTTAAAGAACTTCAAATGTTGTGGGGGGAAATGGATAATCATGAAGGTAAAATGACTCGAACTGGTACCTGTTTAGCTGTTTACAGTTTGGAAGGACAGCCGGGTAATAGTACTTATCTTAAAAGAATTAGTAAAAACGAAGAATTCAATACAGATGATGTTGGCTATGGTTCTACTATATGGAAAGATGAAGATGGACATATTTATCTTTATGTAACAGAGAATAACAGACCATTAGTTGCTCGCACCACTACTCATGATTTAACTTCTGAGTGGGAGTATTACATACGTGATTTAAGTGGTAACTTTATGTGGCAAAAGATGTATCCGACGAAAGAGGAGAGAACTCGCTCTACTATAATGGAAAATAATTATGTATGTAGTATGCCACAGATCTTTAAAAAAGGAGATTACTACTATATGATAGGACAAGCCGTATCTTATGGTCATTCTGTTTATTTATATCGTGGTGAGACGCCTTATGGACCTTTTACAGATCAAAAAATTTTGTTTAATGTCCCTTATGCTGTGGATAAGATAGGTAATCAGTATTATAAAAATTTGCTTAGAGTAAATTTGCATCTAGAACTTGCACGAGAAGGTGAATTAGTATTTTCTACTAATACTGATGCTGATACTGCTGGAGATAATTTTGATTTTCCGGGTAGTGCTGACTTTTGCCGTCCTTATTTTTATCGTGTTTTCAATTGGGAAAGTATATATGATGAAGATGAGTGATAGCTACTGACGAATTCATCTTGGTAAATTGATTTAGAAAGTCATTTCTTCATAAAAGGGAGAAATGACTTTCTTTTTTAATATGTTCTGAGCTTTCCTGCATACAAGTAAATTTATTAATAAAAAACATGTAATTGTTTTAGTGGTATATCATTTTTAAATCGTCATTAGATAAATAACAATAAAGTAGTACACATATTAAAAAGAACTAATAATAATGAATATTACCGTTTTTAGAGTTTATCAACTAAATTTATTAACCGCTATTTCTATGTATATGAAAAGCTTATTTTATTTATTCCTATCTATTGTAGGTGCGTGGCTTTTTTCGTCTTGCTCAGATGATTTTCTGGGTGAGACAGAAACCACGGACTTAGATCAGGCAACCGTATTCGCTGATAGTACTTATACGGCAGATTTCTTAAACCAGATTTATGTGGATATTGGTTTTGATATCCAACATAATCGGTATAAAGATCAGTATAATGATCATGGAGGATTGCAGACTAGTTGTGATGAAGCTGCGTATAAAGCTAGTACCGGGCTTACGACAGATGTAATGTTCGCTACTGGAACAGTCAATCCTGTTACTATTTCTGAAGACGATGTTTGGAGAATTGCATATCGAAATATTCGTCGAGTAAATGTGTTCTTTAAATATGCAGATGGATCCCGAATGGCTGAAGCGGCAAAGGAAGAGTATAAAGCAGAAGCACGCTTTTTGCGTGCTTGGTATTATGCAATGCTATTAAGACATTATGGTGGTGTGGCTTTAATTGGTGATGATGTTTATGAAACTGTAGAAGAAGCAATCAAGGAGCGTAACTCTTATGCGGATTGCGTTGAGTATATCGTGGATGAAGCTAATAAAGCTGCAGAAACATTGCCAGTTGAAAGAAGTGGAAACAAATTTGGACGTGTAACCCGAGGAGCTTGTAAAGCCTTAATTTCACGTGTACGTTTGTATGCTGCTAGCAAATTATTCAACGGTAGTGATTTTGCGCCTGCTGATTTTCCAAAAGAATTGTTAGGGTATCCTACTTATGATAAGGAGCGTTGGAAAATTGCTGTAGATGCTGCCCTTGATGTGATAAAGATGAAACAGTATGATTTGTACATTCGTAATGAAGATGAGAATAATGAGGCTTATCCGGGATGGGGATATTATGCACAGTTGTTACCTGCTGATTATTATGGAAAAGTGGGAACGGAGGTTTATTGCGGTACAATCTTTGAAAAGAAAGCAGGAGCTAGTATAGATACAAACCGATGGTTTGCTCCTCCTAGTACAGGAGGAAATGGTATTGGAGGGTATGTTTATCATGATTTGGCTGAACTTTTCCCAATGGCAGATGGCACACCGACTAAGGATAGTCCAGATTATGACCCTACGAATCCTGCTAACAAACGTGACCCTCGTTTCATGTTCACTGTTACTTATGATGGATGCATAATGAAGAGTAATATGCAGGATACTGAAATTAATATATCTGTGGGAACACAACAGGACGCTATCTATCGAGGGACTCCGACAGGGTATTATACACATAAATTCTTGAAATTCGGTTCAATGGCAAATCAAATGCTTTATGGAGGTTCGCAAGCACGACCATTGATGCGTTATACTGAAATTTTGCTGAATTATGCAGAAGCTGCTAATGAATATTATGGACCTGATCATAAAGATGTACTAGGAGATCAAGAAATTAGCCCATATATTGTATTGAGAAAGATACGTGAGTGTGCTGGCATAGAGCCTGGCGAGGATGGAACATATGGAATTAAAAATAATATGAGCCAGGCTGATATGACAGAAGCTATTCGGTTGGAACGTCGGTTGGATTTAGCGTTTGAAGGACATCGTTTCTTTGATGTACGTCGTTGGATGATTGCTGAAGATACAGATAATAGGATGATGCATGGTTTTGAAATCACAAGAAATGGTGAGCGGAAGACAGGAAGAATCATTGATACTCGTCAGCATACCTTCCGTAAAGCGATGTATTTTTATCCAATACCTTATAAAGAGACTGTGAAATCACCGGATTTGTTGCAGAATCCTTATTATGAATAGGAATGATTGTTATATTAAAAATAAGAAATATGAGATTTAAAATACAAACTACGGTTTTACTTTTCGTCTTATTAGGTACTGTGAGTGCTTGCAATACATTTAAAGATGAAATAGCTCCTGATTCTTATATGGAAGTACCAAAGCAGTTAGATGGGAAGTGGCAATTAAAAACTGTTGTACGCAATGGAACGGATATATCTGAAGTGATGGACTTTAGTCAGTTTCGTCTGATTATGAATAAAGATAATACATATAATATTGAAAACTATCTCCCTTTTTTAGTAAAGAAAAATGGTACATGGAGAATTGATAATTTGACATATCCTTTTTTCTTAACTTTTCAGGAGGAAGGTGCTGAAAGAGAAGCTATAACTGAAATCACTTACCCGATTGTACAAGGGAAACGCCATATAACCCTTACAATTAGTCCGGGATGCTCGAGCAACTCTTATGTTTATTCTTTTGAAAAAATAGAAGAATGATTTAAAAAGAAAAGCTTATGAAATATTATTTTAAAAAACATAGAATAAAAATCTTTTTTTTGTTGGTACTTTCCTTAATAGTCTTTGGATGTTCCTTTTTGATTAAGGAGGTAAATGTTAAACAAGAGAACGAGGCCGGAGAGATGGTTGCCTATATTAAGGCTGGTGAAATTGCAACTTTTACGTTTAGTGGAGAAATAAACATCGATGGTGATGCAAGCAATGAAACGTTTATTGTTGGATTCTTGGCTCCAAGAAGTTGGAATGTACGTCAGAATGCAACTGTGACATACAGAGAAGATAGGTATGAAACGGAAGTGGATCACAAAATGACAGTAATTCCAGATACTGAACAGCCTGCAAATTATAAAGGTATGAGTTGGTCAGCGGCATTGAAAAAAAAATATGGTGTACGAGGCAATGTCTTGAACGATATGGAATGGATTGCATTTAAATCGGATAACTATCCTAGTGTAAATGGAACAATACATTATACAGTAACAATTAAGTGTAATTCAGGAAAAAGCAACTTAAAATTCCGACCAAGTTTTTTTATCAATCACTCTAGTGATGGGATTGGAGGAGACGAGGCTCATTATTCTGTTAAGGATGCTGATGATTGCTTTGAAGTGGTAGAAGGATCAGGTACTGTGATTGATTTTTGTTCTACGCACTATTATCAAATTGAACCTTTGTCTGCTTTACAAGATGATTATGTAACATTCACTTTTCAAGGGGATATTAATACCAATGAATTGATAAAAGCTGAGAATGTGTATATAGAAGCTACTGCTTATACGATAGAAGGAAAGATATATACAGTCAATGAAAAGAGTGCGAAAACACTAATGAAAAGAGAAACGAAATTGCCAAGATATAATGTAACTCTTTGGCCTGGTGGATTTTTTAACATTCCGGACGGTGAAACAATTTCTCGTATAGAGTATATTTTCACAAATGAAGATGGAACAGTATCTATTTCCCAGTCAGATGACAGTAGAGATAATGAAGGAGAAGAGGTAGAAGAAGGAATAAAAGAGCCTTTCGTATTCGAATTTCAATGTGAATAGAGTTTAACCTTAAAAAAAGATTATATGCGTAATATTTTGAATAAAAGAAATAGTCGGTATTGTTTCACATGTTTTGTAATGTGGCTACTACTTGGCTTGGGACATTTGAATGCGGTGGCTCAAGAAGCAGGAGGAACGGCTAATATTACAGGTAAGGTAATCGATCAATATGGCAATCCTGTCTCGGGTGTTGTAATCACGATGAAGAATACTGATTTTAAGACTGTGACAGGTGATGATGGTACTTTTGAATTTCAGTATAAGAAGGGCGATATGCTTCGTTTTTCTCATCCAGGTTTTTTACATAAGGAAATTAAGGTGAACAAGCTAAGAAATCAGGAACGTATTTTTAAAGTAACGTTGACAGAAGAGTTCGTGAAATTTCCAGATGTAATAAATGGACCTTATGATACGAAAGATAAAGCAAGCTATTTAGGTTCAGCTGCTACGGTTTATACAGATCAGGTTAGTTCATTGATGGGGACTACTATTCTTCCTTCATTACAAGGGCGTTTACCAGGACTAGATATTGTACGTACTCGTGGTGCACGTAAGAGTCAAATTGAATCCAGTTCTTCTGGAACCATCTTTAACTTTAATAGCCCTACATTGGGTAAAGAGGCATATAGTGATAATACGGAATTTAATGTTCTATCACGCCACAATGCACCGGTGGTGGTAGTGGATGGTGTGCAAAGAGAATTATATTCTATCGATCCTGATGCTATTGAATCGGTATCAATTCAGAAGGATGCTTTGTCATCTATGTTTTTGGGGATGCGCAGTTCCCGTGGTGCATTAGTAATTACTACTAAAGATCCTATCAAACAGGGATTTCAGTTATCATTTACTGGACGGTTTGGTGTGCAGAGTTCAGTGAAAAAACTAAATCCGCTGTCTACTTCTCAATATGCTTATTTATTGAATGAAGCGTTGCTGAATGATGGTAAAAATCCCTTTTATTCTTATGATGACTTTATTAAGTTTCGTGATCATTCCAGTCCGTATACACATCCAAGTGTGAACTGGTGTGATGAACTGATGAACAAAAATTCGACTACTCAGTCTTATAATTTGAATGCTACAGGCGGTAACAAGTACGCACAATATTTTATTAGTGTAGGCTATGTAGGTGAAAATGGATTATTTAAAAATCCTGGTGGAGATGCTCACGATACAAATATGACATTTGATCGTTATATGATTTCTTCTAAAGTGAACATCAATATTACTGATGATTTGACTGCAAAAGTTACTTTGATGGGACGTATAGAAGAAGGTACCCAACCAGGAGGGACTGGAAATGGGTATGATGATATTCTCAGTTCAATTTATTCTACTCCAAGTAATGCATATCCTGTGACAAATCCAGATGGATCATGGGGAGGTAGTCAGTCGTTCAATAATAATTTGTTATCGCAGACTATTAACTCTGGTTATATAACAGATGGGGCTCGGGATGTATTGGGAGCTATTAATTTGCGCTATGATTTTGGTAAGTTAGTTAAAGGCTTGTCTGTTCGTATGGTAGGTAGTGTAACTTCTCAGAATCGTTCGACTACGAAACGAACAAAAACTTCCGAAGTTTTTGATTATACTATTGATAAGGATGGCAATGACGTTTATACTCGGTATGGAGAAAAGAAAACGCAATCAAATTCATTTAGTTCTGTGTCTACCTATCGGCAGATGTATGGTCAGCTTGCTGTTGATTATGAACGTCAATTTGGTAAGCACAAATTTAAGGCCAGTGTTCTAGGAGATACGCGAAATACTCTTACTAACTGGGATCTTCCTGAATATCCATCAAATATTATAGGTGATGTCTCTTATGATTATGCGGAGCGATATTTTGCACAGGTAGCATTAAGTGAAAGTTATTACAATCGTTATGCTCCAGGCAGAAGGTGGGGAACCTTTTACGCTTTCGGTTTAGGATGGGATATCAGCAAAGAGAATTTTATGGAAAACTGTGAGTGGCTGAATCAACTAAAGATACGCGGTGTGTATGGTAAGACAGGTAATGGTATGAATAATGCTGGGTATTATACGTATTATCAGACTTATTCCTCAGGAGGTGATGATTATCGGTTGGGGACTAATTTAGGACAAAGTTCAGGAAGTTTTACAGAAAAAGATAAACTGGCAAATTTATATCAAACGTGGGAAAAAGGCAATAAACTGAATATTGGTGTAGATATAGCTTTGTTTAACAACAAATTACAGGTAACTGCTGATTATTTTAATGATAAATATTATGACTTGTTGCAGGCTCGTGGAAAAAGTATCGAACTAATTGGCCAGAATTATCCAGATGAAAATATTGCTAAAGAACGTTGGTATGGAGGCGAATTCTCAATTACCTATCAAGATCACGTTGGCGATTTTAATTATTATGCATCTGCTAACTGGAGTTGTGAGCAAAGTAAAGTGTTATATAAAGATGAACAAAAAGTGCCTTATGAATATCTGCGTACTACAGGTAAACCCAAAGGGGCAATCTTCGGTTTGGTAGCAGAAGGTTTTTTCACTTCTCAAGACGAAATTACAAAGAGTCCTGTAATTGAAGGATTTAACAATATTCAGCCTGGTGATATCAAGTACAAAGATCAGAATAACGATGGAGTTATCAATGACTTTGATAAGGTAATGATTGGTGGCGATAAACCACTCTCTTATTTTGGTATTGATTTAGGTTTCGAATGGCGTGGATTAGAATTCTCAATGTTTTGGCAAGGAGTGTACAATAAAGATGTTTTAATGAGTGATTGGAATTTATTGGAAGGTTTTCAAACTCAAGGACAAGTTTATGGACAGGCATATGAGAATATGCTGGATCGATGGACTCCAGAAACTGCTGCTACTGCAACTTTCCCGAGGTTGAGTGCTGGTGGTAATAAGTATAATCAAGGCAATGGCTGGGGCTCTTCTTTTTGGTTACGTTCCGGTAATTATATTCGGTTGAAAAATGTTAGTTTAGGATATAACTTACCTGATTCATTCTGTCGTAATTATTTAGGTGGAGCACGTGTGAAAGTTTTCGTAAGTGGACAAAACTTATTCACAAAAGCTGCTAATGAACTCGTTGATCCCGAAGTTAGCTTCGGTAACTATCCGCTACAACGTTGCATCAGCACAGGTATTAATGTTAAATTCTAATATACTATGATATCTATGATACGAAATAAATATTTGACGCTAATCGGAGTTGGATTGTTGTTTACAGCTGTATCCTGTACCGATGGGTATGAACCAGAGCCAGTTGAACTGGTATCAATTGATTTTGTATTTTCAAAAACCGATTCTCTTGGTACGAATGCGGTAAAGTTTATGAATAATATTTATGCCACGTTGCAAAACGGGCACAATCGTGTAGGAAGTGATTATTTAGATGCTGCGTCTGATGATGCTATATCTATAAATGTTTCTGACCCGGATGTTTATAAGTTGGCAATGGGACGGTATACTGCGAGTACACGTGTTGAATCGGATATGCGATGGAAAGAGTATTATTCAGGAATCCGTAAGGCAAACATTCTGATTAATCATATTGATGTTGTCCCTTTTATGCTGACTTATAAGAACGCAAAGGGAGAAACCAAACCATTGAATGTTACAATGAAAGCAGAAGCGCGTTTCTTGAGGGCTTATTTCTATTTCGAATTAGTGAAACGCTATGGTGGTGTTCCTTTGATGGGTGATGATGTACATATATTGGGTGATGATATGGAGATCCCAAGAAATACTTTTGAGCAATGTGTACAGTATATTTGTGATGAATTAGATGATATTAAAGATGATTTGCGTACCAATCCAATGCCTGATTTTGAACAATATGCACATACTCCTACTCGTGAGGCTTGTCTAGCTTTAAAGTCTCGAGTACTATTATATGCAGCGAGTCCTTTATTTAATGAACGTCCTATTGAGATTGGTAATGAATTGATAGGCTATGCTTCTTATGATAGAGAGCGTTGGAATGATGCGGCTAAAGCTGCCAAGACATTTATTGATGAGTACGGTCCGAATGGTAATGGGGCATATGGTTTAACACAGTCTACATCTGATGGCGATAATCGGGATTTTCGTGACGTCTTTTTAGGTTTTTATAATAAAACTAATAATCCTGAAGTCATTTTTTATCGTCCGGGGGGGGAAGATAAGTCTATAGAAAGCAATAATGGGCCTTTAGGATTTTCTGGTGACAATTTAGGTAAAGGACGTACGCTTCCAACTCAAAATTTGGTAGACGCTTTCCCTATGAAGGACGGCATGTTTGCTGGACAAGGTAGTAAATATACTCTTAATCAGAGTAATCCATATGAAAACCGTGATCCACGTTTGGATTATACAATACTGCATCATGGGTCATCTTGGTTGAATAATACGCTTGATATTTCAATCGGAGGAGTTAATAATCCATCTAACTCTGCTGAATATTCTAAGACGGGCTATTATATGTGTAAGTTTATGGGTAAATTTGGTGAAGAGTCTCAATATGGGAATAAAATACATCTTTGGGTTATGTTTCGTTATGCAGAGATGTTGTTGAATTATGCAGAGGCAATGAATGAGTACCTTTCTTCTCCTTCTCAGGATGTGTACGATGCTATCATTGCATTACGGGCACGTGCTGGTATTGAATCAGGTAATGATGAATCTCCTTATGGGCTTAAGAAAAATATGACACAGGCAGAGATGCGTGAAGTGATTCAAAACGAACGGCGTATTGAAATGGCATTTGAAGAACAACGATATTGGGATATTCGCAGATGGAGAATTGCTGAAGAGATATTTAAGAATCCTTTGGAAGGTTTGGAGATTAGGGTAAAAGGAAATACTACGAGTTTCAATGAAGTGGATGTCCTAAGTACGACGTTTGATGTGAAACGCTATTTATATCCGATCCCATATAATGAGGTAGTTAAGAATGATAACATGATTCAAAATCCGAAGTGGTAATATTATGAAAAGACTATTATTAATATTAGTATGTATAAGCCTTTTTATCTCGGCGTTCGGTCAATCGTTCGTTTTGAAGGGAATTGTCTCTTCAGCCGACGGTGAGTTGTTGCCGGGGGTAAATGTAAAAATACAAGGTACAACAGTGGGTACAATTACCGATATTGACGGTAATTTCCAATTAAATGTAAACAAAGGTGCTGTATTGGAGTTTTCTTATATCGGTTTTAAGAAACAAAGCATTAAAGTAAATAGTCAGCAAATGCTGAATGTAGAATTGGCTCCTGATCAAACAAATTTGGATGAAGTCGTTGTCGTTGGTTATGGTAAGGCTAAGCGTATAACGTTGACAGGTGCAGTTAGTGGAATACAGGCACGTGAGATTCGTAATGTTCCAACTAGTAGTGTACAGAATGCTTTGACAGGAAAGCTGCCGGGTTTTTTTAGTCAGCAACAGTCTGGTCAACCAGGTAAAGATGCTTCAGACTTCTTTATCCGCGGTGTCAGTTCATTGAATAATGATGGTAATAAACCGTTGATTATGGTGGATGACATGCAGTATACTTATGAACAGTTGTCTCAAATTAATGTCAACGAAATTGAAAGTATATCAATATTGAAGGATGCTTCTACTACGGCCATCTATGGTATCAAAGGTGCTAATGGTGTATTAGTAGTAAAGACTCGTCGTGGGGAGCAAGGTAAACCGAAAATTAATGTACGTTTGGAAACTGGTATGCAAACCCCAGTTCGTACGCCTAAATTTCTGAACGCTTACGAATCTTTACAATTAGTAAAGGAAGCATATACGAATGATGGTACTTTGTCTGATTTCCCGTATACTGAAGACGATATGATCGCTTTCAGAGATCATACTGATCCTTATGGGCATCCTGATGTCAATTGGTATGATGAGATTTTTAAGAAAATGGCATTTCAGGAGAACATAAATGTTGATGTCTCAGGTGGTTCTAAGAAATTGAGATATTTTGTTTCTGCGGGATATTTTACTCAGAATGGCTTGGTAAAAGACTTTGGGGGTAATTCTGGTGATGGTGTGAATCCTAATTATTCCTATCGTCGTTTCAATTATCGCACTAATCTTGATTTTGATGTGACTGATAACTTCAATATGCGTTTGGACGTTTCTTCACGCTTCATGGATATCAATGAACCGTACAATATGAATGTAACAGGTGAGCTTTATGATTTCTCTAAAATGCACCCTTATTCGGCTCCACTTTTGAATCCGGATGGTTCATTTGCTTATTTATATGATACGCAAGATAGAAAACCGACATTGAACGCACGGTTGGCAAATGAAGGATATAAACGTACTAGACGTAATGATAATAATATTTTGTATGGTGCAACATGGAAGATGGACTTCTTAACGCCAGGGCTTGCAGCTGATTTTCAATTGGCATATTCCAGTAGTGATGAAAATTATCGTGCAGTGATGCGTACACGATATCCGACTTATCATTACGATTCTGCAACAGGTTTGTATAATATCAATCCGAATGGAGTCTATGATTATGAGCAGTATTTTGTATATAACAGTACAGATAAAGCTATCAAAGATTTGAATATCAAAGCATCTTTGAAATATGCTCATGTTTTCAATAATGCACATGATGTAAATGTTATGTTTTTGTACAATCGTCAGAGTACAACAAATGAAAAGGATGCAGCTGTTCCCAATAATTTCGAAGGTTATACGATGCAGCTAGGCTATAAATATAAAAATAAATATTTGGTAGATTTGAACATGGCATATAATGGGACCGATCGTTTTGGTAAAGATAACAATTTCGGATTCTTTCCAGCATTGGCTATAGGTTATGCTATCTCTCAAGAAGACTTTTTCAAGAATGTAGATTGGTTGGGAAGGAATGTGCAGTTATTGAAGTTTAGAACTTCCTATGGTCTTGTAGGGTCAGATGTAGCAAGCGGCGATCGTTATCTGTATCGGCAAGTATATAAAACAGGTGATTCTTATACTTTTGGTGAAGGTAACAACTTTGGTGTTAGTGGCATCAAAGAAGGTGATTTAGGAAATTTAAATGTAACGTGGGAGAAAGCGAGAAAGTTTAATGTTGGTGTAGATATGAATTTGTTTGATAAATTCTCCTTGACTTTCGACTGGTTTATAGATAAACGTTATGATCAGCTAGTTACCAGAAATGATATTCCGGACATATTAGGTATCGGCTTGTCTCCTGAAAATGTAGCAGAAACTACCAATAAAGGTTTTGATGGACAGATTGGTTATCAAGACCGTTTTGGTAACTTCAATTTTAATACCAATTTTGTATTTGGTTATGCTAAAAATCGAGTCGATTATAAAGCTGAGGCTCAACAGAAATATGAATGGTTGAGAGAAACGGGTAGACAGATTGGGCAGCCTTTTGGCTATCATTGGATTGGCTATTATACACCGGAAGATATTGAAAAGATTAATTCTGGTGCTGCGGACGCTCCGGCTAAACCTGATATTGCTGTGCAGGCAGGTGACTTAAAGTATGCAGATTTGAATGGTGATGGTACTATCAATGATTTTGATAAACGTGCTATTGGCAAACCGAACTTGCCTACTACAACATTAGGATGGACGATTGGAGGAAGTTGGAAAGGGTTTAGTATCAGTGTTTTATTCCAAGGATCGTTTGATTATAGTTTTGCTATCAATGGAACAGGGATTGAGTCTGGTAAGAGTCAGTTCCAGCCACTTCACCAAAAGCGTTGGACACAGGAACGTTATGAAAATGGAGAAAGTATTGAGTTCCCACGTTTGACAATGCAAGATGGTACAATAAATAGTGCTTCTGCTTATAATTCGGATTTTTGGCTGATTAATGCATGGTATATTCGTTTGAAGACTGTTGACTTGGGCTATCAACTTCCCAAGACAGCATTACCTAAGTTCTTAGACAATGTCCGTTTTTATGTAAATGCTTATAACTTACTGACTTTTACCGGTTATGATAAATATCAGCAAGACCCTGAAATTAAGACCAATACAGCTGGTGATGCTTATATGAATCAGCGTGTTATAAACTTTGGAGTTCAGTTGGGCTTCTAGTAAATAAGTAGGGTTTAGATAACAAGAGAATAATGTTTGCTATAAAAACATTATTCTCTTTTACTTTTTTAAGAAGTTAGTTTAGTGGTTATTGTATATTTGTTCGTCATAAAGTAAATTGAAAAATTGTATACTATAAAAAAGTAGTTAATATGAATAAGAATTTTGTAATCTCTCTATTCTTTCTATTAGGGAGTGCTACACTCTCTGCACAAGTGAAATTGCTTCCGATATTTTCGGATAATATGGTGTTACAGCAACAAACGCAAGCCCCTATATGGGGCGAGTCTAAGCCTAATAAGAAAGTAGAAATTACGACCTCATGGGATCAGAAAAAATATACTATTCAGGCTGATGCACAAGGGAAGTGGAGTACGAAAGTTGCTACCCCAGTAGCGGGTGGCCCTTATAATATTACAATTTCTGATGGTAAAAAGGTGAAGCTTTCTAATGTAATGATTGGTGAAGTTTGGATATGTTCCGGACAATCCAACATGGAAATGCAGGTAGAAGGTTGGGGTAAGGTGAAGAACTATGAACAGGAGAAAGAAGAGGCAAATAATTATCCTAATATTCGTTTCTTATTGGTAGAAAATGCGATGAGTCCTACACCTGTTGAGAATATTACAGTAAAAGAGAATGGTTGGCAAGTGTGTACATCAAAGAGTGTAGCGGACTTTTCTGCAGCAGGTTACTTCTTTGGACGTGATTTGAATAAATACCGTAATGTGCCAATAGGATTGATTGATACATCTTGGGGAGGAACAATTATAGAAACATGGACCAGTAATGAGGCACTATCCACTATACCGAGTATGAAGAAAAGACTCGAAGCATTGGTCGGTTTGCCTGCATCTCAGGAAGGACGCAAGAAAAAGTTTGAAGAAGATGGTGAGACTTGGAAAGCTGAAGTTGAAAGAATTGACAAGGGGTGTGTTAATGGGGAGGCTATATGGGCAGCTCCTGATTTTAACGATGCGGCATGGAAATCTATGAAAGTTCCAGGTTTGATGCAAGAACAAGATTTACCAGGATTTAGTGGGCTTGTTTGGTTTAGGAAAACAATTGATATTCCTGCTGGTTGGGCAGGAAAAGATTTGATCTTGAATTTAGGTGTTATTGATGATAATGATTTTACTTATTTCAATGGTATACAGATAGGACATACAGAAGGATGGATGGCACCTAGAAGCTATAAGATTCCGAAAGAACTTGTGAAGAAGGGAAAAGCGGTGATTGCTGTACGTGTAATGGATACTGGTGGTACTGGTGGTATCAATGGAAGTCCTGAAAGTATTTCACTTCATCTTTCCGATACAGAAGCTATCCAGTTGGCTGGTAATTGGAAATATCAGGTTTCTTTAGATATGAGAGAGGTTGCACCAATGCCTGTTGATATGTCATGGAATCCGAATTCTCCTACTTTCTTATTTAATGCTATGCTTAATCCACTGATTCCCTATGCTATCAAAGGAGCCATTTGGTATCAGGGAGAATCAAATGCGGGAGAGGCTTTTCAGTATCGTGATTTAATGCCGTTGATGATTACTGATTGGAGAAATCGCTGGGGATATGATTTTCCTTTCTATATGGTGCAGTTAGCTAGTTTTACAGCGAAACAAACAGCTCCTGTTGAATCTACTTGGGCGGAATTGAGAGAAGCTCAAACTCGGACTTTACATTTGCAAAATACAGGTATGGCTGTGGCAATTGATATAGGTGAGGAGTTTGATATTCATCCGAAGAACAAGCAAGAAGTGGGTAGACGCTTGGCATTAGCGGCCCGGGCGCAGACTTATGGCGAGAAGATTCCTTATTCCGGTCCGATATATAAATCTTATAAGATTGAAGGAAATAAAATTCGTATCTTCTTTGATCATATTGATGGTGGTCTGAAGACGGCGAATGGCGAAATGCCGAAAGGATTTACCATTGCTGGTGTAGACCATAAATTTCATTGGGCAGATGCTGTGATCGAAGGAAATACAGTTGTTGTTTCCTCATCTGAAGTTACCCTCCCGGTTGCAGTACGTTATGCATGGGCTGATTATCCGATATGCAATATGTATAACGGTGCGGATCTGCCAATGTCTCCTTTCCGTACTGATGATTGGAAAGGTATTACTTATGTCAATAAATAGTAAGTCTTTATTTAATTAATATATTCAATAATAAACCATGAAGAAACTAGTTTATTTAATTATCTTCTTTTTGTATTCGACTGTGATGAATGCTCAGCTAAAAGATCTGGTACAGTATGTGAATACGCTACAAGGTACCGATTCTAATTTTGGTTTGAGCTACGGTAATACTTATCCTACTACAGGTATGCCTTATGGTATGCATATGTGGTCTGCGCAAACAGGTAAAAATGGGGATGGATTTAAGTATATGTATGCTGTTGATAAGATTCGTGCTTTTAGCCAATCACATCAATGTAGTCCTTGGGTGAGTGATTATGCTGTATATTCTTTCATGCCGATGGTAGGGGAGCTGGTTGTAAATCAAGATGCTCGTGCTACCAAGTTTAGTCACGATAATGAGATAGCTAAACCTCATTATTATAAAGTAACATTCGATAATGGCATTACTACTGAAATGGCTCCGACTACCCGTGGTGTACATTTACGTTTTTCCTATCCTACTACGGGAGATGCTTATTTGGTACTTGACGGATATACGGATATGAGTGAAATCAAAATTGATCCGGCTAAGAGACAAATCTCCGGTTGGGTAAATAATCAACGTTTTGTGAACGATTCAAAATCATTCCGTAATTATTTTGTTGTTCAATTTGATAAACCTTTCGAAGATTACGGCGTATGGGAAAACCAAAAGGATGAAGTGTTTCCACAGAAATTAGATGGAGCAGGTAAAGGATATGGTGCATTTATTAAATTTAAAAAAGGCTCGAAGGTTCAGGCTAAAGCAGCTTCCTCATACATAAGTGCAGAGCAGGCTCTGATAACTTTAAATAAAGAACTCGGTAAAGATAAGAATCTGGAAGTAACGAAAGCACGCGGTCAGAAGACTTGGAATGAAGTATTGAATAGAATTGTAGTTGAAGGATGTACGGACGAACAGATGAAGACTTTCTACTCTTGTCTTTTCCGTGCTAATTTATTCTCTCGCAAATTTTATGAACGCAAAGAAAATGGTGAACCATATTATTATAGCCCATATAATGGTAAAATTTATGATGGTTACATGTATACTGATAATGGATTTTGGGATACATTCCGTTCTCAATTCCCTTTGACAAATATTTTGCATCCAACAATGCAGGGACGTTATATGAATGCTCTTTTGGCAGCCCAGGAACAATGCGGCTGGTTGCCTTCATGGTCTTCCCCGGGTGAAACAGGAGGAATGTTAGGAAATCATTCTATTTCATTGCTGGCAGATGCATGGGCAAAAGGAATTCGTGATTTTGATCCTGAAAAAGCACTGAAGGCTTATGCGCATGAAGCAATGAATAAAGGTCCTTGGGGTGGTGCTAACGGACGTGGATTCTGGAAAGAATATTTCCAGTTAGGATATGTTCCTTATCCTGAATCAATGGGTTCTAGTGCACAAACTATGGAATATGCATATGATGATTTCTGCGGATATCAACTTGCTAAAATGGTTGGAAATAAACATTACCAAGAAGTATTTGCCCGTCAGATGTACAACTATAAAAATGTCTTTGATAAGTCTATCGGATTTATGCGTGGAAAGGGTGTTGATGGTAAATGGCAGGAACCATTCGATCCACTGGAATGGGGGGGGCCTTTCTGTGAAGGAAATGCATGGCATTATACATGGTCAGTGTTCCATGATGTACAAGGCTTGATTGACTTGTTTGGAAGTGATGAAAAGTTTACTACTAAAATAGATTCTGTATTTACTATTCCTAACATAATTAAACCGGGCACTTATGGTGGAGTTATTCATGAAATGAAAGAAATGGAGTTGGCTAATATGGGACAATATGCACACGGAAATCAACCGATTCAACACATGCCTTATTTGTATTGCTATGCAGGTCAGCCGTGGAAAACTCAATATTGGGTACGTCAGATTGTTGAGAGATTATATAATTCAACAGAAAAAGGTTATCCGGGTGATGAAGACCAAGGCGGTATGTCTTCATGGTATATTCTGAGCTCATTGGGTATATATGCTGTTTGCCCGGGTACAGATGAATATGTGATTGGCAGCCCATTATTTAAGAAGGCTACCATAACTATGGAAAATGGCAATAAGTTTGTGATTGAAGCACCAGAAAATAGTAAAGAAAATTTATATATACAATCAGCTACTTTGAATGGCAGACTTTTAGATAAAAACTATATCCATTATGATGATATAGCAGAAGGAGGAGTCTTGAAATTTGAAATGGGAAGCCAGCCTAATAAAGAAAGATGTACTTCGAAGTATGCTGCGCCTTTCTCTTTGTCTAAAGAATAAAGAATCAAAGAATAAAGTTCAATAATACGATCGATTTTATCCGAATAGCGAAACAGGGTACTATTAGTGGTATTCCTGTTTCTTATTCGAAATAGACTCTACTAAAAGAACATCCGGAATGAAACATAAATTCTTATTTATTTTATTATTCTCTCTTGTTTTAGAAGGAATGGTTACAACACAAGCTGTGGCTGGTGACTATGTCCATCAAGTCAATACGTTGATTGGAACAAAAGGTACCGGACTGACTTCCGGATATCTTTATCCGGGAGCAACTTATCCTTATGGGATGGTACAATTTACTCCATCTTATTTTTCCAAAAGGTCGGGATTCGTTATCAATCAGTTGAGTGGTGGTGGTTGTGAACATATGGGAAATTTTCCCACTTTCCCTGTGAAGGGAAAACTGAAAATGTCACCTGATAACATCCTCAACTATCGTATAAATGTATCTGAAGAAAAAGGACATGCCGGTTATTATGAGGCTATGGTGCAAGAGGATATCAAGGCAAAACTGACAGTGACCGAGCGAACGGGGATGGCTAGTTATGAATATCCGGCAGATCAACAGTATGGTACAATAATCATTGGTGGAGGTATTTCTGCAACTCCTATTGAACAAGCAGCAATTGTTATTACTGCCCCGAATAAGTGTGAAGGTTATGCAGAAGGAGGAAATTTCTGTGGGCTCCGTACTCCGTATAAAGTCTATTTTGTAGCAGAGTTTGATACTGATGCTTTTGAAACCGGTACATGGAAGAGAGAAGAATTGATGCCAAATACAACTTTTGCAGAAGGTGAGTATTCTGGTGTATACTTTACTTTTGATGTAAACAAAAAGAAGAATATTCAATATAAGATTGGAGTTTCTTATGTTTCAGTAGAAAATGCACGTGAAAATTTGAAAGCCGAAAATGCAGAATGGGATTTCCAAAAGATACAGAATCAGGCGGAGGCAAAATGGAATCATTATTTGGGTATGATTGAAGTGGAGGGCACCAATCCCGATCGTACGACCCAATTCTATACACATTTATATCGTTCTTTCATTCACCCGAATGTTTGCAGCGATGTGAATGGGGAATATATGGGAGCGGATTTCAGAGTGCATAAGTCACGTTCTAAACACTATACTTCTTTTAGTAATTGGGATACGTATCGTACACAAATTCAATTATTATCCATGCTTGATCCGGAGGTAGCTTCCGATATTGTTATTTCCCATCAATTGTTTGCAGAACAGTCCGGTGGCTCTTTTCCTCGTTGGGTGATGGCTAATATTGAAACAGGGGTAATGCAGGGAGATCCGACTCCTATTCTGATTGCTAATGCCTATGCTTTCGGAGCTCGTAATTATGATCCGAAACCTATCTTTAAGATTATGAGAAAAGGAGCGGAGGAACCGGGTTCTAAGTCGCAAGATGTGGAGACTCGCCCGGGATTGAAGCAATATTTGGATAAGGGTTATTATAATGCATCTATTCAATTGGAGTATACCTCAGCAGATTTTGCTATCGGACAGTTTGCATTGCATGCAGTGGGAGATGAATTTGCCAGTTGGCGTTATTTTCATTTTGCCCGTTCATGGAAGAATTTGTATAATTCGGACACAGGTTGGCTACAATCACGTAATCCGGATGGATCGTGGAAATCTCTTGGTGAAGACTTTCGTGAATCTACTTATAAGAATTATTTTTGGATGGTGCCTTATGATATTGCCGGTCTGGTAGAAATAATAGGTGGTAAGGAAAAAGCCGAGAAACGGTTGGATGAATTCTTTACGCGCTTGGATGCCGGATATAACGATGCATGGTTTGCTTCCGGTAATGAGCCGAGTTTCCACATACCTTGGATATATAATTGGATTGGTCGTCCATACAAAACACAGGAAATCATTAATCGTGTGTTGAATGAGCAATATTCAAGTAAGATAGACGGTCTCCCGGGAAATGACGATTTGGGCACAATGGGGGCTTGGTATGTGTTTGCTTGTATCGGGCTTTATCCGGAAATCCCGGGTGTGGGGGGATTTACGGTAAATACTCCAATCTTTTCATCTGTCAAGGTACATTTGAAAAAAGGTGATATTGTGATAAAGGGAGGTTCAGAAAAGGACATCTATATCAAATCCATGAAACTAAACGGAAAATCATATGAAAGTACATGGATAGACTGGGACCAGCTCAACAGCGGAGCTACTATCGAATACCGTACTTCGGGTAAACCGGACATGAAGTGGGGAGCAAAGGTCGTTCCACCATCTTTTCCTTAATTAATGAATTATTATAAAGAACAATCATGAAAAGAAAATTTCAACATATAGCTTATTTACTGATGGTTGCAGCAGTGCTTACTTCCTGTGGAGAGAAGAAGCAAACATCCGAATTCCCCGATTGGGCATGGGCGGATTTTCAACGTCCGGAAGGTATTAACCCAATTGTCTCTCCTGATACCACTACTGTTTTTTATTGCCCAATGAGGCAGGATTCGGTAGCATGGGAATCTAGTGATACTTTTAATCCGGCTGCTACAATTTATGATGGTAAAGTGGTTGTGCTTTACCGGGCAGAAGATAATTCGGCGGTAGGAATTGGTTCACGCACTTCTCGCTTAGGGTATGCTTATTCTGATGATGGTTTGCATTTTAACCGGATGACTGTTCCTGTATTTTATCCGGCAGATGATAACCAGAAAGAATTGGAATGGCCAGGGGGATGTGAAGATCCGCGAGTTGCTGTGACAGATGATGGCCTTTATGTAATGCTTTATACACAATGGAATCGTAAGCAGGCCCGTCTTGCCGTAGCTACTTCTCGTGATCTTCAGATATGGGAAAAATATGGTCCGGCTTTTGCAAAAGCATATGGCGGACGTTTTTTTGATGAATTTTCCAAATCTGCTTCTATTGTCACAAAATTGGTAGATGGCAAACAAGTGATTGCTAAAATTGATGGAAAATATTGGATGTATTGGGGAGAAAAGTTTGTGAACGTAGCTACTTCCACGGATTTGATTAATTGGGAACCGATGCTTGATGAAAAAGGAGACTTTCTGAAAGTAATTACTCCTCGTAAAGGTAAATTTGATAGTGACTTGACAGAGTGTGGTCCACCTGCAATCATGACTGATAAAGGTATTTTATTACTTTATAATGGTAAGAATAAGTCAGGTGCAGAGGGTGATACATTGTATACTGCTAATTCTTATTGTGCCGGGCAAGCATTATTCGATGCTAAAGATCCGACTAAATTGATTGACCGATTGGATAAACCATTCTATATTCCGGAATCAGATTTTGAGAAGAGCGGACAATATCCCGCGGGAACAGTATTTATAGAAGGTTTAGTATTCCATAATCAGAAATGGTACTTATATTATGGTTGTGCAGATTCACGTGTAGCAGTTGCTGTGTATGATCCTTTTAAGAAATAAAATGCAATGAAAAAGATAGGACTCTTTTTGTTTGGTATTTGTTTTGCATTGCAAATGGTGGCACAAGAACAAAACTACTTCACAAATCCTGTTATTCGGGGAGATGTACCCGATCCTTCCGTCATTCGGATTGAAGATACATATTATGCTACGGGTACCTCTTCGGAATGGGCGCCTTTTTATCCAATGTTTACCTCGAAGGATCTGGTAAACTGGAAACAGGTAGGGCATGTTTTTACCAAGCAACCGTCCTGGACTTCTAATTCATTTTGGGCACCAGAATTGTTTTATCATAATAATAAAGTTTACTGTTATTATACTGCCCGCCAAAAAAGTACCGGGATATCATATATCGGAGTAGCTACGTCTGATTCTCCTTTACATGAATTTACCGATCATGGTCCGATTGTAGAGTATGGAAAGGAAGCTATCGATGCATTTATTTATGATGATAACGGGCAGTTGTATATCAGTTGGAAAGCTTATGGTTTGGATACGCGTCCGATAGAATTGTTAGGATGTAAACTGTCCGCTGATGGTTTGCATTTGGATGGTGAACCTTTTACTCTTTTAGTAGATGAAAAGGGAATCGGTATGGAAGGACAGTACCATTTTAAAGAAGGCGACTACTATTATATAGTATACGCTGCCCATGGATGTTGTGGTCCTTCTAGTGACTATGATGTGTATGTAGCACGTGCAAGGAATTATGGTGGACCTTATGAAAAATATTCTGGAAACCCCATTCTTCATGGCGGAGAAGGAGATTATAAATCATGTGGTCATGGTACTGTGGTGAGAACATCTGATGGTCGTATGTTTTATATGTGTCACGCTTATTTGAAGGGAGATGGTTTCTTTATCGGGCGTCAACCGATTTTGCAAGAAATGGAAATGACGGATGATCATTGGGTGCGTTTCAAGACTGGGAATTTGGCTATAGCTGAACAGCCTATACCTTTTGTCGGTACAAAGCAAGAGCCTCTTTCGGATTTTGAAGATAATTTTAAGGGGAATCAATTGAAAGTTGATTGGACGTGGAATTATCCTTATTCAGATATACACGCTGTGCTAAAGAAAGGAAAGTTATTTTTATCCGGTACTCCAAAGAATAACAATAAATATGGTACAGCATTATGTTTACGTCCTCAATCTCCACAGTATAGCTGTGAGACGAAAGTAATAAACACAGGCAAAGGACTGAAAGGATTGACCTTGTATGGCGATGATAAAAACCTGATTGCTTGGGGAATTGAAGGAGATAAACTTATTTTGAAAGTGGTGAAAGACGATATTGAGTCAGTACTTTATGATTCAGCTTTTGCAAGTAAAGAGATATATTTGAAATTGGAAGTTGAACAGGGGTGTATATTCCACTTTTATAAAAGTCTGGATGGAAAAACATGGCAATCTGTGCAGAATACCCCTTTCAAGGGTAAATCCTTGATTCGTTGGGATAGAGTGCAGCGTCCGGGATTACTACATTATGGAGATAAGGATGTACCGGCAGAGTTTTCTTATTTTAAAATGAAGAATTTAAAATAAAAAGAAAGTAGATGGTGATAAAATTTTTAGTTTATACTATTAAATTATCCCTCATAGTAGATTAACAGTATTTGTAAAATATAGATTGATAACATGAAAAAGTTTTTAGTATTAGTTGCAGCAGTTTGCATGGCATATACTACTGCGTTTGCTCAGACCGTGAAACCTTTTAAGGAAGGTGATAGAGCTGTGTTTTTAGGAAATAGTATTACGGATGGTGGTCGTTACCATTCATTTATCTGGTTGTATTACATGACCCGCTTCCCGAATATGCCTATTCGTGTATTCAATGGAGGTATTGGTGGTGATACAGCGTATGATATGAATAAACGTTTGGATGGTGACATTTTTAGCAAAAATCCTACTGTATTGATGGTGACTTTCGGTATGAATGATTCCGGTTATTATGAATATAATGGTGATAATGCGAAAGAATTTGGTGAACAGAAGTATCAGGAAAGCATCAAGAACTTCCAGCAGATGGAAAAACGTTTCAAGGAATTGCCACATACTCGTATCGTAATGACGGGAACTTCTCCTTATGATGAAACTGCGCAAATAAAGGATAATACGGTCTTTAAGAAAAAAAATGAGACTATTAAGAGAATTATAGAATATCAAAGAGAATCTGCTGCAAGAAATGGTTGGGAATTTACAGATTGGAATGCGCCTATGGTAGCTATAAATCAGGAACTTCAACAAAAAGATCCTAGTTTTACTCTTTGTGGTAACGATCGTATCCATCCGGACAATGACGGTCATATGGTGATGGCTTATCTTTTCTTGAAAGCACAAGGTTTTGCTGGTAAAGATGTGGCCAACATGGAAATCAATGCAAATAAGAAGCAAGCAGTGAAGGCAGAAGGTTGTACCATCTCAAATATTAAGAAAATAGGTAAAGATATTAGTTTTGATTATCTGGCAGAGGCGTTACCATATCCTTTGGATACTATTGCACGAGGCTGGGGTTCTAAGAAGAGTCAGGCAGAAGTTATAAAAGAAGTTCCTTTTATGGAAGAGATGAATACTGAATTGCTGAAAGTTACCGGTTTGAAGGGGCAATATAAACTGTTGATTGACGATCAGGAAATAGGAACCTGGGATGCTGCTGATTTGGCAAAGGGTATAAATTTAGCTGCAGAATCTAAAACTCCACAATACCAGCAGGCATTAACTATCATGCACCTCAATGAGTATCGTTGGGAACTTGAAAGAACATTTAGAGAATATGCGTGGTGCCAGTTTGGTTTCTTTCAACAAAAAGGCTTATTGTTTGCTAATGACAGAAAGGCTATTGAAGTGATGGATGAAAATGTAGAGAAGAACATGTGGTTGAAAGGACGTCGGGATCTTTATTCAAAGATGATGTTTAAAGAAATTCGCGACGCACGTGAACAAGAGATGGATGTTCTGATTTCCAAGATCTACGAAATCAACAAGCCAGTAGTAAGAAAGATTGTTCTGAGAAAAATATAATATTTCTTTAGATAAGAAAGGTTTGAATTGGTGTATGGTGGTGCCGGCTAATAGTCGGCACCTTTTTTATGTATGATATTTGATTTAATTTCTTTTCCAGAAATCGGAACTGAACAGCAGCAATACCGTAAACAACTCCAGACGTCCGAGAAGCATCAAAAAGGAGAGCAACCATTTGGCTGCATCAGGCAATTCACTCCACGAGAAGGCAGGGCCACACGTGCCGAGTCCCGGTCCCATGTTTCCTATACTTGATATGACCGTTCCGATAGATTCGAGAAATCCCACTCCGAAGCCCATCATGACAAGAATGCTGATAATGGCGATGATTGCATACAAAAATGTAAATGCCAGTACGGTAGACTGGATAGAGGGGGAGATCACCTGTTTATTCACCCGTACGGGCAATACTGCATTGGGATGCAGAATATGTTTAAATTCATTTTTGGCAACTTTGAAGAGGATAACCATGCGGATACATTTGATACCACCTGTCGTACTGCCTGCGCAAGCACCCATTATCATTACGATAAGAAGACAGCCCCAGAGAATGGAGGGCCAGAGCATATAGTCGGCAGTGGCAAAACCGGTTGAAGTCTGTAGGGAGATTACTTGGAACAGAGATTTCCGGAATGCTTCTTCTGCTCCCATCGAACTGGTCTGATAAAGCCAGACTGCTATGAAAACCGTGAAAAAGGCAACAGACATAAAATAAAACTTCAGCTCGGCATCATGGATAAACTTCTTTATTTTCCCATTGAACATCAGCAATAATAGCGTGAAGTTGACTCCCGAGAGGAACATGAAAACAGATATTACATAGTCTATGTAAGGCGAGTGGTAATATTCGATACTTGTCTGCTTGGTGGAGAACCCACCTGTACTGGTCGTGGTGAAAGCGTGGCAGATACTGTCGAAAAGTCCCATGCCCCCGAATACCAGTAATATAATCAATGTCCCCGTCATACCGGCATAGATGCCCCAGATCCATTTGGCGGTAACACCAATACGGGGATGTACTTTGTCATGAGTCGGCCCGCTGGCTTCGGCGGCAAATACCTGAATACCTCCCATACCGAAAATCGGAAGAACGGCAATCGTAAAGAATACAATTCCCAGACCACCGATCCACTGAGTCATTGCCCGCCAGAAAAGGATTCCGTGAGGCATCGATTCTATATTATTCATGATGGTGGCACCGGTACTGCTGAAGCCGGACATTGTCTCGAAGAAGGCATCGGTGACACTTGGAATATACCCGCCTATATAATAGGGCAACATTCCAAAAAAGGAGAAAGCAATCCAGGCTACACTGACAATCACATATCCATCGCGGCGGTTGAGTGACTTTTCGGCCCCTCTTCCAATAGCAAGCATAATCACACCTACAAAGGCCGTGATAGCTGATGAAAGCAGAAAACTGTTTAAATCATCTTCCTTGTAAAATAGTGAAACACCACCGCAACACATTAACATAGCCGTTTCTATCAGTAACAGAAATCCCATGATGCGATATATCATCCTCGAATTAATCATTTTTTAAGTAATAGGTATTAAGTAATAAGTAATAGGTATTAAGTATTAAGTATTAAGTATTATGCGCCAAGTATCAGATATAATGTCAAGTACAAGCTGCTACGGTTATTACCTATTACCTAATACCTATTACTTAATTAAAGAACTTCTCAATCTTCTTGATCATCATACTCAGGCAGAATACAACGACATGGTCTCCGGGACGAATCAGCGTATCTCCGGTTACGAGCACTCCTTCGCCATTGCGAATCATACCTCCGATGGTTGTTCCTTTGGGCAATCCCAGATCCTTGATTAAATTTTTAGTAATCTTTGCTCCGGCGGGTACGGTAAATTCAGCCACATCGGCGTTGGCAAACGTCAGGCATTTGACATTGGATACATCGGCATCCAGCATCATCTGATAAATGTGGCTGGCGGCAATCATTTTCTTATTGATGACCGTGCCGATATCAAGACTTTCCGCCATGCCGATATAGTCGATATTCTCTACTTCCGCCACCGTCTTTTCCACTCCCATACGTTTGGCGGCGAGACAGGCGAGGATGTTCGTTTCCGAATTGTCCGTCAAGGCGACAAATGCTTCGGTATTCTTTAAACCTTCTTCGATGAGCAGGTCCATATCACGACCATCGCCGTTGATGATCATGGTTTTGTCGTCCAATAATTCAGTCAGCCGGTTGCAACGGTTGATGTCGTTATCTACAATTTTTACCTGCATATAATCCGGCACGTACTGAGCGGTACGGACGGCGATACGGCTTCCGCCCATGATCATGACGTTGCGTACATCGGCATAATCCTCCTTGCCGGCTATTTTCCGGATATAAGGAATATATTTGCGTGTAGTGGTGAAATAAACAATATCGTGCAGTTTGATAACATCGTCTCCGCGCGGAATGATGGTTTCCGTTCCGCGTTTGATGGCTACCACGTGGTAAGGGATGTCCGGTGCACCCAGTTGATGGAGGGGAATATTCAGTATTTCCGCTTTTTCGCGCATCTTGGTACCGATCAGTATCAAGGCGCCTCCGCAGAATTCCCACCATTGACGTACCCAGCTCATACGCATGGAAGATACGATTTCTTTGGCAGCAAGCATTTCCGGATAGATCAATGAGTCTACACCCAGTTTCCGGAAGAATTCCTTGTTTTTGGGCAGAAGATATTCGTAGTTGTCGATGCGGGCGACAGTCTTTTTGGCACCCAGATTGGTGGCTAGCATACAGGCAGTCATATTCCGGCTTTCGTCGGGGGTGACTGCGATGAACAAGTCCGCTTCTTTCACGCCTACCTCTTTCAGTCCCGAGATGGAAGAAGGAGAAGCCGTGACAGTCAACAAATCGAAGTTGGCGCTGAGGGCACTTAGTTTTTCTTCGTCATCGTCCATCAGGATAATGTCCTGTTTTTCCCGGGACAATAATTTAGCCAGGTGGGTGCCTACGTTTCCGGCACCTGCGATAATTATCTTCATCTTCAGTTAGTTAATTCTTTTATTTTGCTCATGTCGGGCAGAAGTTCACATTGCTTCAGCAATTCTTTTGTCAGGCTGTCTTCATCCATTCCGCAGAGCTGATATAACTCGGCTACCGTGCCGTGTTGCACGAATTTATCCGGAATTCCGATGCGTTTGACTGTCGGGGTATATTCATGGTCGGCCATGAATTCAAGTACGGCACTTCCCATTCCTCCCTGAATCGTTCCGTCTTCTATGGTGACGATGTGGCGGAATGTGCGGCCCACTTCGTGCAGCAGTTCTTCGTCCAGCGGTTTGAGGAATCTCAGATCATAGTGGGCGATGCTTCTTCCCGATTCGGACTCGGCATGGGCGATGGCACTCCTTGCTTTATTTCCGATAGGTCCTATGCTGATGACAGCTATATCTTTTCCGTCCTTCAATTTCCGTCCTTTGCCTACAGGAATTTCTTCAAGCGGGCATTTCCAGTCCACCAATACGCCACGGCCACGCGGATAGCGGAGTACGAACGGACCTTTATCCGGCAGTTGTGCCGTGTACATCAGTCGTCGCAGCTCATGCTCATTCATAGGGGAGGCGATGGTCAGATTAGGTATCGGACGCAGATAAGCCATGTCGAACGCACCGTGATGTGTCGGACCGTCTTCGCCTACCAGTCCGGCACGGTCGAGACAGAGAACTACGGGAAGATTCTGAATAGCCACATCATGGATAATATTGTCATAAGCCCGTTGCATGAACGATGAATAGATGTTGCAGAAAGGCTGCAAGCCATCCTTTGCCATTCCTCCGGAGAAGGTGACGGCGTGGCCTTCGGCAATACCTACGTCGAAAGCCCGCTTGGGCATTTTGGACATGAGGATGTTCATCGAACAGCCGGAAGGCATGGCGGGAGTTACACCTACGATCCTTGGATTGGCTTCCGCCAGTTCCACCAGTGTATTTCCGAAAACGTCTTGGAACAGGGGAGGCATTCCTTCCGTATTGGCTACGAAACGCTCTCCGGTGACGGGATCGAACTTGCCGGGAGCGTGCCATTCGGTGGCGTGTTTCTCGGCAGGGGCGAAGCCTTTTCCTTTGATCGTGTGGAGATGCAGTATTTTGGGACCTTTGAGGTCTTTAATGTCACGCAATACCCTCGAAAGGTTCTTTATGTCATGGCCATCGATAGGACCGAAGTAGCGGATGTTCATTCCTTCGAATATATTCTGTTGCTGGGCGGCCATTGACTTCAGACTGTTGCCGAAGCGGATCAGTGCCTTGCGACGTTCATCGTTCAGGATGCCGAGCTTGAACAACAGGCGGGAAGCCTTGAAACGCAGTTGGTTGTAGCGGTTCGAGGTTGTCAGGTTGAACAGGTATTGTTTCATACCGCCGACACTGCGGTCGATAGCCATGTCGTTATCATTCAGGATAATAAGCAGGTTGTTCGGGGTGGTAGAAGAATTGTTCAATCCTTCAAAAGCCAGTCCTCCGCTCATCGAACCGTCTCCGATGATGGCTATCACATGACGTTGGTCGTCTCCCTTCTTGGCGGCGGCGACAGCCATGCCGAGGGCTGCGGAGATCGAATTGGAAGCGTGTCCGCAGGTAAATGTATCGTATTCGCTCTCTTCGGGAGAAGGGAAGGGGCGAATACCTCCCAGTTTCCGGTTGGTGGAGAATGCTTCACGCCGTCCTGTGAGGATTTTGTGGCCGTACGCCTGATGTCCCACGTCCCATACAATACGGTCATAAGGTGTATTGTAGACGTAGTGCAGGGCTACGGTCAGTTCCACTGTTCCGAGGCTGGCAGCGAAGTGCCCCGGATTGCAGGAGAGTTCTTTAATAATGTCTTGCCTTAATTCATCGCATACTTCCGGCAGTTGGTCTACTTCCAGACGGCGCAGATCATCGGGGCTGTTGATTGAGTTTAGCAAGTTATATATCGGTTCATTCTTCATGATTCGAGAAAATTTGGTGCAAAAATACGAAAAAGAAAGCGGAAGCCCTTTCTTTTTACCTAAATTCTTATTGTTAAAGCGAAGTACGAGGGTGGAATGGCATTCGGTCGTTGGTATATTGAAGTATGTGCCGTCGGGTTCCCGGAAGAACTGTAACTTTCTTTTTATTATGTGAAATGTGGATTAATATTACTAATCAAATGAAATCTCTATTAGGGAAATAAAAGTTGCATGAAAAAAGAGAACATGAACTTGCAGAAACGTTCGTATCGTTATTAATAAATTTGATGATCGTTTATTATAGACGTGTCTTCCGTTTATTAGAAACTCTAAAATGAGATTTTGTAGGAAAAAGATTGAATTAATGCAACAAAAAAGGCTGCAAACTTCATAGAGCTTGCAGCCTTTGGGCTATATCAATCGTCTTATTCCTTAGTAAAATGAGAAGGAATAAGCTGTATTTGTTGTAATATGATACTGTATTTTATCCATGTTTTCTATTCTTTTATATCCGTTATTCATTGATTTTCTGTTTTCGGTCTACAAATATACAACATAAAAAGCCATTTGTCAAGTCCTGAATAGATTTGCGATTAAAATAAAGCGGAATATCGTATCTTTGTCGTACTTTTGCAAGAGAGAAACAATCGAAAGAAGGAGAATATATGGATTTTCAAACAAAGGTAGAACTACCGGCGGGCTTGCCGCCTGTCAGTCATGCGGAACGGATTCTTTTGATGGGGTCTTGTTTTGCAGAGAACATGGGCAGGTTGCTGGCAGAAAATAAATTTCGCGTTGACATGAATCCTTTCGGGATTCTCTATAATCCGCTGTCGGTCTCTACGGCTTTGGTGGAGATATTGAAGGGGAAGGTGTATCAGGAGAAAGACTTATTCCTATATAAGGAGTGCTGGCATAGTCCGATGCATCATGGTTTGTTCTCTGCGTCATCGCCGGAGGAAGTACTTGAAAAGATAAACACTCGCTTGTCGCAGGCCCACCGTTCGGTCCACGAACTTGACTGGCTGATGCTGACTTTCGGCACTGCCTATGTATATGAACAGAAAGAAACAAGGCAGGTAGTCTCCAATTGTCATAAACTGCCGGAGAGCTGCTTCAACCGCCGGATTCTTTCGGTAGATGAGATTGTGAACGAATATACTTCGTTGATAACCAGTATGGTGGCGCGCAATTCTCAGTTGAAGGTCTTGTTCACGGTCAGCCCTATCCGGCATATACGTGACGGGATGCATGCCAACCAGTTGAGTAAATCGACCTTATTGCTTGCCATCGACCGCCTGCAACAGCTCTTTCCGGATCATGTGTTCTACTTTCCTTCTTATGAGATCGTTTTGGATGAACTGCGTGATTATCGTTATTATGCCGATGACATGCTCCATCCGTCTCCGTTGGCTGTCCGTTATTTGTGGGAACGCTTTTCAGAGGCCTTCTTTTCTGCCGAAACGAAGCAGGTGATCACTGCCATAGAAGATATTACTAAAGACTTGTCACACAAGCCTTTTCATCCGGAGTCGGAAGCGTATCAACGCTTTTTAGGACAAATAGTGTTAAAAATCGAACGACTTAACGGAAAATACCCGTACTTAGACTTTCAAAAAGAAACAGAACTATGTCATATACGATTGAATCCATAGCCGAATATATCGGTGCACGCCGTGTCGGAGAGCATGAAGCGACGATTGATTGGCTACTTACAGATAGCCGCTCTTTGAGCTTTCCGGAAGAAACCCTTTTCTTTGCTTTGCCCACCAAACGTAATAATGGTGCACGCTATATCTCCGAACTATATGATCGGGGAGTGCGCAACTTCGTGGTTACGGAAGAAGACTTTAAGAGAATGGAGAATGGAGAATGGAAAATGGAGAATGCTATGCAGCAGGATGGTGCGCAGCCTACTCCCAACTCTCGACTCTCCATTCTCGATTTCTCCAATTTCTTGATCGTGGCGAATCCTTTGAAAGCTTTGCAGAAGCTGGCCGAGGCTCATCGGGAGAATTTCAAGATTCCGGTAATCGGTATCACGGGCAGTAATGGAAAGACCATTGTGAAAGAGTGGTTGCATCAATTATTGAGTCCGGACCGCTGCATTGTCCGTTCGCCCCGCAGTTATAATTCTCAGATCGGCGTTCCCTTGTCCGTCTGGCAACTGAATGAAGAAGCCGAATTGGGCATTTTCGAAGCCGGTATCTCCGAAATGGGGGAGATGGGGGCCTTGAAGCGCATGATTAAACCGACTATCGGTATTCTGACTAATATAGGCGGTGCCCATCAGGAGAATTTCTTCTCATTGCAGGAGAAATGTATGGAGAAGTTGACACTCTTTAAAGATTGCGATGTGGTGATCTATAATGGAGATAACGAGCTGATCAGTAATTGTGTGGCAAAGTCGATGCTGACAGCCCGTGAGATTGCATGGAGCTGCAAGGATATCGAGCGCCCTCTTTATATCAGCAAGGTGACAAAGAAAGAAGATCATACTGTGATTGCTTACCGCTATCTGGATATGGATAATATCTTCTGTATTCCTTTTATAGACGATGCTTCCATCGAAAATGCGTTGAACTGCCTGGCAGCCTGTCTTTATCTGATGACTCCTGCCGATCAGATTACCGAACGGATGGCACGGCTCGAACCGATCGCCATGCGCCTGGAAGTAAAAGAAGGCAAGAATAGTTGTATACTCATCAACGATAGCTACAATTCGGACTTGGCTTCTCTGGATATAGCACTGGATTTCCTGGTACGCCGTTCGGAAAAGAAAGGACTGAAACGGACACTTATCTTATCGGATATTTTGGAGACAGGGCAGAGTACGGCTACGCTTTACCGTCGGGTAGCACAACTGATAAAGAGCCGGGGCATCAACAAGCTGATCGGTGTAGGAGTGGAGATTTCTTCGTGTGCCGCTCGCTTCGAAGGTACGCCGGAACGATACTTCTTCCCCGATACAGACGCCTTGCTAAGATCGGGCATTTTCAAAACCCTTCATTCGGAAGTCATTCTGATAAAAGGTTCCCGCGTATTCAACTTTGATCTGGTATCGGAAGAACTGGAACTGAAAGTGCATGAAACGATTCTGGAAGTGAACTTGGGTGCGATGGTTGCCAATCTGAATCACTATCGCTCCATGCTCCGCCATCCGGAGACGAAAATGATCTGTATGGTGAAGGCTGCTGCCTACGGAGCCGGATCATACGAGATTGCCAAAACATTGCAGGAGCATCATGTAGATTACCTTGCTGTAGCCGTTGCCGACGAAGGCTCCGAACTGCGTAAAGCAGGCATCACCTCCTCCATTATCATCATGGACCCCGAACTGACATCGTTCAAAACGATGTTCGATTATAAACTCGAACCGGAAGTGTACAACTTCCATTTGCTCGACGCACTGATTAAGGCGGCCGAGAAAGAAGGAATCACCAACTTCCCGATTCATGTCAAACTGGATACGGGTATGCACCGTCTTGGTTTTTCCGTCGATGAAATTCCGTTGTTGATCCGTCGTCTGAAAAGTCAGAATGCGGTTATTCCCCGGTCGGTATTCTCTCATTTTGTGGGAAGTGATTCGGCGCAATTCGACTTCTTCACCCGTCAGCAGATTGAACTGTTCGAGAAAGGTTCGCAGGAATTGCAGGAAGCTTTCTCACACAAGATTCTGCGTCATATCTGCAATACAGCCGGTATCGAACGTTTTCCCGGTGCGCAGTTTGATATGGTGCGTCTGGGGATAGGACTCTATGGGGTAAGCCCGATCGACAATTCGATTATCAATAATGTAAGTACGCTTAAGACTACGATTCTTCAGATTCGGGACGTGCCCGGAGAAGATACGGTAGGCTATAGCCGGATGGGACATCTGACGCGTCCTTCCCGCATTGCGGCAATTCCTATCGGGTATGCCGATGGCTTGAACCGCCATCTGGGACGTGGCAATGCTTACTGTCTGGTGAATGGCAAGAAAGCTCCCTATGTAGGAAATATCTGTATGGATGTCTGTATGATTGACGTGACGGATATCGATTGCAGGGAAGGGGACAAAGCTGTCATCTTCGGTGACGACCTGCCGATAACTAAACTTTCGGATAAGTTGGGGACGATCCCTTACGAAGTGCTGACCAGCATCTCGAACCGTGTGAAGCGAGTCTACTATCAGGACTAAAGCGCAGGCGGTAAAAACAGAATTATATGTAGTAGAATAGTGAACGGAAGACTATAAAGGTTAACGATGGATAAATGGACGCTGAATGATAACGGATATACTTAAATTATTTCCCGTTTCCCGTTTATAGTTTCCTGTTTTTCTTTTATAGTCTGCCGTTTTTCTTTATATTTGCACCAACTAATAAACCTCTATAATTAATAAACATATGACAAACTTATTATTATTAGGCTTTTTGCCTAGTGGCTCTGAATGGATCATTATTGCTCTTGTTATTCTTCTCCTTTTCGGTGGTAAGAAGATACCCGAACTGATGCGTGGCTTAGGTAAAGGAGTAAAGAGCTTTAAAGATGGTGTGAACGAGGCAAAAGAAGAAATCAATAAGGCAAAAGACGAAATCGACGCATCGGCAGATTCAGCTAAGAAATAATAAGCAATGGCAGAAATGACCTTCTGGGATCATTTGGATGAGTTGCGTCGGGTACTTTTTCGTGTTATCGGAGTCTGGTTTGTATTGGCAATCGGCTATTTCGTAGCGATGCCTTATTTGTTCGACCATGTAATACTGGCGCCTTGCCATAATGATTTTGTATTTTACGACTTACTACGCTTTATCGGTCAGAAATTCGATTTGACTGATGAATTTTTTACGCAGGAGTTTAAGGTGAAGCTTGTCAATATCAATTTGGCAGCTCCTTTCTTTATACATATGTCGACAGCTTTCTGGATGTCGGTAGTGACGGCTATGCCCTATATTTTCTTTGAGGTCTGGCGTTTTATCAATCCGGCCCTTTATCCGAATGAGCGGAAAGGAGTCAGGAAAGCGTTGACCATAGGAACCGGTATGTTCTTTATCGGGGTGCTTATGGGATACTTTATGGTATATCCGCTGACACTCCGTTTCCTCTCTACCTATCAGCTGAGTTCGGAAGTCGAGAACATTCTGTCGCTCAATTCGTATATCGATAACTTTATGATGCTGATTCTCTGTATGGGACTGGCTTTTGAACTTCCGCTGGTGACTTGGTTGTTGTCTTTGCTGGGAGTCGTCAATAAGTCTTTCCTGCGCAAATATCGCCGTCATGCAGTTGTCATTATCGTAATAGCTGCCGCTATCATCACTCCGACGGGCGACCCGTTCACACTGAGTGTTGTGGCTATTCCGCTTTATCTGCTCTATGAAATGAGTATTCTGATGATAAAGGATAAGAAGGAAGTTCCTGAGTTGGAAGAAGAAGAGGAAGAAGAAGGCGTGGCAAAAGTCTGATAAGCCAATTATTTATCGTTCGTTTCCCCAAGTGTGTGTCAAAAGTCGATAGTAACTCAATTGAGGCTGACTTTTGACACACACATGTAATTTTTATAATATCCCTTTTGTCGTATGGAAAATGAAGGAAGAGAATCTTATGAAATTCTTTTAGCCGTTTGTAAGGCGGATCATTTGCAGCTGACTATTGGCTACAAACAGATGCGCGACTTGCTGGAAAGGCTTTGCCGCCTACATATGCACAACGGTAGTCTGCAGATGACCGATCTTTCCGCACGAATTAGTTTTGTAGCGGCCAAAGTGGGGCTTTCTGTAGCGGAGCAAAACAGACTGCATACCTTCCGACTGATCTCCAATGCCATTCTGAACCGACAACAGGAACCTACCCGCGAACACCTTCTGCGGGATGCGAAAACGCTGGCTTTCTTCATCCGTAAACTTTTTGAGGAAGATATTCCACAGGAACTGTATCGTTTGCTTCCCCGGACGGATGCAACTTATATCGTAGCTCCTCCAGCACACAAGCAGGTGCAGCGGATGCGCGTCTGTTTCCAGTATTCCGACGAGCAGTATCTGTATGTGACTCCTTTGGATGAAATAGCTGACGAACCGTTGCGTGTCCGTTACAATATTCCTCAGATCAATGAAGAATTTGCGGAAACCTGTCAGTTGCTCTGGCGCCATGCACAACTCAACTTGCTGGATGTCGCTGTTGACGAAGCAGGAATTCTGACCCCTTCGTTCATTGTCCTTGAACCGGATTATCTGCTTGATATCAGTTCATTGGCAGAATGTTACCGTGATTATGGACATCATCCGGCAAACTATTTCCTTTCCCGTCTTCAGCCGATAGAGAATGCACGCCCGTTGCTTTTAGGAAATATAGCCAACCTTTTCCTCGATGAGTGGATACATGCGGAAGGGGAGGTGGATTATCTGAAATGTATGCAGAAAGCTTTCCGGCGTTATCCGATTGAACTGGCTGCTTGTGCCGACCTGCGTGATCGGGAGAAGGAACGTCAGTTCTTTGATGACTGCAAACTCCATTTTGATCATATCCGTGAGACGGTGAATGATACTTTTCATGCCGCCGGCTACGAACTGGACAAGACGGATGCCGTGCTCGAACCTTCTTATATATGTGAAGCGCTCGGCCTGCAAGGGCGGCTCGACTATATGCAGCGCGATATGTCTTCTTTCATCGAAATGAAATCGGGAAAGGCTGACGAATATGCGATTCGCGGAAAAGTGGAACCGAAAGAGAATAATAAGGTGCAGATGCTGCTTTATCAGGCAGTTCTGCAATATTCGATGGGGATGGATCACCGGAAGGTAAAGGCTTATCTGCTCTATACACGCTATCCGTTGCTTTATCCTTCCCGTCCTTCATGGGCAATGGTCCGCCGTGTGATCGATCTGCGCAACCGGATTGTAGCGGATGAATATGGCATCCAGTTGCGGAATAGCCTGGAATATACGGCACAAAAACTGGAAGAAATAAAAGCCTCGGTACTAAACGAGCGGGGATTGTCGGGACGTTTTTGGGAGACGTATCTGCGCCCTTCTATCGATAATTTCCAGGAGAAGTTGAAATCTCTCTCCACTTTAGAGAAAAGCTACTTCTATGCACTCTATAATTTTATAACGAAGGAACTTTATACGTCCAAGTCCGGTGATGTGGATTATGAGGGACGTACAGGAGCCGCTTCTTTATGGCTTTCCACTTTGGCGGAGAAATGCGAATCGGGGGAGATCATCTATGATTTAAGAATTAAAGAGAATCACGCAGCCGACGAACATAAATCCCACCTGTTGCTGGTACCGTCCGGAGAACTTCAGAGAACGGTGGCGGATGATGCGCAGCACACCCTCCCTAACTTCCGTCAGGGCGATGCCATCGTGCTTTACGAACGGAATGCGGATACGGATAACGTCACCAACAAGATGGTATTCAAAGGCAATATCGACTATCTGAACGAGAATGAAATCTGCATCCGTCTGCGTGCTACCCAGCAGAATTCCTCCGTACTTCCGTCTGATAGCCTCTATGCTATTGAGCACGATGCGATGGATACTACTTTCCGTAGCATGTACCAGGGACTTTATGCTTTTATGTCTGCTACAAAAGAACGTCGTGACTTGTTGCTCTCTCAACGGGAACCGCGATTTGATGCGGCATTGGATAAGCAGATAGCCGAAGCTGCCGATGACTTTACCCGTATTGCTTTGAAAGCGAAAGCAGCAAAGGACTATTTTCTGCTGGTAGGGCCTCCGGGAACCGGTAAAACGTCTTGTGCACTGAAGAAGATGGTCGAAACCTTTTATAAAGAGGAAGGAGCCCAGATTTTATTGCTCTCATATACTAACCGTGCCGTAGATGAAATCTGTAAAGCACTTTCTTCCATTCGTCCGGAAGTAGATTTCATTCGTGTGGGAAGCGAGCTATCATGTGACGAGAACTATCGGGAGCATTTGATTGAGAATGAACTTGCTACCTGTATGCGTCGTACAGAGGTTTACGAACGTATTAACCGCTGTCGTATATTAGTCGGTACAGTAGCGTCTATCTCCGGCAAACCGGAACTTTTCCGATTGAAGCATTTCGATGTGGCTATTGTGGATGAGGCTACTCAGATACTGGAACCGCAGTTGCTGGGTATACTTTGTGCCAAAGGAGAAAACGGGAAAGAGGGCGTTGGCAAATTTATCCTGATAGGCGATCATAAACAACTTCCGGCTGTCGTCTTGCAGAATTCGGAGCAATCGGAAGTATATGATGAAGCCCTGTCTGCTGTCGGACTGAAGAACTTGAAAGATTCTCTGTTTGAAAGACTGTATCGCACAGCCCGTCAGCATACCGATGCCCATCGTACTTACGATATGCTCTGCCGTCAGGGACGTATGCACCCCGAAGTGGCTCTGTTCGCCAATCAAGCTTTCTATGAAGGTCGGCTGCTGCCTGTCGGACTGCCGCATCAACTGGAAGATTCCGGAAATATCAACCGGCTGTCTTTCTATCCTTCGCAGCCCGAACCGATGGGTTCTTCTGCTAAAACAAACCATTCGGAAGCAAAGATTGCTGCCCGTCTAGCCGCAACTGTCTATAAAGAACACTCGGAAGCATTTGACGCCTCCCGCACATTGGGGATCATTACTCCATATCGTAGTCAGATAGCTTTGATCAAGAAGGAAATAGAAGTTCTCGGCATTTCCGAACTGAATCAGATATTGATTGACACTGTAGAACGTTTTCAGGGAAGTGAACGCGATGTGATTATTTATTCATTCTGTGTGAACTATCCGTATCAGTTGAAATTCCTTTCCAATCTGACAGAAGAAGACGGAATTCTGATTGACCGGAAACTGAACGTTGCCTTGACACGTGCAAGAAAACAGATGCTGCTGACAGGTGTGCCGACGCTGTTGGAGCGTAATCCACTCTATAAAAGTTTATTAAAATTAATAGAGAGCCTCCGGAATATTGCATAATTTTTGCAGACGTTAGTTTTTATTCTCTCTTTATGCAATTCATTAACACCTATTTGTTGAACAAACCCCTATCTTTGCAATACGTTTTTTTCATAGAGATTTAGATTTAAGGTTAGAAGAATTGTGGAAGTCGTGAGACTTCCCTTTTTTTCATCTTAACGTTTACTATCCTTCATTGTTTGAATGTGCAAGTTGTTTTGTAAAATGGTACAGGATGGCTATGAAGAATAAGTAAACCTAAAAAGCCTTCTTCGTGAGAAGAGGCTTTTTTGTTTTTGGAACTTTTTGAATAAATAATTGGTTAAAAAAACAGGAGGACAAACTCATACTGAGTGCCCTCCTGTTTTTTATTCTATATAATTATATCGGATTAATCCAATACAATAGGTTTATATTTAGGAACCAGTGCTTTCATAATAACCCAACCGATCAGGTAGGCCACTGCGCATACACAGAAGATTACAAAGTAACCGGCAGGCTTGCCTTCGAAGCCCATGAATGTCATCGCAGGATGTACAAACTGTGCTCCTTGTTCCAGTAGTTCTTTTGTCATTTCCACTTCTTTGCCGTCAACCATTGTCGTTCCGGAAGCATATACAAATAAGTTACCTGCCACTTTCTGAAGAATCATTGAACCGATACCACCGGCCATACCACCGATACCGGTGATACTTGCAATTGCTGTTCGGGGGAACATATCACCTACTGTAGAGAAGATATTGGCCGACCACGACTGGTGGGCAGCTCCGCCGATACCGATCAGGATCACGGGGAACCACGGAGAGAATGTTCCCAATGGCTGTGCCAGCAATACCACTAACGGGAAGAATGCGAAAATCAACATTGCTTTCATACGTGCCGCATAAGGGTTCATGCCGGTCTTGTTGATGAAGATAGTAGGAAGCTTGCCACCGTAGATGGATAACATCGTGATTGCGTAAAGTGTGAAGATAAGTCCCATTCCCAGAGGATCGGAAGTTTTGATACCGAATTGGGAGTTCAGGTAAGACGGGGTCCAGAACAGGAAGAACCACCATACACCGTCAGTGGTAAATTTACCGAAGACAAATGCCCAAGTTTGTTTGTAGCTGAAACATTGCCAGAATCTCATCTTTTTCTCGTCTTTCTCCTCTGTTTTCGGACCTGCACCGGCCTCATTCTGGTCTTGTTCGATATATTCAAGTTCGGCTTTGTTTACGTGCTTGCTCTTTGAAGGAGCATCATACATAAATACCCAGAAGCCCATCCAGATAAAACCAAGTCCACCAATAACGATAAACGCCATTTCCCAACCGAAAGCTTTGGCAAGGATAGGAATGGTGAGCGGAGCGATCAAGGCACCGATAGAAGCACCGGCGTTGAAGATGGAAGTAGCATAAGCACGGTCTTTCTTCGGGAAGTACTCGGCAGTTACTTTAATAGCGGCGGGGAAGTTACCGGCTTCTCCGAGAGCAAGTATACAGCGTGCAGCCAGGAAGCAGTACATACTGACAGTAGCGATGGTTACCACCACGTCTCCGGTGGCTCCGGCAAGTTCGGCAGCACTGTGCAGTCCTACCTGCGCTTCTGTTACAATACCACAGACTGCGTGCAGACAGGCACCGGCAGACCATACGCCGATAGCCCAGAGGAATCCTTTCTTCGTTCCCATCCAGTCCACAAAGCGACCGGCAAAGAGCATACATATTGCGTAAACAATAGAAAATACGGAAGTGATAGTACCGTAGTGTGATTCATCCCAGTGAAATTCCGGTTTGATAAATTCATCCCAGGTGAGCGATAGTACCTGGCGGTCGAGATAGTTAACTGTAGTAGCAAAAAATAGCATCGCACAGATCGTCCATCTGTAGTTTGTCATTTTTTCGCCTGTTTTTTGAAATGCATTCATGATAATGGATTTAAATAGATTTTGATTTGCTGACAAAGGTCGGTATTTCAGCTGGATTTTTTTTGTAATAATTGGTCAAAATCATGTATAATTCGTTGCATTATACATATTATTTGTACATAGTAATGTATTATCGTAACAATTTGGTCTCTTTGGGGGAAGAATATGACAAATCCGGAAAACTTCATTCTCTCCCCGTTTCGAGGAAAGAATGAAGTTTTTCGGATCACTTGATATGTGCTAAAGAGCTGCGCAAAGATTAGCGCATTTCTGTATATTTAATCTTATCCATGTCGCCATAGTCAAGATTTTCACCAGCCATACCCCAGATGAACATATAGTTGCTGGTTCCGGCAGCTGCGTGGATAGACCATTCCGGTGACATGATAGCTTGTTCGTTCTGCATCCATACGATGCGTTCTTCCTGAGGTTCGCCCATGAAGTGGCAGATGGAGTTGCCTTCCGGCACGTTGAAGTAGAAATATGCTTCCACACGGCGACTGTGAGTATGTGCCGGCATGGTGTTCCATACACTACCCGGTTTCAGTTCTGTCAATCCCATTTGCAGTTGGCAAGGACCTTCTTCAAGTACGTTGTTAACAATCAGCTGGTTGATAACGCGGTCGTTGCTTTCTTCCATCTTTCCTGCCGCGAAAGAATTTGCTTTCAGAGAACCTTTGCGTCCGTCGATGGTGATCAACTGAGTTTTGTACTCCTTGTGGGCAGTAGCGGAGTTGATATAGAATTTTGCAGGTTTGCTGGCATCTTTGCTCTTGAAAGTAACTTTCTGCTTGCCTCTGCCTACATACAATGCATCTTTGAAGTTCAGCGTATATTCCTTGCCGTCAACAGTTACGATACCTTCGCCGCCAATGTTGATAACACCCAGTTCGCGACGTTCGAGGAAATACTTAGCTTTCAACGGATCGATAGTTTCAAGTACCAGCTCTTTTGTTGCAGGTACGGCACCACCGAAGATGAGGCGGTCGTACATGGAATAAGTTACGTTGATTTGATCAGGAACCATTACTTTTTCCATCAGGAAGCTACTACGCAGGCGGTTTGTATTATACGTTTTCACGTCTTGCGGATTGCAAGCCACCTGCATCTTGTAATTTACCTGGGCAGAAGCAGACATAGCTGCGATACCCATCATCATTGCAATTGCTAATTTTTTCATCTTTCGAATCTTTATTTGGATTATACTTATATTTAATCGTTAGCTGCGTTTTTCGCATCATTTCTTTTCATGCGGATACGGTTGTAGACTGCCATTCCCAGTGCAAGGGCTACGAGGATGGCAGGACCGATAATCTTCAGACTGTAAGTCAGGTGGAAGATACCCCAGCAGAAGAGGCTGGATGCAAAGTCGAGCGCTCCGCCTTCGAAGCCGGCGGGGATATTTACTGTCGGGTCACCCGTAGCGGCATATACGTCTTTGGCAGCCATCGTGAAGAATCCTGCCAGTTCTGTTACGAAGTACAGACCTACGATCAATGCTACCAGTCCGATGATGAATGATTTCACCACATTACCTTTGGTGATGGGCAGAATCATCGGGAATAGGTAGAACATACCGGCCAGAGAAGCCAGCGGTAAGAAACGGTTACCCGGAAGGATCACTGCAAGGAAGATAGTAACCGGGATCAAAAGCAGGGATACAACCAGCGTTGTCGGGTGGCCGATGACAAGTGCAGGGCTCATACCGATGCTCAGGCCTGTATTACTCTTATATTTTTTAGCGATCAATTCGCGGGTTGCATCAGAGATAGGTTTCAAACCTTCAATGAAAAGGCTGGTGATACGTGGAATCAACTCCATAACCGCTCCCATTTTGATACCCAATCCAAGGATACCCGGAATGCCGTCCAGTACTTCTTTCCAGCTGGCACAGCCCAAAGCTCCGATACCGCAACCAATCACGATACCCAGGAATAACGGTTCACCCATCAGACCGAATTTCTTCTTCATTCCTTCAGAGTCGATATTCAGTTTGTCGAATCCCGGAATTTTATCTAAAAGCTTGTTGATTACAATCGCGAACGGAACGAAGCTCTGGCAGAAAGGCTGCGGGATAGAGATACCGTCCATCTTATCATAGAACTTCTGAAAAGCAGGAGCAGTCATGTCTGCCATTACCAATGTTATAATGTAGCAAATGATAGCGGCGAAAAATCCCCAGAAAATACTATCGGAGGCGAAGTATACGATAGCCCCGATAAATGCGAAGTGCCAGTAGTTCCAAAGGTCAATATTAACAGTACGGGTTGTTTTGGTCAGCAGCATTAACAGGTTTACTCCCAGACAAACAGGGATAATGAAAGCGCCGACCGAGGTATTATAGGCAACTGCTGCTGCCGAAGGCCATCCCATGTCGAAAATACCGAGTTCCAATCCGTAGATTTCTACCATTTTACTTAATGCCGGACCAAGACTACTGGTCAACAAGGCTGTGACTACAGATAAGCCGACGAAACCGACTCCCACCAACAAACCGCTTTTGAGCGCTTTGGGGAGTTTAATACCGATACATACTCCTAAAATTGTGAAAATGATCGGCATCATTACTGCCGCTCCCAGACCGATAATGTACTTGAATACTTCTTCCATTCTGTTCTATTTTTTCTCTGTTTTTAATGATAAATTACTGTGTTTCCCCAGAGGGTATTAGTTGTAAACCGTGCCAAAAGTACGACCTTTTCCGCTTTATTCCAAAACGAAACTCTTAATTTATCAGTTAATGCATCAAAAATGGACATTTTTGACGTTTACGTGCACAAAATTAGTCGTTTCCGTGCACGAAAAACAAAAAATACACCTTCTTAACTAAAAAATCCCACTCTGTTTGGAGGAAATACACTACTTTCGTAGCATGAAAAAATAGCATGTATAATCCTTAAAACAATAAACCATGAGACGAAGCTCTTTTTATAAATTTTTGATATTAGTAATAATAATGTCAAGCACCATTTCACTGTCGGCGCAGCAGGTGGATGAAAAACTGCCTTGGTCGGTGCGGATGACTGAATCGGAGATGATCCGTTGCCCGGAATCCTGGCAGCTTGATTTTCAGCCCAGACTGAAATGGGACTATTGCCACGGACTGGAATTGGGGGCGATGCTTGATGTATACGATACTTATGGCGACAAGAAAATACGAGATTATGCAATTGCTTATGCAGATACGATGGTGCATGAGGATGGAAGTATTACTGCATACAAATTGACCGATTACAGTCTGGACCGTATCAATTCCGGAAAAATCCTGTTTCGTATCTATGAGCAGACCAAGGATGAAAAGTATAAGAAGGCATTAGACTTGCTCTATAGCCAGTTTGCCGGACAACCTCGTAATGAAGACGGAGGATTCTGGCATAAAAAGATATATCCGCATCAGATGTGGCTGGACGGACTTTATATGGGAGCTCCTTTTTATGCAGAATATGCTTTCCGTAATAATCGCCCGCAGGATTATGCAGACGTCATAAATCAGTTTATTACCTGTGCCCGTCATACGTATGATCCGAAGAATGGTCTTTATCGTCATGCGTGTGATGTAAGTCGCACGGAGCGCTGGGCCGATCCGGTGACAGGACAGTCAAAACATTGTTGGGGACGTGCATTAGGCTGGTATGCGATGGCGTTGGTAGATGTGCTTGATTTTATTCCGAAGCATGAGGCCGGAAGAGATTCGTTGCTTGCAATCTTGGATAATGTAGCAGTTCAGGTAAAGAAACTGCAAGACCCGGAGACCGGTGGATGGTATCAGGTGATGGACAGAAGCGGTGACAAGGGTAATTATCTGGAATCATCCTGTTCGGCAATGTTCATATACAGCCTGTTTAAGGCAGTACGTATGGGATATATCGATCCGTCTTATCTGGATGTAGCAAAGGCTGGTTATGAAGGTTTTCTGAAAAATTTCATTGAAGTGGATAAAGATGGAGTGGTGACTATAACGAAAGCCTGTGCGGTAGCAGGGCTGGGAGGGAAGGTTTATCGTTCCGGCGATTATGACTATTATATAAATGAAACAATCCGTAATAACGACCCGAAAGCAGTAGGACCATTTATTATGGCAAGTCTGGAATACGAACGTTTGCAAAAGTAAATTCTATCGATGAAAAGGAGTATTTTGAAAGGAATGGCGTTGTTTCTTCTGCTTTGTTCAGGAGGAACTTTGGCCTGTGCACAACAGCAAAAGCAAGACACAATAGTCGTGTCACGAGACGGAACGGGAAAATATCGGGATATTCAGGAAGCCGTGGAAGCGGTACGTGCTTTTATGGATTATACGGTGACTATATTTATAAAGAATGGTATATACAAAGAAAAACTGGTGATTCCTTCATGGGTGAAGAACGTGCAGCTGGTAGGTGAAGATGCCGAAAAGACGATCATCACGTATGATGATCATGCCAATATCAATAAAATGGGCACTTTCCGCACTTATACTGTAAAGGTAGAAGGAAGTGACATTACTTTTAAGAATCTGACCATTGAGAACAATGCCGCTCCTTTGGGGCAGGCAGTTGCGCTCCATACCGAAGGAGACAGGCTGATGTTTGTCGGCTGTCGTTTTCTGGGAAATCAGGATACTATTTATACAGGATCGGAGGGTAGCCGCCTGTTATTTACTAACTGCTATATTGAAGGAACTACAGACTTCATCTTCGGCCCTTCTACAGCTTTGTTTGAATATTGCGAATTGCATAGCAAGCGCGATTCATATATTACCGCGGCTTCTACTCCGAAGGAGGTGGAGTTTGGTTATGTTTTCAAGAACTGTAAGCTGACAGCCGCTCCCGGTATCAAGAAAGTCTATCTGGGACGTCCTTGGAGACCTTATGCTGCTACGGCTTTTATTAATTGCGAGTTTGGCGGACATATCCGTTCGGAAGGCTGGCACAACTGGAAGAATCCGGAAAACGAAAAGACTGCCCGTTACGCTGAATTTAAAAACACGGGTGAAGGTGCGGATGCTTCCGGACGTGTGAAATGGGCTAAACAGCTGACTGATAAAGAAGCGGTGCAATATACTCCGCAGAATATATTTAAGGAATGCAGTAATTGGTATCCTTATAAATAACATCAGTTCGATATAAGAGTAATCCGCATGGTTTCCCCTCCTTTTGGAAGGAGGAGAATTGAGTTACTCAAATTTATATCGAATTCACGTTAAATAGAAGTCATAAGGGAACTTTAATTTTGAACCAACAAAATAAGATTATGAAAAACAGACTGCTATTGCTGTTTATAGTATTTATCCTTTTCTCCGCCTTTCGTGCGGATAAGCCCGTATTGACCATCTTTACGATAGGTGACTCTACGATGGCTAACAAAAATCTGTACGGTGGAAATCCCGAACGCGGCTGGTGTATGGTGCTCCCCGGATTTTTTTCAGAAGATATACGTGTTGATAATCATGCCGCCAATGGCCGCAGTTCCAAAAGTTTCATATCTGAAGGCCGATGGGCAAAAGTGATTTCCCAGGTAAAGAAGGGAGATTATGTCTTTATCCAGTTCGGACACAATGATGAAAAGGCTGATTCTGCACGCCATACTGATCCGGGAACGACCTTTGATGACAATCTCCGTCGTTTCGTCAATGAAACTCGTGCTAAAGGAGGGATTCCTGTGTTGTTCAACTCCATCGTTCGTCGTAATTTTGTACAGCCGGAAGATGCCTCGATTGCTACAGATGCCCGTCGTGCTCCGGGTGAACAGGAACTGCCGAAAGAAGGAAACGTCTTGTACGATACGCACGGTGCCTACCTTGATTCTCCGCGTAATGTGGCAAAAGAGATGGGAGTGGCGTTTATCGATATGAACAAAATTACCCATGATCTGGTGCAGGGACTGGGCCCCGCAGAATCGAAGAAGTTGTTTATGTTTGTCGAACCTGAGAAAGTTCCGGCTTTTCCGAAAGGCCGGGAGGATAATACCCATTTGAATGTGTACGGAGCACGGACTATCGCCGGGCTGACTGTAGATGCTATCGCAAAGGAAATACCGGAACTGGCAAAATATGTCCGTCATTATGATTACGTAGTGGCACAAGACGGAACAGGTGATTTCTTCACAGTGCAGGAAGCGATAAATGCAGTACCCGATTTTCGCAAGAATGTGCGTACTACTATCTTGGTCCGTAAAGGCACTTATAAAGAGAAGATTATTATTCCGGAATCCAAAATAAATATCTCTCTGATAGGAGAGGATGGTGTGGTACTGACAAATGATGACTTTGCCAATAAGAAAAATGTGTTTGGTGAGAATATGGGAACTTCGGGATCGTCGAGTTGCTACATTTATGCTCCCGATTTCTATGCGGAGAACATCACTTTTGAAAACTCGGCAGGACCGGTAGGACAGGCTGTTGCCTGTTTTGTATCTGCCGACCGTGCGTTCTTTAAGAATTGTCGTTTTCTCGGTTATCAGGATACCCTTTATACGTATGGCAAGCACAGCCGTCAATATTACGAGGATTGCTATATCGAAGGAACGGTTGACTTTATCTTCGGATGGTCTGTAGCTGTATTCAATCGTTGTCATATTCATAGCAAACGTGATGGTTATGTGACGGCACCCTCTACAGATCAAGGCAAAAAGTATGGATATGTCTTTTATGATTGCCGGTTGACTGCTGATCCGGATGTTGCCAAAGTATATCTGTCTCGTCCGTGGCGTCCGTATGCACAGGCTGTATTTATCCGTTGTGAACTGGGGAAACATATCCTTCCGGAAGGCTGGCACAACTGGGGAAAGAAAGAAGCGGAGAAAACCGTATTTTATGCCGAATACGATAGTCATGGCGAGGGAGCCAATCCGAAAGCCCGCGCAGCTTTCTCTCGTCAACTGAAGAATCTGAAAGGCTACGAGATGGAAACGGTTTTGGCAGGTGAAGACGGCTGGAATCCGCTAAAGAACGATTCTGTTAAATAAACACCGAATATAGATGTAAGTTCAGCTAAATCATTATCTTTACACCATTCAATATGTGTGTAATAATGATAAAAAGAATCTTATATCTAATTCTTTTGTGCCTGACCGCACCTGTAGTGCAGGCACAACAACACAGTTTTTTCACCCATTATTCTACCGAGGATGGGTTGTCTCAAAACACGGTGATGAGCATGTTGCAGGATCACAAAGACAACCTCTGGTTTGCCACATGGGATGGAATCAATCGTTTTGATGGCTATAACTTTAAAACTTATAAAGCACGTCAGGGCAATTACATCAGTCTGACCAATAACCGTGCCGACCGGATGTATGAAGACCGGTACGGCTTTCTGTGGTTATTGACTTATGACAACCGTGTCCACCGTTTTGACCCGAAAACGGAGACGTTCGAACAGGTTCCGGCAGCAGGTGAAGAAGGTAGTACATATAACATTCACGCTATTCAGGTATTGCCCGATGGTACGGTCTGGCTGCTAACAGAACATGATGGAGCTATCCGTGTAGTCACGCTTCCTCAGAAGAACTATACGACGAAATCAGATATTTATTCAACGAAGTCCGGTCTGTTTCCTGCCGATCACTTTTATCAGGTCTATCAGGACAAAGCCGGCAATCACTGGCTGCTGACTGATAACGGTTTGGGAATGATACGCCCCGGTGAGCAGCAACCCGTGAACTACTTTGTGGAGACGAAAGGGAAACAAGACGGCATGAATCAGGCATTTTATGCGGTCCGGGAATGTGAAGACGATATCTGCTTTGCTTCAGACAGAGGGAGAATCTGGTGTTATCAGAAACAGGGCGGAGAGTTTCGCCTGCTCGAACTTCCGACGAAAGCCCGCATTACTTCTATACACACCGTGAGCAATGGCAATACTGTAGTGACAACAGATTCGGACGGGTTCTTTCTTTGCAACCTGAAGACAAACAAACATACGCATTATTCTCCCGTGACCTGTAAGGAATTGTCTGCACAACCGATTCTTTCGGCTTATGTAGACCGCACGTCAGAGGTATGGTTCGAACAGGAAGAGCCGGGAGTTGTCGTTCATTTTAATCCTGCCACCGGCGTGGTAAGGCGTGAGCAGATGCGGGTGGAATATAGTAACGCCGATCGTTCGCGTCCCGCTTTTCATATCCATGAAGATGTACACGGGCATATATGGGTACATCCTTATGGCGGAGGATTCTCCTATTTTGATCGTGACCGGAACTGTCTCGTTCCTTTTTATGATGATTTGGGCAGTAACAACTGGCGCTTTTCTAACAAGATACATGCCGCTTTTTCTGATAAACAGGGGAATTTGTGGCTTTGTACCCACTCCAAAGGACTGGAGAAAGTAACATTCCGCAACGTACCGTTTTCAATGCTGACTCCCGTTCCGCATGAATATGAATCTTTGAGCAACGAAGTGCGGTCGGTATGCGAAGATAAACAGGGGAATTTGTGGGTCGGACTGAAGGACGGAATGATCCGCCTGTACGACTCGAACCGGAAATTCATAGGGCATCTGACAGGTAATGGAACCATTTCGATGACAGGTACACCTATGGAGGGTACAGCCTATTTCATTATGCAGGATTCAAAAGGGATTATCTGGATTGCTACCAAAGGAAACGGTCTGGTGCGTGCCGAACAGATTTCTCCCACAAGTATGTCTTATAAACTGACCCGTTATCAGCACGACTCCAACGATATGTACAGTCTGAGTGACAACAATGTATATTGTGTTTATGAAGATCATCATGGTCGTATCTGGGCGGCTACTTTTGCAGGCGGTATCAACTATATTTCCCAGGGAGAACATGGAGAGACCGTCTTTATCAACCACCGGAATAATCTGAAAGGATATCCGATTGATGTCTGTTACAAAGCACGTTTTATCACTTCGGATAATAACGGACGCCTTTGGGTAGGTACTACCACAGGCGCCGTTGCCTTTGATGAGAATTTCAAAAAGCCGGAAGATATACAGTTCCACCACTTCTCGCGTGTCCCGAACGATACGAAGAGTCTAAGTAATAATGACGTGCATTGGATTATCGCTACCCAGCAGAAGGAACTCTATCTGGCTACTTTCGGAGGGGGACTGAATAAACTGATTTCCATCAGCGAAAACGGTCACGGTGAATTTAAATCCTACTCAGTGCTCGACGGACTTTCTTCGGACGTCTTGCTTTCCATCCGTGAAGATCATAAACAGAACCTTTGGATCAGTACGGAAAATGGAATCTGTAAGTTTGTTCCTTCCGGCGAGCGTTTTGAGAATTACGATGAACGTAGTATCAGTTTCCGTGTCCGTTTCAGTGAAGCGGCTTCTACGCTGACATCCGGCGGAGATATGTTGTTTGGAACCAGCAACGGATTATTCATGTTCACTCCGGATTCTATCCGGAAGAGTAGCTATGTGCCTCCTGTAGTTTTTTCTAAGTTGATGGTAGCGAATGAAGATGTAATTCCGGGAGAGAAGTCCATATTGAAAGTCGATTTGGATGATACACAGGAACTGGTGCTTTCTCATGATGAGAATATCTTTTCCGTTCAGTATGCTGCACTCGATTATACGAATCCGCAGAACATACAGTACGCATACATTCTCGATGGTTTCGAGAAGCAGTGGACTTTTGCCGACCGGCAAAGAAGCGTGACTTATACTAACCTTCCGAAGGGAGATTATATATTCCGTGTCCGTTCTACCAATAGTGACGGGGTGTGGGTGGACAATGAGCGCATCTTGAACATTACGATTCTCCCTTCTTTCTGGGAGACGCCTTTGGCGTATGTGCTGTATGTCTGCTTTGTGCTGCTGATTATTTTTGTTGCGGTTTATATCCTGTTTACCATTTATCGGTTGAAGCATGAGGTGTCTGTAGAACAACAGATTTCTGATATCAAGCTGCGCTTCTTTACGAATATATCCCATGAACTCCGTACTCCTCTGACATTGATTGCAGGTCCGGTGGAACAAGTTCTGAAGAACGATAAACTGCCGGCTGATGCACGGGAACAGCTGGTAGTGGTCGAACGGAATACCAACCGTATGCTTCGTCTGGTCAATCAGATTCTGGACTTTCGTAAGATTCAGAACAAGAAGATGAAGATGCAGGTACAACAGTTGAATGTCGTTGCCTTTGTCCGCAAGATTATGGATAATTTTGAGTCGGTGGCGGAAGAACACAACATCGATTTCCTTTTCCAGACAGAGAAAGAGGCTTTGAATCTTTGGGTGGATGCCGATAAGTTTGAAAAGATTGTGTTTAACCTTCTGTCCAATGCGTTTAAATATACTCCTAATGGGAAAATGATCACCGTCTTTATCCGTGAAGATGAGGGCACGGTGTCTGTCGGCGTACAGGATCAGGGGATTGGTATTGCCGAAAATAAACGTAAGTCTCTCTTTGTACGCTTTGAGAACCTGGTGGACAAGAATATTTTCAATCAGGCAAGCTCCGGCATCGGTCTTTCTTTGGTGAAGGAACTGGTAGAGATGCACAAGGCTACGATTTCCGTTGACAGCCGGCTCGGTGAGGGAAGTTGTTTTAAAGTGGACTTTCTGAAGGGCAAAGAGCATTATAATAGTTCAGTGGAATTTATTCTCGAAGATTCGGTTGCTCCGCTGAGCATGGAACGTATTGTGGATATCGCTAATTCTTCGCTTCAGACAGAAGCTGCCATCGCAGATGCACCGGACCTGGAAGTATCTGCTGTCAAAGAAGAGGCTGAGGAAAGCAGTTCGAAAGAGCTTATGTTGCTGGTAGAGGATAATCAGGAATTGCGTTCCTTCCTGCGCAGTATTTTCGCTTCAACTTATCGGGTGGTAGAGGCTTCCGAGGGTATGGAGGGATGGAGCAAGGCTTTGAAGTATCTGCCGGATATTATTATCAGCGACGTCATGATGCCGGAGAAAGACGGTATCGAAATGACGCGTGAACTTCGTGCGGATATGACGACCAGTCATATTCCTATTATCCTGCTTACTGCCAAGACGACGATAGAAAGTAAATTGGAAGGACTGGAATATGGGGCGGATGATTATATTACCAAGCCTTTTAGTGCGACTTATCTTCAGGCCCGTGTGGAGAACCTGCTGATGCAGCGTAAGAAACTGCAAAATTTCTATCGTGATAGTCTGACGCATGTGACGGTGTCTGAAACTCCGGTTGCTCAAGGGGAGACTTTAGCAGGTCATGCATCTGCTGAACCCGTAAGTAGTGCAGCGGAAGAGCCTGCGATGCCGGAAATGTCTCCTAACGATCGTAAATTTATGGATAAACTGGTTGATTTGATGGAGCAGAATATGGATAACGGGGAATTGGTAGTGGATGATTTGGTTCGTGAACTGGCTGTCAGTCGTTCGGTGTTCTTCAAGAAACTAAAAACGCTTACGGGACTGGCCCCTATCGAGTTCATAAAGGAAATGCGTATCAAGCGTGCCGCACAATTGATTGAAACGGGAGAGTTTAATATGACTCAGATTTCTTATATGGTCGGTATCAATGACCCGCGTTATTTCAGTAAATGTTTTAAGGCGCAGGTCGGTATGACTCCGACAGAGTATCGGGAGAAAGTCGGTCGGTAATTGGAGCTTCTTGCAGTTTTATCTCCTTAGAAGTTTCATTGAATAAATAGCGTTCAGCCGTTTCAGCTTTCTTCGGAAAAGCCTTGATAGAAGGTGATAGCGGCTGAAGGCACCATTTCGTACCCTTGCGTAGACGTGCTCTGAGCGGGGGCGTGGTTTCAGTTCTTTCAGGTTTATAGTTTGAGTTTCTGCTTTTATAGTCGATAAGCTATGTATATCTTAATTTCTGAACAAAGGCTGGTTGATATGTAGGCAAAGGCTGACTGACGTACGGGCAAAGGCTTGCTGACCCGTCGACTCAGGCTTGCTGACGTGTAGGCTTAGGCTTGCTGACCTCCGAGCTAAAGTTTGCTGACAAATAAGGTGAGAATGATAGAAACAGCGCTGAAAATATGATGAATGAATAGAGCCTCTGTTTAAGTAAAATAGACCTTTTACTTTTAGTAAATAGAACTTCTGATTGGAACAAACGCAGGCTCTGTTTTTGAAACTGAAAGAGCTGAATGCTGAAACCTCTTTTCAGAGACTACTGCTTTCAGCTGTATCTCCTTCTGACAGGGATTTTGCGGAGATTACTGAAAGAACTGAATACCTGGATTTCAACTTTATTTAGTAGGTGGCTGATTCTTTCATTGTTAGCCTGCCAAGCAGGCTTTTTATTTGTATTAGAGTAAATAGAAAGAAGTACAAGAGTTGTTATGATGATGTACTAGAGTCACTCCAAGGATGTAGAAGATTTAAGGAAAAGATGTATAAGAATTGGATGAATGGTGTACAAAATGCGAGCGAATGATGTACGTCATTACTTCTTTGGAATAATAATAAAAAAGATAGCGATGCCCGAATACGAGTATCGCTATCTTGAGAAAAGAGACTAAAATATTATTTGATTTTAGCCTCTTTTAGCTTAACTAGATTTTATAAAATCTTATTTTCTCCAGCGTGGATCACCAATTTCATTATCTATGATTGTTTGGTTAGATACTTTGAAATTACCGTTTGCTGCATCTGTAAAGCCTGGATCAAGAGTGACTCCAGTTGCGTCTACCACTTTACCGGCTCCACCTTCAGGTATTGATAGTAAGGAAGGTGCCTCGAAATAATAGTTCGAGTTAAATGTCAGATTATCAGTTTTAGTATCTTGACTAAAGAATACTTTATTACTCATGTTAGCAAAAATGCATTTTGTGATATTTGCAGTAAAATCTTTATTACCAACTGAGTTGGAACGGACATAGAAGAGACCTTTACTTGTTGCTTCAATTCCATACAGAGTGCAATTCGATATATTTATGATATTGCCTTTCGTTGAATGTCTGTCAAAACGAATAAAATCAGAACCAGAGCAACAATTATAGAATGTGGAATTTTTCAATGTAAACTCTGCTATAAAGGATTTCTTCTTTTGATAGTCTACAAATCTTTTGCCACTTGCCATATCATGGAAAATACAGTTATCTACAGTAAATGTATTGATAGTACCAGTTTGTGTATTATCATTCTCTACTAACAACGAACCAAATCCAGTTACATCACAATTTGTAACAGTTATATTTCCACCTTTACTATCAAGTACTGTAATAATTGTACCTCCGTCACTAGCAGTTAAATTAAGGTTCTCTATTTTGAAATTGTTACATCCACTTAATACAAACTTGATATTAGTAGTTGGACGGTTTTCTGCATATAAACCTTTTATAGTAACATCTTTGGTTAATTCTATTTCCAATGTTTTTGCAGTTCCACTTTCATCTGTATATATGAAGCTATTATTGTCGTCTTTAGGTAATAGGACAATAGTAGCATTAGCCTCGGCTGTTGCTATGATTGTTGCAAGATTGTCACCCGGATAAGCAGGTAATGCTCCATCCAAGTTTATGAGAGTTGTGAATACCATCGTACCACGAGTTTTATCACCATTCTTTAAAGTTGCAGTATAAGTAGTTTCAGACTTTAAGTTTTTAATAGTAGCGGCACCGGCTGCAATTTCATCAGAAGTCACACGGTGTGCTGCAACATCATTTGGAGTTATGATGATTTCCGTAGCAACTTGTCCGGCGGGCCAGCGAAGTGTTACTTCTGATGCTGTCAGATCTTCTTCTGCAACTTCCAGAAGAATTTGTTCTGCATCTGTTGAACGGGTAGCGCTAACCCATTTGGAATCAGTAATTCCTTCTGCTACACTTTTTACCCGGATGGAGTATGATGTTTCTCCTTCTAATCCTGTAACCGTATAAGTTGCTTTTTCAGATTCTAACGTAGAAATAGCAGTTCCTGTAAAATCAGGATCTTCTTTAAATACTTCGATTACATAAGATTGGGCTCTATCCATTTCATCCCATGTTAATTCTATATTTACTTTGTCTCTAACTCTTGCGGTCAGATTAGTCGGGGATAATAGACGATCTAAATTTAATTCTTTTATGTCATCTATATCTTCACATGCAGTGAATGTAACGCTGCCTGTCAACAGTGTGATAAAAGCAAATGCTGTGATTATATATTTTTTCATCTTATCAATATTTAAGTGTATGAATTAATTATACCAGGAATAATTTTTCAATTCCGGATTGGCATTAAGATTAACCTGGAAGATAGGCCAATACATATATTTAACCGGGTCTTGTGCATAAATAGCTTCTATCTTCTCGTCTTTTAGTTGGCTGGAAGATATCCATGTTTTCGTTTCACCCGAACTGTTGGTGTATTCTGTGTAACCTGCCGGATTGATATTTTGCTCATCGCGGTTCAGACCGTATGTTACGAGACTGCCATCTTCGATTGTATTTGATGCTCCGTTGCGCGTCCATGTGTAATCTTCCATTTTATAATATAAATGCCCGCTTAATTCAGCATATTCTCCTTGCAAATCACGTAAACGATACATTTTAGCTTTAGCCTCATCAAGTTTGGTTTTTAATAGATTCCAACGGATCAAGTCAGCTTTGCGAACAAATTCACCGCAAAATTCCAAAGCGCGTTCTTGAACGATTGCATCAAACATTGCATCTTTATTACCTTGAACAGCTGCGACATATTGGTCTACTTCTGTATTCCAATCGGCTTGATCAAACGCACGTTGGCGAATCTGTTTCAAATATGGAGCTGCTGAGGCCGGACCATTTAATTCGTTTTCTAATTCTGCTCTCATCAATACGATATCAGCATAACGCATATATTGTTTATTGATACCATCGTCGGTGCTTTCAATATAGCGGTTCATCCATTCATAACGGAGTTTTCCGAAATACCATTTATCTGTTGAATTGAGTTCTTGGACTCCTTTGTTCCATTTGTAAGGAACACATGTTACATCACGTCGTTTATCCTTTTGGGAATAATCAAAGAAAAAGAAAGGAGTAGGACCTGCCTGTCCACCGGATTGTTTGTAGTTTACTATGACATCAGCGGTCTCATGTCTTAAACCGAAAGTATATACTTGGCGTCCACGTGCAGTCGGTTCATTGTTGTATGGTATTTCCCATAATGATTCACTACCTGCTTTAATAATATCACGACAGTTATCAATAAAAATATCTTCGAAATTTGTTTTTAAAGCCACATATTTTCCTTCTTCTGCCATTACGTCTTTACATGCCTGCAGGGCGATAGGGTATAATACAGATTTTGCTAGTTCTGGATCACTGCTTAATGAACTGTTACCATCGGATCTCAAAGAATAACCGGATGCCTGAAGGCAAACTCGTGCTAATAATCCTTTTACAAAAGCTTTGTTGATTCGTTCTACAGTAGTAGTTGCATCCATTTCGTTGGGCCATGCTACCATATTTTCTGCTTCCTGTAAATCTTTTATCAGTTGTTTGTAGATAACGTCTTTGTCAGTTCTTGCAGCATACATTGTTTCTGTGGTTGTTGGTTCAAAGCGAGCGGGAACATCTCCCCAAGCGTTAATCAGATCAACATATGCCATAGCACGCATGGTAAGAGCCTCACCATAAAGGTGTGCCATATTTTTATCTGTCAAATCTGCGTATGTTCTAAGTCCTTGGATGGCAAGGTTAGCCTTTTCAATGCCTTGATAAATATTAGACCATGGTTCTTTACCATCAGCGAGATTCATCTGACTATTATTCGAAGAAACCTTATAAACCGCTAAATCTGCTTTTCCGTCACCTACCTGTTCAGAACTACTATACCATTCTATGTCAGTATTATAACCATACCAAGGCAAATAACGAGCACGATAGTTCTGTTCGCCATAATATATATATATGTTTTTAATTGTTCCTTCTGCTAAATCATAGATTGAAAATATATTGGAGTCGTCCATAGATGAAGGAGACTTTGTATCAAACAAGTCATCACAAGAAGTCATAAGTAAAGAACTTCCGCAGAATGGCATTGCTGCTATTACTGTATATAATAATTTTTTCATATTAGTCTTTTTTTAGAATGTTAAGTTTAAACCAATTACATATTGACGGCTCTTTGGATATGCTGAATAATCAACACCTGGGGTCAATGCGCTTTTAGTACGTGTAGATACTTCAGGATCGAAACCGCTGTAGTTGGTAATGCAGAATAAGTTATAGCCGGTTGCATAAAAACGGAGATTCTGTATTCCAACTTTTCTGGTCAGAGTTTGTGGCAGTGTGTAGCCAATGGAAAGAGTAGCTAGGCGAAGGAATGATCCATCTTCTACAGCCCAGTCTGTCAACACATATTTCTGTGTCCATGGAGACCACATTGAGGTATTTGCATTCATTGCCGCCAATTGTGTAGGATCATTACAGATAGTTCCGTCGGCATTTAGGTTAGTCCAACGTTTCTCTTCTGCCATGACATCAATCATGTTACGGTATTTATATTTGCTTGAAGATGTATATTCAATTTTGTTTGCATTATAGATATCATTACCAATACTATAGGTAAAGTTTGCAGTCAGATCGAATCCGTAAACACGGGCATTAACAGAGAAACCACCACTACAGAATGGATTAGTATCACCAATTACTTTTTGGTCGTCTTTAGTCACTTTATTATCTTCACTTCCATCTACGTTTTTTAGTTTCATAGCACCTGGACGGAGATATTTCTCACCGATGATGTCAGAAGCATCTGCTACGCCAGCTTTCAATACCCATTTACCATCAATGAAACCTTCGAAGTCACTGACTTCATAACGTCCGTCACTTACAAAACCGTAAATTTCTCCGACAGAATGTCCTGGTTGTACTTTGAAGTCTGATTGAATATCTGTTGATGCCCAACCTGAATCAGCAGAATAGTCCATTAAGCTACCTAAGGATTTAACTTTATTCTTATTGAATCCTACGTTTGCATTAAAACTCAAAGCATAATTCTTTTTATTGATGGCATTCCAATTTAGGGTTACTTCCCAACCTTTGTTTTCTGTTTCGCCTAAATTTCTGTATTGGAAGCTATATCCAACACCGGAAACGGGGAAGTTGATTAGCAAATCTTTTGTAGTATTCCAATAATATTCAACTGTACCACTTAACTTTCCGTTTAAAAGAGTAAAATCTAAACCGGCATTGCGAGTATGGGTTGTTTCCCATTTCAAATCAGGATTGGCCATTTGTGCACCAGTAGTCCAATAACTTGACATATTATTCATCCAGCCTATTGAAGCACCGGAACCAGCAGACCAAATAGTACTTGTTTGGTCACTTGGAATGTTGTTATTGCCAGCTGTACCATAACTAATACGAAGTTTTAAATCATCTAACCATGATTTAGTACTTTCCATGAAGTTTTCAGATGACATACGCCATGCAAGAGCTGCGGAAGGGAAGAATCCCCAACGGTTGTCTTTTGAAAATTTAGAAGAGCCATCGGCACGGAATGTTGCACTCGCAAGATATTTACCTTGGAAATCATAGTTTGCACGTGCAAAATAGGATAGCAGGATATCGTCAGCATTATAGAATTTGTCAGTTGAGAAAGCTGTGCCTTGACTTGATAAGTTGAAAGCTTGGTCTGCCGTAAATAGTTTTGGATAAAAACGAACTTCATCTGTATCCGTATTACTTTTCACCTTAATCAATTCCTGACCAACCAAAAGACTTAAACTATGATCTTTGTTCTTTAGTATCTTCTTGAAATCGTAATTTAAAGTATTAGTATTACGGAAGGTTTTTCTTTCTTTGGAAGTGAATACGGCAATAGGCTGATTGTTTCCATTGATGCGGGAGTTGTAAGTTGTAACTCCATAAAAACGTTTGTCTTTATTATAGTAATGATCTAAACCAAATTCAGTCTTGAATTTTAAGTTGTCAATAAACTCCCAAGTAAAACTACCGTTATAATTAAAAGTTTGACGTGACTGCTGACGTGCATTGTCCGCAACGGAAACTAATGGATTTGTTAATTGGAGATCAGGATCATACCCATCGCTCAAATCTTTGAAATTGAACGGGGTATAAATCATAACGTCTTTCATACGAGAGTCTGCACTGGAAACTTCGCTTTTGGACTCGTTAGCACCTGCACCATTGATTGTTGTATTGGAGTAACGTACAGAGAAGTCTAAAGCAACACGTTTATTGGGCTTGTGATTTACTTTTAAACTTAAGTTATCACGCTTAAAATCAGAATCTTGCATGATCGCTTTATCATCCATATGTGCATAGCTGAAAGCGAACTTTGTTTTGTCACTTCCTCCATTGATGCTTAAATTGTGATTGAAAGTATGTCCGGTACGCCCAAATACTTGATCTTGCCAATTGTTACCTTCAATATTTTCATAAAGATCTATATCCTGATAGTTACCAAAAACTTTGGTATAATCATCTGGATTGATCGTATCATGTTTACCACTATTCAACATAGCCAATTCATATTGCCATTTTGCATAGTCTCCGGATGAAAGCGTGTTTAACTGTTTGGCCATCTTTTTCCAAGAGTAGTAAGCGTTATAATTCACAGAAATCTTACCTTCCTTACCACTTTTTGTTGTAACAAGGATGACTCCATTAGCACCACGAGAACCATAGATAGCAGTAGAAGATGCATCCTTCAGAACTGTCATATCTTCAATATCTGAAGCGGGAATATCAGAAATAGATTCTACGGGGAAGCCGTCTACAATAAATAAAGGAGTGTTATCTCCCGTAATAGAACCACCACCGCGTACACGAATCTTCATTTCTGCATCAGGCGAACCTTCTGTTGTGGTAATTTGTACACCTGCCATCTTACCTGTTAGTGCTTCCGTTGCGGATGCAACAGGTACTACTGTCAATGCTTCAGCATTAACTGTGGCTACTGATCCTGTTATGTCTTTACGCTTGGCAGTACCATAACCGATAACTACAACTTCATCCAACGCTTTTGCATCATCTGATAGTGTAACATCAATCTTGCTTTTTCCTTTGATTGCGATTTCCTGCGTTTTCATACCAATATATGAAATAACTACAGTGGCGTTGGCAGGAACTTTTAGAGAGAAATTTCCATCCAGGTCAGTAATTGTACCATTGGTAGTATTCCCTTTTTCTACAATGGAAGCACCGATAATCGGTTCTCCGGTGGTGTCTTTCACATTACCATTTAAGGTAATAGTCTGCGCTGATACGCTGAGCGATAATGCTGCGAAAATCATTAGCAGCAAAGTGCGCATGTTTTTCATTCCTTTAGGCATCTTTTGTTCTTTTATATTAGATTATTAATATTCGAGTGTGTCCACTCTTAGAGTTCTCACTGGTGCAAAATTATGTTTTTGGGGCTTGTGGGATGTGTAATATTTGTTTTTACGATAGTATTTTTTGTTTTTCCGGCATAAAATGAATAAAGACGAGGATTTATGGGAAAATGTACTCTCGTCTTAATCTTTTATAACTGTTTATTCGGGCTTTTAGTTTTATTTTTTAGAATCCGCAGGATACAGATGATTCACTAGCTCGTTCAGATATACCTCCAGATTGCTGTATTCTTTACTCAAACCATATTGTGCGCCGTCGCTTGGATCATTCGGATTCAGATTGTACTTTTTCTCCCATTCGTCCGGTATGCCATCTCCGTCGGAGTCGGTTGGGGTCGGTTCGGATTTATATTCGGGCCAGCCTCCTACATCTATCGGTTGGTCAACCATTCCGTTGGTGCTTCCATGAGACCCTTCATAAGTGTAATTCCCTTTGCGGGTTTCTTCTACGATTCGTTGGTCTACGGCATCGCGGCGGTGAGAAGCTCCGGCAAATTGCAGTACATCTTTATAGGCTTTCTTTGCCAGTTGCAATGAAGTATGCTCTGCTATATCAAATGCTTTTTTGGATAATAAATTCTTTTCCGGTGCGAAGTCGTTCTTGACGATCAGACCAAATGTATTATCCATATTGACTTTATAAAGAGCTTCTTTCTGCTTGTCAGTCAGGCTGGGACAGGTGGCGTCCATAAAGTTTCCTTTGAAGTGGAAGGTTCCATGTACCCCTGCCTCATTTTGATTTTTGCCGTCGTCTGCATAAGCGGTGAACAGGCGTCGGTATGAACCTTTGGTAGCACTATAGGGACCCGGCTTATAGTAATTATTGAGAAAGTTGTACGAACCGCCTTCACCGGCATAAGCCCCGTCACTACCATAATTGTAGATTACATTATTGAATAATTCCACCTTTTCTTCTTCCGGTTTGCCGGTATAACGGCTGCCGCAGAGTCGTGGAGTACGATTGGTGTGATGTGCCAGCAGATTATGATGGAAGGATGCTTTTTGTCCACCCCAGATGCCACCATAGCCATGTGCTCCTTTCTCATGAATAGAGTTGGCGAGGCTTTCGCTGATGATACACCACTGAAGGGTGAATTGACTGTTATCATAGAAAGTGGCACATTCATCCGTACACCAGCTCAGAGAGCAATGGTCTATGATTATGTTACTGTTTCCTTTGGTACCGTTCATTGCATCGTCACCTTTTTGCTTGATGTCCGCTCCCATACGTGAACGGATAAAGCGGACAATCACATTGTCTGCTTGAATGGAAAAGGTGTAGTTCTTCAGACAGATGCCATCTCCGGGAGCTGTTTGACCTGCGATTGTCACATCTCCATTGCTGAGTTTTAAAGGCTTCTGCAATTCAATGATGCCGCTGACTGCGAAAACGATTGTACGGGGGCCTTTTTTGTTGATAGCCCAGCGGAAAGTTCCTTCCGAACCGTCATCTGCCAGTGAAGTTACAGTGTATACTGTTCCACCGGCACCTCCTGTTGTATATTTCCCTGCACCGTCGGCACCCGGGAAGGCTGGAACTTTTGAACGGTCGGGAGTAATATTCTCTTTGTACGAATTGTTAGTATTTGTATTCCCTTGAATAGAAGGGAGCATAAATAAGGCACATAGCCCTATCAGGATTTTTTTGTTCATAGCTACTTAGTTATTGGTTGGGTATAAGGAATTTACCAAACTATTCAGATAGACTTCAAGGTTGGTATATTCCTTGCTTAAGTTATATTTGTTTCCGTCACTACTGTCGTTGGGATTCAGTCCGTTGGCTGTTTCCCATTCGTCCGGTATCCCGTCTTTGTCACTATCCTGCTGTGCGGTGGTAGTGGATGCGTATTCACTCCATCCTTCCACATCAGCTTGTGTATCGATCAGTCCGTTCGTTCCTCCGTTTGAGCCTGTGTATGTGAAAGTGCCTTCCTGGGTTTCTTTTACAATACGTTTATCAATCTTGTCACGCAGATTGGAAGCACCAGCGTATAGTAATACAGACTGATAGGCATCTTGTGCAGACTGAACGAACGAATAATCATCTAAGATAGGAAAACGTAAAGATACAAGCAAATCTTTTGTTGAAACTTCGTTGTTTTTTACGCAAAAAGCGGTTGAGGAGGTATTATCTGCATTTGCATTGGCCAATTCTGTCTTTTGTGAATTAGATAACTTCTCATGTGTTTCGAAATAATTCCCGTTTATATAAAATTTTCCATATACTCCTTTTGCCTGTTGATTCTTGCCATCATCTAGATAAGCGGTGAAAATACGGCAATGTACTTTCGCTATGGCATTAACAGGGCCCGGCTTATAGTAGTTATTCATGATATTATAAGAACCTCCCTCTCCTGCATAGGCTCCTTCACCAGTCCAATTATAGATTACATTATTGCATAAATCGACTTTTTCCATATCCTCTCTGTTGGAGTAGCGACTTCCGCAGAGGCGGGGCGTGCGGTTACTATGGTGAGCCAGCAGATTATGGTGGAAGGTTGCAGGGCTGCCTCCCCATATTCCGCCATATCCATGGCCTCCTTTGTTATGAAGAGAATTTGTCAGACTCTCGCTGATGATACACCATTGCATGGTAAAGTCGGTATTTCCATAAAATGAAGCACATTCGTCCGTACTCCAGCTCATTGAGCAATGGTCGATAATAATATTCCTTTTGCCGGGATAAGAATCTTGATACCCATTCATCGAATCATCTTCCGTCTTACATTCATCCCCCATGCGTGAACGGATAAATCGGATAATGACATTGTTTGCGTTGACACGTAAAGTATAATTTTTCAGGCAAATACCGGGGTGGGGAGCTGTTTGACCTGCGATGGTTATATCATCATTCTTTATTTGCAGCTGTTTGCTTAAAGGGATGACTCCACCAACAGCGAACACAATCGTCCTTTTGCCCGACTTCTCTATCGCCCAACGGAGAGTACCTTCTGAACCGTCATCTTTGAGAGAAGTTACTGTATATACTGTTCCTCCGGCTCCACCACTAGTTAGTTTTCCGGCTCCTTCGGCACCGGGAAAAGCTGCGACTGTCGAACGGTCGGGAGTCGGATACTCCGGCAGCTGATCCTCTCCCGAATCATCCGGATCAGTAGAATCTCCCGGCTGTTCTGTTGGAGGATTTGTGTCCTGTTCGAGATTTTCTTCCGAACAGGCTGTGAATGATATGAAGACAGATGCAAGAAAAGCTCCTAAAAAAGTTTTATTCATGGCATTAGTTCTTTAAAATATTGGTTGTACTCACGTATTGTGTTAATTATATGGTTGCAAATGTATAGGGAAGAAAAGACGTCGGTGTGCAATATTTGTTTTTCACATTGTATTTTTTGTTATTAGATTCAATTAGAGCATAATTTATTGCGCTTTACTCTGTCCCATTCACCGATTTTTATCCGGTATTCATCGGTTTACTGACCGGAAATCATCTGAAAAGCCTGTAAGAGCACAAAGAAATGATGTATCTTTGAACCATCAATCATTAATCATAGAAACGATGGAACAGAAATCTAAATTCTCATCTCCTACAGGTTTTTCAGGAAAACTTTTGGTAGCTTCATTATTTATCCTTTCAGGGATTTTGTTGTTCGCCCGCAATATGGGTTGGATTACTGCTGAATTATTTAGTATAATAGTATCATGGTATTCTCTTTTTATTATAATGGGAATTTATTCGATGATACGCCGTCATTTTGTTGGTGGAATTATCCTTGTATTGATAGGTGTTTATTTTTTGCTAGGAGGTCTTTCATGGCTGCCTGAGAATTCTCAGGCAATGGTCTGGCCCTTAGCTTTGATCATAGCCGGAGTTTTATTTCTTTTTAAATCCGGACACAGAGGACCATGGAATGATAAACAGCGTATGTTTCGTGACCATAGAGAATGGATGAAACATGGACATTATGGTCATGCGGGCATGAACTTTGCCAACAATCAGCAGCAAAGTGAATCGGAAGATGGCTTTCTGCGTTCTGATAACACTTTTGGAGCTGCACGTCATGTTGTGCTTGATGAACTTTTTAAAGGAGCAGTCGTCCGTACCTCTTGTGGAGGAACAACGATTGACCTGCGCCATACTCATATCGCACCGGGAGAAACATACATCGATTTGGATTGCAGTTGGGGAGGCATCGAAATATATGTCCCTTCTGACTGGAAAGTAGTATTTAAGTGCAATGCTTTCTTTGGCGGTTGTGATGACAAACGCTGGCAAAACGGGAATATTAACAAGGAAAGTGTATTAGTCATTCGGGGAAGGCTTTCTTTTGGCGGACTGGAAGTTAAAGACTAACGTATGAAAACACATCCGATTATAGATTATCCTTATCGTTGGGTGCCGGTATTGGTGGTAGCGCTGGTTCTGGTGTTAGCTCAGGTAATGATAATGAGTGTATACACAGGTGCGGACTATGTGCCTGCTGTCATAGACGGAATAGCGACAATCGGTTGGTTGATGGCATTAGGTTATTTGGTCTGGTTTGTTGTCGGAGTAGTCTCTATCTTTCAGACGGAAGTCATTACTCTGGTGGCAGGAATACTGATCTGGATAGCCGGCAGCTTTATGGTTTACGATATTGTAACAAGGATAGCCGGTATACCCTATATCACTTTTGCGTCTACCATCCCTTTTCGTCTGTTGTTTGGCATTCCGACCTGGGTTGCCATTCTTCTTTGGTATCGTTTGATTGTCGCTAAAGAAGATGCACTGAATCAGGAACTGGAAAAAGAATTGATAATGCATCAACCGGTTAGCCTGCTGGAAGAACCGCAGATAGAGCAGATCGACCGTATCACAGTGAAAGACGGTTCGAAAATTCATTTGATTAAAACGGATGAATTAATCTACATACAAGCATGCGGAGACTACGTTATGCTGATTACTCCTTCGGGGGAATATCTGAAGGAACAGACGATGAAGTATTTTGAGACTCATTTGCCTTCCGATACCTTTGTTCGTGTCCATCGCTCAACGATTGTCAATGTCACTCAAATCTCCCGTGTAGAATTGTTTGGGAAGGAAACGTACCAGCTATTATTGAAAAATGGGGTTAAACTTCGGGTAAGCCTTTCGGGTTACAGGTTATTAAAAGAACGTTTAGGACTATAAGAAATAGCTATTTGATCAACGGATGATTCATTTTCGTTCGTTATCAGCTAAAATTTGAGTGTCCATCAGGCGGCTAGCATTTAGAGTAATGAATGCTAGTCGCCTGATGGACACTTTTATTCTAATCCAAGCAAATACTGAAAATGACTAGTCGAAATTACTATGTAAAGTAAAATATGGAATTTTTGGTATTTTAATCCCAAAATCTCGTATCTGATATTTTAGTGATAAAATAGTGCACCTAAACGCTCAAAAAGTCCCCTCGCTTTATGTTTTATATAACTTCTTTTGCACATATGAAACAAAAAATAAGAACTATAAACCAGGAATATTAATGAATAAACATAAGATAATTCCTGTTTCAATTTTCCCCATGTTTTCAACGATTGATTTGCATGTAATATAAGTATTGATTAGATAGTAATATGTATTAACTTTAAATTGAAATGAATGAAAAATTGTGCATTTATTAAGAAATGGAAATCCTGGTATCAACGCTTTCCTGTGCTTATTAGAACGACGTTTGTGGTAACTCCAGTCTTTTTCAGACGTTACCTGGTACAATATCCTTTTTGTGCTTGTCTTTTATTTTTAGGGGCGTGTACCGATGTCAAAGGGTTTACTAATATGGAGTTAGGTCCCTATGCGAAAGGACCGGAGGTATTAAAGGCTTTCCCTACAGCTGAAGGCTTCGGTAAAAATGCTACGGGAGGTCGTGGAGGAAAAGTCGTTATAGTGACCAATACCAACGATGACGGAGATGGCTCTTTTAGATGGGCATTGCAGCAATGCTCACAAAACGAAGCAACTACTGTTGTTTTTGCAGTTTCGGGCAAAATAGAATTAAAGTCGGAAATCCGTTGCAAAGCTAAGAACTTCACGCTGGCTGGACAAACAGCTCCCGGTGATGGTGTTTGCATCATTAAGAATGAAATAAATTTTGGTGGTTCGGAGAACTTTATTATTCGGCATATGCGTTTTCGTGTCGGTGAAAAAGATGCGAGTGGAAAGGAACATAATGCCGCCTGTCTGCGGGTGGAAAATGCGAATAACTTTATAATTGACCATTGTTCCTTCAGCTGGGCTAGTGAAGAGAATACTGATTTTATTGATACTCATTTTTCTACAGTGCAATGGTGCATTTCCAGCGAGGGGCTTTATTATTCGGTCAATAAAAAAGGTGCACGTGCTTATGGTGGTGCGTGGGGAGGAACTTCATCTACTTATCACCATAATCTGTTTGCTCATTGTAATAGCCGGACACCATTGATGAATGGCGCACGGGGGAAGGATCCCGGACAGGATATCGTTGTTTATATGGAATATATTAATAATGTGAATTATAATTGGGGTAGCCAAATGGCTACTTATGGAGGTATGGACGAGTCTCAGGATCCAGAACATCATGGATGGTCATGTAACTTTGTGAATAATTATTATAAACCGGGGTCCGCTACGACAGCCCGGGTAAAAGAACTGAAATTCTTCCGGCAATCAAGCGCCCGTGAACCCAATAAGGCACCTTTGCGTGCCGTTTCAAAGTGGTACTTTCATGGTAATGTAATGGAGGGTAATTCTCAACTGACTTCCGACAATTGGGAAGGTGTATATACGGATGGTAATTATCCTTATTCTATCGATGAGATGAAAGCTTCTTCTTTCATTATTCCTTCAGGGAAAGAGAATTATGAACAATATTGGTTCGACTGGGAATCATACACTTTATCTGACCAATATGAATCTGCGGAGAAAGCTTATCAATCTGTGTTGGCTGATAAAAGTGGTGCCGGCGCATTTCCCCGTGATAAAGTAGATGCGCGTATTGTAAAAGAAGTGAAGAGCGGACTTTGTACTTATACAGGAGCCGGAGACGCCAATAGTGGTGCTATCCCGGGCATAATAAATAGCCCGGATGAGGCTGAAGGTCTGGATGGACTGACGTATAAAACCAGCGGAACCATTACGGATGCGGATCAGGATGGCATGGATGATGCCTGGGAGAAAAAGGTTGGTTTGGACCCTGCTAATCCGGAAGACCGTAACAGGACAACAGAGGTTGGTTATACAGCTTTGGAAGTATATCTTAATAGTCTGGTAGGTGAAAGTATTTCCTACAACTTTAAGAAGTGAAATCAGTGTTAATATTAAAATAGAATGCTATGAATTTATTGAAATTAATGACAGTAGGGTGCCTGTTAAGTTGTTTTTCAGGACTGATGACAAGCTGTTCGGACGATGATGATGCCGGCTCAAAAGTATTGTTACGACCGGTTACTGCTATGGAGATAGTGCAAAACAAGGCATATCTTAGTTGGAAAAGCGTAGAAGGAGCGACCGAATATATCGTTGAGGTGTATAAGGTGGTGGATAAAGGGGAAGAACTTTATAAGACGGAGACCGTGCCGGGTGACCGTTCTTCCTGTGTGATAGATTTAGACTGGGAAGAAAACTACAAGTTTAAGGTGAAATGTGAAGGTAACGGAAGGCTGTCCGGTTATTGGGAAACAGAGGTGACAGGTGTTCTTTACCGCCCTTTGTCGATAGAGTTAGGAGAAGCTCGTACTATAGATACACAGGCTCTTATTTCGTGGACGCCTAATGATACTGTTGTGATTACAGCTCTGACTGCTGTTCCGATGGGGCTGGAGACTGTTAATTCTCAAGATATAAAGGTTTATAACGTTTCTTCCGAAGAATATCTGGCCGGCTCCAAAATTATAGATGATTTAACTCCGGAGACTTCTTATCGTGTTAGTTTTTATTCGGGTGATGAACAGAGTTCGGATACTTATCAGGCACGCATAGAAGTAAAGACAGCTGTAACCGAAAATCTGGATGAAGATTATGGGACGGCAAACCGGATAGATTTGCGTAACGAAGCATTTGATCCTGATTATTTTAATAAACTTGACTGGAACTCTCTGGCAGAAGGTACAACCTTTGTGCTTCCGGCAGGTAAGACGTACGTGTTGAATAGTGGAGAAACTGTTATTGAGTTTGCACATTCAGTTCATTTTGTTACTCCGCAAACGTTGGAAGATTATCCGACATTTAGTTTTGATAACGCTTTCCGTATAGTAGAAGGCGGAGTTGTAGACAAGGTTACTTTTAAACGCATCAATCTTAGGGCTTCCAAATCATTAAGTGAGGTTGCTGATAACAGTTTGAGTGGTAAACAAGTGATTTGTCCGGAGTCCGATGTTTTTCTGATTAACACGATTGATTTCACTAATTGCTATATTGAGAATTTCCGTTCTATTGTCCGTTCAAAAAAGGCTACCGGAAATGTAGGAGCTATTGCTTTCAAAGAATGTACCATTAACGCAATCGGTAATCAGGGTATAGTTTCGACTGATGGCAAAAATGGAAATTACATCAATGATGTCTCTTTTGATGAGTGTACTATCACTAATATTTGCGGTATTGCAGATTTGCGGAATAGTAGCAGCGGAAAGAGTATTTCGATTACAAATACTACATTCTGTTATGCGCCGATGGAAAACTCCTTCTTATTCCGGGTAGATCCGAGTATTGCTGTCAAGATTGAAAATTGTGTATTTGGCGGTTCCATGAAAATAGACGGAAAACTTCCGAAATTTAATGAACTGGGGTCCGGAGGACAGGATGATTATACCGGCGTATATCCTTTCAGTTCGGTTAATAGTTTTCAGGCTAATGATCGTACCTCAAGCAAAGGAAACCTCGGACTGAGTGATTCTAAAATGTCAACTGCCACTCTGTTCACTGCTCCGGGGACTAACAATTTTAAATTGAACGAGTTATTCACAGGTTGTTCCAGCGTAGGTGCTTCAAAATGGAGACGATGAACCGCGCATTAAATAATATATATAATATGAATAAACACATTGTATTTATGAAGTTCAAGAGATCTTCATTCATTAAAAAGGTAGGCGTGCTATTGTGTTTCGTAGCATTTGCGCTGTCAGCCAATGCACAGACCCGAAAGGTTACAGGACAGATAGTGGACGAAAGTGGCCAGCCGATTATCGGAGCTACTATACGGTTACAGGATGCTACGACAGGTACTATTACTGATATTGACGGTCACTTTTCGCTGAATGTGCCGGATGGGAAAAAGGTGGTAATATCTTATATCGGATATCTGAAACAAGTAATCCTGCCGAAAGGCGATACTTTGAAAGTCATTCTTCAGGAAGATAACCAGAAACTTGATGAAGTAGTCGTAGTAGGTTACGGTAGTATGAAACAGAAAAACATTACCGGTTCCGTATCGACTATTTCTGCTGAAGAACTGGAAGATCTTCCGGTATCCAATCTTTCGGAAGCCTTGCAGGGAATGGTGAATGGCTTGAATGTACAGTTAGGCTCCAGCCGTCCGGGTACGAATGCCAATGAGGTTTATATCCGTCAGAACCGGACTTTCACCGGAATATCCAAGGATGGCGGTAATTCCACCCCTTTGATTATTATTGATGATGTCATTCAGTTAGGAACGAATGGACAGCCGAGTATGGAGCAGTTTAATATGCTGGACCCTTCGGAAGTAGAAAGTATAACTGTGTTACGTGATGCCAGCGCAGCGATTTACGGTTCTCGTGCTGCCAATGGTGCAATTCTTGTAAAGACCAAAAGAGGGAAAAAAGGAGTACCTGTTATTTCCTATTCAGGTAAATTTGCCGTGAATGATGCCGTTAGTCATTCCAAGGTGCTGAAAGGTTCTGCTTATGGACGTTTCTATAATGCTTTGGCGATAGGTTCCAATAAAGCGAGTGGTTATGATGACCTCGACGTGCTGTATAGTGATATGGAATTGGCTGAGATGGATAACCTGAATTATGATTGGCTGGATAAAGCAGGCTGGAAATCGGCTTTCCAACAGACACATACACTGAATGTTACCGGTGGAAGTGAACGTGCTACATATTATGCCGGAGCTACTTATTTTGACCAGGGAGCTAATTTGGGTGATCAAAGCTATAAGCGTTATACTTACCGTGCCGGTGTTGATGTGCGTTTGACGAATGATATTAAATTATCAGCCACGGTTGCCGGTAATGAGGGTAAATCCGATCAGATCTATACAAAAGGGGCTCGCTTTAAACTGTACGGGATGAGTGGAAGTACGGAAAAATCAGACTATAGTGCTTTGCATCATATGCCCAACCATATGCCTTGGAGTGTGACTTTACCGGATGAGAACGGGCAAGATCAGGAATATTGGTTGGGACCTATAGAGAATACATATAGTAGTCCGAGTTTTAATAGAGATTATGTCACTTCCTGGAATTATTTTGCGTTGAATAATAGTGGTTCGTTCAGTAAGAACAGAAGCAACAGCTGGAATGCTGATATCTCATTGACCTACGAAGTTCCTTTTGTGAAAGGTTTGTCACTCCGTGCCACTTATTCGTCTTCGCACTCAAGTGAAGCAACCGAGCAGGCTAGTTTCCCTTATGAACTGGCGTATGTAGGCGGCAGAATGCCTGCCGATCAGCATTTGGTTTATACCATCCCGAGCAGTTCCTTTAAAACGGCTATCTTTGATAAAAACAGTACATTATCATTTAAAGATAAACAGGCGGAAAGACGTCAGATGAACTTTTACGTAAACTATGACCGTACGTTTGGCCAACATAGCATTTCGGCTATGGCTTCCATCGAGCGTTATGAATCATTCTATGATTCTCGTGATATTGAATATGCCGATCTGGCTCATGACATTTCTGATACTTATCTGGGAGTCGGTGGTCCCTCCATCGTCGGGCCGGACGGCAAGTCAGCTCTGGCTTCCGACAATACAGTGACGCTTAAAGGTGAATCGGGCTCGCTTTCTTACTTGGGACGTGTGGCATATTCTTATGCTGACCGCTATATGCTGCAGTTTATTTTCCGTTCGGACGCTTCGACTAAGTTTGCTCCGGAGAATTACTGGGGATTCTTTCCCGGTATCTCTGCAGGATGGATCATGTCTGAAGAATCATGGTTCAAACGCTCGCTTCCTTGGTTTGAATTTTTGAAGGTACGTGCATCCTGGGGACGTACGGGACGTGACAACATCAAAATGTGGAAATGGAAAGAACAGTACAAGATGGACTTGAAAGGAATGCAGTTCGGTGCCGAAAGCGGAAAACCAGGTACCAGTCTGATCCCGCAGTCATCTCCGAACCGTAATGTGAAATGGGATGTTTCCGACAAGTTTAATCTTGGTTTTGATACTCGTTTTTTTGATGGTCGTTTAAGTGCGGTATTCGATTTCTACTATGATATCAATGATAACATCTTGAATCAGTTTATGGCTAGCCAACCGGGAATTCCCGTGTATGCCGGTGGTTCGTATGCTGAAGAAAATTTTGGCCGTGTTGATACATATGGCGGCGAGTTGTCTTTGACATGGCGTGACAAGGTAGGACAGGTGAACTATAATATCGGTATGGATTTCGGTCTGAACGGTAGTAGAGTGAAAGAGTGGGTGCCGGGTTTGCGCTATAACAAATATCCGTCCAGCTCAAGCTGGGAGGAAGGAATGTCTACTTATCTGCCGGTATGGGGATTCAAGGTATGGAAAGGAACCTCGAATGGTGACGGAATTTTGCGTACGCAGGATGATATTAACAGGTATTGGTCTTATCTGGAATCATATACTCCCGAAGGCGGACAAACTAAATATCTGGATAAGACAAGTAAAGACGATTTGCGTCCGGGTATGCTGGCTTACCAGGATTTAGGGGGCGAAATGGTCAATGGAGTTCAACAAGGTCCCAACGGACAGATTGTATTGGAACAGGATTATGGAAAGTTATGTGAAAAGAATAAGACTTATAATGTCTCGACAAGGCTGGGTGCTAGCTGGAAAGGACTTGCTATCAGTGCCAATATCGCTACTTCATGGGGTGGAGTACGCTTTATAGACCGTGCTTCTATGGGTGGTAATAAGAGTACAATGATATGGGCGCCGGATTCTTTCTGGGGAGATATGTTTGACGAAATGTATAATCCGAATGGTAAATACCCTAACTTGGGAACAGAATCTCTGATTTCCAGTTCGGCTATCGCCAACTCTGATTTCTGGATGATTAGTACCTTCCGTTGTTACATACGTAATCTGTCTGTCAGCTATACACTTCCTAAAAAGTGGATTGCTCCGTTGAAAATGTCGGCTGTCCGTCTGAATCTGACCGGTAATAATTTGTGGGATTTGTACAATCCGTACCCTAACCATTACCGTAATATGTATGATGCTTCTTCTACAGATTATCCTACTTTAAGAACTTGGTCATTAGGTGTTAATGTTACATTTTAATAATTGTGTCAACGATGAAAAAGAAAAACTTTTTATATACAGGAACTTTAGCCCTCGGTATGTTTATGTCCGGTTGCAGTGATTCATTTTTGGATATGAATAATTACGGAGCTTATGATGATTTTAATTCTGAAACGAAAATCACCTGGTATCTGGCCGGATTATATCAGACTAGTTTTGAAAACTATACATCTCCGACGTCTCAGTATTTGGGATTGTATACTTCTTATGCGCAGGATTTTAACGAATTCACGGATGAGATGTGGGGAATCACGTCTACCAGCCGGATTGACCCGAGTACGCAATATTCGACCATTGATGATATAAAAACACAGACAGATGCATCCAGCGGTAAAAGTTACGACCCGTTGTTTGCCGGTTATTTCGGCAAGGCACTAGGTTCTAGTGTTACAAACAATGCTTATACGCGTATACGTAACTGCAATATCCTGCTTCGTGACATTGATGCTTCCTCGGTTTCGCAGGATACCAAAGATAAGGCAAAAGGGCAGGCCCTCTTTCTACGTGCCATGCAGTTGTTTGATTTGGTTCGTATGTATGGTTGCGTACCTATTGTGACAACAGTGCTGAATGCTGAGGTGACCGATGCAGGACTGCCAAGAGCCTCTGTGACCCAATGTGTGGAACAGATTGTGAAAGACTTGACCGATGCGGCCGCTTTGCTGCCGGATGAATGGGGAACAAACGATTACGGACGTCTCACACGTGGCGGAGCATTGGCATACAAGAGCCGTGTGTTATTATTCTATGCCAGCCCCATCTTTAATAAGAATTGGAATGATCCGGGCAACCTTCGTTGGCAAAAAGCCCTGGAAGCTACTCAGAACGCTATTTCCGGTATTACTGCCAGTGGATTGGACGGTGTGACGGATGCTGCAAGCTGGAGTAAAATATTGGCGGATGACGATAATGAACATTCTAACAGAGAAACATTAGTTGTCCGACTATTGGCTAAGGAAAGCAACTCGTCATTAGGTTACAAGAATAATCGCTGGGAGAAGAATATCCGTTTGAGTTCTCAAGGAGGAAGCGGTGGAAAAGGTGCTCCTATTGAGTTGATCGATGTATTCCCTATGGCTGACGGTACACTTCCTGATGCCGCTCATCAGGTTACCGAAGGTAGTTTGCGCTTTATGGAAAACCGTGATCCGCGTTTCTACCAGACATTTGCCTTTAATGGTTTGAAGTGGGGACATAAAGATGTCACCAATGATACGGTCTGGGCTTATCGTTGGCGAACTTCGGAGTCAACTACCAGCGGCTTTGCCTATAGTGAAGGAGTAAATATAACCAGTCCGGTATTCGTACGTAAGATGAGTGGACTCAATACTGCTTCTGCCAACAACTACGAAGCTTCGGGAGTGCATATCTATGATTTCCGTTATGCGGAATTGCAATTGAATCTTGCCGAGTGTTATGCGGCAACCAATCAGATTGATTTATGTAAACAGGCAATCGGGAAATTGCGTGCGCGGGTTGGGATTCCTTCCACTAATAATTACGGTTTGGATACTTATGTGTTTGACCGGGCATCGGCGTTGGCTGCCTGTTTGCGTGAACGTCAGGTCGAACTGGCATATGAAGGCAAAAGATATTGGGATATTTGGCGTTGGATGCTTTATGATGGAGGACGGGGAGAAGCTATGCAGTTGAGTACCACTAATACCTGTTCATTCCTGGGAGTAACTCCGTTGACCGAAAGATATCGTACAGCTAAATATGTGGATGTAAAAGATGGATATACTCCAGGCAGTAAAGATGTGTTGTCGGAACTGCGTAAGAATATATTTGCAGACCCTGAATCTGCCGATTTCCAGAAGCAACTTAAAGAAGTGGCTGATTTTTGGGAGTCTAATTTCCAGTACGGGGAGCCCAATGTGCAACCTGATAAGAACAACAGCAATGAATGGATTAAGATCGGATGGCGATCTAATTATTATATAATGGGTCTGTCAAAAGATATTTTGGACAATAACTCCTGGCTCGGACAGACCAAAGGCTGGACAGACCAAAATGGTGCTGCCGGAACTATAGATTGGCAAGATGATGAAACTCTGACCATAGATTAAAACAGTTTTCAGGATTAGATTAAGGGCCATAGTAAGGAAGAATTTTATAATACTTTTCTACTATGGCTTTTTTATGAATTATTTTCCGGAGATATACTTTGTTTGAGTACAATTTTAATAGACGAACAGGTAAATGACTATTTTTTACTCCTAATCTGTCAATAATTGAACTTAGGGGGAGTAGACTTCCATTACTTTTGCTTGTGAAATGGGAAAGACATATCAATGAAGATATGGATATTTCTGTAAGTAGTTATCAATAGGAACCCGATAAAATAAATTAAAAAGAGATGAATGGAATTTTGAAAAAGGATTTGAGAGTTGTGCTGACAGGCGTTATGATATTTATATCATATCAGGTTTATTCAAATCCGGAAAGTGGAACAAAAGAACAGGGAGACGTATACAGGAATCTTCCGTTTTCAATGCCTGAAGTGAGCCAACCTTCCTTTCCCGATTATGAGGTTAATATCCGTGATTTCGGCGCACTCAGCGATGGTGTGACCTTGAACACAGAGGCGATAAACAATGCAATCAAGGCGGTAAGTTCCAAAGGAGGGGGGAAAGTTATCATACCCGAAGGATTATGGTTGACGGGGCCCGTCGTACTTTTGAGTAACGTTAATCTATATGCCGAGAAGAATGCTCTCATTGTATTTAGCAGCGATACATCTCTATATCCCATTATCGACACTTCTTTCGAAGGGCTGGACACTAAGCGCTGCCAATCGCCGATTTCGGCAATGAATGCTGAAAATATAGCCATCACCGGCAATGGTGTTTTCGATGGGGCAGGAGATAGATGGCGTCCGGTCAAGAAAGACAAGATGACGGAACGGCAATGGAAAAATCTGGTGAGTTCGGGTGGTAAAGTGGATGAGAACGGAAAAGTATGGTATCCTGATGCGGGTGCTTTGAAAGCTTCTGTACTTATGACCGGACAAAATAACGGGCAGAAAGAAATAACCGATGAAGAGTGGACTTACATGAAAAGCTGGTTGCGCCCTGTCATGCTGAGTATAGTAAAGAGCAAACGGATTCTGCTGGAAGGGGTGACTTTCAAGAACTCACCGGGCTGGTGTATCCATCCTTTGTCCTGCGAATCTTTGATTTTGAATGATGTGAAGGTGTTCAATCCCTGGTATTCGCAAAATGGCGATGCGCTGGATGTGGAGTCGTGTAAAAACGTACTGGTCACTAATTGTTTTTTTGATGCGGGGGATGATGCTATCTGTCTGAAATCGGGTAAAGATGAGGATGGACGCAGGCGGGGAGAATCTTGTGAGAATGTGATTATTAAGAATAATACGGTTTTGCATGGGCATGGCGGATTTGTAATCGGCAGCGAAATGTCCGGTGGTGTCCGGAATGTATACGTATCGGGCTGTTCTTTCGTGGGCACAGATGTCGGTTTGCGGTTTAAGAGTACCCGCGGACGTGGTGGCGTAGTGGAGAACATTTTCATAGATAATATCAACATGATTGATATTCCCAATGATGCTCTGACGATGGATTTGTATTATGCTGTCAATGACTTTCCGGAAACTCCGATACCGGATGTGAATGAGGAAACTCCTGTTTTCAGGAACATTTATATTTCAAATGTTCTTTGTAGAGGTGCGGGACGGGCAGTATATTTCAACGGGCTGCCGGAAATGCCTCTTAAGAATATCTTTATCAAGAACATGACTGTAACTAATGCCAAGAAAGGTATTGTAATCAATCAGGCTTCTCAGGTGAATATGGAGAATATCAAAGTGGAGGATCCTGAGGCTCCGGGCATACAGATAAAAAATGCTACAGGCATTATTATTAACGGGAAAGAATATAAAAAGGATTCCGGAAAAATGCTGCTTTCCGGAAATCAGCGGAATTAACAGATACGGAACTGTTGCTAACTTATTGGAACATAGGGATAAATAAGTATCCTGCTAGCCAAAATCTTTTATGTCTTTAGTCGTTTTTCTTTCGTAGCACCTAGGTGAGACGAATGTATTACCTAGGTGCTTCAGTTATCTGACCTGGGTGCTACAATTGTCTGACCTAGGTGCTACGAAAGAAAATAGCCGGTTATGGTGATTAATGAATGCGTACGGTCGGCTTCTTTTTTTATTTATTCTTCTCTTTATATTCGGAAGGCGTGATACCTACTACCTTCTTGAAGCATTTACTGAAATACTTCGGGTCATTGAAACCGGTCATATAGGCTACCTGTGAGAAATTATATTCCCCGCTGTCTATTAGCTGTGCTGCACGTTTGATGCGTACTTCACGTATGAAGTCTACAGGAGTCAGTCCGATGATGGACTTCAGTTTCCGATAGAAGATGGTGCGGCTGAGCATCAGATGCTCTGCAAATTCGTCGATGGTCAGTTCGGCATTATCCATCTGTTCTTCTATGAACTCCATTACCTTTTGCATGAATTGCTCGTCGTAGGGAGTAATCTGCGGTTGCGACGGGGTAAGAGCTTCTGCGACAGCTATTTCTTTCCCTTCCGTCAGTTTGGCCATATAGATTTCCTGCAAGGATTTGCGTTGGCGGAGCAGTGAAGCGATACGTGTTTTCAGATATGTGGCGCTGAAAGGTTTTGTGATATAGTCATCTATACCTTGCTCCAGTCCGGCAATCCTGTCATCCAAAGAGGCTTTTGCCGATAATACAATAATGGGAATGTGACAGATGTTATTGTTTTCTTTGATTTTCCGAATCATCTCCAAGCCGTCCATAACCGGCATCATTACGTCACTGATGATAAGATCGGGGATATTATCAACTGCGTGTTGCAATCCTTCTTTTCCGTTCGGAGCGGTGATAACAGTATAATTCTCAGACAAGATGTTTTTTAAGAAAGCTTTCAGTTCTTCATTGTCCTCAACCACCAATATAGTAAACGTATCCGGAGCCGCATTATTCTCCATATCTTCTTTGTCTTCCGCTTCTGGTCTTTTCTCAGTCTGGAGGCTGCTGTCCGGATGGGTAGTCGGACTTTGACTGTCATTCAGAATAAATTCCACCTGACTGTCTTGTTCGAAGACTTCTTTTTGAAGAGGCAGAGTTACCATGAAACGGCTTCCTGCTTCTGGTTCGCTCGTTACTTTGATTGTACCGTGATGCATGTCGACCATTTCTTTTACCAATGACAGGCCGATGCCGGAAGACGGTTGGAGCATATTCTGCTGTGCCAGTGTTTCGAAGCGCTGGAACAAAGTACGCAGTTTAGTCGGTTCAATTCCGATGCCTTCATCCACCACAGAGATTGTCACTTTATCTGTCTGTTTTGTCACTTCTATTGTAATCGCCTTCTCAGCCGGTGTATATTTGAATGCGTTGGATATCAGATTAAAGAATATCTTTTCAAACTTATCGCGGTCTATCCATGCATATATTGATTTAAGTTCGCTTTCCAACCGGAAATTAATCTTCTTTTCTTCTGCAATCAATCGGAAGTTGATCATTACTTTTTCAAGAAGTGGAATCAGGTCTGTCTTCTCCACCAGTACTTTCATCTTCTGATTCTGTATCTTACGGAAGTCCAGAATCTGATTCATGAGACGTAGCATACGTTCGGCATTCTTTTGTACCACAGTCAAGTGCTCACGGGCTGTGGCGGATAAGTCTTCATTTTCCAGAACTTCATTGACCGGGCTGCTGATCAGAGTCAGCGGTGTCCGGAGTTCATGAGATATGTCAGTAAAGAAACGGAGCTTGATATTGGATAGTTGTTGCTCGATATCCACTTGGTGGCGCAACCGATAAATATAAAAAAGTACATATACGATACTGCCCGTAAAGAGAACGAAGAGAATAACGTAGAGCAGCCATGCCCAGCCCGTCTCCCAGAAAGTGGGCAGTACGTTGATGGATAAAGTGCGGATATTGTCCATCCATACGCCGTCGCTGTTGGTGGATTTGATTTGCAGTTTATATTTGCCGTTCGGCAAGTTGATGTAGCTGGCAGAACGGTTCTTGTCGCCGTCGTGCCACTCTTCTTCCAGTCCTTTCAGTCGGTATGCGTAACGGATTTCTTTGGAATCGACATAATCGAGTGCCGCAAACTGGAAAGTAACATTACGCTGAGAGGGGGTGAGGCGTAATTCTTCCAGATCGTCAATGGCGATGACAGAAGATTGTCCCTGCACTTTCAAACCGGTAAAGACAATGGGAGGGACATAGGAACTTTTCTGCATCTCTTTGGAAGAAATCTCAATGAATCCCTTGTCTGTACCGAATACGATTTGATTGCGAGCGTTGATCACCGGTGCCGCTTCTGAGAAGCTAAATTCCTGGTGCAGAGAGTTAAGCCCGTAATTCTCGAAAGTCTCTCTTTGAGCGTCGAATTTGGATATAGCATTTTCCGAAAGAATCCATAAGTTGCCTTGTTGATCTTCCTGCATGGCTTGTACCAAGTCCGAAGCCAGTCCGTCATCCGTTGTATATGTCTTGAACTCAATCTTGTTGCTGAGCAGGTTCTTGGATACGATTTGGCTGATGCCTCCCGTAAAGCTGGCTATATAGGTTCGTTTTTGCTTGTCGGTGTACGTATGCATCACATCATTTCCGCTCAGGCTGGTACTTATTCCTGACTCGCAACAATTACGATAAAACTTGATTTCTTCCGGTCTCTCAAATTGATTGGAGAAAGTCAGTAATCCGTTGGTGGTTCCTATTAACAGCACACCGCTCGGCGCTTCGGATATGTGGCGGACTTTCGAAGCGTAGCCGGTCGGGTAATTCTTCAACTCATTATCGCTGTGTATAAATTCTGTCTTACCGTCCTTATTGTAGGTTAGCAAATTGATTCCTCCGCCATAGCAGCCTATCCAGATACGTTTATGGCTATCTTGAAAAATGGAATATACACTGTTGCCACTCAAGCTGTATGGCATATTCGGTTGATGAGTGAATTGTTGTACGGAATAGGAATCCGGCGACTTTTTCTTTAACAGATAAATGCCGTTTTCTTTTGTTCCTATCCAGATATTGCCTTCATGGTCTTCAAGAAAGCAATATACGCTTGTAAAACTCTGTTTATCTTTGCTTATTTTTCCTTGTGGCGTCAGATAGCCTTCCAACTGTCCGTCCGGTTGGTACACTCTGATCATCTGTGCCTTCGAAGAAACCCACAGCCTCTTTTCATTGTCGCATAAAAAAGCGCGGGTCTCGAATCCATTGTCAATATGCACCAGATTATAGGTATGTGGAAAGAAGGACAATTTGTAAATGCCACGTGTACTGGTCAGCCAGCAGTTGCCTTGATTGTCCAGTGTGTAAAAGCGGACGAGCGGACTGAAAACAGACTTCGGATTGTTGCTGTCCTTCAGCATGGGTTTCAGTTCTTTGTTTTCACGGTCATAATAAGACAGATTCCCTTCCGGGGGGAGAACCCATAACGTGTGTTGCCGGTCTTCAAAGATCACATTCTTATTTTTCCGTTCATATCTGATCACTTCGTCGGCCGGTGTGAACAAATGCTGCATTTCCTCGGTGGATGGATTATAACGGATCACTCCTGTCGTTTGGGGGAATATCCATAGTTCCTTGTAATGGTCTTGATAAACTGACTGTACGACGTTGGAAGGTTGCGTTGATGTGCGTATATCAATCAACTGGAATTCTTTTTCTTTTATCTTATAAATAATCAGTCCGTTATCTGTAGCCAGCAAAAGTGTATTGGAGTCAAACTTCTTGACTTCGTTAATCATCGAAACATGATAAGGAATCTCTATGAATTTGAATTGTCTGGTCTTAAAGTTGTAAGAGGCCAATTTGTCCGATTGGGAAACCAGATAAATAATTCCATCCGCTTCTTTAATATATTGGAACGGGAAATCGCTGTCTACCTGCTTCTTTCCTATGATAGAAATTCCTTTGTTGGTCAGTATCCATTCATCTCCTTCGGAATCTTCGAAAACGGTATATATCTTGTCTCCCTTCAAGTTTTGTTTGAAGGAGCTGTATAGAGTGATTCCTTTCCCCTGTTTGCAAAGTTGGTCATCTATGCGGATGGCGGCACATTCGTTTTGAAAGGTGATCCATGAGATTCCTTTGGAAAGGGTATAAATATGGTCGGCATAATTATTCGTTATCATCGTTTCTGCTACTGAACCTAAAATGTCGATGAACTTCTCTGTCTGATTGTCGAACATATACACCCGTCCGTCATAGGCTTGGCACCAGATATCCCCATATTTCGTTTCCGCTATCTGACTGATCCGGTTGGTATTCAGAATATAGCCGTCTTTGTAAGATGTCTTATAGTTTTTGAATGTATATCCGTCGAATTTATTCAGCCCGTTCCAGGTGCCGAACCATAGGAATCCTTTTTTGTCTTGTATGATCGTCTGTACTATTCCTTGAGACATTCCGTCATTGACGGAATAATGCTTGATCTGATAGGTAGGCTGGGCCACTAATATGCAATAGTTAAAAAGAGAAATAAGAAGGAGCCGGGCGCGTTTCATAATATCGGTGTTTTTTGTTAGAACAAAAATAAATAAAAGGATGGAAAACAAGAAGCCCGGACGCTACATTGAACGGATAATACGAAAGTTTGCCTATTTTTTCCTCCCTTTCGCTGTCTTGTCTGCCTGCTTATGCTAAAAATCCTCTTTATATTCTGTTTTTAGAACATAAAGAGGATAGTTTATTGACGAGAGTCGCATGGGGTATGGTGAGATGAAATCATAATTGGGGAATAATTGCACAAGACTTTCACAAGTATCCTCCCGTCAATGCTTAAAATCACACAAAACTAACTAAATAGTTTCTGCTTTCGCAATAAATATTAATTTATCTTATGCACTTTATGTTTTTTTTAATATATTGAAGATATTTTGGGGCATCTTTCCGTAACTCGCTGTTTTTTCTTATGTTTGCCACACAAATAACAAATGAATTAAATAGATATGTCTTATCAAATACAATATAATGATTTCCCAACCTTTCTGCGAAAACATTTTCCTTACAAAGTGCAGAAAATATCATTAAATGCCGGTTTTACTTGTCCTAATCGGGATGGGACGAAGGGATGGGGCGGTTGTACGTATTGCAATAACCAGACTTTCAACCCGGACTATTGCCGGACGGAAAAGTCGATTGCTACCCAACTGGAGGAGGGGAAATGTTTCTTTGCCCATAAATATCCGGAGATGAAATATCTGGCGTATTTCCAGGCATATACCAATACTTATGCAGAACTGGAAGGACTGAAACGTAAATATGAAGAGGCGTTGCAGGTAGACGGGGTAGTAGGATTGGTGATCGGTACGCGTCCGGATTGTATGCCGGAAGAACTGCTTCAGTATCTGGAAGAACTGAACCGCCATACATTCCTGATGGTGGAATATGGCATTGAGAGTGCCAGTGATGAGACATTGCGGCGTATCAATCGCGGACATACGTATGCGGATACGGTAGAGGCTGTTCAGCGTACCGCCGCCTGTGGCATACTGACGGGCGGGCACGTCATCCTCGGTCTTCCGGGAGAGACACATGATACAATGGTAGAGCAGGCAGGAATCCTTTCCGCGCTTCCTTTGTCCACACTCAAAATTCATCAGTTACAGTTGATTCGTGGTACTCGCATGGCGCATGAATACGAAGAGAATCCGGAAGGTTTTCATCTGTTTACGGAAGTGGACGAATATATTGACCTGGTGATTGACTATGTAGAGTATCTCCGCCCGGATCTGGTATTGGAACGTTTTGTTTCGCAGTCTCCCAAAGAATTGCTGATTGCTCCGGACTGGGGACTGAAGAATTATGAATTTGTAACTCGTTTGCAAAAAAGAATGAAAGAAAGGGGAGCTTATCAAGGTAAGAAGTACAGGGATTCAGAAAAAAGAGTTATTTTTGCGGAAGATAACTTCACCACAGAATAAATCTCTGTCCTCAGAGGATCATAGCTGGTGAGCAGAAATTAATTAAAGTTGAAGAATGGAACAGAAAACAAGAATTAAAGGAAATGTCCACTATGTGGGAGTAAATGACCGTAATAAACACCGTTTTGAGGCGTTATGGCCGTTGCCCTATGGAGTTTCGTATAACTCTTATTTGATTGATGATGAAATGGTGGCGTTGGTGGATACTGTAGATATCTGTTATTTTGAAGTCTACTTGCGCAAGATCAAGCAAGTAATCGGCGAACGTCCTATTAACTATTTGATTATAAATCACATGGAACCGGATCATTCGGGCTCCATCCGATTGATTAAACAACACTATCCGGATATTATTATTGTCGGCAATAAGCAAACCTTCGGTATGATTGAAGGATTCTACGGTGTTACCGGCGAGCAATATCTGGTGAAAGACGGAGACTTCCTTGCATTAGGCAAGCATATGCTTCGTTTCTATATGACTCCGATGGTGCACTGGCCCGAAACGATGATGACATTTGATGAAACGGACGGAATCCTTTTCTCAGGTGACGGATTCGGATGCTTTGGCACTGTAGACGGAGGATTTCTGGATACCCGTATCAATGTAGATAAGTACTGGGGTGAAATGGTGCGTTACTACTCCAATATCGTTGGCAAATACGGTAGTCCGGTACAGAAAGCCCTGCAAAAATTGGGAGGACTGCCTATCACTACCATTTGCTCTACACACGGACCGGTATGGACAGAGAATATTTCCAGGGTGATCGGTATCTATGACCGTCTGAGCCGTTATGATGCGGACGAAGGTGTGGTTATCGTATATGGCAGTATGTATGGAAATACGGAACAGATGGCGGAAGCTATTGCTGCGGAACTCTCAGCACAGGGAATCAGGAATATTGTGATGCACAATGTGACGAAGAGTCATCCTTCTTATATCCTTGCAGATATTTTCCGTTATAAAGGATTGATTGTCGGTTCTCCGACATACAGTAATCAGATATTCCCGGAAGTGGAATCGTTATTGTCTAAGATTCTGGTTCGCGAACTCAAAGGACGTTATTTGGGATACTTCGGTTCCTTCACCTGGGCAGGAGCTGCTGTGAAGCGTATGGCTGAATTTGCGGAAAAGAGTAAGTTCGAGCTGGTAGGCGATCCGGTAGAGATGAAACAGGCGATGCAGGATATTACCTATACCCAGTGTGAGAACCTGGCACGTGCGATGGCGGACCGCTTGAAAAAAGACCGCTAAATAAAGAATGAACAATTATTTACTAACCTATAAAACAATCGACTTATGAGACTTATTATTCAGCCGGACTATCAGTCCGTATCTCAGTGGGCTGCACATTACGTTGCCGCAAAAATAAAAGCTGCCAACCCAACTCCGGAAAAACCTTTTGTATTGGGCTGTCCTACGGGATCTTCACCTCTGGGTATGTATAAAGCTTTGATCGATTTAAATAAGAAAGGAATCGTTTCTTTCCAGAACGTCGTAACATTCAATATGGATGAATATGTAGGCTTGCCGAAAGAACATCCGGAAAGCTATTACTCTTTTATGTGGAATAACTTCTTCAGCCATATCGATATCAAAAAGGAAAATACGAATATCCTGAACGGTAATGCTCCCGACCTGGATGCAGAATGTGCACGCTACGAGGAAAAGATTAAGTCTTATGGTGGCATCGACCTTTTCATGGGTGGCATTGGTCCAGACGGACACATCGCATTCAACGAACCGGGCTCTTCACTGACTTCCCGTACCCGTCAGAAAACGCTGACTACGGATACAATCATTGCGAACTCCCGTTTCTTTGACAACGATATTAACAAAGTTCCGAAGACAGCTCTGACTGTTGGTGTAGGCACTGTGCTTTCTGCCAAAGAAGTGATGATTATCGTAAATGGTCACAATAAGGCCCGCGCATTGTATCATGCAGTAGAAGGTTCTATCACTCAGATGTGGACTATCAGTGCTTTGCAGATGCACGAAAAGGGTATTATCGTTTGTGACGATGCTGCTACGGAAGAGTTGAAAGTAGGTACTTACCGTTACTTCAAGGATATCGAAGCAGGTCATCTGGACCCGGAATCATTGATCAAGTAAGAAATATTCAGGCACGGATTTCACGGATTAACACGTTTTTTAGATATGTAATCTTTTAAAACCGTGAAATCCGTGTAGTCCGTGCCTGATTTATATATTCTCTAAGTTAATAGTCTTCGGGATTAAATCCCTTCCAGCCAGCCTTTTCCCTGACGGACAATTTCCGGTTCATCTTCTGTGCACTTCACTACTGTAGAAGGTTCTATGCCTCCTATTCCTCCGTCGATTACCAGATCCACGATATCACCGAACTTTTCGTCAATCAGTTCGGGATCGGTCATATATTCCAGATCTTCATGCTCATCGTATGGCAGTGTGGTGGTCATAATAGGAGCATCCAGTAAGCGGGCGATTTCACGGATGATATTGTTGTCCGGCATACGGATACCCACCTCTTTTCGGTTACGGAAGATTTTGGGCAGCCGGTTGGTGCCATTCAGGATAAACGTGAACGGGCCGGGGAGATTATGCTTCATGAGCTTGAACTCATTATTACCCACTTTGGCATACTCGCTGATACTGCTTAGATCGTAGCAGATGATAGACAGGTTGTTTTTGCGCGGATCAATATCTTTGATCCGGCAAATCCGTTCAATAGCACGTTCTTTCAGCCCGTGGCATCCGATGGCGTACATCGTATCCGTAGGATAGATGATCAGTCCGCCGTCGTTCAGGATGTCGGTTACCCGTTGCAAGTCCTGCGGGTTATTGTTTTTATCGTACAGTTTCAGAAGCATACTCTCTTCTCCTTTTCTTATTTAAGTTTCTTCTTTAAGAAATCAAGTGCTTTCTCTGTAGCTTTTTCCGTCACTTTCTGTTTGATGGAATCTTTGTTGGCAGTCGTGGCAGAATCCAGTCCGAGCTTTTCTCCCAGTTTGCTGATTGCTTCGTCGGCTACGGATTCAAGTGCCTGATTGGCCATACTCTTTGTATCGACACTGACTTTCGGGGAAGTGAATGAACCTCCGATCTTCAGATCGAGCGTCATTAGCTTGGAAATGCCGGTGGATGCCGGAAGCTTGATCTTGCCGGAGTAGTCGATGGTCTGGTCAAGTCCTGTGCTACCGGAGAGATTCAGATTATAGTCACCCATTTTGATATCAAACGGTTTGGTTTCCACCCGTCCGTCTTTGATGGTGAAATCCAGTGTCATATCTTTCACTTTCATTTCTTTCAGACTCGGCTGGCTGATGGCGTCGGCTATCTGGTCGATTGCTTTCACACCACTCAGACTGAGGTCGCGGGTAGACAAGCTGCCGTCTCCTTGCATCGTTTCCAGTACCGGGCTCATGGCTGCGTCCAGGTCGGTCAGCACATTGATGCTGCCGGAGAAGTTTCCTTTCAGATTCTCAAAGATAGGAGCCAGTTGCTGAACCATATCCAGTTCTTTGTATGCCTGTGAGAAGCTGATATCCGACAGTTTGAATCCGGCTTTCATTTCCGGTTTCTTCGCATTGGCGGTAGAGTAATATCCATTCATCACCACGTTGCCGCCCATAGTACCCATAGAAAGATTCTTCATATCTACCTTTCCGTCTTTGACAACAAGTTTACCGTTCATGTTGTTGAATGTCATCTTGTCAAACAGCACCTGTTTCAGATTGGCGTCCATCTGGAAGTCGATATTGCGCGGAACTTCTATCACGCCGGCAATTGCCGTGGAGTCTGTGGCAGCTGCTTCGGTAGTTGCCACGCTGTCTGCGGATGCTGTCATGAAATCATTCAGATTGAAATAATTGGAATGAATGTTCAGCGTTCCTTTCAGTGTAGTACCTTTCAGAGCGTAGCCGATATAGTTCTCGAAACGGCTGTCGGCAGTAATATCGTTCTTACCGATATTGACCGTCGTTTCGCTCAGTTGCAGATATTTCGGGGTGAAGGTGAAGAGTGATTTCTTGATGTCTACATCCGGCATATCCTGCATTTTCAGTTTCATATTGGTCAGACCGATGGTTCCGGAGGCTTTCATGTTGTCGTACTGTTCTTTCTCTATATAAGAAAGGCGTCCTGACATTTGCATATCGGCGTTGATGGTTCCGTTCAGTTCCATATCTCCCAAAGGATATACCTGTTTGATCATACCCAGGTCGAGCGTACCTTTTGCCTCAGCTTTGAAATCGGGGTCGCTGACCGGTGTTTTCACGTCCGCAGTCAGACTGAAAGGATTTCCTGCCAGACGGAAGCTAAACGGGTTGATTTGGATGGTGGTCAGGTCTATATTTCCTCCCGGATTCCGGACGTTGGCATTAATGTTGATTTGATCGACTCCTGCGGGCAATGCCGGATAGCGGAACATAGCGTTCTTGACTTGCATATCGATGTTGAATGCGGGGACAGTATCTCCTTGCAGCGTACCTTTGGCTGATGCGGCAAGAGTAGCGGTTCCGTCTGTTTTCAGACTGGAGAATTCCGTTGCGTAAATGGCAGGAATCAAAGAAAGTATTTCCTTGAAGCCTACATCATTGGTGTTGAGTTTGAGATCCATGTCGATAGCGGGATCTTTCAGTTCCACCCAACCGTCGATACCTGCCTGAATGGCGTTGAGGCGAATGGTATTGTCTTTCAGTGTATACTTGTTGTTGGCAAGATCGGCGTCTACGTCCATATTGGCGGAGATGTTGGCGTTTGCAAGGAAAGGAATGCCATTCATCTTGTAAGTCAGTGATTTGGTTTCCGCTTCCAGTTTCAGCGTAGTGCGGTCACTGCCCAGGTCACCGGCACAAAGGGCGTTGAAATCACGGATGTCGGCATACATTTTACCTTGCTGGTCGTCATAAATCAAATTCATGTTCTTGATGACGAAACGTTGCAGCTTGACTTTGAAAGGAGATGACTCTTCTTCCGTGGCAGGCGTTTCCTGCGTGTCTGTCGTGTCGGGCTTCATGATATCCCAGTTGACATGACCGTCCGGCAGGACGATGGCGTGCAGGCGGGTATCTTCTATGAATACTTTGGAAATGTCATAACCGCTGTCTCCGAAAAGGGAGAACAGATTGATGGTGGCAGTCACCTCTCCGGCTTGTACAAGGGTATCGTTTGCGAATTCTCCCGCGCCTTTCAGCCAGAAATCTTCGAGAGTAACAGAAGCCTGCGGAAAGTTGCGGAACAGGCTAATGTTGAGTTTCTTGAAATCAAATTGTGCATTGAGCATCTTGTTGCCTTCTGTTTTTACAATACCTGCTATCTTACCTTGGAAGGCGAAAGGAAGGAGGAGCATCAGAATGATTATTACCCCTACAACGATAGCTGCGATTTTCAAACCTTTTTTCATTTGCTTTTCTTTTAAGAGTTTGACGTACATACGAAGGCAAAGTTAATAAAAAGTTTTTGATGTAAGATGATATTCAATAACTTTCACAATCAGAAGACTTCTGATACACTACCAACTTATTTATGATTTTTTCTTTCTGAGTTCTTCGGCAATTCTCCATTGTATGGCGGCTTCCACTTCTTTCCCCACTCTTAACAGGGCATCTCCGAAGAGCTCGTGTGCGCCGGCATGCTCGGGTTTCAGACTTGTAGCCTTGTCCAGGTCTGCAATTGCCCCTTCTGTATTATCGATTTTCAGACGCAGTTTTCCACGGTTGTACACAGCTTTAAAGTTTGCAGGATGAAGGCTGACAGCGGTATTGAAGCAGTTTTCCGCATCAAAATACTCTTTGCTGTTGAACAAGGTGATTCCTTTTCGTATCCAGGCGTCTATATAATTAGGGTCGAGGCTGAGCGCTTTGTCATAATTGGCAATGGCGGCACGGGCGTCGTGGGCTTGGGTGATACATTCATTTCCCATTAACAGATATTCATGGGCATATTGCCGCAGACGTTCCTGCTGTTCCCGCATTTGCTCTTTGAGCTTTTTGTTCTGCTCCTGCAAGGTATTGATAATCCCCAGTTTCCGGCGGATTAATCGGCGAGGAACAGGTTTCTCTATATCATAACGGGAGTGAATGGCACGGAAAAATTGTTCCAGACATTCCTCCATATCCCCTTTGTCGAAAGCACGTGCGGCAGCGGCATACTGAACATCGGCCTGCGCCTGTTTCAGAGCCTTGTCGATGGCTTGCCGGTCGTTGAACCGTCCGGCAAAGTTTACGATTTCGGGACGCACAAAGATATCCGCCCGGTTGATCGGTTTTTTGAGCTGGATGCCATCCAGTGAGGTACAACGGCTGAGTGCTACATACGCCTGTCCGCCGGCAAATACACCTCCCGTGAAGTCAATCACTACTCTGCTGAAAGTCAGCCCCTGACTCTTGTGGACGGTAATGGCCCAGGCCAGCCGGATGGGATATTGGGTGAAGCTGCCTAGTACTTCCTCTTCAATCTCTTTCGTCTTTTCGTTGTAGCGATAGCGGATGTTACGCCATGATTCCCGTTTTACATCGCATTCCTTGCCGTCATCGGTGATGACGTATATCGTTTCTTCTTCTTCGTCGATACCGGCAATCACTCCGATGGTACCGTTTACCCACCGGCGGTCGAAATCATTCTTGATAAAGATGATTTGAGCACCCGGTTTCAGAACGAGTTCCTGTGAGGTCGGCAGACTGCTTTCGGGGAAATCCCCTTCAATGCTTCCTTCAAAGGTGATCGGTTCTCCTGCCAGCTCGGCCAGTTTCTTCTCATTGATCGAGTCAACCGTATCCCTTCGGGTGGCGAGCGTGATGTACATATCGGCTTCCGATTCTTCGATATGGCTTCCGTATCGGGTGTTCAGCAGTTGCAGGTCGGCTGCTCCGGCGGTGTTGGTACGGATATGGTCGAGAACGCTGACAAAGACGGAATCAGTCTGCCGGTATACTTTCTGGAGTTCGATGGATACCAGATCGATCTGGCTGAATACTCTTGCCGAAAAGAAGTATGGAGTAGGATAGGCACGGTTCAGAATCTCCCGCTCGTCATTCTTCACGACAGGTTCCAGCTGGAAAACATCGCCTACCAATAACAACTGTTTGCCGCCGAAAGGTTCCCGTAAGTTATGCGAATATACACGTAAGATGCGGTCGATGGCATCAATGAGGTCCGCCCGTACCATAGAGATTTCGTCTATGATGACCAGTTCAATCTGTTCCAGTAATTTCCGGTGCGGTTTGGTGTACTTGAAGAACTCGTGAATGCGTCCTCTCTGGAGACTTAAATTCGGATCGTCCGGCAGTAACGGATAGAAGGGGAGTTTGAAGAAACTGTGCATCGTACTTCCTCCGGCGTTGATGGCTGCGATGCCGGTAGGTGCGAGAACGACATGTTTCTTCTTGGTATGTTCGCAGACATAACGTAGGAATGTAGATTTACCTGTACCCGCTTTTCCGGTCAGAAAAACCGACTGGCGGGTATACTGAATAAGATTCAGGGCGTCCTGAAAAGCTGCGTTATTAGTGTCTACGCTCATAAAGTTAGTGACGGATAAGCAGATGTGCTGACCGGATAAATGAATTAGATAATCCCGAAATGTTTCATAGCCTTGCTGATGCCGTCCTCATCAATGGGGGCTGTCACATAGTCGGCTGCGGCTTTTACATCCTCTTTGGCCTGCCCCATAGCGACTCCGATAGCTGCGTGGCGGAGCATGCTGATATCGTTTCCTCCGTCGCCGAAGTACATCGTTTCTTCCAACTTGATACCAAAGTGCCGGATGATTTCATCGATGCCTTTCTGTTTGGTATCGCCTTTGGCTGTGACATCCGCAAAAGCCGGATACCAGCGGCCTATTTCGCAAGTCGGGATGGATGGAAGCACTTCTTTTTCTTCTTCCTCCGTGATGAAGGGAGTCATCTGGATCACTTCCTTATTGCTTGCTTCTTCAAAGGAAACTGTCGGGATGACATTTACATGCAGGAAGTCATAAAAGATCTTCTTCACCATCTCATTCGGTTGGCAAACAGAGATATTATGCTCCTCCACGAAGATGCAGGGGACTCCTTTCTTTTCGCAGAAAGCGGCCATTGCTTTTACTTCTTCCTGTGGGATGGCACTTTTATAAATTACTTCTTCTCCGACAAAACAATAGGCTCCGTTCATGGTTATATATCCATCGATCAGGTTCCGGTCCTGCAATTCGGAAAGATTGTTGATAATGGCTTTCGGGCGTCCGGTAGCGATAAATATTTTAAGCCCTTTTGCATGGGCGGCTTCCAATGCCTCAATGGTAGAAGACGGGATACGGTGTGTTTCGAAACTAACCAGCGTTCCGTCTATATCAAAAAATAAAGCTTTCGTCATAAATTCCTTTTTGAATTGAGTACAAATGTACTACTTTTGTCTCACATAACATAAAAACCTCATGCAGTATGAACTATAATTTTGATGAAATAATAAACCGTAACGGTACGGACTCCGTAAAATGGGATGCCGTAGAACGCCGTTGGGGGCGTAATGACTTGATTCCGATGTGGGTGGCTGATATGGATTTCCGCACAGCTCCTTTTGTAATCGACGCCTTGAAGAAACGTCTGGAACACGAAGTGCTGGGCTATACATTTGCCTGCAAAGAATGGGCCGAATCCATTATCAACTGGCTGAAAGAACGGCATGGCTGGGAGATTCGTGAGGATATGCTGACGTTTACTCCCGGCATTGTCCGCGGACTGGCATTTGCCATCCATTGTTTCACGGAGAAAGGAGACAAGGTGATGGTCATGCCTCCTGTCTACCATCCTTTCTTTCTCGTGACGCAGAAGAACGAACGTGAAGTGGTGTACAGTCCGCTGGTATTGAAAGACGGACAATATCATATTGATTTCGACCGTTTCCGCAAAGATGTGCAGGGATGCAAGCTGCTTATCCTGAGCAATCCTCATAATCCGGGCGGACGTGTATGGACCAAAGAAGAACTGTCGCAGATTGCCGACATCTGCTATGAGAACGGTACATTAGTAATCTCTGACGAGATTCATGCCGACTTGACCCTGCCTCCTTACAAACATCCCACCTTTGCTTTGATTTCGGAGAAAGCACGGATGAACTCCCTTGTCTTTATGTCTCCGAGCAAAGCGTTTAATATGCCCGGACTGGCAAGTTCGTATGCAATTATTGAGAATGACGAACTTCGTCATCAGTTTCAGGTATATATGGAAGCGAGCGAGTTCTCCGAAGGACACTTATTCGCTTATCTCAGCGTAGCGGCAGCCTACAGTCATGGTACTGAATGGCTGGATCAGGTCATTGCCTATATCAAAGGAAATATTGACTTCACGGAAAGTTATCTGAAAGAGCGGATTCCTGCCATCAGAATGATTCGTCCGCAAGCATCCTACCTTATCTTTTTGGATTGTCGTGAGCTGGGATTAAGTCAGGAGGAACTGAATCGCCTGTTTGTAGAAGATGCCCACTTGGCTTTGAATGAAGGAACGACGTTCGGCAAAGAAGGTGAAGGGTTTATGCGGTTGAATGTAGCCTGTCCGCGTGCTACGCTGGAGAAGGCTTTGAGGCAATTGGAACAAGCTGTCAACAATAGGTAGAAGTTTTGTCGAATGCTTTACACAAATCCGGTAACATAATACCTGTTTTTTATTCCTCACAAAGATATACAGACACTCACTACCAGACAACGGAAAAGGGCGATAATATATTTGATAACCATTTTAATTTAGGCAACTATACCTTAATTACACCAAAATGAGAAAGATTTCCAAATAATATTTGGATTTTATGTAAATAACTACTATATTTGTATATATAAAAAGAGTTCTTATGTTTAATAGTAGATTCACATCCCTGTCAGATTTGCGGAAGGCTTTCCCTACAGAGCAATCCTGCATAGAGTATTTGGAAGAAAGACGGTGGCGTGGAAACGTAGTTTCCCCATTCGACAAAACTTCCAAAGTCTACAAGTGCAAAGATAATAAATATCGTTGTAAAAACACAGGAAAATACTTCGATGTTAAAACAAAAACTATTTTTCAAGGAACAAGGATTTCTTTGATTAGTTGGTTTGAAGCAATATGGACGATTTTATCCTACAAAAAAGGCATTTCTTCCGTTCAGCTAGGAGAAAACATCAAAGTGTCACAAAAGACAGCATGGTTTATGATGCACCGGATTCGGAAAGCGTTAGGAATAGACAATGATGTTGGAAGTGAAGATGAGGGTGGAGGTGGTAAATTAAGCGGAACTGTAGAGATTGATGAGACTTTTATCGGAGGAAAGAACAAGAATAGACACTTCAATAAGAAAGTACCTAAGTGTCAAGGAAGGTCATACAAAGATAAAACGCCAATATTTGGATTAATACAGCAAGGCGGAAAGGTGATAGCGAAGGTCGTTCCTAATACACAGGTTAAAAGTCTTTCGCCATTGATCCTAAGATATGTCAAGATAGGAAGTGATCTTTATACTGATGAATGGAATTATGGAAAGAAAGCTGATACGTTATATAATCATCAAAACGTAAACCATAAGAAAGGATTCTACGGAAAAGGGACATTCACTACTAATCATATAGAAAACTTTTGGTCGGTAGTAAAACGAGGTGTTATCGGTGTATATCACTATTGGTCTAGGAGGCACATGCAGAAATACATAGATGAATTTGTATATAGGGCAAACAATCGAGAACTTACTAATCGAGAAAAGTTTGACCGACTTTTAGAGAACTTAGAGTATAGATTAACGTATAAAGAATTGGTATATGGCTGATAAAGAACCAAACTTTCAGATGACATTTGCCTTTATTGATAGGCAAATCGACAATAATATCATTCAACAAAGATTATTGGATGGATATGTTAATGCAACTGCAATATGTGAAGCGGCAGGGAAAAAGATTAATGACTACTATAGATTAAAATCTACAGGAGAATATATGGATGCTCTATCTTCCGAGACGGGAATTCCCGTCTCGGCTCTAAATCAAGTAGTTAGAGGCGGAGTTCCTGAATTGCAAGGCACATGGGTTCATCCTTATGTAGCTACACATTTAGCGCAATGGGCAGACGCAAAAGTTGCTGTTAAGGTAAATATTTGGATAACAGAATGGATGAACGGTAATATTAAAGCACAAGGTACTATGCCGTATCACCTTAAGAGATACTTACTAAATAGAGGTAAAATACCTGTTGGATATTTCTCTGTATTCAATGAGATTATATATTCATTGATTGCACCTTTGGAGGATATTGGATATACTTTACCTGATAATCTTGTTCCTGATATATCAGAAGCTAAAATATTCTGTAATTGGCTTAGAAAAGAAAAAGGAGTAGAACCTAAAGATTTTCCAACATACACCCATGAATATGGAGATGGAAGAAATATCCCCGGCGTAAAGCTATATCCTAATGAATACCTTGCTGATTTTAGAGCACATTTCAATGATGTATGGCTACTACAAAGGGCACAGAAATATTTTGCAAAGAAAGATATAACAGCACTACCCTATTTGCAGAAAATGATATTGCAGTTGCCTAAAGCGGAACAAGAACAGATAAAAATGTTACCTGACAAATCAAAAGAAGAACCTCCGAACGATGAATTTGACAAAAGTATAGATAAGATACTGGGATTTGAAGAGGATTGAAATAAAATGACCGGAGTTTATCGCTCCGGTCGTTTAATCAGTTGCTAAATAACATTTTGCATTACAATTATTTCTTAGTCAATCCTTGAAATATTGTTACCGCGCCCCAAACACATAAACAGATTATCAATGGTAGTGATTGCATAAAATTCCTCCTTTCTTTATTACTTTTTCATGAAAGTTCTTTTAAATCCAGATTGATAAGTCATTTCAAGGACATTACCATTAACTGTAGCCGATTTAAAAGGGCTTGTAGAAGTTTGATTTGAAAATTGAATGACATCATCTGAATATGTGTATGCTCCACTGTCTACTCCTGTAGACATTACATTTCCATTCAAATCAGCCATGTATTCTTGAAACTTAGTATCAGAAATAAACTCAATAACTAATATTTCATCATTACCAAAATTAGCTACCCATTTGGTACCATTAAGAGGATTACTATTTTCATCGTCATCACTTGAACACGCAGAGAACGTTAAAAACATAGCTGTAAGTAACAGCGTCATACTTAAAAACTTTTTCATAAACTTGAAATTTTATGGTTAATACTAAAAATAAAGGGTCGCCAATTTCAGCGATAACCACGCATTACAAGTATACAAGAAAGCGCAGACTATCACCCATACGCCTTCTTGGCTCACCACAAGCCACAATACATTATGGGGAAGTCTACGCCTATAAGGTTTCAACTCACCCAATATGTATTGGTTCATTTATAGCTCGTTTTATTTCCGAGGTGGTGATTCAGAAGGCGATTGAGCTATTTTATATGTCGTTACTACGATTGGAAAAGTCCAATCTTATTCGTATATTTGGTGCAAATATAACAAATAGTTTAAAGTTTATAATCATAAACGTCAATTTTTTAAATATTAATGTAAACAAGGTATAGATGCCTTAATTTATAACGATTATGCGAATATTTTTCCTGATATTCCTGCTTGCCTATGTAGGTGGTAATGTTTATATCTTTATCCGTACATTACAGATGCTTTCCGGCTTCTCGCTGGCTATGAAGATTCTGTTGTCTGTCGTCTATTGGCTGGTAGCTTTCTCGTTGGTGATAGCTATGCTGACCCGTCATATAGATATGCCTGTCATCCTGTCGAAATCCATGTTTCACATCGGTTCGGTATGGCTGGTGTTTACACTGTACATGATTTTTGCTTTGTTGATAGCGGATGTGACGAAGATATTTGTGCCGTCACTGAATCACGGTTTCTATTATGCGTTGGGAGCGACTTGCTGTCTGCTTCTGTACGGTTATTATAATTACCGTCATCCGCAGGTCAATAAGATTGATGTCTTCCTTGATAAGCCGATAGAAGGTCACGGAATCAATATCGTAGCCGTGAGTGACGTCCATTTAGGGTATGGTACGGGAAAAGCTATGCTGAAAGAATATGTAGATATGATAAATGCGCAGCATCCCGACCTTATACTTATCGGTGGAGATTTGATAGACAATAGTCTTACCCCATTATATAAGGAGAATATGGCGGAAGAACTGGCACGGCTGAAAGCTCCCTTGGGCATTTATATGGTTCCGGGAAATCATGAATACATCAGCGGTATTGATGAAAGCGTCCGCTTCTTGAAAGATACTCCCATACAACTATTGCGTGATTCCGTAGTAACATTGCCTAACGGTGTGCAGATCATCGGACGTGACGACCGTTCCAACCGTTCCCGTCATTCCCTGCCTACCTTATTAAAGCAAGCGGATCGTAGTAAACCTATCATTCTTTTAGATCATCAACCCTACAACCTGGCCAAAACCGATTCTTTGGGAATAGACCTGCAATTCAGCGGACATACGCATCATGGACAGATATGGCCTATGAGTCTGATTACAGACAGAATATATGAACAGAGTCACGGCTATCGCAAATGGAGTCAATCACATATCTATGTTTCCAGCGGATTATCTCTTTGGGGGCCTCCTTTCAGAATAGGAACAAACAGCGATATGGCGGTATTTCATCTGAATCAGATGGCGAAATAGTACTCACTAAAGTTTCAATATCAGAAAATATAACTATATTTGTAGCGTATCTCCGCAATGGAGCTACGCTTTTTTATTTTGGAGATAGCGTTTTTATTATCTGCTCTCATAAATCTGGTAAATTTAGTATTCGCAGATAATAAGTAACCGGTCTCCACGTCTTTGTTGTATATAAGTTTGTTATATACCTCATGGGCGTGGGACTATTGCTTATTATTCGAATACGGGCTTACCAGAGCCTTTGAGAGGGTAATGTAGTAATAGTTTCCGCGCCCTTCTTTTTTGTGGCATGCGGGAACACACACAAATAAAAGAACAGAAAATTATGGATGATTCTACTTGTTGCGGTACCTGCCTGATGAAGTCTGATTTACAGAACTCCACCGACAAATTTGCCTTTCTTAAAGACAACTGGCCTAGCTTTGGACAAATTGAAAGTATTGATAAACTGTCAAAACAGGAACTTAACTGTACACTCTGTTTCCTTAATGTTCTCATTGATGAGTTCGTGAATGAAAAGTCTGCTTGTCCAAATCGTGTTATCACCCGTTTGGTGTTGATACGAATATATGTTCAGAATAGTATGGAACTCATGGAATTAAAAGAATTACAATCAGAACAAGAGAAGTCGGATGGGGGGAAATAGGTTAATTCAGCTAGTTTTTTCTCCCAATGAAAAAGTCATCTGTTTTGCTCTCATGCTCTAACTATTCATCTGTATCCCTTTATTCATCGCAGTTTCGGCTATGGTAGCAAGAGTGGTGGCAAGTATGAGAGCAAACGGTTGCTCTCATACCGTTACATTGTATTTTGAATCATTTTTTTAATGTTATCTTCTGATTTTTAGGATATTAATGGCTGATAACTCATACTTTGTTGACTGAAAAAGCTTTATCACTACCTGAAAGAACAGGTGAACGGAGACAACCGATACGGTTGAGTTAATCCAATCATATGGTCGATCTAATTTGATTAACAGGTGTTTCAGAAAGTTTCCTATGCTTGAAACTAGAGTTTCAAGCATAGGGAACTTTAGTTTCAAACTGATGAAACTTTAGTTCCAAGCCTCAGAAACTTTGGTTCCAAGCCTCAGAAACTTTGGTTCCAAGTCTCAGAAACTTTGGTTCCAAGCCTTAGAAGGATTATCATCTGTTTTGTACACTCTTTTATCATAACACCTATATGTTTATTACTTTGTAATTTTGACGATGCGGAATGGAAATGACTGCAATGATTGTACTTAAATTAATTTAATATCTGCCATTTAGAAAAAGTTTGCTAACTTTGAGCTTCAAACATATCATAAATACAATGAATAAAATAGCATTCATTCTCATCATGACCGGTATGTTCTTTATAAAAGGATATGCCCAGCGGACAGAAGTACTGACACTAGGCGTCTTTCACTTTGACTTTCCGAATCTCGATATGCAACAAATATCCGAAGAAGATCAGATTAATGTCTTGTCGCCTGTTTATCAGAAGGAAATAGAGTTAATAGCGAGTAAACTGGCGAACTTTAAGCCGGATGCAATCGTCATTGAACACCCGCTGGGCGGACAGCAAAAGGTTGATTCTCTATTTAAAGCATACCTTGCCGGAAATCATAAACTGTCAAAGAGTGAAGTGCAGCAACTTGGTTTCAGGATTGCAAAGATGTGCAAAGCAAAGATTTACTGTGCAGATGCACGGGGGACACAAACAGCCCGTATCGAAGAACTGCTGGAAGACGATAGCACGAAACAATATCAGGATTTTGAAGAGAGTTTTGTAAATTCTCCCGACTCATCTTTATATTCCAAAGACCAGTTAATATTCAAGCAAAAAGGAATACTTCCCCAGCTGATACATCTGAATGATCCCCGACAAATCAAGAAAGACCTGGGCAATTATCTTATCGGACACTTCAAATACGAATCCGATAAGGGAGATTATACAGGAGCCGATTTCGAATCAGGAAGATGGTTCAACCGTAATCTGAGGATATTCAGGAATATACAACGTACCCCAAAATCCGCCAAACGGATACTTGTGATCTTTGGTGCGGCACACATGAATCTGCTGAACTATCTGTTTGAATGTTCACCCGAATATAAATTGCTGAATGTGAATGACTATCTGAAAACAAATTCGTAATAACGGAGGTTTACCGTATAGGTATATGCATCCGGGGTGGTCCGATTGTCGGACCGGATGGACCGCCTATGCCTCTGTTTTTATCAAAAACGGCATTGCGGAGAATCTCATATATAATACCGCCCACATCCAAACCCAGAGTGAACTTATCGAAATGGTAGTAAGGAATCATAACGGGAACCGTTTCCCAACGTCCGCTCATCGCATCATAGTATCGCTGTACTCCCATTTCCATCCCAAAGCGGTCGGACATATCGACGGACATCGTAGCTCCGTAGCTATGGGTGCTCATTCCGTAAGAGTTTCCGATGTCGTATGATCCGAAGACTTTCAAGGTGACACGGTCGGAAGGATGGTAAAGGAAGGCGCCCGAAGTGCTGAAAGCCTGTCCGGTGATGTGGGACATGTTGACCTTCAGCGCATTGGCACGGACTTGTAACTCGAATTGCTCATTGAAAATATGCTGATAACCTAGTGAAGCACTGTTGAAACGCCCGATGCCTGCCATACTTGTCTGACTTCCGGAACCGAACAGTGCTCCACGATCGAATTGATGCAATACCCCGCCCGTACTGTAATCACCTCGGAAGAGTAGGGAAGGATTGGTCTGATAAGGTAGGGAAATATCCCTTTTGAGTGAAAAGCGGGGTATATGCTCCAACTGTCCGGGTGAATATAAAGAATATGTAGTGCTCTTTTCTGGAAACAAGTTAATGTTGGCCTGTTTTAGTACGTCGTCCGGCGTTATGGATGCACCGTTACGAAGTATGTGCGTACTGTCGTTGTTTTCTTGCGCAGAGAGTGATTGCGGAACCAAATACAGCAAAAGAAAGATTCCCAAACGAATTGGAAGCCGTGATATGCTAACTTTTTGTCTCATACGCATTTGCCCTCCTTAGTTTTTATGATAGGTTATGTACAAAAATAATGAAATCCCATTTGAAAAGCAAATAATGTGTAATGTTTCCTTCCATCCGCAGGCTTTTTTAACTCAAATAAGAGCGGATAAGATTTTTTCTGAATAAATTCCCTTTTTTCCCTTAAATTTTTCTCTCTCTCAGGCAATATACGTTGTATATTTGTTATTATAGATAAAGAGTATCAACTATTTAATTTGGAAGGAATATGAAGAAAAAACTTACGGGTGTTGCATTGGTGTTAGCTGCCGTCTCTTTGATGGGCATACAGCCGGCGGAAGCATGTACGCGTGCCGTATATCTGGGGCCGGACCGAATGGTGGTCACTGGTCGCACGATGGACTGGAAAGAAGACATTATGTCAAATATCTATGTGTTTCCACGTGGAATGCAGCGTGCGGGACACAATAAAGAAAAAACAGTAAACTGGACTTCCAAATATGGAAGCGTAATCGCAACAGGCTATGATATAGGTACTTGTGACGGAATGAATGAAAAAGGACTGGTGGCAAGCTTGCTCTTCTTGCCGGAATCTGTTTATTCACTTCCCGGAGATACCCGTCCGGCAATGGGAATCAGTATCTGGACTCAATATGTGCTTGACAATTTTGCAACGGTGCGTGAGGCGGTAGATGAAATGAAAAAAGAGACTTTCCGTATTGACGCTCCCCGTATGCCGAACGGGGGACCGGAATCTACTTTGCACATGGCTATTACCGATGAAACAGGCAACACGGCAGTGATCGAATATCTGGATGGCAAACTGAGTATCCATGAGGGGAAAGAATATCAGGTGATGACCAATTCTCCGCGTTATGAATTGCAGTTGGCTGTCAATGATTACTGGAAAGAAGTGGGTGGATTGCAGATGTTGCCGGGAACGAACCGTTCGAGCGACCGTTTTGTGCGTGCCTCTTTCTACATTCACGCCATTCCGCAGACTGCCGATGCAAAGATAGCTGTCCCCAGTGTGCTGAGTGTGATGCGCAATGTCTCCGTTCCGTTTGGTATCAATACACCGGAGAAGCCTCACATTTCTTCTACTCGCTGGCGTTCCGTTTCCGATCAGAAGAATAAAGTGTATTACTTTGAGTCTACTTTAACTCCGAACCTGTTTTGGCTGGATTTGAAGAAGATTGATTTTAGTCCGAAGGCTGGGGTGAAGAAACTGTCCTTGACCAAAGGAGAAATTTACGCAGGAGATGCCGTGAAGGATTTGAAGGATAGTCAATCATTTACTTTCCTTTTCGAAACTCCGGTGATGTAGTCGATAGTTAGTTATGTGGTAAGAGGTCTTTTTTTGAATAAAAAGGAACGGTAGGCAAAGGATTTATCCGCTTGTCTACCGTTCTCCTTTTATCTTCGTGTCCTGCGTGCGGCTATAGGCAGCCTTTATCTTTTCGCATATTCCTGATGGAACTCAATCACTGCCTCTATTCCTTTCCGGAATATGTCCAGCGAGAAGTTTTCGTTGGGTGAATGGATCGCATCCGATTCAAGTCCGAAGCCCATCAATACGGTTTTGGTTCCTAATACCTGTTCGAATGTCGAAATGATAGGAATACTTCCGCCACGACGTACTGCCAGCGGTTTTTTGCCGAAAGCTATCTCAAAACCTTTTTCCGCAGCCTGATAGGCAGGAAGGGAAATCGGGCAGACATATCCCTGTCCTCCGTGCATTGGGGTTACTTTTACCTGTACGGTGTCGGGAGCCATTTGTAAGATATAATCTGCAAACATCTGCGATATCTTGTGATGATCCTGATGCGCAACCAGTCGGCAGGAAACTTTCGCATAGGCTTTCGAGGGAAGGACTGTCTTGGAGCCTTCACCTGTATATCCTCCCCAAATGCCGCATACATCGAAAGACGGGCGGCAACTGTTGCGTTCCAGTGTGCTGTATCCCTTTTCTCCGAAGAGTTCTTTCACTCCGATGGCTTCTTTGTATTTCTTCTCATCGAACGGAATATGGGCGATCATTTCCCGTTCTGCTTGTGGCACTTCTTCTACGTCATCGTAGAATCCGGGGACGGTGATTCTTCCGTCTTTATCTGTTACTTTGCTGATTATTTCGCAAAGTACATTGATCGGATTAGCTACCGCACCTCCGAAGTGTCCCGAATGCAGGTCACGGTTCGGTCCGGTCACTTCTATTTCCCAGTAAGCCAGTCCGCGCAGACCGGTGGTGAGGGATGGAAGTTCGGCACCCAGCATGCTGGTATCCGAAACCAGGATAACGTCTGCTTTCAACAGCTCTTTATGCTCTTCGCAGAAGGCTTCCAGGCTGGGAGAGCCGATTTCCTCTTCTCCTTCGAAGATAAACTTGACGTTATTTTTCAGCAGTTCGTTCTTGACGAGATATTCGAAGGCTTTGACCTGGATAAAGGATTGTCCTTTGTCATCATCCGCTCCGCGTGCCCAGATGTATCCGTCCCGTACTTCGGGTTCGAAGGGCTGGCTTTTCCATAGTTCCAGCGGTTCGGCAGGCATTACGTCGTAGTGGGCGTAGATCAATACTGTTTTGGCATTCGGGTCAACGATCTTTTGTGCGAAAACAATCGGGTTACCCTTGGAAGGCATCACCAATGCTTCATCCACTCCGGCTTCGAGCAGTAGTTGTGCCCAGCGTTGGGCGCAAGCCAGCATATCGTCGTGATGTTCCGGCAGGGCGCTGATACTGGGAATACGGATGAGGCTGAACAGGTCCTCCATAATCTTCGGTTCGTTCGCTGCGATATATTTTTGAATTTCGTTCATAATGAATAGTTTACTGGCGGTTATTTAGCTTATGTGCCAATAGCCTGACAGATTTTTAGTGCAGGTATTGGCACATGGGTAGATTGACATATTGATACTTATTAAAGCTGCGTTGTCTTATCCAACAGATAATAATCAAGGATGGTCATGGCAGCCATTGCTTCTACGATAGGTACGGCACGTGGCAGTACACAGGCGTCATGACGTCCGCGGGCTTTCAGTGTCGTATCTACGCCGTCGATGTTCACCGTTTCCTGCTCCATCAGCAGGGTAGCAATCGGTTTGAATACTACACGGAAGTAAATATCCTGTCCGTTACTGATTCCTCCCTGAATACCTCCGGAGTGGTTGGTATGCGTTTCAATCCGTCCGTTGTTGTTGAAGAATACGTCGTTCTGCTCGGAGCCTTTCATCTTCAGTCCCTTGAATCCTTCTCCATATTCGAAGGCTTTGGCGGCATTGATACTGAGCATGGCGTTGCCCAAGGCGGCGTGCAGTTTGCCGAACACGGGTTGCCCCAATCCGATAGGACATCCTTTGATGACACAGGTCAGCGTACCTCCGATGGTATCGCCTTCGCCTTTTACCTTATATATAAGGTCTGCCATTTCCTTCGCCTTTTCAGGGTCCGGACAACGTACATCGTTTGTTTCGATCAGGTCGAGATCATAGTCGGAATAAGTGCCTTCCAATTTGATGGCACCGACTTGCGATGTATAAGCTGTGATGCTGATTCCTAACTGGCGAAGGGCTAATTTAGCCAATGCGCCGGCTACTACGCGTGAAATAGTCTCGCGGGCAGAAGAACGTCCGCCACCGCGATGATCACGGATGCCGTACTTCACTTTGTAGGTGTAATCCGCATGTGAAGGGCGGTATACCTCTTTCAGGTTATTGTAGTCATTGGAATGTTGATTCTCGTTCCAAACGATAAATCCGATAGGACATCCGGTTGATTTGCCTTCGAAGATGCCTGAAAGAAACTCCACTTTATCCGCTTCCTTGCGTGGTGTGGTGAGGATGGATTGTCCCGGACGGCGTCGATTTAGTTCTTGTTGTACAAATTCTTCGTCGATTGTGATTCCGGAAGGAAATCCGTCAATTACTCCCCCAACTCCTTTTCCATGAGACTCGCCGAAGCTGGTGAGCCGAAAGATGTTGCCAAATGAATTAAACATAGTTGTGGCTTTTTTAAAATTACTCTATGCAAATATAACAAAGTTTTTGATAAGAAGGTTGTGAATTCAAAATATCTTCGGAAAAGGAAGCAAATTGAACCTTTTTTCCTCTTTTTAGTTTATAAATGACGATTATTTAATAACTAAACCCGAAAATTATGAAAAAGAATCTATTGTATTTGTGGGCATTGATATGCTCTGTCTCTCTTTTGACGGCTTGTAGTAGTGATGACGATAATACGGTCAATGATGAAACGACTCCTCCGGAAGAAGAGGCTGTGGTGACTGCTCCCGATGTGGTGGGAACGTATTGGGGAAATCTCGATATTTCAATGCTGCCCGATGGCTCTGACCAGGAAGTTGTGATTGCCGACGGACTTCCGAAGTTTATTACTTTCTCCCAGGTCAGTGATACGGAAGTAAAGATGGAACTGAAGGAATTTGAACTGTTTATAAACGGAAACATATTAAAGTTCGGCGATATCGTGATAGACAAGTGTGCAGTGAAAAAGGAAACGGACGCTTCGACTTTCACCGGACAGCAAGACCTTACTTTTCAGGGGGATGCCGCTGCTCTGGGTACCTGTGCCACCAGTATAGAAGGAACGGTGCAAAGTGGAAATGCTACAATGAATATTCAGGTAAAAGTACCTGCATTGAAGCAGACCGTGAAAGTTGCTTTCTCCGGTGTGAAGCAGGTGGAGGAATCCGGTAAGGATTAATCCGTCTTTGGTCAGCTAGAAAGCATATCCGAATCCGATATTCAAGTAGATCGGATACATAGCAAAAGTAATGGTCTGAAAGTCATTTCTGAAGATATCATTCAATCCCCAGGTGAGGTCTGCATATATATTGAGATGTTTGAATGCTCTCCATCCGGCTCCTATTTGCAGGCCCCACTGAAAATGTCTCAGGTCGTCCGAGAAGTCATAAGTAGCGATTTTACCATCCGTAAATTCGACTTTGGGGCCTACGGGGTCGCCTTCGCGCAGGTATCCTTCATATACGTGCCCCGAAAATTCTCTTGAAAGCAGATACGAAAAATAAGGTCCGGCTTTAATATTCCAACGGTTGCTCAACTTGTAAGTAGCCATTAGAGGAATTGTCAGTCCGGAAGTGTGGACTTTGGTTTTGACTCCTCCTGTCCAGACACCGCTGATTCTTTCTCCTCCCTGTCCGAGGATTTCCATATTATAGTTTTTGACGGTGGCTTCCGTTGTCATGGCTTTATTCTCCAGCCGCAGCCCTACAATGACTCCGAGCTTGTTTTGAACGGCAAACCATTTGGTTACTTCTCCTCCGATGCTGATAGCCAGCGTTGGGTTGTAGCCGTCAATCGAACGGATTTCGACAGGCAGCGGGAGCGGGGCTGTACCGCCGATGCTGAACCCTGCTTTGATTTCATATTCCAGTCCGTGAAGAGCGGAGCGAATAAGTGTTTCGTTTCTGTCAACCTGTGAATAGCCGGGGAGGGCTATCACCAGACAGGCGAGTAAACTGAATATATAGGAATGGATTTTCATCTTTTCATTATTATTAAATCATTAGTTATTTCATTATAGTTGCTCTGTTCTGCCTTCCATAGCTGCTATCAGATCGTTGGTCGAATGGAATCAGTCTTCCGAGCGATAGATTAGTTCGACTTCATCAATCAACAATGTACTTCCGATAGCTCCGTTAAAATGATCTCCTTCCAGGCTGGAAGTGAATACGATAGCTACATTATACTTGCCTGCTGTTAGCTTCTCTTTATCTATGTATTTTCCGGATAACATATGGAAGGGAAGTTTAAAGTATGTCCACTCGTCCGTCTCTTTGGCGTCGTCAATGCGTGCTATTGAAACCAGGTTGGGACTGGTGAAAGCATTCGTTCCGTCAAGAGTCGGCACAGATTCACTGGTCTCATACATGATGGCATAAATATCGCATATATCCCGTTTGCCACTGACGGGTTTGCCGCCTTCTGTAAACTGATCTCCGGCTTTATACTTGTAATAGCCTGCCAGATAAGTTGGTATATGCCGGAAAGGCAGACCGAATTTGGTCGCTTTCAGTGGATTGCTCATTGCATTTCCTACATCAAAAGAGCCGATAAACAGGTTCCCGGCTGCGATAGGCATTCCCATAATGCTACCGAAGAATCCGGTACTGCGGGTTACTAAGGACAGGCATTTTCCGGTTTTTCCGTTTGCAAACTGAAAAGTCGGATAGTCGTCGGCTGTCTTGGGAACTCCGGTCATTGCATAACCTGCGTTTCCGCTGGCCCATTCCATCACCACTTTTTCTCCTTCCCGTTCTACGAAGATGTAGTATTTCTGTCCGCCGAGCGTATCCTCAAAATTGTAAATAGTAGCAAGTTCCGTATCAATAACGGATACGGTGTACTTCTTCTTCCAAAAGCCATCGGCAGCCGTAACGGTATATTGCTGAGGCGAATGGAAATCTCTAGCCGTCCCACTGGGAGGATCGATAGTGGCTCCCGGAGTCAATGTAAATTCGGGTGCAAGGGATGAAATGTCCGTTCCCGGTCCTACAAATATATTGATGGAATTATTAGTGATAATCGGACTCGTTGTCATGACTACTCCCGGCAATCTGCAACTGAGTATGTCTGCCTCTGCATTGGGAGCTTCTTCGCGAATGCAAGAAGAAGAGAAAATGGCTAGCAGCAAATAAAGAATACCGTGTTTTGCTTTCATTTTTCTACTATTCTAACTGTTAAAGTTCGGTTCTTGGAAGATTTTATAACAATTTGCAATTTTATTTGTTCACTAATGGATGTTTGATAAAAAAGAATTTTCTACTTTTGTGGAAACTAAAGCCTTATAGGGTATGATTGAATCGGAAAGAAAACAGATAATAGACTTGATCAAAAAAGAGGTGATTCCGGCGATAGGGTGTACGGAACCCATTGCGGTAGCGCTTTGTGTAGCTAAAGCTGCCGAAACATTAGGAATGAAACCGGAAAAGATTGAAGTGTTATTGAGTGCCAATATATTAAAGAATGCAATGGGAGTCGGTATCCCCGGCACAGATATGGTCGGACTTCCTATAGCTGTAGCCTTGGGAGCGTTGATCGGCCGATCGGAATATCAACTAGAAGTGTTGAGAGACTGCACACCGGAGGCAGTAGAACAAGGCAAACTGTTTATCGCAGAGAAGCGAATCTGTATTTCTCTCAAAGAAGATATTACGGAAAAACTGTACATCGAAGTAATCTGCACAGCCGGCAGCCAAAAAGCGACGGCTGTGATTGCCGGCGGACATACTGCCTTTGTCTATATAGCTACGGATGAAAAAGTACTGCTTGACAAGCAACAGACTGCCAATGAAGAGGAAGAAGACGCTTCACTGGAACTGAATCTGCGCAAAGTCTATGATTTTGCCCTGACATCCCCTCTGGATGAAATCCGTTTTATTCTCGATACGGCACGTCTGAACAAAGCAGCCGCCGAGCAAGCCTTTAAAGGCAATTATGGGCATTCTTTAGGTAAGATGCTCCGTGGAACGTATGAACATAAAGTGATGGGTGACAGCGTATTCTCTCATATACTATCTTATACTTCCGCCGCTTGCGACGCCAGAATGGCCGGTGCAATGATTCCCGTCATGAGTAACTCCGGCAGTGGCAATCAGGGCATATCCGCCACACTTCCCGTTGTCGTATTTGCCGAAGAAAATGGTAAGACCGAAGAGGAACTGATTCGCGCCTTAATGCTGAGTCATCTCACTGTAATCTATATTAAACAAAGTTTGGGACGTCTCTCTGCCTTGTGTGGCTGTGTAGTAGCTGCCACGGGTTCCAGTTGCGGAATCACCTGGCTGATGGGTGGAAACTATAATCAGGTAGCCTTTGCCGTTCAAAACATGATTGCCAACCTGACGGGAATGATTTGCGACGGTGCAAAACCGAGCTGCGCACTCAAAGTAACAACCGGAGTCTCAACAGCCGTATTATCTGCTATGATGGCAATGGAGGACCGTTGTGTGACTTCTGTAGAAGGCATTATTGACGAAGATGTCGATCAAAGCATTCGTAACTTGACAAGAATCGGCTCGCAGGCCATGAACGAAACGGATAAGATGGTGCTTGATATCATGACGCACAAAGGAGGATGTTAACAGGTAATAAGTAACAAGTAACAAGTAATAAGTAACAAGTAATAAGTAATAGGTAATAGCCGGAATAACGGCATAAAAAAAGTATTAAGTATTAACTTCCGCCTATATCCGCATGGAATTAATACTTAATACTTATTACCTATTACTTAAAATTAGTGGCAGTGTCCGCCTTCGCAACCGCAGTCATCGCCACAGTCGCTGCCGCAGCTGTCGCATCCGCAACCGCAACCTTCACCGCTCATCATCTTCACCAGTTCCTGAATTTCTTCGTTGGTAGCAGGACGGCTTTCGATTACTTCACCTTCAAAGATCAGGTCAGCGCCTGCCAATGGGTGGTTAAGGTCAACTACTACTACATCCGGTTTGATTTCTACGACGCTGGCGTTTACGCGTTGACCGTCTCCGGTCATCAAAGGTACAATGCTGCCTTCTGTTACGCGTTCGCTGTCGAACTTGCCATCTATTTCAAAGATATTTTTAGGAAGATCAAATACATGTTGCTCATCGTAGGCTCCGTAAGCTTCATCTGCCGGAATGGTAAAATCGAATTTATCACCCTTAGAAAGAGCTGTTATCTGGTTCTCGAAGCTTTCGAGCGTTGTGCCTAATCCTGAAATGAACTGAAAAGGATGTTCTGCATTTGTTTCTTCGAACAATTCTTTTTCACCATCTTCCACTGTATATAGCTTATATGCAACGGTGATATACTTGTTTTCTACTGTTTCCATCTGATATTTATAGTTTCTAATTAATAAATCCCTTATTTAGGGTGGACAAAGATACGAATAATTTGCTTGCTACCGGGTGCATACGGAGTAAATTTCAGATTATTAAGCGCTTTTGTCAGAAATGGACAGTCATTCTCTACTAACTGATAGTTGCAAATTCAACCTTTAAGTGATAAAATTTAGGTTTATTACCGTTCTTTTCTTACGATTATTCGCTTTTTAGTGATTTTTTTCTTCGATTTGTTTGGAGATAATAAAAAAGCCCTTACCTTTGCAGCACGAAAATAAAGAAAAGAAGATATGAATATGTTACATACATCTATTAACCTAGCAGTCCTGCATATTATTCGCGTCGTGGTGGTCCCATCAAGAGCGTGAGAAAGGTTTTTGTGTTGTATGTGTTCGTACCATAAAAGATAGAATTTAGAGCCTTTCTCACTTGTGTGAGGAAGGCTCTTTAATTAAAAGATAGATTGAAATGAAAAAGCAATTACGCAGTTCGTTTAGTACACAAGGCCGTCGCATGGCGGGAGCCCGCGCATTATGGGCAGCCAACGGCATGAAGAAAAATCAGATGGGAAAACCCATTATCGCTATCGTCAATTCGTTTACACAATTTGTTCCGGGACACGTGCACCTGCATGAAATCGGGCAGTTGGTGAAGGCGGAAATTGAGAAGCTGGGATGCTTCGCTGCGGAATTTAATACGATTGCTATTGATGACGGTATCGCTATGGGACATGACGGAATGCTTTACTCGCTTCCTTCCCGTGATATCATAGCGGACAGCGTAGAATATATGGTCAATGCGCACAAGGCGGATGCAATGGTATGTATCAGCAACTGCGATAAGATTACCCCAGGGATGCTGATGGCTGCCATGCGCCTGAATATCCCTACCGTATTTGTATCCGGTGGACCGATGGAAGCCGGAGAGTGGAACGGTCAGCATCTGGACTTGATCGATGCCATGATTAAATCGGCGGACGACAGTGTAAGCGATCAGGAAGTAGCGAATATCGAACAGAATGCCTGTCCTACCTGCGGATGTTGTTCCGGAATGTTTACGGCAAACTCGATGAACTGTCTGAATGAAGCTATCGGCTTGGCTCTTCCGGGAAACGGCACAATCGTGGCTACGCACGAAAATCGTACGAAACTGTTTGAAGATGCTGCCAAACTGATTGTGGAAAATGCAATGAAATATTATGAAGAAGGTGACGAAAGTGTACTTCCTCGCAGCATAGCTACCCGTCAGGCATTCCTCAATGCCATGACGCTGGATATTGCGATGGGCGGTTCTACCAATACGGTGCTTCACCTGTTGGCCGTGGCACATGAGGCAGGAGTCGATTTCAAGATGGACGACATCGATATGCTGTCACGCAAGACACCCTGCCTGTGTAAAGTCGCTCCGAATACTCAAAAATATCATATTCAGGACGTTAACCGTGCGGGTGGCATCATTGCTATCCTGGCAGAGTTGGCAAAAGGCGGTCTGATTGATACTTCCGTTCTCCGTGTGGATGGCATGTCGCTGGCGGAAGCGATCGATCAATATTCAATTACCAGCCCGAACGTTACGGAAAAAGCAATGAGCAAATATTCAAGTGCGGCAGGAAACAGATTCAATCTCGTACTTGGTTCTCAGGGAGCTTATTATCAGGAATTAGATAAAGATCGCGCGAACGGATGTATCCGTGATCTGGAGCACGCCTATAGCAAGGACGGAGGCCTGGCGGTACTGAAAGGAAATATCGCTCAGGACGGTTGCGTAGTAAAAACGGCGGGTGTAGACGAAAGCATCTGGAAGTTTACCGGACCTGCCAAAGTATTCGACTCACAAGAAGCAGCCTGTGAAGGCATCCTCGGAGGCCGAGTCGTCAGCGGCGACGTTGTCGTCATCACGCACGAAGGTCCGAAGGGCGGTCCCGGTATGCAGGAAATGCTTTACCCGACTTCTTATATCAAATCCCGTCACCTCGGCAAAGAATGTGCCTTGATTACCGACGGACGTTTCAGTGGTGGAACTTCCGGATTGAGTATCGGACACGTTTCTCCCGAAGCCGCTGCCGGAGGTAATATAGGAAAAATAGTAGATGGAGATATCATCGAAATCGACATTCCCGCCCGAACGATTAACGTGCGACTAACAGATGAAGAACTGGCTGCCCGCCCGATGACTCCCGTCACCCGTGACCGTTACGTGCCGAAGAGCCTGAAAGCATACGCCAGCATGGTAAGCTCTGCCGATAAGGGAGCAGTGAGATTAATAGACTGATCCACTTCATTATCCATTATGAATCATCCATTATCCATTAAAGAACTATGAGTAAGGACTTAATAACAGGCGCAGAGGCAATGATGCGCTCTCTGGAACATCAGGGAGTGACTACCATTTTCGGTTATCCCGGCGGTTCCATCATGCCTACGTTCGATGCCCTGTACGACCATCAAAATACATTGAACCATATCTTGGTTCGCCATGAACAGGGAGCTGCCCATGCGGCACAAGGCTACGCCCGTGTATCGGGTAAAGTCGGTGTTTGCTTGGTGACAAGCGGCCCCGGAGCAACCAATACGATCACAGGTATTGCAGATGCGATGATAGACAGTACGCCTATCGTTGTCATTGCAGGACAGGTGGGAACAGGCTTTCTTGGAACAGACGCTTTTCAGGAAGTCGATCTCGTAGGTATCACTCAGCCAATCGCTAAATGGAGCTATCAGATTCGCCGTGCCGAAGACGTAGCCTGGGCGATAGCACGTGCTTTCTACATTGCCAGTAGTGGTCGTCCCGGTCCGGTGGTACTCGACTTTGCCAAGAATGCGCAGGTTGAAAAAACAAAATACGAGCCGACGCAGCAGGAGTTTATCCGCAGCTATGTTCCGGTTCCCGATACAGACGAAGAATCAGTAAAGGCTGCCGCCGAACTGATCAATAACGCCGAACGCCCGCTTGTCTTGGTAGGACAGGGAGTGGAACTGGGAAGCGCTCAGGAAGAACTGCGTATCTTTATCGAAAAGGCGGATATGCCCGCAGGTTGTACCTTGCTCGGACTTTCCGCATTGCCTACCGACCATCCGTTGAATAAAGGAATGCTGGGTATGCACGGAAATCTGGGACCGAATATCAATACTAACAAATGTGATGTACTGATTGCTGTCGGTATGCGTTTCGACGACCGTGTGACCGGTAATCTGGCTACTTACGCCAAACAAGCGAAAGTGATCCATTTTGACATTGATCCGGCGGAAGTAAATAAGAATGTAAAGGTAGACATTGCCGTTTTGGGCGACTGCAAAAAGACGCTGGCTGCTGTGACCGGACTGCTGAAAAAGAACCGGCACACCGAGTGGGTCGATAGTTTCAAGGAATATGAAGCGGTAGAGGAAGAAAAAGTCATTCGTCCCGAACTTCATCCTGCAACGGATTCACTGAGTATGGGCGAAGTGGTGCGTGCGGTAAGCGAAGCGACCCGTCACGAAGCCATATTGGTGACAGATGTAGGTCAGAATCAGATGATCTCTGCCCGCTACTTTAAATATACCAGGGAACGTAGTATCGTTACTTCGGGTGGACTTGGCACGATGGGTTTTGGCCTTCCGGCAGCTATCGGAGCTACTTTCGGCCGTCCCGACCGCACTGTATGTGTATTTATGGGTGACGGCGGACTGCAAATGAACATTCAGGAACTGGGTACGATCATGGAACAGAAAGCTCCGGTGAAGATTATCTGCCTGAACAACAATTATCTCGGCAACGTGCGCCAATGGCAGGCTATGTTCTTTAATCGCCGTTATTCATTTACTCCGATGCTGAATCCGGATTACATGAAAATCGCTTCCGCCTACGATATTCCTTCCAAACGTGTCTTTTCACGGGAAGAATTGAAAGCGGCCATCGACGAAATGCTCTCGACAGACGGGGCGTTCCTGCTCGAAGCCTGTGTGGTAGAAGAAGGCAATGTCCTCCCGATGACCCCTCCGGGCGGTTCAGTCAATCAGATGTTGCTGGAATGTTAATCCTTAATTTAGAAAGTTATGAGTGATAAGACATTATATACGATTATAGTTCATTCTGAAAATATAGCCGGATTGCTGAATCAGGTGACCGCTGTATTTACCCGTCGGCAAATAAACATCGAGAGTTTGAACGTTTCTGCTTCTTCCATTAAAGGAGTACATAAATATACGATTACAGCGTGGACTGATAAGGACACTATCGAAAAGGTGGTGAAGCAGATCGAAAAGAAGATTGATGTGATTCAGGCGCACTATTTTACGGAAGACGAGATTTATTTCCATGAGATAGCCTTATATAAGGTATCTACTCCTGCTTTTCAGGAGACTCCGGAAGCATCTAAAGTGATCCGCAGATATAATGCCCGCATTGTAGAGGTGAATCCGGTATTCTCTATCGTCGAGAAGAACGGCATGAGTGAAGAGATTACTTCCCTTTACGAAGAACTTCGGGCTTTGAAATGTGTGCTGCAATTTGTCCGTTCGGGCCGTGTGGCTATTACTACCAGCTGTTTCGAACGTGTGAATGAGTTCCTGGACGGACAGGAAGCGAAGTATAAGCAAAGTAAAAAGGAACAGGAGTAATGAGTGAAGAAAATAAAATAGGGACTTATCAGTTTGTGGCAGAGCCGTTTCACGTAGATTTTAACGGCCGCCTGACCATGGGCGTGCTGGGGAATCATCTGCTGAATTGCGCAGGTTTTCATGCCAGCGACCGTGGATTTGGTATTGCTACGCTGAACGAGGACAATTACACATGGGTGCTTTCCCGTCTGGCGATCGAGCTGGACGAGATGCCTTACCAATACGAGAAGTTCTCGGTTCAGACATGGGTGGAGAATGTCTATCGTCTCTTTACCGACCGTAACTTTGCCGTCATTGACAAGGATGGAAAGAAGATCGGCTATGCCCGTTCCGTATGGGCGATGATCAATCTGAATACTCGTAAGCCTGCCGATCTGTTGGCATTGCATGGAGGAAGCATCGTCGATTATATATGCGATGAACCCTGCCCGATAGAAAAGCCTTCGCGTATCAAGGTGACAAGCAATCAGCCTGTTGCGACGCTGACGGCAAAATACAGTGATATCGATATTAACGGACACGTAAACAGTATTCGTTATATCGAGCACATACTTGACTTGTTTCCGATAGAACTGTATCAGACGAAACGTATCCGCCGGTTTGAAATGGCGTATGTGGCTGAAAGTTATTTCGGAAATGAACTCTCTTTCTTCTGTGATGAGGTGAGTGAAAACGAGTTTCATGTAGAGGTGAAGAAAAACGGCAGCGAGGTAGTATGCCGTTCCAAAGTGATATTTGAATAATATAGAGTATAAAATCAATTAATAACAGATGGCGCAAGTCATCAAAACAAAAAAACAAAAAAAATGGCACAGTTGAATTTTGGCGGAACTGTAGAAAATGTAGTTATCCGTGATGAATTTCCATTGGAAAAAGCTCGTGAAGTATTGAAAAATGAAACAATCGCTGTAATCGGTTATGGCGTACAAGGTCCCGGACAGGCTCTGAACCTTCGTGATAACGGTTTCAATGTAATCGTTGGTCAACGCCAGGGAAAGACATATGACAAAGCGGTTGCTGACGGATGGGTTCCGGGTGAAACTTTGTTCGGTATTGAAGAAGCTTGCGAAAAAGGTACGATCATTATGTGCCTGTTGTCTGATGCAGCAGTAATGTCTGTATGGCCTACTATCAAGCCTTACCTGACTGCAGGAAAAGCTCTTTATTTCTCTCATGGTTTTGCTATTACATGGAGTGACCGCACAGGTGTAGTTCCTCCTGCAGATATCGACGTAATCATGGTTGCTCCTAAAGGTTCGGGTACATCCTTGCGTACTATGTTCCTTGAAGGTCGCGGGTTGAACTCTTCATACGCTATCTATCAGGATGCAACAGGCAACGCTATGGACAGAACAATCGCATTGGGTATCGGTATCGGTTCAGGTTATTTGTTCGAAACAACTTTCATCCGCGAAGCTACTTCCGACCTGACAGGCGAACGTGGTTCATTGATGGGAGCTATCCAGGGTCTGTTGCTGGCACAATACGAAGTGTTACGTGAAAACGGTCACACTCCTTCCGAAGCATTCAACGAAACTGTAGAAGAGCTGACTCAGTCATTGATGCCGTTGTTTGCAAAGAACGGTATGGACTGGATGTATGCTAACTGCTCTACTACAGCTCAACGTGGTGCTCTCGACTGGATGGGCCCCTTCCACGATGCTATCAAACCGGTCGTTGAAAAGTTGTATCACAGTGTGAAGACTGGTAACGAAGCACAGATTTCAATCGACTCTAACTCCAAACCGGATTATCGTGAGAAACTGGAAGAAGAACTGAAAGCATTGCGCGAAAGCGAAATGTGGCAGACTGCCGTGACAGTTCGTAAACTTCGTCCGGAAAATAATTAATCAGACTTATACTATATAAGTTTTTCAAAAGGCGGGAAAAGCGTATTTTCCCGCCTTTTCTATGTAGATACCGGTCTTTTGAGTAATAGAAAAAGGATGAAAGTAGAAAAAAAGATTAAAAGATACTGATAATATAGGTGAAAAAGAGCATTTATGATTACCTTTACGGCAACAAATAAAACAGAATAGGCAATGAAGAAACTTTTTACTTACAGAAGATCGATACGTATGAAGATGATTTCTTCTTTAATGAATAGTATATCAGAATGTTACATTAAAAGATATTTAAGTTATTCTCTACCGAATGGTAGCTGTAATACCATTTCAAGTCCTTTTTATATTTCGTGTTCCATTAGTGATTCGTTGATATGATGCAGAATTTTATTCTGTAGCAGGAAAAAGTATGCGTTAAATTGAATTTAAGACAGAGCTTTTGGAACAGAATTTAGTGGGAAAATAACATTGTTTGTTTTGTTTGTAAATGGGAGTCCTCTTTCGTGAGAAAGGGGGCTTCTTTTTTTATCCCGATGATTCAGGAGGATACCGCTTCCTGCCGGATATACTGTATCAGTTTCCGGTAGAACGCATGCTTGGTAAGAGTGGTTGCATCTCCCAAAATCACAAGTTTCATCCGGGCGCGGGTAATGGCTACGTTCATTCGTCTTAAATCATTCAGAAAACCGATCTGTCCGTCCTCGTTCGCCCGGACGAGGCTGATAAAGACGACATCCCGTTCCTGTCCCTGAAAGCCGTCTACCGTGTTGACCGTGATGAGGCTGCGGAAAGGGCGGAGAAAACTGCTTCCTCTGATTTTACTTCTCAGGTATTGCACTTGCGCCTTGTAGGGCGAAATCAGACCAAAGTCGATGCTCTCGTCCAGGATGCGTGCTTTGCCGATCCGGCTGATATAGGCTTCCAGTTCTTGCAGTAACAAGTTGGCTTCCTGCTTGTTGATGCGCCCGAAGCTCTCGCCTACAAACTCTTCGTGGAAGTCCATTTCCGAGGTATCTATCCAGTTCATGGGAGTGTCGAAGTCAAGGATACCCCGGTTGCGCACTTCCGGTGCGGCTTCCAGTTCCCCGTTGTAGAACCATTCGGAGGGAAAGCGCATGATTGCCTCGTGCATCCGGTATTGCACTTTGAGCAGCGAGACGGCAGAAGGTTTTTGCTGCACGACTTTTTCCATTAAAGTATGGTCCAGTCCGCCACGGGCGGCTTCGATACATTTGATTGTAGGAGGGAGCTGGCAATGGTCGCCGGCAAGAATCACACGGTCGGCCTTTCGGATGGCGATCCAACAGGCGGCTTCGAGTGCCTGGGCGGCTTCATCGATAAATAAGGTGGGGAAACGCCTTCCGTTGAGCAAACGGTGATTGCTGCTGACCAGCGTAGAAGCAATCACACGGGCACTGTCGAAAAGATCGGCGTTGATCAGGATTTCCAGTTCGGTGGCACGGTCGCGGAGGCGGCTCATCCGGCTGCGTATTCCTTCCCTTTCGGAGTAACTTCCCCGACGCATCCGGCTGCCCATTTCACGGATTGATTTTCGGATTCCCCAAAGTTCGGGGTAGCTCGGATGATTCTCAAAGCGGCGTTCGTAGGTGAAAGAGAGCATTTTATCATTAACACGCGTAGGATTACCAATGCGGAGCACAGGAACACCCCGGTCCACCAGTTTCTCACAAATCCAGTCCACGGCCGTATTACTTTGGGCGCAGACCAGCACCTGCGGTTCGCGGTGAAGCGTTTCGTAAATGGCTTCCACAAGCGTGGTAGTCTTTCCGGTTCCCGGAGGGCCGTGTACGATGGCGACATCGCGTGTGCATAACACTTTGTTTACGGCTGTCTCCTGCGTGCTGTTCAGCCACGGGAAACGGACGGGATACAATTCGCGGAATCCCGGCTTTTGTGTTCCCAGCAAGGTGTCCCGGAGTTCGGCAAGGCGGTTGCCTTTGGTGCGGATCGTGTCTTCCAGCGCTTCGAACATGGCACGATAGGACGTTTCATCGAAATAAAGTTGTACACCCAGCACCTCTTCCGTTTGCAGTTCCAGCAATGCGCCTGCACTGGGAAGCACGACCACCATCCGTTCATCGTCCGCATAACTCACCGTTGCAATGAAATTCATATAATTCACTTTCCCGTCAAATGACTGACGGAAAAAGCAGACGGGACGACCGAATTCGAAGGAATGCTCGATTTCTTTATTTTCGGTGCGTGTAATATCTATTACAAGTTGATTTAGAGAATTATAGTAACTTCGACCGGGAGAGGCGGGATACCAGCACAGACCACGTTTCACTTTGCGGGCGACACCCATTGTTTCAGTCTGCCGCTTGAATTCCTCCTTTTCGTGTTCATACTCCATGCGTAGCAGGAGTTGCTGTTGCTGAAGGTCGATGATTGGACTTTTCGGATGATTATTCATAATAGATGCAAAGGTAGTAAATCTTCCTCCTGAGACGAAAATATATTTCATTTTGTTAAACATTCCTCGAACGCCGTTCGTTATTTTTATAGATAGACTAAAAAAAATAAAAGCAATATGGTGTATGATTTGACTATGTTAGAGGCTTTTTATTCTGCTTATAAAGGAAAAGTGGAACACGTGCGGGCTGTTTTGAAACGCCCTTTGACGTTAGCCGAGAAGATTCTGTATGCCCACCTGTTCAATGAGGGCGATGTGAAAAACTACAAACGGGGTGAAGACTACGTAAATTTCCGTCCCGACCGCGTCGCTATGCAGGACGCGACTGCTCAGATGGCATTGCTTCAATTCATGAATGCAGGAAAAGAAAAAGTGGCTGTTCCCTCCACCGTGCACTGTGACCACTTGATACAAGCGTACAAAGGAGCAAAGGAGGACATTGCTACGGCAACCAAAACAAACGAAGAAGTTTACGACTTTTTGCGCGATGTATCCTCTCGTTACGGCATCGGCTTCTGGAAGCCGGGCGCCGGAATCATTCACCAGGTAGTGCTCGAAAATTACGCTTTCCCCGGTGGAATGATGGTAGGCACCGACTCTCACACTCCGAATGCTGGAGGATTGGGCATGGTGGCCATCGGTGTCGGCGGTGCGGATGCCGTAGACGTGATGACAGGTATGGAATGGGAACTGAAAATGCCAAGGATTATCGGTGTCCGCCTGACCGGAAAATTGAGCGGCTGGACTTCCCCGAAAGATGTCATCCTGAAACTTGCAGGGATTCTGACCGTAAAAGGAGGAACGAACTCCATCATCGAATATTTCGGACCGGGAACGGCTTCCCTGTCGGCTACCGGCAAAGCGACCATTTGCAATATGGGGGCGGAAGTAGGAGCTACCACTTCGCTTTTCCCGTTCGACGGGCGCATGGCTACTTATCTGAGAGCCACCGGCAGAGATCGTATCGTGGAACTGGCGGAAGCCGTGGACTGTGAACTCCGTGCGGACCAACAGGTGACGGACGAACCGGAAAAGTACTACGACCGTGTCATCGACATTGACTTGTCCACGCTCGAACCTTACATCAACGGCCCTTTCACACCGGATGCCGCTACCCCTATCTCTGAATTTGCAGAAAAAGTATTACTGAACGGCTATCCGCGTAAGATGGAAGTCGGGCTGATCGGTTCGTGTACCAACTCTTCTTACCAAGATCTCAGCCGTGCCGCATCCCTTGCAAGGCAGGTGAAGGAAAAGAATCTGAGTGTGGCTTCCCCGCTGATCATCAATCCGGGTTCCGAACAAATCCGCGCTACTGCCGAAAGAGACGGAATGATGGATGACTTCATGCAGATCGGAGCCGTGATCATGGCAAATGCCTGCGGCCCTTGCATCGGTCAGTGGAAACGTCATACGGACGACCCGACGCGGAAGAACTCGATCGTTACCTCCTTCAACCGTAACTTTGCCAAACGTGCGGACGGCAATCCGAACACATACGCCTTTGTTGCTTCTCCCGAACTGACGATGGCACTGACTATTGCCGGTGATCTTTGCTTCAATCCGCTGAAAGACAGACTGATGAATCATGATGGCGAAAAAGTGAAACTGGCCGAACCGGAAGGCGAAGAACTCCCCTTGAGAGGATTTACCTCCGGTAATGAAGGCTATATCGCCCCCGGCGGGACGAAAACAGCGATCAACGTCAACCCGGCTTCCCAACGCCTGCAACTGCTGACTCCTTTCCCCGCTTGGGACGGACAAGATATACTCAATATGCCCCTGCTGATTAAGGCGCAGGGCAAATGTACTACCGACCATATTTCGATGGCGGGACCGTGGCTGCGTTTTCGCGGACATTTGGAGAATATTTCGGATAATATGCTGATGGGAGCCGTGAATGCTTTCAATGGCGAAACGAACAACGTGTGGAACCGTTCGACAAACACCTACGGAACCGTTTCGGGCACGGCCAAAATGTATAAATCCGAAGGAATCCCCTCCATTGTCGTGGCTGAAGAAAATTACGGAGAAGGCTCCAGTCGCGAGCACGCGGCAATGGAACCCCGTTTCCTGAATGTGCGTGTAATTCTCGCCAAGAGCTTCGCCCGTATCCACGAAACGAATCTGAAAAAGCAAGGCATGCTTGCCCTTACTTTTGCGGACAAAGCGGATTATGACAAGATACAGGAGCACGACCTCCTTTCAGTCATCGGCTTGCCCGACTTTGCTCCGGGACGGAATCTGACCGTCGTTCTCCATCACGAAGACGGAACGAAAGAGAGTTTTGAAGCGCAACATACATACAACGAACAGCAGATTGCCTGGTTCCGTGCCGGCTCTGCCTTGAATGCCAGATAATTAAAATGATAGAAATGAACAAAATAACCATGCAAAAAGATGGTACGCTATCGGTGCCCGATGTGCCTGTCGTACCTTATATTACCGGAGACGGAGTAGGAGCGGAAGTGACTCCGTCAATGCAAGCCGTTGTGAACGCGGCTGTTCAGAAAGCATACGGCGGCAAACGTCGGATTGAATGGAAAGAAGTGCTGGCGGGCGAACGCGCTTTCAACGAGACAGGCTCTTGGCTGCCGGATGAAACGATGAAGGCTTTCCAAGAATATCTGATCGGCATCAAGGGGCCGCTGACGACCCCTGTCGGCGGTGGAATCCGTTCTTTGAACGTAGCTTTGCGCCAAACCTTGGATTTATATGTTTGTTTGCGTCCGGTTCGTTGGTATCAAGGCGTTCATTCTCCGGTGAAAGCACCGGAAAAAGTGAACATGTGCGTGTTCCGTGAAAATACGGAGGATATATATGCAGGAATCGAGTGGGAGGCAGGTACTCCCGAAGCTGAAAAGTTCTATCAATTCCTGAAAAACGAGATGGGAGTGACGAAAGTCCGCTTCCCCGAGACCTCTTCTTTTGGGGTGAAACCTGTTTCCCGTGAGGGCACGGAACGTCTTGTGCGGGCTGCCTGCCAGTATGCGCTCGACCATCATCTGCCTTCTGTGACACTGGTGCACAAAGGAAACATTATGAAGTTCACCGAAGGAGGTTTCAAGAAATGGGGCTATGAGCTGGCGCAACGTGAGTTTGGCGACGCGCTGGCAGACGGCCGGCTGGTGATAAAGGACTGCATTGCCGATGCTTTTCTGCAAAATACATTACTGATTCCCGAAGAGTATTCCGTGATTGCCACGCTGAACCTGAACGGAGACTATGTTTCCGACCAGTTGGCGGCAATGGTAGGCGGCATCGGCATTGCTCCGGGAGCAAATATTAACTACAAGACGGGGCACGCCATTTTTGAAGCGACTCATGGAACCGCCCCCAACATTGCCGGAAAGGATGTCGTGAATCCTTGTTCTATCATTCTTTCGGCGGTGATGATGCTTGAATATCTGGGATGGAAAGAAGCGGCCGCGCTTATCGAAAAGGCGCTGGAACAGAGTTTCCTCGATGCCCGTGCCACGCACGATCTGGCTCGCTTTATGCCGGGAGGTACATCCCTGTCTACCACCGCTTTCACACGCGAAATTGTGGAAAGAATCGAAAAGTAAATGTAACGATTAAAAACGAAGTATTATGAAGAAAGAGTATTTGATTTACAAGCTCTCCGAGGAGATGAAAGAGGCAACCCGGATTGACAATGAATTGTTCCCCAAGTTTGACGTGAAGCGTGGACTACGTAATGAAGACGGCACCGGTGTATTGGTAGGTCTGACAAAGATTGGTAATGTGGTGGGTTACGAACGTATCCCCGGCGGCGGTCTGAAGCCTATTCCGGGAAAATTGTTCTATCGGGGCTATGATGTGGAAGACATTTCTCACGCCATCATCAAGGAAAAACGTTTCGGCTTCGAAGAAGTGGCTTATCTGCTACTCTCCGGTCGTCTGCCGGACAAGGAAGAACTGGCTTCGTTCTGCGAACTGATCAATGACAATATGGCGCTCGAGCAGAAGACGAAAATGAATATTATCGAGCTGGAGGGAAATAATATCATGAATATCCTTTCGCGCAGCGTACTCGAAATGTATCGTTTCGATCCCGATGCCGACGATACTTCCCGCGACAATCTGATGCGCCAGAGTATCGATCTTATCTCCAAGTTCCCGACCATCATTGCGTATGCTTATAATATGCTCCGCCATGCTACATTCGGCCGTTCCCTGCATATCCGTCATCCGCAGGAAAAACTCTCTATTGCCGAGAATTTCCTCTATATGCTCAAAAAAGATTATACGGAACTGGATGCCCGTACGCTCGACTTGCTATTGATTTTGCAGGCAGAACATGGCGGTGGTAACAACTCGACTTTCACGGTTCGTGTGACTTCTTCCACCGGAACAGATACATATTCGGCCATCGCCGCAGGTATCGGTTCGTTGAAAGGCCCGCTTCACGGAGGCGCGAATATCCAGGTGGCCGATATGTTCCATCACTTGCAGGAGAACATCAAGGACTGGAAGAGCGTGGACGAGATAGATACCTATTTCACACGGATGCTGAATAAGGAAGTGTATAATAAGACCGGACTGATTTACGGTATCGGTCATGCTGTTTATACGATTTCCGATCCTCGTGCGCTGTTGCTGAAAGAACTGGCTCGCGACCTTGCCCGTGAGAAAGGAAAAGAAGAGGAGTTCGCTTTCCTCGAACTGCTTGAAGAGCGTGCCATCGCTACTTTCGGACGTGTGAAGAACAACGGAAAGACGGTTTCCAGCAATATCGACTTCTATTCGGGTTTCGTATATGAGATGATTGGTTTGCCGCAGGAGATTTTCACTCCGCTGTTTGCCATGGCTCGTATTGTCGGCTGGTGTGCGCACCGCAATGAAGAACTGAACTTCGAGGGCAAACGCATTATCCGTCCGGCTTATAAAAATGTTCTTGATGATCTGGCTTATATCCCCATCAAGAAACGCTGATAAGAACAAATCCTTTTATGCAATAATAACTAACCTCAGACGTACATCTCGGCAATCCCTGCATGTACGTCTCGGTAATCCCCAGTTGTACATCTTGGTAGTACCCGGTTGTACGTCTGGGGTGACTTGTTTCAGGAAGAACGTCCGATGTTCATTTAACATTTAACACTTTGCGGCTGCTGTATTTTTCATCCGATGGAGGCTAAGGCATTTATCGTTGGTAGAAAGGGCACAGCCTGGCAGGTAGAAACGCCCTTTTAACGCTACGTTAAAAGGGCGTTTCTACAACCGATGAATTATACATTCTATTTCTTTGGATATCAGTGAACTATGAACTTTCCCTTTACCGGAGGAGAGATTATGGCAGGTGACCTGTTGAGAACGAACTTGTTATTTTAATAATTACCGTTGATTGAATCTTTGCTGCTATTATTGGGATAAGGCATAATGTCTATTAAATCAAAATACATTAAGCGTGTTTTTAGATGCGTTCCGGTTTCAAAGCCTGTATATTCCACTTCTTGCGCTTCCGTAGAGAAAAGGTATTTGAAACCGTTTTTCAGATAATAGTTCAGAGGAATATTTTCATTGTAAGCGTCAACAATTAAAAAGCGACACCCTGTTTTGTTTCCTGCATCAATGAACCATGATTTAATGAAAGTCATCAGATCACTGCCTATGCCCTGATGCTTGTATTCTTTATTGATTCCAAGTCTGCCGATTAATACACCCGGATAGCGGCGCATTTGTTTGGCACGGGGAATGGCTTTCTGAACTTTCTTTTCCCTGCTGTTGGGGAGGATGTTTACTCTGATACTATCGTTAGAAACAGTGAAGGCACATACTATGTCCGAAGGCTTTTTATCTGAACGAAAACAGTAACTTTTTCCTAATAGTTGTGCATTATAGAGAGGAGCATCGTTATGAAAGAAGTCGTCTAAGTCTTGGTGCCCGCATGAGAAAGGGTCACATTCTTTAATCGTATACTCATCAAGTACGGCAAAAGTACATTTCTCAAAAAGAAATCCCATGTTTTATAACATTTTAGCCTTTTTGAGCACAGCACGGGCTTCCAGCACATGTTTGCTGAAGTCTTGTTTGTTTTGATTTTTATAAGCCTTGTCCGCTGCCTTAACGAAGTGTTCCGCTTCTTTTCCTTTTAAGGTCGGTATGGCTTTAATTTCCATTGCCATTGCTTTTTCTTTTTATTTAGTTCATAACCAACTGCAAAGATAGCTGATTTTTAATGAATAAACAAAGAATGCCGGAAGTCTGTTGTCATTTGATTTGTTTTTTATTTGAGTTATTTTTGTGGCCATTCTTTTCTTTTTTTGTTATTTTTGTGAATCTCAAAAGAAAATCAAGATGAGTATAACTGCCTTTAATCTATTTTTGGGCGTCATGAGTCTGATCGCTCTGATTGTTTTCATCGCCCTCTACTTTGTGAAAGCCGGTTACGGGATATTTCGCACTGCCTCCTGGGGAGTCGCCATTTCCAACAAGTTGGCGTGGATACTGATGGAAGCCCCCGTATTTCTGGTCATGTGCTGGATGTGGATGCACTCGGAACGTCGTTTTGATCCGGTCATACTGACATTCTTTATCTTCTTTCAGATTCATTATTTTCAGCGCGCCTTCGTCTTTCCCCTGCTACTGACCGGAAAGAGCAAAATGCCGCTGGCAATTATGTCGATGGGAATCCTGTTCAATCTATTGAACGGCTATATGCAGGGCGAATGGATATTTTATCTCTCACCCGAGGGAATGTATCATTCCGGCTGGTTCACTTCCGCATGGTTTATTGCGGGCAGTCTGCTTTTCTTTGCAGGTATGTTGATGAACTGGCATTCGGACTATATCATCCGTCATTTGCGCAAACCGGGGGATACCCGTCATTATCTGCCCCAAAAAGGGATGTACCGCTATGTTACTTCCGCCAATTATCTGGGCGAAATCATCGAATGGGCAGGCTGGGCAATACTGACCTGTTCACTGTCCGGACTTGTATTCTTCTGGTGGACAGTGGCCAATCTCGTCCCCCGTGCCAATGCAATCTGGCATCGCTACCGTGAAGAATTTGGCTCGGAAGTAGGCGGACGCAAACGTGTATTTCCTTTTATCTATTGATTTGAAATAAATTATCTATTGACATAAAATAGCGTACTATGGAATCTAAACTTTTCACCCCTGTCACTTTCGGTCCATTGACGCTGCGGAATCGTACGATCCGCTCTGCCGCTTTTGAAAGCATGTGTCCCGGTAACGCCCCTTCACAAATGCTGCTCGATTACCACCGCTCGGTGGCTGCGGGCGGAGTCGGGATGACAACTGTAGCCTATGCAGCCGTGACGCAAAGCGGACTTTCTTTCGACCGTCAGTTGTGGCTGCGTCCGGAAATCATTTCCGGTTTACGTGAAGTGACCGGAGCTATACACACGGAAGGTGCGGCAGCAGGCATCCAGATAGGGCACTGCGGAAATATGTCCCATAAAAAGATTTGCGGAACCACTCCCATTTCGGCCTCTACCGGTTTCAATCTCTATTCTCCTACATTCGTGCGTGGCATGAAGAGAGAAGAGTTGCCGGAGATGGCCAGGGCCTACGGACGGGCTGTCCACTTGGCACGGGAAGCCGGCTTCGACGCCGTGGAGGTACATGCCGGACACGGATATCTGATCAGCCAGTTCCTGTCTCCCTACACCAATCACCGGAAAGACGAATACGGCGGCTCGCTCGAAAATCGGATGCGCTTTATGGAAATGGTGATGAACGAGGTGATGACAGCAGCGGGAAGCGATATGGCGGTCTTTGTAAAAATGAATATGCGCGATGGCTTCAAAGGCGGCATGGAAACCGATGAAACCTTGCAAGTGGCCAAACGCCTGCTGGCATTGGGCGCGCACGCATTGGTACTGAGCGGAGGCTTCGTCAGCAAAGCCCCGATGTACGTCATGCGGGGAGCGATGCCGATTCGTTCGATGGCTTACTACATGGACTGCTGGTGGCTGAAATACGGGGTTCGGATGTTTGGAAAGTGGATGATTCCGACCGTTCCTTTCCGGGAAGCCTATTTCCTGGAGGATGCACTGAAATTTCGGGCGGCACTTCCGGAAGCTCCGTTGATTTATGTGGGCGGACTGGTGTCCCGCGAAAAGATAGATGAAGTATTGGATGCCGGCTTCGATGCCGTCCAGATGGCACGTGCGTTGCTCAACGAACCGGAGTTTGTCAACCGGATGAGGCGGGAAGAGCAGGCACGCTGTAACTGCGGGCACAGCAACTACTGCATCGGGCGCATGTACACTATTGAAATGGCCTGCCACCAACATTTGAAAGAAAAGCTGCCTCCCTGCCTGCAACGGGAGATTGAAAAACTGGAAAAGCAATGAGTGAAGAGAAATGGGCAATCATCACCGGTGCCGACGGCGGCATGGGAACGGAAATAACCCGTGCCGTAGCCGAAGCCGGTTACCATATTATTATGGCTTGCTATCGTCCGTCCAAAGCGGAACCGATACGGCAGCGTCTAGTGAACGAGACAGGAAACGCAAACCTGGAAGTCATGGCAGTCGATCTGTCTTCTATGGCATCGACAGCTTCTTTTGCCGATCGGATTGTGGAGCGTCATCTCCCCGTTTCCCTGCTGATGAATAACGCTGGAACGATGGAAACCGGACTTCACATCACCGACGACGGCTTTGAACGAACGGTCAGTGTGAACTATCTGGGGCCGTACCTGCTTACCCGGAAACTCCTTCCGGCATTGACACGCGGAGCCCGTATTGTAAACATGGTTTCTTGCACGTATGCGATCGGACACCTCGATTTTCCCGATTTCTTCCGGCAGGGAAGAAAGGGAAGTTTTTGGCGAATCCCTGTTTACAGCAATACAAAACTGGCTTTGATGCTGTTTACGATCGAACTTTCGGAACGCCTCCGTGAAAAAGGAATCACTGTCAATGCCGCCGATCCCGGCATTGTTTCTACCGACATCATCACTATGCACCAGTGGTTTGACCCTCTGACGGATATCTTTTTCCGCCCCTTTATCCGCACGCCGAAGAAAGGGGCTTCCACTGCTGTCGGCCTCTTGCTGGATGAGGCAGTGGCCGGAGTCAGCGGACAGCTTTATGCAGGCAATCGTAGGAAAGAGTTGTCGGACAACTACATTTATCATGTGCAGAAAGAACAGTTGTGGGAAATGACGGAGCAATTGCTGGCGCAGTGGTTCACATGATTTAATCATTTGGGTAATCGTACGTGCATCTGATCGTTATTCATTTGATGCAGTGCAAATGATGAATAAGAAAAAACGTGAAAAAACGACCATTCTTTCTTCTGCCGGAGAAGGAGAAAAAGAAATCACTTGGAATTCTGTGATCAATCCGAAAAAAACGGTTGTTGCCGTTTGTTCCTTTTATACGGATTTGAGCCAAATGTTAGTCAATAGTATCTTAAATGGGGTGACTAAAAAGTCGGTAGTATCTCCATTGGAGATACTACTGTTTGATTCATTCGTTTCATTCATTTTTCATTCGGATAGAGCAAAACAAGGGGTCGGACTGCCCGGAATCTGTGGCATGGATCATGGAATGGATGAATTGAAATAAGAACGGTGAACAATTGAAAAGCTCAATTCGTCCACCGTTCTTTATATTGCCTTTATAAAAATAAGCTTCTGTTCTGTTGGCAGTCTCTATTAAATAGAAAGCTCTTTCAATACATTGACCAGATCTCTCTTGACCGGCTTATCATTCTTGATAGCTTTGCTGAATGGTACATAAACGATTTCATCGTGCTCGATACCTATCATTACGTTGCGCTGGTCTTCCATGATAGCGTCGATGGCAGCGGCACCCAAACGGCTTGCCAGAATGCGGTCGTGAGCTGTAGGGCTTCCACCGCGCTGCAAGTGTCCTAAGATTGTCACACGCACATCGTATTGCGGGTATTCGTTTTTCACACGTTCCGCATAGTGCATGGCACCGCCTGTCAGTTCGCTTTCCGCTACCAGTACAATACTGCTATTCTTGGATTTACGGAATCCGTTCTTGATAAATTCTTCCAGTTGGTCGACTTCCGTGCTGAACTCCGGAATAATGGCTGCTTCGGCTCCCGAAGCAATGGCGCCGTTCAGAGCGAGGAATCCGGCATCACGCCCCATCACCTCTACAAAGAACAGACGTTCGTGTGAAGTGGCGGTGTCACGGATTTTATCTACTGCATCCAGAATGGTGTTCAATGCCGTATCGTATCCGATAGTGGTGTCTGTGCCGTAAAGGTCGTTGTCAATCGTTCCCGGAAGTCCGATACATGGAACATCGAATTCCTGTGCGAAGATTCGGGCGCCAGTCAGCGAACCGTCACCACCGATGATCACCAAAGCATCAATGCCTTCTCTTTTCATATTATCATAAGCCAGCTGGCGGCCTTCCGGTGTGGTGAACTCCTTACAGCGGGCTGTTTTCAGGATGGTTCCACCCAGTTGGATGATATTACTTACGTTCTGGCTCTTGAACTCTTTGATTTCGCCTGTCACCAGACCTTTGTATCCTCTATATATACCTTTTACTTGTAGTCCGTTGTAGATAGCTGCACGTGTTACTGCGCGGATGGCCGCATTCATTCCCGGAGCATCACCTCCCGAAGTCAAAATACCGATACATTTAACTGTTCCCATAACAATCTTTCATTAATTAGTTTGACGTGGCAAATGTACAACAAAAAGTTGAAAGCAGTGTTTCATAAGTTTTTTTTCGTGTGTCGAAACCATTAAAAATATTCAAATTGTCTTTTCTATCTTTCTTTTTAATCTTTTATCAATAGCTGGATATGGTCATGTATTTTTTCCATCAGCCATTTGGGGGTGGAAGTCGCTCCACATACGCCGATGGATTCCACATTCCGGAGTAAAGTGGGATCGATTTCTTTCTCATTATCAATCAGATGTGAGTTGGCGTTTACTTTCAGGCATTCTTCAAAAAGCATTTTTCCGTTCGAACTCTTCTTTCCGCTGACGAAGAAAATCAGATCATGCGTTGCCGCAAATTCCCTAAGATTGGGCATACGGTTAGCTACCTGCCGGCAGATTGTATCGTAATATTCGAAAGTGGCATCCGGTGAAATGTGGAGTTTGATGTATTCTACAATCTCCTGAAACTCGTCCAGAGACTTTGTGGTCTGTGAGAAAAGGCGGATGCTTTTAGTGAAATCCAGCTTTTTGGCTTCTTCTGCACTTTCGATGACAATGGCTTGACCACCGGTCTGCCCTACCAGTCCCAGCACTTCTGCATGGCCGTTCTTGCCGTAGATCACAATTTGCTTTTCTTCAAAATCTTCCTTCCGGAACTCTTGTTTGATGCGCTTTTGAAGCCGCAGTACGACCGGACAGGTTGCGTCGATGATTTCGATATTATTCTTGTGGGCGATCTGGTAAGTCTCCGGTGGCTCTCCGTGTGCGCGAAGCAACACTTTGGCATTGCGCAATTGTCTGAACTCATCACGGTTGATCGTAATTAGTCCCATTGCCTTCAGCCTTTCTACCTCCCGGCTGTTGTGTACAATATCTCCCAGGCAATAGAGGGTTTCTCCTTTTGCCAGTTCTTCTTCCGCCTTGTGGATGGCTGTGACCACACCGAAGCAGAAGCCGGAACCTTCATCTATCTCTACTTTAATCATACACTCGATTTCTATCCTCTATTCCTTTACTACTTTTCCGAACTGTTCCGACAGCCATTCCTTCTGCTGTTCGATGCTCAGATTAGAATTGTCGAGCAGCAGAGCGTCATCTGCTTTGCGCAATGGACTCACTTCACGATGCTGGTCGATGTAATCCCGTTGCTTTACGTTCTCAAGAATTTCTTCGAAGCTGCCTTCCTGGCCTTTTGCTTTTAGTTCGTCAAAACGGCGTTGGGCACGAATCTCCGGTGTGGCCGTAACAAATATTTTCAGTTCCGCATCCGGGAAAACCGTGGTTCCGATGTCCCGTCCGTCCATCACAATCCCTTTTTCTTTACCCATGGCCTGTTGCTGTGCTACCATCGCTTCGCGTACAAAATCGAGTGCGCTGATAGGGCTGACTTTGGACGAAACCCCCATTGTACGAATTTTATTCTCTACGTTCACCCCGTTGAGGTAGGTGTCCGGACGTCCTGTCTCCGGATTTGGGCGGAAAGTAATCCGGATATCCCGGATTGCTTCTTTCAGCTTCTCCGTATCGATAACGTCTCCGTTAAATATCCCATTTTCAATACTATATAAGGTGACTGCGCGATACATTGCCCCACTATCTATATAAATGTATCCTACTTCGCGGGCGAGATCTTTGGCCATTGTACTTTTTCCGCAGGAGGAAAAACCGTCGATTGCGATTGTTATCTTTTTCATATTATCTGCTTCTTATATTTGTCCGCCAAAGATACGCTTATTTTGAAAATCAGCCATAAATTTGACTGTAAAAGCAACTGAATGAGTATGAAAGAATTAAAAAAGTTAAAAAGCCGGATAAAAAGATACGAAGAAACGGACGGTTATCTGAAAATGTAGTATATTTGCCCAGAGACACATAGGAAGACACTTTTTTTTATTAATCATTATATTAACAAAATTATGGAAGTTAAAAAATCACCCAAGGCAGACCTGGAAGGAAAGAAATCCACATGGCTGCTGATCGGTTACGTGGTGGTATTGGCTTTTATGTTCGTGGCGTTCGAATGGACCCAGCGTGACGTGAAAATCGATACAAGCCAGGCTGTAGCTGATGTTGTTTTTGAAGAGGAAATCATTCCTATTACCGAAACCCCTGAACAAGCGACTCCACCACCACCCGAGGCTCCGAAGGTGGCCGAATTGCTGGAAATTGTCGATGACCAGGCAGATATTGAAGAATCAACTACCATCCTTAATGAGGATAACACACCTAAAGTGGAAGTAAAATACGTACCGGTACAAGTAGTTGAGGAAGAGCCGGAAGAACAGACTATCTTCGAAGTTGTAGAAAATATGCCGGACTTCCCGGGTGGACAGGCAGCATTGATGCAGTATCTGGCTAAAAATATCAAATATCCGACTATCGCACAGGAAAATGGTACTCAAGGTCGTGTTATCGTACAGTTCGTTGTTAACAAAGACGGTAGTATCGTAGATGCAAAAGTTGTACGCAGTGTAGACCCGTATCTGGATAAAGAAGCTCTCCGTGTGATCAACACGATGCCGAAATGGAAACCAGGTATGCAGCGTGGTAAACCGGTTCGCGTTAAATTTACAGTTCCTGTAATGTTCAGATTGCAGTAATTTGTAACACTCATACATTTAAGAGGCTGCGAATGCAGCCTCTTTTTATTCATTAATCTTTGTTTTCATCATGTTTACAGCTTCTCAATTACTTGATAAAATAAACAACCACCTATCTGAAAATCAGATAACCCGGACTCCGGAAGGACTCTACGAACCAATCGAATACATCCTTTCTTTGGGGGGAAAGCGGATTCGTCCTGTATTGATGCTGATGGCATATAACTTGTATAAGGAAGATGTTTCGTCAATTTACGATCCTGCTACCGGTATCGAAGTTTATCATAATCATACATTGCTGCATGATGATTTGATGGATCGTTCGGATATGCGCAGAGGAAAGCCGACTGTGCATAAGGTTTGGAACGATAACACAGCTATTTTGTCGGGTGATACCATGCTGATACTGGCTTTCCGGTATGTAGCCGGTTGTGCGCCCGAGCATTTGAAAGAAGTCATTGATTTGTTTAGTCTGACTGCGTTGGAAATTTGTGAAGGGCAGCAGTTGGATATGGAATTTGAGTCGCGCAACGATGTGGCGGAAGACGAATATATTGAAATGATTCGTCTGAAAACGGCTGTATTGCTTGCCGCAAGTCTGAAGATCGGCGCGATTCTGGCAGGAGCGTCTGCTGTTGATGCGGAGAATCTTTATAATTTTGGTATGCAGATAGGGGTTGCATTCCAGTTACAGGATGATTTGCTGGATGTTTATGGCGATCCGGAAGTGTTCGGAAAGAAAATCGGTGGAGACATCCTTTGCAATAAGAAGACATATATGCTGATCAAAGCACTGGAACGTGCAAACGGAGAACAGCTGGAAGAACTGAACCGCTGGCTGAATGCAGAGAACTGTCAGCCGGCAGAAAAGATAGCGGCAGTGACGGAGATCTATAATCAGTTGACTATCCGTAGCGTTTGTGAAAACAAAATGCGCGAATATTATACGCTGGCTATGGAGAGCCTTGAAGCAGTTGCGGTTGCCGAAGAGAAGAAGAAAGAACTTAAGAATTTAGTGAAATTACTGATGTATCGGGAAATGTAGTAAAGTTGGTGGGAAATGCCTTACAGACGATTGCCAAATACGGATCAAGCCAGAGTACGGGCGCTGAAAGCAGCGGTCGAGAAGGGTGACGTGTATAATGTGCGGGACTTGGCTATCTCACTGAAAACATTATTTGAAGCCCGTAATTTTCTGCTGAAGTTTGAAGCTGCGCAGATTTACTATACCCAATGTTATGACAACCAGTCGAGAGCCAGTCGCAAGCATCAGGCGAATGTGCGGATGGCACGGCTGTATATATCCCATTTTATTCAAGTGCTCAACCTCGCGGTGCTTCGCGATGAAATCAAACCGGTGCATAAAGAACTTTATGATCTTCCGGAAGCGAATGTGGTACCGGATTTATTAAGTGAAGCAGCTTTGGTAGAGTGGGGGAGAAAAATCATTGAAGGAGAGCAGCGGAGAACCTCTCAAGGGGGGATCCCCATTTATAACCCGACTATTGCGCGCGTAAAAGTGCATTATGATATTTTTCTGGATAGCTACGAACGTCAGAAGAGTTACCAGTCCGCCACCAACCGGAGTCTGGATGAGCTGGCTTCGATGCGTGACCGGGCAGATGAACTGATTCTGGATATCTGGAATCAGGTAGAAACAAAATTCCAGGAAGTGAACCCCAATGAAGCCCGGTTGGAAAAATGTCGTGACTATGGGCTGGTATATTACTACCGCTCCAACGAAAAAGTAAAAGAAGAAAGCGAATTGTCATGTTAATAGATACTCATTCCCATCTTTTTTTAGAAGAATTTTCCGATGACCTGCCGCAGGTGATGGAACGTGCACGTCAGGCAGGTGTTTCGCGTATTTATATGCCCAACATTGACAGTACGACGATTGAACCCATGCTGTCGGTTTGCGCGGATTATCCGGATTTCTGTTATCCGATGATCGGACTGCATCCTACCTCGGTGAACGAGTCATACCGTCAGGAACTGTCAATCGTCCGGGAGCGTCTGGAAGCACCCAACAACTTTGTGGCCATTGGAGAAATAGGACTTGATTTGTATTGGGATAAAACCTTTCTGAACGAACAACTGTACGTTTTTGAGAAACAGATAGAATGGGCGCTCGAATATAAATTGCCCATCGTGGTTCATTCGCGAGAGGCATTCGACTATATATATAAGGTAATGGAGCCCTATAAAAACACTGCTTTGACCGGTATTTTTCATAGTTTCACCGGAAATGCGGAAGAAGCGGCCCGGTTGCTTGAATTTGGCGGTTTCATGTTGGGAATCAACGGAGTGGTCACTTTTAAAAAGTCCTCACTGCCGGATACCTTGCTGACAGTGCCTTTGGAGCGGATTGTGCTCGAAACGGATTCACCGTATCTGACCCCGGCGCCCAATCGGGGGAAGAGGAATGAAAGTGCGAATGTGCGTGATACGTTCCTGAAACTGGTAGAAATTTATCGGACCACCCCGGAGCACCTTTCACAAGCCACTTCCGAAAATGCGCTAAAAGTGTTCGGAATGGTCAAATAAGGTTCCAAAGGTTTTAAATTATATTAATTTGCAGTATTTATTTAAGATAAAAAAGGGATAATGCTTTAGGAAAAGAAAAAAAAGGATACATTTGTAGCTGAAAATGCGGAAAACTCATAAGGAGAGGTGCTCGAGTGGTTGAAGAGGCACGCCTGGAAAGCGTGTATACGCCAAAAGTGTATCGCGGGTTCGAATCCCGCTCTCTCCGCAGGAAATATTAAACAAAAGACGATAAGTAAATACAATAATAATAATTTAATTAATTAATCTTAAAAATTAGACACACAATGAAAAAGTTATTTGCAATTGTTGCTGTGATTGGGGCCTTCACTTTTGGCTCAATTCAACTTGCTCAGGCTCAAGACGCTCCTGCAGCAGAACAAACTGAACAACAAGCTGCTCCTGCTGCTGAAGCTACTACAGCTGCTGCTCCTGCTGCAGAAGAAGGTGGTATTCACAAGGAAATCAAAGTTAAATTCATCGAAGGTACTGCATCTTTCATGAGTTTGGTAGCTATCGCTTTAGTGATCGGTTTGGCTTTCTGTATTGAACGTATCATTTATTTGAGTTTGGCTGAAATCAACACAAAAAAATTCATGGCATCTATCGAAGCTGCTTTGGAAAAAGGTGATGTTGAAGCTGCTAAAGACATTGCTCGTAACACCAGAGGCCCGGTTGCTTCTATCTACTACCAAGGTTTGATGAGAATCGATCAAGGTATTGACGTAGTTGAGAAGTCAGTTGTATCTTATGGTGGTGTACAGGCAGGTTACCTTGAAAAAGGATGTTCTTGGATCACACTGTTTATCGCAATGGCTCCGTCACTCGGATTCTTGGGTACTGTAATCGGTATGGTGCAGGCATTTGATAAGATCCAGCAGGTAGGTGATATCTCTCCGACGGTTGTTGCAGGTGGTATGAAAGTTGCCTTGATTACAACTATTTTCGGTTTGATCGTTGCTTTGATTCTTCAGGTATTCTACAACTACGTACTTGCTAAGATTGAAGCTCTTACAAGCGAAATGGAAGACTCTTCTATCTCTTTGCTTGACATGGTAATCAAATATGATCTGAAATACAAAAAATAATTCGAAATGAGTAAGTTATCATATAAAGTATCGTATTACGCACTGTATGCGATGTTTGCCATCATCCTCATTGTCCTGGGGCTTTTCTACCTGGGTGGTGATGCTCAAGGAGCAGATGTCATTGCGGGAGTAGATCCTGAAATGTGGCAACCGGCAAACACAAATGCCTTACTGATGCTCATTTATGGGTTATTTGGTTTGGCTGTTGCTGCTACAGTAGTTGCTGCTGTATTCCAATTTGGAGCAGCTTTGAAAGATAGCCCTGCAAATGCAATTAAGTCATTGCTTGGTTTGGTTCTTTTGGTTGTTGTTTTAGTGATTGCTTGGGCTGCAGGTGATGGAACACCGATGAATATCCCAGGTTATGACGGTACTGACAACGTTCCTTTCTGGCTGAAATTAACTGATATGTTCCTTTATTCCATCTACATCCTGTTGTTTGTAACAATCGTTGCAATCATTGCAAGTGGCATAAAGAAAAAAATATCATAATCAATTGAGGATACTCAATTTAATAAGTAATTACAATGGCAAGAGGAAAAAGAAAAGTTCCTGATATTAACTCAAGTTCTACGGCGGATATCGCTTTCTTGTTGCTGATCTTCTTCTTGATTACAACATCAATGGATACGGACCGTGGTTTGGCAAGACTTTTGCCTCCACCACCCGAAGATCAAGATCAACAGAATACGGATAAGATCAAAGAACGTAACATTTTGCAGGTATACCTGAATAAGGATGATGCTTTGATGTGCGGTAATGATTATATCGGTGTTGAGCAACTAAGGGAAAAAGCTAAAGAATTTATTGCTAATGCCGGCAATGCAGAGCACATGCCTGAAAAGACACAGAAGAATGTGGAGTTTTTCGGTACGACTCTCGTTAACGACAAGCATGTAATTTCTTTGCAGAATGACCGTGGATCTTCTTATCAGGCATACATCAGCGTGCAGAACGAACTTGTTGCTGCATACAATGAATTGAGAGATGAACTGGCCCTTCAGAAATGGCAAAGACCTTATGCGGAATTGAACGACGAACAGCAAAAAGCAATTCGTGAAATCTATCCGCAGAGAATTTCTGAGGCAGAACCTAAAAAATACGGAGAAAAAAGGAAGTAAGTAATGGGAAAATTTAATAAAACTGGTAAACGTGAAATGCCGGCATTGAATACTTCTTCGTTGCCTGACCTTATCTTTACCTTGTTGTTCTTCTTTATGATTGTAACAACGATGCGTGAGGTAACATTAAAGGTGCAGTTTACACTTCCGCAAGGTACTGAACTCGAAAAACTGGAGAAGAAATCACTGGTAACATTCATTTATGTAGGGGAACCTACACAAGAATATCGCGCGAAAATGGGTACTGAAAGTCGTATTCAGTTGAATGACAGTTATGCTGAAGTGGGTGAAGTACAAGACTTCATTTTTCAGGAACGTGCGAGTATGAATGAAGGCGATGCTGCTAAGATGACTGTGTCTCTGAAAGTAGATCAGAAGACAAAGATGGGTATTGTTACTGATGTAAAAAATGCTCTTAGAAAATCTTATGCTTTGAAGATTAACTATTCGGCTACGAAACGTGGTGAGAAGTAATTAGTTAATTCAATATATATAAAAAGGGCGTTCAATTCAAATTGAACGCCCTTTTTATATATACGTAGCTGGAGTAAGGTTTTCCATTTGTGAAACTAATTTCGAGCTGCTACCTAATTTAATTAGTTGTCTTTTACTCCATATACTTCTTTATGTATTCTCTTTTTGATTGTTTCAAAATCCTTTTCACAATCCAATTCTCCGTGTACCATTAAATACATGGGCAGAAAATCATCTCCGGGCTTGTAAGGAGGTTGGCTATAGTCTTTTTCCCACAGCGTAAAGCCTTGACGTTGATAAAAGCTGATACGTCGTTTTGCCATTTCCTCTATCGGACGTTCTACTTCCAATACGATCGGGCGTTTCAAATAATTGCATAAGTATTCCAGCGTGCGTTTTCCATAGCCTCCATTTCGCAGGGCAGGATTGGTTGCAAAGTGTTCTACATAGTAGAAACTGTCAAAATCCCAATAGGTAATGAAGCCGACTGGCAGGTCATCATCAAAGATGATGTTATTATGAAAGTTGCCCGTACGATCAGTGTACTCGCGCAGTTGTTCCAACTGACGGTACTCTTCCGGTGGAAACGAATCAATTAGAAGCTCTTCCATGAATTTGTAATGTTGCAGATCCGACGTACTAATTGGTTGAAGTCTAATCATGAGGTTTGGGTTTTAAGTTTGACAATAATATAATTGTATTCCATTAAGGAACATAAAATTCAATCATTCGACGGATGGCACGTTGACAAACCGGACAAAACTCCGGATATTCGTTTGTTTTCATGCGACAGTCATAAGCCGGACGATAAATGCCTTTGGCAGAGTAGCCACCTCCTTCATATACTCCTACGGGATATTTCTTTTTTTCAGCAATGGGGGTCGGGATCGGGGTACCTGACGGAAGCATATCTTTCCATTTGGAAGCGAAGTTCACCCGTGTTGAAATATTTTGTTCCCACGGTTCGACATCCAGCGGATAAGTATCTGTCATCACATCATCATAGAAATATTCGTCGGCCAGTCCACCGAAACTGTGTCCGAACTCGTGCACGACTACCGGCTTGAACATCGGGTGATGGGCCGTGGTCAGCGTATACGAATTGTATATTCCTCCACCACCATATACATCCGTGTTAGCCAGGATAATGATATGTTCGTAGGGGATGCCTGCCAATGCATTATGGATAGACTTTACCCGGCTGGTAGTCAGATAACGATCTGAGTAAAAAGTATCGAAATGGGAGTGAACCGCCGTTTGTTTCCACTGATTTTCGCGGGGAATACTGACACCACTGTCCGTAGAAGGACTGGCTACGGCAACAATATTAAATTTACCCTTCATGGAGCGGAACGGCTCATACGAAAACAAACTTTCGCAGGTACGTTGGGCATCCTGGTAGAAAATATCCATTTCTTTTTCTGTGTATCCTTCTGCAAGGATGGCAACATCTATGCAGTCTTTTTCGTTACCACTTTGAAGCATATACCGATGCGGAGTGACATGTGATACCCCCCGTTTATGAATCAATATATCATCCGGACGCACGATATGTTTATAGGTAGCCAATCTTTTTTTTCGCGGAGAATATAAAGTGACTTCTACCTCCACAGGCTGTTTAGGATAAGGAAGAAGGAAAGTATTCTCAAATCCTTTGGCTGTTTCTTTAGCTTCGTCTGTGGACAGCCACTCTTGAAACAAAGAAGAGAATGACGTTTTGTAGATACACTGTTTGCTGGCAAGGTCTTTCACTATAATTTGTCCGTTGCCTTCCAATGGAAGTTCCGAAAGATGATGTTGACGTCCTGCCCAGGTAGGAAGTTGTGATAGCTCATCCAGATAAATAGCCTGTTGTGTAGCATCCCCGGTAAAGATATAATCCACTCGCAATGTTTTGTTCTGAAAATAATCAGCAAAATTCTGTGCATAACTTCCTATAGAAGTACAGAAACACAGAATAATACAGCAAATATGTTTCATATTAATGGTATATTTATGTTTTTCGCAAAGGTACGAACTATTGTTGACTTATCCGCTTTCTGCAAATAAAAGTAATAGATTATAGTATTTGTTGTCGAAAAATCGCTAACTTTGCATAAAAGATTCATTGATAAAAACAATTTGATTCAAAAATGGGACATCATCAATTAGATGCTTTAGATGAGCAAATTCTGAAATTAATAGCAGGGAACGCGCGTATTCCTTTTTTGGAAGTAGCAAGAGCGTGTAACGTTTCCGGGGCGGCTATCCACCAGCGCATTCAGAAGTTGACTAATCTGGGAATATTGAAAGGATCGGAATATGTGATCGATCCTGAGAAGATAGGATATGAAACTTGTGCTTATATTGGTATATATCTGAAAGATCCGGAATCCTTTGATTCGGTAACAAGAGCTTTGGAAGCTATTCCGGAAGTAGTAGAATGTCATTTCACTACTGGTAAATATGATATGTTTATCAAGATTTACGCTAAGAACAATCACCATTTGCTGAGTATCATACATGATAAATTGCAACCTCTGGGGTTGGCGCGTACGGAGACATTGATCTCTTTCCATGAAGCCATAAAGCGGCAGATGCCGATTATGGTCGACATTGAAGACGAAGATTAATCGTACAGAATAAAATAGCTTACTGTTTCACGTAATCTACAAAAGCATACGGGCAGAGATGTTTCTCATCCACAGGATGAGCTTCTCTGCTTTTTTCGTGCCATTGAGCCGGAGATACTTCCGGAAAGAAGGCGTCGGCTTCAGGAGCAACGTCGTTTATTTCCGTCAGACAAAGTTCGTCGGCAAGAGGAAGTGCCTGTCGGTAGACGCTTGCGCCACCTATTATATAGACGTGCTCATCTTCCTTGCAGCTTTGCAGGGCGACTTCCAGCGACGGGAAGACTTCCGCACCGGGGCATACTGTATCCGGACGGGTGGATAATACAACGTTTCTGCGATTGGGCAGCGCACCTTTCGGCAGCGATTCGAAGGTTTTTCTTCCCATTATGATGGTGTTTCCGGTAGTCAATGCCTTGAAGCGTTTCAAGTCGTTGGGCAACCAGAAAAGCAGTTTATTCTGAAAGCCGATCGCCATTCGGCGGTCTACGGCAGCAATAATTGATATTTTACTCATGGTTTTATACCGCTACTATTCCGGCAATATGTGGATGCGGGTCGTAGTTCACCAGTTCGAAGTCTTCGAAATGGAAGTCATAGATACTCTTCACATCCGGATTAATTTTCATTTGAGGCAATGCGCGTGGTTCGCGGCTAAGCTGCAATTTGACTTGATCCAAGTGGTTCAGATAGATATGGGCATCGCCAAGTGTATGGATAAATTCACCCGCTTTCAGTCCTGTCACCTGCGCCATCATTTGTAGCAGCAGTGCATACGATGCGATATTGAACGGGACTCCGAGAAATATATCCGCGCTGCGCTGGTAAAGTTGCAGGCTCAGCCGGCCGTCTGCCACGTAAAACTGGAAGAAGGCATGGCAGGGAGGCAGATTCATATTCTTTAAATCGGCTACATTCCAGGCGCTGACAATGATACGTCGGGAGTCGGGATTGTGCTTGATCGTCTCTACCGCTTCGCTGATCTGGTCGATGAATCCGCCGTCGTAGTCGGGCCACGAACGCCACTGATAGCCATAGATATGACCTAAATCACCGTTTTCGTCCGCCCATTCGTTCCAGATGCGTACACCGTGTTCTTGCAGATATTTCGCGTTCGTATCACCTTGCAGAAACCAGAGTAACTCGTAGATGATTGATTTCAGATGCAGCTTTTTGGTGGTCAGACACGGGAAACCCTCGTCGAGGTTGAAACGCATCTGATGCCCGAACACACTGATCGTTCCGGTTCCTGTACGGTCACTTTTCTCAGTTCCTTCAGTTAATACGCGATTGAGTAAATCTAAATATTGTTTCATAGCGAATAATTTTCCAATAAGTTGGTGCGATGCAAAATTACAAAAATGGCGTGAATAAATTGGCAAACCATCCGACGAACTTCTTCCACGGTGAGCGCTTTTTCCAGAATTCCGGTGTCAGCTGCGTACAGTGCTCTATATCGTTCTGAAACATGTCGTTCAGTTCGCCTGTAATTTCCTTGTTGAAGATGAAAGCGTTCGTCTCGTAGTCGTACCGGAGGCTGCGGCTGTTCAGGTTTGCGGTGCCTACCGTGCAGAAAATATCGTCGACCATCATGATTTTGGAATGATGGAAACCGCCATTGTACATATAGACGGTGGCTCCTCTTTTCATCAGTTTGTGAAGTTTGTAGAGGGCGGCGTCCGGAGTAAACGGAATATCGGAGGCGGAAGAAACCATAATCGTGACATCCACACCTCGTTCGATGGTGCGTTGAAGCGCCTTGTTGATGGAGGATGTGGGCACAAAATACGGGTTGACGATGTGCACGTTTTTCTGTGCCGAATAGATCGACATGGCATAAGCATGGCTGAGCATACGGCTGTTTTTCTTCGGTGTGCGGTCTACGATGGCGACGACTACATTGGTGCTGTCCGACTGCTCCTTGTGCTTGGGGAAGTATGCTTCGCCGCCAATGTTTTGTTTAGTCTCCTTGTTCCATATGGTAAGAAATATTTCTTGCAGGTCATTGACGGCATCGCCTTCTATTCTCATGTGCATATCACGCCATGTGCCGATTTTAGGGAGTCCGTTGATGTAGTAGTCGGCGATGTTCATTCCTCCCGTATAGGCGACTTCGCCGTCGATGACGGCTATTTTGCGGTGATCACGGTGTGCCGCATGATTGATGTAGGGAAAGGTGAACGGGTCGAACTTGACAATCTCGATTCCCTGCTCCCGTATTTTTTTGAGATGTCTCTTCTTGAGCGGTTTATTGTTCGACCAGTTGCCGAACGCATCAAACATGGCCCGTACTTCCACGCCTTCTTTCACCTTTTCGGCCAGCAGATCGAAAAGCGCATTGGCTATAGAGTCATTGCGGAAATTGAAGTATTCCAGATGAATGTGGTGTTTGGCGTCGCGGATGGCGCTGAATAAATCAATGAATTTTTCTCGTCCGCTTTTCAGTAACCTGACCTTGTTATTGTCGGATATAGGAATCCCTGACTCCGATAAGAAACGTAATACAAGGGAGTCACTTGTCAGAGCTATGGAGTCTCTGGAATGCGTCATCAAACTGTCGATGACATCTGCCTGAGCACGGAATAAAGACAGAAACAGAAATAAAAGAAATATACGTAGTTTCAAAACTCTTCTCGCTATTTTAGTTTACAAAGTAACAAAGATACAACATCTATGTTTGGAGCTATCGGGAGAGGAGGGCTAATTTATTATACTTTAACAGAAGTTTCGCAAGTTCTTTATATTATTGACAAACAATAGTATCTCAATTCTCCTCCTCCCGGGAGCTACCCTTTATACACATCTATTTTTTTTTAAGAAATAGATGTATAAAGAGTTAAATTAATTAAGGCTATTCATGATAAGCATAGTCATTATTTAATCTTTTTTTTCCTAATAACACCTTTAAATATTCCAATTTGTAAGGATTTAAAGATGTGTATAAAGGGTAGCTCCCGGGAGGAGGGGAATTAAGATAGTTTGGATAACGCAAAGGTAACCTGCGAAACTTGAATACTTTAACAGAAGAAATGAACAAGAATCTCTTGATCTGGGGAATTATATTCGTTCGATACATCTGATCTGCTGTGTTCCCTGCCGTTGTCACACTTGTGCCAACGGCTTGTCACTGCTGTGCCAGTGCGGTGTCACAACTGTGCCAAGCCCTTGGCACAGAGTGTGACAAGCATTGTTATGCCATTGATACTACTTTCCGTCCGGCCATGAACAGTAGGACGACCGTTGCAATGATGATTGATTTCGGATCGAGGCTGGTTGCGCCGTGGTTGATCATGCCGATGAGTACATCTTTCAGTGTTTCCCATACGGCTTCCAGTCCGCCCAGGGTGACGAAGAGCGTGGCTCCTACTGCCATTACGAATACAGTCCAGAGGCGTGCCAACCGGTTACTGCGGTCGGGCAAGTGGTGCATGACGCGGCGGCTGAATCCGTTGTCGGCTATTTCCCGCTTGTTTTCTGCGAAGAAATCTTTCAGAAGTTTATCATTATCTATTTCCGTCATAACCGTTTCTTTTTAAATACGTTGCTAATTTTTCTTTTCCACGCGACAGGTGGCTTTTCACCGTCCCTGCCGGTATTCCCGTTATTCCTGCAATCTTGTCGATGCTTACATCTTCCATGTAAAACAGCGTGATGCAGGTTCGTTCCACTTCCTTCAGCGATTTGAGTGACTGATAAACATCCATTGTCTGCCCTATGTTCGCTTGTTCGGTGCAGTTGACGGCGTCTACTTCCCTGGTATCCAGGTCTGCCATCTCCTTCCGGCTGCGAATATAATCATAAAAAATATTATAAGCAATACGGTATAGCCATGTGGAGAAACTCGACAAGTTACGGAACGAGGCCAGATTGGTATATGCCTTGATGAATGTATCCTGTGCCAAGTCGTCACTCAATTCGCTGTCACCGCAAGTCAGATGCAGGAAGAAGCGTCTGACAGGCGACTGGTATTTTTGTACCAACTGGTCGAAGGCCCTGGTGTTCTTGAACACCACGACCTGTGCGACTAGCGATATATCGTTGAGTTGGCTCATCTATTTTCTTCGTTCTTCTCTTCGTCGTTCTTCTCCGAGATGATGATGTCGTTGCTTCTGATGGCGGTTTCTCTGTTCTTGGTTTCCTCGTTGGCATGTTGCTTGTAGCCGATCAGCCATTGTCCCAGTCCCATAAACATGACGAGCAGTCCGATAGCGCCAATTCCGAATTCGCCGGTAATCGCCCAGAGGAATATGAAGAGCCCGATGCCTGTAAAGGTATTTTTGATTCCTTGTGTACGTTGGTCTGTCGATTTGTTCTCCCGTATGAATTCTTCCGGAAGAGGCTGACCGGCTGCGAGAGCCTGTTCGGCAAGACGGTAGCGTGCTTTCCGGTTCTTGTAGCGGAAGAAGAAGACTACAAATATGATGAATACCGGCATTCCGAATATGGCAATGATGCTGATGATGGCTACCAGAATACCTCCTCCAACTGCATCTCCGAAATTATTGAACGGGAAGTCATCGTCGTCAGAGCTGATGGTGAAGCTCGCTTTTCCGTGAGGGCCGCGCGAGGAGCTACTTACTTTGCCCGTATCTACACTTGTCGTGTCGGCGTCTTCGTCATCGATGCCGATCACAGTGACGGCCGTGTTGCCGACATTAACCTTGGCATCCTTGCCTTTCCCTTTCGTTACGGTCACTTTTACGTTTCCGGTAGAGTCGTTCACAATAGTCGTTTGTTTCTGGGCGTTTGCCAAAGAGAAAATGGTCATCATGACCAGTAAAGCAATTAAAATCCGTTTCATATATTAATTCTTTTATTTGTTTCTTTGTCTGTTAGACGTAGTTCGTATGTCAGAAAGTTGCAAAGAGACGAAATATTTTTGATATTTGCAGGAATTAATAAATGAAAAATGAATTTACCCGCTTCTTTTATCGACTATACCCGTGCCTTACTGGGCAATGAAGAATATGAAAAACTGGCTGCCGCCTTGCAGCAGGAGCCTCCCGTCAGCATTCGGATCAATAAATTGAGAATGAAGGAGGAAGGATTAAGTTCGCTGACAGACAGTTCTGCTCATTTTTCCTTCAACAAAGTTCCCTGGGCATCCGACGGCTACTATCTTGACGAGCGTCTGACTTTTACGTTCGACCCGTTGTTTCATGCCGGTTGCTACTATGTTCAGGAGGCTTCGTCCATGTTTGTGGAGCAGGTGCTGCGGCAGTATGTCGAGTCTCCGGTGGTGATGCTCGATCTTTGTGCGGCGCCCGGAGGAAAATCAACCCATGCGCGCAGCGTGCTTCCGGAAGGGAGTCTGCTGGTGGCGAATGAAGTGATTCGGAACCGTTCACAGGTGCTGGCGGAGAATCTGACGAAGTGGGGGCATCCGGATGTGGTGGTTACCAACAATGATCCGGCTGATTTCTCAGCACTTCCGTCTTTCTTCGATGTCATTCTGACCGATGTGCCTTGTTCGGGCGAGGGAATGTTTCGTAAAGACCCTGTGGCTGTGGAGGAATGGAGCCCGGAGAATGTAGAGATCTGCTGGCAGCGTCAGCGGCGGATTATTGCGGATATTTGGCCCTGTCTGAAACCGGGCGGCATATTAATATATAGTACGTGTACCTATAATAGCAAAGAAGATGAAGAGAACGTCTGCTGGATTCAGCAGGAATTCGGTGCGGAGCTCTTGCCTCTGGAGGTGCGGAACGAGTGGAATATAACAGGGAATTTACTCGATGGAGAGGATGAATCTCAGGGAAGTTTGTCTGTCTGTCATTTTCTTCCTCATAAGACAAAAGGCGAAGGATTCTTTCTGGCGGCACTTCGTAAACCGGATGCGGAAGATGAACCGGCAGCCTATTCATTCTCAAAAGCAAAGTCGTCCAAGAAAAAAGATAAGAAAGGCGGAGCGGCTGCTTCTCCCGTTTCCAAAGAACACATGAGGATGGCACTGAACTGGCTGAAGCAGGAAAATGTCGAAAAATACACCCTGTCTGCGGAAGGCGCGGGCATCGTCGCATTTCCGCAACGATATACCGATGAACTGGCTGCCATGAAACAGTATCTGAAAGTGATACAGGCAGGCGTTCTGACTGGTGAAGTGAAAGGGAAAGATTTGATTCCCGCTCATGCGCTGGCGATGAGCGCTACGCTCTTGCGGCAGGATGCTTTTGATACGGAAGAGGTGAGCTATGAACAGGCTATCGCTTATTTACGAAAAGAGGCTATTACCTTGTCGGAAACAGCCCCTCGTGGTTATATCTTGCTTACTTACCGGAATATTCCTCTCGGATTTGTGAAGAATATCGGAAATCGTGCCAATAATCTTTATCCGCAAGAGTGGCGTATCCGCAGCGGATATTTGCCGGAGGAGATACGTACGCTGTAAAGATCATTCCCGAAAGAAATGGAGAGCGGATAGAATGCTTAGCTTGATAGCGCGGCTAATTTATCATCCATAATTTAGGGAAGTATCCCAGTGGGTATTTCCTTATAATTCAGAATGAAACCGACTTGTCTGCCTGTTCCCGGTTCTGCTCCTTCCGTTATTTCTTCCAGTGTGTAGGCCGGAGGCGGGGCAGGTGATGTCCGTGTTTCTCCAATGGGCGGCGTGCCCCAGTTCAGATGTAAATTCTTGTCCAGTCGATGAAGCAGGTACGCGTTCCCCCATACGGTGAAATGGTGTTCCGTAGCCGGTGCGGCATCCAATGAAAAGGTAAGGGTCAGCGTGGCTTTGTTGTCTTCTCCTTGCTTCAGTGCATAAGTTCCTTTGGTGATCAGTTCGAGTCCCGATGAAAAAGCGGTTTGCTGTCCTTGTTTGAAGAAATAAGCGTCACGGGCAGCGTTGCTGACAAGGAAAATGTCGTCAACACCCGGCAGTAGGTTCTCGTCCCCATTGGGACGCAGGGAGGACGAGCCGTGTATCAGATTGAGATCTTCGTAGTAGTCCACCACTTTGATGGGCAGAGTGAGCGTTTCCTGTGTGGCGTTGTCTGTCACTTTCAGATACGTGCTTCCGGTGAGAATGCCGGATATGTAAATCATTCGTCCGGCGGGAACTCCGCTCCAGCCGCTTTCGATTCCGGCACTTGCGATGCGGGGATTTCCGATTTCCAAAGAGTAGTCTCCGTTTCCGCTTTCGATTCCGAGGTAGCGTCTTCCTCCCATGGGCACTTCGTATTTGCTGTCGTAAAACCGCAGGGGGGCATCGGCATCGTCTTTACAGGCACTCCATAAAATAAGAATGCAAAACAAGATGGGGGTGTAAGAGAGGGTTTTAGTTTTCATAATAGTTTAGTGTTTTTTTACAGTCCCCAAATGTAATGCATTCTTTTTATTTATTCAATAATCGGGCGAAATAAAGCGGGAATTTATAGCTTGCTCTTATAAATTCGTGCCATTGCCTTCTGATATTGATTCTCCAGTTGGAGGTAATTCTGATGACTTTGATAAATGACGGATACCTCGACAAAATACTCGATCATGCTGATCTGTCCGCCTGTCAGAGCCTGTTTCAGCAGTGCGAGGTCTTGTTGCGCCTGAAAAGTTTTCCTGTATTCCTCCATAGAGGTGTGCAGCGTTTTGGCCTCCCGATAGAGCTGTGCCAGTTCGGATTCCACTTGCAGGGTGGCGTTGTCTTTCTGCAAGTCGATGTTCAGCGCTTGCGCTTTGGCTATTTTCACCTTGTTGCGGTTCTCGAAAAGCGGGAAGGAGAATCCCACTACTACTCCGTTGAAAGGCGTTCCCGTTTCGGTGTTCCGGCGGTAGCCGAGTTCCAGTTTCGGCAGCCATTGCGACTTGTTGACGGTGATCTGCTTGCGGGCAACGAGGCTTTCGTTGTTGAATGCCATTAATGTGCGGTCGGTGGAGAGCACTTCTGATTTCAGTATCTGATAGTCGGCAGGGAAAGGCGTTGCGGGATACGTGCTTTCTTCGAATACTACGGGGATATTGCCGTTTAACGTGTTCAGTTCCTGCAACTTATTACGTAGTGCCGTCTCGTTCAGCGAAGTTTCCGTCTTGACATTCAGCAGTTCCAGATTGATTTTATTCGTTTCGAGGGCGTTCGCGTCTCCGGTTTGGAGGCGCTTGGCGTACATTTTGGCAAGTTCTTCCGCGTTGCGCAGCCGTTCCTCCAAGATGTGTTTTTGCTGGCGCAGCATGATAATGTCCAGACACACTTCTTTGGCGAGCAACAATTTCTCTTGGCGGAAGACATCCGCCTGACTGTCAAAAGCACCTGCTTTCAGACGATTCAGCTTGTTGCGGGTGGCATACAGGCTCGGAAAGTCGAAACTTTGTGACACCACAAGTTCGCCGATCGTTTCGTTTTTATCTTTCGCTCCCCAGAGGTGGGCGTATGATAAAGTCGGGTCCGGCAGGTTATTGTCCGTTTTGGCTTCCAGCTTTTGCGAGGTGATGAGCTGGGCGTTCGCCTGCAACTCCTTATTGTTGGCTTCGATATTCTTCAAAACCTGTTCGATGCCGCTTTGGGCCTGCACTTCGCCCGTGAGGGTGAGAAGTGCGCAGCTTACCAAAGAGCCTATGATGATGATTTGTTTCATACTTTTTTTATTTGTTTCTATATACATAGTAGCTACATTTAACTGATAATTATGCCTGTTCCACCGGTACGTCGCATGGAGAATTTGCTCCGGCGCTACGCTGGCGATGCATCATCAGATAAACAATCGGAACGATGAAACCGTTCAGGAAAGTAGATGTTAAAAGTCCGCCCAAAATCACTTTGGCCATCGGGCTTTGAATCTCGTTGCCCGGCAGATCACCGCCCAGAGCCAGCGGTATCAGTGCCAGCGCAGAGGAGAGAGCCGTCATCAGAATCGGATTCAGACGGTCGAGAGAACCTTGTATCACGCTGTCGTACACGTTCAGCCCCTCCACTTGCTGCAAGTGGTTGTAGTGGCTGATGAGCAACATACCGTTACGGGTCGCGATACCGAACAGCGAGATGAAACCGATAATTGCCGGAATGCTTACTTCGCCGGTCGTGATGACAAGGGCAAAAACGCCGCCGATCAATGCCAGAGGCAGGTTCAGCAAGATCACGCCGGACTCCTTGACGCTGCGGAACTCGTGGTAAAGCAACAGGAAAATAATGACGATACTCATGAAAGATGTCAGCGCCAATACACGGCTGGCAGCCTGTTCGCTTTCGAACTGTCCGCCATACTCGATGTGGTAGCCTTCGGGCAACTGGATAGTGGCGTCTACCTGCTTCTGAATATCATTTACAACACTGCGCAGGTCACGGTCGGCAACGTTGGCGGAGATAACGATTTTCCGTTTTACATTTTCGCGGTTGATCGTGTTCGGTCCCATGGAGGAAACCACTTCCGCCACGTAGTTCAGAGGAACTTTGCGTCCATCGTTGGTGTCGACCATGAGGTTGCGGATTTTCTCCATTTCGTCGCGTGCGTCGTCCTTCACTTTGACGATGAGGTCGAAACTCTTGCCCTGCTCGTACACTTGCGAAATCACTTTTCCTGCCAGCGCCACATTCACGTATTCAGAAAACTCCGGCAGGGTGATGCCGAATTTCGCCAGCATTTCCCGTTTGGGCTGTATCTTCAGCTGCGGGCGTTCGATTTGTTGTTCCACGTTGAGGTCGGCAATTCCCGGAATGTCGCTGATAGCTCCCTTGATCTGGTTGCCCAGCGAGAACATCTTGTTTAGGTCGTCTCCGAAGAGTTTGATGGCGATATTTGCCTTCGTACCGGACAACATCGCGTCGATACGGTGGCTGATGGGCTGACCGATTTCGATGTTTGCTCCGGTGATCGTTCCGAGTTTCTCGCGCACTTCGGCGACGAGTTCGCTGCGCGGGCGGTCTTTCAGTTCAAACGGTGCCTCGATTTCCGAAACGTTTACGCCGAGCGCGTGTTCATCCAGTTCGGCACGTCCCGTTTTGCGGGCTACGGTTTGTATTTCGGGGATTGTCAGCAGCAATTCTTCGGCACGGTGTCCCATCTTGTTGCTTTCTTCCAGAGATATGCCCGGCAGCGAACTGATATTGATGGTGAACGAGCCTTCATTGAACGAAGGAAGGAAGCTGCGCCCGAGCGTAAAGAATACCCCTAGGGCGATCAGGAAAAGGACGATGGTGCTGCCGAGTGTCACCCGTTTGTGAGCCAGCACCCATGTCAGCGCCTTTTCGTAAATGCCTTTCATCCAGCGGGCTACGAAAGATTCTTTCAGTTCCTTGTTCGTCTTGTTGCTGCCCAGCAGGTAAGAGCAGAGCACCGGAGTCAGCGTGAGGGCAACGACCGTGGAAGCGAACAGCGCCACGATGAAAGCGATACCCAGCGGTACCAGCATACGTCCTTCCATTCCACTCAGGAAGAACAGCGGCACAAAGCTGACGACAATGATCAGCGTTGAATTAAGAATCGGCATTCGCACTTCCTTCGAAGCGTTGAATACCACTTCGAGCGTGCTGAGGCGTTCGGCTTCCGCTTTCAGACGGTTCTCCCGCAGTCGCTTGTATACATTTTCCACGTCGACGATGGCATCGTCGACCAGCGAACCGATGGCAATCGCCATACCTCCCAGACTCATCGTGTTGATAGTCAGCCCCATGTAGTGAAGCGTGAGGATGGAGACGAGTAGTGAAAGCGGCAGCGTGACAAGGGAAATCAGCGTAGTGCGTACATTGGCCAAAAACAGGAAAAGTACGATGACGACAAAGATTCCTCCTTCAAAAAGAGACTTTTTCACGTTGCCGATAGAGCTTTCGATAAAGCGGCTCTGGCGGAAAATATCCGTGGAGACTTTGACGTCCGCAGGCAAATTCTTCTGTAAGTCTTGCAGAGAGGCCTCCAATTTGTCCGTCAGTTCCAGCGTGCTGGTGGCGGGCTGTTTGGTGACGGTCATGAGTACGGCCGGTTTGCCACGCTCCGAGGCTGTGCCCAGTTTCGGGGCTTTGGGACCTATTTTCACGTCGGCGATGTCTTCCAGCGTCACCGGAAAGTTGTTCACCGTTTTCACTACCGCTTTGCCGAGTTCTTCCACTTTGGGGGTAGAGAGTACTCCGCGCACGATATATTCATTGCCAAATTCGTAAAGTACGCCGCCGTTGGCGTTCAGGTTCATGTCTTGGGTGACGGCCATCACTTCTCCCATCGATACGCCGTAGTGGCGCATCCGTTCGGGGTCCAACTGAATCTGATATTCCTTGATGTCTCCTCCGAGCACTGCCACCTGTGCCACGCCTCCGGTGGAGAGCAGGCGCGGGCGGATCGTCCAGTCGGCAATCGTCCGCAGATCGAGCATGGAGGTGGAGTCGGCGGTCAGACCGACGATGAGCATTTCGCCCAAGATGGACGATTGGGGGCCGAGAGTCGGCTTGCCCACGTTGACGGGAAGTGACTCGCTGACTACGGCGAGCTTTTCGCTGACGATCTGACGGGCGAGGTATATATCTGTGCCCCAGTCGAATTCTACCCAGACAACGGAGAAACCGTTGGTCGAAGAAGAACGGACACGGCGCACGCCGGTAGCCCCGTTTACAGCTGTTTCGACGGGGAAGGTGACGAGCTGTTCCACTTCCTCGGCTGCCATACCGTTGGCTTCGGTCATGATGACCACTGTCGGGGCGTTCAGGTCGGGAAACACGTCTACTTCCGTGTGCATGGCGGTGTAAGTCCCCGCAATAAGCAGGAGGATGGCCGCGCAGAGCACAACCAGTCGGTTGTGCAGGGAGTAATGTATGATTTTATTTAGCATGATATTTCATTGATTAAGTCTGGTTCCTCCCGGTTTACTTTTGAGAAGTGCCGGACAGGGGATAAACTTGCGTAACTATAAATGAGTTCTGTGTGTGCCGCAAGGGAACTTGGATGCGGCGCTTTGCCGCTAGTGCTCATGACTGTGGGCAGGGATGGCGTTGCTTGCGCTTGCCAGGCGAACTTGGTATGCGCCTTCGGTCACTACACGGTCTCCAGGTTTGATTCCGGTCAGGATTTGTACACTTTTGCCATTGTCGGCGCCGAGGGTCACTTCCTGTTTCTTGTAGCCTTCTTCATCAAGTTGCAGGTAGACGAAGAAGATGCCTTGCTCTTCCGTCAGGGCGGTGCGGGGCACGGATATCACGTTTTCCAGTTGGGAGGAAAGCAGATAAACTTCGACGAATGACCCCGGAATCACTTCTCCTTTATTGTCAAATTCGAAGGTGACGGGCACGTAGAAAGAGTTGTCTCCGGAAGTTTTCCCGAAGGAAAGCAGTCTGCCGCTCAGTTCATTCAGTTCGTAGACCTCATTATTATAAGGTGTCCGGAAATTGGCGGAACTGATTGTGCGGAGATACGGGTAGTATTTTTCCGATACTTCGGCACGGAGGAAAAGCCGGCGGTTCTGCGTCACGCTGACCAGTGGCTGACCGATGGTTACGTAGTCTCCCTCATTGACCAGAATACTTTTCACGTATCCGGCAATGGGCGCGGTGATATTCTGACCGATGGCCGAGTGGTTTTTGGCGAGCGCTTCGTAGCTGATACGTGCGTTTTCGTAGTTCTGCTCCGCCTGTGCGAAATCCTTGTCGGACACAATCTTGTTTTTGACGAGCGACTTCATTCGTTCGTATTCCTTTTTGGATACTTCGTAAGCGATTCGGGCACGTTGTACGGGGTCACCGTCGGCGATGTTGTGCGAAGAAATAGTCACCAGCGGAGTGCCGCGACCGACGCTCATTCCTTCCGTCACCTTGCCGCGGAAAGAAACGACTCCGGCCACCGTGGCTACAGCCACCGATTCGTCGCCTTGGGCAGCGAGTACCTGTCCGCTTGTCTTGATGACTTGCTGGAAGGGGGCCGGTGTGATAGCATTTACCTTTACACCGGCAGCGTCAGCTTTCGCTTTCGGGAGGATGATTTCATCGCTGTGCTCGCCGGCGGGTTCGCTGGTGGCAACTTTGCCGTGATCGTGTCCTCCGCTGCATTCACCTTCGTGTGAATGGTCGGCTCCTTCGGCTTCGTGGTCATGACCTTCCACTTCGTGGTCATGTCCTTCGTGTTCATCATGATTGTGTGTGACGGTCTCGTGGTCATGCCCTTCATGACCAGTATTTTTACTATTGCAAGAGCCCAGGACGAATAATCCCATGACTCCTATAAAGATAAGTTTCTTCATAAATGTTGTTTTCCTACTAAGTTTTACTGTTTTTGTACGCTACAAAGATAGAGTAACGCAGATGCAACTTGCTTGCATTTACGTTATTACGCAAAAACAGAGTAGGGAGGGGCCCGAAGTGAGGAGGTACGAGGTATTTTCGTACCGTGCAGGGATTCACGATAGATGTAGTAATTTTTGACTCGTCTTTCCTGCGGTCGTAATAAATGTTCGATGATCGTATCCGTAAACAGGGTGGCGACGAATACGTAATTCGGTCCGCTGTCCGTGTGCACGGAGGGGATGGGGGAGTGGAAGCGGGTCATGCATTCGCTGCTGCAACATGAATCGCTTGCGGGGTGATGATGGTGGTTGGGGCATTGCTGCTCTACCGGTTGGTCCTGCTTCATGCAGATCATCCCGTTGGGGTGGTGGTGATGGGGAATAACGGCGGCTACCAACATAATGATGTTGATAAAGAATAGCATCGTTACTATGAATCGTTTCTTCCCTTTCATCCTTTATTGCAGAACCTAAGTCTATTATTAAATTTGCACAAATATACAAATACTTTTTCTTTCACCTAAAGCAGATAATGTCTTTTTATTGTTTATTATTTCTTTTCCAGTTCCTGCAACGAATCCATCTTCTTCTTTTCGAGGAATTCGTAGATGCCGCAAAGATGCTCCGTCACCTTCTTATTGCCGAATTCGTAGACCTTTGTCACCAGTCCGTCAAGGAAGTCACGGTCGTGCGAAACGACGATCAGGGTGCCGTCGAAATCCATCAGCGCTTGCTTGAGGATATCTTTGGTTTTCATGTCGAGGTGGTTGGTCGGCTCGTCCAGAATCAGGAGGTTGACCGGTTCCAGCAGGAGCTTGATCATTGCCAGGCGGGTACGTTCGCCACCCGAAAGCACTTTCACTTTCTTCATAGATTCTTCCGGCCCGCCGAACATGAAGGCGCCCAGCAAGTCACGTATCTTGTTGCGGATTTCTCCTTTTGCCACGTCGTCAATCGTCTGGAAAACCGTGAGGTTTTCGTCCATCAGCGAGGCTTGATTCTGCGCGAAATATCCGATTTGTACGTTATGTCCCAGCGTCAGCGTGCCGTCGTGGTCGATTTCGTTCATGATACATTTCACCAGTGTCGATTTACCTTCACCGTTCTTGCCTACGAAAGCCACCTTGTCGCCACGTTCAATTGTCAGGTTGGCGTTGCGGAACACGACATGGTCGCCGTACGTCTTTCCGACACCTTCCATCGTGACGGGATAACTGCCCGAACGGGGCGAAGGCGGGAATTTCAGCCGCAGTGCCGAAGTATCTTCCTCGTCTACTTCCAGCAATTCCAGCTTTTCCAGCATCTTGACACGGCTCTGCACCTGCAAAGTCTTCGAATACGTCCCCTTGAAACGTTCGATGAAGGCTTCCGTTTCGGCGATGAACTTCTGTTGCTCGTCATAAGCCTTCTGTTGCTGTTCGCGGCGTTCCTTGCGCAGTTGCAGGTATTGGGAGTAGTTTACTTTATAGTCGTAGATGCGGCCCATCGTTACTTCAATGGTGCGGGTGGTGATGTTGTCCACGAATTTGCGGTCGTGGCTGATCACGATGACTGCTTTGCCGTTATTGATCAGAAAATCTTCCAGCCATTGGATCGATTCGATGTCGAGGTGGTTGGTCGGCTCGTCAAGCAGGAGTACGTCCGGTTTTTGCAGCAGCAGTTTGGCGAGCTCGATGCGCATGCGCCAGCCTCCGCTGAAGTCGCTCGTCTGACGTTGAAAATCTTCGCGTGTGAAGCCGAGTCCGAGTAATGATTTCTCTACGTCCTCTTCGTAATTGGTTGCGTCGATGGAGTAAAATTTTTCGCTGAGGGCGGACACTTCCTCGATCAGTGCCATGTAGCTGTCACTTTCGTAATCCGTCCGTGTTTCCAGCTCCTTGTTCAGTGCGTCTATCCGTGCTTCCATCTCGTGCAGATGCGCGAAAGCCTGTGCCGTTTCGGCAAACACGGTTCTGCCGTCTTCTGTCATCAAATGCTGCGGGAGATAGGCTACTACGCAATCCTTGGGGGCCGAAACCTTGCCACGGGTAGGCTGTCGGACTCCTGCCAGAATCTTGAGTAAGGTACTTTTTCCCGCTCCGTTTTTTCCCATCAGGGCGATGCGGTCTTTTTCATTAATAACGAAAGAAATATCACTAAATAGGGTAGTGCCGCTAAACTCTACGGCTAGTCCGTCTATCGAAATCATACAATTCTTTATAATTTGAGGCGCAAAGATAGCGAAATATATCAATCTTTTTTATAACTTGCGGGCTGAAAAACATTATTAACTGAAATATGTTGACTAAAAAGTAATTTTAGAGAATAATTTTAAAAATAATATAGAAACGATATGGAAGGCGGACAAACAAATGAATTCAGACCTCTTATCTTAGTGGCTGAGGACGACGACAGCAACTTCAAATTGATCAAAGCAATCATCGGAAAGAAATGTGATATACAGTGGGCCAAGAATGGCGAAGAAATCGTGGCACTGTTCAAGGAATACGGCAACGAGGCCAAAGCGATCCTGATGGACATCAAAATGCCTGTGATGAACGGACTGGATGCTACGAAGATCATCCGCGGAGAAAACAAGGAAATCCCTATCATCATGCAGACCGCCTACGCTTTCAGCTCTGACAAGGAGAATGCGATGAACGCGGGAGCGAGCGAAGTGCTGGTGAAACCGATCACACTGTCGATTCTGCGCAATACGCTGACGAAGTATTTCCCCGAATTGGTCTGGTAGACTGATCTCTTTTTTTGTCCGGTAGACTGATCTTTTTTGTTTGTTAAACCGGTCTTTGTTCCGGCAGACATGATCTTTATCCGGCAAAACGGTATCGCTGAGTAGAAAAACGGTATAACAATTCGGGTGTTTTTCCTGTTTTGTATTTGTGATATTAACAAATAGCTGACGGCTGTAAAAGTAAAATAGGCGGACCTCACGGTCGGCCTATTTCTGTTCGTTTCCGTTAATTTGTTAGAGTTCAGAAACGACTCTATGTAAAGTCTCTCCTTTGAGAGATTTTAAGAGCGATTTTTATCGGCTTCCACCTGCCCACCAAACGGGTTCGGAGTATACGTATTGTCCGTCACCAAAGGCTTCTTTGATGGCTACATTTGCCAATACATCGTCTGCTCCGTAACCGAAACGCAGCGGGAATTTGTTAGAGTTCAGCGGGTTTTTCAGTTCCACTAAGTTTTCGTTCGCACCTTTCATACGGCGGTAGTCGTTGTAAGCTTCTAAAGATTCGCCGGATGCACCAAAGAATGCGAGATATTTCTGTACCATTGTTTCTTTTAATGGGTTAGCGGCAAAAAGAGGAGCTACTTCATTATCAAAATAGGCTTCGGCAACGGCGTCACCCAAGAAATCGGCTTTCCCGCCCAGCCAGTTTCTGGCGGCATCGGCAACTGTATTCTCCAAATTGGCAAATGCAGCGATAACGGCATCTTTCAAAGCGGCTTTTGCTTCATCTACTCTGCCACCCAGACGACACAGGGCTTCTGCTTCGAGGAATTTTACTTCATGGTAACTGATCAGTTGTGTGGGAGCGGTCATAGCCCATGAGGCCATAGACATGCCATAATTATTCTGTAATTCCTGAGGGGTGCCGTTAGGAGCTACGTTGATGGCATCGATTGTTGTGGCTTGATTTGCACCGCCTCCATATACAACATTTCCGCTAGGATCAGGTTGGATAAATGAGCGTGGAGCTCGCGGGTCATTTCTTGTTGCAAATTTCTCGATGAGACTTTCGCTGGCTGCAAGGCTGTTGCGGCTATAGCTGAAAGCCCAAAGGGGATTTAGTTGAGAATCACCGTCATAAATGTCCAGTTTACATTCTTCATTTGCATTGGTAAATGATTTACTTACATAGGTCAGAATGTTTTGGAGATCGGTAGTCTGATTGGCGCTTTTGTTAAGAAGACGCATTGTATAGCGTGCTTTCAGTGCATAAGCTGTTTTAAGCCACAGACCGGCTTGTGCATCTTGGTCTGATCCGTAGATGAGGTCTTTTGATCCCACTGCACCTGATAATCCTTCGTCTTCGGCTGTTCCATCCTTCAAAAGTGTGATAGCAGCATCCAGGTTCTGCATTACTTCTTTGTAGATAGACTCTTGTGAATCAATTTTAGGTTGCATATACTTCGGTGTGCCGTCCGGATTTAAAACTCCGGTTTCGCTGAACGGTGTGTCTCCGAACACATCGGCTACTACCGCACCATTGTAGGCAAGAAGGATTCTGGCTATTGCTTCAGTTACTACATTGCCTTTTTCCGATGGGTCTTCCTGACACTTGTTGATTACAATCTTTGCATTCTTTATATTGGCGTAAACGCTGATCCACGCATTGTTGTAGGTCGTGGCAGTGGTCGGTTCTCCGCTGCGGACTTCTGCCCGGTAGAGTTGGTTGCCGATACCTGTTTCGTGCTCCATGTAAACGGACGAATAGAGTGAAAAATCTCCTCCTACTGTGCTGAATGCAGTGCTGACTCCCAAGTCTGTTATCAAAAACTTCGCCGGAGCATCCTGCGGGTTATTGGGATTCTTGTTGACTTTGTCCATTGCATCTTCCGTACAAGCAGAAGCAATGACAGCAGTAAAGAAAGAAACTGCCAGCAATTTTCCTATTGATTTATATTTTTTCATTGTCTTGCAGATTAAAATTTAATATTAAAGCCGAAACCAAAGCTAGCTGTTTGCGGCATTGAATAGTCTTCGAAAGCTCCGGACATATTGTTGTTTCCTTGGCTGGCTTCCGGATCAAGGTCAGGCATCTGTGCCCAGACGAGGATATTTCTTGCGAAAGCATTCACCGAAAGTTCCATCCACTTTTTCTGGAGTACTTTGTAGCTTACTGCCACTTCGCGGAGTTTGATGAACGAGTTGTCGTATACAGAAGATTCGTCAATATCGTTCAGGCGGCTGTAGTACACTTGTTGCGCATTGGCTCCGGTGATGGCGATATCGTTTTTGGTTCCGTCCTGTTTGTAACCGTCAAAGATGATCGTGCCTTCCCGATTCTCTGTTCTTTTGCTGACGCCGTAGTAGTCGGACAAACCGGTAGTTCTGCTGTACATCTGGCCACCTTGTTTCCAGTCAAGTACAGCACTGATGGTACATTTCCACAGACGCAATGACGTATTGAAACCCATTACGAAATCCGGAGAAACTTTTCCGATCACCTGTGCCTCACCGGCGACAGGCAAACCGTTTTCGTCTACCAGACGATTGCCGTTAGCGTCTCTCTTGTATCCTACGCCATAGATTACAGGGAATTTTTCGCCTGCTGATGCACGAACCTGTGGAGTGACGTAACCACCCAGTGAAATGTTTTCCACACCCGGAGCCAGTTCGTCTACATAGTTGTCGATTTTGGTCCAGTTGAAACCGAAGTCCCAGTTGATATTCTTCGTGCGGATCGGGTTGAATCCCAATGTGATTTCGTGCGTGTCGGTATGAATCTTACCACCGTTTGTCAACAGTTTGCTGGCACCGGTAGAAGACGCCAAAGGCACTGAAAATATCTGGTCTTTGACGTTCTGACGCGAATAAGTATAATTCAACGTAATCAGGTTGTCGAAGAAGTTCACGTCGGCACCGATTTCGTACGAACGTGTATTCTGCGGTTTCAGATTCGGGTCGAATATTGTGTAGTACGGGGTATAGGCAGTAGTACCTTTGATGGGGTACATGATGGGAGTCAGCGAATAGAATCCTCCTCCGTACGTGGGAGTCGAGTAATAATTCTCAAGGAAATCACCAGCCTGTCCTACTTCCGCATAAGAAACTCTCAGTTTGGCGTAGTTGACTACATCATTTTTCAGTTCATCAAGTTCTGTCAGGATGAAACCTGCTGACACAGAGGGATAGAAGAACGAACGGTTGTTGCGCGGCATGTTGGACACATAGTCCTGACGTCCGGTCACAGTCAGATAAAGCATGTTTCTGTACGAAGCCGATACGTTGCCGAAGAAACCGACAGTACGGTTTTTCCATCTTTCTTCTTCTGTAAGCTGAGTGGTTGCATTGTTGATATGATTCCACCCTGCGAAGTTATAGTTTGTTCCGTATTCGTAGTATTTCTTTCTGTTGCTCTGGATAAATTCGTTACCTGCTACAGCGTTCAATCCCCAGTCGTCATTGATGCGCCAGTCGTAGTTGATGGTCAGCAATGAGTTGTAGGTAGCGTTTGTCCAACCGTAGTTTTCTATCTGGCCGCGACCGCCGCCGGTGTTACTTCCGTATCCGTAGCTGTCAGAGTAGTGAGTGGTATAAGCGTCTACACCTAACATATATTTCGCGTTCAGTTTATGGTTGGCCGTTCCGAAATCTGTTTGATAAGTGGCATATACATTTCCGAAGAAACGGTTGGTGTCTTCTGTGTATTTGTTGTTGTCAATAGCCCAATAGGCATTGTCAAAATTTCCACGGAAAGAGTTTTGCTTATAAATGTCGCCGTCTACATGGCTGGGGATACCTGCCAGATCGTAGCTTGCGGGCGAAGCGTAAACAGTTCTCAGCAGTCCGTTTCCGGACGTTACCGCCTTGTCAATCGAAGTCGTGATGTAGTTTCCTGCAAAACCGGTTGTGAAGTTATTCGTCAGTTTCGTTTCGGCGCTTACTTTTACGTTGTATCTGTCCATGCCAGTTTTGGGGATAATACCGTCTTGGTGCGTATTTCCAAGAGAAACGGAGTATGAACTTTTTTCCAGCGTTTGTGCCACGTTCAGCGAGTTGCTCCAAGTGATACCTGTTTCGAAGAATTCTTTTGTATTGTCGTAAGCCTGTGGAGTAGCCCAAGGGTCAAGACCTGCTGAAGCACGCTGCGGCACGTAATATTTGCCGGATTGCATGCCATACTTTTGAGTAAATTCGTTGTCGGTGTTGCCGCCATAATTGGGATCGTTGGACAGTTCAGAAATCTTAGGTCCCCAGGATAATCCTGAAGTTGGGCTGTATCTTCCGCCGGACCCCTGTGCATACGTCTTTTGGAATTCGGGCAGGCGACCGACTACGTCAAAACTGACATTGGATGAGAAACTGACTTGGGGTTTGCCTTTTTCCAGTCCCTTACCGCTTTTGGTGGTGATGATGATCACACCATTGGATGCGCGGATTCCGTAAAGTGCCGAAGCCGCCTGTCCTTTCAGAATGTTGATACTTTCAATGTCGTTCGGGTCGATATCTACCGCGCGGTTGGCAAAGTCCACACCGCTTACACTACCGTTGTTCTGTATGTCCGTATCTACGTCAGGAGTACTGGTCACTGCCATTCCGTCGATTACGTAAAGCGGTGTGTTATCTCCGGAGAAAGAACGTGCGCCACGGATCGTGATCTGTGAAGATGCTCCGGGCATACCGCTCGAAGGTTTGATATCCAGACCGGAAACTTTTCCTTGCAACGCTCCTGCCAGGCTGGAGTTGGAAGCTTGGGTCAGTTGTTCGGACTTCACGTCCTGAACGGCGTAGCCCAGCGCTTTCTTTTCGCGGGAGATACCCATGGCCGTTACTACGACTTCGTCCAGGGCTTTGGCGTCACTTTTTAATACTACGTTGATAACGCCCTGTTTGATCGTTACTGTCTGCGGAACCATTCCTACATAGGAAACGCGCAAAGTTTTAGAAGAACTTGGTACGGCGGGGAGTTGCCCTTTCGGGAAGCGTTAAGTGTTTTTGGGGCTATTTAAGGCATAAAATGATAAAAAGATAGCATTTCGAATGATTCGCTGATGTTATTTTATGAAAATAACGATTTTAACACTATCTTTATGTCGTGTAATGTAATTTGAATATTATTAAAATCGCATTCAAATCTTCTCATTTTATCAAAATACTGATTAAATTCTTTCAATATGATACTTTATAGTTAAAAACGTAACACTTTTTTAATTTTGATATAAATAGTGTTATCTTTGCACCCTGTTAGAGACTAGAAGTCTATTTATAGGTTAAATTTAAGAGAGAATTTATGAAAAGAAAATTGATGTTCTTTATGACCTTCCTTTTTGTGGGTATAGGTCTGGTGACAGCGCAGACGTCCCGAGTTACCGGTGTGGTAACCGCCGAGGAAGATGGCCTGCCTGTTGTAGGTGCTTCGGTATTGGTGAATGGCACTACTCTTGGTACTATCACGGATATTGATGGTAAGTTTACAATCACGAATGTACCAAGTTCTTCTAAGACTTATTGATATTTTATAGCCTCTCTTTTTCCTCCTTTTTTATTCTATCTTATTGTAAATCAGAATATAAGTGCTTCTTTCCGCAACTTGGCTTCCCGGCTCACTTACTATAATCGCAACCTTTTCCCTTTCTTTTTCGATCTCAGTCATCTTTTTCGGGCAGGTACTTGGCTTGTTTTCAAGGGGCGGATGCTTAGGTTCTACCTTTATTTGAGGCTTTCTATGAGCGATAGGGGCAGACCTGTCTTTTCGGCAATGAGTTGATTGTCAATTCCTTGCTTTTTCATGTCGATGGCTGTCTGAAAGATGTTCAAGGCTTCTTCGCGACCTTTCTTCAGGCCTTTCTTCAGGCCTTCCTCAAGTCCTTCTTCAAGTCCTTTCTTTAGCCCTTCTTTCATTCCTTCTTTCAGCCCTTCTTCCATCCCTTTCTTTATTCCTTCCTTTTCCGCTGCATCCATTGTCACCAAATAATCCCGGTACACTTTGACGCTATTGTCGTATAGCTCTCTCTCCTTTGGAGACATAGAAGCCACATCAGCGATCTCTTCGAGTTTTTCGAAGACGGCTTTTCGTGCCTTGAATGGCAGGCGTTTTAAAGTTTCCATATTATTTAATATATAAATCCAACGTTCAAAATTCGTTTCACATTCCTCTTCGCTTTTTTTGAAGAGGGGGAGGGCGATGAATATTTGCCGGAACTTCTCCGAGAAGAGTTCACCTGTCTCCTTGTCTGCAAGAATAACGTCTGTCCGGAGTTTTATGTTCTTGTCCATGATGAAATTCATCAGAAAGACTCCGTAAACAGCTTTTATTTCAAATTTCCAGTCGTGCCCCGTCCGGCCCTGGTTGACGATGGCACGGGAGAGATAGAAGATGGAGCGTTCTTTAAAATTGCTCTGCATGCGGTTTTGCATTTCGACAATTATCTTTTCGCCCGTGTCCGTGGTGCAGTAGACATCGTAGATGATGCCTCGTCCTTCCGGGTAGTCCGGCAGCTGTTCGTTGTTCAAAAACGTTAAGTCGGTTATCACTCGTTCACCTTCGAGAAGGTCGTTCAGAAATTCGATTAGTAAATTCTTGGAGACTTCTCTGCCGAATATTAGTTTGAATCCGTAGTCGGTGAACGGATTGATAAATTTGCTCATTGTTTTGGTTGTTTCTCTTTTATGTTGTAAAGAGATGTTTCTCTTCGCATGTATAGTGAAGAGGCTTTTCTTTATTCTACAAAGATAGGATAAATTATTGTTTTATGATGCGTTTGGCGGGAGAAATAAATGACGTGGGTGCTCAAAAATGTTCATCTCCCTCTTAAAAATGTTCATCTTCCTCTGACTCGCTTTTTGAGGATGCCGTTGTAGGTGTCTTCAAATTCTGCCGAGTGGTTGAGTGCCCAGAGGATGTAGTCGCCCGGCTCGTTCTTTTTGAGCAGGGTGGAGCGGTATTCGGAGCTGAGGACTTTCCATAAGGTGCCGCAGGGACCACCCAGCTTTCTGCGTCGGGCGAGGGCGAGGATGGCTTTCACGGTTGGTTCGTTCCGGATGCCGATGGCGTCCATGTTGAGGCGTAGCAGGGATTCGGAGAATCCTCCGGAAGCAGTGTTTTCGTTCGGGGCTTCTTCTTGCTGACTTCTTTCGTATTGGGTTCCGTTGTGCTTGGCTTCTTCCTGCTGGTTTCTTTCGTATTGGGTTCCGTTATATCTAGTTTCTCCCTTCTGATCTATTCCTTCATTTCTTCTTTCTTCCTTATTTTCCTCCCCTCTTTTTCCGGACGAGATTTCTAAAGACAAACCTTTGACAGCAACAGGCGCAGCCTGAAAAACGCCGTTTGACGGAACGGGCGGCTGCTCTCTATCCTTCTCCCATTCATTTTCGGTTTTGCTTTGTCTTTCCCTTTCTTTGTCTCTTTCTCTTTCTCTTTCCGGTTTGCTTTTAATCTCAGTATCTGTTTCCGATTTACTTTCGATTTCTGTATCCGTTTCCTGTTTTGTTTGTGGGATTGTTGCTGCAATTTCTCGGTTTTTTGCAGCATTAATTTTCATAGCTGCTTCGTCGGTCACTGTTTTTGTAGCATTGATTCCTGTGCCTGCTGCATGGATATTTGTGCCTGTCGTGCCGATTCCTGTCTTTGTTTTAGTAACTTCTGTAGCTGTGATATTGATTCCTGTTTTTATTGCGTTGACTTCTGCGCCTACTATATGGCTTTCCGCTTCATACACTTCTGTACCTTTTGAATTTATATTATTTCTTATTTCTGCGGAATTATTTTCCGTTCCATCCTCTCCTTCCTTGATGAGCCAAAACCGTTCCAGCGGGAGTTTGTATTTCCTTCGGCTGTCGGTAATGATTTTGTGGTATTGCTCTTGGATGGCTTGCGAAGTCAGAATCCCGTACTCCTTATATATATAGGTGTCGAATAGTCCGACGGACAGGCAGTCGTCGATGATGGCCTGCATCTCCTCCTCCTCGCAACATACTTCCTGCGAAATGTCGAACAAGGTATCTTGATTCCATGCGACATAAAATCCCTTTTCTTTGTAGATGAGGCAGAGCAGGGAAGTGAGTGCGGCAATTCCTGCTGCATGATGACGGTTGGAAATGCGGCGTACCTTCCTGTCTTGGAAGAAGTTGACATCGAGCGGGAAATAATCTAATCCGGGTTTGGAAATACGGGCCATCTTTTTGAATATTTAGAGTGATATTGAATGATAAATAATGAATGATAAATAATGAATGATAAATAATGAATAAGGCGAATCGGTAATTTTAATTTAGCTCATTTCAGTATGGTGATAAGCTACTTGATAGTCAGTTCTGTCTCTCAACTGAGGGTGACTAAAAAGTCGATTCTATCTCTATTCTCCTCCTTCCCGAAGGAGGAGAATAGAGTTACTATTGCGTACAACTACTCCCTAGAACTCCTTTTTCACATCGAAGCAGGGACAGGCTTTCATGTATTCATTGGGTGAGATGATGCCGTCTCCGTTGAGGTCGGGGCTTGTGTCCCGGTGTCCGATGACCTGTTTCACGTTGGGGAAGGCCAGTTGCAGAGATTTCACCAGTCGGATGAGGGCAGTGCGTTGTGCATCTGTCCGTGTGTCGGCGGGGCGGCCTTCCTTGTCCAGTCCGCCGACGTAGCAGATGCCGATGGAACGCTGGTTCCAGCCCATACAATGCGCCCCGTCGAGGGTGACGTCTCGTCCCGGTTCGATGGTGCCGTCGAGGCGGATGACGTAATGATAGCCGATGGACCAGAAGCCACGGGCACGGTGCCAGCAGTCGATATCGGCAGCGGTGATGTCCTGTCCCGCACGGGTGGCGGAACAGTGGATGATGATGGTGTCTTTCATTGCAGAAACTCCTTTCTTTGTCCTCTTTCTTTGGGCAATATATAAGTGTTGAAACCAAAAATGGCGGATTCTTCGGGAGACAGGCGGCGGTAATAGTGTTGCGTCACTGAATGGTGTACGGGAACAAAGAGAGAAATAAGAGGAAGAGGCGATGAAACAAGGGGAGAAGAAACTGACTGCACACATACATTGCCTGCTTCAGACTCTCCGACTGAATTGCTCGATCTGCCTGTTCCGAGCAGATTGCCTGCTTCGGACTTCCCGATTGAATTGCTCGATTTGCCTGTTCCGAGCAGATTGCCTGCTTCGAACTCCCCGATTGAATCAGCTTTGACGGTCAGCACAGGTATTTCGGGTGCTATCAGAAAGCATTCTTCCGAACCGCTTCTTTCGGCTCTTGGCTTTTTCTTCATGGCCGATTGCTTCAGTCTTTCGGGGTGTAATAAATGCAGCACCAGCCAATTACGTTGTTTAGGGTTCATTTGTTCCCCTTTTACCAGTGCGTTCATGGATGGATAGGCTTGCAGGATATTTCCTGCCTCGTCCGTTGTGGCACAGGGGACGGGGGAGAGGGCGGGTGACGACGGACGCAGACCGGTCCGGATGGCGTGCATGACATTGTCGTAGGCATCGCACCATTCGAGGTTGGCGACGTGGTTGTTGAGCTTGTTTCCGTCGAGGTGGTTCACTTGGGGGAGACGCTTCGGGTTGGGGATAAAAGCTGTTGCCACTAAGCGGTGTACAGAGTAGCCGACGTATATCCCCTTTTGGCGGATGGCCACGTACTCATAACCTTTTGCGGTAATGCTGCTGCTGATTATCAACTTCGATTTGCCTTTGAAACTCAATATCCGCCCGTGGTCTGAAACCATATAATCGGAATTTGCTTCGATAAATCTCCAATTTTCCATACTTTATTCTTTATATTGTTAATAAAATTATACTTCGTTAAAAAGAAATCCCTTTTCCGAAACCGCCGGGGATAAACGGCGCAGCCTGCATGGTAGAAACGGCGTAGCCTGCAAGGTAGAAACGGCATAAACAAGGACTGTTAAACGGCGTAGCCTCCTCGCTGACATGAGGCGGTTCCGCCCGCTTACTCCGGTCTTTGACCTTTCTCATTCCTCCTCTGCACGGGGTTCGAGCCGTTCGGCACAGTGAATAAGAAACTCCAGCTCCTCCCGACACCCTTGAATGGCTTCATACAAAGAGTCCACATGATACATTCTGCAAAGCGTTTCCCATTCTTTTCGTTCTTCTGAAGTCATTTGTTCTCCGAAATTCATTTGCTGTCCAAAACTTATCTGCTGCCCGAAACTCATCTGCTCTCCGAATCTCATCTGCTCTTCGGAACTCATTCGACGCAAAGGAAATTTTCGGCATGAAACGTGCGCCACCCTTTGGCTTCGAGATCGTAGTAGACTACAAACGTATTTTCCGGTCGTGGCATATAGGGGCGGTGAAAACTGTGTTGATATCCGGTGAGCGTGCCGACAGCGTGGCGCACGGTTCCGTCCTGCTTGGTGTAGCAGAATTTCACGTTCTCCCTGTGCATTTTCCGTATCAGTCCACCGATTCGGTGGGCGATGATGAGCGCATCACGCCGGTTCATGTCATTGTTGCGACGGATGACGGCGGCCCGCCTCATGAGCCGTACCCGTGGGAGGGAATGTTGTTTTTTCATTTCAGTCATATGATTCAATTGTTTTTTATTGATTTCGGGGCAAAAGTAGATTATGGGTAGAACATATTTCGTTCACGCTTGACGAAAATGAAAAATATATTGAGAAAGTGTCACGCGTGACGGAGAATGTTAAAAGTAATTTTGGAAATTTGTCGGATTAAATAAAAAGAAATAAAAAACTAAAAAAATGAAATGTAATTGTGATGTTAGTAGCAAAAGTAAACAAGAAAGTGCAAAACAAAGAAGTATGGATGGGACAAAAACAAATCTCCAAGATGCGGTTTCGGTAAAAATTAACATAAGACAAAAGACTGTAAACCAGTGTCCCGCACTCCGACAAAATGTGATACAGAGGATCAAATCTCAAGAAAACACATCTCAAGAGTCTGTAATTCAAGGAAATTTACCTCAAGAAAAGGCACTTCCAAGCAATACAACTCCGGACAGTACCCAGTTAAAGGGTACGGTAAATCAGGAGTTGATCCGAGAAAGAATTGAGTTGAAACATAAGAAGAAGAAAGAATATACAGGTTTGCAGCATAGCGATGATGAAGATAAGCTGAAAATCATCGAAGAGATTGTGGATATCATTGAAGAAAATGAGTTTGACGAAAATTTCCTGAAAGAGCATTCCGACTGTTCGGAATCATCTATCAGGCGGGTTTTGTCTGCTTGGATGGGCAAGTCGATATCCAATTGGACTACGATTTTTAACTTAACGAAGTGTCTGGCTGTCAATTGTGTGTTTGCCGAACATTTACTGGCATTGTTGGTCGATGTGGTGATTTATTTGGTCGGTGGCGGCGGAGTGGTGCATTGTCGCGTTCTGTCACCTTCCAAAGCTGTCATTGAGATTGATTTTAGTAAGAATAAATCATTGTATAAGAAAGATGAAGATGGCAAGAAAAAAAGGCCAGAAGGCAGAGATGGAAAACAAAAGGAGGAAAAATCGGGTGAAAGGAATTAATTATTAATAATTTGTAGTAAGTCCTTTGAGAACTTGGTATCCCGCTTTCGTAGATAATTCTTTGCTATCAGCGATTACTTTCTGTTTGTTACTTAATAAAGAATATCACTACAAATGTAGTCATACTTATTGTAAAATCAATGCAGAAGCCCTCTAAATCTGAAAAATAAGTTTTTTATCCGATTGATTTGCAGGCGGGATATCGTAAATTGTTACTCTATTTTTTGATGAAAAGGATACTTTTCTTCTTGCTCCTTTCTACCGTGTATTATTCTTTTTATATATTTACATATGCAGGAAAATATTCTCTGTTCATACAGCAGTGATTCTACTTTCTGAACAGAGAATGTGAATGAATCCTTTGGATGAGTCAGTTGATTTATTACTTGTTTGGTAAAATATTGTAAATCATACATTTGTCGTATTTACCAAGTTCTCAAAGGACTTATGTTGATGTATAGTAATATTTAAAGATTTAGTAGCAATATTTTAAGCTATCCGGTGACAGATTTAAAAAAACAACCAAAGCAATCATATATATGAAAGTGCAGATAATTCGACAAACAGCAGTACTTATCATTCTTCTGATCAGTGTGTTCCGAACCAACATGTATGCTGATGATTCGTCATCCTACGACATCTTGATTATCAATTCTTATACCGAAAACTGCCTTTGGAGCGATGATTTCATAGTGCCCGTCTATAAAGATTTTCGGATTCAGAACGCCCCGGCCAATATATACACCGAGCACATGAGTATGTTTTCCATCAACACCGGCGAGGGGCTGGAGCGATACAAATCCGAACTGCTCAGAAGGTATGCCTGCGTAGAGCCGAAGTTGATTATCCTGCTGGGCAATCCGGCATGGGTACTGCTCCACGAGACGATCGGCAAACGTTGGCACGGTGTCCCCGTGCTTCTTTGTGCCGAGCGCGAAACCGTAGGTCCGCCCGAAATATATCTGGAAAAATACATTGCACCCGCAGGCACTGAAGTGCCGTTGAGGGATTATAAAGGTGACATTCCTCTGACTGTGTTTTACGTACCTTATTACGTGAGGGAGACGCTGGAAATGATGGCTGCCATCGTCCCCGATATGCGTAAGATCGTCTTTTTGTCCGACAGACGCTGGATCAGCGCGCAGTGCAGGAAAGAAGTGGAGGAGGTGATGAGAACGGAATTTCCGCAGGTGTTGTCGGACTGTCTGATAGCTGACGAAGTCACTAACGACGACCTTGTCGACTCTCTGAAGGTGTCGGACTCATCGACGGCAGTCCTTTTTCTGTCATGGCAGAAGGAGGAACAGCACGGAAATACGATTCTCACTTCCAACATTTCACGACTGCTGAGCTACTATTCCGACTCACCTATTTTCACACTTCACAATAACGCTGCCGAAGCCAACGGACTGATCGGCGGCTGTTTCTGGAACGACAGCGAAATAAAAGAACATCTGCTCCCGCTGATCAAAACTCTGCTGGAGGAACCACATCAGCAGGAGGTGAAAATAGTGACGATGGGCACACCCCGTCCCATCATCAATTATACTGACTACTTGGACGCAGGTCTGTCGCCCGAACTGTGCCCCGCCAATGCGATTTTCTGCATGAAACCTCCCACGTTTTTCGAGCAATACAAATATTACCTTGCCATGTTTCTCATCATGATCATTTTGGCGGTTCTTTACGTGGTATGGCTGAGGCGGACACTGGCCGAACGAAGCAAGCGGCTGGACATCATGCGAAATTACAGCAGTCTGATCGAAAATATGCCCGTCATGTATGCCCGTGAGAAACTGGTGTACGATACCGACGGACGGATCGTCGACTTTATCTATCAGGAAGTGAACCCGACTTTCGAAAAATACATTCTGCCGAAAGAAAAAATACTCGGAAAGAAATACAGTGAACTGAACAAAGTTTACAGTCCGGAACTGCTCGACTGCTATAATGCACTGAAAGACAAGAAGGAAATGACCTTTCAGTATTATCTTGAAAAAACGAAAACGTATCTCACCGTCATTGCCGTATGTTCCCGAACGGAGGGCTGCATCGATGTCTTTTGCGTGGACAATACCGAACTGTCGCTGACCCAGCAGATGCTGCGTTCCACCAATCACAAGCTGGCTGCCGTGCTGGACGCTGCCGACATGACGCCTTGGAGGTGGGAATTGGAAACCGATATGTTTATCTGCGACATCGACCGTCACCTATATATAATGAAAGAAGAAGCTGTGACCGACGGCGATCAACTGCTGATTCCCGCCTCCGTCTATTTCTCCAAAATCTACGAACCGGACAGGGAGCGGGTGTTGCTTGCCTGCGAACAGCTCATCAATGGCGAAGTGCAAAAAGTGAAGGAGGAATATCGGATCGCCCCCCGGCAAGGTGATACTTCCCATTATGAGTGGGTGGAAGTTCGGGCAGCGGTAGACGAGCGGGACGAGAACGGCAGGCCTCTGAGTCTTGTCGGTTCGTCCTTGACAGTTACTCAAAGGAAAGAAATGGAGGAAGCACTCGTCGAGGCCAAAGTGAAGGCTGAGGAAGCGAACACGCTCAAATCTGCCTTTCTTGCCAATATAAGCCACGAAATCCGGACTCCTCTCAACGCCATTGTCGGCTTCTCCGACCTGTTGGCATCGGAAGAAGGGGAACTTTCGGAAGAGAGGCAAGAGTATGTCCGCATCATTGAGAACAACAATGTGCTCCTGCTTCAGCTTATCAGCGATGTGCTCGACCTTTCGAAGATCGAGGCGGGGACGCTGGATTTTGTGTACACCGATATAGATGTGCACGGGCTGTTCGTAGAGCTCGAAGATACCATCCGGCTGAGAAATAAAAAGCCCGGTGTCCGCATTTGGTATCATGTGCAGATGACCGAATGCGTCATACATACTGACCGGAGTCGTCTGATGCAAGTGGTTATGAATCTGATCAATAATGCGATGAAGTTTACGGAGCAGGGCAGTATCGAGTTCGGATATTATCTGCAGGAGGACGGTTTTCTGTATTTCTATGTCACGGACACCGGATACGGAATACCGGAGGAGCATCTTAATGAAATCTTCGGTCGTTTCGTCAAGCTGAATAGTTTTGTGCAAGGCACGGGACTTGGACTCCCTATCTGCCGGACGATTGTCGAGAAGTTGGGAGGAAAGATTGGTGTCGTCTCACAGTTGGGCGAGGGGAGTACCTTTTGGTTTACACTGCCTTATACGGCTGACGAGAAGATGCTCTGAGAGGAGCGTGGCTCATTTTTTTAGTTCCGTGCTTTTCAAGGCTCCCCCAAGAAACGGAAGATGAGCCCTACTTGCGCCGGAGTGAGCAGGATGGCTTTCTCGGAATATCCCGTGCGGGCGAGTTCGTTTTGTAGTGCCGTGTTCTTGGCGATCCAGCTGCGGAGAGTGCGGCGTGCGGAGGCGGGCTGTATGTGGGGCAGGTAGAGAGTGGCCAGTTGGCTTTTGCTGTATACCTGTATGCGGGGCAGGGTTGCATTTTCTTCGGAAGTTGGTTTCATGATTTTTGCTTTCATTGTCTTTTGATACTGCTTTTACTATCTTTTCTATATTTCTTTCTTTCATTTTCGTTGCCAATGTAAAGGTACGCTTTTTTTAGTCGTTTGGTGTTGCTTTGTACAGAAGTCCTTGGAGGCAGTATTTGTGCGAGGCCGTGCCGACTGGTGCTCTTCCGTTACAAGTCGTTACATCGTGTATCCGGACTTTTTTGCCATCGCCTACTTTTGTCACCGTAATCGATTGCACATAGAAAACTTACATCAACCATTAAAAAAAGAAAGGAAAACAACCTTATGCCATTAATTTACAAACCTTACCAGGCGAATATCGCCAACAAAGCGGGACAGAAACTGTATTACCCCCGCCTCGTGAAATTCTCGAAAATGGTCAACACGCAGAAGATGGCGGAGCTGATCGCCGAGAAGGCTTCTCTGACACCGGGTGATGTCCACAACGTGATTCGAAACTTGATGTCCGTGATGCGTGAACAGTTGCTCAACAGCCGCACAGTACGTCTCGAAGGCTTGGGCACATTTACGATGATCGCCAAAGCCGGAGGAAAGGGAGTCGTGTTGGAAAGTAAAGTCAGCAGTTCGCAGATCGTTTCGCTGCGCTGTCAGTTTACTCCCGAATATACCCGTTCTGCCGATGGCGTCACTACCCGTGCACTGACTTCCGGAGTAGAATTTGTCCACGTCAAGGACGTAGCGGGCGGCTTTGTGGACGACGATGATAAAAATCATTCGGGAGGCGGAGACACTCCCGGCGGAGGAAGCACTCCCGGAGGCGACGACGATGAGGCTCCGGACCCAACCGTTTAATGAGGCTGAATCGCTGACTCACTAATGCATGATCGGTTCCCTTATTAAATTGCTCCATTCACTCTGTTTTTTAACTCTAAAGAAGGAAGCTATGAAATTATTTTTAGAAAAGTTATTGGATATTTTGGAAGCACTCTTGCGCTTCCGTCGTCGGAAAGCTAAAAAGACGGGAGATTCATAAACCGACCTCCTCTCTTAAAAACTAGAGAATCCCCTTTTATTTAAAACCGTATCTGTCTATGATATGGGGTTGAATAAAGGGGATTTTTGTATGGGAAAGTAATAGGTAATTGTATAGTAATAGGTAGTGGAATTTAATTCATTTCATTTCTTGTGCGAAATGATTCATACCTGCTCTGAGATGTAGGATTTATGGAAAAGTGTATTATCAAAAAATGGGGTCACCTATACCCCTGTTTGCTACATTATGTTTTTTGAGCCCGATAATGCGGTAGTTGGAGAATTTTGACATCTATAAAAGAATATCCCGGCAGATTGGATAACAGTCAACCGTCCAATCATAAAAAGGGCTGCCCCAATTCTGCTTGGGAGCAGCCCTTCTTGCTTTTTCCGGTTTATCTCTAATGCATTTTATTTAATCAGATAGACTTTTTGAAGATAAACCCTTTTGTTGTGTGCTTTTGGGGGATGAGCCACCTTACGGCATTTCTGTTTCCATTTGGAATTTCCGGCTTACCTTCATCAGGTTAATGATGTAAGTCACTACATTTTGAGCTTCCTGCACCATGGTCAGATAAACCATACTTACCCGGATACTGCCCGACTGGCTTTGGATGCGCTGCAACTCTTTGCGTTTCAGTTGCGATAGCTGTCCGTTGAGGTCGTTGGCACGGCGGATTTCCTCTTCCATATTCTGATAATCGTTGTTTTCCAACTTCTTGCGGCATTGCTGAATCAGATAAGTGATGTCCTCGGCCACGTCGCTGAATTCACCTTTCTGAATGGCGTCGAGCGGGTTGAAGTTGTTGTCGATGTGTTCAAGACACGGTTCGCAGAGGCGCGAGATGCTGTACACCAGTTCGCTGGCGAAGTCGTTGCCTTGATAGTAGTAGAGTCCTTTTTCGAGCACGGTGTTGTTGTCGAGGCGGCACATGGCAACGGTTCCGGTGCGTTTCATCTGCTTGATGAGTTGCTTTTCGAATTTCGTGGAACCCATGGCACGACGCAGTCCGCGCAGGTTTTCGTGTATAAAGGAGGTGACGGTCAGTTCGAAATTTGTTTCGGCGTACTCCAGCACTTTGGCGAGTTCTTCGCGGGTATGTTTACGCATCAGTTGCAGCGCTTCTTCGCTGTCAGCGGTCTGCATGAGTTGTTTCAGCGTTTCGTTGCCTTTCTCTTTCGCCTTGCGTTTCTTATACATCACCTGGCTGCGGATGAGGATGAAAATCGCTATTCCGATCAGTGCGATGATGGAGATGTTGCCGCCGTAGTGCAGCACGAGGGCTACGAAGAAGCAGATGGTGAAGGCGGCTCCGGCAGTGATGAACCAGCCACCGATGACGCTCAGAACGCCTGTGATGCGGTAGACGGCGGAGTCACGTCCCCATGCACGGTCGGCGAGCGACGTACCCATTGCTACCATGAAGGTGACGTAGGTGGTAGAGAGCGGCAGTTTCAGCGACGTTCCCAAGGCGATGAGCAGACCGGCGAGGACGAGGTTGACAGAGGCGCGGACGAGGTCGAAAGCGGCTCCGTCGGCTATGATGGCTTCGTTTTTGCGGAAACGGGAGTTGATCCACTGCTTCGTGCTTTCGGGCATGATGCGGGAGGTGCCGTTGGCAAGTGTCATGCTGAAACGTACCAGTGTGCGTGCCATCGGGGTGCTTCCGAAGTTCTCTTCTCCTTCATCCTGACGGGAGAGGTCTACCGAGGTCTTGATGACGGCGTGCGCCTTTTTGGAGGTGCAGAGGGCGTAGACCATGATGGCGCCGGCACCGATAAGGAAGTACCACGGTGTCTTGGCGGGGCCTAGCAGCGAGGTCATCAGGAAGCTGTCCGGACTTGCTCCGGCTCCGTTGGTGGTGTAGTCTATGAAGGAGGAGTAGCCTGCGAGGGGGACTCCGATGAAGTTGACGAGGTCGTTGCCGGCGAAGGCGAGGGCGAGAGCAAAGGTGCCCATCAGCACCACTACTTTGAAAACGTTGACTTTGAGCCAGTGCAGCACTTGCATCAGTGCCGTGAAGAAGACGAAGAAGCTGGCGATGAGCAGCAGCGTGTTGTCCTGTATCCACTGTTTGTTTTCGGGGGTCATGAAGGAGCTGTCTTTCAGCCCTTTGATCAGCATGAAGTAGATGATGGAGGTGGCGGCGATCCCACCGAAAAGGCCGATGCTGTATTTGATGTTTTTCGTGTAATTGAACGTGAAAACGATGCGGGCGAGCCACTGTACTAACATACCGAAGAAGAAGGCGATGGCCACGGACACGAAAATGGCCATGATCACGGAAAGCGCTTTGTCGGTGTTGATCAGATCGCCCAACGCAAGGGTGGCGTCATTGTTTACTTTGATCAGGGAGAGGGCGAAAGTTCCTCCGAGCAGCTCGAAGACCAGTGAGACGGTCGTGGAGGTGGGCATGCCCATAGAGTTGAAGACGTCCAGAAGGACTACGTCGGTCAGCATGACGGCGAGCAGTATACACATGATTTCGGCAAAGTAGAAATGCTCGGGCTGATAGATTCCGTGACGGGCTATATCCATCATGCCATTGGACAGGGATGCGCCAATGAAAATACCGATCCCGGCTATGAAAAGAATGGTTTTGAACGAAGCGGCCTTGGCGCCTACCGCCGAATTCAGAAAGTTGACTGCATCATTACTGACTCCGACGATGAGATCGAACACGGCCAGCACGAACAGGAAAATGATAATGCATAAGTAAATTGTCTCCATAAAGAAAGTTGTGTATGTTTATTTATGGAGGCAAAGAACGGAGTTTAACGTTGCGGAAAAATGTCATACGTGTTACATTTCTGTTACAATGTCTTTTTTGAGCCATTCATAAAAATCGTATTGGGCACGGACAGCAGGGGTGCCGGATGCTCTTTTTTTGAATACGTTTTGCAGTTTGTCGTCTACCCAACAGGCTTTTTGGTTGTCAGCGAGCTGGATATGGAGCATTTCGATCAGACTGGCGCGCAGGTCGGGGTCGAGGATGGGGGTGACGGCTTCGATACGGCGGTAGAGGTTGCGGCGCATCCAGTCGGGCGAGCCCATGTATACTTTGGGGTGCCCTTCGTTGCCGAAATACCAGATGCGGGCGTGCTCCAGAAAACTGTCGACAATGCGGGTGACACGGATGTTACGGCTGTATGACTGCTCCGGTATGAGGCAGCAGATGCCGCGGACGATGAGGTCGATCTGCACGCCGTGTTCGGAGGCCTCGTAGAGTCGGTCGATCATTGCGGGGTCTTGGAGGGCGTTCATTTTGAGGATGATACGTCCGCCTTTGCCTTGGTCGGCAAGGGATATTTCACGGTCGATGAGGCGGTTCAGTTCCGGTATGAGGTTGAAGCGGGCGACGAGGAGAGTGGTGAATTTCGGATCTTCCTTGCCTTGCAGGGTGCGGAAGAGGTTGTAAAGGTCGTTCACTATTTCCTTGCGGCAGGTGAAAAGTCCACAGTCGGCGTATAGGGTGGCGGTCTTTTCGTTGAAGTTGCCCGTGCTGATGTAGGCGTAGCTGGGGATTTTCTCTCCATTCAGTCCGCGGCGACGGACGAGGGCCACTTTGGCGTGTACTTTTAGTCCGGGGATGCTGTAAATGATTTTGATGCCGGCGGCTTGCATCATTTCGGCGGTGGCGAGGTTGTTCTCTTCGTCGAAACGGGCTTTGAGCTCGACAAATACGGTGACTTTCTTGCCGTTCTGCGCGGCGGCTATCAAGGTGTTGATGACGGCCGAGTTTTCGGCTACACGGTATTGGGTGACCATGATTTCGCGCGTCTCCGGATTGTGCACTGCTTCGTAGAGGAAGTGGGTGAAGTGCTCGAAGGAGTGGTACGGGTAATACAGCAGCAGATCCTTTTGGGCGACGTAGTTGAAGATCGATTCTTTTTCGTCGAGGATGTTCAGCTTCATCGGTTGCGGCTTTTCGATGCGGCGTAGAGACTTGTTCGGGTTGGGCAGGTGGCGCAGGTCTTCGAGGTTCAGGTGCTTGTCGCCGGGGACGAGTTCGTCACGGTGGATGCGGAAGGCGTCGACCAGAAAGTCGAGGAAGTCTTGCGGCATGGCACGGTCGTAGACAAAGCGGCAGACGTCGCCTATCTTGCGTTTTTTTACCTTCTTTTTCAGTTGGGCTACGAGGTCGGCGCTGCTGGCGGTGTCGTCTATCAGAATGTCGGCGTCACGGGATATTTTGATGCAGTAGCTCGAATCGACGTCGTAGCCGGGGAAAATAAGGTTGAGGTTCGCTTTGATGATGTCCTCGGTGAACATGATGTAATAGTTGTCTCCACGGGGCGGAAGTTCGATGAAACGGGGCACTTTGGCGTACGGCTGTTTCATGACGAAGTAGAAAGGCTGTCGGTTGGCGGGGTTTCCGTTTTCCTTCGGATAGAGGCGGATGGCGAGGTAGAGCCGGTTGTCTCGCAGAAAAGAGACGATTTTGTCTTTCGATACGGGCACGGGTTGCAGGTAGGGGAAGATTTCTTCCCGGAAAAAGTCCTTGATAAACTGCTGGTGAAACGGTTCCACGTGTCTGTCCTGGTAGAAGATGATGTGGTTTTTGCGCAGGGCGGGCAGTATCTTTTCTTCGTAAATGCGTACACGGTCGTCCAGCTGGCGGTTTACTTCGTGGTTGATTTCTTCCACGAGTTCGCGGGCGGATTGTACGGTTTCTTCATCGCTCTCCGTTGCGCCGGATGCCACGGCCTTGTGGTCCGCCACCCGGATTTTGTAAAACTCTTCCAGATTGGAAGAGTAGATGGAGATGAAATTGATGCGCTCGTATAGCGGCAGGTGCTCATCCAGCGCTTCGAGCAACACCCGATAGTTGAATGAGAGCCAGCTGATATCACGTTTGAAATAATTATATTTGCTTTCCATGTGCTTTAAGATTTTCCCAAATATAGTATCTTTGCAGGACTAAACAAAGAAAATTATGACAAGAATTGGATTATTGTCCGATACCCACGCTTATTGGGACGAAAAATATCTCGAATATTTTGAATCGTGCGACGAAATCTGGCATGCCGGAGATATCGGTTCGGTAGAAGTAGCCGAGAAGTTGGCGGCTTTCCGGCCCCTGCGGGCAGTTTACGGCAACATAGACGGGCAAGAAATACGGAAGATGTTCCCGCAGGTGAACCGCTTCACGGTGGACGGAGCGGAAGTGCTGATCAAGCATATCGGCGGGTATCCGGGCAAGTACGACCCTTCGGTTATCGGCAGTTTGATGGCACGTCCGCCGAAACTTTTCATCAGCGGACACTCCCATATATTAAAGGTGAAATACGACAAAACGTTGGACATGCTGCACATCAATCCCGGAGCCGCAGGGATGTCCGGTTTCCATAAAGTGCGGACAATGGTGCGCTTTGTCATCGACAACGGAACGTTCAAAGACCTCGAAGTTATTGAACTGGCAGGATAGATTTCTTACAATTCATTTTGTCACGTCAGATTTCTTTCCGACCTTTGCACACAGTAAAATGAATAACTCAGACGACAATGAAAGGAATTATTCTGGCCGGTGGAAGCGCCACTCGTCTTTATCCGCTTTCCAAAGCGATTTCCAAACAAATCATGCCTGTATACGACAAGCCGATGATCTATTATCCGCTGTCTACGCTTATGCTGGCAGGGATACGGGAGGTCTTGGTCATCTCTACTCCGCGTGATTTGCCGATGTTTCGGGACTTGTTGGGCTCAGGTGAGGAGCTCGGGATGTCTTTCTCTTACAAAATACAGGAGCAGCCTAACGGACTGGCACAAGCCTTTGTGTTGGGAGCTGATTTCTTGAACGGTGAGGCAGGTTGTCTGATTCTTGGGGACAATATGTTTTATGGACAAGGGTTTTCCGCTATGCTCCGGCGTGCTGCCGGTGTGGAGAAGGGAGCCTGCATCTTCGGCTATTACGTGAAAGATCCTCGGGCTTACGGGGTAGTGGAGTTCGACGAACAAGGCAAAGTGATTTCTCTGGAAGAAAAGCCACTGGTGCCGAAAAGTAATTATGCCGTTCCCGGACTTTATTTCTACGACGCTACCGTGACGGAAAAAGCGGCTTCTCTCCGCCCTTCGGCACGTGGAGAATATGAGATAACGGACTTGAACCGCCTGTACCTCGAAGAAGGAACACTGAACGTGGAACTGTTCGGACGCGGATTCGCATGGCTGGATACCGGAAACTGCGACAGCCTGCTCGAAGCCTCCAACTTCGTGGCTACCATTCAGAACCGGCAAGGCTTCTACGTCAGCTGTATCGAAGAGATAGCCTGGCGGCAAGGATGGATTTCGTCCGGACAATTGCTGCTGCTCGGACAGAAACTCGAAAAGACCGAATACGGTAAATACCTGATAGAACTGTCTAAACAACCCTTGAAATAAACATAAATAATCATATATGAAAACTTATCTGGTGACCGGTGCCGCAGGATTTATTGGCGCCAATTATATTAAGTATATCTTGGCCAAGCACAGCGATATAAAAGTGGTGGTTCTTGACGCCCTGACGTATGCGGGTAATCTGGGAACTATTGCCAAAGATATCGACAACGAACGTTGTTTCTTTATCAAAGGAGACATTTGCAGCCGCGAAGTGGTGGACAGCCTTTTTGCCGAATACCGTTTCGACTATGTCGTGAACTTCGCCGCCGAAAGCCATGTAGACCGCAGTATCGAAAACCCGCAACTGTTTCTGATCACCAACATCCTCGGTACGCAGAATCTGCTGGATTGTGCCCGCCGTGCCTGGGTGATGGGTAAGGACGAACAGGGATATCCTACCTGGAGAAAAGGAGTGCGCTACCATCAGGTATCTACCGACGAGGTGTACGGCTCACTCGGTGCGGAAGGCTACTTCACGGAAGAAACCCCGCTTTGCCCGCACAGCCCGTACAGCGCTTCGAAAACCAGTGCCGACATGGTAGTCATGGCTTATCACGACACTTATAAAATGCCGGTAACGATCACCCGCTGTTCCAACAACTACGGCCCCTATCATTTTCCTGAAAAATTGATTCCGCTGATTATCAAGAATATACTCGAAGGCAAACATCTGCCTGTCTACGGTGACGGAAGCAACGTGCGCGACTGGCTTTACGTAGAAGACCACTGCAAAGCGATCGACTTGGTAGTGCGCGAAGGCAAAGAGGGCGAAGTGTACAACGTAGGTGGTCACAACGAAGAAACCAATCTTGAAATTGTGAAGCTGACCATTGCCACTATCCGTAAACTAATGACTGAGAAACCGGAATATCGTCAGGTCCTCAAAAAGAAAGTGAAAGGTGAAGACGGAGAAATCTCCGTTGACTGGATCAACAACGATCTGATCACTTTTGTCAAAGACCGTCTGGGGCACGACCAGCGTTATGCCATTGATCCCACGAAGATCACGAACGCCTTGGGCTGGTATCCCGAAACGAAATTTGAAGATGGCATCGTGAAGACAATCGTATGGTATCTTGAAAATCAAGACTGGGTGGAAGAGGTGACCAGCGGAGACTATCAAGGCTATTACGAAAAGATGTACGGAAAATAAATCAATGTCGGATCAAGAATCCTATTGATAGCAAAATACCCATTAACAGCATATTACGTGAAGTCTCACCTAGTATGCTGTTTAATTTTTTACCACTGTGAATCTGCACCATCCGTCTCCATGTGAGGACATGAGGAATCAGGTAGAGTAACGGAAGAAGTGCGGCAAACAAGTGTCCTTCGAAGAAGAACCAGAAACACAGAAGACTTGCTGCCACCCCCAGCATCAAATAAAGATAGCGTCCGAACTTCTCGCCAAAACGAACGATGACCGTCCGCTTTCCGCTCCGTGCATCCGCTTCACGGTCTCGGTAATTGTTGACTACCAGCAAGGTATCAATCAGCAGTCCGCAGATCAGAGAAGCTACCGTTGTGTCCGAAGTCCATGTCAGCGCCTGTACGTAGTACGTTCCACCCACAGGGACGAATCCGAAAAATACGATGACCAGAACATCGCCCCAGCCGTTGTAGGATAATGGATAAGGACCTGTGGTATAGAGGAAAGCGAAGAGTACGCAGAGAAGTCCTACTATGATCAGCTCCCATCCGGCATAAAACAGCAGCGCAGATCCGATCAGACAGGCGAACAGGACGGTGACGATGATTCCGTTTCGCATGGCTCTCGGTGAAATCCAGCCTTGTGCGCAGGCTCGTTCCGGTCCCAGCCGGTCTTCGCGGTCGGTTCCTTTGAGGTAGTCGAAGAGGTCGTTGATAAAATTGGCGGCAATTTGCATCAGACCGGCGAACAGGCAGCAGATAAGGGCCGGCAACCATTGAAAATGTCCATCCATATAAGCAAGTGCGCTACCGATCATGACCGGCGTAATGGCTCCTGTCAGAGTTTTGGGACGTGCTGCTAATATCCACGCACGCAGCGAGTTACGCTTTACTTCTTCCATGCTTTAATATATAATAATAAGTTTTGACGGACAAAGATACATGATTTTTCCTATCTTTGCGCCTCAAATAGTGGGGGAATGTGTTATATGTAGAAGAAAATAAACCAAAGAAGATGAAAAAAATAAATTACCTGTTCATAATATTCGTATTATTCCTGTTCGTATCTTGTAAGTCAAAGAAGAATGTTGTATCGATCCTGCCTCGTCCTGTGCTCAATGTCGATTCCGTCCGTCCGGACAGTTCCGCCGCTATCGACGGCTTGTTTGCTCCGGATCATTCTCAGCTTGCCGACTTGAAAGTTTCGACGAAAAAGCAGAAGAAAACAGCGAAGAAAGAAGCTGCGACCGAGCAGGAAGAACGTAATTTGGTACTTCGCGGAACGAAGATCACGTCTTCTACCGTGAACGTCCCTGCCACTTATAGCGGCATAGACCGTGTCGTGGAATATGACTTCACCCACCGTGATGTCCCCGAAGCCTTCGAAGGCTTCCGCATCGCCTTCATTTCCGACTTGCATTACAAGAGTCTGCTGAAAGAGAAAGGCTTGAACAACCTTGTCGATCTTTTGATCGCCCAAAAACCGGACGTCTTGCTGATGGGAGGAGACTATCAGGAAGGCTGTGAATACGTAGAACCGTTATTTGCCGCATTGGCCCGTGTGAAAACACCGATGGGAACTTTCGGAGTAATGGGAAATAATGATTATGAACGCTGCCATGACGAAATAATCCGCACGATGAAGCATTACGGGATGCGTCCGCTGGAACACGAAGTCGATACATTACGCAAAGACGGTCAGCAGATTATCCTTGCCGGAGTACGCAATCCTTTCGACTTGAAACAAAATGGGGTGTCGCCCACACTGGCGCTTTCTCCCAACGACTTCGTTATCTTGTTGGTGCATACTCCCGACTACGTGGAGGATGTTTCGGTGGCCAACACGGACATCGCTTTGGCGGGACATACTCATGGTGGACAGGTACGCGTATTCGGTTACGCCCCGATACAGAACTCCCACTACGGCACCCGCTTTCTGACCGGACTGGCGTACAATTCAACTAAAATGCCATTGATTGTTACTAATGGGATCGGTACTTCTCAGATGCCTGTACGAATCGGTGCTCCGGCAGAAATCATAATGATTACGCTTCATCGTCTCAAAGAGTAGATGATCAGTGCTCCCTTATACTCTGTCGGATATATTCTCTAATATACTCCCAAACCTTTGGATGCAAGAAGTATCTTACATCTTTCTTCTCATCAAGTGCCTGACGGATAAACGTAGAACTTATTTCAAAGGTAGGTGAATGGACCAGACGGACTGTTTCGGGCAGCCCGTTTTCATTTACCGGGAATCCGGGGCGGGGATAGATAAGAATACGGTTTTCTTTGATGATGCGCTCCGATTGATACCAGCGGTCGAAGCGGGCCCAGTTATCCGAGCCGATAATTAAGTAGAAGTCCCGTTCCGGATAGGTTTCATGTAGCTTTTCCAACGTATGTACGCTGTATGAAGGGCGGGGCAGATGAAACTCGAAGTCTGAAGAGCGGAAGCGGGGATATTCTTCTGTGGCAAGTTCTACTAACCGGAGGCGCAGGTCGTCTGGCCATAGCTCCGTTCCCGCTTTCAGCGGATTTTGCGGGCTGACCATAAACCAAATTTCGTCCAGTCCTTCATACTCGCAAAGATAGTTGGCCAAGGCCAGATGTCCGATGTGTACCGGATTGAATGACCCGCTGAAGATTCCGGTTTTTAGTTTTTGTCTTTTCAGAGACTCTTTCATTCCTTATTTAGAAATTCTTTGATAACTTTCAGTGTCTCAGCCTTTGCCGCCTCCAGATCATCATTGACGATGACACGATCAAACTGGGGAGCAAAAGTCATTTCGTATTCCGCCTTTGCGATGCGGCATTCGATTACTTCGGGCTCATCCGTGCCCCGACCCGTCAGCCGGCAACGGAGTTCTTCGATGGAGGGCGGCTGTACAAAGATGGACAATGCACGCTCACCGTAATACTTTTTGATGTTGCATCCGCCTACTACATCCAAGTCGAATACTACGTTCTGCCCCTTCTCCAACTGCTTTTCCACTTGTTCTTTCAGCGTTCCGTAATACCGATCCTTGTACACTTCTTCGTATTCCAAAAACTCGTTGTTCTCAATGCGACAACGGAACTCTTCGGGAGTAAGGAAGAAATATTCGACCCCGTGTTTCTCCGTCCCGCGCGGTGGGCGGCTGGTTGCAGAAATGGAGAACGCGAGATTTAAGTTCTGCGTCAGCAGATAGTTGATAATAGTCGATTTGCCCGAACCGGACGGGGCAGAAAAAATAATTAACTTGCCAGTCATTTGTTTAATTGAGAATTGAAAGTTGAAAACTGAAAATGTCGACATTTTCAATTTTCAACTTACTATTAAATAATTACATTACGTTCAGCACCTGTTCCTTGATCTGTTCCAGTTCATCTTTCATTTGCACAACGATTTTCTGCATTTCGGCATGGTTGGACTTGCTGCCAAGCGTATTGATTTCCCGTCCCATTTCCTGAGCGATGAAACCGAGCTTTTTGCCTTGTCCGTTGCCGCTTTCCAGCGTGCTGATGAAATATTTCAGGTGGTTGGTGAGACGTTGTTTTTCCTCGTTGACATCCAGCTTTTCGATGTAGTAGATCAGTTCTTGTTCCAGTCGGTTCTTGTCGTAGTCTGTGTTCAGCGTCTTTTCGAGCGCGTCGGTGATACGTTCCTTGACTTTCTCCACCCGTTCTTTTTCGTAAGGAGTTATCTTTTCGAGCAGCAGTGCGATGTTAGCTATCTTTTCGCGGAACTTCTTTTCCAGTGCGGCGCCTTCCTGTTTGCGGAAGTCTACCAGATGACCGATTGCTTCGAGAACGGTGGCACGTACCATTTCCCATTCTTCTTCCGTCAACTCTTGGATTTCAGTCTTAGACATAACATCCGGCATACGGAGCAACGTCTGAAACCAGTCGGTGGGGACGGGGATGCCGAGATTTTCCGAGATCGCCTGAATCTGTTTGTAGTAGCCTTCCACCAACACTTGGTTGATAGGAGTCGCGCTTTCCGCACTCTCTTTTTTCTCTATCCAGAGGCTGAAGTCCACCTTTCCACGCTCCAGCACTTTGGAGATTTCGTTGCGGATTTCGATCTCTTTTTCACGATAAGCCGGAGCGATGCGAGTGGAAAGATCCATTGCTTTGCTGTTGAGCGACTTGATTTCTACGTTTATCTTTTTATCTGGAAGTTCGGCCGTAGCTTTGCCGTATCCTGTCATCGACTGTATCATATACTTAAAGTTTTGTGCAAAAGTACACGAATATTTTAAGAATTGGAAATAATCATGTAAATTTGCGACAATTTAATAAGCTGATTTTTATGTCGTGTATACTGAATATTGAAACCTCTACCACTGTTTGCTCGGTAGCGGCAAGTCAAGACGGACAGACGATTTTTGTGAAAGAAGACTTGAAGGGCCCTTCACACGCCGTGTCTTTGGGAGTATTTGTTGATGAAGCGTTGTCGTTCATTGATAGTCATGCCATACCTTTAGATGCAGTTGCAGTGAGTTGCGGTCCGGGATCATACACAGGATTGCGGATTGGAGTTTCGATGGCAAAAGGCATTTGTTACGGACGGAATGTACCCTTGATCGGTCTTCCTACGCTCGAAGTGCTGAGTGTGCCCGTGTTGCTGTATCACGATTTGCCGGAAGATGCGTTGCTCTGCCCGATGCTCGATGCCCGCCGTATGGAAGTGTACGCTGCCGTTTACGACCGTGCCTTGAACGTGAAGCGTGCTATCGCCGCCGATATTGTCGATGAGAATTCCTATCTGGAGTTTCTGAACGAAGCGCCCGTTTATTTCTACGGAAATGGAGCCGCCAAATGTCGTGAGAAGATTACGCATCCGAATGCGCATTTTATCGATGACATCCATCCGTTGGCGAAGATGATGTATCCGCTGGCAGAAAAAGCAGTTGCCAGAGAAGACTATAAAGATGTGGCCTACTTCGAACCTTTCTATCTGAAAGAATTTGTAGCCTCGTTGCCGAAGAAGTCGCTTCTTGAATAACGCACTTCAGTAGAAAAAAGTGCCTCAGTAAGTGAACCGCCTTTGGCGGGAAACAGTGATTAGTGAGTGACCGTCGTCCTCCGACTTTTAATTTTTAATTTCAAAACTTTTAATTTAAAAGATGCAATACAATACCCAGCAGAAAAGAATGCCGCTTCCCGAGTACGGCCGCAGCATACAGAACATGGTAGATTATGCGTTGACCATTCAGGACCGTGCCGAGCGTCAGCGTTGTGCTAACACAATTATCAACATTATGGGAAATATGTTCCCCCATTTGCGTGATGTGCCCGATTTCAAGCATAAACTTTGGGATCACCTGGCCATCATGTCCGGTTTTGAGCTGGATATTGACTATCCCTACGAAATCATCCGCGAAGACAACCTGGTGACCAAGCCGGAACCGATCCCATATTCTACTACCCGCATGCGCTACCGCCACTACGGACACACGCTGGAAGTGCTGATCAAGAAAGCCTGCGAACTTCCCGAAGGAAACGACAAAAGAAATCTGACAGCCATGATCTGCAACCACATGAAGAAAGACTACATGGCATGGAACAAAGATACCGTAGACGACCGCAAAATTGCGGAAGACCTCTACGAACTTTCCGGCGGCAAACTACAACTGACAGACGACATCATCCGACTGATGGCAGAACGCCTGAACCAGAACTACCGCCCAAAGGTGAACTACAATAATAATCGGAATAATAATCCGCGGAGAAGATATTAAAAGGTAATAAGTAATAGGTAATAAGTAATAGCATAGCTGCGTTCGGCGTGTTGCGTGTATTGAGAATCTTACTTATTATTACTTATTACCTATTACCTATTACCTATTACCTATTACCTATTACTTGTTATTTATTACCTATTACTTAAAATAAATGGCTTCATTTGTAATTGAAGGAGGACATCGGCTTAGCGGGGAGATTCATCCGCAAGGGGCCAAAAACGAAGTTTTGCAGATTATCTGTGCCACGTTGCTGACTGCTGAGGAAGTGACGGTGAACAATATACCTGACATTCTGGATGTCAACAATCTGATTCAGCTTATGCGGGAGATGGGAGTGACGGTTGCAAAGGAAGGCATTGATACTTACAGTTTTAAGGCGGAGAACGTCGATCTGGCTTATTTGGAGAGTGATAAGTTCTTGAAGAAGTGTTCGAGCCTTCGGGGGTCGGTGATGCTGATCGGTCCGATGGTGGCACGTTTCGGGAAGGCGTTGATCTCGAAGCCGGGCGGAGACAAGATTGGTCGCCGTCGTCTGGACACCCACTTTGTGGGGATTCAGAATTTGGGAGCTGACTTCCGTTATGACGAGTCGCGGGGTATCTATGAGATAACGGCCGACAGGCTTCAGGGCAGCTATATGCTGCTTGATGAAGCGTCCGTGACCGGTACAGCCAACATTCTGATGGCTGCCGTACTGGCAAAAGGCACTACCACCATTTACAATGCCGCCTGCGAACCCTACTTGCAGCAGCTCTGCCGTATGCTCAACCGGATGGGAGCAAAGATCAGCGGCATCGCTTCCAATCTGCTCACCATCGAGGGCGTGGAAGAACTGCACGGCACACAGCATACCGTATTGCCCGACATGATTGAAGTCGGGAGCTTCATCGGCATGGCTGCCATGACCAAAAGCGAAATAACCATTAAAAACGTTTCCTACGAGAACCTCGGCATCATCCCCGAAAGTTTCCGCCGGTTGGGCATCAAACTGGAGCAGAGGGGAGACGATATCTACGTCCCCGCACAGGAAACATACGAAATAGAATCATTCATCGACGGCTCCATCATGACCATTGCCGACGCCCCCTGGCCGGGACTGACACCCGACTTGCTGAGCGTGATGCTCGTAGTGGCCACCCAAGCCAAAGGAAGCGTACTGATCCATCAGAAGATGTTCGAAAGCCGCCTGTTCTTTGTAGACAAGCTCATCGACATGGGGGCTCAGATCATCCTTTGTGACCCTCACCGTGCCGTAGTAATCGGACATAACCACGGCTTCAAGCTGCGCGGCGCCCGACTGACTTCGCCCGATATCCGTGCGGGAATCGCCCTTCTCATCGCCGCCATGAGCGCCGAAGGAACCAGCACGATCAGCAATATCGAACAGATAGACCGTGGCTACCAGAACATCGAAGGACGACTTAACGCCATCGGCGCCAGAATCACTCGAATATGATAAAGAAAGAAGAAGTATATAAAATCGGACTATTCAACAAGCCGCACGGCATTCACGGCGAGTTGCAGTTTACCTTCACGGACGACATCTTCGACCGTGTGGACTGCGATTATCTGATCTGCCTGCTCGACGGTATTTTCGTACCGTTTTTCATCGAAGAATACCGTTTCCGTTCGGACTCCACCGCACTGGTGAAGCTTGAAGGCATAGAAACGGCGGAACGCGCGCGTATGTTCACCAATGTCGAAGTCTACTTCCCGGTGAAGCACGCGGAAGAGGCGGAAGACGGCGAACTGTCGTGGAACTTCTTCGTCGGTTTCCGCATGGAAGACGTTCGTCACGGCGAGCTGGGCGAAGTGGTCGAAGTGGATACCGCGACGGTGAATACCCTTTTTGTGGTCGAACAGGAGGACGGAGAAGAACTCCTCATTCCTGCACAGGAAGAATTTATAGTGGAGATCAATCAGGAAAAGAAGCTCATCACAGTCGAGCTTCCCGAAGGATTGTTGAATTTGGAAGATTTGGAGGAAGATTAATAATTAATAAAGATGCCAAGAAAACGGAGTAAAGCATTTTGGAACAATTTCAAGTTCAAGTATAAACTCACCATTATCAATGAGAATACGCTTGAAGAAATCGTGGGGCTTCGGGTATCCAAGCTGAACGGGCTTTCGGTGCTGTTGTCCGTGCTGGCGGTGCTTTTTCTGATTGCTGCCTGCATCATTGCCTTCACCCCTTTGCGCAATTACCTCCCCGGATATATGAACAGTGAAGTCCGCAGTCAGATCGTGGACAACGCGCTCCGTGTGGATTCCTTGCAGGAACTGCTCAACAGGCAGAACCTCTACATCATGAACATACAGGATATTTTCAGCGGAAAAGTGCCCATAGACAGCGTGCAGACGCTCGACTCGCTGACCGCCGCCCGCGAAGACACCCTGATGGAACGTACCAGACGTGAAGAGGAATTTCGCCGCCAATACGAAGAAAATGAAAAATATAATCTGACTACGATCGTTTCGCAGCCGGATGTCAACGGACTGATCCTGTATCGTCCGACCCGTGGAATGGTTTCCGACCATTTCAACACCGATAAGAAACACTTTGGAACGGATATTGCCGCCAACCCCAATGAAAGCGTGCTGGCAACCATGGACGGCACCGTCTTTCTGAGCACCTACACCGCCGAAACCGGTTACGTGATAGGCGTACAGCACAGTCAGGATTTCGTCTCGATCTACAAGCACTGCGGCTCGCTGCTGAAAAAAGAAGGCGACCGCGTGAAAGGAGGCGAAGCCATCGCACTGGTGGGAAACAGTGGAACGCTCAGCACAGGGCCGCATCTCCACTTCGAACTGTGGTACAAGGGACATCCTGTCAATCCGGAGAAGTACATCGTGTTTTAAAGCCAATGACGAGAAGTGGGATATACGATTATAAGTGACAAGTGACAGAGGAATTAGATAATAATGGATTCAGAAAAGAAGAATAAGAAGAAACAAATAGCTATTTTAGGCTCTACGGGGTCTATCGGGACGCAGGCGTTGCAGGTGATCGAAGAACACCCCGACCTCTACGAAGCCTATGCCCTGACGGCCAACAACCGGGTAGAACTGCTGATTGCACAGGCACGCAAGTTCCAGCCGGAAGTGGTGGTGATAGCCAACGAAGAAAAGTACGCCCAACTGAAGGAAGCGCTGAGCGACCTTCCGATCAAAGTATATGCCGGAATCGACGCGGTCTGTCAGATCGTGGAGGCCGGACCGGTAGATATGGTGCTGACGGCAATGGTGGGCTATGCCGGACTGAAGCCGACGATTAACGCCATTCGTGCCAAGAAAGCCATTGCGCTTGCCAATAAGGAGACACTTGTGGTGGCGGGAGAACTGATCAACCAACTGGCACAGCAATACCACACTCCCATTTTGCCGGTGGACTCTGAACACTCGGCAGTCTTCCAGTGTTTAGCTGGAGAAGTCGGGAACCCGATTGAGAAGGTGATACTGACCGCTTCCGGTGGTCCGTTTCGGACCTGCACGCTGGAGCAGCTGAAGTCCGTCACCAAGACACAGGCATTGAAACATCCCAACTGGGAGATGGGAGCCAAGATCACCATTGACTCCGCATCCATGATGAACAAAGGCTTTGAGGTCATCGAAGCGAAATGGCTGTTCGGCGTGCAGCCCAGCCAGATCGAGGTGGTGGTGCATCCGCAGTCGGTCATTCATTCCATGGTGCAGTTTGAGGACGGTGCCGTCAAGGCACAGTTAGGCATGCCGGATATGCGTCTGCCCATCCAGTATGCGTTCTCGTATCCCGACCGTATCTGCTCTTCTTTCGACAGGCTCGACTTCACCCAGTGCACGAACCTGACGTTCGAGCAACCGGATACGAAACGTTTCCGCAACCTTGCCCTGGCTTACGAGGCGATGTATCGGGGCGGAAATATGCCTTGCATCGTCAATGCCGCCAACGAAGTAGTGGTAGCCGCTTTCCTCCGGGACGGCATCAGCTTCCTCGGCATGAGCGACGTGATCGAAAAGACGATGGAACGCGCTGCGTTTGTAGCCGCTCCTACTTACGACGACTATGTGGCTACCGACGCCGAAGCGCGGAGAATAGCTGCGGAATTGATTCCGTGATAGCACCGGAGCTGATTTCGTGAACAATGAAAAATATAAATAAGTAATATAAATTAGAAAGCGCCTCGGTTTTCCTCTTATGAGCAGAGGGTTTGGATGAGGCTTTAAATTGTAAATAGACTATATGGAAACATTTTTAATTCGTGCCCTGCAACTGATAATGAGCTTATCCTTGCTCGTTATTATTCATGAAGGCGGGCATTTCCTTTTTGCCCGGTTGTTCAAGGTGCGTGTAGAAAAATTCTGCTTGTTCTTTGACCCGTGGTTTACCTTGTTCAAGTTCAAACCCAAGAGAAGTGATACGGAGTATGCAGTAGGATGGCTGCCGCTGGGCGGTTACGTCAAGATAGCCGGAATGATAGACGAGTCGATGGACACCGAACAGATGAAACAGCCTGAGCAGCCTTGGGAGTTCCGTTCCAAGCCGGCTTGGCAACGTCTTCTGATCATGGTGGGCGGTGTGCTGTTCAACTTCCTGTTGGCGCTCTTTATTTATTCAATGATTCTTTTCGCTTGGGGCGACCAGTATATAAAGGTACAAGAAGTTCCCCTCGGTATGGACTTCAACGAAACGGCGAAAGCGGTCGGTTTTCAGGATGGCGACATCCTTTTGTCTGCCGACAATGTGCCTTTCGTACGTTATGACGGCGATATGCTGAGTCAGATAGCCGATGCCCGTGAGGTATCAGTGCTTCGTGACGGCAAGAAAGCCTCCGTCTACATTCCCGAAGACATGATGCAGCGCCTGATGGCGGACAGCGTTCGTTTTGCTTCTTTCCGTTTCCCGTATGTGATTGACAGCGTGATGGTTAATTCTCCCGCTGCGCAGGCAGGCATTCTGCCGGGCGACAGTATCATCGCATTGGACGGAAAATCCATCTCCTTCTCTGATTTCAAGCAGACGATGGCGGAACGCAAGAAAAACGCCGAAACGCTTCTGAAAGACAGCATCGACCCTCGTCTGATCACGCTGACGTATGTGCGTGGCGGTGTGACCGATACGACTTCCCTGCGCGTGGATTCCGCTTATCTGATGGGCGTAGTTGCCAGTCTGACAACGGATCGTCTGCTGCCTATGGTGAAAAAGGAATACACATTCTTTGAATCTTTCCCCGCAGGCGTCTCTCTGGGTGTGAAGACATTGAAAGGATACGTCGGCAACATGAAATATCTCTTCTCGAAAGAAGGAGCCAAACAGTTGGGCGGCTTCGGTACTATCGGAAGCATTTTCCCTGCTACGTGGGACTGGCATCAGTTCTGGTACATGACCGCCTTCCTTTCCATCATCCTTGCCTTCATGAACATTCTTCCGATTCCCGCATTGGACGGCGGACACGTGCTCTTCCTCTTCTACGAGATGATAGCCCGTCGTAAACCGAGTGACAAGTTTATGGAGTACGCTCAGATGACCGGTATGGTGCTTCTGTTCGGCTTGCTGATCTGGGCAAACTTCAATGACATATTGAGGTTCTTCTTCTAAGCAGGGATTGGCAAGACACACACACCCGTCCTCCCCTCGTGCAGACCGGAAGTTGTCAGAACAGCAATCCCGGCGACAGCGGACTGCTGGCGGATAAAAGGAGGATGTCGGCGATGAAGCAATGTATGTTGTTGAAATACAGTAAAATATAGTGTACTATTTATCGTATATAGAAACGGCGCTTTAACACTACGTTAAAGCGCCGTTTCTATATACGATAAATGCCTTAGTCTGCCAACGATGATACGCCCTTTCTCCTTTTGGCTCTTTGGATGCCCGGAGACGAATGTTAAATCATTAACATTCTTTGGGGTAGTCCGAAAAGCTGGTTTTAGCTCGATAGTGCAAAGGAATGAACTAAACAGTAGTACACAATAGTAACTTAACTCTCCTCCTTCCCGAAGGAGGAGAATTGAAGATAGAACCGACTATCATTTAGCTCATAACAATATGTGAAAGAAACAAATCGGAAACAACCGGTTTTCTGGATTGATCCTAGTTTCTTCTCCTATGATTTTCGCTCCCGATGACAGATAGTTTTATTCGTCATGACCGATTCGTTTCTCTTTTCAGCGTAGACGGTTGCGACAACCGCAGACTGCTGACAATCGCCGCCACAACAGCAAACCCACTTCCGACCATAAGGCAGACCGCCGTACTCCGGTCGTGCACGACAAAACTGAAAAGTAACGCTACCAGCGTAGTACCGAACGTCTGCCCCAGCAAACGTGCCATTCCCAGCATTCCACTTGCACCGCCCGAACGTTTCGTTGGGGCGGAAGAGATAATCGTACTGTTATTGGGCGTCTGAAACAACCCGAAACCGGCTCCGCAAAGCATCAGACGAAGAATTATACTGATATCGGACGATTCGGCAGTAAGCCCCGAAAGTGAAAAAAGTCCGACGGCAAACAACGCCATCCCGATACTCCCCAATATCCCCGGATGAATGCGTTCCACCAGATAACCTGCCAACGGTGCCGTCACCAGTGTAGCCAACGGCCACGGAGTCAGCAACAATCCTGTCATGACCTCGCTGTGCCCCAACGTATTCTGAAGGAAAAACGGGAGAGACACCATGGCCGCCATCTGAGCGATAAACGAACAGATAGACGTCAGAATCGAAAGCCGGAAAATCGGTATCCGCAATAAGTCCAGCGGCAGCAACGGAGTCGTCTGAGTCAGTTGCCTCCGTACGTAAAACGTTCCTACGATGGCCAATATGATCAATTGCAGCACAAGGAAATCCATCTCCTCATGATGCGCGAATCCGTCCAGCGTATAAATCAGTAACCCGAACGTGACCGCATTGGCTATCGCACTCACGAAGTCAAACTTCCGCTTCGACCGCTCTTCCTGTCTTGGCAAATGCTTGATACCCAGTAGCAGTGCCGTAATCCCTAGCGGTACATTGATAGCAAACAGCCAGTGCCAGCTGGCTATCGAAAGTATGCCGCTTGCCACCGACGGACCGGCAGCCGCCGATATCGCCACTACCATCGCATTGATTCCCATTCCCCGCCCGATCTGGCTTTTCGGGTATACGTAGCGCAGCTGCGCCGTATTCACACTTGTGATGGCCGACGCACTGAATCCCTGAAAGATACGTGCAATCGTCAGCGTCCAGAATGAATCGGACAAGGCGCAGATCAGCGAAGTGATGCAAAACAGCCCAATGCCCGACAGGAACACTTTCCGATAACCGATAATCTCCCCCAAAGAAGAGAAAGACAGCAGCGAAACAACGATAGCCAACTGATAACCATTTATAATCCACGTAGTTACAGCAGGCGAAGTTCCGAAATCGTGCGAAAGCGTAGGGAGTACGATGTTGATAATATTCACGTCGAGCACCGACATACAAAGTGCGAATCCGATGGAAACCACTGCCCAGATACGTCTCGGCATTGGCAGTCCATCGGTTTCATCTATAGAAGTGGTATTATTGGCTTGTATCATAAAAAAAACTTATTCTAGTAGAACCTTATTTTGTTTGTAAATGTAAACAAAACAAAGAAGTACGTGTTTCAATCTTCTTTGAAATATAAGTTTTTTTAGCGCAGGAGACACGCCCACAACAGTTCGTAGTAGCTCCCCCCGCACTAAACTAATACAAAACCTCCCCCACCATTATTACCTATAACCTATTACTTATTACCTATTCTCAATATCCTCTGATTGCTGCTTCCCCGAAATTCCAGATAAGGTGAAAAGAGCGCCTGTTCGAAACGCCCGTCCACCAGCACATCTATGTAGTCGAGTACAGCCTTCAAGCGCGGATTAGCCTGAATCTCTTCGTACGTATATCCCGTATAGCACCAGATATTCAGCCCCGTTTCCTTCTTTACCCTTTTGACAAAAAGCAGGAAAGCCTCCGGATTATAAAACGGATCTCCTCCCGAAAAAGTAACCCCGTCCAGCAATGGATTGGCTTTAATTTCCCGAATGATCGATTGAATCCTTTCCTCCGTCAGCAGTTCTCCCGCCCGCGGATTCCAGCTCTCCGGATTGTGACAGCCGACGCAATGATGAGAACATCCCGCAAGATAAATCGAATACCGGATGCCTTCACCGTCAACAATCGTTTCGGGATAAGTCGATAATAAGTGGAGAGTTGAAAGTGGAGAATTGAGAGTGTTCATCTTAAAATAAAAATAAATGGGTATAAATAATATACAAGAAGGAAGAGTAAAGCCCCGCCCGCCATCACACAGCGCAGCCAACTCTCAACTCTCCCTTCTCAACTCTCAACTTTTACAAGTGCTTCACACGATCCTTTTCTTCCGCCCGTTTGGCTGAGTTCCAGGAGCTGAGGTCACCTGTCAGGTATCCGGTGATGCGACGCATACGTAAGATGTTCTCGCTTTGACATACCGGGCATTTATCGAAGATTACTCCTTTGTATCCACAGTTGTGGCAGGTATCCACCGGGTGATTGATGGAGCCGTAGCCGATGCCTTCGTCGTGCATGACTTTTACGATCTTCGCAATGGCGCGTACATTCTTCTGAGCTTCCCCGTCCAGTTCCACATATGTGATGTGCCCGCCGCGGGTGATGGCGTGGAAAGGCGCTTCGCGCCTGATCTTCTCGGTGATGCTGATCGGTTCCTTCACATCCACATGGAAGGAATTGACGTAGTAGTCGCGGTCCGTCACGCCGTCGATCTTACCGTATTTCCGTCGGTCTATCTTGGTGAAACGTCCCGAAAGTCCTTCGGCAGGTGTGGCAAGTACGGAATAATTCAGGTTATATTTCTCTTTATATTCGTCTACCACTTTGTTCATTTCCATTACAGCTTCGTACAGCGTGTCCCATGCCTTCTGGCTGTGTCCGTGGCCTTCTCCGTAAAGTGCCACCATTGCATTGTGTCCGCCGATAAAGCCGATGCCCAGCGTACCGCTGCGTAACGCATCGCCCACTTGCTCGTTCGGATTCAGTGCGCCGCCGCCTTTCCATACGTCATTTCCCATCATGAAGGGGAACTGGCGTGCCAGTGCGGTGCGTTGATACTGGTAGCGCTCGTACAGTTGATCGGCTACAAGAGTCGCCATATTGCGGACTGACTCCATGAAAATCTCTTTCGCTTTCTGTTCGATGGCATCCTTGTTGCGTTCACCCTCAATCAGATTTTCCGCCTTGATGCGTGCTTCGATGGCGAGGCGTGGCATGTTCAACGTGGTGAATGAAAGGTTTCCGCGTCCCAGAGATGACTTTTCTCCTGCCACATTCTCAAATACACGGGTGCGGCATCCCATTGTAGCCAACTCGTAGATATACCGTTTCGGATCGTCCGCTTTCCATTTCTCGTTCTTGTTGAAAGGCGTGTCCAGGAACATGAAGTTCGGGAAAAGCGCTTTCGATGTAGTCTGACAAGCTCTCAGCAGCAGATCGAAGTTCGGAGCTTCGTAAGTTCCCCGCATGGCGTCTTCGATGTTTTCCGCCTTCATCGCTTTCTCGAAGTCCTTTTCGGAGTAAGAAACTCCGTCCTTTACTTTGAATATCTGGATCGGGAATACGGGGACTTCACCACGTGTTCCGAGGCCTTCGATGGTGGCTTTCAGCAGTTCCTCGATCACGAGGCGGCCTTCGGCGGAAGTATCCGTTCCGTAGTTGATGGAGCTGAATACCACTTGGTTACCTCCACGGGAGTGCATGGTGTTCAGGTTGTGGATAAAGCCTTCCATTGCCTGATGTGTATCCTTCTTTGTCTGCTGGTACGCTTTCTCTGCGATGCGTGTCAGGTGTTCCTTGTCAATAATGATTTGCAGGGCTACCAGGGCGATGCGCAATGTTTCGCGTTCTGCTTCGGTCGATTTAATAGAGGGCAGATGTTCCTTGATTAAGGTGCGGATTGCTTTCTCGTCCGCCTGTGTTCCGTTTTCCATCGCCACGTAGAAGTTGATGAACGAAGCCAGATGTTTGCGGAAAGACTTTGCCACCCCTTTTGCCATGAAGAAGTCGAAGGCGGGGATTGCCTGTCCGCCGTGCTGCTCGTTCTGGTTGGTCTGGAAGATGATGGTGGCAAGCGTAGCATAACTTTGGATGCTTTGCGGTGTGCGGATGCTGCCGTTCTTGGTGCGGAAGCCACGTTCAAAGAGATCGTCCATGTCATATTGGATGCAGGTGGTCGTCTTTGTCGGGTAGTAATCGAGGTCGTGAATATGGATATCGCCCAACTGGTGCGCTTCGGCAAAACGTTTCGGCAACAGATATTTATAGGTATAGTCTTTGGTGACTTCCGATGCGAATGTCATCATTTGTCCGGCAGGCGTGTGGCTGCTCATATTGGCGTTGCTCAGGTTCACGTCGTTCTTGTCGATGGCGACGATGCCGTCCATCACGTGCTTCATCTGGGTTTTCTTGTCCCGCTCCGTGTTCCGCCATTCGCGGTAGATGATGTACTTCTTGGCTACTTCGGGGCGTACCTTCATCAATGCCTTTTCTACTAAGTCCTGAATTTCCTCCACGGTGATCGTGGGGTTAGTGAACTGACTGATTACACTCATCGTGACGTCAGCAATCAGTTGCTGCTCGTCCTGAATCCCTGTCGCACTGAATGCTTTACCGATCGCATTCTTGATCTTACTGATAGAGAAATCTTCTCTTTTACCATCTCGTTTGATGATACAAATTTCCGCGTAGTTCATAACTTTAACTCCCGAAAGTGATTAATAATATGTTTATTTGACTCCGGCAGGTCTTCTGACTTATCCCTCCCCCGCAGCGCCTTCCCACATCTGGATGCAGTGACATAGTGTGCGGATTCACAGAGAATTACAGCAGCGGGTACTGTCGCCGATTTGCACAGCGTTCCCTCATTGACTAAACCTCTTTTTAGTTCCGAAACCGGATACAAAGATAAAGGATATTGTGATAGCTTGGATAGGATTTAACATTAAATTTTTGGATAACTTTCCTTTCTTGCTGATACAGAAAGTTTTCCGTTTTGGAAAACTTTTAAGAAATGATTCTTGTGGAAAATATTAGTTTTTCTTTATTACTAATTTGAAAAAAAAGTACTCTTGTGTGAGTATTTCGTCACTTATAAGTCTAATCAATGGGATTCATGCTTTTATTGAAATTGAAAAAGATAGATAAAATGAAGAAAATAGAAGATTTGCATGCTGGTAAAAAGACAGTTTCCAGAATTTCCCGGCTGCATTTTTTGCAAGAGCTGGAAGAAGAGCTGAAAGTTTATTATCTCTCCTATACAGAGACTGTAGATAGGCCTTATTCCGAACAGGAACAGGAGATTATTGTCCGGATTATCAAGATGCTGATTCGTCAGCTTCGGGGTACATCCAAGTTTCAGTTGTTTAGCAGGAGAGGTACAAGACGTAAGTCCGAAGATCCGGATGATGTGGAAGAGCGGGAAGAGCACCGAAAGGAGCAGACAGACGAGATACGTTTGAGACATACCAACCTTTACTCGTACAATCCTCTTTCCAAGAAGTATAAAGCGAGGAAAGAAGAACTGCTCCAGAACCTGAAAAGGGAGTTCTAATCTTCCGGATGTTTCATTGAGAACGTCCGGAAGGTAACAGGAAGAGTAGACCAGCAAATGCGTATAATATTGTGAGTCCCTTGCATATTTGTTGAGTCTACTCTTATTTGTTTTAGAATTAGCCAAGAAAAAAATACCCTGACATGGAAATATTTTGGTTTCATGTCAGGGTAAAATGTGTATAAATAATTATAAATTAGACTGTTTCTACAATATTAAGTAGTAGAAGAGACCGAAATATAACATAACTAGAACACCATACATTGTCAACTTCTTCTATTGATACCGGTGAATAAAAACTGTCTCTAACTTTTTCTTGGATTTTAGTTTTTACCTTGTTTGTGAAAAATTGCACATCCAAATTATCAGCCCAGATAAGTACTGCTTCCATTAAATTATCAGCTTTGTATTGACTGATATAGGTACCATTCTTAAACTCTGCAATAAATGTAAACTTTTTCATTAGCAATTACTTTTTTGCGTTCATACTATGATTTTCACCTGAAAAGTCTTGTTTCGTTTTCCAATGTTTAACTTGGTTCTCAGTAACTTTTGGGTGCAAATTATCAATGATAACAGAGATACCCTGACATGTAAATGTTTTAGTTTCATGCCAGGGTAATAATCTAATAGTTATTGTTCAGTCGGTGACTTTTATCAAGAGACCGTTTTAACAATATGCAATGTCAGTAACGGACGGAATATCCGATATGATGTACTCCATACATTCTTTACTCCTTCTACTGCTATCGGATTGTTTTTAGACTTTTGAATGTATTTCAGCAGAACCTTCCGTTGCTGGCGATTCAAAATGTCTATGTTTGTAGCCCATAGCATAAGTCCTTCTTCCAACGTTGTCACTTCAAACTGATATGAGGCATTGTAATTACGAATATAGGTAATGAAAGTAAAGGTTGCTTTCTCTGATAGAGGAAACACTGTATCGCTCATGTCGGTTTCTATCATGTTTACATCATATAAGTACATTAACTTGTAATATTTCCTATCGCCACATCCCTCGTGGTATTTTTTTGCTATATTCGCATTGTAAAGAGATATTAGATCATCAATTAAAAAGAAATCACGCCAGACGTTTTTTACGCAGTCTAATTTTACTGGGCCATTGTCATGATAGCATTCCAGAGATTCACGAATAAGTAAAGACTTCATTTTTGAAGATATATGAGACGTGTCATGAACTAATTCACGAAATAAATCATTAGTCGGCATTTCTGATTGATACTGATGAACAAAGCAATGCTTATCGTTGGCATTAACTAAGAAAGTAAATGTTTTCATAATTTCATTTATTTATTTGCGGTGATGTGTTTCACCAGAGTTATCCATTTTATTTCTCCAATGCTTTATCTCATTGTTTACTTTATCTATCTCTTTTCTGGACTTTTTGGGATCTTTTTTCATTGCATCTAATTTCTCCTGCGCAGCTTCCATTTTTCCTTTCGCCGCATCTCTCGCCTTCATATTCGAATGCTTTTCATTCTTCCCGCTAGACTTTGAATACCCGCTTCCGTTACTACTGCCTTCGCTAACTCTTCCTTTTTTTGAGAATAGCTTTATGAATCCACTTGTGCCCATCAATGAACCGTGAGTGATATCATACACGCCTTTAGCGGTAACACCTAAAGAAATTCCTGCGGTTTCCGGACTGAGTGCGACTCCGCCCGCTGCTTCTTCAAAACCATTAATAATCTCTGCGGCTCCAGCAAAAATACTTATAATATCGCCAACGTTCTGTCCTGCGTTGTAGGCAGCTGCGTTGCTGTATATTCCGGTTTCACGGAGTGAGGTTTGTCCAAGAAACATATTATCTGCCACAGCGCGTGCAGCTCCATTGGTAAAACTTAGAGTACCCTTAAAAGCGTTGCTTAACCCTCTGCTGATTCCTCCCCATGTGGGCCACATACCATTCGGGTCTATCAATAGGATAGGATTATTCAGGCAGTAAACGTATGGACTAACCTTATAGTACTTTTCCGCCATCAGGTCCATCGTATGCCATCTTCCCAACACGGGATCATACTGTCTTGCTCCGTAGTTATACCAATCCAGTCCTGCTTTTCTATCCAGTTCTTTGCCGTTATATTTGTAAGGCTGTGCAGATGAATATATAGCGAACAAACCTCCGAACGGATAATAGTGGTTCACTTCTTCTATCGTTCCATCCTGGCTGGCAACCACTCTGTTGTTTCCCTGATGGTCTTGGATGTAGTAGTGGAACTTTTTATCTGCTATAGAGAAATATCCCTGTTCGGTCAATAGCTTGTCCCGGCTTCCATTTTCATAGATCACATTGCCACAGTAGTCGGTTGTAGTAGTGTTTCCTGCGATTATATGTGTAGTTTGGAGTTTAGTTCCGTCTGCGCTATATAGGTAAGAAATTTCACTACCGTCTTTAAACTGTATCCGACGTGGTAAATTTAAGAAATTGTATTGGATATCAGAAATGTTTTTATTCAAATCTTTTGTTAAATTACCGTCTTCGTCGTAGGAATATTCCGTGTCCAGATTCACACCGTCCTTGAACTCGAAACCATTCGCGTATGCTGAACTTGTGGCGCTGTCTGTCACTTTCTTGAGCTGATTGCCTGTGTAAGTAAGAGATAGGTCGTCAATTAATCCGTAACTGCTTTGTCCGGTTTGCCCATAACGCTTCAGTCCTGTGATGTTGCCATGCTTGTCATAACCGGTCACTTGTTCGTTGAAGTGATTTGTATTCGTCATCGAATTGCTTCCTTCACTATAATTGGCACTGGTCAGCCTGTTGAGCTTATCGTATGAATATTGGTAATTACGGGTGATTGACTCTTTGTTTGCTTTCCACGTCATGCTACTGATATTTCCGCCATACTGAGGAGTGCCGGGACCATCAGTATAATGTAGCGTTTGAGAGAAGAGAGGGCTTTCGATAGACGTTAGCCAGTTACGGATATTATACGTATTGGTCGTTGTCAGTGTGGAAGTGCCGTCTATTCGGGTTAAGCTTTTAATATTGCCTAAGTCATCGTAGAGATAGCTCATTTTCGTAGAGTCCTTTTCATTTACGATTTGTACAGTTTCAGACAAACGTCCTGCGTGATTGTAGCTGTGTTTGGTTTCTTCGATCAGATCGGAGTTACTTTTGGAGTGGATATGCTTGGTGTGCACAGGTTGTCCCGTAAAGTTGTAAGCAGTGTATGTCTTTTCGTATCCTCCCAGATGATTGGTCGATTTTGTCTGAATGGCACGACCGTTATAATCATAGTAAGTAGCGGTATAGTCGTATCCTGTCACAGAGCCGTTTTTATCCAGTCGGGCTGTCGCATTTCCGGTCTGCAAGCCTTGCGAACTAGTCGTATATCTTTCTCCGAACTCGCTGTTTGCTTCATAATTCAAACTGCTGTTGGAAATCAGGGTGCCGTTCTGCATCTTAAACAGATAGTCGTCATAATATTTGGCGGTAAGCACTGTGACTGAATTCAGTGCGACTCCGGTTACGGAATAACCGAGAAGAGAAGCGTTGTCCGTACGTTCACATTTGACGCATGTATTCAGTATCGGGTTGTTGAATGGGTCTATGGCGTTTTTACAAATACCCATGATACATTCGCGTCCCATTGCATCGGGCAATGCAAATTGCCATTCACCTCTTTTTCGTTGTTCTCCTGTTTGGGAGAAGATAAGGCGGTCTGCCAAGTCATAGACTTTGTACTCCCAACTGCAGCCCGGTAACTTGGTGCCTATGCACCGGTTACGCATATCATATTTATAGAGATAGGCGTATTGAGCTAAGGATGCGGAAGTTTGACTCGAATAACTGCTACCGCTTACGAGTTGGGCGGATACCATAGGTGGAAGCACCGCTTTTAAATTATCGAACTCATCATAAAGATAATAAGTGTCGTTATTCGTCTTACTGCCGTTGTTGTGCTCAATTTGCCGGCTAAGTACTACTTGGTCGAATTTATTCTTGAATTCCAATGTCACTTGACGATCTTCGTTTTCGGTTCGGGTGACGGATAGCTCGGAAGATTTGCAATTGCCGGCTACTTTCAGCTCCATGTTTTGGTTATCTTTTTCTGTCATTTCAAACCGAAGACAGTTGAGCGTATCATTTCCGGCTATGTTACTCAGATAGCTGAATTTGGTACTTGCTTTTTGCGAACGCCAGTCGCTTCCGGGACCATACACTTCCCGTACTCTTCCCAAAGGTGAATCTTCGTAGACTTTTTCTGAAAAGTGATAAGTATATTCCTTATAGTTAAAAGCATAGAAATCTTGCAGACTTTCGGTAAACTTCCAGTCTATCATTTCTGTGTTCGAACCTTGTGCGTATGGCAAATACGATTTGGCATCATCTCTTAACAAGTTATCATAAACGATCGGATGGTATATACTCTTGTTCTTATTGGAAGTACCCACTTCTATTTTCTGCGATGGATATCCCAGACCGTTGTAGTAAGTAATTTCTTTTCTTCCCCCACTTCTTGTGTTATCCAGATAATTCGTTGTGGAAATATAGTTGTCTCTTCCAATAGGTAATATTTCTATTGGAATGTTTTGAGGTGACTGTTTGATAATGAAGTGTACTGGAAATGTTGTTTCGAATGTTACATCAAAAAAGAGTACGACGAACTCGGATGATATGTCTGAAATTCCTACCCCTGTGAGCCTTAAACATCTTCTTAAATCTTCCGTTATTCTTGAAGGCACGAGCCTTTCGATTTCTGCAGTGAATAAGTGATTTTTGTTTTCCATCGTTACTATCCACTGACCTCCGTATTCGAGATGTGAATCTATAGAAGTCGTTACTCTCAATCCCAGATCGGATAAAGATATCTCTCCATGTCTACTTTCAGCTGGCATTATTTCTATCGGAAAATCCTGAGGGGATTCTTTGATAACGAACCGTATCGTATCTGTCGGATCGGCCGTTATGTGAAAGTAAAGGTTGCATATACCGTCTGAATTAGGAGTAAACTCAACTTTGAAAAGTCTCACGTACGGACGCAATTCTTCTGATATGCGTGAAGGAACGAAGTTTTTGATTTCTGCTTCGTTCAAGCTAAAGTTGTTCCTTGCTGTTATCATCCAAGTATCTCCTTCGTAGAGAGTACTTTCAGGAGAAGGTGTGACTTTTAGCCCCATGTCGGTCATGGATATTTGCCCGGTTTCTGTCGCCAATACAGGACTGGCGAGTAAGCTGCATATTAAAGCTGTAATATAAATAATAATTTTCATAAATTTATCTCTTTAGAGGTTGTTTGAATATTTATATGAACTAATCAGTTCGCCCTTATGGTCGGTCTTTTCTATCAGACGTCCAGAATCATCGTATTTAAAATAGGTAGAAACATTCTTGGGATCTCTAATTTTGCTGATACCTATGTATGGGATATATTCATAAGTAGTGATAAATGATGCCGGTAATTGCGTTCTCAAATTTTCAACTTTCTGCATGTCTGAATAGCTGGGCTTCGTTGCGTCTGCCAGTCTTTTGATAAGATCATTCCCCAATAGTCCTGTAACTGATTCGTAATCGCTGTTCTTGATTTCCGCAATTGCATATTTGCCTTTGTATCCGTACAGGTAGACAGTTTCTGTTTTGTCTTTTTCGTTACGGATATGAGTCGGGTTGCTGTAAGAGTCGTATGCCAGGTATGTGGTTGCGGGAATATTAGAAACATCGGCTACTAACTCGTTGCCCACATTATGGAGTCCTTGGTATGTTGCAGCATCAGCATGTTTTCCCAGTATGGATACTTTGTCTTTCACTAAGCTTTTGCTGTCTGCAGTCAGTAACTTATAGAAATATGTCTCATTCTCAGTTACTTTTCCGTTTTTTATCTTTGTCACTTCCAATGGATAGTCGGTGAAGTGTAGCTGATTCATCTGGTAGAAAGAACTATAGGGAGGTACAAATGGAAATATCAGCATGTCCGGCACGTATCGCGTCTTTTCTTCGTATACATTTCCGGCTCCGTCTTCACTGGTTTTCAGCTTTATCTGTTTGTTGACGGAGTTATATTCGTATTTATCTTTATACTCAATAGTGTTTCCATTGTCATCGTAAGTGATAGTCCGTTTTTCCGAAAGTAGGTTGCTGTAGAATTTTTGATAGTAGGTACCTCCGAAAGCAAACCTCAGGAATCCCAGTGTAGGGTCGTCTGAATTATAGTCCATGACATTAGTAGTGGTTATCTCCGTGATGAGTATGGAATCTTTCTGTATAGGAGTATATTCGAATAGTTCTTTTTGTTTCACATGACCGGCACAGTCGAATTGTTCTTTACTTAAGAGCATTCCGCGCTTTAGTGCGTTTGATGAACATGGAGTGTATGGACTATAAGGGGTACCGACATGAGGAGGGTATTCACGGGAGAACTTATTATTCAACATAGCTATGGGATCTTCGTCCATATAACCTGGTCCGAAATTGCTGAATGTATGGACAGTATATCCGTCTATCAGTTTCCCATTTTTGTCTTCATTGCACTCTATGACTTTAGAATATCCGATATACTCTCCCCGACTGTTGTACCAGAGCGGATTGGATGCTTGAGACATGATGGCATTCAAGGTATAATATTCGGGTCCTCCGTTTTGTGATTTGAGGAGATTGTATAGCTGCCAACCCCAAAGGTATTGTGGAGTGAAAGATAGAATACCGGAAGAGACACCTCCCTTTGTTGTCGGTGTGAATTCTTTTGTGTAGTAATAGTGCTTTCTTGTCAGTAGTTCATCATTGCTATCGTAGTTGTTGATTTCTTTGATACGGAGACCTCCCGGATATGTATAATCTGGAGTGCCTGGATAAGGTAAATGGGCACTTTGTACTGTTTTCCGGTCTGCTGACACCATACTGGATATGACGTTGGGTTCATAAATGAATTCTGTTCTTCCATGTGTGGGGTATGTGATGGATTTTAGCATTTCTGCAGTCACACGAAATCCTCCCTTGTCTCCCATTCTTTTGTTGGTATACTCTTTGCCTTCGGCTATCTGCTTGTCAGCAAAAATTGCATTTTCAAAGAACTCTTTGCTGAAATAGTATGAGAAATTTTCACCGTTATTGAATCCGAGGTTGTCATAGTGTCCTGTATTATATCCGGGTAGGTGATTGGGGAAATAATTTAGTGAATAGGTCGATTGGGTTCCTGATGGAGTCGTTTTAGTCAGTGTTTTCAGTTTTAATCGCTCAGTGGAGCTATTAGTGTAAGTAAACTGATAGTTTATCTTATCCAATATTACCACGGAGTTTAGCTTGTTTAACGTGAAATTCTTTTCTTTTGTAAAAAATGTAGCTGGCCCATGGTCCATACAGGTTTCCCATGCATACTGTGAGTCATAGGGTAATTGTGTACTTGGGGAGTAATGAAACCGGGCAAGTATTTTATTGTCTGTTACATCTTTGACTGTTGCAAGTTGTACAGGGGCTAGTAATTCATAATCATAACTCATTGCTGTTTGCCAGAATAGAGCATCCAAGCTTATACAGAAAGACATATTTCCATTTATTTGAAACGGCATAATTTCGTAGGTGAATTCTATTTCATGTCCTGCAGGAGTTATGATTTTGGAGAGATGCCAGGTGATGGGAGCAGGAAGGTTTAAGAATCCCTTGAAAGGTAGATTGTAATCTGTTTTATCGGTTCCTCCAAATATGTATTTATAACCGTCTGGCGTGGTCAGTGTAAACGAATCAATCAACCAACATGATAAAGGGTTCTTAAATCCGGTTCCTTCTGATCTGCAATAGTTGTAAAATTGAGAAAGTGGACTGGTAAGTTGAGAACGGGTATTATTGTAAGTATTCGAGGTAAATTCAATTTTGATGTCAGAATCTGATTGAACCATCCACTTGCTCTTTTCTTGACTATACATAAAGCTTCCGGTGTAACCGAGAAAGTTAAATTGATACTCGTCTTGGGTATTAATATAGTTGCCGGATACTCTTACTAGAATGTCTGCTGTGGTTAATAAATCAGCTTCGGTGGTTATAGGCTTGTATTCATTGCTAGAACTTTCATAAGAAATATCTGGCTCATTTTTAATTATCCGGGTAATACATCCTCCGCATTCAAGGCTCCATCCCAATCCCACTTCACTGGGTAGGTTGTTGGGTTTTACATTATAAATATGATAATTGAGGTTGATTGGAAGTTGGATATTATCTCTTAACTTAAATTCGTACAATGGGATAGAGATATTCGGAGTTCCGGTATATAGTCCGACAGGTATTTTACCTTGAGTGTTGGCATTACTGACACCCGGTTGTGGAAAGCCTTGTGCCCCTGTCAACCCAATTACTTTCTCAAATTGCCCTTGCGCTTTCAGGCAATTACTTGCCAATAGAAAAGCTATGGTGAATAATATATATTTCATTTTCATTATTAGTTTATTGATTTTTGTATACTAAGTCCGCCACAAATATTTCTGTATACTGCTGTGGCAGCTGAAACAGATATCTTGGTGGCGGACCTCATTTTTGACTTTCTTACAGACTCATCGCATTAGCGCCCAACACGCCTGCTACTGCCGAAGCCACCGCGATGACTACTTTCAGAATCATATCCCAAAGGGATTTCTTCATTGCCATAATTTACACACCTCCTTTCCGATACTTTAAAAGATTAATTACTTCCTGAAAACGTCTTTATACCTTTGCTCATTTATATTGTCCTCACAGGCTTTCCTTTACCTCAAAGCAAGGACACGCCTTGATCCACTCTTCCGGTTCGATCTCCCCATCTCCGTTCAGATCCGGACTGAGATCCCGGTGTCCGCACACCCGGCAGCCGGGGAAACGTTGCTCCAATTGATGCACCAGCAGGCGGAGGGCGGCACGTTGTTCCGGCGTCCGTGTATCTGCCGGGCGTCCCCGGCAGTCCAGACCGCCTTCATAGCAGATTCCGATACTCGACGCATTGAATCCTTTTGCATGTGCCCCGATGCGTTCGATGGGACGAGTGAGGAGTGTTGTCCCGTCTTTGCGGATATAGTAGTGATAACCTGTTCCGTTGAATCCCCGTCGCCGATGCAGCGTCTCCAGATCAAAGGCCGTCAGTGTCCGGTCCACCCGTGTTGCGGAACAGTGGATCACGATTAAATCGATCTTTCTCATGATTCGTCAGATTTGATAAATACCCGGTTTATGATTGCCTTATACGGTTGGGTCCGGAGCTTCTTCGTCACTGTCATCGGGGTCCGGTTTGGGTTTGGGGTTTTCCGGATCGGTCTTGTCTCCTTCGCTGCTTTCCGGTTTGTACTTGCTGTAGTCCAGCGTTTTCAGTGCGTCTTTAATCTCCTTTCCGGGGCGGAAGCGGACACGGGCACCTTTGATCAATCCTTCTTTCACGTCCTTTTGGACGAGTACGCCATTGCTGCGCAAGGTGACATAGAACGAACCGATATTCCCCAGGCGGACGATCTCTCCTTTCTTGAAACTGTCGATCATTTCCGTCTGCAGGGCACGCAGCACGCACACTACGTCTGCCCAGTTCACGGTACTCGAACGCTGGATGCGTTCTGCCATTTCATCTATATCGATCTCTCCGCTCGATTTGGCGAGAGCGTAATACAGGTCCGGCTTGTCTTTTTCCATCATGTTCTTGCGGAGCACGCTGGTGAATGAAAATACTTTTGCCATTTCTTTACTGGTTTTAAGTTCTTGAATAAATGATAATAAAGTGTTGCGTCACAGGTGGTTCCTTGCTTGTGACATGACAAAAGTACGGCGGTGGGGATGGGCGATGTCTGTATTTGTCCGCAGGTGTCCGCCGATATCCTTTTTTATCCGGAAAAGTCTGTATTCATCCCAATAAAATCTGCTTATTATTTTACAAAGTGAACTTTTATTAGTACCTTTATACCATTATAAAATGCTAATAAAATGAGATTATGAAAGAATTAATTGAAGAGAAAAAGTTTGAAATGAGAGCCTATGACAAAGTAGAGCTGGCTCTGCTTTATTGTCCGGGACGTTCGGCAGAGTCAGCTCTTAAAACACTGATGAGATGGATCAAGCAATGCCAGCCGTTGATGCAGGCGTTGGGCGGCATCGGATATAATGTGCGGCGGCATCGTTTCCTGCGTCAGGAGGTGGAACAGATTGTCCGTCATTTGGGCGAGCCTTGAAAAAAGAGAGAATGAAGTTCTTTATCTCTGCTGCTGTTCATACGTCTACTTCCGGTTTCCAGTATATCATTCAGCAGATTGTTGTACTTCTCTTTCTCTCTTCATGTATATGTCTTTCTTCTTTCCAGTACTTGATGGAGGCAGTTTCAGTACTTCTTTTCCCTGATTCAAGTACTTGTACTTCTCGGTTCTTGTACAACCTTTGCTTCTTTCTTGTACTTGTTTCCGGTACGTTTCTGAACTCTGTCGTTACTTCGATGTACGTTTTCTATACCAATTTATCGGGCGTTTTCCGTTACTGCCACTGCCAACTGCCACTTAGCGCTTATTTGTCAGTGAATTCTTTTATTCTGATATATTTATCTGTTTGTTTATCAATGTATTTTAGCTCGATGAGGCTTTTTAGATATCTACAGGTACTTCGTTCGCTGATACCTTCTGTCAGTGCTTTCTCTTTAATCTGTTTGTAAGTAAAAATCCTAGGTAGGCTCTTTACGACCGACCGGATTCGGAAGTATGACTGCATAGGCTGAGGTTTCATTTTCTCTCCCGGCAGTGAGGAGGCGACCAGCAGGCTGTGGTTGAGGATGGTTTGTACGATCTGCATGGAGGCATGAAAATCCTCGTCTGTACAGATGTATTCCTTCATCTGCATGGCACCTTCATACTTGCGCAGGGCGGTGAAGATGGAAGCTATGCGTGCCACCATCAGTGCGCCACGGAGTACGATAGAGCCCGGCGCGTCCGCTTGTTCGCTGGCCACTTCGTTGAGCAGACAGTCGAAGTAGGCGGTATGTTCCTCCCATTGTCTGTCGCTCAGCGTGACTTCCGTAGGAGATTGTTGGAAGAAGAAGTACATCTCCAATACTTCCTTGCCGAATCCCTTGTAGAGTGTGATATAATCTTCCTGTCCTTTGATGGGGGCCGCCGAACGGTATTTCCATCGTGCTCCGCAGGTGTAGATACCGAAACGGCAGTAAAGTCCGTTTTCCAAAGAGCGGATAAAGTTGGCCAGTTGGCTGGGGGTGCCGGACAGGCAGAGTGCCAGGCGCGGTACTTCTGCGCAGATGAGTTCGCCGTCTACCTTATAGTCCGTGGCTACCGGTTCATGATGGTAGGCGGCACGGAACACATCGTCGTGCTTGCCGTAATCCTGCTTGATGGCGCCGGAGATCATGTCCAATTCGGTAGCACAGATAATGAGTCCGAGGTCTCCGTTGATTTTCAGCCGGCGGATAATTTGGTTTCTGGAAGTGCTGGGGGCACCGCAGAGGTGGTAATATTCCGGTGGTTCGGGCATGGGAGCAGGGGAGGCTGCTGTAGATTTCGTCCCTTTTTTGATTTGTTGGTTGGTTCGTTCCCATTCCGTGAGTTCACGGTCGTAGGCATCCTTTTTCCGTTTGTTTTCTCCTTTCAGATAATTCTCGATTTCTCGTGGGAGCATGTTTGCCAGTGTGAGAAGTCCTTTACCGGTGGCGGGGGGAGCAATGATCAGGGTGTAGAGCTGCGGACTGTAAGGACGCTGGTCGAAACTGATGCGGACTTGTGGCAGGCATCCGCTCAGGTTGGCGATCAGTCCTAGAAGCAGTATATCGCGTTCGCGTTTGCTGCGTGCCGGTTTCATGGCTCTTTTCAGAAAGTCGGGAAGATGGTCGTATACTTGGTTAGGAATGCAGGGAGTAGATCCTCGTAATTCTTCATTTTTTATGGACAACTCTTCTTCTTTCCCCGATTCATTTCCCACAGAAACAGGCCTAAAGGTGTCAGTTGTCAGTGTTGGCAGTGAATTGTGGGTCTCTTGGGGTGCATAAGATAGATCAACGTATTGATATCCAGCTGATAAGTCTTTTCTGAGTTCTTGCAGCGTGTAGCCGTTTCTCACGATCTCTACTGACATAACAGATGTTAATTTTTCAAGGTCTTCTTTTGAAAATCCCTTACGTCGTGCGCTTCTTCCCATTGCTAGCATAGACTCGTGGCGGTTGCCTTTCTGCCAGGGGTGGTAATGGGTGAAGTTACGGGCGAAGGTTTCGATGTATCCGCAGGCTTCGGTAGCGGGAGGGAAGGGGGAGGAGGAGCCGTTACTGGTGGCATAAGGGGTGCCGTTGCTGCCCGGAAGGTTTCTTTTATCCTTGATCAGGTTGGTCAACGAAGGGTCGGTGTCGAGTTCTTCCCTCCACGGATAAGGTTCGGGAGTGGGATTGTAGTAGGCATCGGCATCCCATACGCAAGAACAGGGCTGGGTGATGCGGGCGCATTGTTCGTCGCACGGATGCCCGGCGATGCGTTCCAGTGTCTGCTGGCAGATGGCGTAGGCGAGAGGATACTCTTCCGGGGTGCGGGCATCGAGAAATACGACGACTTTGAGGCCTCTGTCGGAGATACTGGTCTGCGTGTAGGCCACGTAGGGGAGAGCACGGAAAAGGGCTTTGACGGCAGATGTCCGTTCGTTCAGGTGGTCGAGGTCGTACATGGCTAGTCGGCTCATCTTTTCCAGATTGGCTGCGGCATGGCTGCAATGCGGGCGGCAGATGCCCTCGATGATGACGACAGGCATGGCGTCTTTTACCATTTTGGCTTCATTGCTGCGGTCGGGACGGTCTTGTAGTTTGCGGTAGCATTCGGTCTGTGCTTTCCAAAGTGTTCCGATGGTTTGCAGATAAAGGTTGTGCAGGGTGATTATGGTAGACTCCTTGCTCCAAGTATTTCTAAAAAAAGAAAATTGAAATTGTAAATTTTCGGTTTGTGGTAAGCTTTGCTTTTCCATACTATGTTTTTTTGTTTTTATTGATAAATGATAGTATGAGATAAAGAAGGGAGAATAGTGCTTTCACTATTTTATTGAGTGCAGAATAGTCGGTTCCTTAAGTCGGCTGCAAAGATAGACCGGGTGTAAGGAAGGGTGAAATGTTAAAAAGGTGATTTTCCTATGTGCTATGCTTGGTTTTTATCTGGTTACAACTACTTCAATGTCGTAATTGATGAAAAGTCCGCTTTCAATAACGCCCGTGATTGTTTTCAGCTGTTCTTCCAGCGAAGCGTCAATATAATGGAAACGGGTATCAAGGATAAAGTTTCCGTTTTCTGTCAAAATAGGACCGTCTTTTCCGTGGGCGGGGCGTAGTGATATTTCGGAGGCACCCAGTCGGCGCAGTTCTTTTTCGACGTATGACAGTGCATGCGGGAACACCTCTACCGGTATGGGGAATTTGCTTCCCAAGATATTGACAAGTTTGCTGGGATCGACGATAATGAAGGTTTTTCCGCTGCTTCTGATCAGCAGCTTTTCTTTGAACATGGCTCCGCCACGTCCTTTTATCAGGTTGCGGTCGGGGTCTACCTCATCCGCTCCGTCGAATGTCCAGTCGGGGCGTTTGTCCCAAAGGGTGGTCTGCGGGATGCCCAGTTGTATGCAAGTCATGGAGATTTCCTGAGAGGCGGGAATCACTTCCAGATATAGGTGCTCTTCGTGAATCCGCTTTGCCAGCTCAAACAAAGTGAGGTAGACGGTGGAACCGGAGCCGGCCCCTATCACATCGCCTGTTTTGGCTGTGGCGGCGATCTCACGTGCTACACGTTCTTTCGCTTCTCTGTTGATAATCTCATTGGACCATTGGAGGTCTTTGATCAGGTGATTTTCCCAGTTCATGGTTCTTGCAGTTTTAGAGTCTCTATTTATATAACGAATGAAAGGGAGTGTTTGGTTCAACAAAAACGGAAGAATTAAAAAATAGATGGATGATTGGTTGGAATATAGTTTTTAATATCTATATTTGTAACCTAAAGGTTTCTTTTTGGAACCTATGGGTGAAACTTAAAAATAAGAATATGGACTAAATTCTATGGTTATGGAAAATATTACGATTGAGAAAATGGAGATTAAAAGGTTTAATGCTCTTTTGATGCGGACGATTGTCGGTATGTTGTTTATGGGAGTATTAATGTGGGAGACATTTTGTCTTGATACTGGCAGAAAGGGATTTTTGGGAGAGACATGGTATATATTTGCATTTGCAGTTTTGCTGTATGTCGTTGTAGCGATAAGAGCTTCCGATATTTTGGAGAGAATAAAGAAAGATAAGAAATTAATGGGAGCATTAGATAGTGAAATATATTCGGACTATAATTCTAAGGCTTTGACAGCAGGCTTTTATGCGGCTATGCAAATGGGATTATTAGTTTATTGCTTTGGAGATTTTTTTAATCTCTCGGTACGTATGGGTGCTCTGGTTATAGTGGTGGTAGCTATGCTTTTCTCAGAAATAAGAAGATTGCTCCTGTATAACCCTTATAAAGATGGAAAATAAAGAACTACTCAATAAAATAAAGGTCTACAGGGCGATGAAGAATATCAGCCAGGAAGAACTGGCTATAGCCATTGGAGTAACCCGAAAGACAATCAATACGGTAGAGACCGGAAAGTTTATTCCCTCTACTGTCCTTGCGCTGAGGATAGCACGTTATTTCGGGGTTCCGGTGGAAGAAATTTTTGTGTTGAATGATGAAGCATCGTATTGAAATGATGAACTCTGCCTGACGGCTTTCTTTTACTTACAATATCAGCCAGATCGCTATGATATGCCCTATGCTTCCTCCCAAACAGAACAGATGGAACGTAGCGTGCATATATGGCTTGCGCAGCGAATAGAACACTGCCCCGATGATATACGAAGCTCCCCCGCCTATCAGCCACCAAAAAGCCGGACCGGCTCCCATCTCTGCTAAATGATCCATCAAAGGCTTCATAGCCACGAGAATGCAGGCTCCCATAGCTATATAACAAATGGTTTCCAGGTTACTGTGTTCTTTCAGTTTCTTGAAACTCAGTATAAAACCGACGATAGCCGACAGCCAGACAAAAGAGAAAATTCCCCATCCCCAACCGCCTGCGTGCCTCATGACGAGCAGTGTAAACGGAGTGTACGTCCCCGCAATGTGCAGATAGATAGCCCCGTGATCGAATTTGCGAAGCAATTCCTTCAGCTTACCCGGACGGCTGCCGTGATACCAGGTGGAGCTGACATAAGAAGACAGCATGCCAAACAGGTAGACGGTTACACAAGCTACCGCCCACTTCGGTTCGGCACCCGCCGCCGCTTTCGCGAGCAGGAAATAGCCGGCTATGACTCCAAGCAGTATACCTGCTCCGTGACTGAGCGTGTTTGCCCATTCTTCGACGTTATTGTATCTTTTATTTTCCAATGTTTCCTTTCGGCTTTGGTTAGAGCCGCAAAGGTACACTTTTATTTTTTCTTGAAAGCCAGAGTGATTTTCTTTTTAATAGGTTGGGTTTTCTTTCTAAACCAGTTTTCCTTCGATGAAGGTGGAGCTGATTCGCGTTCAGCTTTGATTGATTTTATCAAAAACTCTTTCATCTGATTGGCTGGTGGGTATATCCATACAAATTCAGAGTCTCTATAACTTTGGTCAGCTTCCGAAAGAAAACTCCAATCTTCCGTGTCAAAGTTATAAAACCCAAGATTGGTTTCTCCGTGTTCGTCACAAGTCAGTACTATGACTGAAAACTCTTCTTCCTCATGTCTGGGAAGTTCTTTCTTTTTGTATATCTTCATATTCTCTTTATTATAATTTTGTTATTAAATTGTTTTGCTACTTGTTTTCGGAAATCAAGGAATAACGCAAGCTGGCTGACGTTTTCTTTCAGTGTCGGATTGCGTCCGTTGGAGTAATAAGGTATCTGGATGTCGGCATACGCCGTTGCGGTGGTGTCGGGAGCAAAGCTGGTCATGGTGAGCTCTTCCTTGGAGGGTTTTCCGTACTTCAGATTCGGTTTGATCGTGTTATCGGACTGCTGTGAAAAGGTAGTCGATAGCAAGCATAACAGAAATGTTGAGAATATGAATAGTCTTTTCATATCGGGTGTGTTTTGTCTTCTCCGACAAAGATAAAAAAAATAGAGAAAGGTGTGTCTCCTTTCTCTATTTTTATTTCAGTTATGCGGATAAAAGATTATACCAGGTGTCCGATCCACTCTTCGCGGTCGCCCGGAAGGAGGTCGATGACGGGGACTTCTACCATGGTGTAGCACCCCGGTTGCTGCTTCATGGAAGCGCGTGCCACGCACACAAGTACCTGTGCGGTCAGTGCCGGATTGTTGATGCGCATATTGAACTCGAACAGCTGATTCTGCGTTTTACCGGAAACTCCCTTGCGAGTCAGATTTACACCGTGTCCCATATCGAGCAGTGCGTCTACGCTGGGCACAAGTTTTACATGTGTCTCGTCGTTCACGAAGTAAGGGTCTGCCTTGATGGCTGCGGCTACTTCTTCAAACTTGTATCCGTCTTTCAGTTCGATATATACCATGCGGCGGTGGATTCCCGTTCCGGTAGGGATCGTCATGGAGAGGGCGGCTTTCACTCCGTCGATCGCTTTTACGGCTACGGTGTGTCCCATACTCATGCCGGGACCGAAGTTGGTGTAAGTGATGCCTTTCGGAGCGATTGCTTCGAGCATGGTGCGTACGATCGAGTCGCTTCCCGGATCCCATCCTGCGGAGATGATGGATACGGCTTTGTGCTCTTTGGCGGTGGCATCCAGCGTGCGGCGCAGGTCAACGATGCCTGTGTGGATGTCAAAGCTGTCCACCGTGTTGATTCCCATTGCCAAATATTCTTTCGCGTATTTCTCAACGCTGCGGGTCGGTGTGCAGAGGATGGCCACTTCCACTCCTTCCAGCTCTTTGATATCTTTGACTACTGCATAGTTTGCCAACTCTTCCGGCTTGTTCTCTGCTCCTGCACGACGAACTACTCCGGCTATTTCGAAATCAGGCGCTGCCTGTAGCGCTTCAAGTACATAGTGTCCGATATTGCCGTAACCGACAATAGCTGCTCTTACTTTTTTCATTCTTTTATTGGTTTTATATGAACATTTTTCTTTAATTCTGCCACAAAAGTAAACAAATTACTAGGAAGTTTTGTTTACTGCCTGCATTATTTTTAATTTTTTCACCTCTGACTGCGAGGCGGAAATGTTGCGAAAGTCTTTTCATCTGTGGTGAATTTGTCTTATCTTTGCTCACACTATGATAGAATATGTAAGAGGCGAACTTGCCGAACTTAGTCCGGCAACCGCAGTAATCGACTGTAACGGGGTAGGCTATGCCGCCAATATATCCCTGAATACTTATTCGGCTATTCAGGGGAAGAAAAACTGTAAGTTATATATCTATGAAGCTATTCGGGAGGACGCGTATGTGCTCTACGGATTTGCCGACAAGCAGGAGCGGGAGATTTTCCTGCTGCTCATTTCCGTGTCGGGCATCGGAGGCAATACGGCACGTATGATTCTCTCTGCCCTTTCGCCTGCCGAACTGGTGAATGTGATCAGCACCGAAAATGCGAATTTGCTGAAAACGGTGAAGGGGATCGGACTGAAAACAGCGCAGCGTGTCATTGTCGACCTGAAAGACAAGATAAAGACGATGGGAGCCACCGTGGCAGGAGGAAGCGCTTCTGCCGGAATGCTGCTGCAATCTGCCAGCGTAGAAGTGCAGGAGGAAGCGGTAGCCGCTCTGACCATGCTTGGCTTTGCCGCCGCGCCTTCGCAGAAAGTGGTACTGGCTATCTTGAAGGAAGAACCGGATGCTCCGGTGGAGAAAGTAATAAAACTGGCTTTGAAAAGACTGTAAAAAAGGTAGCAAGTAATAGGTAATAGGTAATAGGTAATAGGGCGTGGAGAAACTAAAACAAGCAACAGAATAATAATGAAACAAGGGAAAATTTATATGAAAGCATGGCTGGATCTTCATGGCCGTGCAAAGGTGTTGGCGACGGATCACTGGTATCTTGAATTTGCCAATCTTTTATTGCCTGTCGTCAGCGAATCTTATTTATATAAGTCGGAGACACAGGAAAGCCAGAATCAGGTGACTCTGATGCTGACTCTTTATCTGGAAGACTGTGTGACGGACGGAGGCAACTGGCGCCAGTTCATCCGTTGGCATAAAAGGAATTACGGACGTTACCTGCCGTTTTATGAATTGTCGGAAGGTTATCTCACCGACGAGATCAATAAAGAGGATATCGCTTTCTTGCTGTGGGGAATTAATTCGCCGGTAGGCGATGACTTTGACGGTGTGGAGAATCCCTTGGATGCGGACTTGTTGGAGTTTGCCGATGTGATCTATGCGCAGTTGGAAGATGTTTTCGAGAAAGCGCCTATCAGCGACGGACTTGCCGGAGACTGGCTGATGGAATCGGAGCTGATGGAGAAGCAGCGGACTGCTTTGCCTGTTGCCTCGCCGGGCGATCAGTTGCCCGTGAATGTGGAACGCTTTCTGAAAGCGAGTGGTGGCGAGCCGTTGATGTTCTTCGATTCGTATGAGGCTTTGAAACTGTTCTTTGTGCAGGCCCTGCAATGGGAGGACGAGGAAGATGCTCTGTTGCCCGACTTGAAGGAGTTTTCGGATTTCGTGATGTACGCTAATCCGAAAGGTTTGCTGATAGGTCCGGACGTAGCCCGCTACTTTGCCGACAAACGGAATCCGCTGTATAATGCGGAAATGGCTGAGGAAGAAGCGTACGAACTTTTCTGCGAGGAAGGGCTGTGCCCGTTCGATCTGCTGAAGTACGGCATGGAACATGACCTGCTGCCGGAAGCGCAATTCCCTTTCGAGAACGGGAAAGAGCTGCTGCACGAAAACTGGGACTTTATTGCCCGCTGGTTTTTGGGCGAGTATTACGAAGGAGAATGATACTTTGTTAAGTTATGCCAATCAAAAAAAGTAACAATCCGTTCGCCGGAAAGGCGAAGCCTGCTGCCGGAAAAAAGAAAGGGACGGGGAAACGGATAGGTAAGTCAAAGGTGGAGAAGGCTAATAATCAGTTGAATAGGAGAGTGAAATAAGCCTTTGGAGACTGCGCCCTTTCTACCTGTCAGGCTACGCCGTTTTATGTAGGCAGGCTACGCCGTTTTAGGATGCTGGTTTACGCCGTTTCTCCAAGGTAAAAGGGTGCGAGCAAGAAAACAATGCTGCGTCTCTTTAAAGTTGGAATGAAATATCATTACTATTTGTGCCTAATGATAAGTCGGAGAACAGTCTCTTGAATTGAAATAAAAATCGGTAAGCGATGAAAAAATAAATGTGCTATCTCTGATAAACACAAATTTTCATCGCTTACCGTTTTTTACTTATCCTTTTCGGACTGCTTGATTTATTCTTCTCCGATAGCGCTTTTATCACTTTTCCGGAAAGCCGTTACTCCGAAAGAACCTTTATTCTTCGGCAGCTTCTTCCATCGCTTTCCGTTCTTTTTTCTTATTGATAAATCCGATTTTCAGATTGGCGTCTTCCTGTTCTTTCTTGATTTGCTGCATGGCGGAAAGGATTTTCGACAGTTCGTAAACGCCTGCTACTGCCTGTCGGTCGGTCGGACTCATCGTCGTTGTGTATCTACGGTCGCCGATAAATTCCACACGGATATTCTTGTCCTTGTTGAGGTTCAGAAATTCGATCACGTTACCGTCTTCTCCCAATTTGTAATCGGCTTTTTCTATTTTCTCGTTCATATCCGATGTTTCGTAGCTGTCCTTCGAAGTCGGAGTTTCGGCAAAACTGCCGTCGGGAGTCATCACTTTGACGCCTACATGATGGATATTGCCGGCTCCGCAATAAATGGAAGTCATGCTCATAATTCCCTGCTCGCTCACTTGGAAGCGAAGGAAGGAACGATGGAGATTCTTCTCGATGGCTTGTGTAGGCCATATGTAGTTACCCACTTGCTGATATTCGGCATCTTTCTCCAGGGTGTACTTGCCTTTGATGGCGTCAAACGCTGCTTGCTTTGCCTGGAGAGCACTGTCCAGAAAGGCCAGAATCTCTTGTTGAGCCTTGAGTTCCACATCCAGCATCAATTCCTGACCGGCTTTGCGGGCCTCGAATGCTTTGGGATACAAAATCTTGATACTGTCGATTTGTGTCTTTGCTTCTTCGTAGTCGCCACGTTCGTAGGCAGCACGGGCAATCGTCAGTTTTTCATTGGCTTTTTTCTCGATGCCGTTTCCGCAGGCTGTCAGTGCCAGCGTGCCGCAAAAGAAGATAATCAGTTTTTTCATCATACCATTTACATTTTACTATTAGACGATTTGCGATGGAGATGGGACGTGCAGTGTTCACGACTTACCGCCAACTGTTCGTTACTTGCGGTTTGCCGTTCGTGTTACTTGCCGTTTACCGTTCCTCGCCCGTTCATCGTTTACTTTATAGCGACAAAAATACAAATATATCCCTTATTTTTGTAATTTTGCCCCCTCAAAACTTGTATTGGCAATAAGTGTTTGATGATTATGGACCGCCCGACCGGTGTTTTCATCAACTATTTAACTGTCTGTTGCCAGTCGTTAAGCATTAAAAAGATGATAGAGTTGACTCAAGAGGAACTGAAACAGTATTTTAGCGAACCGATCTTCGGACACATTGCCGAAACCGCTGACGCACTCGGACTGGAGTGTTACGTGGTAGGCGGTTACGTTCGTGATATTTTTCTGCAACGTCCCTCCAAAGATATAGATGTAGTAGTAGTAGGCAGCGGGATCGCAATGGCGGAAGCACTTGGAAAACGCTTGGGGCGTGGTGCGTACGTCTCTGTTTTCAAGAATTTCGGTACGGCACAAGTGAAATATAAAGGTACGGAAGTCGAATTTGTAGGTGCCCGCAAAGAATCCTATCAACGGGATTCACGGAAGCCCATCGTGGAAGACGGAACACTGGAGGACGATCAGAACCGCCGTGACTTTACTATTAACGCGATGGCTGTCTGCCTGAACAAAGCACGCTTTGGCGAACTGGTTGACCCGTTTGGCGGCATGGCGGACATGAAGGAAAAGACCATCCGCACACCCCTCGATCCGGATATCACGTTCAGTGACGACCCGCTGCGCATGATGCGTTGCATTCGCTTTGCCACGCAACTGAATTTTTATATCGATGACGATACGTTCGAATCGCTCTGCCGTAACAAAGACCGGATTGAAATCATATCCCGTGAACGGATTGCGGATGAGCTGAACAAGATCATTCTTTCGCCTATCCCTTCAAAAGGCTTTGTAGAACTGGAACGAAGCGGACTGCTTCCGTTAATTTTTCCGGAACTGGCTGCCTTGCAGGGAGTAGAAACACGAAACGGACGGTCGCACAAGGATAACTTTTACCATACGCTGGAAGTGCTGGACAATATCAGCAAAAAGACGGATAATCTTTGGTTGCGTTGGGCAGCTTTGCTGCACGATATCGCCAAGCCTGCAACGAAACGTTGGGAGCCTAAAGCGGGCTGGACGTTCCATAATCATAATTTTATCGGTGAGAAGATGATTCCGAATATTTTCCGGAAGATGAAGTTGCCGATGAATGAGAAGATGAAGTATGTACAGAAAATGGTCAGCTTGCACATGCGTCCCATTGTGATAGCGGATGATGTAGTGACAGATTCTGCCGTACGCCGTCTGCTTTTTGAGGCGGGGGATGATATCGACGACTTGATGACACTTTGCGAAGCGGACATCACTTCGAAAAACATGGAGCGCAAGCAGCGTTTCCTGAATAACTTCCAGCTGGTTCGCCAAAAGTTGAAAGACCTTGAAGAAAAAGACCGTGTCCGTAATTTCCAGCCTCCGGTGAGTGGAGAAGAGATCATGGAAACTTTCGGCTTACAGCCCTGTCGTGAAGTCGGTGCTTTGAAAAGTGCGATAAAGGATGCTATTCTGGATGGAGTTATCCCCAATGAGTATGAGGCAGCCCATGCTTTTATGCTGGAACGGGCGGCGAAGATGGGACTGAAGCCTGTAAAATAGCTTTTCTTGTTCAAATTGGAGTGGCTAAAAAGTCGATTCTATCTCTATTCTCTTCCTTCCCGAAGGAGGAGAATAGAGATACTATTGACTTTTTAGTCAGCCCCAATAGAGGTAGAACCGACTTTTTAGTCAGTCCCTTATGACAATTCTATAATTTCTTCGTTGCAGTTAGTCAGTTTCTCAACTCCTTCGTTTGTCACTACCCAAGAGTTTTCGATACCTACAGGGCCTACACCGGGAAGAACGATTTTCGGTTCGAGAGCAAAGACCATGCCCGGTTCCAGTTCCTGTTTGATGTGCGGAGCAAGTACAGGCGCTTCGTTGATTTCAAGTCCGATGCCGTGACCGATGAACTTGGCTTGCTGTCCCGTTCCCATGAACTTATCGGCAAAACCTGCCTGGGTAACCATTTCGATTGCAGTGTTATACAGCATTTCGCAAGGAATGCCGGGTCTGGCGATCGAAGCGATCTTTTCCTGAATATCCAGACAAACCTGATGAGCGGTATATGCTTCTTCCGACAATTTGCCGATAGAGAACACACGGCTCATATCGCCCATATATCCGTTGAAGTTGCCTCCCAGATCGACCATAACACTTTGTCCTTCTTTCAGCGGAGTCTTGTCAGCGCCTCCGGGCAAGGCAGGATCGAGTCCGCGACCCCCTAAAGCAAAATCGTAGGGAGAAGGATAACCGGCATTATCTCCGGTCAGCACACTTCCCATGAAGATTTCCATGCTGCGGCCAAACACGCGGAAGATGCCGAGGCAACCTTGAAGACGCATCAGACGTTCGATTTCTATCGAGAACTCGATATCTGTCATTCCAGGGTAATATGCGAACGGAATCTGTTCGTATGCCTTGGCATGCGCCATGCCCGAACGACGGAACATTTCGATTTCGATAGCTGTCTTCACGCTGCGTGCCTGACGGATCAGCGGTGTCCCGTTCACGACTTCAGCGTCCGGGAACAAACCTGCCAGACGAACATATTCGGTATAAGGAAGTTCGTCGCCTTCCAGCATCAGTTTAGTGGGCAAAGGCAGACCTTTTTCTTTCAGAATATCGACGATCTGTTCCGGCTTGCGGATGGGGAACGAGTGTTCGCCTGTGATATTGTTGGGCCGCTTGAAAAACAGCAGTGCCGGTGAATGAAGAGGGAGATAAAGATAGCCGCTGACTACACAGCCATAGGTGTAGATTAAATTTGCATTACAAGTAATGAGGGCGGCATCAATGCCCTGTGACACCATCAGACTGCGAATCTTGTCGCGGCGGAGTTTTAATTCGGGTTGTAGCATTTTTTATTGTTATTACTGTATAATGCTACAAAGATAATTAATTCCATTGAAGAAAATAATGTTAATCTCAAAAAAATAGCGCTACCCGCGTCCTGTCACAGGAGGCGAGCAGCGCAAACCACAAATACAAATACAACTAAACAAAGTCTCTTTTAAATAACGCCTTGTCCCATCATTGCGTGAGCTACTTTCATGAATCCGGCAATGTTAGCTCCCTTCACATAATTGATATATCCGTCGGGTTCTGTGCCGTATTTCACGCATTGTGCATGGATACCGTGCATGATGGCGTGGAGTTTTTCGTCCACTTCAGCAGCGCTCCAGCTCAGGTGCATGGCGTTCTGAGACATTTCCAGTCCGGAAGTGGCAACACCACCGGCGTTGACTGCCTTACCCGGAGCATACATTACTTTCTTTTCGATAAATAAGTCGATTGCTTCCGGCGTACATCCCATGTTGGAAATTTCTCCAATGCAAAGAACGTTATTTTTTATGAGATTTTGTGCATCTTCTCCATTTAATTCGTTCTGAGTAGCGCAAGGAAGTGCAATATCTGCTTTTACTTCCCACGGACGCTTGCCCTCTACGAAGGTTGCACCCGGATATTTTTCGGCGTAAGGAGCAACGATGTCATTGCCCGAAGCCCGAAGTTCGAGCATATAATCTATCTTTTCTCCGCTGATGCCGTCCGGATCGTAGATATATCCGTCTGGTCCGGAGATCGTAATTACTTTGGCACCCAATTCGGTCGCCTTGGTGGCAGCGCCCCAAGCTACGTTACCGAAGCCGGAGATAGCGACTGTCTTGCCTTTGATATCTATATTTTTTGCCTGCAACATCTGATAAACGAAGTACAAACCGCCGAAGCCGGTAGCTTCCGGACGAATCAGCGAACCGCCGAACTCCAGTCCTTTTCCGGTAAAGGTTCCCGTAAATTCGCGGGTCAGCTTCTTGTACATACCGAACATATAACCTACTTCGCGTCCGCCTACACCGATATCACCGGCAGGTACATCCATGTCCGGTCCCAGATGGCGCCACAATTCGAGCATAAACGCCTGGCAGAAACGCATGATTTCAGCATCGCTCTTGCCACGGGGTGAGAAGTCCGAACCGCCTTTGCCGCCACCCATCGGAAGGGTAGTCAGCGCATTCTTGAATGTCTGCTCGAAGCCGAGGAATTTCAAAATGGAGAGGTTGACGGAAGCATGGAAACGGATACCGCCTTTGTACGGACCGATTGCATTGTTGAACTGTACACGATAACCGAGATTGGTCTGAACTTCCCCTTTATCGTCTACCCAAGTGACACGGAAAGTGAAGATACGATCAGGTTCTACCAGTCTTTCTATGATCTTGGCCTTTTCAAATTCGGGATGCTGATTGTATATATCTTCGATCGAAAGAAGAACTTCTTTTACTGCTTGAAGATACTCTAATTCACCGGGGTGTTTTGCCTCCAAAGAGGACATGATTTTCTGGATGTTCATGATATCATATTTTAAAAGGTTATTCTGATAAAATGTAAACTGCTCACACTGCAAATATAGGAAAATTTTTCAAATGTGATTGATTTTATGGTGATATTTTGATTAAATAATGATAAAATGATAGTGGTAGGTAATAAGTAATAGGTAATAAGTAATAAGCTGCGCTGTAAACCGCATGGTTATTACTTGTTACCTATTACTTGTTACCTATTACTTATTACCTATTATAAACTTTATAAAGAAGATGATAGCAAATGAGATTTAAAAAATTAACTTTGCAGGGTAAACGTCAAGTAGATTGTACTATGAATCATTTCATTATGGAATAAAAAATAGAAAGAGACTATGCTCAGCAAGTATAAATTAAACCAGCTTTACTTCAAAGATACGCAATTCGCCAATTTGATGACACGGCGGATTTTCAATGTTCTGTTGATTGCCAACCCGTATGACGCTTTCATGCTGGAAGATGACGGACGCATTGATGAAAAGATATTTAATGAATATACATCCTTGTCACTTCGTTATCCGCCTCGTTTCTCACAGGTTTCTACGGAAGAGGAAGCATTGACGCAGTTGGAGAATATGTCATTCGATCTGGTGATCTGTATGCCGAGTACGGGAGACAATGACAGTTTTGATATCGGGCGGCATATTAAAGAGAAATACGAACATATTCCGATCGTTATCCTGACTCCTTTCAGTCACGGTATTACGAAGCGGATTATCAACGAAGACCTGAGCGCATTTGAATACGTGTTCTGCTGGCTGGGCAATACCGACCTGTTGGTTTCTATTATCAAACTGATGGAAGATAAGATGAACCTCGAACATGATGTGCAGGAAGTAGGCGTGCAGATGATACTTTTGGTGGAAGACGGCATCCGGTTCTATTCTTCCATTCTTCCCAACCTGTATAAATTCGTGTTGAAGCAGAGCCAGGAATTTTCTACCGAAGCTCTGAATGCGCACCAGCGCACGCTTCGTATGCGTGGGCGTCCTAAAATCGTTTTGGCGCGTACGTATCAGGAAGCGATGGAAATCTATCGCAAATACCAGAATAATATATTAGGAGTCATTACCGATGTCCGTTTCCCGAAAGTGGAACGAGGCGAGAAAGACGGTCTGGCAGGTATCAAGCTTTGTGCCGCCATACGCAAGAATGATCCGTTCGTACCGTTGATTATCCAGTCTTCCGAATCGGAAAACTCTTCGTATGCCGCCAAATACGGTGCCAGCTTTATCGATAAGAATTCTAAAAAGATGGACGTTGACCTGCGGCGCATCGTTTCCGATAACTTCGGGTTCGGTGACTTTGTGTTCCGCAATCCGGAGACAGGAGAGGAGATTGCCCGTGTGCGGAACCTGAAAGAGTTGCAGAATATCCTGTTTGCCGTGCCTGCCGAGTCTTTCTTGTACCATATCAGCCGGAATCACGTTTCGCGCTGGCTCTATTCGCGTGCCATGTTTCCGGTAGCCGAGTTTCTGAAGCCGATCACGTGGACCAGTCTTCAGGACGTAGATGCACACCGCCGGATTATCTTCGAGGCGATCGTGAAGTACCGGAAGATGAAAAATCAGGGAGTGGTTGCCGTCTTCAAACGTGACCGTTTCGACCGTTACTCCAACTTTGCCCGTATCGGCGACGGTTCGTTGGGAGGAAAAGGCCGTGGCCTTGCCTTCATTGATAATATGGTGAAGCGTTATCCCGAATTTGAAGAGTTCGAAAATGCACGGGTGGCAATTCCTAAGACAGTGGTACTGTGTACCGATGTCTTCGACGAGTTTATGGAGACCAATAATCTTTATCAAATCGCTCTATCGGATGCCGACGATGATACGATTCTACGATATTTCCTGAAGGCGAAACTGCCCGACCGGTTGGTAGAGGACTTCTTCACCTTCTTTGATGTGGTGAAATCCCCGATTGCCATCCGTTCATCTTCTTTGTTAGAAGATTCTCATTATCAGCCGTTTGCCGGAATATACAATACGTATATGATTCCTTATCTGGACGACCGTTACGAAATGCTCCGTATGCTTTCCGATGCGATCAAAGGAGTCTATGCATCGGTTTACTTCAGAGACAGTAAAGCCTATATGCAGGCTACATCGAACGTGATCGACCAAGAAAAGATGGCAGTCATCTTGCAGGAAGTTGTGGGAAATCAATACGGAGACCGTTACTACCCGTCTATGTCCGGCGTGGCACGTTCGCTCAATTATTATCCCTTGGGAGATGAAAAAGCCGAAGAAGGCACGGTGAACCTGGCTCTTGGATTAGGAAAATATATTGTAGACGGAGGTATGACGCTCCGTTTCTCTCCTTATCACCCGAATCAAGTGTTGCAAACCAGTGAAATGGAAATAGCCCTGAAAGAAACACAGACCCGTTTCTACGCATTGGACTTGAAAAACGCAGGGCATGATTTCTCTATCGACGACGGCTTTAACCTGTTGAAACTTCATGTGAAGGAAGCCGAAAGTGACGGTTCGTTACGCTATATCGCTTCTACTTACGATCCGTATGATCAGGTGATCCGTGACGGTTTGTATCCCGGTGGACGCAAGGTAATCACGTTTGCCAATATCCTTCAACACGATGTATTCCCGCTGGCACGCATCCTGCAACTGGTTTTGAAGTACGGTGAACAGGAAATGCGGCGCCCGGTGGAGATTGAGTTTGCCGCGACCTTGAGTCGTGAACAAGATAAGACGGGTACATTCTACCTGTTGCAAATCCGCCCGATTGTGGACAGCAAAGAAATGCTGGACGAAGACTTGACGCTGATACCGGATGAAGACGTGGTGCTCCGTTCCAATAACTCATTGGGGCATGGCGTCATGAACGAAATTTATGATATCGTCTACGTCAAGACGGATGGATACAGTGCTTCGAACAATCAGGCCATTGCCTGGGAAATAGAGAAAATGAACCTGCAATTCCTCAATGCAGGAAGGAATTATGTGCTCGTAGGTCCGGGACGTTGGGGCAGCAGTGATACATGGCTGGGCATTCCGGTGAAGTGGCCGCATATCTCCGCCGCCCGTGTGATAGTGGAGGCCGGACTGACCAATTATCGTGTAGACCCGAGTCAGGGAACTCACTTCTTCCAGAACCTCACTTCGTTCGGCGTAGGCTATTTTACGATCAATGCCTTTATGAATGACGGAGTCTACAATCAGGATTTCCTCAATGCCCAACCTGCGGTGGAAGAAACGAAATTCCTGCGTCATGTCCGCTTTGAAAAGCCGATGGTAGTCAAGATGGATGGTAAGAAGAAGCTCGGCGTTGTTCTGATGCCGGGGATTGACTGATCTCTTTCCGGTTGATAAATAAATGAAACAAAAAAGTTCTGCTCTCATTGGAAAAGCAGAACTTTTTTTTAAATAGTCCCGTTGGTTTTAAAGGAACGGGGTCTTGGTTTAAAACCAACGGCCTGTTTCTTTAAAACCAATGGGACGTTCCTTTTAAAGGAATAAAAAAGGATTTTTATTCTGCTGATATACATCTGTTTACTGTTCTGTCGAAAAAAAGAGCATAAATCCGTCGGGAAATATGCTCTTTCTTTGACAAATGGTTGGTTGTTCTTTTATTCTTTCAATGCTTCTTGCAGATCAATACCCAATGCTTTGGCGACTCCGGCACCGTATGCGGGATCTGCTTTGTAGCAGTTGCGGGTGTGACGCTGTTTAATGAATAATTCGGAGTCTCCCATAGCACGTGCCGTGTTTTCAAACAGAAGTTGCTGTTCGTCCGCCGGCATCAAGCGGAACAGATCTCCCGGCTGGCTGTAGTAATCATCATCATATTCGCGTTCATTATAATTGTATATTTCTCCGTTGCCGGATGCTTTGAGAGGCGGTTCTTTCATGTGAGGAGAGTCTTTCCATTCTCCGTAACTGTTGGGTTCGTAGCCTTTGGTTGCACCGTAGTTGCCGTCTACGCGCATAGCTCCGTCACGGTGGTAAGCATGGAACGGGCAACGGGGTTTATTCACCGGAATTTGTTCGGCGTTCACTCCGAGGCGATAACGCTGTGCGTCGCCGTAAGAGAACAGACGTCCCTGTAACATCTTGTCTGGTGAGAATCCGATGCCATCTACGGTATTGATCGGGTTGAAAGCTGCTTGTTCTACTTCTGCGAAATAGTTTTCCGGATTACGGTTCAGTTCAAGGATTCCGACGTCTTGTAGCGGGAAGTCTTTGTGCGGCCATACTTTGGTCAGGTCGAACGGGTTGATGCGGTAATGGTCCGCTTCCTCTTCCGTCATTAACTGAATCTGGAATAACCATTTTGGGTAATCTCCCTTTTCGATGCTTTCAAAAAGGTCGCGTTGATGAGATTCGCGGTCTTTGGCGATGATCGCTTCCGCTTCCTGATCTGTCAGGTTTTTGATTCCCTGCAAGGTGCGCAGGTGGAATTTCACCCAGATACGCTGGTTGTCCGCATTGATAAAACTATAGGTGTGGCTTCCGAATCCGTGCATGTGGCGATAGGAGTAGGGAATGCCGCGAGGGCTCATAGTGATTGTCACCTGATGAAGCGCTTCGGGCAGAAGTGTCCAGAAGTCCCAGTTGCTGTTAGGGCTGCGCATGTTCGTTTTCGGGTCGCGCTTGATGGCATGATTCAAATCCGGAAATTTAAGAGGATCACGTAAGAAAAAGACAGGAGTGTTGTTTCCGACTAAATCCCAGTTGCCCTCTTCGGTGTAGAATTTCATGGCAAAACCGCGGATATCACGTTCGGCATCTGCCGCCCCACGCTCTCCGGCTACGGTAGAGAAACGGACGAAACATTCAGTTTGCTTTCCGACTTCGCTGAAAATAGCTGCACGGGTGTACTTCGTAATGTCATGAGTGACGGTGAATGTGCCGTAAGCTCCCGAACCTTTGGCATGCATACGTCTTTCCGGAATCACTTCACGATCAAAATGAGCAAGCTTTTCAATAAGCCATGGGTCTTGTAACATGACAGGTCCGCGTTGACCTGCGGTTTGCGAATTCTGATTGTCGGCAATGGGACGACCGTTCGCGGCAGTTAGTTTTTTTTCTTCCATAAAATAGATGTTAGTCGGAGGCGAAGTTTAAATAAACCGAAGTCTTTTTTACTCTTCTGTCCGGGTTTATAATATGTAACAAAGATAGACCGATTTTGCTTGCTTGTCAAACTGATAATTTCTATCTAAAGATAGAGAATAACTATGAACAATCTTTAAAACCTCCGGTATTTTTTATTTCAAGTACATCTTTCACCCGGGTCATGTACTTCTTTTACCTTTTTCTTCTACATCATTTGCCAGAATGAAGTACTTCCTGTCACTCACTCTTTTACATGTTTGCCTGCACTCTTTTACTTGTTTTTCACCACTGCGGTACAATATAAAAAACTCCCGTCCTTCCTTTCGGAAGGCGGGAGCCTTTATCTTAAAAATGACTATAGCTTTCTTATATCTTGCTGATTATACGATACCCTGAGCCATCATAGCTTTGGCAACCTTCATGAATCCGGCTACGTTAGCACCTTTCACATAGTTTACATATCCGTCGGCTTCAGTACCATACTGAACGCAGGCTTCGTGGATATTCTTCATGATGCTCTTCAGCTTTTCGTCTACTTCTTCAGCGCTCCAGCTCAACTTGATGGAGTTCTGAGTCATTTCAAGACCTGATACTGATACACCACCCGCATTAGCTGCTTTACCCGGAGCGTACAGAATCTTAGCGTCCTGGAATACTTTGATAGCTTCCGGAGTAGAAGGCATGTTTGCTCCCTCAGATACAGCTATACAGCCATTTGCTACCAACTGACGGGCGTGGTCGCCGTTCAATTCGTTCTGAGTGGCAGAAGGCAGTGCGATATCGCATTTTTCACCCCAAGGTTTAGCTCCTTCTACATATTTGCAACCATATTTCTCTGCGTATTCGCGGATACGGCCACGGTAGAGGTTCTTCAGTTCCATGATGTAATCCAACTTTTCGCGGTCGATACCGTCCGGATCGTAGATGTAACCGTCAGAGTCGGAGCAAGTAACTACTTTACCACCCAGTTCGATTACTTTTTCGATTGTATATTGAGCTACGTTACCCGAACCGGAAACAAGACAAGTTTTGCCTTTCAGGTCAGTACCTTTGGTTTTCAGCATTTCCATCAGGAAGTAGATGTTACCGTAACCGGTAGCTTCCGGACGAATCAGTGAACCACCGAATTCGCGGCCTTTACCAGTGAATGTGCCGGTAAATTCGTGAGCCAGCTTCTTGTACATACCGAACATGAAACCTACTTCGCGGCCACCTACACCAATATCACCTGCAGGTACGTCAGTTTCGGGACCGATGTGACGCCACAGTTCCAGCATGAATGCCTGTACGAAACGCATTACTTCAGCGTTTGACTTACCACGTGGAGAGAAGTCGGAACCACCCTTACCACCACCCATAGGCAGCGTAGTCAGTGAGTTTTTGAATGTCTGCTCAAAGGCAAGGAATTTCAGGATGGAAAGGTTTACAGATGCGTGGAAACGGATACCGCCTTTGTACGGGCCGATAGCGTTGTTGTGCTGAACACGGTAACCCATGTTTGTCTGAATATTACCTTTGTCGTCCATCCAAGTTACACGGAACTGAAATACTCTATCAGGAATACACAAGCGTTCGATTAAGTTTGCTTTGTCAAACTCCGGGTGTTTGTTGTATTCTTCTTCAATAGTAGAAAGTACTTCTTCTACTGCCTGATGATACTCCGGTTCGTTGGGGAACCGTCTTTTCAGATCGTCTAATACCTTTGCTGCATTCATAATCTTTTTTTCTTTTATTGGTTGATTAAATTTCGATTACCTATTTCTTTTATGCGGTTGCAAAAGTAAAGATAAAAATTGAACTAGCAAACATTTTATAAAGAAAAATGCAATAAAACATCAAATTTGATATTTTATTGCATTAAAACTCAGAAAAAAGATATTTATTTATTCTTTTTCATCGACTTATAGACAGGAATAAAGACTAATGCTGCCGAAATGACAAGCATTACTATCGTCATACCGTCAATACGTTCGGCTTTTGTGAGAACTAAATAGCAAAGCGCCAGCCAAAGCAGGCTGACGCAAACTATTTGTGATTTTGATAACGGCCTTCTCATCGGCTTTCGTTTTTCTTCTTCACTACGATGGCGTCGATCACGGCTACGGCTGTGATGTTCACGATGTCGCGGACAGAACTTTCAAAGTCAGTGAAATGGATAGGCTTGTTCAGTCCCATCTGGATAGGGCCGATGAATTCCGTATCGGGGTCCATTGCCTGCAGCAGTTTGTATCCTGCGTTGGCGGAGCTCAGGTTCGGGAAGATCAGCGTATTCACGTCTTTACCTTTCAGGCGGGTGAACGGATACTTGGCGTCACGCAGTTCGCGGTTCATGGCAAAGTTCACCTGCATTTCACCGTCGATGGCGAGTTCCGGATATTCCTTCTGCATATAGTTCACTGCTCCGTGCACTTTGACAGGGCTGCCGGAGGTATCGGCGCCGAAGTTGGAGTACGACAACATCGAGATGACCGGTGTATGGTTGAAGAAACGGACTGTCTTGTCAGCCAGTTTGGCGATGTCAATCAGAGTTTCCGTATCCGGATGACGGTTGATCAGCGTATCTGCCAGGAAGTAGGTACCCTTCTTTGAATTAAGAATGTGCATCGTTCCGAAATGGTTGAATCCGGGCTGGATGCCGATTACTTCTTTGGCAACTTTGATGGTGTTGCTGTATCTGGTGTAGAGTCCGGTGATAAATGCGTCTGCATCTCCGGTTTCTACCATCATCATACCGAAGTAGTTGCGTTCGAACATCTTGTCGTTGGCTTCTTCGTAGGTAAAGCCTTCGCGGGCACGTTTTTCGGCAAGGATGCGTGAGTAGCGTTCGCGGCGTTCCGACTCGTCCGGATGGCGGAGATTGACGATTTCGATGCCTTCCAGGCTCAGGTCGAGTTCTTCGGCCAGTTTGCCGATTGCTTCGTCGTTTCCTAATAAGATAGGATGGCAGATGCCTTCGGCTTTTGCTTCGACGGCGGCTTTCAGCATGTTGGGATGGATGCCTTCGGCGAATACGACACGTTGCGGGTTGCGGCGGGCGGTGTCATAAAGCTGGCGGGTCAGTTTGGATTCGTATCCCATCAGTTCGCGCAGATGAACGCAGTAAGCGTCCCAGTCTTTGATTTCCGTGCGTGCCACTCCGCTTTCCATGGCTGCTTTGGCTACGGCACAGGAAACTTCGGTGATGAGGCGCGGGTCTACCGGTTTCGGGATGAAGTATTCCGGACCGAAAGAGAGGTTGTTGACGTGGTATGCTGTGTTCACTACATCAGGTACAGGCTGTTTTGCCAGATTGGCGATAGCATGTACTGCTGCGATTTTCATTTCTTCGTTGATCGCTTTGGCCTGTGTATCGAGTGCGCCGCGGAAGATGTACGGGAAGCCGATTACGTTGTTGATCTGGTTCGGATAGTCGGAACGTCCGGTTGCCATCAGTACGTCGGGGCGGGCGCTCATTGCATCTTCGTAAGAGATTTCCGGTGTCGGGTTTGCCAGTGCGAATACGATCGGCATGGGAGCCATGCTGCGCACCATGTCCTGACTCAGTACGTTACCTTTGGACAAGCCGAGGAATACATCGGCGCCTTTGATCGCTTCTTCCAGTGTGTGGATATCCGTGCGGTCGGTGGCAAAATATCTCTTCTGTTCGTTGAGGTCGGTACGTGTCTTGCTGATAACGCCTTTGCTGTCCAGCATGACGATATTTTCGAGGCGTGCCCCCAGTGATACATATAATTTGGTACAAGATACGGCAGATGCTCCGGCACCGTTTACGACGATTTTCACATCCTCTATTTTCTTTCCGGCCACTTGCAGGGCATTTACCAGTCCGGCGCTGGAGATGATAGCGGTTCCGTGCTGATCGTCGTGCATCACAGGGATGTCAAGTTCTTCTTTCAGACGGCGTTCGATTTCGAAACATTCGGGAGCTTTGATGTCTTCCAGATTGATACCGCCGAAAGTAGGAGCGATTGCTTTTACGGCAGCGATGAATTTCTCCGGGTCTTTTTCGTCCACTTCGATATCGAACACGTCGATTCCTGCGTAGATTTTGAAAAGCAGACCTTTGCCTTCCATCACCGGTTTGCCGCTCAGTGCGCCTATGTCACCCAGTCCGAGTACGGCTGTACCGTTAGAAATAACAGCTACCAGGTTGCCTTTGGCTGTGTATTTGTAAGCGTCCTGCGGATTCTTCTCTATTTCGAGGCAAGGCTCTGCCACGCCGGGAGAGTATGCAAGTGATAAATCAGTTTGTGTACTGTAAGGTTTGGTAGGAACTACCTCGATCTTACCGGGTTTGCCCTGTGAATGGTAGAGCAAAGCGGCTTCTTTGGTTATTTTAGCCATGGTATTGGTATTTTTATTAATAAGTTATCATTTGGCTGCAAATGTAGGAATAAAAGTTATACATTGTTGTCTTTAGATGATAATTTCTATTAATTTTATAGCAAAATGACTGATTTTGCACAAACTTATGGTTGCTATCCGGCCATCTGTACTCCTTATATATTATAGCTGTTTCTTCTTTTCCGATGGTGTGTGAGTGGTGCGCCAAAACGTATTTTTCACTTCACGTGCCACCTCTTTCCAGCTCGGCATACTCTTCAGCGAACGACGGACCGGAAAGTCATAAAGCAGCAGCAACAGGAACAGGAAGATGCAGGCATAAGCCACCCAGCCATAAATCTGTTTGATGCTGACTTCCATCATCTGACTGATAAATTCCTCCATATAATGACCGAGATTGAACGGATTGCTGCTGAACGATACATGATCGATGGCCGATCCGTAGCGCGACAGATTATCCGGAACGTAATAAGCCAGTCCTTGTGCATAGACTGCGCAGCCCAGCACACCTCCGACTACCATGTGAAGCATATTGAACACGCTCAATCCCTGAAAAAAATGCTGGAAAGTCATAATTTCTTCCAGGCAAACCATAAAGGTGGCGCTCAATACGGCATAGGCAAAGCCACGGCAGATGGTAGGCAGATAGAGCTGTGAAATATGTATGTCGGTGGAGAGCGTCAGGTAGAATCCTATCAGATAGCCGATCAGTCCGATGAACCCGACGATGACAAGACGTACATAATTATACTGTTTGACGTGCATCCACCAGTAGGAGAATACGCAGCCGGCTACTATACCGATCATGGCGAACCAGTCCAGCTGAACGCTTACCAGCTCTTCATACTTCATAACTTCTTCGTAAAAGACCTCTTCCAGTACGTGCTCGGTAGCCAGAAATGCTTCCACCAGAGTTACAAGCCCCAGGAGAGACCAGTAATGGCGGTAAGTCCACATTTTAGGTTCGAGAAAAGGATGGCGGATAGTCATCATTCGCCAGATGCAGAACCCTAAAGTGATCAGAATAGCTATCGACAACTGACGGATGACCGGACTGTTCCACCAGTCATACCAGTCGCCATAGTTGAAGAGGAAAGCGATTTCGGCAAGTAAGGCAGCCCAAAGCGCAGCGCCCAGCCAGTCGATGCCGAATAGCGGAAACTTCTTCATGAACCGGAAATGCTTGATACAAGTCGTTTGTATCAAGAGAACGATCAGCATCAGCCCTGCGATGAACAGGTTCATGTAGGTCCAGTGATAATGATACATCAAATAGGTCGTAATCAGGTCGGACAATTGAATACTGCCAAGAATGACAATGTGAAGCCACGGAAAGAAAACGGTAAAATCCCGTTTCGGCGTCATCCATAACTGGATGTTGGACATACATTCAAAAGTTCCCTGAATCTTGCACATTCCTTCGATGAAGCATATCAGCCACAATAACGGCAGGAAAGTGATGTGCGGCGCTATCAGGTTGCAGAGTAGTACACCCAGTGCGGCAGACGTAAGCAGTGTCTTATTGGTAAAGCGGAACTTCATACGGAACAGCAGCGGGAAGTAGATTGCCATGCCCGCCAGGTTGGCGTACATACACATCAGGATATCTTCGCGCATCAGCGACATACTGCCGATCATCTGGTTCAGCGCTCCCAGATACACCCCTCCCGACAGCTGGAAAGTGACGGCAATGAAGAGATAAATCCACGGCTGCATCTTCCGCGGCACAAAGCTGCGGAACATCGGCATCACAAAAGGACCATTTAAAACAGGTGCTCCCATACTTTAATATTTCACCTCACATTCTACGTTGAAACCGGCACGCAGGCGTTTCAGCTCTTCCGGTTTATTTCCTTTCAGACTGATGCGGACCGGAATGCGTTGTTCTACTTTGACGAAGTTGCCGGTAGCATTGTCTTGCGGAATCATGGAAAAGGCTGCTCCTGTCGCATCGGAAATAGATTCGACCATTCCCCGGAAGGTAACGCCGGGCACTGCATCCGCCGTCATTTCCACTTCGGCGCCTTCTCGGATGTTGGAAAGCTGGGTCTCGCGGTAGTTGGCTATCACCCACAGGTCACGACTGTCTACGATGTCGACCATTGTCTGTCCGGGTTGGACTAACTGTCCTTCCAGAATCTCTTTCTTTCCGGTAGTACCGTCACATGGGGCGGTGATTACCGTATAGGATAGATTCAGCCGGGCAAGCTCCAATGCCGCTTCCGCTACACGGACGCCTGCCTCATTCTGTCCCAGCCGGTGCGTTTGCTCGCTTTTGACCAGAGACGTTGACTGCTTGGCACGGGATACTTGCTCGTAGCGTGCTTTGGCGGCTTCATAAGCTGTGTGTACGTTGTCATATTGCTGTTTGGTCACTGCGTCTTCCTGCAGCAGTTTTTCGAAGCGGTTCAGTTCGCGTCTGGCGTTTTCCATCTGTACGCGTACCTCTTCGATGCTTGCGTCGCTTACACTCAGGTTGTTCTGAGTGGTGGCGATTCCTATCGTGGTGGCTTTCCGTCCTGCGGTGGCATTGGCAAGGTCTGCTTCTGCCTGGGCCACCCGGAGGCGAAATTCAGTGTCTTCGATGATGAGGAGCGTGTCGCCTTTGCGTACTTGCTGATACTCTTCGAAACATATCTTCTTGATAAATCCCGGTACGCGGGTGTTGATCGGAGTGATATGTTGCTTTACCTGTGCATTGTCGGTATACTCGATGTTTCCCAGATGGATGAATCGGGAACAAACATAAATGGCTCCGCCAATAAGGAAGCAAAGAATAAGAATATTGTATATCAGCTTTTGGACTTTTCTTGCAATCATGATTTGTGCTATTTTTAATAGGTTGAATGTTAATGAGTTGTTCTCTGATGAGATGTTTTAAAACAATAAGACGTTTTTACAGCGTATGGGTAATGTATTTCATCTTGTAAAAGCTGTAGACTACGTTGATGCGTGCGTTTACCAGATTTAAGTCGGCGCTCAGCTTCATGTTGCTGGCATCGAGCATATCGGTGAGCAGAGCCAAATCGTTTTTGTAGCGGTTGCTGGTCACGTTGTAGTTCTGATCGGCCAGTTCCACACTTTTCTCTTGCGTGCGGAGGTCGGTGAAGGAAGTCAGGAAGTTGACGTAATTCGCCTGCACGCCGTTTTCTATCTGCTCTTGCGCTAATGAATATTCTTCCTGTGCTTTCCGCATATTCAGCTTTGCCTGCCGTACCTTCTTATTGTTTTTGAATAAGGAAGAAAGGTTGTACTTTATTCCGACTCCTACATACCAGTAATTGAAGTTGTTGTCCAGTACGGGGACTTCGATGGTGATCGGTCCGTCCAGATGTTCTCCGGCTACGAGTGCTACTTTGGGAAGAAGCTCCGAGCGTTCCAGCTTTACTTTCTGTTCGTTCATCTTTACCGCCAGCTGTGCTTGCTGCAAGCCTACATTGCTCTGTGTGGCCAGCAGTTGCCAGTCATTTTCCGCCAATGCCCTGACTTCTTCGTCCAGTAAGGTGGAGTCGGGGACTATTTCTGTTCCGGCTGGCAGGTGAAGAGTGGTCACCAACTGATGATTCATGATCTTGCAGGCGTCCTGCACCTTTGCCAGTTGTAGTTTCAGTGTTTCTTTCTGGAGTTCGTAGCGGGTGATATCATTCTTTAAAGCCGTCCCTTGAGTACGTCTGGCTTCCATGTTGCGAATCACCTGTTCTGTCAGATCAAGGTTTTTCTGTAATACCTGAATTTGGTTGTTCAGTTTGTATAAATCCAGATAGTAGCCGGTCAGAAGAAAGCGTATCTCCTGACGATTTTTCTGCCAGTCCAGTGCGGCCATCTGTTGTCCGAGTTCTGCCAGGGTAATGCTGCTGTTGATGGCTCCGCCGGCGTAAATAACCTGTTGGGCTTCCAAAGCGAAGTTATTGCCGAAGTGGGGCATAGGGATGTTCTGACCGTTTTTGAAGTCACGGTCCCACAGATACCCGTCGCCCAGATAGCTGAACGAGAGTGAGGCGCCAATGTCCGGCAATCGTTGTGACTTGGCAGCTTTCAATGCTTCATCCGCTGCTTCTTTTCCGGTTTTATACGTTTGAATACTCTGACTGTTCTCGTCTGCCAGACGGAACATTTCATTAATACCCAGAACTTTCCTGCCAGGCGTCTGGGCAAATAGTCCCTGGCTGCACAGTACTGCACAAAGCGGCACTATGAGCCATCTTTTTTTGCTCATAAAGTGAAAAAGAAATTAAATTGATAATGATAAATATACGGTCCTATATCACGGGACTCCCTGAGAAGGAGTTATCGTTTCGCGTCGTGGCGAGTCGTTTTATGAGAATTATCAAATCTGTGCAGCCACACCCCAACCGTGGAAATCATCCATTTTATTCTTATAACGAACGGCTGTTTGATAATATTTTAGTTTCATCCTGATACCTGTTTTCTATTTTTCGGTTTGCAAAATTATGAAAAATATCAGGTAAGTTGTGACTTTGTATATACGCAAATATAATATTTTTTAACGATTCTGTATGGGAGAATAGGTCGAAGAAACGGAGGGAAGATATCCAATCATCGGTCCGACCGGATACCTTTGATGAAGTACATACTATGTCTTTGTTCTGAAATAGTCCGGTTTTGTTCTGATTTGGTCTATAGACGTACGCAACAAATGCTATACCTTTGCCTCCGGAATAAAAAACAATTGATTATGAATGCAATAAATAAGGAGAACTCAAAGGTGTTTTTGCTGATACTGCTAGGTATGTTATCAGCGTTCGGTCCTTTTGTGACGGATATGTATTTACCTAGTCTGCCAGCTATGGCAGACTATTTTTCTGCCAGTTTGCCAATGGTGCAGATGGGGCTGACTACGAGCATGATCGGACTGGCGCTGGGGCAAATCTTTTTCGGTCCGCTTAGCGATAAGTACGGCAGGCGTCCGCTGTTACTGGTTTCGATGCTATTGTTTATCGTGTCCACGCTGTTTTGTCTTTTTGCACCGGACATTTATTCGTTTGTCACTTTGCGGTTGATACAAGGTATAGCCGGGGCAGGGGGAATTGTGATTTCCCGTTCGGTGGCGATAGACAAGTTTTCGGGAAAAGAACTGGCTAAAATGCTGGCTGTGATCGGAGCAATCAATGGAGTGGCGCCGGTGGCTGCTCCGGTCATCGGAGGTTTGCTGACAGGGAGCGTAGGCTGGCAGGGAATTTTTATGATTCTGCTGTTCATCGGCATTTTGCTGGGCATCGGATGTATCCGCTTCAAGGAGTCGTTGCCGGCCGAGAAACGTTCGAAGACAGGCGTATGGGCAACGTTCCGCAGTTTCGGCATCATCGTTCACAACCGCCGTTATATGCTTTATGTATTCCAACTGGCTTTCGCACAGGGAATCCTGTTTGCCTATATCGCTTCTTCTCCCTTTATCATTCAGCAGCATTACGGGTTTTCTCCTTTTGCCTTCAGCATTTGCTTTGCGGTAAATGCAGTGGCTATCGGAGTGGCCGCCGCCCTATCGGTGAAATTTCGCCGCACCGAGAACGGAACGCTGACCGGATGCGTTGGGATGCTGGTATTCGCAGTCCTTCAGATGGCGGCACTCTATAGCGGCTGTGGTTTCTGGACATACGAACTGCTTATGTTTGCGTTGCTCTTCATGATGGGACTGACTTTCACGGCTTCCACCACTCTGGCGATGGATTGCGAACGTCGGTATGCGGGAGCTGCTTCTGCTCTGCTGGGTGCACTCTGTTTTGCATCCGGAGGCATCGTCTCTCCACTGGTAGGACTGGGAGATATCCTCATATCCACCGGGGTGACCTTTGTGATTTGCGCCGTTTGCTCGCTCCTTTGTGCCTTGTGGGCTGTGAAGCGAACGGGGCCGAAAGTTGCACTATGCCGTATTTAGCACATACTATATGACATATCTGCTTTGATATTCTCTGGGCGACATTCCTTCATGCCGTTTGAAATATCTTCCTAAGTACGACTGGTCCGGGAAACCGAGCCGGTCGGCTATATCCTGCATTGTCAGCTCGGTGGACTGGAGCAGTACTTTGATTTCGAGGATGGCGAAATCATCGATGATCTTCTTTGCGGAATCTCCGGTCACACTGCGGCAGATACCTGTCAGGTATTTGGTAGAAATACAAAGTTCGTTGGCGTAGAAGTTAACTTCCCGTTGTGAAATACAGTTTTCGTGCACCAATGCGACAAACTTCTTGAAGATTTCGTCCTGCCGGCTTCCCCCTTCTATTTCCTGTTTGTCGAAGTAGCGGTAGCATTTATCGTAAATGTCCAGCATGAAAGACTGGAGATGATTCTTGGCTATCTGATTGCGGAAGCGGTTCTCGCGATCATTATAAATAGCAGTTGTCGCCTGTATCAATCCGTTGATAGCTCCGGTATCCTTATCGGGAAGTACATAGCACGGTCTTTCCTTCATAAAGCGGAAGAAGGTCGGTTCTAACCGCAGGCAGGCTTCCCGAAACATGTCCTTTGGAAATCCGAAAAAGGAGGCTGTGAAGTCACTGCTGCTTCCGTTGATGCGGATAATGCTTCCCGGCAGCAGTACCACCTGAGTGTTTTTGACGATTTCGTACTCTTTCAGATCGATGGTGACGTGTGCCCATCCACTGCGGCAGAAATAGATGGCACCCCCTTCCATTTTCCAGAGGTGATGCATGATAGGTGACAAATTCTCATCGCTTCCGGCAACAAATGATTCCCGGAGGACGGCAAGGGTAGAGTTTCTCTGTATCATAACTATTCTTATTTAGTGGGCAAAAATAGGACTTTTTCACTAAATATCGCTCATGTTGTTCCGAAAATGAACAAAACTCTAAACACTATGACCAGTTTTCTATGGTGAAAAGAGTCTACCTTTGCCGCGATCAAAAATTTTAATAGGTAACACAATGAGTAAAAAGGTATGTAAAATGAAGCAAGGGCTATTGTTGCTCGGTTGTCTGGTTGCTGCTGTAGGTTGTAAGCAAGCTCCACCCACACAAATGGAAACAGGATATGAAGTAATGACCGTCTCTCCGACCGACCGGATGATTTCGAGTGCCTATTCGGCGACTATCCGCGGACGTCAGGACATCGATATTTATCCACAGGTAGGCGGTACGCTGACAAAAGTCAGTGTCACCGAAGGACAGCGGGTGAAGAGCGGACAGACGCTGTTCATCATCGACCAAGTGCCGTATGAGGCAGCCCTGCAGACGGCAGTGGCGAATGTGGAGTCAGCCAAAGCGTCTCTGGCGACGGCACAGCTGACTTACGACAGCAAAGAGGAACTGTATAAGGAGAATGTAGTTTCCGCTTTCGATCTGAGTACGGCAAAAAATTCTCTTCTGGCTGCCAAAGCGCAACTGGCGCAGGCCAAGGCACAAGAAGGGAGCGCCCGTAATAACCTTTCTTATACGGTAGTGAAGAGTCCGGCAGACGGAGTGGTAGGTACATTGCCTTATCGCGTAGGTGCGTTGGTGAGTTCCAGTATCCCCGAACCGCTGACCACCGTTTCCGACAATTCGGATATGTACGTCTACTTCTCAATGACGGAAAACCAGTTGCTGGGACTGATTCGCCAGTATGGCTCTAAAGACGAGGCGCTGAAAAGTATGCCCGCCATCGACTTGCAGCTGAACGATAAATCGGCTTATCCCGAGCAGGGACAGATCGAGTCTATCAGCGGAGTCATTGACCGTTCGACGGGTACTGTCAGCCTGCGTGCCGTTTTCCCTAATAAGGACGGATTGCTGCACAGTGGCGGTGCGGGTAACGTAGTGATTCCGGTACAGAAAACGGGAGCTTTGGTGATCCCGCAAGGAGCTACGTTCGAAATACAGGATAAGAGATATGTATATAAGGTAGTAGACGGCAAAGCGCAATCTGCTTTGGTGCAGGTGACCCGTGTGAACGGTGGCCGCGAATTTATCGTGGATGAAGGACTGGCTCCGGGCGATGTGATTGTGGCGGAAGGCGTAGGATTACTTCGTGAAGGAACTCCGATTAAGGCAAAGACTGCCCAGGCATCTACGACAACTACTGAAAATTAAACAAAGGAGGAATCATCCATGAATTTAAGAACCTTTATTGAACGCCCCGTATTATCGGCAGTCATCTCTATTACGATTGTCGTTGTGGGTATCATCGGGCTGTTCAGTCTGCCCGTCGAACAATATCCCGATATTGCTCCGCCGACCATTATGGTGAGTACCACCTATTATGGCGCCAGTGCGGAAACTTTGCAGAAGAGTGTGATTGCTCCTTTGGAAGAAGCGATCAATGGTGTGGAAGACATGACTTACATGACTTCCAGCGCCACCAATGCCGGTACAGTGAGTATCACCGTGTACTTCAAGCAGGGAACAGACCCGGACATGGCAGCGGTCAACGTACAGAACCGCGTGTCGAGAGCGACGGGACAGCTTCCGGCAGAAGTAACGCAGGTCGGTGTGACTACTTCCAAACGTCAGACAAGTATCCTGCAGATGTTCTCGCTTTCCAGTCCGGACGATAGCTACGATGAAAACTTCCTTTCCAACTATATCAGTATCAATCTGAAACCGGAGATTCTGCGTATCTCGGGTGTAGGCGACCTGATGATTATGGGAGGTGAATATAGCATGCGTGTATGGATGAAGCCGGACGTGATGGCCCAGTACAAACTGATTCCATCGGATATCACCGGTGTGCTTGCCGAACAGAATATCGAATCGGCCACCGGTTCATTCGGTGAAAACTCGAACGAAACCTATCAGTATACAATGAAATATAAAGGACGTCTGATCACTCCGGAAGAATTTGGAGATATTGTCATTCGTTCTACGGACAATGGTGAGGTCCTGAAGTTGAAAGACATCGCCGAGATACAGTTGGGACAGGATAGCTATGCTTATCACGGTGGAATGGACGGTCATCCGGGCGTTTCGTGCATGGTGTTTCAGACGGCGGGCTCCAATGCGACCGAAGTAAACCAGAACATTGATAAATTCCTTGAAGAAGCCCGTAAAGACCTCCCGAAAGGAGTGGAACTGACACAGATGATGAGCTCGAACGACTTCCTGTTCGCTTCTATCCATGAGGTGGTGAAGACGTTGATCGAGGCGATTATCCTGGTGATTCTGGTGGTATATGTGTTCTTGCAGGACTTTCGTTCTACGCTGATTCCTTTGGTGGGAGTCATTGTTTCGCTCATCGGTACGTTTGCTTTCATGGCGGTGGCAGGATTCAGTATCAATCTGCTCACGCTGTTTGCGCTCGTGCTCGTCATTGGTACGGTGGTGGACGACGCCATTATTGTCGTCGAGGCGGTGCAGGCACGCTTCGACGTAGGATACAGGTCGTCCTATATGGCAAGTATCGATGCAATGAAAGGTATCAGTAATGCTGTTATCACCTCTTCGCTGGTGTTTATGGCAGTATTTATTCCGGTATCCTTCATGGGCGGTACTTCCGGTACGTTCTATACCCAGTTTGGTCTGACGATGGCGGTTGCCGTTGGTATTTCCGCTATTAATGCGTTGACGCTGAGTCCGGCATTATGTGCGTTGCTGTTGAAGCCTTATATCAATGAAGACGGTACGCAGAAGAATAACTTTGCGGCACGTTTCCGTAAAGCATTCAACTCGGCTTTCGATATTCTGATAGAGAAATACAAGAATGTGGTACTGATCTTTATCAAACGCAGATGGCTGGCATGGTCGCTGCTCGTTTGCTCTGTAGTGTTGCTTGTATTCCTGATGAACACAACAAAGACCAGTCTGGTGCCGGACGAAGACCAGGGTGTGGTATTCGTCAATGTAAGTACGGCGGCCGGTAGTTCGCTGACTACGACCGACGAAGTGATGGAACGCATCGAAAAGCGTCTGATGGATATTCCGCAGATTAAGCACGTGCAGAAAGTGGCCGGCTACGGATTGCTGGCAGGACAGGGAAGCTCGTTCGGTATGTTGATTCTGAAATTGAAGTCGTGGGACGAACGTCCGAATGATGAGGATAATGTGCAGGCAGTCATCGGTCAGGTGTACGGTCGTACGGCCGATATCAAGGATGCCAGTGTCTTCGCTATTTCGCCGGGTATGATTCCGGGTTACGGTATGGGTAATGCGCTGGAACTCCATATGCAGGATAAGATGGGCGGTGATATCAACGAATTCTTTACCACTACCCAGCAATATCTGGGAGCATTGAACCAGCGTCCGGAAATTGCGATGGCATATTCTACGTTCGACGTGCGCTATCCGCAGTGGACGGTAGAGGTGGATGCAGCCAAGTGTAAACGCGCAGGCATTACACCGGATGCGGTATTGAGCACACTGTCCGGTTATTATGGCGGTCAGTATGTGTCCAACTTCAACCGTTTCTCTAAAGTATACAGAGTCATGATTCAGGCAGACCCGCAATTCCGTCTGGACGAAACTTCACTGGACAATGCTTTCGTACGTATGTCGAACGGAGAGATGGCTCCGCTGAGCCAGTTCGTAACGTTGACACGCAGCTACGGCGCAGAGTCGCTGAGCCGTTTCAATATGTACAATTCCATCGCCGTGAATGCGATGCCGGCAGACGGATATAGTACGGGAGATGCTATCAAGGCCGTACAGGAAACAGCCGTACAGGCTCTTCCCAAGGGATATGGCTATGATTACGGAGGCATCACCCGTGAGGAAAATCAGCAAAGCGGTACGACTATGATCATCTTTGGTATCTGCTTCCTGATGATTTATCTGATTCTGAGTGCATTGTACGAGAGCTTTATCATTCCGTTCGCCGTGCTTCTGAGTGTGCCTTGCGGATTGATGGGAAGTTTCCTCTTCGCATGGATGTTCGGACTGGAGAATAACATTTACTTGCAGACAGGTTTGATTATGTTGATCGGTCTGTTGGCAAAGACAGCCATCCTGTTGACCGAATACGCTGCCGAACGCCGTAAGGCAGGCATGGGACTGATCGCTTCTGCGGTAAGTGCAGCCAAAGCCCGTCTGCGTCCGATTCTGATGACAGCATTGACGATGATCTTCGGTCTGTTCCCATTGATGTTGTCCAGTGGTGTAGGAGCCAATGGTAACCGTTCGCTGGGTACGGGTGTAGTCGGTGGTATGACGATCGGTACGCTGGCATTACTTTTCATCGTGCCTACTTTGTTTATCGCTTTCCAGTGGTTGCAGGAACGCTTACGCCCGGTGCAGAGCAGACCTACGGAAGACTGGCAGATCGAGGAAGAAATCAAGGTGAGTGAAGAAGAAAAATCTAAAGCAGGAAAAAAATAATTGATGATGAAGAAAATATTAATCTTATCCGCAGCAACGCTCGTGTTGAGCAGTTGCGGTATCTACAATAAATACAAACCTGTATCGGAAGTCCCCGAAGGACTTTATGGAAGCGAAACCGTCGCTTCCGCCGATACGGCGAACTTCGGTAATCTCTCGTGGAGAGAGGTCTTTACTGACTCGTATTTGCAGAATTTGATCGATTTGGCTTTGGTACGGAATACGGATATGCAGACAGCGCATCTCCGTGTGAAAGAAGCGGAGGCTTCGTTGCTGACGTCCAAGCTTTCTTATCTGCCCTCTTTGTTTCTCGCACCGGAAGGAGCTGTGAGCAGCTTCGACCGTGGCAAAGCGACTCAGACCTACTCATTGCCGGTGACTGCCTCGTGGGAACTGGATATCTTCGGAAAGGTGACGACAGCCAAACGTCGGGCAAAAGCGGCCTATGAGCAGAGCAAGGAGTATGAACAGGCGGTGAAGACACAGTTGGTGTCTGCCGTGGCAAATACTTATTATACCTTGCTGATGCTCGACGCTCAATATGAGATTTCCGTGTCCACCGAAACGGCATGGAAAGAGAGCGTGCGGACAGCCCGTGCCATGAAGAAGGCCGGTATGATGACCGAAGCCGGACTGGCTCAGACGGAAGCCACCTATTATAATATATGTACGGCAGTGCTCGACCTGAAAGAACAAATCAATCAGACGGAGAACTCAATGGCTTTGTTGCTGGCGGAAACACCTCACAAGATACAACGCGGCAAACTGGAAAACCAGCAGTTGCCGGAAGACTTCTCCGTAGGGATTCCTTTGCAGATGCTTTCCAACCGTCCGGATGTACGTAGCGCGGAGTTCTCTTTAGCGCAGGCATTCTATACGACGAATGCTGCCCGTGCTGCTTTCTATCCTTCCATCACGCTGAGCGGGAGTGCTGGATGGACAAACAGTGCCGGTAGCATGATTATCAATCCGGGCAAATTCGTTGCTTCTGCCGTAGCTTCACTGACGCAACCTTTATTTAACAAGGGAGTGAATATCGCCCAGCTGAAAATAGCGAAGGCACAGCAGGAAGAAGCCCGCCTCAGCTTTGAACAGACATTGCTGAACGCAGGTGTGGAAGTAAACGAGGCACTGGTGCAATATCAGACGGCCCGTGAGAAATCCGCTTTCTACGATAAGCAGATCACCTCTTTGCAGACTGCTGCCAGAAGCACTAGTCTTTTGATGGAACATAGTAATAATACTACTTATCTGGAAGTACTGACCGCACAGCAGACATTGCTGAACGCCAGACTTTCACAGGTAGCCAATCGCTTTACCGAAATCCAGGGCGTGATTACACTGTATCAGGCTTTGGGCGGAGGCCGGATGTAGGAGGATAGTATGAATCCTGAAAAAGTACGGTGTCAGATAATCGAATACACCAAACACGAGATGTATCTGCACGGTGCTGACGGACTGACCATGGATGACATAGCCAAGGGGATGAAGATGTCGAAGCGTACGCTTTACAAGCTGTTCCCCAGTAAGACTTGTCTGTTCCGCATCTGTCTTTCTGATTTCACCAACGGGATCAGAAGTCGTCTGAAACAAAGTCAGATGCGGATGGACAGTTCGTGTATGCAGGTGCTTTTTGCCACAGTGAACGGGTATCTCACGTTATTGCATTCGTTAGGAAAGACTTTATTGCTGGATATCGCCGCGAACGAAGATTACCGCGCTTCCTTCAAACGGGAAGAGGCCTTCTGGTTGCAGCAGTTTATCGACGTACTGACGCATTGTAAAATCTGTGGTTACCTGCTTCCGGGAGTCGATCCGGATCGCTTTGCGGCAGATTTGCAGGAGGTTATTTATCAGAGTTGCCTGCAAGGTACTCCGTATGTTGTTCAGCGTGCGCTGAACCATACTCTCTTACGAGGACTTTTTGAGGTGGACGGCATTCGGTATATTGACGAACACCTGAAACTGGATAAATTTAATGTTTGTGTATGAAAGGAAGGGCGTGTATTGCTTTTTAAGCAGGCACGCCTTTTTATTTGTTTGAAATGAGTTATTCTCTGAAATTCCCGATCATGTGATATATTAAGTTGTTTTTTAAATCTTGTCAATTAAACCCGGAGATAAGCAGAAAGGCAGTTAACCGTTGGCAGGTTAGTATAAACGCTTTTATTCTCATGCCCGTGAGAATATTTTCTCATCGCATTGAGAAATAATTCTCAAAGGCATGAGAACTTTTCTCACTGTGGTGAGAATTTTTTCTCAAAGGCATGAGAATACTTTGAGAATATAGCAACTTGTATCATGCTATGTATTAATCGGATAGCAGTACAGCGGTATCTGTCTTATAACTGCTGTTTTATGACTGCTCAAAACGTTTAATTTCTAATAATGTAGTTCTTCGCTTGTTTGGTTAAGGCGGATGGACTGTCCTTTGTCTCCGTATGAAAACTTGACAAATGATCAATCTAAAGCCCTTTCACCACATCGACAGACAAACCCGTGCATTCTGCTATCACATCATCCGCTATACCTTTCTGCTTGAAATTGCGGGCTATCTCTATGGTTTGGTTGTGCTCTTTGAGCGCGGAGAACACCAGACCGGAAAGATATTCAAGTGTACTGTACAAGCGTTCCCGATTTTCCTTCCGCTGATAATCCACACTAAAAAATGTGGAACGCTTACGGTGTAATATCAGGTAATATGTTCCGGCAGTAAGAAGTCCCGCTATTATATCAATTGGGATACCCGTTCCTTCAAACAAATTTTTGTATTCTTCTATAGCCACTTTGTAATGCTTTTCCCTGCTTCGTGCCATACGTCTTGTGGTCGAATTGTCTGCTTCGAGTTCCCACACTAGCAAGTGCTGCATATCGGTATTGTCATATAAGTAATTTGCCAAAGCCTTTAAGGTGCTTTTCATGATGTCCTCGTTGGCTTTGTCTGTAGGGTGCTCTTCATCGAAAAGATCGTGCAGCCAATAATCAGAAATGTAAGCGTACTTATCCAGCAGTCGCTCTATATTCTTATAGTTATTGAGCAGGACGGACATTTGTATGTCGGCTCTTTGCATAATATCCGTAAAGGTAATTTGCGCCAGACCTTTTTCACTTGCTAGCTGGCGGATGGCATCAAACACGTCCGCTTCCAGTTCGGCGCGGGTACGGCGTGTACGTTTATTCTTCGATTGTTCCATGTTTATTTCTTTGTTGCATACAAATGTATGAAAAATAAGTATAAGTCACTTATTTTCCTTTATAAAACAGATTTATGAAACGGTTCGGTCACCGAACAAATTTATTTCTATCTTTGTCTTATTAGTATTTAGAGAATAGAAAAACAAAGAACACTGGGGAAAGCAGAGTGGGTAAGGGAACGGCTTTCTCTACGAACGTATCTTTTGAGTATTATTTAAATCAGTAGAAAATGGGGAATTTAATTTCGTTTATGAAGGAAGTAGCCGATGGGCTGCGGGAAAGTGGGAATTTTGGGACTGCCCATATTTACAGGAGTAGCCTGAGTGCAATCCTTGCCTTTCATGGAAGTGATAAGCTTCCTTTCCGGAAAGTAAGTCAGGAGTTTCTTAAAAGTTTCGAATCGTATCTGCGTGGCAGGAACTGTAGCTGGAATACAGTTTCCACTTATATGCGTACGTTGCGTGCAGTGTATAACCGTGCGGTCGACCGCCATCTTGCGCCTTATGTGCCTCATCACTTCCGGTATGTCTATACAGGAACGCGCGCGGACAGGAAACGTGCGCTGGATAAGGAAGACATGGAGCGTCTGATGAAGGAACTTCCGAAACAGCTGTGTCAGGATAACAAGGAACTACAGCGTACTCGTGGTCTTTTCTTTTTAATGTTTTTACTTCGTGGGATTCCTTTTGTGGATCTTGCCTATCTGAAAAAGCATGATATCGATGGGAATGTAATGACTTACCGCCGTCGAAAAACCGGCAGGTTATTAACAGTGACTCTTGTACCGGAAGCTATGAAGCTGATCAAACGGTATATGAATACCGATCCTGCTTCTCCCTATCTTTTTTCGCTGATCACCAGTGGAGAGGGAACGGAAGCTGCTTACAAGGAATATCAGCTGGCATTGCGCAACTTTAATTATCAGTTAATGATTTTGAAACAGGTTTTGGGATTGACATCTGAAGTAAGCTCGTACACTGCCCGTCATACCTGGGCTACGATGGCATACTATTGTGAGGTACATCCCGGTGTTATTTCCGAAGCGATGGGGCATTCTTCCATCACCGTGACGGAAACGTATCTGAAACCTTTCAAGAATAAGAAAATTGATGAAGCGAATGTAGCGGTTATTTCTTCCTTAAAGAAGGATTGTGGTGTATGTAAGTTCTTGATTTAGAGAACTGTTACTTTGTAGGTAACGGGAAGAAAAGACGCTGCAAATATGGGTATATTTTGGAAAACATGCAAACAAAAATGATATTTTTTCTGATAAACTACTAAAAAAAAGAAACACACAGAATAAAACTGCGGATTTTTTGAGAAGAACACGGCTTGGTCTTTAATTTTTGCAAAAGATTTCCCTCCCCTCTGCCATCGTCTGAGAGCAGGGGTTAAAAATATTCTTTACTTATTTAATGAATGTAGCCCGCAGACGCCTCTGTCGGGGTGGAAAAGTACGCTTTCCCGTTACCTACAAAGTAACGGGAAGGTGTTATTGAAACTTAGTGTTTAATAATATATTATTAATGTAATTTTTAAGTAGTTATGAAGAAAAAATTTATTAGAGTGATGTTTTTCGGAGCATTAGCGCTTTCAACTGTCACCTACGTAGGCTGTAAGGACTACGATGATGACATAGACAATCTGCAAACTCAGATTGACGCAAACAAAGCTAGTATCGAAAGTTTGCAGAAGTTTGTAGATAGTGGTAAGTGGGTTACAAATGTAGAATCTATTGCAGGGGGATTCAAGATTACATTTAACGATGAAAAATCTTATGAAATCGTAAATGGTGCCAAAGGTGACAAGGGAGATAAGGGAGACAAAGGAGATACAGGTGCGGCTGGTACTCCGGGAGCAGCAGGTGCTGATGGCGCTCCAGGCTCAAAAGTTACTATTGATGAGAAAACCGGCGAATGGCTGATTGATAACGAACCTACCGGATGGTTTGCAAAAGGAGAAGACGGTAAGGATGGTAAAGACGGACAATCGCCTTTTATCGGTGAAGATGGATACTGGTACTTTTGGGATGCAACTGCAGAAGGTGGCAACGGTAAACTTGTACAAGGAGCTTACGCACAGACAAGTGTATACATTGTAAAAGGAACAGACCGCCCGAATTGGGTACTTCACGTAGGAGCTCAGAATGCGGATGGTTCATATACTGACCAAACTGTTATTTTGCCGTCTGCTGACAAAATTTCAAGCATGAAAGTAGTAACGCTTACTGGTAATAAAATAGAGATCCCGACTACTGCTACTACTGTTAATATGTATTATGGACGTGTTCCCAAAGATTTTGAATTCAACGGAAAAAAATATATTGCCGGTGATTTATTGACTTCTAAAGGAGCTACAATTAATGCATTAATTAATCCGGTAGATCTTGATCTTAGTGCATATTCTCTTGATTTGACAGATTCTAAAGGCAATACAAACTATACAATCGCTGAAGTTGCTCAGAACATAAGCGAAAAACCGTTAACTCGTGCAGATAAAACACCTAATAAGGGTGTATTTGATTTAAGTATTGCAGTTGCTGACGGAGTAGCTTACAGTGATCTTCCAGGCAGCAATGATATTGCATATGCTTTAACAACAAAAGATGCTTTTGGAAATGAAATTATATCAGACTATGCTGTAAAAGTGACGGCTAAAATGCAGGCAATGTCATGTAGCGGTCCTGCTGTAGATGCTGTTTATCGTACGGTGCATAGTTTGGATGAACTGGTCGGAGACAGAATGAATGCAGCTGTTGATTTCTATTATACTATTGAAGGTGCTGATAGAAATACTGCAGAATTATTAGGTGTCAAACTTGATGCGGATGCCAGAACAATTTATGCAGAAAAAGAAGGAAGAATGCCTGTGACTATTCATTATCTGAAAACAGATGGAACAACAGCAACTACTACCATGAATATTGATTTCAAGAACATTGTAGTTGATGTAACTGTAGCTGACATGGAATGGACTATCACACCGGATGTGAAGAACCAATGGACTTCTTCTGATGTGACAGCTATGAAAGACTTGCTCAGACAAGGCCGTTATAATATTCAGCTTAAAGAAATAGCTTATACTGACGGTAAAATCCGTGTTAATGGTAAAGATTGGGAATATGTATATGCCGATAAGAGCATTCAATTCGAACTGCAGGCTGCTGATATTGATGGTGAACCTATCACAATTAATACTGTAGATGATTATGCTAAGGGTATAACGTTTAGCGTGGTAGCTCGCTTTAACCCTGCCAAGGTAGCTGCAACATCTCACGATGTAACATTGAATATTGTAGATACTAAGGATAACAATAAGGTTGTATATTCTACTAAGTTTAAAGTTGTTGTTAAACAAGATAATGATGCAATCTTTAAGTTTGAACCGTTGTCAGCATATTTTGATGCTACTAAGACTGAAGCTACTGCTTTTGGTGAATTGAATGCTACTGGTGATAAGATCCTGTATAACCTGAATAAACTATTCAGTGTATCTGCAGCGGATGCTCAATATATCACATTTGAAGAAACAGTACCTACATTCAATGGTGTGAAAGCTGCTGCATGGTTGACTGGTGCAACAGATGCGATAAGTGTAGACCCAATGAAGGATGTTAAAGAAGCTGACGGTGTAGCTGACGAAGATAATGCAGGTGCATACTCTGCACGTAAGTTTGTCTCTACTTATCATCCGTTTAACAATGAACGTTTGGCTACTTATAGCTATACTTACAATTTGACAATTAAGTCACCGATCAAAGAAGGTAAGCAGAAGGGGATTACTGGCAAATCTCTGTCTTTGGATAAGAAGAGCTTTGACTTTACAATGAACAATACTGATATTAAGTGGCAAGATGTAAATATGAGTGGTAATACTTATATTAATTGGGCTAGTGAAACCAGAGTCAGCAAATACACAGTGGCATTAAGTGAGGTTGCTGCCGGATATATGACAATTCAAGTAGGAACGGGAACTCTGCACGAAGGTACCGAACCTGTTGAAATTAAGGCAGGTGATAAGGTTACAATTGCCTTGAAAACGAGTGTAACTGACATCAAGAATGATGTAGCGGCAACTGATAGTTATGTTACTTTGTCTGTTCTGGATAAATGGGGTGCAACAAGTCAATGCAAAGTTGATGCTCCGCTTAAAAAGAGACAGTAACAGTAGTTCAAAACAGAGAATAATCTCGTTGGGGTGAAAACCCGGACATGAATAACTCTAAACTGAGAGCATCCCTGCTGAATCAAAAGGGATGCTCTCTCTTTAAAAGAAAAGAGATAAGTATGAATAGAAAGAAACTGTGGTTGACTGCATTTGTCTTAGCTTTAGGTGGAACAGTATCTTTTGCACAGGAACAGAAAATCAAAGAGGAAGGTAAAATAGAATTTAGACCTCATTGGTTTATGCAAGTGCAGGCAGGTGCTGCCCATACAGTTGGAGAAGCTAAGTTCTTTGATCTTATTTCTCCGGCTGCTGCTGTTAATATCGGTTATCAGTTTGCCCCTGCGTGGAGTGCACGGGTAGGAGGCAGCGGATGGCAGGCGAAAGGTCGTTGGGTTACTCCACAACAAGACTACCAGTATAAATATTTGCAAGGCAATGCTGATATTGTATCAGACTTGAGTACGTTGTTTTGTGGTTTCAACCCCAAACGTGTATTCAATGGTTATGTTTTTGCAGGTATAGGTCTTAATCGTGGTTTTGATAATGATGAAGCGGTTGCAATTGATGCAAACGGTTACAAAATGGATTATCTTTGGACGGAAGGAAAGTTTCTTGTGGCCGGACGTCTGGGCTTAGGATGCAATTTACGTCTAAATGATCGTTTGGCTATCAATATTGAAGGTAATGCAAATATTCTTTCTGATAAGTTCAATTCCAAAAAAGCAGGAAACTCCGACTGGCAGTTCAATGCTTTGGTTGGTTTGAATATTAAGTTCGGCAAAGGATATAAAGAAACCAAGCCTGTATATTACGAACCGGAACCGGTTGTAATGGAACAGCCGAGGCCTGCTCCTGTGGTAGAACAGCCACAGCCAAAGAAGGAAGTGGTAGCAGTACAGCCAATGAAGCAAGATATCTTTTTTGCTTTGAATTCGGCACGTATTCAAGATGACCAAAAGCCAAAGATTGATAGATTGGCAGAATACTTGCAGAAGAATCCATCAGCAAAAGTACAGGTGACCGGTTACGCTGATGTGAATACCGGTAATGCGCGAATCAATAAAGTATTGTCCGAAAAAAGAGCTGTTAACGTTGCCGATGCTTTGAAGGCAAGAGGGATAAGCACCGATAGGATCCTTGTTGATTCTAAAGGTGACACTGTTCAGCCATACAAAACACCCGAAGAAAACCGGGTAAGTATTTGTATTGCCGAATAGAAAGTAGGTAGAATATAACGCATAAAAAATTGTTGTATTTTCAATATGTAGTGATTGAATATGACTACTTTTCGGTTATATATCTCTGTGAAGAGGTTTATAATCGTGTTTCCCACTAAGGATTTTCCCCACTATGTCCTTAGTTTATTTTAGTGAAGAGAGAAAAGGTCTGCACTTGTGAAAGACCGGGCTTTTACTAGCTCTCTATACCCAAGGGACGTTCCTGATTTCCCCTTTTTCCCTGGGAACGTCCCATTTTTATTTTAGGAGTGATTAATCCGGTTATATCTTTATGTATTCCTAAAACTGTTTTTTATGGTATACTGAACAATTATATCGTTATATTTGTAATTCATAGTTTTGAGAAATGGAAAGAAAAGGCATTGTTTTCAGGAAGTATGGGAAAAGGGAACAAACTTCTTCAGAAAAGCCTTTTAAAGTATTATTTAAATTAATAGAAGATGGGGAATTTAATTTCATTTATGAAGGAAGTAGCCAATGGGCTACGGGAAAGTGGGAATTATGGCACTGCTCATATTTACAGGAGTAGTTTGAATGCTGTGATTGCATTCCATGGAAGTGATAAACTTCCTTTCAGGAAAGTTACTCAGGAGTTTCTTAAAAGTTTCGAATCGTATTTGCGGAGGAAAAATTGTAGCTGGAATACAGTTTCCACTTATATGCGTACATTGCGTGCAGTGTATAACCGGGCAGTCGACCGTCATATGGCACCTTATGTGCCTCATCATTTCCGGTATGTCTATACAGGAACACGTGCGGACAGGAAGCGGGCACTGGATAAGGAAGATATGGGACGTCTGATGAAAGAACTTCCGAAACGATTATGTCTGGAGAACAAAGATTTACAGCGTACGCGCGGCTTTTTCTTTTTAATGTTTTTACTTCGTGGGATACCATTTGTAGACCTTGCCTATTTAAAAAAAAAGGATATGGATGGAAACACAATTACTTACCGTCGCAGAAAGACTGGCAAACTTCTGACTGTAACACTTGTGCCGGAAGCTATGAAGCTAATAAAAAGGTATATGAATACAGATCCGGCTTCTCCTTATCTCTTTTCGTTGATTTCCAGTGAGGAAGGGACGGAAACTTCTTATAAAGAATATCAGCTGGCATTACGCAATTTTAATTATCAGTTAATGATTTTGAAACAGATTTTGGGATTGACTTCAGAATTAAGCTCATACACTGCCCGCCACACTTGGGCTACTATGGCATACTATTGTGAGATACATCCCGGCGTCATTTCTGAAGCGATGGGACATTCTTCCATCACCGTAACAGAGACGTATCTGAAGCCTTTTAAGAATAAGAAAATTGATGAAGCGAATGTGGCGGTAATTACTTCCTTAAAGAAAGCTTGTGTGATTGGTAAGTTGTTGAATTAGAGTGGAGTTACTTCTTAGGTAACGGGAAGAAAAGACGCTGCAAATATGGGTATATTTTGGAAAACATGCAAACAAAAATGATGTTTTTTCTGATAAACTACTAAAAAAAGGAAACACACTGAACAAAACTGCGGATTTTTTGAGAAGAACACGATCTGGTCTTTAATTTTTGCAAAAGATTTCCCTCCCCTCTGCCATCGTCTGTGAGCAGGGGCTAAAAATATTCTTTACTTATTTAATGAATGTAGCCCGCAGACACCTCTGTCGGGGTGGAAATACACGCTTTCCCGTTACCTAAGAAGTAACAGAAAGACAGACCACCAAGATGAGATGGATTATGAAATGACAGCAAACAAATTTTTTATTTATTAATTGTATAACATTTAATTTACTTTTATGAGAAAATGGACGTATTTGGTCGCAACCTTGCTAATGGCGGGTACGACAGCTACATTCACGGGATGTATTGATACCGATGAACCGGAAGGTATCGTTGATCTGCGGGGAGCAAAATCCGAACTGATTAAAGCGCAAGCTGCGGTAAAACTGGTGGAAGTGGAATGGCAAAAAGCGCAAGTAGCTTATCAGGAACTGGTAAACAAATCTAAAGAATTGGATAATCAGTACAAAGAGTACGATGTTCAGATGCATGCTTTAGACGTGAAACTGAAAGAACTGGAAGTAGAACGCGCACAAGCTGCTACCGAACAAGCAAAAGCTGAGGCGGAAGCTAAGATTGCTGAAGCTAACAGAGACAAAGCTTACTGGGAAAATAAAATGGCTGAAGAAGCTGAAATCTTCAAAGCAGCTATGTTGAACTATCAGACTCAGACTGCACAGGCACAAGAAGCTTATGATAATGCAATGAAACTGATTGAAGCAGGAAAACTTCTGCTTTCTGATGGAGAAAAAGCTATTATTGATAAAGCACAGCAAAGACTTTATGTTGCTTCTGCTAGTCTGAACCAATATTACGATGCTTTAAAGACAGCTCAGGATAATTATTATGATGCATTGGTTAATCCTAATCTTCCGACATTAGCTAGCTTGCAGGCTGAATTGAAGTTGGCACAGATTGCAGTTGAAAAGGCAGAAATCTTATTGGATGAGAAAAATAATATGTTAGCTTTGGCAGAAGACTTTGATGCAGCTGCATGGGATGATAAGATCCTGGATCTGAAGAAGAAGAAATCTGAATATGAAAGTGAAAAGAGCAAAGCTGATGTTGAGATCGCTACTATTAAGACTTCCGCAAATTATAAAGCTGCAGAACAAAAAGTAGCCGAAAAGATAAAAGCGCGTAAAGCTGCTAAAGAGGCATATGATAAAGCTGTAGCAGACTCTACAACACAGGTTAATACTCAGCTTGATATTGCAGCTTATAAATCTGAACCTATTAATGAAGGATTGAAGACATTATTTAGTAGTAGCAATGATTTTACATCTTTAGATGGATATACTGTTAGTACAGGTGTGTTTGATTATCAGGCTGTTCAGTATACGCAAACTGAGTACAATGCCGATTTGAAGATAGAAGATGTAACAGCCAGAACTAGTCAGGCATCTCTTACTCTGATGAAAGTAAATGCCTGGATTGATGCTTTAGGTAAATATTCTGTAGACGAAAATGGAGTTGAATGGAATAAGTTGACTTTGGCAGAAAAAGAAAAGGCAGCCAAAGATGCTAAAGAAAAATTTGAAAAAGATAAAGCTAACTGGGAAATTTCTGCAAAAGCGGTAAAAGGTACAGCAACTACAGTACCAACTACTGATTTGAAAAAGGTGACAGATGCTTATAATTCTTCTTATGCCGCAGTAGAATCTGCAGTGAAAGCTTATAATAGTGCATGGGATGCCGTATATCAAGCTGCTTATGATGCTGCTGTAGAAAAAGAAAAAGCTTCGGTATTGGAGAAAACATACCGTGACAATATGATTACCGCATTGTCTCCTACTAGTAAGGCTGCATGGGAGGCATTGACTCCTGCTGAACAAACTACCAGCAAACTGGAAGCTATATTGGACGATACAGTGAAACAAGCTAAAGCAAAGGCTGATGCTAATGCTACTTTGGCTGAATGGCTGAAACTTGATCAGACTGTTGCTGATTTGGCTGCCAAAGGTGAAGCTGCAGGAAATCAAGCTCTTGCTGATGATAAAGATAAGAAAGTAGAAAAGGCTAAAGCTGCATTGGTTGAAGCTGCTGGAAAGGCTGCTACTGCTGTTGCTAAGGTGGCTCCTGCAATTAGTACTTATCCTGCTCTTGCTGCTAATCCTTACGGTCAGATACTGGCTAATACAGTTAGTGTTGAAGATATGACAGGCAAAGATGCTTTCTATAAAGAAGAGGAAAAAGATGGTAAGAAAACTGGCCACATGCAGGCATTACGCTCTGATATTTCTGCAGATGAGTTTACTAAATTAAGTGCAACTAAGTTAGATCGCAATACAGCTGAAGATGCTTTAGAGTATACCTCTGATGCTACTTTTGGTACTGTGATTCCTGGCGAAGACAGACTTGTTGAAGTAACAGAAGCAATGGTCCGCGCTTATATTAAGCAGAATAATAGTGCTGTTTTGACTGACTTTGGTACTTTGGGAGCTATGATGGCTGCTAATGACGATGTACAGACTTGCAAAGATATGATTGCTGCTGCCGACTTGATTAAACCATTGAAGGCTCAAATGGAAGGTGTACTTGCCGATCTGAATGCAGAAATAAATACGAATACAGCTTTAATGGATCCGTTTATTGCAAAAGCTGACGAGACTCGTATTGCTCTGAAGACTGCTAAAGAAGAGGTGAAGAAAGCACAAGAGGAACAAGATGCATTGACTGCTGAAGCTGAGGCTAATAGTAAGAAGTTTGCTGAATTGATCCAAGATTACGATGGCTTGATCAGTGTTGTTCAAGATCAGATTGATGGTATCAACGGTGGTGTAGTCACTGGTACTGTGGTAACTGTAGAATCTGTTCTGAATTATTGGAAGAATGAAGTTGCTACTCAGGAAAAATCAGTTGAAGAAGCTAAACAGAAGGTTACTGCAGCAGAAAAGAGCATTGAACTGTTCAACAAGGGTGAATATAAGGAAGCTTATGTAATAGAACAGAAGAAACTTGCTTTGGAAACAGCTCAAGAAGCTTATGATGTAGCGAAAGCAATCTATGATACTGCTCTTGCACAAGTTAAGGCTGTATTGGAAACCTTGAGTAAGTAATTTCTTAATCACGTAAAAGTAACAAAATGATAAAGAAACTATGCACATTACTTTTGCTGACCTGTATAACAGCTGCGCCTTCATTGGCGCAGCGTTACAGCAGCAGTGATGATGCGTCGTTTGCTCCGAAGAAAGGACAGTGGCAGGTTTCGGTTTTACTTGGTAGCGGAAAGTTCTTCAATGAGAACACCTCTTATCTGCTTCCCAAGTTCACCAACACCGAAGGAGTCGTCGGACTTCCCAATGGAGGAACGGATAACTCCGGTGACCTGAACCGCTATCTGAATATCGGTAGTCTGAATAATAATAGTCTGGTCAATATAGCTGGAATCGAAGGCAAGTATTTTCTGTCTGACAACTGGGACATCAATTTCCAGTTTAGCATGAACATCAGCCTGACTCCCAAGAAAGACTATGTAGAAGGCGACAACAGTGTACCCGATATGATCATACCCGCGCAAAGTTATATCAATGCGCAGATGACTAATAACTGGTATACCTCTGTCGGCTCCAACTATTACTTCAAGACTCGCAACGAACGTATTCATCCATACGTAGGAGGCGCCCTTGGCTTCCAGATGGCACGCATTGAAACTACAGAACCATACACCGGTGATACCTATAAGGATAGCGATGATTCGGAAGAACTTCCTTCTCAGGTCTATACCGCAGGAAGCAAAGCCGGTCAGATGTATGGTATGAAAGTAGCTGCCGTAGCAGGTATCGAGTATAGCATTGCCAAAGGATTTATTTTCGGGTTTGAGATGCATCCTTTAGCTTATCGCTATGATCTGATACAAATTTGTCCGAAAGGATTTGATAGGTACAATGTCAGTCACCATAACATCAAAATTTTCGAAATGCCTGTGGTGAAACTTGGCTTCAGATTCTGACGAACAATGATTATACAAATGTATAAATGAAAAGTGAAAGCCGCTCTGCTGATATTGGCGGGCGGCTTTTCTTTCTTTTCAAGAAGAAATAAAAGTCCGATGAATAGATGTATAAGACTTTTGCCCTTTTTTATTGGGGTATTAGTATTGGGAGCTTGCTCTCAAATAAAAGGTTACAGAATTGACGGTAGTGCGCCTCTGCCGGAATTTGAGGGTAAAATGGTTTACATGAAAGATGTTTCGACGGATGCCCCTGTTGACAGCGCAAGGATAATAAATGGAAAGTTTGCTTTTGCAGACACGACAAAAATAGAAAATCCGGTCATAAAGATACTTTCGATCCATGCCAGTAAAATGGGACTGGAATACCGTTTGCCTGTTGTGATTGAAAACGGTACCATAAAAGCGAGTATTGCCGATGTCGTTTGTACGGAAGGAACGATGCTGAACGAACGGATGCAGGATTTTCTTCTGGCTATAGATGCATATTCTGCTGCTTGTACGGATAAGCCGGTGGAACAGATACAATCCGGATTCTCGGAATTACTAAAGAGATATATCGAGATGAATAATGACAATGTAATTGGTACTTATATTCAGACAGCTTACCAGTCATCACTATAATACGATAAATATTCTTTTTCATTTCTATAACAAATAAGATATACGAATACAGAGATAATTTAATAAATAAGAGCTCAATCATAATAATCCTTCTCCTGATATCTTCCGGATTAATGCACTACTTCTTTATGAAGGGGATATCCATAAGACGAGAAACAAAGATGCGCCCTTGCGAAAGTCCGGATTTTTGTATTATTATGTTTTTAAGGACGTTCCTGTTCCCACATTTCCCCTTTTTCCCCAGGAACGTCCTTTTATTTTTCAACTAGGTTTGTCTTTTTATTGTAAAGCACGGATACGTACTTCTATTTCTTTTTCGTTTTTTAATCCGTCCTTCACTTCATTGATATTCGTATCTCCGTAATGGTACGGATATAAAATATGCGGTTGAATGATTTTAGCAGATTGTATAGCTTGTTCCGGTGTCATCGTATACGGTTGGTTGACAGGTAGAAAGGCTATATCGATATTCTTTATTTGTTTCATTTCCGGGATATCTTCCGTGTCTCCGGCAATGTAAATCCGGGTGTCGCCCACAGTGAGGATATATCCGTTGTCACGTCCCTTGGGATGGAATTTGTCTCTACCGGGAGTTGTATTATAAGCAGGTACTGCTTCCAGTTTGATTTCGGGTGTAATTTGCAGTATATCACCATTTTTCATGGCTTGTCCTTTGTCCAGCATCTTCTGGCAATTCGGATTGGCAATAATTTTTGTATCCGGAGTTTCGATAGCAGCAATCGCTTTGGTATCGAAATGATCATGGTGTTCATGTGTTATCAGGATATAGTCAGCTTTCGGTTGCTGTGTAAAGTCTGCGTAATCAGAGACTGGATCAATAAAAAACTTTTTTCCAGCATATTCTATTAACAAGCTGGCATGCTTAAAGAAAGTGATCTTCAGGCTTTTCCCGTTCTTGGTGGTAAACGAATCCGTTTCGAAGTTCTGCATCTTTGTGGTCAGATTAATTGAATGATTGAATAAACAGGAATAAGCAAATCCGTAAGAAAGGCACAGCGCGAGTGCTACTAATAAAATCTTTTTCATATCTATACAGAGTTTGGTTCCTTACAAAGATAAACATCTATAGCGATTTATCAGTTCATGATTAAACATATTCTGTTGGAAATTAACTTTCTTATTGAGAAGGAGGATAATAGGCAGTAAATAAGAAAGGGATGAGGCATTGGTGAAAAGAGAAAGGCACAGAGTCAAAATATCCTGTGCCTTTGCTGTTTGTTATCTGATAGTAATCAGCTTTTACGCATTCAATGCCTGCTCGATATCTGCAATGATATCATCCGCATTCTCGATACCTACGGACAAACGGATTAAGTCGGGACGTACACCTGCTTCCATCAGCTGCTCATCCGACAACTGGCGGTGAGTATGGCTGGCGGGGTGAAGCACACAACTACGGGCATCAGCTACGTGAGTCACAATAGCGATAAATTCTAATGAATCCATAAACTTGATAGATACATCACGTCCGCCTTTCAGTCCGAAGGAGATTACTCCGCAGGAGCCGTTCGGCATATATTTCTGTGCCAGTGCATAGTATTTGTTATCCGGCAGGCCGCAATAGTTAACCCAAGCCACTTTCTCGTTCTTAGAAAGATATTCTGCTACTTTCTGAGCGTTACGACAATGTTGAGGCATACGCAGGTGCAGTGTTTCAAGTCCAAGATTCAGTAAGAAAGAATTTTGCGGGCTTTGGATGCTGCCGAGGTCACGCATCAGTTGTGCGGTTGCTTTGGTGATGTAAGCGCCTTTGCCGAATGCTTTTGTATAGGTCAGACCATGATAAGATTCGTCCGGTGTACAGAGTCCGGGGAATTTGTCTGCATGGGCATCCCAGTCGAAGTTGCCGCTGTCGACGATACAGCCGCCTACGCTGGTGGCGTGTCCGTCCATGTACTTGGTAGTAGAATGAACGATGATGTCTGCTCCCCATTCGAAAGGACGGCAGTTGATAGGAGTCGGGAATGTATTGTCCACAATCAAAGGCACTCCGTGACTGTGTGCGATACGGGCAAACTTTTCGATATCCAGCACTTCGAGAGAAGGATTGGAGATCGTTTCTCCGAACAGTGCTTTCGTATTAGGCTGGAAAGCTGCCGAGATTTCTTCTTCGCTGGCATCCGGATTAACGAATGTAACGTCGATGCCGAGTTTCTTCATGGTGACACCGAATAAATTGAATGTTCCTCCATAGATGGCGGATGAACAAACGAAATGATCTCCTGCCTGGCAGATATTGAAAATGGCATAAAAGTTGGCTGCCTGACCGCTGGATGTAAGCATAGCAGCTACACCACCTTCAAGGGCGGCAATCTTGGCGGCAACCGCGTCATTGGTCGGGTTTTGCAGGCGGGTATAAAAATAACCACTGTCTTCCAAATCGAAAAGGCGTGCCATTTGTTCGCTGGTATCGTATTTGAAAGTTGTACTCTGATAGATGGGCAGCACACGCGGCTCACCCTTTTTAGGCGTCCATCCGGCCTGTACGCACAGGGTTTCGGGTTTGAATTGTTTTGCCATAATGATATAGGGTTTTAAGTTTTATTGCCAAAAAAAGTTTTAACGGGGCAAAAGTAGGGAAAATAATTGTATTTTTGTCCTGTTTATAAGTGAAATGATACTGATAAGGTAGTAGTCGAATATGAAAAAAAGATTCTATATTCTTTTATTAATTAGTTTTCTTCTTTCGTTGGCTGATGTGCAGGCGCAACAAAAAGCTACTCCGAAAGCAGGTGAGGGGATTTCTACTTTTTTGCTGCGTCATAACCGTGCTCCAAAGAAATATTACGATGATTTTGTGGAACTGAATAAGGCAAAGCTGGGGAAAGGAAATGTGCTGAAACTGGGGGTGACATATACAATTCCTCCTGTCAAGAGATCGACGGCGGCTGATAAAGAGACACCGGCAAGAAAACAATCCTCAAAGGCTTCGAAAATAGGAACCACTCTTCATGAACCTCTTTTCGGTAAGCAACTGGCGAATGTAAAGGTCACTTCCAACCAACTGGCAGGTGCCTGCTTCTATGTAGTCAGCGGGCATGGCGGTCCTGATCCGGGAGCCATCGGACGGGTAGGGAAGCACGAACTTCACGAAGACGAATATGCCTATGACATTGCACTTCGTCTCGCCCGGAATCTGATGCAGGAAGGGGCGGAAGTGCATATCATTATTCAGGATGCCAAAGATGGTATCCGTAATGACGCTTACCTCTCTAACAGCAAGCGTGAGACTTGTATGGGCGACCCGATTCCATTGAATCAGGTGCAGCGTCTTCAGCAGCGTTGTAACAAAATCAATGCTCTTTATCGGAAAGACCGTCAGAACTATACTTACTGTCGCGCTATCTTCATCCATGTAGACAGTCGCAGCAAAAAAAAGCAGACAGATGTCTTTTTCTATCATTCTAATAAGAAAGCCGAAAGCAAACGGCTGGCAAACAATATGAAAGATACGTTCGAATCCAAATATGGAAAGCATCAGCCGAACCGCGGCTTTTCCGGAACGGTGAGCGGACGCAATTTATATGTACTTTCACACACTACTCCTGCTTCTGTCTTTGTCGAACTGGGGAATATACAGAATACATTTGACCAGCGGAGACTGGTGATGGATTCCAACCGTCAGGCCCTTGCCAAATGGTTGATGGAAGGCTTTCTGAAAGATTTTAAAGGGAGAAAATAAACTTCAATCTCTTTTTTTCGTGAACAAAACGAAAATCGGGATGTTATATATGTGCAAATCGCCTGATGGCTGCTTGTAGGTATGCGAATATATATGAGTCAGTGAATATGCCTCCCCGGCATAACAGGAAGATTGCATAGTAGTTTTGTCGTGTTTTATTTTGTGTTTGTGTTGTGACGGTGCTGCGATGTGAATCGGGGTACCGTTTTTTTTGTTAAAAAGTCGTCTTAACTTCATTTTTTTCAGAACTCTTGTGAACAAAATCCGAATGGGTGCGTTATTTATTATGCAAATCACCTGATAAAGCTTCTTATGGGTATGCGAATATAGATAAGTCAAGCAAGATATGCCTCCCCGGCATTACAGGTAAGATTGCATAGTAGTTTTGTCGTGTTTTATTTTGTGTTTGTGTTGTGACGGTGCTGCGATGTGAATCGAGGTGCCGTTTTTTTGTTATAACCGCTTTGGGGTTATAACCAGGGATTATCCGACATAATAAAATTCTGTGATTCAGTCTGCCGGAAAATGTCTTCCTTTGCAAAAAAGAAATAATTAAGTATCACTTAAATCAAATCATTTATGTTCAATGAAAAGAGAAGCAGCATGCTGCACGGTGTCCTGTTGATAGCATTATTTTCTTGTGCTGCATTTTATATTGGCGAGATGTCTTTTGTAAGAAGTATTTCTTTCAGTCCGATGATTGTCGGTATCATTTTGGGTATGCTTTATGCCAATAGTCTGCGAAACCACCTTCCGGAAACGTGGGTGCCGGGAATCCAGTTTTGCTCAAAGAAGATTCTGCGTATCGGTATCATTTTATATGGTTTCAGATTGACTTTTCAGGATGTGATGGCTATCGGATTGCCGGCTATGCTGATCGATGTGATTATTGTGGCTGTGACTATTTGTGGCGGCATCTATCTTGGTAAGCTGCTGAAGATGGACCGTGGAATCGCATTGCTTACTTCCATCGGAAGTGGAATTTGTGGAGCCGCCGCTATTCTGGGGGCTGAATCGACCATCAAGGCAAAGCCATATAAAACGGCTGTGTCCGTGTCTACTGTCGTGATTTTCGGTACTATTTCCATGTTTCTGTATCCTTTCTTGTACCGGAACGGACTTTGTGCACTGACTCCCGATCAGATGGGGATTTATACGGGGGCTACCCTGCATGAGGTTGCCCATGTAGTAGGTGCCGGAGACGCGATGGGAAACGGTATTTCGGATTCTGCCATCATAGTGAAAATGATTCGTGTGATGATGTTGGTTCCTGTGCTTCTGATTACTACCTATCTGGTGGCGAGAGCGCGGAAAAGACAAGTGCAGAAAGGACAGAAGTTTCAGAAGATTGCGGTGCCCTGGTTTGCAATAGGCTTTATGGGTGTCATCGCTTTCAATTCTTTTGATTTGTTTCCTGCACAGTTGGTGGCAAGTATTAACACACTGGATACCTTTTTGCTGACAATGGCTATGACGGCACTCGGAACAGAAACAAGCATCGATAAATTCAGAAAGGCCGGAGCCAAACCTTTCGTACTGGCTCTTTTACTTTATGTGTGGCTGGTAGTCGGCGGATATTTCCTTGTGAAGTATCTCACTCCTTATCTGATGTAGGAGAAATCATCTGATGTAAGGGAAAAACGTCTCCTTGCAAAATACTTATTATCACTTTCACCGCAAATTGTACAATCTTAGACGGATAAATTAAGTGTCAGTCACTGAGAACTTCCCATTTTATCTGTATGATAGATACAATTTGTGGCGAAAGTGATGCGTTTCATCCGGGCAGGCTATATTTATCGCTTTTCTTTCGGATAGTTAGGACCGTAAAGCATCGTTTTTTTGCGGACAACCAATTGACCGTCTTTCACAAATTCCTCTCCCCGTTCACTGAGGTGGCGGATCATTTCTGCACGCATGCCTGCCAGCAGCTTTTTATATTTCTTGTCGCTCACAGCATTATGCAGTTCTTTAGGATCTTTGGCAAGGTCAAACAATTGCTCTTCACCTGTATAGAAGTACCAGATATATTTAATCTTTCCGTCGGTCAAAGCACACCAATAGTTGTCATCACTGTAGCAAGTGGCATGTTCCAGATCGATGTATTTGCGCCATTCCGTTTCTGTGCCTTTAGCCAGAGATAGCAGAGAGCGTCCGTCTATGTCGGTGGGAACGGAGGTTCCCGCTATTTCGAGGAAAGTTGGTAGCAGGTCACGGAGTTCTACGGGATTATCCACCTTGCCGGGAACGACTTGCGCTTTGGCTGGCCATTTAATAATATAAGGTATGTGCGTAGATCCTTCATACGGGTAAGTCTTCCGCCAGTGGTAGTGATCTCCCATCATATCTCCATGATCGGAAACGAAAATGATAAGGGAGTTATCATACATTCCCTTGTCTTTTAAGGTCTGGAGGACACGCCCTATCTGTTCGTCTATGAAAGTGATGTTGGCATAATAATAGCGTTTGGAGTGACGTGCATATTCATTTCCGAAGTTACCGTAGGGAGCATCTTTGGCTGCTTTTTCGGGGTCCAGTTCTTTAGCGTATTTCCCACACCAGTCACCAATGACGGGATCGGGAACCTGTGCATCCTTATACATGTCGAGAAAGCGTTGAGGCGGGTCGTACGGGCTGTGGGGACGGGCAAAGGAAACTTTCAGAAATAAAGGCTGATTGCCGTTATCATAATTCTGTATCATCTGACAAGCCATTTCACCGGTCCAATAAGTAGGGTGCAGACTTTCTTTCAGTTTATAGGTAGCTGCTCCGTGATCGTTCCATCCGATTCCGGTTTCATCCGGGTTCTTTCCCGGTGCTTGTATTTGAAACCATAAGCGATAGTCACTGATGAAATTCGGATCTTCCCGGCGTCCGCTTTCATCCAGCAGCGTTCCTTCGAAACCGTGTTTGATTCGTTGCGGATGCCAGTGCATTTTTCCGATACCGAAGGTATAATATCCAGCATCTTTCAGCATCTGAGGCATTTCGTGGTTGTACTTGGGGGCAACTTTGCCATATCCTAACAAGCCATGATGCCAGGGAGACTGTCCGGTCAACAGTCCGGCACGGGCAGGGGTACTGCTGGGACACGAAGAATATCCGTTCATAAACAACGTTCCTTCGCTTGCCAAAGCGTCCAGATGGGGGGAGATTACAGATTCATTACCCATGCATCCCATGGCGTCGCCACGTTGCTGATCGGTCATAATTAAGATAATGTGCGGTTGGTTTTGTGCATAGGCCAAAGATGAGCACAATCCGGCCGTGACGGCAAATGTACATTTCAGGTTAATCATATTTTCAGGTTTTTCATAATGTAATACTGCAAAGGTATAAAGTTTTATCTATTTTGCGTGAAAGCATTTCTGCTTTTTATATGAAAAAAGAAACTGTTTCAGAAACAGGTGGGGGCACCTGTACTGAAACAGTCTCTTTTATTATAGGTAATCGCCTATAACTTATAAAGGCATATTTCCATGTTTTTTAGGCGGATTCGTCTGCATCTTGTTCTCTGTCATTTCCAGTGCCTGGATCAGACGTTTGCGGGTTTGTCTCGGATAGATGATTTCATCGATGAATCCTAGTTCGGCAGCTTGGTAGGGAGTGGCAAACTTTTCCTTGTAGGCTTCCAGTTCTTTATCTTTTGTCTCTGCATCCGCTTTGCGGAACAGGATGTTTACCGCACCTTCCGCACCCATGACTGCGATTTCCGCACTCGGATAAGCGAAGTTCACATCTGCACCTGTCTGTTTGGAGTTCATCACAATATACGCGCCACCGTATGCCTTGCGGGTAATGACTGTCAGTTTGGGAACGGTAGCTTCGGCAAACGCATAAACGATTTTAGCACCGTGGCGGATGATACCGTTGTTCTCCTGCGTATATCCGGGAAGAAATCCCGGCACATCTTCGAAAGTAATCAACGGAATGTTGAAACAGTCGCAGAAACGGATGAAGCGGCTTGCCTTGTCGCTGGCGTCAATGTCGAGAACACCGGCAAGGTAGGCCGGCTGATTGGCGACAATACCAACCGAACGGCCTGCCAGACGTGCAAAACCGATGATGATATTCTTTGCGAAGTTAGTCATTACTTCGAAGAAATAGCCGTTATCTACTACCCGTTCGATGATATCCTTCATGTCGTATGGTACATTCGGGTCTGCGGGGACAATGGTGTCGAGTACGGCATCTTCACGGTTGGTCTCGTCAGTACAGTTCTGCTTTTTCGTTTCGTCCATATTATTCTGAGGCAAGAAGGAAAGTAGTTCGCGAATGCTCATCAACAGTTCTTCTTCGGTATTGCACATAAAGTGAGTGACACCGCTTTTGCTGCTGTGTGTCATGGCACCGCCCAGTTCTTCTTTGCTTACCTCTTCGTGAATCACAGTCTTTACCACATCCGGACCTGTCACAAACATGTGACTCTTTTCTTTCACCATAAAGATGAAGTCGGTGAGGGCAGGAGAGTAGCAGGCGCCTCCGGCACACGGACCAAGAATAGCCGAAATCTGAGGAATCACCCCGCTTGCCATTGTGTTCTGATAGAAAATATCCGCATAGCCGGAAAGGCTTTCAATTCCTTCCTGAATACGTGCACCTCCGGAATCATTCAGCGCAATTATCGGAGCACCGTTCTTCAATGCCAGTTGCTGCACTTTCACAATCTTTTTCGCGTTCGAAGCAGACAGTGAACCTCCGTAGACTGTAAAGTCGTAGGCATAAACAAATACCTGGCGCCCGTCAATCTTTCCGTAACCGGATACGATGCCGTCTCCCGGAATCTTGTTTTTGTCCATGCCATAGTTGGTGCAGCGGTGAACCATCAACTTGTCCAGTTCAACAAAAGTACCTTTGTCGAGCAGCATTTCGATACGCTCGCGGGCAGTCATCTTTCCGTTTTCGTGTTGCTTTTCAATCTTTTCCACGCCCCCACCGAGGGAAGCGATGCGGTCACGTTCCTGGAACGTGGCGTATGCTTTATTTATTTCTTCCATGATGCAATCCGTTTTTAGTATTATACAATCGGCTCTAATGTTATTAATGTCTGGTCACCGGTGATGTTGTCGCCTTCTTGAACCAGAATTTCCTTGATGCGGCAATCTGAAGTCACTTTGTAGTTGCTCTGCATTTTCATGGCTTCGATGACGATGACGGTATCTCCCGTTTTCATTTCCTGCCCTGCCGTAACAGGGATTTTCACCACCTTTCCCGGCATTGGGGAAGTGATGCGGTCGTTCTGTTCATCTTCGCCTTTCTTGCGCATACGCAGATACTTTGCCTGGCTGTCCACGATTTCAACATTGAAACTGCTATAATGCGTATTTACCTTATAGCTTTTACCGTTTTCGCGGCGAATCAGTTGTGCGTTTGCGCTGCGACCGTCCATCAGAATATTGCAGGTGCCATTTTCGGCCATCACAACATCTGCTTCAAACGGTTTTCCGTCAATGGTAAGTACCACTTTATTGTCTTCCTTGCTGACGAGCTCTATTTCCGCTACGCGGTCTCCTATATGAATTTCCATAATTGAATGCTGTTTTTAGTTTAGATACGAAGTACACCTTTGTGCAAACCGAATTCTTTCCATTTGCTGATGGGACGGTTGTCCGTTGCGTCACCTCTGTTTTCTTCAAGATTCATCAGATAATCCATGTAGGCAGCAATCATGGCAATATTTTCGGCACGTTCGCTGGTGCGCATGATGCATTGTTGCAGATGTTCGCCGTTCTTGGTGATAAAGCCTGTGTCGTAATGACCTTCCACGAAATCCGGTGTGTCCATGATGGCACGTAGGTAGCTGATATTGTTCTTTACACCTGTCAGTTTATACTCATGGAGTACGCGGCGCATCCGTTCGATGGCATATTCGCGGTTGGTAGCCCATACGATCAGTTTGCCGATCATCGGGTCATAATAGATCGGGATTTCATATCCTTCGTAAACGTAACTGTCGATACGAACACCGATTCCGTTCGGTTCTGTAATCTGTTTGATGATTCCTGGGCTCGGCATGAAGTTCATTTCCGTGTCTTCGGCACAAATACGGCATTCGATGGCATGGCCGCGCTGTTGGATATCTTTCTGTTTCAGCTGGAGCACTTGTCCGTCGGCAACTTTGATCTGCTCTTTCACCAAGTCCACTCCGACCACTTCTTCCGTTATCGGATGTTCTACTTGCAGACGGGTGTTCATTTCGAGGAAGTAATAATTGCGATGCTTGTCGACCAAGAACTCAATCGTGCCTGCACCGATATAGTTGACCGCTTTGGCCGCGGCTACCGCCTTTTCACCCATATCTTTACGCAGTTCGGGAGTCACGAAAACCGATGGCGTCTCTTCCACAATCTTTTGGTTGCGGCGCTGTACGGAACATTCGCGTTCGCACAGGTGAATCACGTTTCCGTGTTTGTCGCCCAGAATCTGAAATTCAATGTGATGAGGTTCCTCCACGAACTTCTCCAGATAAACGGTATCGTCGCCAAAAGAAGAAAGTGACTCGCTCTTGGCAGTTGTATAAGCCTCTTCCACCTCTTCCGCACTGTGGATAAGGCGCATACCTTTTCCGCCGCCGCCCATAGATGCTTTCAGCATCACCGGATAACCGATCTTGTTGCAGAGTTCTACGGCTTCTTCCACACTTTTCAGATTCTCCTGTGTGCCGGGAACGACAGGGACCCCTGCCTCGATCATTTTAATACGGGCGGATATCTTGTCGCCCATTGCCTCCATCGTTTCGGGGTCCGGTCCGATAAAAATAATATTTTCTTCCTGACAGCGTCGGGCGAAAGTCGCGTTTTCGGACAGGAAACCATATCCCGGATGAATAGCGTCAGCATGGCATTCCTTTGCCACTTCGATGATTTTTTCTATATTCAGATAACTCTCTTTGGATGCTGCCGGTCCTACGCAATAAGCTTCGTCTGCATAGAGCACGTGCTTCGCGGTCCGGTCTGCTTCGGAGAAAATTGCGATACTCGTTATCTCCATCTCCCGGCAGGAGCGCATCACCCTTATGGCAATTTCACCGCGATTGGCTACTAAGATTTTTTTTATCATACTTTACTCAATTAAGTACATACTTATTTAATGCCTTCCCATCTTCACAGACATAGTCCATCCGACAGAAACACAGTATTTTCTTGATTTGGGGCTTAACAAATGATGTTCTTTCTCCTAACCCACGAGGCAGAAGAACGCTTTACGCGAAGTGGCAGGTCTTCTGACTGACTCTTGTCTTATAGTGCCTTCCCAAAATAACATCAGTGGCGATAAATTAGTTCATTAATAAGACATTGTATAGAGCTTCACAGCAGCGGGACTGTACGGGATTTACACCCGATTCCCTTTTAATCGTCATCCGTTGGACACGGACTCCGAACCATTTCGGGGGGCAAAGATAAATAAATATTGAATACTGTGTTCTGTTTTTGCACGAAAGTTTCAGTTTTGTGCAATGAATGCTCCGGCAGATTTCCTCTCCTTTACTTTTCCAATAGAACTAAATCTCTGTGTATTAATGTTTATGCGTTAAACCTTCCTCTTTTTGTATTGTTAAGACTCCCACTAATTAATTAAAAGGAGAATCGATATGAAAGAAAAGAAAATAGCTCGTGATACGAGAAACAGAGAGAAACTGGCGGGTGATGACTGGGTAATGGCAGAATTTTATGCAACGTGGTGTCCTCACTGCCAGCGTATGCAGCCTTTGATAAAAGAGTTCAAGAAAGAGATGGAAGGGATAGTCGAGGTAGTACAGGTAGACGTAGACGAGGAAAGTGATCTCGCTAATTTCTATACCATTGAATCCACTCCCACATTCATTCTTTTCAGAAAAGGTGAACAGCTCTGGAGACAATCCGGTGAACTGACGCTGGAAAGATTGGGAAGAGCGGTCAAAGAGTTTAAATCTTGAAAAAGTATTAATAAAAAGGGATGCTTTTCTATGAAAGTTTTAAATCGTGTTATGAAACATACTTTTTTATTTGGATAATTTGCTAATAACACAGAAGTACGTATCTTTGCACTGTGTTTTTCATAGTATTAGATTTAAGGTTAACAAAGGTTGGAGCAAGGCGTTGCTCCTTTTTTTATGCCCGTACCCCGGCTTTCTGTTCAGAGCGGTCTTTATTTCGCCAGCCTTAGTTCGTACAGACAAGCCTGTACTTCCTCCGGACTGCCTGTATGTTTTCCCTCGTCATCCGATAGTTTGATGCATTCTCTCCATTCCTGATTGACATTCATTTTGCATTGCGTGAGTTTCATGACAATGTTGGAAGGGGCAAATCCTGTGTCATTCGTTAGATTGGTACCGATTCCGAAGGAACAGCGAATCTTCTCCTTGCAGTATTCTTGAATTTCCAGTGCCTTCGTGAAGTCGAGAGCGTTGCTGAAGACGATAGTTTTGGTAGTGGCATCAATGCCCAGTTCTTTATAGCGGGCTACCAGTTTATCAATAAAATCAAACTCATTGCCAGAATCGCAGCGTACTCCGTCGAATAGCTTGGCCTGCTTGCGGCTGAGATTGCTCAGGAATATTCCTGAAGTATAAGTGTCGGACAGCGCAATGCCCAAATCTCCGTCGTATACATTCACCCAGTTTTCGAGCGCCATATAGTTGGCGTGCTTATATCCGAACTGTGCCCCATGAAACATGAACCACTCATGCGGATGAGTTCCCATCATTTTCATGCCGTACTTCATGGCAAAGTAGCAGTTGGAAGTTCCGGTACAGTATTTGGCCGTATCATTCAGCCGTTTGATCACCGTCTCCTGCACGTCGATTGAGAATCTTCTCCGCGTGCCGAACTCCGAGAAGCGGAGCTGGTGCTGATTGGACAATTCCACTTTCTCCGACAATTTGCAGAGTATCTCGCTCATATCGGGTATGTTGCCGAAAAACTTGTTTTTGATTTCGGATACGATGGCGAGCAGCGGTACTTCATACAGTGTGACTTTATAAAGAAAATCGCTGACTTCAATATGCAGCCGGCCCGTTGTGTCCAGATGAATATCGATCTTGTCCGGATCAAAACGGAAAGAAGACAGCCATTCCCAATAGACTCTCGGAAGAAACCGGCAATTGCGTGTCATGTATTCCAGTTCCTCTTCCGTAAGTCTCAACCGGCTGAGGTTGCTGAATTCGCTTTTGAGCGCTTCCAGAAATTCTTCGGTATATTCAGTTTCGTTTCTGTCATTGAAGCTGAAAGTACCCATTGCGTAAGGGAATAATTTGATATAAGCGTACGAGGTGGTAAACTTATAGAGGTCTGTATCCAGCAGTGTTCTTACAATCATACCGTTTATTATTTAATATGTAAAACGTTGTAAAGTTAGTATTTGTTGGACAATCCTACTGATTAATTGACAATAATTCTTTCTTTAGTAAGTTAATCCCACTTTTAGGGTGATGGAGTGGTGAGACAGTTCTTCCTTGAATTCGGTATGGAAATATTCATCGGTCCGCTGTTTCAGCGTTTCCAGTTGCTGTATTTCATAGCTTAAGGCAATATTCATTTTTAATTTTTGAGTGAGCTTTACTTGTGCTCCTACAGACGGGGAAAGATAAAATCCGCCATTGGTTTCTTTGGCAGCCGCCAATGAGCCACCAATGTTGCATTCCAGATAGGGAGTAAGTTTCTTTGGTCGCGTCATGAAGAACTGTTTTGGAGTATGTTGAAAGAGAGGGGATGAAAAAGAGAATAAATGGACAGTACATCTGGCTTTATTAGCAAAGAGTAAGATACTTTTTGATAGCCAATCGTTCTTATGATAAAAAGCAGGATGTACTGTCCGGGGTATATTTATGATAATTCAACGGTAGGATTGTGAATGGTTAAGCCGCCGTCTACCACAATCGTCTGTCCAGTGATGTATCGTGCATCGTTGGAGGCCAGGAATGCAATGGTGGCGGCAACGTCTTCGGGTTCTCCCAAATAAGGCGTGGCGCACTGTCCCAGAAATATGTTGCGTACTTCTTCGTTCAGATTGTCCAGTGCGGCAGGGGTAAGAACCAGTCCCGGTGCTACGGCATTGCAGCGGATATTTTTCTTTCCCATTTGGGTGGCGATATATTTAGTCAGATTGATGACACCTGCTTTGCTGGCTCCGTAGAGAGTGCCATTGGCGTCGGCTGTCAGTCCGCTTATAGATGCTACGTTTACGATATTTCCGCCTCCGTGAGTGGTCATGATGGGAATGACCTGCTGAGAAAGATACATCGTGCAGCAAAGGTTCAGATGGAATACTTCGTCGAAGTAATCGATATCCAGCTTTTCAATATTCAGATCACGTTTGGGGTCGGTTCCGCCTACGTTGTTTATAAGTACGTCTATCTGACCGTATTCCTTCATGGCGAAATCAACCAGTTCTTTACAGCTTTGGAGTTCGGTAGCGGAGAAATAGATGGGACGCACGTCGGCCCCTGCTTGAGTGAGTTCGGCGGCAAGCTTGTCGGCCCTTTCCTGCGAATGATCGGCGATGACTACTTTTCCTCCTTCGGAGACGATGCGGCGTGTGGTTGCTTCGCCAATGCCACCGGCAGCACCGGTGATGACGACTACTTTGTTTTCAAATCTTTTCATATATGTTGAGAATTTGATGATTACCTTCCTCTAATTAACAGCTAATGAATGGATTTGTTGTTGCCTGTAAACTCTTATTAATAGGAATCGGCAACAGATTCGAAAACTTTTGCATCTCATCCAGTTTTATGGGTTAAATATTTAAGAAGACTGCTAAATGTTAACATGAAGTTGCTTATTTGTTAATGCGGTTCTGATTCTATTAAACCATGTTATAAGATATCCCGTTTTAGCCGGAAAATTTGGAGATGAGGCAAAAGTCCGTATCTTTGTACTGTGTTTTTCATAGTATTAGATTTAAGGTTAACAAAGATTGGCTGTCTGGGATAGATAGCCTTTTTTTTGCTCTTATGCGAAGGAATTATTTGGAGTCCGGGCGTGATTCAGAATAATGAATATTGATTGTTTCGCAGACTTTTCATTTCCCGTTCCTTCACTACATCATCTTCTGCCGGATGCCCGATCAGCAAAGGCGAATTCCTGTCATGTTTCTTAGTGTTATATTCCACACTGTTGTAATTGCCTTTGATGGCGTAACAATAGATGCATCCGTTGAGGCAACTTTCATAAGTGCCTATGTCGATACTTTCAATGCAATTGCAGACATTCCGCTGATTTTTGTCTTTTTTGGCAAGGAGGGGGTAGCCGGTGATTCTTTCGATCAGTTCTTTGTCGATACACAGTCCGGCAGGGATTCCCAAATGTCTCAGATCAACTTTGGAGGTGCAGGTATCCAGTTGGATAGCAGGATATTCGTTGATGGTATTCCTGAAAGAGACGGCTATTTCTTCAATCTCCTCTTTTCGCAACGGCTGTATGTTGAACTGGCCGACTGCGGTGCGGATATGCTGGTAATGGTCAATAAATCCCAGCATACACTTTTCGGTATGGTCTTTAAGTCCGTAGGCAATTTGGGCGAATGCCTCCTTATGGAAAGAAACGTCATATTCCTCGTTAGTCAGTATCGGGTCATAGCGCCAGATCACTTTCTCTTTTCCTATTTTATCCGAAAGGCGTTTGAATATGTCTATTCGTTTGTCGATAGACGGCAGATTATTTTCTAATTTCTCTCCGTAAGGATTGAGGGTGAACTGAAAGTAGTATTTGTAGTCTTGCAGATGATCCAGTTTATCAATCATCGGAGCAGGATTCTTGGTCCAGAACACGATGCAATCTACCACAGCAGGATGTAAGCTGACCTTGCTGATCATTTTAGGATTAAAAGGATTGGGAACTAACACGTATCCTTCTTTAATCCGGTTGAAGAACCATTGCGAATAGAATGCCGGAATATCTGTCCGGCGGCTGGCGCTAATTATCATATTTCAAAGTTACGGTAAAATTGGTTGTATTGCAATAATTCCGTGATGAAAAATAATCAATAGAACGGATGGATGGGAGAATAGAGCATACTGATAAAGGTTTAATAAGAGATGAGAGGAAAAAGCGGACTTAGTTGCTTTTTCAAGAATCTCTTTAAGCAGGAACTGTGAATGAATATGTTAAATGTTAACATGAAAAGTCTGAAATGTTAATGCGCTTCCGAGAATATTAAACCGTGTTATATTATCGTCCGATTCGGCTCTGAAATTTGCTATTTACTTGAAAGGTGGTATATTTGTACTGTGTTTTTTTCATAAGTATTAGATTTAAGGTTAACAAAAGATTGGTTGCTCGTGATGAGTAGCCATTTTTTGTTTTTATACGTCGATAATTGTTTATTCTTTAATCATCGTTAATAGCATCTTGAATTTTTCCACCGTTGTAAGTGTATGTGATACCTATTGTTTGTACATAACAAAAATCGTTTTTTATTGTTATAGTACGGAAAGTAACTAATAAGGAGAACATTATGAAAAAGAAATTTTTATTGTTTGGAGCACTGGTCGGTGCTTTGCTGTTGTCTTCCTGTTCGGGAGGAAGTAAAAAGCAGACTGTATCCTCGGAAAGTACGGAGGAATTGGATGATGCCAGTAAGGTGATCAATTATTATCATATGTCGCTCGCTGTATTGAGGCATGTGGCTAATGCGAAAGATATAAACGCTGTGTTGGGGTACATGGAACAGACTGGGAAAGTGCCTGAAGTTGAACCGATTGCACCTCCGGAAATAGCTGCCCGTGATACAGCGGAATTGTTGGACCCGGGAGACTATTTTAATCCTGAAGTCCGTCAGAATCTAAAGCAGAATTATGCCGGATTGTTTAATGTGCGGACACAGTTCTATGATAACTTCAATAAATTTCTTGCTTATAAGAAGTCGAAAGATACAGCAAAAACGGCTCAGCTTCTGAATGAAAACTATAAGTTGAGCGTAGAACTGTCCGAGTATAAGCAAGTGATTTTTGATATTCTAAGTCCTTTGACCGAACAAGCGGAGAGTGAACTTTTGGCTGATGAGCCGTTGAAAGATCAGATAATGGCGATGCGCAAGATGTCAGGCACGGTGCAGAGCATAATGAATTTGTATTCCCGCAAACATGCAATGGACGGAATGCGGATTGATTTGAAAATGGCGGAACTGGAGAAGGAACTGAAGGCTGCGGAAAAAATTCCGGCTGTTACCGGTTATGATGAAGAACTGAAGAATTTTCAGAGTTTCCTCTCTACCGTTAAGTCCTTTATGAATGATATGCAGAAGGCAAGAAGTAAAGGCGCATATTCGGACAAAGAATATCAGGCGATGTCAGAAGCCTATGAATACGGGCTTTCTGTTATTTGAAAATAAATACGATTTTTGGTAGGGCTGTCTCATGATTCTATAATGGGGCAGCTTCTTTTTTGTCAGAATGTCTCTTTTTTACAATACAGATTCAAAGAGACTCTCTACTTTTGCTTCCATAATTAAAAAAGTGATATCTTTGCCATATGCAGTCATTTCAGATTATAAAGCCCGTTCCTGTGCTATCGCCTTACATCCGCCATTATTGGATATTGCAGGATGATGCAGCAGTTTCTGTTTCCGAACGGACTTTCCCCATCGGTTGTATGCAGCTTGTTTTTCATAAAGGGAAACAGCTCTTCCTGCAGAATGATTTAAAGTTGCAGCCACAGTCTTTTATTTGCGGACAGTCGATCGGATTCTCCGATGTGTTGTCGACGGGTAGGATAGAGATGATTACGGTTGTTTTTCAACCTTATGCAGCGAAAGCCTTGCTCCACATTCCCGTTCACTTGTTTCATGGGAAAGATGTAGCGATGGATGAAGTGGAAGATGTCGAACTATCGGATTTGGCGAAGCAAGTCACTGATACTTCTGATAATATAGTCTGTATTCGTCTGATAGAGCAGTTTTTTCTTCGTCGTTTATATGCTTTTTCCGAGTATAATCTGAAGAGGATGTCTGCTGTCTTTCAGGAAATCAATCTTCAACCACAGATAAATATTCCTCAATTGTCGGAGGCGGCTTGTTTGAGTAGCAAGCAGTTCGGACGTGTTTTTGCCGATCATGTCGGTACGACTCCCAAGGAATATCTTCGTATTGTGCGTATGCAACGTGCTTTATTTCTGTTGCAACAGGATGTGACTTTGCCTTTTGTACAAGTGGCCTATGAATGTGGATACTCCGATCAGTCCCACATGATCAAGGAATTCAAACTATTTTCCGGTTATACGCCTGCAGAATATCTTTCTGTTTGTGCTCCTTATTCTGATTACTTCTCGGAATTTTGAAAATGTCTTTTTTTTCCTATCAGAGCTTTGTGGCATCCCTTACTTTTGCAGTGTCTTTGCAAAGGCTCAATAGTAACCATAAAAAAAGAACGAAATGAAAAAGTTTATTGCATTTTTTGAGATTCCTACAGTTGATTTTCACCGGGCTGTCGATTTTTATGAAACAGTGTTTGGGGTACAGCTTCCGGTTTTTGAATGTGAAGAGGAGAAGATGGCGTGTTTCACAGAAGAAGGTGAAACGGTCGGAGCTATTTTTCATGCTCCCGATTATCTTCCTTCGGAAAAAGGAGTGATTATCTCTTTTAATTGTGAAGACATCGATCAGACATTGGAAAAAGTCCTTCGGAAAGGTGGAAAAATCATGATGCCCAAGACGAAAATCGAAGTAGAGGGCAGAGGCTGGTTTGCCTTGTTTGCGGATAGCGAGGGAAACAGGGTAGGGCTTTACGCTGATAAATAACAGGTAAAAGAGAGGAAGATTATCTGTCCGGCGTAGTTGCCCTCTGATGGGTAATGATGAGCGAAAGTAGAATGAGACTGCATTCCTAAAGATATGCAGTCTCATTTATTTTTAAATCCTTCTTATTCTACCGGAATATAAATTTCTGTCAACAGTTCTTCGGGAGCGGTTTCGCACGGATTGTTCAGATAGCGTTCGGCACTGGGCTCATCGCGTAGCGTACATTCCATTTCGGGCAGACATTTTCCATAGATAGTATCGTATACCGCTTGCAGATTGTCATACGGACCTTTATATAAGAAGATTGCATAACGTCCTGCCGGAAGTGTCTTGAATCCTACATCTCCTTTGGGAGCTACCTGTACGGGCATCACCATACATACATCGGTGCGCAATTTCTCGGCTGGTGTCACTTTGGGGTCGTCGTGATAGATGCAGAGCGGGCTGAAATCTCCCATTGGCAGTTTTTGTTCTTTGATGAACTGCCACAGACGTCCCCATGTCCCACCGTAGTCATTCAGTTTGTAGTCACCGGACAAGCGGATATAAATAACATTGCGTGCAGGTATACTCTTAATTTCACTTTTCAGTTCCAGGTCTGGTCTGATAATCGCTGGTTTCATAATTACAAAGTTTTTATTGTTTCGATACTCTAAAGGAGAAATACCATAAAACTGTCTGAACACTTTCGACAAAGAAGAAGGGGATGAATATCCGATGCGATAGGCAATATCGGCAATTGGAATATCCGAATAGCGCAATAAACGTGCGGCTGCTTCTGTCCGCGTCCGGACAATAAAGGTACCGATCGGTTCACCGAGGAATGCTTTCATAATCCGGTGAAAATAAAAAGGAGAAAAGTTTGATATCTTGGCCAGCGATTTCAAATCAATGTCTTCTCCTAAATGTTGATTGATATATTCCACCACAACATTTACGCACTTTTGATACTCTTCTTTGGTTGTTTTCTTCTGTTGCATAACTTCTTTTGGTATTTCACTTCGCAAAGGTATTGGTAAAAAAGGGAACGAACTTGTCCGATATTGCTATTATTCATTTTTTTTAATAAAACCTGTTGATTCTCTTTTAGTTATGCTATGAATTTATTTGATGATTTTGAGTATTCCAGAATGGTGCTTTAGTATAAAACATGACCGAATATTTAACTGTTTGAACCCGATTCTTTTTTGAATCTTTAAATAATGTCAATCTGTTAAATAAAACAAGATAATATGTTGTGAACTGTTATTAAAATCGCTATCTTAGTTTCGAATTATTAATAGAGAATAGCCATGGATAAAAGAGTAGTAGGGAATAATGCCGGCAAGGTCTGGGGTGGCCTGAAAGAAATTGGTGAAATTTCGATACCAGAATTGGCGAGAAGATTAAACCTTAGCATAGAGAGTACAGCATTAGCCGCCGGTTGGCTGGCGAGAGAGAACAAAATTTGTATCCAGCGGAAAAATGGATTAATTGCTTTATCTGATGAAAGCACTTTCCCTTTTAGCTTTGGATAATAAAGAATGCTGTTCGTGAACATCTTTGAAGTTCCATTAACTTATAAGTAAAGAATTGTTGATATAAAGTATCGTAAGTTAAATCTGAACCTGAAGAACTGAATTTAGAAAGAGTTACTCTGTGTATAGGGTAACTCTTTTTAATGTATAATAAACGTATAATAATGCTGTTAGTATCTTCTTCTTTATATGAAAAATATATACTTTATATTAGTGCGAAATTATGTGTGTGAAAATTTAGGGGATCGTTTGCCTATTCTTCAGTCTCTTTATCGGTCGATACTGTGGCGCTACTTTTTATGGCATGGATAACGGCGGAAGTAAATCCCCTGTGCTCCAGTTCATTCAATCCTTTAATGGTGGCTCCACCGGGAGTGGCTGCTTTTTCTATTTCTAACAGCGGGTGGGTATTGTGATTTAAGATCAGTTCTGTAGCTCCTTCCATGCTATATGCCGTCATTCGCATTGCATCTTCAGCGGAGATACCCAATTCTATGCCGGCTTGCATGGCTGCATGAATATATTTTAATGCGAAAGCGATTCCACTGGAAGTTAATGCAGAAATGATATCCAGCTGTTTCTCTTCTGCGAACAAACACTTTCCTCCTTCTTCGAATGTCTGTTTTATGAGTTGCTGGTGTTCTTTGCCGGCTTTGCGTGAAGTTATCAGGGTCAGGCTCGAATGTTCCGTAATGGCGATGTTTGGAACAACCCGGAATATAGGCATTTCGGTTTCCGATAAATGTGCCAGGTGAGAAATGGATATTCCGGTTACCAGTGAAACCAGGATTTGGGTGCGTGAGAATCGTAACGGAGATAATACTTCGTCTACTATACATGGTTTGACAGCCAGAATAATAATGTCGGCTTCCGATATGGCATACTGATTCTCTGTCATTATGCGTATCGCAGGAAATTGTTTGTGCAGATTTTCTAGCTTGTCTGTATGAGGGGTCGAAATGATAATATCTTTTTCGTTGTAGAGATGTCCTTTTGCCAGACAGGCAGCAACTGCGCTCCCTATGTTTCCGGCTCCTATAATTGTAATTTTCATGTTTTTATGGATTTGTATTTATTACTTTGTTAATCAGGCTGAAAGTCTTTCAAGAAAACGCTGTGACAGCGAATTGAGTAATTGCTTCTTATCAGCCGTGTGAACTGATATTGTGAAACAATGATCGCTGCCGCCATAAGAAATCAGTGATATGGGGATATGCCTGATTGTTTCCATGATGTTACTTTCCAGTTGTGTACGTTCCCAATGAAGTGATCCTATGATATGTATTACGGACATATTTTCGTCAACGACCATTTCTGTGTATTTGTGCAGTTCTCTTTGAATTATTCGCAGGGTATCACGACTGGCTGTCAGAATCATGGAGACAGAAACATTGGATGAGGCCATTGAGATAACGTTTATCTGATATTTATTAATGACTTCCAGTAATTTGCCCATGAGTAAATAGCCGGGCAGGACGTTCAATGACGTGAAGCGTACAAACGTCACTGAGTCTTGGACAATAATGGCTTTAACACTGCTTTCCGTATCATGGGAAGAGATGTAGAGCCGTTCTGTTTCCAGATCATGGGTGTCTATTAAGCGGATAACGATATTGGAACGGGCTGCAAGAGTGATACAGTCTGTATAAATTAAGTGTACTCCACTGTTAATCAACTGTTCGGCTTCGGTGTAGGTCAGAGAATGTTGTTCCCTGGCACAGTTCCGGTTGGTATAGATATTTGTGAGTTCGGTTGACAGAATGATTTCGTCTGCTTCGAATATGCTGGCGAGTACGGTAGCATAATAATCATTACGCTTCTCATTCATGAAATCAATTTCGCCATATACATTTTTGCATAAGGAAAGGGGAGCGATGAAAATGTCAGTATCCCGATTCTCATTGATATACTGCCTGATAGATTCCTGAATGTAGGGGATATCCGGTTTCCTTTCCAGATTCATTTGCATAAAAGTACCGGTATCCAATGTGCGGGCATTCAGTCCATACTGACGCAGGCAGCAGGCAAACAATTCTCCGGATAACCGGTATATTTCGGCTTTTATTATTTTATCAATTAATAAATCGGCTTTGTCTTCCACCAGTTTGTGCATCTTTTCGATACATTCCCGGATATATTTCTTTATATCCGTATTTAGTGGCAAATCTGTTATGAGGTGATCTGCCAGTGTACGGCAATATTCTTCGATATTATTGATTGTTGTATGCGAAGCACTGTCTTCTTCATGAAACCAGCTGATAGAAATATCCTGCAGCCATTCTTGTAGTTGCGTCAGTGTCGGAACCACAACTACGTAAGGATGTTCCTTTAGGATGTAATTGATTACTTGCCTGATTTCATCCTCTTCTTTCATTTTTTCAAATTTGCAAACTTTCATTGTTATCTGATAATTTATTGGTTACTGATCTTTTTCAAAATGATATGCCTTTTTTCAAATAGAGATGGTCTGTTACCATCGATCTGCTATTTGATTATCAGGTATGTTGTTCAGAATCAAATTATTAATTCCATTATTCCTGCTTCTGTAGCAGTCCATTCCTAGATGTAATCTGCTAATACCATACCATATTAGGAGATGAAATAAAAATGACTATCTTTGTAGCGTGATTAATGAACTGACAGTATATCCATTATTTATGAAACTCTGCATATAGCTACGCTCAACGAATAGCATCCTTTCTAAATCAGGCTATTCAGCTATCCGGTAAGCAACGACCCGCTTGCCAAAGAGTTTTTATACCCATTTTTATGAATTTACGAAACTGTGTACTGCTATGAGTGTAGTATGCTGTATCGTGCTATTTTTAGTTGAGCAATGAAATATACATATAAGCAAATATGGCTCATCAACTTTCCTGTGATGATGAGCATTCTGATGGAGCAATTAATCAACATTACCGATGCTGTCTTTTTAGGACACGTAGGAGAAATCGAATTGGGATCATCCGCACTTGCGGGAATATATTATTTAGCGATTTATATGCTGGGATTTGGATTCAGCATTGGTCTGCAGGTTATGATTGCCCGAAGAAATGGGGAGCAGCATTACAAAGAAACAGGGCGCACCTTCTTTCAGGGATTATATTTTCTGATGGTGATGGCAATCATGCTTTGTCTGCTGATACATCTTGTTTCTCCGTTTATTCTGCAACAGCTGATTACTTCTGATGAAATTTATCAGGCTGTGATCCGTTATCTGGACTGGCGTAGTTTCGGATTGTTATTTTCGTTTCCTTTCTTAGCTTTCCGGGCTTTCCTGGTTGGGGTCACGAATACTAAACTCCTCTCCGGAGCAGCTCTTACGGCAGTCTGTATCAATATTCCTTTCAACTATTTACTGATATTCAAACTAGATATGGGCATATCCGGAGCAGCGATGGCCTCCTCCATTGCTGAGTTTGGAGCGTTTCTCATACTCTTGTTATATATGTGTAAAACGGTAGATAAGAAAAAATATGGTCTGAGTGCCGTCTATGATGGCAGATTGCTGATGAAACTACTGCAACTGTCCGTATGGAGTATGCTTCATGCTTTTATCAGTGTCGCTCCCTGGTTTTTGTTTTTTGTGGCTATTGAACATTTGGGGAAGACAGAACTTGCTATTTCCAATATTACCCGAAGTGTGTCTACCCTCTTTTTTGTGATAGTCAATTCTTTCGCTTCTACTACCGGATCGTTAGTTAGCAATCTGATCGGGGGAGGACAGGGGAAGGAACTTTTTCCCGTTTGCCGCAAAGTTCTCAGATTAGGCTATGTGGTAGGGCTTCCATTGATACTGACAGCTCTTTGGGGCAATCAATGGATCATCGGATTTTATACAAATAACGATTATTTAGTAAAACTTGCTTTCTGGCCTTTTATAGTCATGTTGTTGAATTATGTGTTTGCATTGCCCGGATATGTTTATATCAATGCTGTTACAGGTACGGGAAAGACAAGACTTGCCTTTGTCTTTCAACTGGTTACTATCCTGATCTATCTGATTTATCTATATTTGCTGAGTGAGTGTTTTCATGCCTCTTTGACGGTGTATATGACGGCGGAATATCTGTTCGTTATTCTATTGGGAATACAATCCATTCTGTACTTGAAGAGGAAATCCCAACAGAATATGTACTTTTGTACTTTCAATGATTGATACTTTCTCGAAATGACTGAAGATATAAAGAATAAACTTTTGATGTGTGCAGAGGTGTACCATTGTGCAGGCTTTATCGCAAGTGATCCGGTACAGTTCCCTCATCGTTATACGCTGAAACAAGATATAGAGATTAGCGGACTGCTGACTGCAATTATGAGTTTTGGCAATCGCAAGCAGATATTGAAGAAAGCGGATGAGTTACATAAGCTAATGGGAACTTCACCTTATCAATATGTATTATCCCGCCGGTGGGAGGAAGATTTTCCTTCCGGGGCAACCCATAGTTTTTATCGGATGCTGTCGTATGCTGATTTTCATGGATACTTCCGTCGGTTATATACGGCCTATACGCAGTTCGGAAGTTTGGAAGATGCTTTGAATATATATTCCGGAATACCTATGGAGAAGTTATGTGCATTTCTCGAAGTTTCTGCCAAAAGTCCTCAAAAGAAACTGAATATGTTTTTACGTTGGATGATTCGTCGGGATTCGGAGGTTGATTTGGGTGTTTGGGAGAGTTTTGATCGTAAAGACCTGATTGTTCCGTTAGATACTCATGTCTGTAGGGTAGCTTATTACTTCAAGTTGACGGATACGGAAACTTTTTCTTTGAAGAATGCCCGTCGGATCACCGCTGCATTGGCTGAAGTCTTTCCGGATGATCCTTGCCTGGGTGATTTTGCTTTATTTGGATTAGGAGTCAACGGGGAGATTTGAGTTGCAGAAACTCTATAGAAGTATCAATCAAACCTCAATTAAGTTCGACATATAAAACGGGTTCTGTTTCTGCTGATTCGTTTTATTTTTTGCTCCAGATTCGTGTATTAAGATTCAAGTCCTCTACAATAGAGACCAATGCATGAATCATGCTGAAATCGTTTTTGAGCTGGCTAAGGTCATCCATCGGTTTCCAGATGCTGGCTTCAAAATGATTTCTTGATTCAGGAATAGCTATCAGAATATTTGAATCTCTGAAACTAATTGTGATGTTCTTATTGAATTCTCTGTCTAGTGCAAGAAGTCGTTCCATCATTGAAGGAGAAAGAAGGTAGCGTGCTTCAATCTGGTCTGTAGAGTAAACATCGAATGTTTTCTCGAAATCCGGATTTTCCAGTTTCACCCGCGAACCGCTGGAGCTTAGTTTGAACAGGCTATTCCTTAAAATAGTGGTATGTCCCTGAAAGTCTTTCTGAAAATCGGCAATGAAAAAGAAACCTTTAAAGATATCTACCCAATAATGACTTGTCTGTCCTTTTGAATTGACACGTGTTTTTCGTTCTTCGGCATGAATTTCCGCACAGCAGAAGTCCGTTTTTCCTACACGTCCCTGTATCAGATCTTCTGTGTGATAACGGTCGGGAGAAGTGAACAGGGCACAGTTCCTGAATGTACTTTCCTTGATTCCCTCTTCGGGTGTGAAGACGGCATTTTCACAAAAAGATTGTAATATTTGTGCGATTACTTCCTGTTTATAATAGGTGGATAACTCCTGCGATTTGGCATTTATACAACTGTAGTATGCCAACAAAGCAAGACCTGCCGCAATACCGATTCCAATAAGTGCTACATGGGCATAAAGGGAAAATGCAATACCAATCACGAGAATAATCCCTCCTACCCATATTCCGGTGGAATGTCCTTGCTTTTTTAGTTCTTTGCGTTTCTGTTCAAGACTTTGCAGAGTAGAGGAAAGACTTTGTACCAATGTCTCAAATTGCGGACTTTCTGCCATATTATATATTGTTTTTTACTGATTCAACAAGTTATTCACATTCGGAACAGTACGTTCCTGTTCGGAAATGGAGAATACGCTTTTGCGGGTGAAACCAAACATACCGGCCAACAGATTTGACGGGAAAGTCTGTACTGCATTATTATAGTCAGTGACGCAAGCGTTAAAAGTTCGGCGTGCTGCCGAAAGCTGCTCTTCAGTTTCGTTAAGTGCACGTTGTAACTGTTCGAAGTTTTCAGACGCTTTCAGTTGCGGATAGTTTTCTGCAATGGCAAAAAAGTGTGTACAGGCTTGTGAGAAAGCAGAGTCCAGATTTTCTTTATCCTGATTAGAGAAAGATGCGTACGACTTGTTGCGCATTTCCGTAATCTGTGCGAATGTGCTTTTTTCATGTTCTGCATATTCTTTGACTGTAGTTACCAGATTAGGAATCAAGTCGTATCTCTTTTTCAGCATTACGTCGATGGCTGCGAAAGCATTTTCCGTCTCATTTCTTTTTCGCACCAGTGAGTTGTAAATAGCGATGAAAATCACTACTACTACAGCTATAATAATTAGTATAGTCATAACTATATGTCTGGCATCCTCTTGCCGTTTTCTATATTTGTGAATTCGAAGTAGTTTTATTGCGTCAAAGATAAAGAATAAAACTGGAAAATAGAACAGTATTTGGGAGTAAAGAAGAATATATAGCGGAATATTTACTGAATATATCTGACAGAAACCGAATAAAAAAGAATTTCCGATTATCATCATAAAAAGCAGATGTGGAATCGACTTTTACAATGATAACCGAAAATTCAGATAAATCATCAGGACGCTTGTATTTTGTTTGTGTAGTCTTGCCAACCGGCTGCGGTTTTATATTTCTCTACAGATTCGGCGGGAACACGAATGACAGTAATATCATCCGGAAATCCGTACCATATCTTTTCAAATACTTGTGGAGGTGTTATCCCTTCTACCTTGACTTCTTTGATACCTGTGTTATTGAACGCTGAAAAATTAATCTGTGTCACATTTGCCGGAATGGTCAGTTGAGTGACTTTTCTGTTACCGCCCAATAATCCTTGTCCCAATATCCGGATACTTTGTGGAATTTCGAAACGTGTTAATTGGGGGCATCCTTCCAGACAGTAAGGGTGAATCATAGCTTCGGGATCATCATTGAAAACAGTTCCGTAGGTTGCCACTTCCGTTAATTCCGGACAGTAATAAAAGGCTCTTTGCGCTATGTTTGTAACACCATTCGGTAACTTCACGGTTGTAATGCTACTTTCCCGGAATGCTTCCAGCCCGATTGTTCTGACGTTCTCCGGAATCTCAATCGTTTTCAGTTGAGACGTCTTGAGGAATGCCTGTGCACCGATTTCTGTCAACGTAGCAGGTAATAACACTTCTTCAACGCCTGCATATACAAAGGTGCTTGCGGGAAGTTTAGTGAGTTTAGTCCGGCTTAAATCTGCTTTTTTAAGGTGATAGCAATAGTAGAATATGTTTTCCTCAAGCTGTTCCAGAGTCGAGGGAAATATAACTTCCTGAATAGTTGAATTGAAGAAAGCCATATCTCCGATGGATTTCAGTCCCTCATTGAGTGTCACCTTGTTTATTTTACTGCCGTTGAAAGCGTTTTTAGGAATGGATTTCACGCTGTTGGGGAGTATGATTTTATCGTACCCTTTCAGGACTTCTGTCAGAACTCCGTTTTCCACACGGACAGGCGCCACCTGAATAGTAAAGCTTTTCTGCTTTCCTTCTATTGTTATGGTCACTTCCTGTTTGTCGGCAGGGACAGATGACGAGAAACCACTGATCTGTTTTGGGGCAACATTCACGGACCGTTGTTTCCCATCATCATATTCACCTGTCACTTTGAGTCCAGTTAAGTCTATACTCTCTCCTAATGCATAAATCGTTTTTGCAGGCAGCTGGTCTATGGAAAAACGTTCAAGTAAGGCTCCTGTGGGTTCAGATGGTTGCTCCGTTGGAGGCAGTTCCTTCTTGAATTCATCGTTTTCAGTGCTGCAACTCAGTAATGTAAGTCCTGTCATCATTTGCAGGCAAAGTACTATTAATATATTAAGTTTAGTTTGTTTCATTGTGATAAAAGCTTAGTTAGGGAATTGGGTTAAACGTATTTCTATTTTCACTACCTTACCTGCTTCTACGGTTCTGCCGGAAGACCATATCTGGTAGTTATCAGGTCCGCCACCTTCTTGTACCACGAATGTAAAGAACCGCTGCGACTGTGCTGCGAACCATTCTTCTTGCGGTAAAATAAAGGTGGCTATCCCGCTTTCATTGGTTCGGGCAACCGCAGTAGGTAAGGTCAGATTATCTTTCTCAAAAACTTTATAATCTTTTTCATTATACATCTTTACGGGAATACCCGTTGCAATTTTTCCATTTTCATCATAAACGACAACCACTACTTTAGCTTCTCTCACTTCTTCGTTTCCTTTTTCGCACGCTATCATAAAAAGTATGATACCTAGCAGAATAACAATCTTTCTCATAATCTTCTCTTTTTTCAATTTTTTCGAATGCAAAAGTAGTAAGATCGTATCATTTTTGAGTTATGATACGATCTTGTAAATCTAACACTGGTGTTTTAATAGTGTTGATATTCAGATAGTTATTTTGAATGGGTTCTCAGATTTCTAACACTGGCCTAACACCTATCCGAAAAGTGATAAAAACAGGTCCTTGTTAGCAGTCTCTGCTGATTTGATACGTGATTTAAGTCGTGACTTACGGGCATATACATTGGCTACCGTATCTTTCATGAACAGGCTTATTACTTGTGGTGAAAAACCTACAAAGATATAGCAGAGTAACCGGATGTCAGCTTCTTTCATTGCAGGGAAATCATTCCGGAGTTTTTGCATGGCGTTGTCATGGCAGGTATTTACGATAAGCTCCAGTTCTTGCAGCATTTCATTGTTTTCTGCAAAATCGGTGATTATTTGTTTCACTTCGTGGAACATGGCGGCCTGTTGTGATGCGGTATTCTCGCGTTCGTAGTAAGTTTTTCCCAATTTGTCGATAATGTCAAAACGAGAGGCTATCAATCCTTTTAGATGGTTTTCAGTATTGCGTTGTCCTTCCATGCGTTCGGTCAGAGTTTTGTACTCGGAATTAGCTTCTTCTGCCAGTAGCAGATAGCGGTCGGTACGTTCGCGTTGCAGTCGCAGGCGTTGGCGGGTGATGTAATAAGCCACTCCTATCATCAGAAGGATTACAGTTGCTGCTGCGATTTCCCAGGTAGTACGGTTTTTCATCCGGTATTCGGCAAAGTCAGTCCGTTCTTTAAAATATTCGCGTTCCACCATGCCGGCGGAAAACTGCATGTTTGAGCGTGTCAGCGAATCAGTCAGATAGATATAACGATGTATGTTATCGGTTGCTTTCTCAAAGTTCCTGGTTTGTGCTTCAATACGATATGCGGTATATTGCAGGTCGGCCAAGTCGCGGATGTCGGTAGTCTGTGCTTCTGCGAGAGCCAGATAGTAGCGTGCGCTGTCTATACGATTTTTCAGAAGGTTCACATCTACCAGTGTATGGTAGCCGTACAGGGTATCCTGTCGGGCGGAAAGCTCGATGCGTTGCAGCAAGTCATGAGGAATTTGCCGCTTGCCCGATACTACATAAAGAGAGGCAAGGTTCGTGAGGCTGGCTTTTGCCAGGTGATCGTTCTTTTGTTCGTCGGCCAGATCAAGAGCGGCGGCGTAGAGACGCATTGCTTTCTCTATGTCTTTCGAATGAAAAGCTGCGGCTGCCATATCAAGTGTTGACTCCGTTTCTTCACGTACATTATCCGACTGCCGGAAGTTATTGCGGGCTTCACGGAAATAATGATAAGCCCGGCTGTAGTTCATCTGTTCATAATATACTTCACCGATTTGCCCGTATAACAGTCCTGTATAATAAGGTTCATTGGTGTCTTTCAGTTTCTCTTCTATTTTGAGAAAAAGGCGCAATGCTCCCGGTTTGTCTCCTGCCCGTAGTTTAATTCGTCCCCAATAATAGAGAGTCTTACATTGGTGTCGTAAATCTTTGGAATAGTGTTTATAATGGCTCCAAGCCTGGCGAATCAGTGAATCATCCGTTACTTTAATATGGTTTTTATCTAATGCTTCCGAGTAAAGCAAGGCATATCTGGCCTGTTCGGCCTGACTGCCTTCCTGTCTGAGCTGCTTTAATATTGTCAAGGCACTGTCCGGCTTGTTTTGTAACAGAGCTTCCGCCTCGTCAAGCCGGGAAATATGTTCTCTATTATAACATCCTGTAAAAAAGAGAATGGCTGATAGTCCAAGTATAATTCTGTATTTCATGCTGTGAATGTAGTGAAAATCTCTCGGATTTGAAATAAGGAGTAGTGCCTTTTTTTAATGATGACTGCATTGACACATTATTTTTTATCATTGTGATTCCATATGCATCATTGTCATATTCATAGAGGGCAGTTCCCCAATATCATCAAAGCGGTATGTGCTGCTTTTGCCTGTTACAATGAATCCTTTGTCATTATTGGAAAAAGACTCTTCTAGAAAGAAAAAAAATAATTTTAGTCTCACGGTCTCACTGTGGAATATCTAGTATGCTGACAATCATTAATATAATGAATGAGAGATACCTTTCCGAACAGGTATCTCTCATTGTTTTTCCATCAAAACCACTAGTTTTCGGTTATCTCTCATTGCTATCTCTCACATCAAAGTAAGTACATAAGATGTGGTCCGCTATATCTGTTTAAAACCAGCAGTTGTTTGTATGTTAAGTCACTGTATCCTAGATGTTATCCTATATATCTTATTCTGTTATCTAACCTACATCTTCATCGTTCCACCCGGGTGAACAGATCATTGCACAATAATGAACTGGCTTATTCACCTAGGTGATAGAGACTGTTCACCCGGGTGGAACGATGAAGATGTCAGTTAGTTAATACACAAACTTTAGTTAATAAACAGGTTAAGCCAGGGTATACTACATGCAAAGAAGCGGTAAAGCGCATCATAAAGATGCTATCCTGACCGAAATAATTATAAGTTTAGGGATTTTGCCGAATCTTGAATTGGGAAGGACGAAGGTGATATTTTCTGTCTCTTCCCAAGAGATTTTTTGTGGGTATGGAATGGCTCGTTGCACATCGAGGAATTGTTGAAATGATTTAAGTAACTGTGTCTTTTGTATATGTAAATAATTATAAATATCAATATGCGTGTTTAATTTATGAGTGTACATATAAACTATATGTAATATAAATAGGATAAATATACAAGAACTGATTTTAACTAGATTTATTAGAGAGGTATTCTGAAAATGGCAAAACATTTTATTTATCTTATTGTTTCTTGCGTAACAATAAGAATATAAGGCCTATAAAGAATGGCTAAATATAACTCTCTGTGTAGAAAGATCAGTTAGTAATTGATTTTTTGATAAATGATTCTGAAAAAAGAAGTGAATGCTGTATTTTTACGCTCTATTCAGAGCTGTGAGGATAGATTGGGGAATTAAAATAATGTGCAAACAATAACAGGAAAGGAAGATATGATAACATCAGTAAAGCTAATGTTGAATAAAAGCAGGGTATTGAATGATGGCAGTTATCCTTTGGTATTTCAAGTGATACATAATCGGAGGAAAAAGTTATTATATACAGGCTATCGGCTGAGGGAAGAGGCTTTTGATGAGTCGGAAGAAAAGATTATTGATAATACCGGTTCTTTTTATACGGTTACGGAGGTAACGAAAATGAATCGGGAACTGAGGAAAATGCGGAATCGGATTGATATACAGATTAAACAGTTTAAACAAACAAGAGAAGGTTTTACAGTACAGGATATTTTGGCTCCAAATACCCAGGGAAATGGAAAACCGCAGTTTTATTTATTGCAATATGTCAACACGCAAATTGTACGGAAGCGTGAACTGAATAAAGTCGGAATGGCTGCAGCTTACAAGAGCACTTGCTCGTCATTGGCTAAATTTATAAACCGTTCCGATATTCGGATGTCGGAGATTGATTTCGGCTTTGTCAGTAGATATGAGGATTTTTTGTATACTAATGGCGCTACTGCCAATACGGTAAGTTATTATCTGCGTAACTTGCGCTCCTTGTATAATCAGGCGGTAGTGGATGGTTATCGCCCTCATGGCGAATATCCGTTTACAAAAGTGCAAACCCGCCCTGCAAAAACAGTGAAACGCGCTCTGTCGCGGAAGGATATGCGGATTTTGGCGGACTTGAAATTGGAAAATGAACCTGAACTGGAGTTCGCGCGTGACTTGTATCTGTTCAGCTTTTATGCACAGGGAATGGCTTTTGTTGATATTGTCCTTTTGAAGAAGGTGGATATATACAATGATGTACTGACCTATTCCCGGCATAAGTCGAAACAACTAATTTGTATGGCTGTAACCTCGCAAATGCGGAGTTTGATAGATAAATATGGAACGGAGAATGAATATGTCTTTCCGATTATCAGCGATGACTATTCTTCCGGATACAAACAATACCGTCTTGCATTAGGACGTATTAATCGTCATCTAAAGAAAATCGCTTCTATGGTTGGTATCATAGTGCCGCTAACGACTTACACAGCCCGCCATACGTGGGCTACGTTCGCCCGTGACTATGGTGCCCCAATTTCTGCAATTAGTGCCGGGCTTGGACATACTTCGGAAGAAATGACACGAATATATTTGAAGGATTTCGATGTGTCCTTACTTGACGAGGTTAATAGCAAGATCACAAACTTGTCTTGATAGGCTTATTATTTGTAATATAATCCGTTGAGTGTTAGTAGATATTATATTTTTTCTTATCTTTGCATAATTGTAATCTATTCCGTAATAGAGATGCAAGGCATAAAATTATACTTCCTGTATGTTTCACACCGCAAAGATAGGGTGTTCGTAATTTACTTTTATTGCAAAAAAGAATGTTTTTTTTTATATTTTGTACTTTTTGATGTAAATTCAGCCAAAACCTATTGTTCTATAGCCTGATACTTCATAATCAGTTCTCTTGGGGTGCAATCAAAATGCTGTTTGCAGTAATGTGTAAAATAAGCCTGAGACTCAAAATTGAATTCCTCCATCAATTCTCCAATCGTGGTCTCCGATGTCATTACCTTATCTAATATATATTGGTTGCGTTGTTTCAGTAGCCACTGTTTGGCGGTTACTCCGAATACCTGTTTAAACTTGCTGTAAAAGTTACATTTTCCCATGTTGGAAAGAGAAATAAGTTCATTCACATTGTTTACTTTAGTATAGTTTTCAATGACAAAATCTTTAAATGATAACTCTGCTGCCAGAATTGGATAAAACAGAAGTGCCAATTCTTCTTTTTTATAGAAACCTCGCAGTAAAAAAAACAATTCTTGTTGCAACAAGCTATGGAAATGTCCACAGTCCATTTTCTGATTCAGGCAATGCGTTACAAGTTCAAGAAAAGGCTGAAGCGGATAATGTATTTTGAGTGGTTCAAAATTATAATCCAGTTCATCACAAAGCTTTGTTAATGACTGCAACGCGAACTTATCACAAAGGTTTAATGATATGCCAAACGACAATGAAAGCAAACGGGTTCCTGCCGTAACTTCTACTTTCATTGTGGCCATCTTGGGTAACAAAATGATTGATTCTGCCTGTAATTTACGATTTTTAAATTGATTATAATTGATGATACATTCTCCTTCAAGTACGAATAATATATGATTCCACATAATCTCCTTTTCCAGAATGACTGCGTCCTGTTCAAACTCAATATATTTAAATCCATTTTCTACCTTTTCAAGGTAATTTCTACATGACAAATGCTCGTGTATGTAGAGCAGGTTGTTTAACGATGTTTCTTTGTTCATATGCTATCACTTTTTATAGGTTTCTTTTGTTTGTTTCAGCAATGTTTCAGTATCATTTATTAAAATAAGCTATATATCAGCGTTTTATTGTGTTTCTTTTTGGTGTATGTTTCTTGATTATAATACTGAAACGTATTTATATTCTTCTATTTAATATAATATCCTGATAATCAAATGATAGTGTCGTTGGCTTATCTAATAATCTCTATTACGGAATAGAGCGTGAATTAAAAAGTATTAATATTTAACTTATAGATATTCTATTATTAATTAAACATCAACGAATGAAAGTAAAAAGTTTATTTTTGTCTATGTGCGCGATAGCGGCATTGGCTAGTTGTTCACAGAACGACGACGAAGTTCCCGGTGGAAGCGACAGTAATGCTCCGGAAGCGAAAGTTATCCTTAAATTGGCAGGAAGCGGTGAACAGGCAACCAGCAGAGCGGCGGGGGTACCCGGCGATCTGGACGCAAAGAATGGTACGGTAAACGATCTTACAGTGTTTATCTTCAACCAGACCGGAACCGTTATAACGAAGAAGTTTATCGGTACTCCGTCGGCAGTAGGTGCCAATTCGATATCAACCACGACGGACGCCAAAAGGGTGGCAGTTGTAGCCAATACCGGAGATTTGACGGGCGCAGGCGGGCTGTTTGCCTCTGTTGCAAGTGAGGATGCCCTGAAGGCTGTGGTGTCGGATATGCTTAAGGCTCCGAGCAATCCTACCGGCGATCTAACCCATAAGGATGATAATCTCTATATGTCGGGGGTGAATGATTTGGGTGCGTTCAGTGATGACGGTAACGGTAGTCAGTCAGCTTCTGTAACAGTAGCGTTGCACTTCCCATCAGTCAGACTGTCGCTTACGAAGATTTCTTTCAATGGTGGAACGGTTACAGACAATAAATATGTGCAGAAAGATCAATTCGCTGGAGATGCTGACGCGAACTTTACCATCGACCGCGTTTACCTGATGAATGTACAGAGAACTACACATTTCCTTCCTGCTACCGATGGCGGCTCTGACTATATCGCACAAGACTTGAAACAATACACCGGTGGTGTAGCATGGTCTAATCCATGGACAGGACCGGAGCCTAATCAGTTCAAGCCCAATAATGAATACACGATAGAGACTGGCTTTGCCACCGGAGCCGGTCTTGCAGCGAATGAAATTTCGAAAATAGGACATTGGTATACCTTCGCGAACACCGGTGTTTCAGCCCTTGCCGATCATCCGACAGCACTCGTGGTTGAAGTAAGATGGAGAAAAGTAAAAGCCGATGCAACAGCGAACCCTGCTATCGCTGAAGAAGTACAGACCTTGTATTTCACCACTTATTTCGGTGCTGGCGACCAGGCGGAACTTGAAGCGGGTAAGGCATACAGCGTAGCTCTGAAGTTGAACGGTAACTTTAAACCTAGCAGCTCCGGCGGTAGCGGTGGTGGTGGTACTACCGACCCGACTAAACCGACTGTGAACAGTTCTGTAGAGGTTACTGTTACTCCGGCAAGCTGGGCTGTTGTACCGGAAATCTCCAAAGAGTGGACATAATTCCCGGATTGATATAGTAATCGATATGTCCCTTCCACAGGGCATGCATACTGATTAATAAATATCCGCCACGGCGGTGTCCGTGGCGGATATTTTAAACTACCAAAATAAAATAAGAAATAATCTCCATTATGACAGGTGACTACACATTCCGGTCCATTCCGGGGATATTATACTTTATGTTCACACTGCTGCTGTTGTCGGGGTGCATAGCCGAAAATACCGATGATTGTTTCAAGGGTATCCCTCTGAAGGTGAGTCTGCCTGCAGATATACCGCAGGGGACAATAAAAGATATGAGCCTCTATGTCTTTGATGACAAAGACTTGTTGCTTGATATACTACCAGTGAACACAACGGAACCTGTTACCCTGAATTATCCGGGCATTCCCGCCTTTCATTGCGTGGCCATGGGCAACACGCAGGACGGTACGATGCTCGTCAGCCCCCTGAAAACGGGCGATCAACGCTCTGACGGTTTCATCTCGCTGAAACCTATTGTGCCTACAAAGGCGGAACAGAGTATATTTACCTCTCCGACTGATTTGTTTTACGGAGAGCTTGAAATAGAAAATAATACAACGTCCAATCATCCGGCAGAACAATTTATAGATGTCTCCCGCATGACGGCGTCAATGAATATAACCCTGCGTGGACTGCAACGGCTCACGGGTACGGATGACAGGGATTACTCTCTTGTAATCCGTGAAACAAGCAGCCGGATGGATTTTAGTGGAAATTACGGAGGGTCTCCCGCTTCCTATTCTCCGGCAATGACCCTTGCTGCAAACAAAGATTTTGAGGTCTCCATGTTCCGGCTTTTCCCAACAACGAATGGTGGCGGACTTACGATAGATATCTATCACAACCGTTCTTTGCTCAAGAGTATAACAACCGACGGTAGCGGCAATCCAATTATCCCTGTAGTTGGTAAAACCACTAATCTTTTATTGAATTTTGAAGGTTCTGTGAGTGTTGAGATTGAAATTACAGCTTGGGGAAAAACTGTTATCTGGAAAGACTGGAACTGATTCTTTTATCCCTGAAGAGCTATAAAGGTTAAGAATATAAATATGAAGATAAAGAATAACTATATATTAAGGTTGAACGAACTGGCTAAACTCCTTTGGATAATCATTCTGTTGGGAGCTTGCCAGAGCGACGACAGTTACAGCGTGCAGCAGGACGGCCCCGTCCTTGTCAAGCTCTCCGTATCTGCTGCCGATGCCGGCACGGCTTCAGGAAGTGATACGGGAACAGACGCGCGGATTGCTTCAATTTATATTCTTCAGTTTAATGCCGACACTGACTCGTATGGAACCCTGCGTTACGTGGCGGAGGGAAAAAAGAACACCGGTGGGACCTATACTGCGAACTTGTTGCAGAGTGTAGGCACCAATGATAACTACAAGCTTGTTATTCTCGCCAATCTCCCTGACTATGGTTTCCTGTATGGACTGTATGGCAAGAGCTACGAAGATGTACAGCAAGCCTGCCTTAGCACGGCAATCACTGCACCCCTTGTTTTCGATGACTCTCATCCATTTCCTATGTTTGGAGTGGTCAATGGGGGCGCCTCCGTACAAGTGCAGGAAGGCACCGCTTATACCGGCAACACAGAGTTGATTCGTGCTGTAGCGCGTGTGGATATTGGTATAGGGACTAAGAAAACAGATCCGGACGGTACTATTACCTCATGGAGCAATACAGGCAGTGGCAAGCAGCCTTTCGTTATGACTGAGGTACAAGTATGGAAAGCGGGGCAACGGTATACATACATGCCCGCGCTGGCGAACTATCACTGGACCACTACTACCACTGGCGGCGCCACCTCAAACAAAATAGTGATAGACAGCCCTTCCGTTGCTCCTGGAGCAACAACCACAAAGACTTATGACAGCCCATACATAACGAGCGGGACTTACTGTCTGGGGAAAATCTATCTGCCCGAATCCGACTTGCTTTGGGAAAACGGGGGAGGAGTATATGACGCTAACCACAAAAAACGCCTGGCAATTATTGTAGGAGGCTATTACAACAATTCTCCTGATTTATCTTACTATCGCGTGGACTTCACCAACGATGACTCCGGTACGAAAATGAATATCCTGCGGAACCACATATACCAGTTTACTATCAAGAGCGTGAAGGCCACAGGTTATGCCACTGCCGAACTTGCGTACAACAGCATGCCGAAAAATTTAGGTTTCGAAGCCACTCTTGAACCATGGACTACGGGGCAATCGGCCTCTGTACCTTCCATTTCGGGATATTACCTGAATTATCAGGGATTTAATGGTGAGAACCTGGACTGGACTTACGCTGCGGGTTCCTCACAGACAATTCCCAAGAAGAAGTCTCTTTGGATTGGCTTTAACTTCTCATTCGATTACAATATTTTTTATGATGAAGGAAATAGCTATTATGCTCCGATAAAGATTCCGTATGGACAAAACGGGAAATTATATGCTACAGTGCCGGATGCCCTTAACTATGAAGGTACCTTTCCCTCTCTGATGGTTTCCGGCAGTGATATAGTGGATGAATCGGGTAATGAGACCGTTCCGTGGAAGACCGGAACCACGTTGACAGCCTTTGACTTATGCCGCGATCTGGAAGAAAACGGATTCGATGACTGGAGACTTCCGCGACTCTCGGAACTGGCGTTTATCTATGTGAATCAGGGAAGTTTGGAAAAATTGCGCGGGTTCACACCGTTGTCCGGGACTTATTGGTGCGGAAGTGAGTATCTGGAAGGTACAACAGACGAACTGAGGAAAAAGTCCGGTTCAGCTTGGGCTGTGGATTTTAACACTAGTACCGGATATGCATTACATTATAAGAAAACGGAGAAACTGAGAATCCGTTGTGTAAGGCAGAAATCGAATGATAAGTAATTGAAATGATATACAAAGATGAATATGGATACAAACAAGAAATATACCTTACCCCGGGCAATCATCCTGGCAGCTTGCTCTTTACTGTTGGCAGGAGCCTGTGACAACTATGCCTATGACGGGATGGAGTCGGATACTCCGGCAAGGGAAGTTCCTCTGAACTTCAACGCGTCCATAGAAAAGGCGGAGACTGCCCAATCAAGGAGTTTTACTCCCATAGATGCTTTTACCGGAAACGATTATTCTTTTGGTATGTCCATCACTAAAAATGAGAACGGGAATGAAATTTTCAAAGGATCATCAGACATGACAGCGACAATGAAACGCTCTGCTCCCTCCGCACCGTGGAATTGGTCTTTCATTGACAATTCCAATCATTTAAGTGTCACTCCCGCAGGGCCGGAAGGTAAAGCCTTAAAGGTGGTTGCCTACTATCCATCCGTCTCATCCGCTACCAAGAATGTCTATACGGATGGCATCCCGTTTGACTTCTCCGCTAAGACTACTGACCTCAAACAGACGGACCTACTTTACAATACCAACACCATCTTTCCGTTCACTCCATCCGGCGACCCGGTGGCAACTGTTCCTTTAAACTTCCGGCATGCCTATACATGGATCGTTCTTAACATCACAAAATACGTGAATAAAGGACCGGAGTGCATGCTGAATAGTGTCTCTCTGGATAATCTCGGGGGAGGCTGGATCAAAAACAAAGGGGCTATTGACCCGGAAACAGGATTGGCAAAGGATGGAGCTATCGCAGGTCCGATAGGAGTAACAGTAGATCCTGCTGTAGCATTGTCCACTACAGAAGTTCGCACCTATGAGTTTCTGGTCCCCTCGTTCATGGATACCAACGTCGGTGACGGTGAAATAGCCCTCGTATTGAATGTTAATGGAATTAATGAGCTATTTACTCTGGACAAGGCCTATCTAAATCGTAGTGACGATGGCAAATCATTTGGTTTCAGACAGGGATATAAAAACACATATGATCTGGTCCATAATAACTCTGCTCTGAGCTTAAGTATTCAGAACTGGAGTTCAGAAGTAATTAACGGTGATTTTGGAGGCAATACAGGAGTCCCCGGAGCCGAAAACTATATGCGGTTGGATCTTGCATCATATTATTGGCCGTCGGGGACTTGGCCGGGCGATCCATATTCGAAGCCATATCCTCCAAAACCTACCTATTTAGCTACTGGAGTGCATCCGTTCGAAGGCTACCTTACCACTGTGGCTTATGGTGGTAACGGCGCTTATGTGTCTGTTAATACACCGAATCCCTCAACACTACCCACGGACGGTCTGAAAATTACGGATGATATAAACGTGTACAAGAACGAAAAAGCTTATCAGAAAATTCAGATGACAAAATATGATATATCCACAATACCTGTTCCGTGGGCAGATGAAAATGGACAGTTGGTTGCAAAGGAACTTTGCAGAAAATATAACGGGGGCGGTTTTCATAATTGGAGACTTCCGAGAGCCTCTGAGTTGCGGGCGGTATTAGTAGTGGTATCGGCTAATGGGAGGGACCTTAACGGTTTAAACTTTAATCAGGATGAGAATCGAAACAAACCATATTGGACCGGTACCGAAGTAAACGAAAACGAAGCATGGGGTATGTATATTGATTATACAGGACTAGTTGTATCAACTAAGGTGGTGCTATCTCCGTATGATAAAAAAATGGAGGCTTCTGTACGCTGTGTCCGTGATGCTTCATAAGTAATGATATGATAACAATATACAAATGAACAATATAATCATGATAAAAAAAGCAATGGCTTTGATATGCATCGCCTGTTTAGCTTTGGGAGGATGTACGGAGGACAGCCTGTTATCTGATTCCCGGACGCCATTATCCGCAGAGTCGGTTACCGTCAGGCTGACTTTGGGTATAGACGATTACAACACTTCGTCTGAGGGGAGAACACGCACGGAAGAAATACCTCCCGTCCTTTCGATGTCCTCGCCGGATATGGATGTGGAACTTGTGGCGACACCTGCCGTCACAAGGGCAACTCCGTCTCCGTCTGCGATTATCGCTGAAGATAATGCCGTTTATTCGTACATGGGCTTCCAGTTTGACGGAACAAAATCGGATGGAAAACTGGTAGAAAAGAAATTTTTTACTTCTCCTGATGGTTCCATCAGGACAGATGAGGTGGAGATTAAGCCTACACCGGCAGGACAAAAAAACATGGTTGTGATTTTAACCAACGTCAATGAGAGTGAGTTTGCGACTATGACAGTAGGCAGTTCCACCTATTCGGATTTACAAAAGTTCTGTATGACATTGGTGACCGATGACGGCATTTTCCCCAGAAAAAAGGTGACTCTGCCAGATGGCGGGGGAGAAAGAACAGGAATTGTCATGTGCGGCCAGACCGCTGCTGAAATTAGTGCAGGTAAACAGCTATATGTATTTTTGAAGCGTACCGTGGCAAGAGTGACATTCAATATAAAAACAACTTATCCGCATTTTATAGATGTACCACATACGTGGAATGTGGCTTTGATGAATATTCCCACACAGAGTTACTATAATGTAATTGGCAGGAAAGCTATTTTCCCTTTGGAGAGTTCGATGAACAAAACCGGCTTTTTCTGGACTAAATCACTCAAAACAGTAACCGCTGCAAATCCTGTGATTAACACGGACCCTATATATGTCCCGATCAATCTCCAGCAGGCAGTGCCAACCTCTACACATAGTACCCGTCGCGATAACGCACCGACGGGGGGGACTTACCTTCAGATTATAGGACTGGAGAGTAAGGCGGTCCCTGGTGCCGATGGTTTGAATATTGTAAAAGATTTCTCCATCTATCAGTTGTTTTTGGGAAAGAACTTTACGACCGATTTCAGTGTGCCTGCCAATTACGACCTGACTTACAACATTACCCTGAAAGGAAACAGTCAGGATGATACTAATGTCATCCGTTTGATACCGGGCTATTTCTCGGGAGAACTTACGGCATATAATTCGAGCGGGGTAGCATTACCATCAATCAGCGATGGAACTGCCGTTAAATGGAAGTACCCGAACAAGATAGAACTATATTATTCGGATGGCTACTATCCGGTGGGAAGCTCATCCGGCACAACAGCGGCGGGAGCAAAAGACCTGAAATGGTATGCAGGAGCATCATTATTCAACAATTACGGAGCCACTTCGTTGACGGACGGACATAAGAATACCGAACTGTTGCAAGCGACCGGCGTTCCCTGGGAAGACTACGCGGCCGCTTACACCTGCTATCGGGGAACGAATGGATACGATCAGGGAATACCTGCAAAAGATATTCTGTGGTATCTTCCTTCTGTCAGTGAGCTGATAGGAACCTGGATTTCTTCTTCGAGTACGCAAAAGCAGTTGGCGCCCAGCTATTGGTCGTCTACCGCTGATCCGAGTGCCGATAAAGCCTTTGTAGTTACGAATGAAGGGAAAGTGTATTCCGATGCTGTCGGCAATATACATGCCGTCAGAGCTTCCCAGGACCCTGATAAAGCCAGTCATGCGGGTGACGGCACTAAGTAAACGAAATGCAACCTAATAAGAAATAAAGATGATAAGTTTCAAAACCTATCCTATTCTATGGATCGTTTTATTCTGCTTCGGCTTTCCTTCGGGAGTTTTCGGGCAGTATATTCAGAAAGAGACTGTCGGTGGAACAACGTATGCCGTTATTTATTCGGAAGGATTGGCAGGAGCCGCCCAATGGGGCCCCGGAGTAAAGATGATGAGGAACGGCACCACTATCCGACATCAGTTTTCTAAAGGAAATGGTGGAAATCTGAGTGTCAATGACAGAATACCGTTTCGCTTTATCGTGGCACCTACAGATGTGGAGAACAATAATAAAAATTGGATGGCAGTGCAAGGAGTAAATGATGGCGGGCAGAATCAGAATCCGGATTTTACCACTACTGCAAATACAGGCTGCCGTTGGTATGGTACTGCCGGTGCACCGGGTGCAGGACGCAAATGGCGTGTCCCCACTCAACGAGAGTTACAACTGATGTGGCTGTTTCGTGAACCCATCGGCTTGATATATAAGGATAAACCGATGGAAGAATCCGGCAAGACGAAAAGATACTGGACTTCCACTGAAAAGGGTACGGACCAAGCCTGGTTTTTTGACTTTACGCCCGGTATACCTTACTGTGATACCCAGGCTAAAAGTACAGCGAATGGTATGGTGAGGTGCGTAAGTGATTATTAACTAATAATAAAAGAGAAATATGGAAATTCCGGAATTGGCAGTCGAAAAAGAACGTGAAAACCTGTATTATGTTTATTTGTTTTACGTAGAAGACAATTGGTGGGCTTTTGGATACTCCGCTTATTACTTGAGCATTATGTACCCGGTATTGGAAACTGACAACGAGACCTGTCTGTTGGATGAGGTGAACATGCCCTGTGTGCATGTGCCCGAAAACTTTCTGACCCGCCTTTCTGATTCTTATAACACCTTGGCTTCAGACAACTACATACGGGTTGAGGCTCCGCCGACTGCATACTGCTATCGGAAAGAATACAATGAATGGTGTATGTCACTAACTGTAAACTAATATAAACCTCTTTTATTGAAACATTAATGAGACGATTCATAAGATATTGCTTATTATCCTCTTTCCTGTTGTTTGCGGGTAGTCTTACGACTAATTTGCATGCGCAGTTTTACTCCGTGCAGTCCAATACATTGAAATTGGCAACTACCACATTCAACGTGGAAGGCAGCATGCTTCTGGATAAACACTGGACATTGAACATGAGTGTTTCTTACAATCCCTGGAACTTCAGCGACACAAAAAAGATAAAGCACTTTCTGATAGAGCCCGGAGCAAGGTACTGGTTCTGGCAACCCTATGCCGGCAACTTTATCAGCATGTATGCCATGGGGGCGCGCTACAACGTGGCGTGGGATAATTTGCTGGGCGGCGCTTACCGTTATCAGGGATGGGGCTATGGCGTGGGAATGACCTACGGCCGCTCCTGGCTGCTCAGTAAACGCTGGAATATGGAGGTGGAAGCGGGACTGGGCTTGCTTGTGGCTCCCTACACGAAATATCGTTGCGAACATTGCGGTGATAAGGTGAAATCGGGCACTTATTACCTCCCGACACCGAAGCTGGCATTGAATCTTGTTTATTTGTTCTGAGACCGGCCTTTAGTCAATGCACGGATGTATGAAGAGTTCTAAAAGTTTCTATATTTTGTTTCTGATAATGATTGTCACCGCGTGTTCCCCGTTCGGCAGGCTCTACAAGGAGCAGTCGAGGGTGACACTGGCCTTACCCGCCAACCGGCGGGCAGCGCCGGCGCCTGTAGCGGCACACGATTCCACTCCTCCGGTACTGAACTTCACGTTCGTCAGTGCCAAAGGCGACAGTATCCCTGTGGGCATGTCGGTGGAATGGGACAGCATCCACAAGGAGAACCTTACTTCCATGGCACTGGACGAAGTGGTGGTATCCGCGAGTTCCACGCGCAACACGGCGGAACGGAACGGATTGATTAACGTAGAATTTGTAGTGACAGTGCCCAAAGTGTTGCAGAAAGACAACTGGATGGTCAATGTCCGTCCGGTACTGATGAGGGGCGACGTGCCCGACTCCCTGAAAGAGTTGCGCTTTACGGGGCAACGGTTCCGCGAGGCGCAGGAACGGGACTACCGGCGTTATGACCGTTTCGTGGAAAAAATTATTCCCGACTCTGTAAACTTCTATCGTACTTACGTGAATTACCGCTCTTTTGAACGGTATCTGGAGCGCTTGAAATGGTATAAACGAGGCCTGGAGAGACGCTGGGCCATACAGGAAGCGAAAAAAAACCGGCCGGACCCTCTATTGGCCCGCTTCGCCATGTTCAACAGCCAGGTTGCCAAAAACGACAGCCTGCTGAAAGAATACATGTTGAAGAACTCACGGCTGATGATAGAGCGTCAACAATGGCGCTATGACCGTGCGTTGGCATGGGTGAATGATACTTTGCAGCCTCAGTGGCCGTATTTGCGGGATCGTTTCCTCTATTTTAATGAATTATGGGAAAACCGTGCCGGTCATCAGGCGGAAGAACTGACAGCCCGTAAAGGTTATTTTTATGACCAGGTGTCGCTTGCACCCTTACGGCAGGCGGAACGCAGATATTATAATGCCGGCGGTGTGGACTCCTGGCTGTATTATCCCCGCTTCGGCTTTTTCAATGATAAAATGGAGCGTATGGACGCCGCCCTCTACCGCTACTACCGGAACAAAAGCGAAAGGGCGGCCAGCGATGAGGGAGTAAAGGTGTTGCGCGCGCTGATGGCAGGCCGCGACACGGCTTCCCTGCACCGGAACCGTAGCCTGTCGACGGACAAATATACCCGGCGTTACGAAAAGGTAAGAGACTTCCTTCCGATGTTCCACTTTCATCGTCCGGATACGGACACCCTTCCTCCCTTATGGTTGAGGACGGAAGGGCTGGATACTGTGAGTACCCGGCGGAAGACATTGGCGGAATTCTCGGAAGAAGGCATATCCGCATACTATGGACTGGATAATGGAAAAACGGGATTCACCCGTAGCCGGTTCCCCTTGTACACTTATCACCGCGACCTGTCCGATTCGGTACGGACACACGCTTCCGGACACGGGACTTTAAAGGACTTGGAACTCAGCCGGTTCGATTCGACGGCTACGATGAAGCGTTATATGAATCGCTACGAGCGGCTGCGGTTGCTCTTTCCACAGTACCACCTGACGCGTGAGTTGTACAACAGAAATCCTCCCTCCCTGTTTCATGCCGCGCGGCAGGCAAAGTACGCGGAACGGATAAAGCATATCAACGCGCTTGACTCTACCAGCCTGATAAAAATGTTCTATAATACGCAGAAAATAGCCCGCAATGAAGCGCGTAAGGCCATCAAAGACGAAAAATATCATGATATCGTGCGTTTTCCGTTCAATCCGGAGGCGCAACTCGATACGGTCATTTATGCCGCCGACCAAGTGAAGTTTCTCTATTCGCAAAAGGTGCCCGCGGACGAGAATTCGGCACGCATGAAGGTGTTCGTGGTAGGGAACGTTTTAAATAATTACGGCAACCGATACCCGCTGCCTAAGTCGGATACGTTGACTTACCTGGTGAGTTCCATGACTAAATTTGTGGACAAGACACCGCGTTTTGTGCGAAAAATCGTCACCCGCGATGCGGAAGCCAATACGAGTGTCAACTTTTATTTCCCGCAAAACACTTTCAATCTGGATGAGAACATTGACATAAACAGGAAGGGAGTAGCGAAGGTAAAAGCTCTGACCCTGGCACTGATGACTGATCCTGTGTACATCATAGACAGTCTGACGCTCTTTGCTACCTCATCACCCGAAGGTAGCTGGCGCATCAATGGAGAAATAGCGCAGAAGCGTGCAAAATCTATTCGTGATGTGCTGGTAAGGGACTTCACGCAATTGTATGACTCATTGGCTGTCGGGGCTGCCGTCGAGATGGACGACGCAGGTAATTTTATTCATCGTAAAGTGGAGGACGAGATTCCGAATCTCCCGAAGCTGATAAAGGTACGCACTGTCCCCGAGGACTGGGACAAGTTGCGCCGACTGATCGTGAATGACGAAAACTTCAAAGGAGATAAGAGCGCCATAGTGCGGTTCATTGACCAAGAGAATGATCCCGACCGGCGTGAATGGTTGATTAGAAGCCGGTATAAGAAAGAATATGCCTATATGTTCGACAATCTTTATCCGGTAATGCGTGCGGTGGATTTCCGTTTCAGCCTTTCCCGCAGGGGCATGAAACAGGATACGGTCTATACCAACGAGCCGGATACGACGTATGCCCGGGCAGTAGAATATTTGGAGAAACGTAAATATGCGCAGGCATTGGAAATACTGCGTCCGTATGAAGACGTGAATACCGCCATCGCCTACATGTCATTGGGATATGACAAGGCTGCTTTGCGGATATTTGAAAAATCATCGCAGACTGCTGAAATTCAATATATGCAGGCTATTCTTCAAGCACGCTTGGGAAATGAAGAAAAGGCCGTGCGGCTTCTACTCGGTGCAGTGGATATGAACGCGCAAATGAAATTCCGTGCGAACCTTGATCCTGAGTTGTCTGTACTGGTGAAGAAATATGGTCTTTTTAAGGAAGATGATGATTAGAATTAAAAGAGGTGAAACAGATGATTCTGATTTGCCATGAATAATATTAAAAACTAAAAAGATGAATAAGAAAGAATTGATTCAAGAGGTCGCTATTCGTAGCGGCATGTCACAGGCAGATGTGGAAAATGTCTTAAACCATATCACGGACACTGTCAGAGACAGTTTGCATAATGAAGAATCCGTTACACTTGTGGGATTTGGAACTTTCCGGGTACAGGAACGTGCGGCACGTCAGGGGTATAATCCGTCAGCCGGTCGGAAAATGCAGATTCCTGCAAAGAAGATTGTTAAATTCAAACCGGGTAAAGCTCTGGAAATTAAGTAAGAAAGGAAAGAACGGGCTATATAGTAAATAAAAAGAATGAAGACAACGAGTGTTGCGACAAAGGTGCTTTAAATATGAATCTAATGAAATATTAATCTATTAAAACAATTAAAATTATGACAATGAGAAATGTATTATTCCTGTTTCTGATTTCCATCTCTTTCCTTGGAACCGTTTCGGCGCAATCAACCGATAACGATAGTTTGCAACCCACCAAACTCGGGAAATGGAAGAAACCGGCTCCCACTAAGATCGCAGAGGTAGACGCTTATATTGATGCATGTGCAGGTGCTTATCAGGAAGCGATGGATATTCGTAAACAGTACGCCGGCATAGACACCCTGACACTGAATGTAGGTGAAGTCATGGCTATTGCCGGAAATGACGCTGAGGTTATCAAGATGAAGAAAGCCGAATATGAGGCGTTACTGGATCGTATCAAAGCCCAGGAGAATACTTTTACTAAACTTCCGGAGATGGCGGAAGCAGCTGTAAAAGCTATTCCGGTGGGACTTAAGGCTATCTCTGCCACCAAGGCTATTACTTCAACCAAGAATGCTTTGCAACTTACCGTTGAGGAGAACATGGCGTTGCTCAAGGCTGTGACTAAACAAATAACTACATTGAGCGCATCTCCTGTAGTGGAACCCTCTGAAGATGCTACCCCGGCTCATGTAGAATAATGACTACCCTAAATCCCCATCTGTAATCTGTCCGCTATCATATGCCATTGTGAAATGGTGTTGGTGGATAAATATTTAAAACGGGCAGGTATACTTCTCCGGCTTGTAAAAGTTGGAGAAGTATTTAAAAAACTCTATAGGGAAAGGGAAAATGATAGATATAACAAGTGGACATTAGTCTTCTTTAATTTGCTTTTAACATAAATATTTGCTCTATTCTATTCTTGTTGCGAAACAAGTTTAGTTTGTGTTTGGGCAGAATACTTTTTGGTTCGGTAGAATAGGAAAGTATTATTGCGTTTTCATCTCTTGTAGATGAACTATTGTTTGTTTTGTTTGTGTTCGAGAGGATGTGTCGTAACTGATTCATCCTCTTTTTATGAGATCATATGCAAATAACCACCATCTTGATGGGGAATTATTCGATGAACCGATTGGGTATCCCGCTATAGGTCAATGTGATTTTATGCATCGCCCTTGTCACCGCCACATAAAGCATACTTTTATCTATGGTGGAATGATAATTCTGATTATCAGCTTGTGGAACGATCACTTCATCAAATTCCAACCCTTTTGCCATGTGTGCGGAAGTGACAACAATGCCTTTTGTATAAGCTGAACTTAGACTTGACAAAAACGATATGTTATCTGTATGGACTTGGAGTTTCTGAGCAAGCGTTTTTGCCTGAGTTTCTGTTTTACAGATTATTCCCAAAGATGTATATCCGGAGTTTCTGAAGTCCGATACCAAATTAACAATGCCTGTCGTTTCTTCTTCTGCATTCTTGAATGGAAAAATTTCAGGTTGTTCTCCATGTCGCATAATGGGTTCCAGTTCATTGTTTGCCTGAATTTTCTGCGCCAGACTGGTAATTTCAAAAGTAGAGCGGTAACTCTTACATAGTTTCATTACTTCTCCGGTGGTAAAAGCTTTTTGAATCATGGCAGCAGTTGAAGAGCCATAGGGATTGACAGATTGAGAAGCATCTCCAAGAATTGTTTTCCGGCAGGGATAAAGTTTTTGGATCACTTTGTATTGTATGGGAGAATAGTCCTGCATTTCATCTATCAGAAGATGTCTGATATGAGTTTGAGTTTTATTTCCATCCAATGCGAGGTGCAGATAAGCCAGGGGAGCCATATCTGCATATTCCAGCATACGATTCTTTCGCATCTTGAACATTTCAGGTTTTCCGGCCCATTCGAAAAAGTCTTTATAGATCTGGAGGTCGTTATTTCCTGAAAACATATTCTTAATTTCTTTTCTCAGCAGGTTTTTCTCAGCGGTAGTCACTGTAAGGTTATACTGGATTTTCATCATTTCCAGAATGTAATCTGCCATGGTTTCAAATCGTTGGCGTATGGGGTAACGATGGAATCGTTTGAACTGTTCCCCTACGAATTCTGCGGGAATAGTGATATACTTGGTGAGTTTTACATCAGTCGCTCTGAAATAGTGATTTTCCATATGGAGGATGAATTTGTCGAGTCGGGAAACAAATTCGAAAGAAGCTTTGTATTGTATCCGTTCGATAAAATCCGGAGCCGGCTTTTCCAGTAGTTCCGAGACTTGTCCGAAGAAATTCTGAAACTTATATTTGTTGTCAAGGACGGTGGAGAGAATCTGTTCCATGCTGGTTTCTGGTACAGTCGTTTCACCAAGTTCTGGAAGGACATTGGATATGTAATCGGCAAATACTTTATTAGGTGAGATGATCAGAATGTCTTTGGATGAAATTTTTCCTTTTTGTGTATAGAGCAGGTAAGCAATACGGTGTAAGGCAATAGACGTTTTTCCCGAGCCGGCGACTCCCTGTATGATGAGTACGGGCGTATCTTCGTTGCGGATAATCCGGTTTTGTTCGCGTTGGATGGTCATAACGATGTTTTTCATCTTGTCGTCTGCATTGGAACAGAGCTCTTTTTGCAGGATATCATCATGAACAGTGACGGAACTTTCAATCATATATTCCATCTTACTTTTGCGAATGCGGTACTGACGCTTGAGTGAAATCTCTCCATGCACTTCACCTGACGGAGAAGAATAAGTGGCCTCACCTGACTCATAGTCATAAAACATACCCGAAATAGGTGACCGCCAATCATATATCAGATTTCTTTTGTTTTTGAAATCGTAGAATGTGTGTATACCTATATATACAGGAAGCTTTTTGCCGCTGCTTCCATTTTCCTTAAAGTCGATTCGTCCGAAGTAAGGAATATCCAATATCTTACTCAGGCGATTGCGTTTGTCTATCACATTTTCGCCTCGTGCAAAATGATTCAGTATACTTTCACGCATGGAACGGATTTCATGAGGATCGATGTCTTTATTGGACCATAGATAATCTTTGTATTCCTGCAGAGTATCTATGTGCTCTTTAACAGACTTGTCTGTGCTGTTTATCGTATCATTGATGATATTGAGCACCTGTTGCAAATATGCTTTTTCCTGCTCTTCTGTTTCGTTGAATATCATATATAAATTCAGTTTGGGTATTAAAGTTGATTGAAAGGGTGGCAAAGTTAGCTAGATCCGGTGGGGTATTAAATAGTTATTTATAGCTATATATCAAGCCTTTTTCTTATTTTTGCGTGCTCATTTAATCTAGAAGAAAGATGGATATCCTTGATGTTGCAAGACGAAATCAGCAGAAAGCATGGGAAATAATAGAGAAAGTCAATGTTATACCGATATGGGAAAGCATTGGTGCACAGGTTAATCTGGTTGGTTCTCTTCGTATGGGGTTGCTGATGAAACACCGGGATATTGATTTTCATATATATACGTCTTCTTTAAGTTTAGCCGATAGTTTCAGGGCGATGGCGAAGCTGGCGGAAAACACGTCAGTGAAGAAGATAGAGTGCGTGAATCTGCTGCATACTGTTGAGGCGTGTGTTGAATGGCATGCCTGGTATCAGGATTCGGATAATGCACTCTGGCAAATTGATATGATACATATCCGGAAAGGTTCCCGATACGATGGATATTTTGAGAAAGTAGCCGAACGTATTTCTTCCGTCTTGACAGATGAGATTAAGCGGACAATTCTTCAATTGAAAAATGAGACACCCGAAAGTGAAAAGATTATGGGGGTAGAATATTATCAGGCTGTCATACGGGATGGAGTACGGACTTATGCCGGGTTTGAAGAATGGCGAAAAGAGCATCCGGTGAGAGGAGTGCTGGAATGGATGCCTTAATCAGCTTAATATCCCCGTCTCATATCCTATTCGGATGGCTTCAATGGAATTTTGTACTCCTAATTTCCGTAATAGATTCTGTCGGTGAATATTGACGGTATGAATGCTGACACACAGTTTGTCTGCTATTTCTTTACTTAACAGTCCTTTTTGGATCAGGCGTAAAATTTCAGCTTCCCGTTTGGTGAGAGGATTGAAGGTCTGCAGTGACGGAGAAGGAGAGAACATCTCTCCATTTTTCAGATTGAGTACAGTACAGTCTACTGTTTCGGCCTCTTGTTGATCAGGTGAGATATCCATATTCCCGATTACCAGCCATGCTTTTCCATCGATGGTCTGCTCCAGAACCTGATGCCTGCTGACAACACGCACGTATTGTTGCCTCGCATTGAGAACACGAAAACTGTAAATATTAGAATAGTCATTTCGTTGTTCCGGAGGCAAACTGTATATAAACTGACTTAATTTTATTTGTAAGATGAGCAATTGCTCGCGGTCGTCGGGATGGATGCGCGATTCCAGATAATCACCCTGCCTTTCCAATGTTGCTATCTTGTGGGCATCATATCCCAGTAAATCTACAAAGTTCGGAGAAGCATAGGCATATCTGCATTTATATACGTCTACTACAAATGTACAGTTCCGGTTCATCTTCGAGAATTGATGAAGCATGGATTTATTCCGTTCCCACACGGCATAGTCGATGTCGGTAAAGGACAAACGTTGCTTTGCCCACAATTCTTCCCGTGTGATATCTGTTAGCTTGATTTCCCGCATGTATGGAACTGTTTTTTTGATTGAAGTATGACAAAAGTAGATATAATCCGTGATATTATCAAGGAAGGAGTAGAGATTTGCTTATTCTTATTGTTTCCATACAATAATCGTGCTAACAAATGATAATTATTGAACATCTCTTGAAAAATAAATAATAAAAAGATAGTTATCTAATTAATTGTGTTATCTTTGTTCCCAGAGTTTGAGTCACGAATCATTATTGTGTAGTTCTTCTTTATAATATATTATTAGTAAGTAGTCCTCTTCTGTAATTATCCTCCTCACTCCAAATTAGTATTTATTTTTAATAAAATTTTAGATGAACATTTACATTTCAGGTTTAAGTTATGGCACAAATGATGCTGACTTGACAAATTTATTTGCAGAGTATGGAGAAGTTTCTTCAGCCAAAGTTATTTTTGATAGAGAAACCGGCAGATCCAGAGGATTCGCTTTCGTAGAAATGACGAATGAAGCAGAAGGACAAAAAGCTATTGACGAATTGAACGGAGTTGAATATGACCAGAAGGTTATTTCAGTGAGCGTTGCACGTCCTCGCGCTGAAAAACCGTCATACGGTGGTAACCGTGGAGGTGGTTATAACAATTCAAGAAGATATTAATATCAGAATAAATAAAAGCAGAAGATAATGTCTTCTGCTTTTATACAGACTATTACCGTTTCATGATTCAACGGAGGAATTTCTGTTATACGGAGAAGACGAAAAATCATTTTACATTTAAGTTCTGCTAATTCTGCCTCTTTTATGCGCAATATCAGGAGTATATAATCCTGCACTTTCCATTCTGACAATAGATTATTAGGCTTTTTTGTAATACAATACTCTTGGAAGAAACAGGAGTGAGAGTTTAATAAATAATATCCAATCAAGCGAACAGCCAATGATGAAGGCGACTTTGAATACTTGAATAGAGTATGTTCGGAGTGTGTTGATTTTGAAATGGCCAAGCACAGAATAAAATATATGAAATCATTTTTTATAGGAAATATTGAAATTAAAGTACCTGTTATACAAGGTGGAATGGGAGTTGGGATATCATTGTCCGGTCTGGCGTCAGCAGTAGCAAACGAAGGGGGAGTGGGAGTTATATCATGTGCAGGTCTGGGGTTGCTTTATCCCAAAGAAAAAGGCACTTATACAGAAAAATGCATCAGCGGCCTGAAAGAAGAGATTCGCAAATCACGCATGAAAACAAAAGGTATTATTGGTGTGAATGTCATGGTTGCCTTATCGAATTATGCTGATATGGTGCGTACTGCGATTAATGAAAAGATTGATGTGATATTTTCCGGTGCCGGGCTTCCACTTGATTTGCCTTCCTATTTGACTACGGGGAGTATTACGAAATTAGTACCTATTGTATCTTCTTCAAGAGCTGCCAAAATAATCTGTGACAAATGGCAAAAGAATTATAACTATCTGCCGGATGCGATAGTGGTAGAAGGTCCCAAAGCCGGAGGGCATCTGGGGTTTAAGAAAGAACAGCTGCAAGACCAGAATTATGCTTTGGATGTATTGATTCCCGAAGTGGTGGCGATTGCGGCCAATTATAAAGAACAGAAACATATTCCGGTGATTGCCGCCGGTGGAATTTCGACAGGGGAAGATATTGCGCACTTTATGGAACTGGGAGCTTCGGGAGTGCAGATGGGAAGTATTTTCGTGACGACCCTTGAATGTGATGCTTCGGAAACTTTCAAAGAAGTGTATATTCACTCCAAATCCGAAGATGTTCTTATTATTGAAAGTCCTGTCGGAATGCCGGGACGGGCTATTGACGGAGAATTTATTCATAGTGTGAATAATGGTCTGGAAAAGCCGAGGAAATGCTCATTCCATTGCATTAAGACGTGTGACTATACGAAAAGTCCTTATTGCATTATTAAGGCGCTGTATAATGCAGCCAAAGGAAATATGAAAAAAGGCTATGCTTTTGCCGGTAGCAACGCCTTTCTCGCAGATAAAATAAGCAGTGTAAAAGAAGTGATGAATACACTGGAACGCGAGTTTTTCTTAGCGACTCACAAACTGGTTTAATCTTGGAGACTTTGCATATTCAGTATTGAATGTGTCGTGCTCTCTTACTATATATAAAATTAACCGCTGTGCTGAAACAGCAAAAATAACATTTATGACATTTAAAGAATTAAATATAACCGAACCTATTTTAAAAGCAATTGAAGAAAAAGGATATACAGTACCTACTCCTATTCAGGAGAAAGCGATTCCTGTAGCATTAGCAAAAAAAGACATTTTAGGCTGTGCGCAGACTGGAACCGGAAAGACTGCTTCATTTGCAATACCTATTATACAACATTTGCATCTCAATAAGGGAGAGGGCAAGCGTTCGGGAATCAAAGCTCTGATTTTGACTCCTACCCGCGAGCTTGCGTTGCAAATCAGTGAATGTATTGAAGATTATTCAAAGTATACACGTATCCGTCACGGAGTCATCTTCGGAGGCGTGAATCAACGTCCGCAAGTGGATATGCTGCATAAAGGAATCGATATTCTGGTTGCTACTCCGGGGCGTCTGCTCGATTTGATGAACCAAGGACATATACGATTGGATAATATTCAGTATTTTGTTTTGGACGAAGCAGACCGTATGCTTGATATGGGCTTTATTCATGATATTAAACGGATATTGCCGAAGCTTCCGAAAGAAAAGCAAACTTTGTTCTTTTCGGCTACAATGCCTGATACGATTATTGCTCTGACTAATTCCTTGTTGAAGAATCCGGTGAAGATTTATGTTACACCGAAATCATCAACGGTAGATTCTATAAAGCAGTTGGTTTACTTTGTAGAGAAGAAAGAAAAGAGTCTGTTGCTGATTTCAATTTTGCAAAAATCGGAGGACCGGTCGGTACTTATATTCTCGCGTACCAAGCACAATGCTGATAAGATAGTTAAAATATTGGGAAAAGCCGGCATTGGCAGCCAGGCTATTCATGGAAATAAGAGTCAGGCGGCGCGGCAGTCTGCATTGGGTAACTTCAAGTCGGGTAAAACGCGAGTGATGGTTGCCACTGATATCGCTTCCCGGGGAATTGATATTAATGAGTTGCCGTTGGTTATCAATTATGATCTTCCTGATGTTCCTGAGACATATGTACATCGAATCGGGCGTACGGGAAGAGCAGGAAATGCAGGTACGGCGCTAACATTCTGCTCTCAGGAAGAACGCAAACTGATTAATGATATTCAGAAATTGACAGGCAAAAAACTAAATAGGGCTGATTTTGCAATTTAAGGTCATTTCCCTACATTATTCATTAAAATATAGTATAAATTAAATATAAGTTCTATGGCAAAATCCATTACGGTAGGTAAACGTGAAAATGAAAAAAAGAGACTCGCTAAACGAGAAGAAAAACAAAAGAAGAAGGATAGCAAGAAGTTATCCAGTAAAAGCAGCTTCGATGATATGATTGCTTATGTGGACGAGAATGGAATGATTACTTCGACTCCTCCGGCTGAAAACATCAAAAAGGAAGAGATAAACCTGGATGAGATAATCATCGCAACTCCGAAGAAAGAAGACGAGGAACCCGTTATATTGAGAGGGAGAGTTGAATTCTTTAATGAGGCAAGAGGTTTTGGCTTTATAAAGGACCTTGCCGGAGTTGATAAGTACTTTTTCCATGTTAATAATGTCGTTGGCAATATCTCGGAAGGCAATATTGTAACATTCGATCTTGAACGTGGTGTGAAAGGAATGAATGCGGTCAATATCTGTCTCGAAAAGAAACCGGTGGAGAATTAAAACAAAAAATGTAAGTATTGAAACTTATTTTTAGATATTCATTTGCTTAAGTGTAATATGATAAAATAAAAATCCCTTGAGTCTCAGAGGTTCAAGGGATTTTTTATGCGTAAAAATAGTATTGCAGGTAGACAGGGGAACGGAGGGTAACCGGAAGAAGAATGCAGCATATCGTACAAAAATGGCAAGAAATAATGATTCATTATCTCTACTATTTCATACCTTTGCCCGCTGAGTCTGAAATATTATTAACTTTTAAACGCAGAAAACATGAAGAACTTATTGATTACGGTATTTTTTCTCAGCTTGACTTTGCAGCTCTCTGCGGAGACAGGGGGAAGCAATCCTGTAATTGTAGAAAAAACTACAGCAAGTCTGGCGGAAAAGACGCCTGTTTATTGGCAGAAAATGGCAGATGGTATGTCGCAAGCCCTTATCAAGCATTTTTGGGGCGCAAACTTCAAAGGGTATGAGAATCGGTTTTATTTTAATTATGGTAGTGATCTTTCCAATATGACTACCAATCATTATTGGCCACAGGCACATGCTATGGATGTCATGGTAGATGCATATATGCGTACCGGAAGCAAACAGTATTTGAATATATACCCGTTATGGTGGGAAGGTGCACCGAAATTCAATTTTGCGGGCAGAGAGGAAGACCCGTGGTGGAATGTGTTTGTAGACGATATGGAATGGATTGCTCTGGCACAGATTCGCATGTTTGAAAGCACTAAGAATACCAAGTATCTGAAAAAGGCGAGACAGACCTACGATGATTGGGTTTGGTCTACTTGGGGACCGGAAGATGAGGCTCCGTGGTTTGGTGGCATTACCTGGAAGACGGATGTGGCAAAATCTAAGAACGCTTGTTCCAATGGTCCTGCTGCCCTTATTGCTGCCCGGTTGTATAATTTTTACGATGCTATGGGCAAAAAGGCCGGAAAACCCAAACAGGCTTATCTGAATGAGGCCATTAAAATATATACATGGGAGAAGAATAACTTGTTCGACCGTCAGACGGGGGCAGTGTATGACAGCATGAATGGAGAAGGCAAGATTACCAAATGGGTATTTTCGTACAACTCGGGTACTTTCCTGGGAGCAGCTCATGAACTGTATAAGATTACCGGTGATAAGCAATATCTGGCAGATGCAGTAAAAGCGGCCAATTTTGTGATTGACCATTTGTCGACCAATGAAGGTGTACTCTCCGATGCAGAAGGTGGTGACGGTGGCTTGTTTCATGGCATCTTCTTCCGTTATTTTGTGAAACTGATTAATGACCCTGCACTGGATAGTGCCAATTATAATAAGTTTCGCGACTACATAACTCATTGTGCTACGGTTATGGCAGAGCAAGGAGTGAATCAGAAGACTATGTTATATAGCGGTCGTTGGAGAAAAGCACCTGCTGATGATGAGAGTGTGGGATTGACATCGCATCTGACCGGTTGTATGCTGATGGAAGCTATGTGTGTACTTAAACACCGATAGAGTGAATAAGAAAAGAGATAAAACAAAAATCCCTTGAACTTCAAAAGTTCAAGGGATTTTTGTTACTGAGTTGATAGTGGTGCCACCAGGAATCGAACATTTAAAGTTCTTTGTTTTTAAAGTCCTGATAGACAGCACTAAATCTTATATCGTTAAAATCAAAACCATTGAATTAGCCATATTTCTAATTTCAACTATTTCAATCTTTATCGCTGTTATTTTTTTGACGGTGCAAAGATATGGAAAAGGTTCGATTCCTCCAAATAGTATTGGCATAAAATTACAGAAAACTTTATAATGTATTCATTTATGCTGGAATGAATGGCATATATATGAAGAGAACGTCTTTAGGAAAATTTCCGAAGACGTTCTCTTCTATACTGCCGGCTTTTAAAAAGCTTCCAGCCTGTTTTCATCCAGCAGTTTTATAATATCCTTCTCTTTATAAAGTATCCTGCCTCCCAGCCGGTAATAGGGGATAAGCCCGGTTGTCCTGTGTTCAACCAGTGTCCGGCGTGTTATCTTCAGTGATTCGGACAGTTCAGCTTCGGTGATGTACCTGTCACCGTTCAGGATAGGTCTGTATCTGTCCGGTTCGCTTCTTAAGAGTTCAGTGATGTGTCCAATGTCCTGAAAGAACCGGATAATTTCCGGACTTTCCCTTGTCAGTAAGTCATGTGCCATATTTCTTTGTTTAATTGTTTCCTTTTTGTAACACTCCTTCCATGTATGTGACGATGTCTTTTTTCCGGTAATAGATTTTCCTGTCTATCCTGCTGTACGGGATTTTTCCCGTGCTGCGCAAAGTAAGCAACTTCCTTGGAGAGATATCCATCATAATGCATGCTTCCTGATTATCCATCCATTCCGTCAGTCTTTCCTCCTGCCGTATTCCTCTTCCTGTCCGGATATCCCGGATGATTGAGCTTAACGCCTGCTTCATTTCTTCAAATGTTGCGGCTTCGATACTGATCACTTCCATAAGCTTTTGATTTTTTGTCCGATGTAAAGGTATACTGCCGGCATGTTTGTCTCCAAGTCTCTGACTACAGGTGTCAGCAGATGTCGTCAGATTTCACGGATAGCTGGTCGAGTTGTAAGTCGTATTTACAAATTGTACCCGGACTTTACAACATCCGGGATTACATTTTACAGTGCTTTTTGTAATTTTTTATTTTATATTTCTTTGTGAATTAGAATGTTATGTAAAAAGATGGATTCGTTTTTTTGAATCCGGCATGTAATTTTCATTATAGTGTAATATACTCTTGTAGTGCGCACAGGAAGAGTATTCAGGTAATCACTTTTTAAAACAATGGAGGATATGCCATGATGTATATAGATAATGAGGTACTTGAGAAAATGATCATGACTATGGTGGAAGGTTTTAATCGCCTTGAAAAGAAACTTGACCGTATGAACCGCCTGAAAGACTGCCTGGACGGCGACACCTTGCTGGATAACTGTGACCTTGCGCAACTTCTGGGCGTGACGCAACGGACCATTGCCCGTTACCGTGAAAAGGGGCTTATCCGCTACTACCAGACGGACGAGAACGGGAAGAATTTTTATCGTAGTTCGGAAATACAGGATTTTTTGCGGCATAGGGGAAAGAAAAAATAGGTTCAATTATTTATATTTGCGGGAACCTGTTATATTTTTGCAGCTTAAGGATTCGGTATGAAAAAAGAAAAAGATTTGTCTGTCGCGGTTTTGATTGACGGCGATAATGCTTCTTCCGAGAAGATGGAAGATGTGATGCGGTTCGTATCCCGCTATGGTGCTGCCGTTGTGAGACGTATATATGGTGACTGGACTAAAAAATCCCTTTCCGGTTGGAAGGATGCGGCAAGGGATTATTCGTTCAGGATGGTGCAGGCTTCCTCTTTTGTGCCGGGAAAGAATACGACGGATATCGCGTTGGTTATGGATGCGATGGACATCCTTCATGAGGGGCGGGTCGGTTGTTTTTGTCTGGTCGCCAGTGACGGGGATTATACCCTGCTGGCACAACGTATCAGGGAGAGTGGTCTGACGGTCCTCGGTTACGGGGAGGGAAAGACTCCGGCGGCACTGGTACGTTCCTGTACTGAGTTTCTATTGGCTGACCGGAAGGAGGAGAAGCCTTTTCAGGAAAATACACCTGAATTTTTTATTCAAAGAGATATGGAATACTTTGATAAGGCTTTTGAACAGGCTGCTGACGGTAAGGCGGAGGTCAGCTTGTCTTTGATTGGAGGGGTGCTGAAGAAGCTGATGCCCAAATTCAAAGTGAAAAGGTATGGCTGCAGGACGCTCGGCAAATTGTATGAAAGGCTTGAGAAATACGAACTGGTTAAAACGGGGAAGGGTGTTGCCGGATTAGTGCGGATTAAATCCTGAATCCGGTTCCGGTTTTATACGGATTGAAAAAAAATACCGATGCTTCCCTTGCCGCAGCAACTGTTGGCGGCAAGGGCGGCTGTCTGTTTCACATGGCTTATACCGGTATCGGATTAACCCGGAGTGTGTCCAGATTGATATATGCTCCCCGGTACAGGGTTCTTCCTTCCTTGAACATCCTCCATAGGATGTCACAGCCGACTTGTGCCAGTATGGAGTTGATGTACAGGTCCTGTCTTTCCAGTGCTTCCGCCAGTGAGCAGCTCGGTTCGGAGTCCTTCTCTTCTATTGTGGAATAGTTCACCTCCTCGGTGATGACGTTCATTCCGGGTACCGGCATGAATTCTTTTGATGCCGGCTGCCGTATCTTGTTGCGGACAGTACCTATGAAGACTTGCCCGGTGGTTTGCGCATTCCCGAAATCCATCCAGTAATAAACCGCCCTTTCATTGTTTACGGAGGTCTCCCTGTATTTTTTCAGGAATCTCCACAGTTCCAGTCGTGAGCGGGTATTGTCGGTGCAGGTGATGATGATATTTGCCGGCTTTGTCCTGTCATCTCCGTTTTCCTGTGTTTTCCGTACGGGATAGCGGCAGTTTTCCGCCGTCCATGTTGTTCCGAAAAAACGGTTGACGCGTGTGACGGCCGCCGTCGCCTTGCCTTGCCCTAGTTCCATCTCACTGAAGAGCTGGCGTCCTATGTTGGCTTCCGTAATAATGTCGGGATCGAATACGGTGACATGTAGGCCCGGGTGTCCCAGTGCCTGCAACGCGACGTTCATGCGTGCCAAATTGGTTATGACCTGTGATCCCGTGCCCCCTGCACCCGCAACATGGATGGTGACGGGATGGTAGGGTTTCAGCAGGTAGTTGTCCGTGTAATGAATCTTTTTCATGCCAGTATGTCTTTAAGTTTCTTCCCGGATTGTTGTAACTCGCTGTAATCAAACGGATTGTTCCGTGCATGTTCCGTTACGGAAACCAGGTTGCTGCGGGTCGGGTTCCTGTTACCTCCCAAATGTGAGAACTCGCTCATCCAGAAACGCTTTTCCCAGTATTCCTGAAATTCCAGAAAATCCATGTCCTGCGGTTTCTTTGGCGATGAGCTGCCCAGGCAGACGTTCGCCCCGGCTACATTGAAGAACGGCGCCAGATACAGTTCTGTCCGCTCTTCGGGGATTGCTCCCTTGAAGGCGTGTATGTCCATGCATTCCCTTTCCACCACGTAGATGACGCCCGGTACGTTGAATGTCCCGTCTGTAATGTGCAGCCCGTCCTGAAAGTACATTTTTCTCTTCTGTGGCGGATTGTACCATATGTACCTTTCGCGCCCTTTTCTAGAGTCGCACAGGAGCATGTTCCCGGGGATGCGTCCGTGCGGGATTCCGCTCATGCTTTCCGTGTATGATTCCACCAGTGAGTTCATGAACTCATAGGTTACCGGAATGCCGGCCCCCATCCGTCCTTTCTCATTGACGGGCCTGAGTTCGAGATAACTTCGCGGGGTTGAGTAACCTGTCGTTTCGCATTCATAGGCGACAAGTACCGCTCTGGGATGCATGATTTGCTGCATCTGTTTTGTCAGTTCATTCATTTTCCTGTTTTATTAGAAGTTGTTTGTAATGAGTTTTGTGAAGCGTTCGAGCCAATGGGAGAACCGCTCCGGAAAGTCATCCATGGAGAAAGGCTTTTCCGTGTCCGGTGTCAGGTGGAATGTCGTGACGGGTGTGATCACATATGATTCCTGGTAGTCCGAGTTGAAATAGCTTTCCATTTCGTCGTTCATGGCGTCCTTTACCGACCAGGTGACCATTATCTGCGTATCCAGTCCCACCGGCCTGAAATCTGCTGCCTTCTCGTATGCCCAGTCGTAGGAGTATTGCATGATGCTCGGGCTGCCGTATGAAATGTATGCCGTACCTTCCGTGAGCAGTTCCAGCAATGCCCGCTCATTGTTCTTCTTCGTATGGTATTTCCGTATTTCCCCCTCCAGATCCGCAAGAAATCCCTTTGGATTGTCCATTCTCTTCAGTATACGGTGCGCCTTCCCTTTTTCATACAGTCTGGCAAGTGCGGCCTTGCGTCTGATCTCTCCTGCCGTCGCCTCTTCGTCGTAGAGCCTGTAGTCTTCCAGGTAATCGTGTGCCATTTCGTGGTAGCTGGTATCCGTGCTTTTGGGTATGCCATGGTGCCGGGCGAGCTGCCGGATAAATTCCAGTGCTATCTTTCCGAGTTTCTCCGGCAGTCTCTCCGTGAATTCCAGCGGTATCCAGAACAGTTTATATTCCGGCCACTCATGGAACCGGTAGAGGCAGAAGTACAGCCTTCCGTTCTCCTCTTCCAGGTTGACATGCTCCGGGAGTATGGTGTCCATTGCCCGGTACAGTTTGACGATGTTCATCCTCGGTGATTTCCCGGTCGGACGGAAAGGAAGCCTGAGGCCGACAAGTGCGCTGTATCTGAGTGCCGATCGGTACAGGAAATCAAAATTCTCCCTTGTCGTAAGATTGATTTTCTCTCCCGCGCGGATCTCCATACAGTAATCGGGGGTAACGGGGAGAATTCTCCCCGTTAGAAAATCATTACGGTTCCTGCCGGCGGCAGCCTTCTTTTCTTTCTGCTGCCGGTTCCCCGGCTGATGTCTGTGCATCCGGCCTCGCTGATAATAAGTCGTGCCAGGTCTTCCGTTTGTAGTTCCGATAACTGTCTGCATGTTGTCTCCTCCTTTTTCTTAGGGTTTGTTTTCTTTGCCATGGCTTATCCTTTCGTTCCTATGGTGGTTTTGAACCGGTATATCGCGCGGTCCTCTTCGAGTTCCGGCCCGTGCAGGGTTGCCGTGGTCAGTTCCGGATAGTTCATGGAATAGAAGTCCGTCACTTCGGAAAGGGACATTCTGCTGTCCGGATCTTCCAGTGTCAGGGTGTCATTTCCTTTTTTCAGGATGAATACTCTTTTGAGTCCTTTGATATCAAGTGCCATATTATTTAAAGTTTTAATGGTTTAACAACATATAAGCTCCGCCTGTGTCTCGTCCTTCATGCGGCATTCCTGCGGGAAGTCTATGTATTCCGCATACGGGTCTTCACGCAACAGTTCCCTGTCACTTTCATCGTCCTTGTCAAAAGTGAGCGCTTCTGCGGCCGGTTGTGGCGGTGACTGGTATTCCCTGCCCGTATTTTCCCGGGTTGTCTGTATGACGGTTGCCTGCGGCTGCAGGGGGACGGGTTGCGGCTGTTGCCATGGTTGTGTCTGTGGGTACTGTCCGCCGGGCTGGAGGAAGTATGTTTGGGGCTGTTCCGCTGTTTGTTGCGGACTGCCGTTTGCGGGATTCCGGCAGTATCCTTCGTACATTGGCTGTGGTTGCGGTGTTCCCGGATAATATTGTGGTACGGGCTGCGGCTGTACTATCTGCGGCCGGGGCACCGGTTGTTGTACCGGTTGCGGGATTGCCTGCTGTACAGGCTGTTGTGGCGGTTGTGACGTGAACATCCGCATTTGTCCGTCAGGTCGGTTACCGTTCGCCGTACCGTTTGCGGGCGGCTGTTGTGGAAGCGGCTGTGTGTCCGTTTCAGGAAACAGGCAGCCCTGTGACGACTCCTTCTGCACTTCCTGTATCCTTGCCTCTATCTGTTTCTGCCTGTCCGTATCTGCGAGTACCTTGGCCTGCCTGAAGCAGGTTGTCGCTTCCGAGTATCTTCCTGCCGTGAACGCCTCCTCCGCACGTTTGAGGAGTTTTTCCATCTTTTCCTGTTTTTCACGTGCCTCTTTTGTCTTCTTGTCGTTGGCGGTTCCGGCCGCCTTGCCTTGTGTTGCGGCGAGCCGTGCCTGTTGCTCGAAGGTTTCAAGGTTGGTGAGGATTCCCTGCGCTTTCTGCAGCGGTGTGGTGATGATCTGCAGGAATTGTCCGTCCAGTTCCATGGGGGTGCCGTTGAGTATGAGCGGCACGATGGCCTGTCCGGCTTCATCCTTGAGTGTTGTACGTTTGGGTATTACCGCTACGGACAGTTTTCCGTCCGTTCTCCTGATGTTGATGTTCAGGTCTGTGCCTGCCGACATCATCTGATAAATTGATTGGAAAAACATAATGGTTGTTTTTTATTGTTATACATAGGTTTCCTTGAGATATGTCTTCAGAATTTCGTCTCTGTCCGGTCGCTTCGTGATGTCAAGCAGTGGCTTGAGATAATACCCGATATTTCTGGGCTCATCAATCGTATTGGGAAATCTTCTCTTTGCAGGCCTGATGCTTCGCGTTGTCGGCCACAGTGCGGGTGCGACCGGAGCTGACGGGGTGAATTTTCTTGTTTCCATTTCATTTGTAGTTTAAGGGTTTATAATAACATTCCGATAAGGATCAGAATGGTGAGAATTGTCGCCAGGAACGGGAGGAGTTTTAGCAAAATACGGATTATGCTTTCCGCTATTGTCAGTAACAGGATGGTATGTACCGGAATTATGCCTTTGCGGCATAGCAGGATTATTACTGCGGCTGCCAGCAGTGTGACCGCCGGCTTGCAGATGCTTGCGATGGATTTCTGTTTCATGTCCTTGTTGTTTTTATGAGTGTATGATTATCTCTTCGGGATCTGTTTTCCCGATTTTACAGGTCTCCTTCCCCCGGATTGCCCTTTTGTGTCAAGGCTTGGCGAAAGAAAATACCGGAGCACAGCGAGGATGATTTTCTTTCAGCCGACCGGCCCGCAGGGCTGCCTTGACACGAATACGGGGTAATCCGGTACCTTTGCCGCCTAAAAGCGGCATAACAGATGTCTGATAAATAAAAAATGCAGACTTTTCAGCCTGCATTTCCCGTTCCTATATATAGCTTCTATCTTTCACATTTCCGGAAGATATCTTCCGTTACCTCTCTCGAGAGTTTGAGTACCCCTTTCATGAATTCTTCCTGTGTAAGCTTTCCCCTTTCCATTCGTGCCAGTTGCGCCTCCCAGCCCGAAGTCAGTGCGGTTTCCGCTATTTTCATGTTCCGTACCGTCTCATATATGTAAAGCCCCTTTCGTGTGGGGATGATGTATTTGCCTGAATAACGTACATATTTGCGGTCAATCAGGGTCTGCAGGATTCCTGTACGCGTGGCCGCCGTTCCCAGTCCGGCAGTGTCCATGTAGGTGATCAGTTCCGCGTCGGTATATGCGGATACGGTCAGGTCCTTCCTGTGTATCAGGCTGCATCCGGTAACAGCGGCCGTCTCCCCGTTTTCCAGTTGCGGGATGGGGGAGAAGCCGTATTCCCTTCCTGCAATGACGCTTTCTCTTTCGAATATGCCGAACCATCCCTTTTCAATGATGCGGCAGGCATGACACCGGAAATTTCGTGCGGCACATACGGCATCCACAGTGGTGTATTCCGCCCTGCATACGGGCATGAAGGCTTCCAGCATCCGTCCGATAATCATCATGTACAGCTGCATCTCTTCCCGGTTTAATCCTTCCGGATATGTATCGGTAATGATGATGGCGTGGTGTTCCGCCGCTTGTCCTTCGTCGACTACCTTGTCCGGCAGGTCGAATATGTTGATCCCCATGCTTCTGACATACGGTCGGAATTCCTTCCTGTTCAGGATTTTCTCCATGATACGGGGCAGTTTGTCGTAAACGTCCCGTGGAAGGAAACGTCCGGCAGTTCGCGGATAGGAAATCAGTTTCTTCTCATAAAGTTTCTGTGCGATTTCAAGCGATTTTCCGGCAGTCATTCCGTAATAGTTGTTGGCGTCTTTCTGGAGTTCGGTCAGGTTGTAGAGGGCTGGAGGCTCTATCTCCCTGACCTGTCTGCTGACAGCGGTGACGCGTGCATGTCCGGCCAGTTTGCAGTCACTGTAAAGCCGTGCAGCCGCCTCCCGGTCTGTGAATTCTTCCGTACAGCGCATTTTGAGCAGGGTGTTATTTTTGCACAGGCTGATAAAAACCGGAAAGGTGTCCGTGGCAATGTGGTTCTCACGTTCACGGTAACGGCTGCTTATGGCTGCCAGTATGGGTGTCTGCACCCGTCCCAGTGAGTTGTTTCCCGTTCCGGTCGCCTGGCAGAGGGCATAGCTGGCGTTGAGTCCCAGTACCCAGTCCGCTTTGTTGCGGCTGTCCGCTGCCAGAAACATGTGGTCATACAGGCTGCCGGGCCTGAGGTTGTCCATTCCTTCCAGCACGGCTTCGTCCGTAAGTGACGAGATCCATAGACGGCGGTAGGATTTCCTGCATTCCAGATACCGGTAAAGGTACCTGAACACCATTTCCCCCTCCCGGGAGGCGTCGGTGGCCGCAATGATACTTTCGCAGGCGTCGAATACTTTTTCGATCACTTTCAGCTGGAGGACCGCGTTGATGTCCGGTATCCATCCCGTATCGGTCTTGATGTGTTTTACCATCAGTCTGAAGGGGGCGGGATTTATCGGGAAGTCCCCGCGTTCCGGGCGGTCCATCCCGTAATCCTTCGGCATGGCCAGTGAAAGCATGTTGCCGAAGGTCCATGTCACCATGTACCCGTTCCCGCTCATGTATCCGTCCTCTCTGGTATGTGCTCCCAGAATTCTTGCTATCTCTTTTCCCACATTGGGCTTGTCTGTCAATATCGCAATCATGATCTTTTTCCATTTGATGTTCCCCGTACCTTCGCAATAAAACCGGTACGGGGAAATTGTGTATACTTTTGATTCTGTCTGTATGGGGCAGGGATTATCCGCCGGCTTCGCTTTCCGCTTCGGGACTGATCCCGTTGATTTCCATTACCGGCTTTCCGTCCGTCCCCACCGTGATCCTGAGGGTGGCGTCCATTGTTAAGCGGAGTGCGGAAGTGCGGATTTTCAATGGGACGGTTTCCGTTTCCTCCCCTTGCAGGAGCAGTTCCATGTCCCCGCTTTTTTCCAGTTCTTCTTTGTGGATACCGATGGTCTCCAGTTCTTTCCAGTCAAGGTCTTCCTTTCTGAATATCCGGTTGTCATTCTGATTCATGCCTTTTTTTCTGATGAATGGTTAATGATTCTTTTTTGTATTCTTTTTATACGGCCTGTCTGCTTCCTTTCTTCTGTTCCTGCTGCCGGTTTTGCGTGTCGTCCGCCTGTGCGGCACGCCGGGCTGTATTGCGGCGTATGTCCGGGTTTTCCTGGAAGTATTGCAGCTGTCCGGAATTTGCGTTCACTTTCAGGTAGGAACTGAATGTCTTGTTGTTGGCGCTTTTCAGGTCCGATACGAGTATGGCTTTTCCGTCCTGCAGGTTGGCCCGTTCCTGTGCCGTGAATACATGCCCGTATACTTCCGCCGGAACGACCGGCACCTGGCGCTCGCTGAAACCGTCCGGTGTACGCGAGTATTGCGGCCTGCCCGTATTCATGTCCAGTTTGACGAAGGAGGAGAACTCTTCCCCTTTGCGGTTGATCATGTTTTCAAGGAAGACGGGTTGTCCCTTGCGCAGCGCCTCCTTGTCCTCGGGAGTCAGTAGCACGTTGCAGATTTCCTTCGGGATGTATATTTCCCCGTTCTCCGGATTATGTCGTGTATATTGCGGTCGGCCGGTCACCTTGTCCAGCGTGACGAAAGAGGAGAACAGCGCTCCGTCGGTGCGTTTCATATCCTCTACAAGGATGGTATGTCCTTCGCTGAGCATTTTGATCTGGTTGGGTGAAAGTTGTACGCCTCCCAGGCTCTGCTGGTTGAACCCCTTGCTTTCCGGATAGATGAATTCCAGCCCCCTGCGTTCCGCGCTGTATTGGAGTGTGGCGTCGAACGGCTTTCCGTTTTTTGAGATCATTCCGTCCACATATACCGGTTGTCCTTCCTTCAGCGCGTTTATTTCATCCGCTGTCAGCCTGATGCCTTTCACTTCACTTGGTATGTATACGTTTTCTTGCCGTACGGCAACCAGCTCGTTGGTATTCTTGTCAATGGAGATGAGACAGGGTGTATAGGAACCCCCGTTCAGGTTCAGTTCCGCCACGCGTCCCATGTTTCCTGTCTCACGGAGGTTCTTCTTGTCCTCTTCCGTGAAGATGTGCCCGAAATAGGGCCTTTCCAGTTCCGGTTCCTTGCGGATACCGTGGATACCCAGACCGATCTGCCCGTCCGGCATGGTGATGAATGAGAGGCGTGCGTCCAGTTTGACCCTGGCACCTGTCAGCGTCAGTGTCAGGGGAACCAGTTTGTTGGTTTTGTATCCTTTCAGCATGGAATCCAGCAGTCCCTGCTGTTCGAGGGAAGTTTTGGAGACTCCCATCTTTTCCAGTGCGTCCCAGTTTACCATGTTCTCGTCATAACGGTAGCGTGGTGCCTGCTGTTCCTGCGGCTGTTCTGTTGAAACTGTCGGTTGTGGTGCCTGTTCCTGTGGGTTTGTTTTTTGTTTCTTTGCCATTGTTTCTGTTTCTTTTTCGTTCTTACTCTGTTCCTTGTTTTCTCTTGGTCGGATTTCGTAGCGTTTGAGGAACTCTTTTACTGCGTCCGTTTCCTTGCCTTGTGACAAATCCCTGATTGCCTGCTTGTTCTGCTTGTAATCATGGACGGTCATTCGTATGAGCCGGAAATGTGTAGGTTCCTTGAACTGGCTCCAGAAGTTCTTGATGAAGTTTTCGAGGATACTGGAGTTTTTCTCGAATTTCAGAAAGGAGTTTTCGTTCTTTTCTTCTGCAGGAACCGTCCTGACCTTTCCTTCCCCGTCAATTTCGCTGACGGCTTGCACACCGGCTTTGGGGTCCTCCTTGTTGTGGACAAACAGTAGTTCGTTGATTTGTTCCACATAGGGCTTTTCTTTGGCGGATTTCTGCGTTTTGCGCGTCCGCTTCGGTTTTTCTTTCACTTCTTTTTCTTGTGCCATGATCCATCATTTTGAGATTAATGTTTTCGTTTGACAGCTCAAAAATAGTGGCTGAAATTGAATAAAATGCTGATTCTCAAAATGGTGACATCACGTGTCGTTAGATGTCAGCAGATGTCAGTCAAAGGGGAAAGATGATGGTAAGCGTCTCTGCGATAGCATATAGCGCATCTCAAAAACGACTTTTACATAGATCAGTAAAAAACGAATTATGATAATAGAAAATTCTGATCCGGTTCCCTTAAAATATCTTACGTTATTGGAAGTTCCTAAAAAGAGCTGACGCAGAATCCTAAAAAGTCTTTGGTATCATTCTGTGAAAAACATTCAATAAATGATCATTTCAACAGATGGTTTTGCCCCCTCAGAATAGACTATGTAATGAAGTATGCCTGGAGGCTGGCCAGTCTCCAAATTCAAATGAATTGTACTTAAACAGCTCCGAATTATTGAAGACTGAACTGAATAATGATATTAATCTATGTCTCGTTGATTTTTGTGAAAGGCACAATATCGATTATAGGGGAATGGTGAATAGGCTAGTAACTAACAATATGTATTTTTTCTATATATGGGGCAAATATGCGCTGTCAAAGGCATAGAGATTCCCAAGGGCAACAGCTAACCTTATATTCCTCCTCCTTTCAACGGGGACAAGGCACAAGCAAGACTCGGAAAGACACTGGATAAATACCGAAAATAACTGGATTCCAATCCATGTTATTCGCTGAAAGTTCATTGCACCAGAATGGGAATAAATTATTGTGATATGTTACGCTGGATGAGATTAATGAAGGTTATTGTCAGACAATTGTAAAAGGCGTAAGATTCAATACGAAAATTCCCCGATAATCTTCCATGTTCATGGTTCAGTTTTGGTTCAATGGAGGCCCCCGCTCAGATATGTTTAGAGGTGTGACTATCAGCTGTCCTGATGGGAAGAGCATTCATGTGGAGGAATGTTCCGTTATTGAATTGTGTACTTCTATACACTTATGATAAAGACCAAAGACGAAAATATATACTCCCAATTATATTTGAACTATCAGAAAACAACCAGTACTTTTTCTTTCCAGAACCTGTCCGCATGAGTTGTGGTATTGATGGTTTTTCCAAATCGGTTTATATCCATCCTATACTTTCATTGGTTTCAGGGGATATATTCATTTTTTATGTTGACAACAAAATTATGTTGGTATTGACCTATAATATCTTTAAATAGAAATACTAAAGTTTTTTTATCACAACATAATAATCTTGCATGTTTCATATCTTTATGTCAAGGAACTGCCGCTAGCGGCAGCATCAATCACATGTACGAAAGACTTTATGTTACAGAATCCAAGTTGCGGGTGCATCTTGATTCTCCATTGCTAAAAGAACGCAGAGTATTTTTAGAAGAAAATGCGAACATGGGTAAATCTAAAGACCGGTTACGGATATTAGCGTCCTATATTTTTACGCTACGCATGCTTTGCATTTACACGACGGGGAAAATGATATAGTTCCTATTGAGAATATCACCAAAGTATGCCATGATTATCGGATGCATTATTCAGATCATTTCCATAAAGTCTGCATAGCGAGTGAATTAAATGAATTTACAGATGCTTTTCGCATTATTTATTCATGGCTTTTCTCTTTAAAACTTTTAGAGCCTAAGTTCATGGATAAGGATTCTATCTTTTGTAGGTTATTTACAAGCATCCACTTTAGGCTAAAATATATTGCAGCTCCACATTATGAAGAAAGGAAAAGGCATCTGGAGACTTTGGAAAAGGATGGAGTACCGAAGGCTTACATTAGAGAATATGCAGAGCAACAGCTTAATGTCATCAAGCAGTTTAAACTTGAACAAAAGCCTATAGGACATAGCTTCTCCACTGATGAAATCATTGATGCGGCCCGTTGTTTTGGAGAGTTATCAAATGGGATATCTGTTCGCAGTAGATATCAGCGTTTCAGAGCTGTCTGTATGAGTTGGTTCTCATTCATGGAAGTTATCACAGGAAAAGATAAGAGTTATCCCGGCTCTAACTATGTGGACATGTTCTGTGAATGGCATCTCACCTCCAAAGGAAGCTCTGTCGGCGCTACGGTACATATATGTCAGGAATTAGATAGATTCTTTGCTTATATCAACTCAAAAAGCGTAACGATCAACTTATTGACCGCGGCTTGTATCGACGGATATATTGAAACTTATCAATCCGCATGTTTCGCACGTAAGACTGTGGCCAGTAAGGTGTCAATTTTGAGGACTTTTCTCAGATATCTATATAACAGAAGTATCATTAAAACAGACATGTCATCATACCTCATAAGCCCCCGAATTTATACATGTGAGATTCTATCTGTTTCTCCAAACGAGAATGACCTTAATCGAATCTCTCATTTTTATGATGGTAACACTCCCTCTGCCATTAGAAATAAAGCTATACTTCTTTTACTTATAGAATACGGAATGAGAAGTGGGGGAAGTTACCGGTTTAAAACTTAGCGATATAGACTGGGAACGCGATGTTCTGTATCTTCACAGAGAAAAGGGACGCCGAAACAGCAGGTGCTGACGTTGAAAGCTAATGTTGGAAACGCCATCCTCAGATATATCAAAGAGGTAAGATGTAATGAACGTGGTTATAGGGAAGTTTTTCTTAAGTTGAACAATTCCGTGAGACCAATGCCCCCCAAAGGCATATATCATGTGGTTTCCAATGCCATTAAGGGATTGTGTATACATGTAGAGCATGTAGGTCCTCATTCTCTTAGAAGAGCATTTGCTACGATACGTATCAATAAAGGACATACGTTTAAAGATATTGCTGACATACTCGGACACAGATAACTTGACACGACCAGAATCTACGCAAAGGTGGACCTTAAAAGCCTGCGCCAAGTATCTGACATAAATTGGGAGGGTATATTATGACAGTAACCGAAGCAATATCAAAGTACATCACTTTCCGTAGAAGTGTCGGTGAGAAGTTTGATACAGAGCCTAGAATAATGAATCTGTTCTCAAAAGCTGTTGGCGAAGACAGGGAAATGTCGGACATTAACAGGCAACAGTGCGTGTCTTTTCTATATAGCAGACCTTCATTCAAGAATGGTTTGACCGCCTATTAGTTCAACATATATGGGATGTTGGATGGTTTATTCAACTGGGCTATAGCAAGAAACATCATGAATTACAATCCTCTTCCCACAGATAAGCCCAATCGTCCGCAGGGCTTTATCCCATATATATACAAAAGGGAAGAGTTGAAAAAAATAATTGATAAATCCATGACTTACAGATCCTTTTATACAACCTTTTACCCTGAAACTATCAGAGGAATAATAATGCTGACCTATCTTTGGGGGCTTAGACCGAGTGAAACTCTTGGCATAGAGATGGCGGATGTACATCTTGGTACTGATAACTATATAGTGATTAAACAAATGAAGTTCTATAATACCAGGATAGTAACATTCAATGATAGGTCGCTTCTTTTATAGAAGACTTCCTGTTTTGGCGTAAACATACAGGATTACCATCCGAGGAGTGACTCACCTCTGTTTTTGAAAAGAACATTTGCCGCATACTCAACACATGCTCTACAAATGGCCTTTGCCATGATACGTGAGGATGCAAATGTTCGTAGATATGATGGCGCAAGATACCAGCCAAGACTGCACACCGCGCACCACACATTTGCTACAGAGAGAATTGTGTCATGGTATAGGGAAGGACGAAACGTGCAGGATATGCTTCCTGTCCTATCCACCTACCTTGGTCATACGAGCATAAATACGGCTGTCTATGTGTCTATGACCAATGAATTATTGAAGGAAGCAGGTCGCAAGTTTGAATCATGTGTATTGAAATTATGAACAAGCAAGAAAAATACTCATTTGTAGGTTACTGGTTCATGAGATATCTATCTGAATATATACCGGTAATAAAGAATCAATCTCATAATACGCTCACCAGTTATCGTGACTACTATATGCAGTATCTACCTTTTGTAGCCAAGAGAACCGGCAAACATGCCGATAAACTTTTGATTACGGATCTCACTGTCGAGAGGACCAATGCTTTTTTGAATCATATAGAGACAGACAAGGGCTGTACTATTCAAACCCGTAACCAAAGGCTTACCGCAATCAAGTCTTTCGTCCATTATGTGTACAATAATGCACCTGAATATATGGAATGGAGCCGATTGATGAGCACTATACCGATGAAGAAAGTGAAGGTAAAAGTCATTGAAGGGAGCGTATTGCCAGCCGTGTCTTATCTTGACAAGAGAGAGATGGATGCGTTGCTTAATACTCCTGACCGACAAACAGTACAAGGCAGGAAAGATTATGCAATGTTACTTTTCTTGTATAACACTGGAGTTCGAGCCTCTGAGGCGGCTTCGCTAACAATAGGTAGCATTATTTATGATGATGCTTCGTGTCCGTTGGTAAGAATTTATGGTAAGGGGAATAAAAGCCGCACATGCCCCTTATGGAATAGAACATTAAACGCTATAAAACCATTTATGGCCGGCAGACGTGAAACAGAAAGAGTCTTCTTGAACAGATACGGAAATCCCATGACCAGATTCGGTATTTACGAATTACTGGAAAGGAATGTCATAAAGGCTACGGCCACTGCACCAACTCTTGCAAAGAAAAGAGTGAGTCCTCATACTCTTAGACATACAGCAGCATGTCATTTATATGAATCTGGAAATGATATCGTTACCATCCAGTCCTGGTTAGGCCATGTCTCATTAAATACTACCAATATATATACAGAGGTAAGTTTACAAATGAAAGAAAAGGCTATTATGCTATGGACTATAGATGGTGAAGAAAATGCTACCAAGTAATGGAAGAAGAATAAAGGCATACTCAACTTCCTTAACTCGCTCTAGCCTAAAAAATATGTTGGTATCAAATTATATAATCTGTTTAATGTCAGATATATACATTATAGTACCAGCATAATTTTGTTGCCAACATAAAAAATGTTATGTGGTATACCACGTAATGTGTTCTTTTCCCATGGTCGGAAACGTATAAAACTTCCTCGTAGTTCGTTGGGACGGGGATGGTTTTATCCTATATTATAAACGACTTACAAGAGGCACTTTTGATCTTTCTTGTTGTAGCACGGAAAAAGGCGTGTACGAACTTGACTAGTACACATTTTATTTCATAATGAGAGGAATAACGGTTCAAGGACTCCGTTTTAAGAAGCACTTTAAGATCGCTTGCAATAATTGGTAACTGTTTAATATTTAGTGAGATAATGTTGAAATGTGTTTAGATGAATCAATTTTATTATTGCATTTATGGTATGAAAAGTTCTGATTTCGCATTGGTTCTACAACAACAGTTGGATGTCGCCAACGAGACCAACCGGGTCTTGTTGGCATGTATTGACGACTAGGGAAAGGCCATAGGGGAACTCTGTCTGAACTTGCTATAGCCAATCTTAAACGCAAGGAGATGATTTCAATCATAACATCCATGTAGCAAGCATTATTGGAAAAAGATGCGGGCATAAATAAACAGAAGAGGATAAACAAGAGGGTGGCCAAACTCGTTTTCAATAAATCAGAAAAATAGTACTTGAAACTAAAGTCTTCAATCTTGAACTTTGGGAAAGTAAGCTATTGGATACTATTCAGTAAGTCTACCTTTCCTTCATTCACGAGTTTTAGGATTAGTTCTCCGAACAGCGTAT